>Ga0272441_10000087_pt1 | contig 197552 bp, 191 predicted proteins | sample SSMProp6N_FD_193582 | JGI IMG/M metagenome (GOLD analysis project Ga0272441, IMG submission 193582) | Marine sediment archaeal communities from Little Sippewissett salt marsh, Falmouth, MA, United States - SSM-Prop-6N | ecosystem: Environmental > Aquatic > Marine > Wetlands > Sediment ...
TGAACCATAGAAGATCTGTGAGACGACCGAGGCCATCACCGAGGACGGATATAGACACCGAGGTCCACTCATTTGGCGGGATGAGCACGAACTCTTCATTGAAACTCCCTGAGGAACCTTCAGCCCGCACCAAGATCTCGATCTCGTGCGGCGAAAGGACCCAGAAGACAAGCTCCGAGAAAGTGCTCCTCTCACGAGATAAATCGTCCAGATGAAATGCGAAGAAAGACCAGGGGAGAACTCCTTTGTCGTATTCGATCTCCATGGCTCGGCGTCCGGAGATGCTTTTGCCTGCTACCACAGAGCGACGGTACACGGACGTACCGTCCTGATCCCACCAGATGCCCTGCGCGGCTCCTTCGAAATCGTCCAAGATCCGAGCGGCTTGCCAGTGCTCACCCGCACCTTTGCAGTCTGTACCATATGAGATGACCAGGGCAGCAAGTAGCAACGCCAACACGGCAATCGTCTGCCAATTCCAAGATCTAGGGGCGCAGATGCGCGCGTTCATTCTGTCAGTACTTCTAACACTCTCGCGACTGGAAGTCAAATCACAGCAGCTTACACTACAACTACTACGAAAGGCAGAATAGACCTATCATGCTTTGCGACATTACGGCAAGGTTCCTCAATCCCTGGATTGCGGCCGCATTGCATCTCACGCGCAATCTCTCCCAAGAGGAAGATCGCAATGGCGATCTCATTGAGTTCAGCGAGTAGTGCAAAGTGGAGAGAAACCCGCACGCCTCATTGCCTCGTTCAGGAATTCACAGTTCTTGAGTGCGGATCTGACGGCTCCATGCTTGTAAGCATCTATAGCTAGGAGCGTTGCTCCAACCTCGATAGAGAAGTATAGGGGAGCAACCCATCTCTGATCCAGATTGAATGATGACTTGAAACCGTATTGCCCCCAGACACAAGGAATGCTCTCGTAGTAGTGTGCCAAGGCTGCTTTCGACTCAGATGGGGTAAAGCAAAGCGATGCAGCTGCACCCGCGGGGGAGACCGTGCCATCATGAAAGGGCACACCACTGCCGTCGGCCATCAGGCTGAAACGACCTTCGTAGCAGTTTCGAGCTGCAGGATGAAAACACGGAGTCACGCCCCAGCTGTTCTCTCGGTACGAGGCAAATCTGTCGCTGTACTTGATGCACAGATTTCGATTCGCTAGGGTGGCACATCGTGAATTGTCCCACCAATTGACATCCTGACCATCTACGTACCGCTCAAGATCCAGCCAAAGGTGTGCATACTGATATGTGAACAGAGCACCGCTCCACGAACGGATGAACTCATCTCCGTAGACAGAAACTTCGGTGCGATCCCAGTCGTAGAAGACCTTTGCGTTGACTGGGTGAGATGGTGATCCAATCGCGAGTAGTGAAATCAGCAGAATCTCATCCGTGTATGCTCCCCAATGCCAGGATGAGAACCCCTGTTCGGGCGTCCAAGCTCCGAAGAATTGGTTCCGAACGGGATCAAGGAAGATATCCCACTCTGCGAGCGAGTATAGCTCCAGGGCTGCCTCCTCTACCCTGCCGCCGAAGTACTCTCCTGCTGACAGGGCTCCAATCAGGAGGATCGCGTGGTCCACAATCGAGACTTCTGAGCGGGATGCACCTGTCACTGATCTCCGTCCCGTCTGTATGTCAAAGAAGTGATAGAGAAAACCATGATATGAGTAACGAGGATCGCCCGATCTCGCGCAAGCTATACATGTCCTGATTGCTCGAAGGGCACGCCGCTCGGCCAGGCTTTCGCTGATCCAGCCGTTGGCTGCGCCAATCGCTAGAGCGCTCAGGCAAAAACCGGTTGCACTTGTACTAGCAGGCTGCCACTGCGAGCCATCCTTCACGAGACCGGTCGCTTCATGCTGATGATCTACAAAATACTCAAAGGACCGATAGTACAGTCTATCAATCAGCTCATCTGCTTCCAGGTCGGGAAGATCCCTGCAAGAGAGAGTTGGCAGATACAACAGAAGGCTGAACAGAGCAACACCCCACAGCAGATGCCACCAGCGCATTCCTGTCATTGCGCAGATCCCCGGAATGCCACACTTCGTCCCGTGATCTTGCTCAACCCCGGGCCGAGCACAAACGAGAGCCAAATGGGCATGGTGAACCAGAATGTCTCCGCAGACTGACTCACATATGTTCCAACAGCCATACCAAGACCAATGACTAGGACAATCAGGCGCTCGCGATAGATCTGAGCATACGATTGGTCTCTCGCACTCACCGCTGCTTCTTGACTGGTTCTCCACGGCAGTTGGCCGCGCGTCTTCGAGACGCGAAGAATCGAGGAAGCAGCCCCGATCACCGCGGCCGTGCGATCAATCAGCTGCTGAAGGAAGATCAGTGTGCTCAAGAAGAGCTCAGGAATGCTTGCCCCAATGACCGAACGGATCTCACGGAAATTGAAGCGTCGAGTATGTATACCTGCCGCAATGGGCCCGGCAACACGCGGAAGAAGCACTACCCCAAAGAGGACGAAGCAAAGCGATGCCACTTCTGCCTGTACATTGCCAGGCACATAGAGGCCCGTTATGCTACCTCCGAGCAAGCGAAGGAGTACGAAGAGACCGAAGAGTGAGGGCGAGAGCACAAACCTCACTGGCGCAAGCAATACGAAGCGCAACTCAGGCCTGACCCGCGATGATTCCACTGTGTGCTGTCTGCCATGAACGATGCGCAGCATTCTCTTCAATCGGGGCACGAGTTGCTTGTTCACAATGACCAACAGGTCGCCGGCGACCCATCTTCGCATTCGCTGCAGATCCTCCGTGTAGGAGGTCGGGACATCCTCCATTGCGTGCACGCGAGGCACGTAAGCAGTTCGAAGATGAGCTGCCTCAAGAAAGTCATGACTGAGCGCTCGTGGGAACAGAATTTCCTGTTCTGAACGAAGCATCGTGTCAATGTAATCCGCGATCCGGATCCCTCCCTTTCCGAAGAAGTAGAAACACTCATTGGCTCTCCAGACTGCGAGATGGGCAAATTCAGAGAAACGCCTACCGACTGCAAGCATCCAAGCGTAAATGCTTGAAGAGTGGTTACGAACGGCGATGTGTGGCTGAAATACCGAATACGACCGGTTCTGTGGGTGTCTCATGATTCCGGCCAGAACACGAAGACTCCCATTCTCCCACTCGACATCGGCATCAGACACCACCATGTATCTGACGTGATTCCCAGGCGCGGGATGCAGTCGCTCGGCATCGCCGATGATCCCTGAGGATACCTCCTCTCGGCGCACGACACTTGGCGATACAACGTCAGCCAGTTGCTGAAGTGAGAACAGCGGCAGCGCGGCATCTCTCCGATAGTCCCCGTATCGTGGGGCAGTGTAGGTTGAGACTGCTTCGGATCCTGTATGCAGCCAGATCATGAGATCCTGATACGCACCCCACTTCCTTCCCCAACCGCTGCTCCTGTGGACATAGAGAACCCGATTGCATCCGTAGGATTCCTGGATCTTTCGTATCCTTGTGATTTCAGAGAGGATCAGTGGAATCTTCTCAGTGTCGCTTAGGTAGATGGCATGAAGATACTCTGAGTGATTGCCATCGAGTGATCGTCTCATCGAGTCACATGCCTGGTGAACTGCCTCCTCGGACGTGGCTCGGACGCAGTAGACTAGAGCCATTCTATGGTCTGCGGAAAGAGGCTCGTCTGGCTCATCAATCGAAGGAAGTCCTCGGAATCTCGATAGCAGGCATAGGCCGACGGATACATACAGGTCAACAATCGGCCTTGCTAGCCAGACATAGAGCAGTGTGCACAGAGCGACCCACCAGAGATTTCCGGGATATGTGAAGCCGCCAAGAACGTAGCCTGCGGCGATTGACGCTGTGATTGTGGCAACCGAAAACCGGACGATGGATCTGCAAGTACGCCTTCGATCTCCAGTACTGCAAGTCTTCACAGCCGACTGCCTCTCATTCCGCCAGGAGACTACGATCCTGACGCGTGCATCTAGCATTCACCTTCGCATGCTACGCGGCGCAAGCGAAGACTGAAAGAGAACCAGCGGATAGAGTACAACACGATCAGGCCTGAAGTCCAAGGACGTCTCCCCACTTCTTGCTCATTGGCCACTCGTATGGCAGAGATGGAGTAGATACAGCTGCGCTTGTGGTTTCCATCTGCACTTTGGCACAATGTGCTGGCATTGCAGCGTACATCGCTCGCTTGATTCGCTTCCAGCATCGTATCGTGCAGTCGAGACCTCGCTGATTCAACATCGAAGAGCCGCCTCCCAGCGACACCTGCGACACTGGCGCAAAGCATTGCGCACCATGCGACGTGTGGCAAACGCGCACCGAACTCAGCCCTTCACGTGCGAAATGACAGCTGGAGCGCTTCGATGCCTGTCTCCACGCAGCTTGCGCGTTTCCAGCGATTCCGGTTTCGCTAGGATTCGAGCGTTTCCCCTCCACACATGCAGTGTAGCCATCCACAGGGAGGGATGAATCATGACTGACATCACGAGAAACGTATCCGATGTGAACTATAGGGATCAGGACGAGTTTGCCGAGCAGCCACGCGCCGCCAAGCACCCTCAAGACATGAGTACAGATCTCCGCGGTTGGGGAATTGGGCTCTTGATCATGGGGGTCTTGCACTTCGCCCTTGCAGGGTTCCTTAGCCCCGCTTGGGGCATCGTGCTCATTGCCTTGGGTCTGCTGAACCTGGTGATTCGTGCTCGCGGCATGTTCGTCGCAAATGGCATGGCACTACTCATCGTTGGGTTGATGAATATCTTCTCCGGTGGGGTCGGCGGCTGGTCGATCTTCGGATGCTTCCAAATCTATTGGGGCATCAAGGAAATACGCAAGTGCTGGCTGTACGGCTAGTCGCTTTGTCTCGCCAACCGCTGAGCAGAACCAGGGTGGCGTTATGCTCAGAAGCTCACCTTCTAGCTTCGTGACTCAGGAAACCAAGGTCGTCTCACGCGGCCATCTACTACATGAGGAGGACAAACGATGCATTCGACGATTGGGCATGACACAGAACGTAATTCAATTGGGTGCGCCTCCGTGCGCGACGAGCGAATCGGCAACCCCCGCAAGCGCCCGCCCGGCATTTCCGTGCTGGCAATCCTGAACTTGCTAGGAGGCCTGCTCTGTCTGGTTCTGGCAGCCGTTGTCGGCGCACTCGAAGAAGCGTCAGATGCAGTGGGCGTTGTACGTACCTATTTCTCCTTCCTAGGGATCTCAAGCGTCGTTTTGGCGTGGGGCCTCTGGAAACTCCGGAACTGGGCACGTGTGACTTCAGTGATTCTGTACGGCCTCTCGGCACTCACGGGAGCGCTCGTACTCCTGGCAGGCGATCCATCGGGATTCATCCAGGTCATCGTTGCGGTCAGCATCGCGGTGTATCTCTGTCGGGATCGAACTGCTGCTGCTTTCAACGTTGGGGCAAACTGCAGGACGAGTAGCACATCGCTCGACCTTGCCGTGCAAGGCGATTCCCGCGTTGAACGGATGACATAGCTCGAAAGGGCAACGCATGATCGCTTATCTTCTTCCAATCGCCATAGGGCTTAACCCCGCCGCCATTGCGGCATCCAAGGGGCGTAGCTCTCTTGGCTGAGGTGCTTCAGTGCACTTCTGTTTGCTGCTGCCCTCTCGCACGCGCGCCTCATGAAGAAGGATTCCTCGACTGACGTCGAGCATCCATCGCGAGAGTCGCATGCAAGACTTGACTGACTTCATCGAAACGTGCACAGGGTGCCTGCGATGGATTGCAGGTCGAGGAAACACGCAAGATCGACACAGCTGAGCAGGCTGCCGGGGGACAGGGGAGAACTACCCCAACTGGCATTCGTGAGTTGGGCGAGCGAGGATTGGGCCGGCGCATAGGCCTTGCTGCATCCGCTGCGGCGGACTCATCGGACACCGACGACATCTTCGTCCCACTCCAAAACGCCGCCGAACTCGGATGCGGTCCTATGCGGGCGCACAGGCTTCTTCCATGCCAGACCTTCGCGATGTCTTCCGAAACTCCTGTCATACAAGGCAGTGCTTTGCGAATTGGCGGGCTGAGGGGTTCGATCACCTGCACCAAGTGCTCTACAGCCCTCAACCGATCCTCTCGGTGTCATGCGGTTGCGATTGCATCTTGACAGCATCCATTCTCCGAAACTTCTGGATTGCGTAAGCTTCGTGTTTCAGCATTGTTGAGCCGGTTTCTCTAGGAATCGCCCCACGGGGTCAACAGATATAGCAGACAAATCAAACACATGGAGGTTCAGATGATGTTCAATCGAAAACTGGTCGTGTTCATGGTAGTTGCGCTCTTCACAGTAGCGGGCGGTGTGCTGACGGCCTCTGCGAGCTGTTGGTACAGCACAATCGCGACGGTTGATGGCTACTTGAGCGGTAGCGGAGACGAGGATCTGTGGTCGATCCAGCTGACCCAAAACGTCCGGTACAACTTCCGTTTGACCGTTGCCTACGGAGATGACTTCGATATCTGGGTCTACTACAAGATCTGGAACGGTTTTGAGTACGAGAAACGCTATGTCGCGATGGGAATCGAAGGAAGTGGCGCGGACGAGTCCGTCTACTTCACCGCTCCTCGAAACACCAAGTACTACATCGAGGTCGAATCCTGGGTCGGTCGAGGGAGTTACACGCTGACGCTTCGACGCCGATTCTGCAACTAGCGCAGCCAAGTTCATTGAGGTCTCCGAAACGATGCACATGCCGGCGCAGGGTTCACCTCCTTCTCCCGATCCGGCGTGGATGAACGAAGACACGCAGTGCTTCGCCTCTGCGGAACCTCCGTTTGGGCGAGGAGGAATCAGCCTCCTCGCCCAGTTTCTTTCGGAAGCCCGCACACAGGAGCAAGCAGCGTCGAATGAAACGCACGGAGGTGCTAGAAATGTTGAGTCCTAAGCTGGCAGTGTTGACCGCAGTCTTCCTCTTGGCGATAGCGTGTGCCGGGCCAAAGGCCTTCGCTGGAAGCGCCTATGCAGGAGGATATACAAGATTCGTGTATCAGACCGAGACAGCTTCTGGGCGCGTCGAACGTTCAACGACTGAGATCACGCCACAAGAAGATGGGACATACCGTGTCGTGACAACCACGGAAGGTTCCGTGTCACAGAACGATATTCGCTTGAGCTTCTTTGGGACCGCAGCAGAATCCCTCGGCCTGTTCATGAGTGAGGACAGTGACTCCCCATTCGATCTGTCTCCGCTGGGCGCGCTGGCAAGTCAATCACTCGAACCCGGGAAGACCTATCTGCTTACGCAGGGTTGGTCGCTTCAGACGACAACGCGGGTGTCTATTGCAGATTTGGCTGGCATCGAGGGGATTTTCTCTCATGCCGACACTCCTCAAGCCATTGTCCACGTGGTGCTTGCTGAGGATTTGTACATCCGGCAGTTTCTTCCATTCCCGCTTCGTGTGACACTCGAGTATCAAGAGACCACTGATGCAGACCTCGAAGACACCTCTGGGGTGACCATCGTGTTCTCTGGCCAAGTCGAACTTCTCGAGTACAGCAACACTCCGAGTGAAGAAGGTCAGCCGTGATTGCGCTGACGGCTGTAGAGAAAACTTATGTACGGGGGGCAAATCAAGTCCACGCGCTTCGAGGGATCGACTTGGCAGTCGATGAAGGCGAATTCACCATTATCATGGGACCTTCCGGGTCAGGGAAATCGACACTCCTGCACCTGATTGGATGCCTCGATACCCCAACCGCGGGGGAGATTCGCTTTCGAGATACCAATGTCGGGGAGCTCTCGTCCGACATGCGAGCCGAGTTTCGGAGAGAGAACATCGGGTTTATCTTTCAACGATTCAATCAGATCTCCAACCTCTCTGCACAGGAGAACGTCGAGCTTCCCATGTTGCTGGGAGGAGTACATCGCCGTGAGGCTCGGCATCGTGCTCAAGCCGCGCTTGAGCAGGTCGGCCTCATCGAGCGATGCCAACATCGTCCAACCGAACTCTCTGGTGGCGAACTCCAACGGGTTACTGTAGCCAGAGCCCTTATCAACGACCCGGATGTAATTCTTGCGGACGAACCAACTGGCAATCTGGATATGAAGACGGGGAGTCAAGTGATCTCGATGCTTCGGCAACTCAAGGACGCTGGGCATGCGTGCATCGTTGTGACACACAATCCGCAGCTTGCGATTGCGAGCGACTCAGTGATCTCAGTTTGCGATGGCAGACGCGCCGATGCTTCACAGGGAAGAAAGGATGGGCAGTAGCGATGATGATCAATATTGCCACGCTTGCGTGGCGCAACATACGCACACGCCGTGCTCGCTCTTGGCTGACGGTGCTTGGCATGCTCATCGGAGTTGTGGCAATCGTCACGCTGATTTCCGTTGGCACAGGTGTCGAGAATGCCGTTCTCCAGCAGTTCGAGGATGTGGGGCTTGACGTCGTGCTGCTCGTCCCAAGAGAAATCGCACGGAGAGCTTCTTCAATCCAAGAAGAGATCTCGGAATCCAGGCATCCCGCCTCATCCATTGAGGAAACTACAATTCCCATCGAGCCTGAGGGTGGGACAGCTGAGATCGATGGCGAGGCATTTGAGGATCCGCTAGGCTCCCACCGTGGACTCAATGCGCAGCGACTGAAGGCGGATGTTCCCGAAGTAACGGATGTCGCGCAAGTTGCAACAACGGATGCAACGCTGTCAGTCAATGATGTTGCTGGCTATGTCACAGTCATCGCACCCTCTTGGGAACTCATCCATCAATTCGATGGCCTCATCGGGGGATTCAAGATTTCCGAAGGCGACAGCTTTGCTGGCGAAGACGATACAGGTGTCATCCTGGGGGCAAGAATGGCAGAGCTCACAGGCACGGCTGTGAACGATGCCGTCACAATCGATGGACACCAGTTGATCGTACGGGGCATCCTCACACCCTCGGAGCAAAGCCAGATCCTCGCAAACCCGACCATCGTCCGCGGTCAAGCAGTGGAAACCATCGAATCGCTTACAGGAACGGACGATGCCGTCTTCATTCTTGAACGTCATGCGCAACTGCTGTGGCCGGAACTTGCGATGTCATCGATCGTTGCGATTCGCATTCGAACTGGCGTATCGGTTGAAGAGACACTCGCGTCAATCAATGCCGCTGTCTCAAGACAGGGCTTGCTCATGACCCCGGTCTCAACGCAGGATTTAGCAGACAACGTTCAGCGAACGCTGGGGATGGTAAAGGTTGTCCTGGCCAGTATCGCTGCCGTTTCGTTACTTGTCGGCTGTATCGGCATGATGAACACGATGTACACATCTGTCCTGGAGCGCACCCGCGAGATCGGCATCCTGAAGTCCGTGGGAGCGAAGGACAAGCATGTGTTGTACCTCTTCCTCGTTGATTCAGGCTTGATGGGACTGACGGGCGGCATCCTCGGACTTGGCCTGGGCATCGGAACGAGTTTCCTCGGCACGAGTCTGCTGGGGGGGTTGATTGGCGTAACCTCATTCAGCCCGTACTTCGCTCCCTGGCTGTTGCTTGGCTCCATTGCTCTCTCGTTCGCCCTGGGATCCTTGGCTGGTGTATGGCCTGCATGGCATGCCGCACGCTTCGACCCCGTGCGAGCGTTGGCCGCGGACTAGCTGAGCAGGATGTGGCAAGTGTGATCTCAGGCAAGCTGTCATGCGCGCTGCGAATTGCATACAGGCCGTTCGGTTCTTGGCATTCCGTGTCGCATGAGAGATGTGATGTTGCTAGGCTCCCGGTAGCTCGCTATAGTCATGCCGGAGGTGCTGTCAGCTTCATGCACAGCAACACGGGGGAGTATGCGCTGCTTGAACGCATCGTTCGGCGCGGTTGGACTGAGCGACTTGCACGTGAGTTCGAAGCCCAATACGGGGAGCAGCTGCGGTGGCTGATTGTCGTCTCCATGGAGCGCATCGGAACACTTCAGTGGCGTGTCCATCCGCGTTCCACTCAGCAATCACTTGAAGATCGCCGACTCGCGTTGTACGAGAACACGCTGTCAGATCTGTGGTCAGAGCTCTTGGATGGTCTCGTGGAGCGCTATACCGCAGGCTTCCGTGACGGGGCGATCCATCAGCAGTTCGTTCCGTATCTCCGCGGAGTTGTTCGCCATCTCGCAATTTCAAATGCACGAGCCTTGGGCCTCATCGGCCGCGAAACCTCGGCAGAGATGCTGGCATCGTTCTGCGAGGCGAAGCGTGACACGACCAGTGCTGATCGCTTGGCATGGCTGAAATATTGCCTTGAGAAGAAGGTGCGGCAAGAGATCCTTACCCGTTGCACGCCCGATGTATTCTCCCGCTATTATCGGTTCATTCATCGCGTATCGGACTACTTCTTCGAGCGGTACATACCCAGTCAATGCTCCCGAATCTCGCAGCGCAAAGGAAGGATGCTGAACGAGCTTCTGGACGCATTCGGCAGCGATGTTGAGCCAGATCAAGCTTGCGAATACATCGGAACGATCACACCCGTTGCCCGGGAGATAGATGATCAGCATCGCGCACCTGGCGGCAGGGACGAAGGCGAGTATTTGGGCGCGCAAGACCACGCCAAGCGTGGAGGGTGCCCATGATCAGTGGTTCCCTTCGCGAGGAGAGACTTGCCCTTTGGGACATGTTGATCCGAGGCGAAACCGTTTCCCGAGCCGACGTAAGTGTAGTGCTTCTGGGTCTTACCCACGAAGCATCGGACGCTGAACGCGCAGGATCCGTTCTCCTTCTCGCTGCGATTCGCTATCTCGAAGCAAGTCGCCCGTCCAGCCGTTGGCGGCTCAGGGCGGGGCTGTGGTACTGGTTCAGCCACACAGGGACTCACAGCCGCCCCGATGGATTTCGGCTGTCTCGACTCAAGAGAAGTGGGCTTGCAGACCTTGCAGGGCTTTTCCTCACGTGGCCGGAAGTGATGAAAGCCTTGGGGAAGAACCCAAATGACTACAGCGCCTTAACGCGCATCCAGAAAGAACTAACCGAGCTGTTTGGCGCTGAATGGAAGAAGCTGTTCGGGACATCGTCCCCACTCACCATTGGCGACACCAAATGAGGAGGTGACTCATGCCAAAGGACGACAACAGTAGCTCCGATTTCTTCATGCAAGTCGCCGGTGCTGAGATGGCACCCCAGAATCACACCCACCATCCCTCGCGAGACGACCTTCTAGCGCTCTTGTCGGATGATGTCGCGAACGAGAAGCGGTCGCGATTGCATGCACATCTTGCAACCTGTGAGAACTGCCGCTCGGAGTGGAAAACCCTGCAAGCCTCCCTCTCGGAGGAGCACCTCTCACTGGAGGAACGGTCGGTAGCTCCCACATTCGTATCGGCGGTTCGGGAACGGCACCCGGCAACTGCCCTCACGACCGAGAGATGGTTCAAGAAGTTGCTTGAATCCCGCACGCTCGTCGCTGCTTCGGCGGCGGCAATCGCGCTCGCATTGACCTTCGCTGTCATGATTCCCGTTCTTCATAGCTCCTCTCGACAGACGCAACTCCGGCTCGAATCCATCTCGAATGACCTCGCGGCACTTCAAGATGACATTGGCTTCTCCACCCTGCTTCCCAACTCGTTGTCCATAGGCACAATCACCGAGGCGGCTCTTCAGTCCTATGATTGGAGAGCACTCCGACCGTATACGGTTCAGCCAGATGATACCTGGAAAACCATCGCATCCATCGAACTCAACGACGAATCACTCTGGCCTGCAGTCTGGGTCCTCAACGCCCAAATCTCTACGAGCGGCTCGCTTGAAGCGGGGCGCACTATCCAACTCCCGACGTCTCTTGAGAACTAGTGGGCTTTCCCATCCAGAGGTGATTCCAATGAACCAGCAGCTTGCTCGCTTGCTATGGATGGCGCTTGCCATCCTGTCGGTGTTCTTGACCACTTGCTCCACGCTGCGAGCCACGGATGGCATGCCTGATGAGGCAACCGGGAAACTCGGCTACGAGCTGCTGCAGGCGCTGAATGCGTGGGAATCCAAGATCAGCCAACCTGAGGATGATGGAGCACCCCGAGCAGACATTGTGATCACACTAGAGAACTCCGCGACAGAAGCCGATCTCGACGCGATCCGCTCTTCGGCAGCGTCACTAGTACTCCAGGGTGCATACGGGCGATTGGTCCAGGCCTCCATCGAACTACCTCAAGTACGCGGGATCGCTGCGCTCGAGCAAGTGCGCTCCATCGTCCTCCAAAGAGATCCACTCCCGAATCAGTAAGTTAGGAGGTATCTTCATGCAATCCAGACTCCTCATTGCGTTGGTGATTTTCCTCAGTCTTTCGCTTTGCGCAACCGCCAGCGGATCGGAAGACGCAATGGCAAAGATGTCGTGGGATCTCGTGCGTACGGTACAAGCGGCCGAGCGCCAACGAGGGCGCGGAGAGGAAGTGGAGCTCATCACTGCAGTTCTTCTTGCAGCGCATGCGGCAAACAACGACAACCTTCAGCACCTGCGAACCCTCGGATACTCCATCGTGGGTGCCATGGGGCGTTTCATTCTTGTAGAAGCACCAGCGGACTACTTCGGAGATCGGGAAAGGGGACTCGCGATGCTTGAAGAGATCACGAACGCGTCCCTGCCACCGCTGACGCTGACGAATGCCAATCCTATGACGAGTGGTAGCAGCTCGATCGGCGTCGATGCAGTATGGAATCTCGGATACCGCGGGCAAGACACAATTATTGCAGTCATCGATGACGGATTTGACCTGGATTGCGCAGAACTCACCGACCGCTCTCCGCAGTTCCACACCATTATCCCCTCTCGCGAGGGGATCGGTGTCTATTCGGTTCTTCCCGGGACGGCAAATCCCTCCTGTACCCACGGAGCGAAGTGTGCGCTCGTGGTCAGCGAGCTGGCGCCGGACGCAGAATTGCACTTGCTGAGTTCTCCTCCACGAACCCATCCACTTGGCTTTCTCAACGCGCTGCTCTACGCAACCGAAACGCTTCACGCAGACGTCATCGTAACCTCAATGGAGCTTACCAATGCTTACTGCCACAATGATGGGACAGGTCCCGTCAACGAAATCGTAGGGGATATCCTTCAGGGGACATCTACATCTCTCGTTGTTGCGGCAGGGAACTGGGCAGGTGGAAGCCACTCTTCTCACTGGCATTACAGCGCAACTTATCGGGATGACGATGGAGACTTCCACCATGACTTCACTGACAACGCCGAAGATAGCTGGGATCGAAACACACTGCGTTTCACCGCAGACAAGGGCGATCGGGTTGTGATCTTCCTGGAATGGGATGACTGGAACGTCGAAGCACATCGAGAAGACCTGGATCTCTACATCCTGGATGGAACCTACGGAGTTGCCATAGCCGAATCCCGAGCGCGTCAGTATGGGAGCAGTAGCAACCCCTCTGAACGCACACACCACAAATTCGAGATCCCTGCGACCGGCACGTATTGCATACAAATCCGCAACGAGGCTGTCGCCACGTATGGAGAAGATGCACGCCCCCTGCATTTCAACCTATATGCCGTGAATCTCACGAATTCCTTCACCGAAGTCGAACACACAACTACCTGTGGAAGCATTCGTGAAGTCGCAACCCATCCAGCCGTCATCTCTGTAGGAGCTGTCTCTCCGGACGACGATCAGCTTCGAGGCTACAGCGCTCGAGGGGGTGGATGTGGCGGATTGCGGAAACCCGAGGTGTGCGCACCGGATGGTGTGTATAAGGCAGACGATGGCGTATTCATCGGCACATCTGCCTCAGCACCCTATGTTGCCGGCGTGCTTGCGTTGCTCCACTCTCTTGACCCGTCACTGGCTGCTGCAGATGCCGTTGCGCTGCTTCAGGAGACTGCAGTGATCTCAGAAGACAACTGTGGCAACAAAGTCTATGCCATTGATCTCCACGCCGCAGTTCATTCACTTCTTGGTAAGTGATCGACATGACCAGTGAGAGTAGGTTTCAAGGAGGCACGCAGCTGCGAATCATGCAGATGCCAGGCTACGAGCGTCTCGTCTACTGGGCGGCATTCAACTTGATGGGGGATTGGAGATGAGCCGAGACACCGCCTGCGTCTTCATTCTTTCTTTGGCGATACTGGTTGGCGCGCTTGCCTCGTCTGGAAACACGCTCTTTGTTCCCCAGGACTATCCGACAATTCAGGCTGCTGTTGATGCTGCCCAGCCGGGAGACACCGTTCGTATAGCCTCAGGCAGATACACAGAGAACCTGATCATCGAGAAGTCGGTTCAGGTGATCGGCTCGGGCCGTCAAACCACGCGTATCGAAGCGCAAGCCCCAAACGAGGAGGTCGTTCGCATCTGCGTAGGCGAAGGCTCGGCTCTACTCAGCGAGGTATTTGTGGCTGGCGGCAAACACGGCGTATTGGCAATCGCCGGAACATCCACTGAGATCGGCTTGCACCATCTCGGCATAGATGCATGCAGTCAGTCGGGGGTTTTCACATACGGCGCGGGCGCAGTGCTCCTTGACGATGTGTTTGTCAATCAAGGGAATGAGGGCATCGGCGTCGTGCTTCAAGCAGCACATGTCGAAGTCGTTTCGAGCGAGATCATCAATGGAGACATCGGATTGTGGCTTGTCGGGCCAGTCGGCGCCCTCATATCAGGTTGCACGGTGGCGCTCTCTCCGTATGCCATTGAGTGCTATTCAGACACGTGCGGCTGCGCAGCTGAATCGAGTCTTGCCTTCAGGGGGCAGATTCGAGGTGAGGGGAACCGCGTCTATGGCACCGTACGCCACCTCTGTCCGGACGGGTTCAGCACTGTTTGGCCCGCAAACTTCGTTGTCACAGAGTGGATCGAACCCGTCCGGCGTGCTGTCGATGCGTACGACACGGGATGGGAGGCATACGCTGAGGGCGACACCGCGACAGCGCTCTTCGAATGGGAAGACGGGTGCACTACCCTTGCTGCCACGTCGTTTGACTACCTCGAAGCGTGGCTCCAAGAAGGCTGTGGAGATCTCTATGCCGGGCAGGGGCGATTGCCGGAAGCACTGGCAGCGTACGAAGCAGCTGCAGATGTCTATGCAATGAGAGGATCAGAGGCTGAGTCCGCCCAAGTGGCAATCGGCGAGGCAACTGTGCTCGCTCATCTGCACAGGTGTGATGAGGCCCTTCCAATGCTCCTGAGCGCTCGCACGATCTTTGAGTTTCGTCACTCGGCGCTGGAGGTTGCGGAAGTCGATACGAGTCTGGGCGAGGTCTATGGATGCCTACATCAGTACGAGGAAGCCCTCGCATCACTCAATCGTGCACACGCAACGTTCGATCGCTATGGAATGCATGCAGAGCTGGCTAGGGTAAATCTGAATCTTGGGATGGTTCTTCTTGCGCGTGATCAACTCGATGCGTCCTTGACCACGCTTGAGGAAGCTCTTGCGACGTTTGAGCGCCTTGGCCGCGAAGCAGACGCAGCAACAGCACGCCAGAGCATCGGCAACGTGTATGCAAGACTGGGGCGGCACGACGAGGCGCTCAGCGCGTATGAGTCCGCCGGAGCTCACTTCGCCACACACAACATGGTGTTTCACACCGCGCTCGTCCGTCAGAATCTGGGGAGCCTCTATCTGCAGCTTGGACGATACGAGGATGCACTTGCCTCGTTCTTCGTTTCCATTGACACCTTCAAAGCACTGGGGATGCAAGCGGACGTCTTGCTGGTCATGCTCAATCTTGGATTGACACAAGCATTCCTTGCCCAGTATGAGCAAGCGCTCGACATCCTCAAGCGATGTCGAGATGGCTTGCTCGACTTAGACATGGCAGTTGAAGCTGCCTATGCGAATCAGCGCATTGGGATGGTGCAATTCCAGCTTGGAATGTATGAAGACGCTGCTTTGGCTTACCAGTCGGCGCAATCGGTGTTCACACACCAAGGAATGGAGCTTGCGCGTGCTGCCACCGATCAGAATCTGGGAGTTATCTACTACTCGCAAGCGTGCTACAACGAAGCGTTGGACGCGTTTGCGCGTGCCTACGATGTCTTTGCCGCCCATCAACTCGAAATCGAGCTTGCCTCAGTCGCATCAAGCCAAGGCGCTGTCTTTCGTGCCACTGGTCGACCGCAGGATGCACTTGCCTCGTTTCGTTTCGCCGCAGGCGTTTTCACGGACCATGGGCTACGCCAAGACGCTGCCAGACAATCTTCCAACATCGGAGAGATGTATCGGGATCTCGGCAGACATGAGGACGCTTTGCAGATGTTCCAATCCGCCCTTTCGATGTTGAATTCGATGCCATGCTCTGATGGAGAAGCAATCTCCAGCCCGGCAGAGCGTTGGCCGATTCTGTTCAATCGCGGATTGGCACAGGAAGCGCTTGGGGATTATTCGCATGCAATTGAGTCATACATGATCTCGATCGAAATCGCTGAGTCAATCCGCGGGGCTCTCGTCTCAGAGAGATTGAAGATTGCCTGGCAAGAGAGAATCCGATGCGTCTATGAACACCTAATTGACCTTCTGTATCGGACCGGAGACGGATCTTCTGCCCTGTCATACGTGGAGCGCTGCCGTTCGAGGAGTTTCTTGGATCTGCTCTCAAGGGGCCCCATTGGCACGCTGGACAACATCGCAGAGGAGGGAATCCGGACAGGCATCGTTGACGCTTCCGCCATTGATGCTGACCTAGGAAGTGTTGTTGCCCAGCTACCGGAGAATGCAATGGTACTAGAGTACTTCGTCACAGACGTCACAACCTACCTGTGGTGCGTTAGCCAAAGCTCGATACAAGGACCCGTGCAGCTTCCGTTCGGACACACTGCATTGATGGAACAGGTCATCGCCTGTCGTCAAGCCATCGAAGCTGGGGATCCCATGGCAGACTTCCACCTCACCGTCCTCTACAATTCCCTCATTGCGCCAATCGAAGAGCTTCTTCCTCGTTCAGACAATGGAGAGGAGGTTCCTCACCTCATCATCATCCCGTCTGGCCCGCTTTACTATCTGCCATTCCAGGCGCTCCTGTGGGGCCGTGACGACCGTGAACAGCACACACGCCTCATCGAGCGTTATGCGATCAGTTACGCGCCAAGCATGGCAACCTTGAAGTACACACAACAGCGAGTCGTCACTACGGACACGAGATCGCTCGTCGCCTTGGCAGATCCCGACTCCGGCGAGTCCTCATGGGGACGACTACCGGAGGCGCAAACCGAGTCTCAACGAGTGGCCGCGCTCTTTCCCGTCGCTGAGGTCTACGTCGATACTGATGCAACAGAAACCATCGTTCAGAGCCAATCCTCAGTTGCTTCCGACCTTCTCTTCGCCACGCACGGCAAGTTCAGCACGGTCAATCCGATGTACTCCTACCTCTTGCTCAGCCCCACAGAAGACAGCGACGGGAGGTTGCTCACCTACGAGATCTTCGGTCTGGCACTCGACGCGAATCTTGTCACCCTAAGCGCATGTGAAACCCTGCTTCCATCCATCGCTGACATGGAAGATCAGGTGAGGGCGACACGTGGGCTTTCTGACACGGAGCCTGTTCAGTTGACTCAAGAGCAGCTGGAGGCGGTGACAGCAGGTGACGAACTTGCCGGACTGACGCGTGCTTTCCTCTACGCCGGGACCTCGTCCGTGCTGTCCAGCTTGTGGAGCGTGTATTCACAAGCCACCGCCGATCTCATGGTTGCATTCTACGAAGGCATTCAGGCGAATCTTGGCAAGGCATCAGCACTCAGAGAAGCTCAATTAGAGATCATGAACACACCCGGCTATGAACACTCCGTCTACTGGGCGGCATTCAACTTGATGGGGGATTGGAGATGAGCCAGATCTCAGATTCGTCAATGAACACGGTCCCAATACCGATCTTGAGAGCGCAGGTGTGTGTCCCTTCCGGCGCTCAACGGTATGCATGGAGCGTGCGAGCCAGAGGTTCGATGAACCTGCGGATACGGCTTGTCGTCGTTGAACGTATGCGGAGCTTCTACCACGAATGCGGTTCCAGCTCATGCGCCGGAGGCTCCGGAGGTACAGAGCAAGCACGTTGAGTGCTGCGACGACATCAGCAATCTCGATGTCGCGCGCAACAAGCAGATTGGTCGTAGGGCAGGGACGGCAAGAAAGCCAAACTGATGCACCATGAGATAGCGCTTTGCCGCGGAGGATCTTTGCGAAGAAGAGGAGACCGTATCATGAACACGAACGTTCGCATCTGCTTTGGTGTGATCGCGTTGCTGCTGATCGCATTGTTGTGTGGATGTGGCAATCAAGCCCCGACAGTCCAGATCACGCAGCCCGAAGACGGTGCTGTCTTGACCAGCAAGGAAGTTCGCTTCGCTGCATTCGCAGAAGACCCTGAGAGCGATCCCCTCACCTACAAGTGGAGGTTCGGAGATGGGGCAGCAGACACCGTACAGAGCGGATCACATACCTACAGCGCCGGAGGGGACTACACAATCAACTTAAGCGTATCGGACGGGAAGAGAACCGTGGCCCAGGCAATCGACGTGCATGTCAACGTTGCGCCATCCCCTGAAATCTCTTGGAGAACTGAAGAAGACGCCGAGTGGAGCCGTGGGACTGTGGAGGGGACGGGGGCGCTGGAACTTGAATGGGACGCCGGTGCGTCGAGCGATGAAGACGGTCGGATCGTCTCGTATGAGTGGAGATTCCGCGGCGAGGCGTTTGCACCCAGCGCAACGGCAACCGGGCCCAAGGCCAGATGCTCATACGATACGCCGGGAACCTACTCCGTGACGCTTCGGATCGTCGACGATCTTGGAGCTTCGGCCGAGCAATCGGTGGATGTCGTGATCCACCGCACCGTGGCGCAGAGCCTTTCAGCCCTGCAATCTCTAGAATCGGTGATGTCGCCGATGAGAAGCCCGTCATTGGCCAGCATGTTCACATTCGGGCGCGAGGTTCTTCACATAGAGGATGAAGAGGTCATCTACCGTCCGCATTTTGCATCCTTCGGTCTAGGCTCGCCGTCCTCTTTGGAGTTAGCAATGCACATGAAGATCCATGGATGCCACTCGTACGAGATCGAAGGGATGTCCCACACGTTGTCGAGCTTCCTGGAGGACAGGAAGAGGGAGTGTGAATCCATTCGTCATTCGATCAGTCCCGCGTTCGCGGCTGCGTTAGCCGCGCACGATTCTCATGTACTGGGTTGCTCGCCGGAAACCTGTGCCAAGGCTGTACTCGGGTTCGAGGAACTCGTTGCACTCACGAGCGCGCAAACGCAATTGCCTCATGATATCCGTGTGTTGGCCAATGGCAGCGACAGCGAAGGTACGCCGCTTGATACAACCGAACTCCCCAGTGCCCTTCTGCAGCTTCCTCCATCAGTTGACACCTTGCTGGATCGGCTAGACGAGGAGCTCGCGACCCTCGTGGCGTCGGAGCAGGAACGGATCGATCGCATTGCAGCTGGAGCGCCGCTCGCTTCGGACTGGAGCGAAGCGGGGTGGATCCGCGCCACGCGGCGGCTGCGATGTGTCGATGAATCGGCGCTTGTCGACTCAGTAGGCGCTCTATCCGCATATCTCGAAGGGCTCAACGCTGACCATATCGAGGCGCTTCGGGAGATCGTCGCCTCGGTGCGCGATCAGGCGCGTTGCGTACAAGATGCTTCTGCACCTCTGCAACACACACATCAGGATCAGCTGGAATTCGGGGTCGTGTTCGACAACTCCCGTCGCCAGGAGAACGCTCTTCGACTGGCCCTTGTGTATTCGCTTCATGCGATTGCGGACGACGAGCGTCCGATGGCGTTTGCCTTGTTCAGAAGAGAAGGTGAGCGGATCGTGCGCGGGCTCCCCCATGTCCGGATTCAAGCGGAGGCTCTGGAGTGGCGGAGTCCCGACCTCGAGTTTGCCTACGAAATAAGTGGCGCGCCGAGCAGGATGGAGATCGAGCCGTTTTACGAGATCCAGTACGAGCGACTCTCGCTCGGATGGGTCGTGACATCCGTTTGGGAACCGCAATCCAGACGACTGGCGGCTTGTGTGATCACCGAGATCGACATCCACGACAAGCCCGTCTCTGCAGAGGAGGGTCAGTATGCGCTCAGCATACCAACCTCACGAAACGGACTCGAAGTCGATCTCGATGTGGCCTACAGGATCTTCTCCCATCCACTTGACGCGCTGCTTCTCTCGATGACACGAACTCTCGGAAGCGGCAATTGCATCAGTTCGCAGGCGCGGGACTTCGAGTTCTCCTATCGCATCGTCTCTCCCGCAACGTATCCGTGAGCTGTGCGCATGACCCGTCTGAAACACGCTGGAATCAACTGTGCGCTGGATCAAGCTCGAGCGCAACAGCCAAAGAGAGCAAGCCAGACTACGAGATGAACTTCAGCGCACGACGGACTTGAAGCGCCGTCTGGGGCTGTCCGTGTGCTGCCAGCACGTCGATGCTGTTCTTCATCATCCGCGTCACGAAGTCCTTCTCGTTCTGAGCCAACCCCGAGAGGTCGGATGACTTCAACGCCGCCGCAAGCTGTTTTGCCGCTTGCTTGGCAGCGGGGAACTCCCGTCTGACTGCGGAGAACAGCAAAAGACGCACCAGAAGGGCCAATGTCTCCATCTGATTCAACTGGAGCCCTTGATCGACAAGGCCATGCAGCACCCTTGCCGTCCCAAGCGCACGGCCAAGATCGTCGCGGTTGCTTTGCTTCTCGAAGAACACGATGGCGGCCCACCCGATCCGACGAAGCAATATTGCATCGGTAGGATTGGCGCAGTCAAAGAGGTCGAGTCGCGCGAGAAGCCAATGGTGCACCTCACGAAGCTCACGCGTGCTCGGCTCCTTGTCTTTGCGTTGGAGCACCGCACATTTCAGTATGGCTTCCTGGCGCATCTTCTCAAGTACGTCCGTCGATCCCTGATCCTTGAGCAGTCGGACGTAGCTCGGAAGATCCTTCGCCTTCTCAAACTCCTGTTCCGCTTCGGTGTATTTGCCGAGTTCCACGTAGGTCTCACCTGCTGCTTGATAATCGCGCGCGGCACTCTGACACCGGGCGACCTCGGTAAGATTCCCGGCTTTTCGGTAGGCGTTGATCGCGTCAGCAAACTCCCGCCGAGCCTTGTAATAGTCCCCCAGCATATCGAACAACTCGCCACGCTCGCAGACCGCGAGGAACGCCGCTTCATCACGCGCCTCGCGGTAGTGGGAGGCCGCTTCAACGAGTTTCCCGTCGCGTTCGTAGCAACGAGCAGCCTTGACTGGCTCGTTTCCCTTGAGATGAAGCTCGGCTGCGCGTTCCCATTGGCCCTGCTTCGCACAGACGTTTGCCTGTCCGTTCCAGTCCTGAAGGACCCCGTAGTGTTGCCTCGCAGCGTCCAAGTCCCCAAGCTCCAGCGCAAGATCTCCGGCCCTACGGTGATTGCCCTTGCGTGTGTAGTAGGCCAATGCCTGCGGACGCACGTCGAGAACCTTGAGCCCTGACACGTTGTAAGCTGCGTAAAGAAGGCTGATGTGCGAGCCGGATCCCCATCCTGTTCGTCGGGAAAGAAGAGCCCCGAGTGGGGCAACCAGATACGCAAGCACAACCTTCCAGCCGACAGCAAGAAGCAACACGCTTGCCCCAATCGCGAGGCCGATCACCCACGTGCTGCGTGCCGAACTCATGCGAAGAATCGACAGGATCTGCCAATTGCGGAGCACAAGAACCACCGTTCCTAGGATCGCGATGACCGGAACGTAGGCGGCCCACACTGGGAATCTCCACGGTGTGTCGTGATCGATAGACATCGTTGCGCACAACACCGCTAGAATGCCTGCCACACCCAGCAGAGAGAAGAGAGCAATGCTCGCCGATGCCAGGAACAGCCCGAGAAGGTACACGTAGCCGAGGATTGCGAATGCTCCAAGCAGGAGGTATACGATGGGCCACGTGCGCATCGCGTTTCGGCTGCGCGCGCGTAGCAGGCAAACTCCGCCAATGACGAGGCTCGCCAGTGGATACAACGCATCAATGCTCATGGTCTGGCATCACCAACCTTGAAGGAAACTCACAGCTCGACTCCTAGACTTCCAAGCCACTGCAAGACGGTGGCGATGTCTGCTGCGAGCCGTCCGACATCGCACGCCGCTAGGATCTCGTCGATGCTCCGCGATATGTAATGGTGAAGCCTCTGACGAAGCAGGCTCGGCCAATCAGAAGTCAGCTCGATGAATGGCTCTTCCCACGCATGCTCATAGCTCGACAAGAGCTGGGCCATGATCCGAGACACAGCCTCTCGCTCCTCTGCTGTGAGATCATCGTCTGGCATGTGAATCACCAAGTAGTCAGCAATGGAAGCCTCAGCATACCAGCTGATCAAGTCCCAAAAGAGACGCTCGCGATTCCACTCCTCCGGATTGGTCACGTTCCATGTGAGCACAGCCTGAAGTCGAGTGCCAAGCGCGTCTCGCACACGGGCAAATGCATCCCAATCTCCATGAAGCTCCAGTTTCGCAAAGCGTTCCAGGCAGTTCTCAATTTGCTCGAGGGCACGCAACCTGGATTCTAGAACGTCGGACCACGGAACAGCCTGATCCCCCCAATTCTCGATGGTATAGTCCGCGACCCCCATCGCAGGAGTCTTTGCAGTGAAATCCAAGCAGACGGCGGGAACGATCTTGACGGTGGGAGCAGCGGAGATGGTCCAGGTCCGAATCTCGTAGATTGCCATATCCTGGTATCCGCCCTCCCCGTGATAGCGAAGGACAATCGGCACCGGGTAGACGGTGACCTCAATCGCCTTCGCTACATAGGTAAACCGGATGCGCATGTCGGTATATGAGCCATTCCCCTCAATCACGAAACGCGCAATCTCAGGGTGAAGCAGAAGCTCTTGCAGTGTATAGGCATCCGGACCAGGACTCTTCATCCCGGCGAGGAGGGTCCAGCTTTCGAGCACGCGCTCGGAGATCCCGAGTGCTAGACTTAGATACGCTTGCTCCTCCAGCAGAAAGACCTCAAGGTCCGGATTCGCACCAGGGGCACTCTCTGTCAACCCTACAAGGATTTCACCCAGGGCACGCGAATTCAGAGAATCCACATCCTCGGATACGGGCAATCTCAGTGCGAGGTGTTCCAACTGCAGCAGACGGTCTCTCCCGTCCGGGATCGGAACGTTTCCTGTGCGAATCTCTCGCGCCAGAGCATCCGCAGTCCAAGAAAAGAAGCCGCGCTCGACAAGCTCCTCGCCAAAATTCAGATGCGGACTGCGCGTGCTCAGCTCTGATGCGACTCGTGCTGCGCCCTGCAGCACCACGCCATACTGGCCGGCAGTATAGGCCGCAAGCGCACGTTCGAGGCCTCTGGCAACTCGCCACGCTTCCACCCGCTCCCCAAGATCGTCTGCGACACACGTCGGCAAGTACACGGCGTCAATCTCGTCCGGCGACAGCTCGCTCTCCAGCCTACACAATTCCAGGAAGCGCCCGTCTTCAGCTGCAAAAGCCGCCCAGCTTGCATGCTGACATGCGGCCAGTCTCAAGGCTGGCTCGATGTTCGGGTCACCCGCGATGGCGCTGAGCGAAGCCGAGAAGCGGGCAACATACTCTTCATGGAGATCTACCGCGTGCTTCGCCATCTGCTCGAGGATGTTCTGGAGCTCTGCGGGGGAGACGATTGCGTCCTGAGCGACTGCCGAGAGCGTGCGCAGTCTCGCGGGGATGTAGTCCTGAATCCCAGAGCCATAGATGCTGGTGATTGTCGCTCCGTAGTGCTCGCAGGTTTCGTCAACCACGGCAAATGCCGTCTGTGCCAGTTCCCACTGCTCTTCATCGGTTGCCTGCAATGCGACCACTGCAGCTGCTCCGCCGTGCAATCGATGGGCTTCGGTTTTCCGAGAGTCAAACCCTGGGTGCGCTTCGCTGTACTCGTCAACCGCTGTAACGAGCGTCTCGTAGACATCGAGCATTTCGCTCCATTGGAGCATCGTTGCCTTCATGTGTCTTGACAGAATCCGAATCCGCGCAAGGGAATCCCCTTGCTTGCCCACGATTACAGCTGCTTGGCGGTACGGATCCTCACCGGTGATGGACAGGGCAAACGCAAGACTCGCGATAATCGCTAGACAACCAAGCAAGGCAGCGATTCCACCTCTTCGTCCCATCATGCCTCCCGCTTTCCCTGAATTGAGCCGCAAGAGCGCTCGGTCGAGTCGATGTGTATCTCCAAGCCGTTTGGACAGTCTTGGCTGGCAGCCAGCGCCTTGGACATGGCCAACAATACCTCGAGTGAATGACGAAACACAAATGTGGCAAACCACTACAGCTCATGCCAGACTCATGATGCTCAGCACAGCCTGTCTGTGGTATGCCCATTGACATGATGCAACACAGGAGCTATGGTGGTAGTCTTATCATATACTTGGCTGGGGTCAAGGAAGGAGTATGGATGTACACTTGCCCGCGCTGTGGTGGAACTGCATCTCGGAAACGCAATCAACGAGTCCAGGCAATGACCGGAATCATGGGCTCCCTGTTTTACGCTGCGTTCGGGCCGATCACGTGCGAGAAATGCGGGAAGGTACCTCGAAGCGAGTTCTCTGCGTCAGATCGTAGACGCATGTTCTTCTCTTCTGTTGCCTTCTCCATTCCAGCACTCGCGCTGGTTGTGGTGTTACTAGCACTCTTGTCCAGGAGCTGCGGGATGGCATGAGCCAGCATCAGTCCGCATCCGATCGAGCGCGAACTCACATCCAAATGCCCCAACGATTCCCGCATCACAGCCCATGAAACTCACGCGCTCACGACCCGGATATCTAGGTGAATACGTCCGTCGTCTCACGAACCACACATCTGCAGCTTGCCCGCCAAAGGCCTCCATTGCACGAAAGGAACTCCTCGGCGGATAGAGCGCAGCAAGGAGGTGGGCCTAGTGCCTACATTCATAACGTTGGTTGTCGCAGCACTTCTCGGCTTGATTCCCGCGTCAATCGCCTCTCGGAAAGGAAGAAGTTTCGGCGGATGGTGGGTGTACGGAACGCTGCTCTTCATCGTTGCGCTGATTCATTCTCTCGTCCTGAGAGACGATACAATACTTGCTCCACACCGATCTACTCGCATCGTTTGCCCGCATTGCAGCGGTCTTAACGATGCAGACGCCGAATTCTGTCGGCAATGCGGTGCGAAGCTTGGAGAGGAGGATTGACGACCATGGTCAATCACCCCCAAGACACGGCCTCGATCGATACGTCCGAACCCAGATCTTCAAAGACACTGCCAGATATGGGGCGCGAGCTTCGCACGTGGGGAGTCGCACTGATTGTTCTCGGGGGGATCCATTTTCTGCTGTCCGGTTTCCTGGATCCTACCTGGGGGATTGTCCTCGTTGTTCTCGGCGTACTCAATCTGGCCATCCGCGCGCGCGGCATGTTCATTGCCAATGGGCTTGCACTGCTGGCAGTAGGACTAATGAACATATTCTCTGGAGGATTGGGCGGCTGGACAGCATTTGGGGTATTGCAGCTCTACTGGGGGGGCAAGGAGCTCCTCAAGTTCGGCAAGTACGCTGCGCGATCTCAAGCAGAAGTCGGAGATCCCGCTTTAGCGAGTGGGGCAACTTCTCCATGTCCAGCGTGCGGAGCGCAGTGTCCGTCGAACGAGCCGTTCTGTCGACACTGCGGAGCAAGTATTGCGAACACAGAGGGGGATCGCGATGGATCCTGAAAAGCAAGTTCAAAACCAGGCCAATGCAGAAGCCGGACAAGACCAGGTCCAGCTACCCGCGTCATTCTGTCCATACTGCGGCGAGCCGACGGTCTCGACAGGACCCGGCGCGCTTCCTTACTGCAAAGGATGCAGACGGTACATCCATCCACTGCGTAAGAGATCGTCATCCGATGTGCCCGACCTGCATCTTTCCGGAATTCGCGGATGGCTCATCCTCCCAGCAATCGGAGCTGTCCTGAATCCGATCCTTCTGCTTTCCGTGCTGATTACGGACATCTCCACGAGGGGTGACTACGAAATCGCGTTCCGCACCTATCCCGTTCTCCAGACGCTGTTTCGCGTTGAGATACTCGGTGCTGTGATTGGATTGCTGATTGCCGTGCCACTGCTGTTTCTCTTCTTTGGAAAGCACCGACTGGCTCCACCCGTGTTCATCTGGTCATCCGTGATCGCCATCGTGTTCGACGTGACCACGACCATGATGGTGCTGTCTCATTCAGCGGAATTCCCCGGCCTTGCGGCTGAGTTCTTGCCAAGCACCATCGGCAGAACAATCGCCGGCTTGATCTGGATCGGTTACTTCCGCGCGTCCAAACGCGTCAAAGCGACGTTCGTGAACTAGCACTGTGTGCAGCTGGCTCCCCATTGTCTCCCAACGAAGGTACATCGCTCAAGTGGATGATGGACGCCTAGTCGACGTTCTCTGCAGCGTCCCGCCTGACATGTTTGCCATCCAAAACACTCCATTCAGTATCTGCTTGCCGACACCGAGCCTGCCCCACAGGGAGGAATCCGGAGACGACTCACATTCCGAATCGCGAGAACCGAACTTGGCGCTCGTCGAATCCCTTTGGACCGCCCGTCTCCCTTTCGTCGGCTTCAGGCACTCCCGCGCTTCGATCGTGTGTTCCGCCCAGGGAGTCTTCGCACATAGAAGACATGCCCGTGATACTGAAGTTCGTCCACAAGTCCCTTTGCAACGAGTTGCTCGACCACATTCCAGTTCGCGCCGGACTTTTCAAGCACGTGCTTGACCGCCTCTTCTCTCATGGGATGAACCGACGTTGTGTCGAGGATATTCTGCTCAACGTCCGGATTGGCTGCGAACGCATTCCCCTCGTATTCGGCAAGGAGTTCGACATGGCGAACACGCCGACTGAATTCTTCATGAGCTTCAACTCTTGCCGATATGGTTGGCAACTCCACCCAGTGCTCAGCAGGTGGACGGGTCGGAGCGAGGATGTAGGCAGTCGCCGGGTTCAAGCTACCGATGAACGCTGCGATGTCCTGCAACTCACTGGAGGAATCGTTTATGCCTCGAACCAACATGGTCTCTGTCGCCAAATGACCGCGAAAGGTTCTTGCGAACGCGAGAACCCCATCAAGAATGCGATTCAAGGAAAGTCCCTTGTGCGGTCGATCGATTCGTCGCCAGGTTGCCTCGTGGACACTGTCGACCTTCAGCGAAACCCAATTGGCCTCTTGAAGTGCGTCTCGCACTTCCGGCATCCAGAGAAGAGATGCGTTGGTGATCACGGCAGTTGGCTTCCCGGTCGAGCGAAGTGCTCGCAGACTCTCCCCCAGGTTGGCATCAAGTGTGGGCTCCCCATCGGGAACGAAGGTGAGAAACTCAATTGGCTCTCCGTCTTCGTCTGACTTCCGAATACGCTCCCCGACGACGGCTTGGACTTCCTGGGCGGAGAAGAACCCGCTCCGTTGAATCAGCATCTTATCTGTCCGGCCAAGCTGGCAATACACGCAAGAGTAGCTGCAGGTCTTCGGTGGGATGTTGTTGATCCCGAGGCTGCGTCCAAGTCGACGCGAAGGCACGGGGCCAAAAACGGTCAGGCGATTCTCGGGTTCCGCCGCTTTCACGTATTGCTCCTCTTCAATGCGGCACTGCCAATGGCAAAGGGGTGTCCTCTAGGGAGGACGGGCGTTCGAGAATTTGCCGCGGCGTGTGGATGTGCTGCTCTCGAAGTGTGGAACTGCTGCCCCAATGCATGCGTTACACTGGCCATGCTGTGCTTCCCATTGCTGAGACACAAATCTCGCTACGCTTTGCGTACGCATGCCGTGCAGATTCCGTTCCACGAACAGCCTCGTGCCGCAAAGCCACCAGCTCATCGCCTATTGGAGTCGCGAGCAACGCCAACCTCTTGCTCGCGGCAAGCCTTTCAGCAGGATCTACCTAGGATCCCGCACTCCCTTGATCCATGGAGCCAAGCCTGTCTTCCAGCTCCGCAAGCATCGTTCGAAGCTGTTGCACTTGATCCTGCAAATCCCCAAGCGAGGAAGAATCGGCTCCCGGAGGTGGCGCATACGACGGAGCGTAGCTGTAGCCAGGCGATCGACGATTCCATCCGGCACCCCATCCGCGTGCGAATCCCAATCCTCGGCCAACACCTCGCCCCCTGCCGCCCCATCCGCCCGCACTTGCAAATCCTGGGGCACCTGTTCCTGCGCAGTAGCCAGCGGCTCGCCCTGTCATCGGCCCCATCCCTGCCGGGCCTGTTCCATCTCCTCTTGGCATCATTCACCTCCGGAAATCAGTCCGTAGAAGCATCCGCTTCATCACAATCGGTCTAGCGCCTTCCTTGCCTTGCGTTCCTTCCTAGGCGGCGTCCTCTGCCGGCTCCTGGTCCTCTTCCGATCCGACCCAGCCCTGCAGCATCGGTTGACGAATTCGAGCCATTCGATCGCCGGAACAGGCGCGCAAGTCCCGAGCTGATACAGCTTCCGAGACCTCGCCCTGTCATCGGCCCCTGCCCCGTGGGTCCAGTTCCGTCTCCTCTTGGCATCCTTCGCCTCCTATAGCCGTTTGCATTGTTTAGTGCATATGCACATTATCATCTTGGCAGTCGGGCATGTCAAGACGCGGTGCCCGCATTTGACACTTGAAGATTGGAGGACGGCGGCGCGAGCGACGGTCGCTTGGGGTCCTGTGCTGCGCAGGCTTTGGAGACAGCGCAGCCCGAGAACGGAAAGGAGGTCTCAATGGAGAGGAAGAAACCGGACCGCGGTGATTGGTATTGGATCGTACTCTATGCTGCATACGGCGCAGCAATGGTCGCACAGCTCTGTCTTCTGTTCTTGCTGCGTGCGGGCGGTGTCCCGTGGCTGCGAGTTGTCGGCTGGAGCTTGTTTGCCATCTCCGCAGTCCTCGGGTGGTGGCCCATTCTCACCTTCCGTCGCCGGGGGCGTGTCGAAAGGGGGAAGACCTACCTACACACGACCGAGCTTGTGACCTCCGGCCTCTACTCTGTAGTTCGACATCCTCAGTATCTGGCGTCGGACTTCCTCGCGTTGGCGGTGATGTGCATCACACAGCATTGGGGAACACTCGTCGTAGGCTCCATTGCCATCGGAGTCAATCACTGGACCATGCGTAAGGCAGATCGCAATCTGGTTGAAAAATTCGGAGATGCCTACGCGGAGTACAGCCAACGAGTTCCACAGTGGAATCTCGCGTGCGGCTTGATCCGCCGGCTCCGCCACAAGAAAGATCGATAGGGTAACTCCGGCAATGCCACGGCTGTGCGACTGATCCATCACTGGCAACGTATGGGTGTTTCAGCTTTGCGCCTGTGATTTCCCGTTTTCCCGAGTTGAATTGCCTTGGCCAAACGGGCATCGCAAAGGCCCAGCCTTCAGCGCAATCATGGGTACTGCACACCCGTGAGCGCCTGAGAGGTATCCCACAGTTTTCGGGCAACGTCGAGATCATAGGATCGCAAACTGGATCGCCTGCGAACCGGCGCTCCTCGCATGCCGAACACTCCACCCGGGCCATAGTACTCCCCTCCAACGACGTCCGGGGCGGCCGCTGCGCGAAGGACTGAACGCGCGGCTTCGTTCGCGCTTTGGCTCAGCCATTGGAGCAAGGGAAGCATCCGCCTATACATGCTGCAGTCGCTCATGTGTCTCCCAAGATCCGTTGCCGCCCCACCTGGATGCGCAGCCACTGAGATCGCTCGCCACCCTTCGAGCCGGCGCTGAAGCTCGTAGCAGAATAGCAGATTCGCGAGCTTGGAGTTCGCATATGCTCGGAACGCACTGTACTTCTTGCCATCCGAGAACATCAGGTCCGAGAGGCAAATGCGTCCCATGGTGTGCGCTTTGCTGCTGACCGTCACAATTCGTGCCTCCTCTGCAACCAGCAGCCGATCCATCAGCAGACCGGTCAGTGCGAAGTGTCCCAAGTGGTTGACACCGAAATGCATCTCGAATCCATCCTGCGTTTTGGCGTAGGGGGCAAGGAGAACGCCGGCATTGTTAATCAACAGATCAAGGCATGCGTATCGTTCCTTGAATCTCTCTGCAAAGCATCGAATGCCAGCAAGATCTCCGAGGTTGAGTTGAAGTGTCTCGACTTGGGCCGCAGGAGATGCCTGCCTGATCGATGCCGCAGCAGTCCTACCTCTTGATTCGCTGCGACATGCGAGCACAACCGAGCAACCTCGACCTGCAAGCGCGCGTGCGACCTCGAAGCCCATCCCGCTGTTTGCACCTGTTACGATTGCCGCTCTGCCTGACAAGTCAGGCATCTGTTCCACGCTCCACGCGCGCTTCTCTCGGGGGCTGCCATGAGGACGCATTGTTGCCGAGAGTATGCCACGGCACTTCCATGCGATGCCAAGCCTCTCCGCGATCCACATCACCTGAATGCTTCGTTACCTCTAGGAGATGGATGCTGCCAAGGTGCTCAACGCATTCGCCGGACACCAAAGATGAAGAAGCATGATTCCCCCCTTATAGTTACGCGCAGCGACCAAGTAGCAGCAGCATCGACCTGCTGCATGCCTGTGTCCCGCGGAAGCATCGGTTTGCAGGCCACGTTCGTGAGGTTGCTGAGAAACACGCCAAAGGATGGCTATGGCACGCATTGCGCTTGCAGCGCCGCTTGTACTCCTGATCTCTATTGTCATGGCCATGACGGGCCGAGGGGGCGGCAATTTCTACGTCCCCTTGCTGGTCGCTTCCGGACAACCCATGCATGCGGCTGCAGCAAGCGGGCAGCTCATCCTGACGTTTGCCGCCCTGACCGCAATGGTCGTGTTCCAGAAGCACCGGATGGTCGATTGGAAACTTGCTCTTGTGATTGATCCGATCACCGATGTCATGGCGTTCGTGGGAGGCTACTTCTCGGTTGTGGCAAGCGGCGTTGCACTCAAGTGTCTTCTCGCTGTATTGCTCGCTGTCGCGGGTGTCGCCATGCTCCTGCGTGTCAGGTACACGCCCATCGAACGCAAGTCGCGTGTGGGCTTTTGGCATCGCCGGTTTGGCGGCGAGGAGTATGTCGTCAACCTTTGGCTGGCGCTTCCGATTGCAGCCGCAACGGGGCTCGTGGCTGGTGCTGTCGGAATCTCCGGAGGCTCATTCAAGATTCCACTCATGGTCTTGCTGTGCGGTGTGCCTATGCGCATTGCAGTGGGCACATCGTCAGCCATGGTCGCTGCGACTGCGCTCATGGGATTTCTTGGGCACTCCACGGCTGGGCACTTCGACTATCGCTGGGCCGCCCCGCTGGCTGCTGTCGCGATTGTCGGAAGTTTACTCGGGGGTCATCTCACCCTCCAGACGAATCCAAGAAGACTGAAGCTCATCTTCGCATTAACCACGTTTGCAGCTGCAGTCTTCATGTCTGCAAACGCCATCCTTTCGAGCTGACGCATACCCACTCGACATGCCGATTGGACTTCAGCCACGGCGTTGCGCTTCCCAGGATGGCGAAGCCTGCACGAGCACTGCATCACGATTGAGATCACCGTGCGCCCTCCCGCGGAAAGCCAAAGTCGCTCAGCCGTGAGCGCTGCTCCCAGCTGGCAAGTGCAGTTTCTCGTGGCTTCTGCGCTGAGACCGAGCCTCCAACGTACTACGCTGAACGTTCCAGCCACAGATGTGGCGAAACGAAGATGCGCCATATCCGTAACTCCAAGGCAATCGGGAGCAGCGGGCCGCCAGTTCTGCACGTACGGATCTGCTAGGTAACCCCCGCGTCGGCGCGCGGTCCTGTTCCGCACACCGGCAAGTAGCAAGGGCCCTCGAGCACTGTCAACGCATCCACATCGCCTCTCATCTGGCGGTCTGTGCATTCCGCTGTGAGGGTGCACGTGGAAAGCATCACGCACCTTCGTTGGAGCGGGCATTGCGAAGGTCGACCGGGTGCGTCTACGCAATGAGAATTGACCAGAGCCAGGGCAAGGCAAAGGAACAGAACGCCCGAAGAACGGGAACAACGGCAGTCTCATGCGGACGTGATCCGTGAGCTTCAAGGCACAGGCACGATACAAAAGGAGCCTTGGAGGCGTTCCGATCGGCGTCGCGAAGCAGACGAGGCCGCGATCGCAATCGGCATCAATGGGAAGATCGCTCGTGAGGACCTCCCCAGGATCCGTCAGCAGGATCTCTAGAAGATCTTTCGCCTTGCGCCTCGGCCCGGTTAATCTCAGGGAGCGGTTGCTCACCCATGCAAACCTCGAATCTGCCAAGTGCCCAGATCCGTCGCAGGCCGTGGACACAGGTCTTCAGAGAAGTACCCTCGCAATCCGAATAACGTAGTTGCACTCTAGCATAACTGAGAGATTGGAGGAAACGCGGAGGCGAAACGGAAGCAAAATGGAACAACAGCATGGCACAGTCTGACTATCTTCACAAGAGGAGGCAGACGACATGTTGAAGATGGATCGGCAAGAGGTGATGAACGAGAGAAGCACCGCAAGAGAACCGCGAAGCGACAGGCACTCAAGCTTCCGAAAACAGCTCGCGTCGGTGATCGTGCTTGCCCTCGCGAGCGTGTTCCTGCTGGGCTTCGGGATGGCTGTGTGGGCTGGAACTGAGGAAGTCATCGTCTTCTACAAGGTCGTTTTTCACGACGACGGAACGTGGAGCAAGATGTTCTACGCGCTTCCCACTGACGGGGCAAGCATCGACCGTCTCGACGAGGACATCCCGGGCGTGACGTGGTGGTCCTACTCGCCTGACGGCACACGCGTTCTGTTCGATACACGTCTGGATCCCTCGTGCTTGCAGGATTGCACCCTTGCACTCAACACGATGGACGTGGATAGAGGGAATAGAAGGCGGATTCATGTTGATGTCTGGTACCCGTACTGGTCGCCGGACGGCACTCGAATCACACATGGTGGCTTCGGGCCTTCCGGAGATTACGCAATCTACATCTCCTCGGCAGACGGCACCAATTCCCGGGTGCTGATGAGTGTCCCCTATGAAGGGTGGACGGTCTCACCGATCGTGACTGCGTTTGGCTGGACACCGGATGGGGAATCGATCTTCTACGAATGGTGGCAGTCAACGAGTTCGGACACGCCGGGCGAGTGGGGGCTGGTTCGAGTGGCAGACGGTACTCGGACTCCACTCGCTGTGTTCAAGGGCGGCATGGCAGGCGTTCCTGGAAGTGCGGCTGTCGCTTCCGAAAAGTTTCTCAATCCCGTGTCATCGCCTGATGGAACAAGGATTGCGGCCAACGGAGGTGGGCAATACACGCGACTTGTCGTGTTCGACATCTCCAGCGGCGTGTTCAGCTTCTTGGAAGAAGCCAACTACGCCGGCCCACCGTACTCAGACAGCTTTCCGCAATGGTCGCCAGATGGCGAGTCGTTGGTGTTCGCGCGCACAATCTTCTCCGGCAGCAGCCAACGCTACGATCTCATGAAGGTGGATCTGAGGACGGGAACCTTCACAACGCTGCTACAAGGCGAAGCGGGCAGTTTCAGCTACTGGCCCGCATCCTGGGGCGTTCGGACCATCGTGCCCAGCGCGTCTGATGACGGCATTGCGCACAGCGTGAAAGGTCTCCCCCTTGAGACGTTCGATGGCGGAGTCCCTGAGGAATGGTGGCATGATAATGGCTGGAACGTGATCCGTGAGGCAGATGGGAACTATGCGTTGCACGGTGCCGATCTTTGGCAGTGGGCAATCCCTGACTACGGATTCGACAAGGGCTGGACAGACTACACCGTGCGCTTCCGCATGAAGCTGATCAGTGGCGGAATGCAGGTTGAGTGTCGGCTCAACTTCGAAGAGGGTCGCACTCGCTACATGGTTGGCTTCCGTGAGGACGATACCTGGTTCGGCAAGGAGTATCCCAACAACACATACTATGATGTCTGTGACGTATCTCCTCCGGCCCTGCTGCACCTCGGGGAGTGGCACGATATCGAGATTACGCTGGAAGGTCCGCGTGCGACCGTCTTCGTGGATGGTATTCAGTGGTTTGACTGCTTTGATCCCAGTGATCCGTTGCCATGTGGAGGCATAGGGTTCGAAACGATTGAAGACCCTCCGGGAAGCGGCTCCGGTGGGTCATACCTCTACATCGACGACGTCGAGGTAATCCTTCACGAGAAGTGAGCTCGAGCATCAAATTCCGAAGCCGCAAGAGGGCAGCCATCGATCTTGCCAGAAAGTCGGCGGTTCGTCTTCGACCTCGCTGCGTAGAAACGGGCGCCTCAGAACAGCCAGGTGCCTCCATTGGCTACACGCTCGCCATGCGGTCGGCGCGGGATGCGGGTTAAGAGCGCATCGTGGGGGAAGAGTGGAGGCAAAGACGGAAGCGAAATGGAACAACGTCATGACATGGTCTGACGATCTACGTAAGCGGAGGGAGACGATACGCGCAAGTGGGAGAACGTGATGGGAGCACTCAGATCTTGTCTGGGAGACTACGGGGCCACACCGAAGCGTCGAAGCGCAAAGGCTGCGCAGGCAACACGTCCTTTGCTCAGGGCTGCAGATCAGAGGCCTTCGCAACGTGTTGCTTGCTGGCTGGCTGCTTCGATATGCTTCTTGCTTTTGGTTCCTGCCAGTGCAACGGAGATCTCAGCAGTACTTGGAGCCGAGATGATCGAGACAGGACTCAAGGTCGGTTCCGCGGCAGAGTTCGACACCGAGGTTGTCACAGTCAACGGCGTGGAGGCGCGGAGAACCGGGAACGGGCAGGTGTTGCCTTCCGACATGTACCTGACAGCTTCTTGCTCTTCTGGATCGATGACGACGTGCTGTTTGAGGGATGCCCGACACAGCGCGTGGCGATCGAGGTGGAGTACCTCGACGTCGGGACAGATAGCTTCGTTGTCCACTACGACGGCGCAGGGACTGCCGGTCCGTACCCAGGATGGGCGATTCAGTGCAACGGAGGAGCTCGCAAAGACGGACAGCGGGGAGTTCCGGGTTGCTTCATTCCAGATTGAAGATGCGTTCTTCGGGAACCGGAACAACGGCGCGGACTTCAGGATTGCAGACAAGAAGGATGGAGCCGAGACGATCCGAAGAGTGACTGTCAGGCTACTCACGGATGCGGCATGGGAAACTGCAGGAGTTGCTGCGATTGACACTGCCCTTGCCTGGCCTGCAGATATGCAGAATGGAGACGGATCTTGGGACTACGGAGAACACGCGTCCAATGTAGGCGTGACATCACTCTGTGCGTTGGCATTTCTCCGATCCAGCAGGATAAATCACGTGGCAGCTTTGCAGCGCGCACTGGAGTTCATCGCAGGGCGAAGTGCGCAAGATGGATCGATCAGCTCAGTGGACGGATGGACTACTTACGAGACTGCGCTCGGCGTACTCGCACGCCACCTGTCAGCCGCGCCCAGTTATTTCGATGCAGTCTCACGCGCCGTTACGTGGCTTGAGAACGCCCAGAATGGCGCGGCAAGGATACGCAGGCGATCTCACGTGCACCGGCTCCTCCGCGTGCTGGGCCTTCGGGGGCTGGGGCTACGGCAAAGGCTCGGTCAGCGATGAGTGCACGGGATCGCTCTATGCTTGGGCTGACTTGTCTCACACGCAGTTCGTGCTTCTTGCACTTGACACGATTTCTGGGGGAACGTGGGAAAGCACGACCGCAGAAGACTGGATCCGGCGTTGCCAGTATCCGGAAGGCGGGTTTGGGTACGTTCCCGCTAACTCGGATTACTGCTGGGGTAAGGAACCGTTTGGCAGCACTACGGCAGCGGAGATCAACTCCCTCATCTCGCTCGGCGTCGATTCCGGAAACGCTGTGCTCGACATGGCGATCGGTTCGATGGATGAGAACTACAAGGTGGAACAGAACCCCTGGCATTGCCTGGATCGGCACTACTACTACCTGTGGAGCCTCTCTCGGGCGTTGAGCGCGTTGGAGAATGAGGAGCAAGCCACCGAAGCTCACTATGACAACTGGCGATCGGACATCACGGAGCTTCTGCTGGAGGCGCAATGGCAAGACGGACGGTGGCGGAACGAAGACGACGCACACACAGAGATACCTCCAGACACACTGGTGACTGCCCATGCGTTGAACACGCTCTTTGAGTGTCTCGAGCGCAAGTAGCAGGCACGTTTCGTTAGGTGAGTTGGAGACGTACGCTGCTGTGCTCGTGCCCAGGACCACCGCTGAACACATCCCGAAATGGTCGTTCTCTGGCTGGGACATACGGTTACGCAAAGCGCTCCTGGTGTCCTCGTCTGCTTCTCGTTTCACGACACCAGGGCACACTCAGGCGGCCTCTCGATGCATGGGGGCCGCCGCTCCACGGATGGGCGCCAGCATACGCATCAAAGCAGACGCAGAAAACCCTGTCAAGATCTTGTGCGCCGCAAAGGAACACAAATCGACTTGACGAACCGCATACTGGTAGGGGTGTGTTTCGCCTCACCGAAGGCCGATGAGAGAGGCGGGCGCGTTCATGCGCGGGAGTGGGGCATCTGATCGCCAGCAGCATGCCGTCTGGTCCTTGCAGCATCCCTCGCAGCGATACCTGACTGCCCGACCATCCAAGGCACAAGACTGCCCGCAAACACCGTCAGCCAACCTCTCGCGGTCGGATCGACGGTCTTGAGAACGGTTGACAGACCTGGGAGATAGATGGCTGCGACAAGCAGTGCCGTGCAAAGCCCCAACGCACCCCAGATGTAGGGGTTTCGGGTGATGTCGTTTCGTAGGATGCGCGATCCAGGATCGCGCATGTTGAACACATGCCAAAGCTGGGCAAAGGCCAGCGTGAGAAACGCCGTTGTCGTTGCTTGCGCTTCGGTCAATCCAAGCCATCGAGTGGAGAACAAGAGGATGCCGAGAACGACGACCGCAATGAGGCCGCCATATCCCACAACTCCACCCCATTGCGCTGCGGTCACAATCGGCTCATCCGACGGACGCGGCGGATGTTGCATCATCCCAGGGCTGCCTTCGCCCGCCCCCAACGCCAGCGCGGGGAACACATCGGTCACCAGGTTCAAGAACAGAATCTGTAGCGGCAATAACGGCAGCGGGAGTCCAGCGAATGATGCGATCGCCACTGCGAGGATCTCACTCACGTTGCACGAGAGCAGATACAGGACGAATTTCCGGATATTGTCGAAGATCACGCGCCCCTGCGAAACGGCTTCGACAATCGTGCCGAATGCGTCGTCCTTCAAGACCATGTCCGCAGCTTCCTGGGCAACCTGGGTTCCACGCAATCCCATCGCCACGCCGATGTCCGCCTTCTTGAGCGCGGGAGCGTCGTTGACACCGTCGCCGGTCATGGCAACAATGCGTCCGTCCTCTTGGAACAGTGAGATGAGGTCGAGCTTCTGCTTCGGACTCACGCGAGCGAAGACTTGAATCCCAAGAAGGCGCTCCCGCTCGTCTTGGGTCAATTCCTCGATTCGCTCGAGTTCCGATCCGCGCAATGCCTGTGCGTCTTCCTGATCGATCAGCCCGACGGATAGGGCGATGCTCTTCCCAGTTGCAGGTTGATCTCCCGTCACCATCACGACGTCGATCCCTGCTCTGCGGCACTGAAGAATGGCATCCTGCACATCGGTCCGCGGCGGATCGGACAGGGCAATCCAGCCGACGAGGCTGAGATTCTCGTAGGCTGATGCATCGGCTCTTGCGCCCGTCTTCATCGCGAGCCCAAGCACACGGAAACCTTGTGTCGCCATCGCATGTTCCTCGCGCATCCAGCGTTCGCGATCCGCGGCTTCAAGCGGCACAAGTCTATCTGATGTCAGAACTGTAGTGCATGCATCGAGAATCGATTCCGGCGCACCTTTTGCAGTCACAAGGTATCCTTGCGCCGACTCCTGGATTGTTGCCATTCGCTTGGTTTCCGCATCGAAGGCTTCTTCTCGTACCTCTGGGTGTCGGGATCGAAGCGCATCGACATCGATACCAGCTTTCTCCCCTGCCTCAAGGAGTGCAACTTCCAACGGATCTCCAACACCGTCGGCGCCATCTCCGCGCAAGTCCGCGTTGTTGCAGAGCACGCCCACCTCGAGTGCCGCGCGAAGCAGGTCCTCGCTTTCACCCGCGTCGAACCCGTGTTCATTCGACTCCACCGTTCCTGATGCCAACACAAGGCGTGTGACCGTCATCCGGTTCTCGGTCAGGGTCCCTGTCTTGTCTGTGCAGATGATGCTTGCTGCGCCCAGCGTCTCGACCGCAGACAATCGCCGGATCACGGCGTTGCGCCGCGCCATCCGCCACATGCCTCGAGCCAGTGCAAGGGTGGCCACGATCGGCAATCCCTCGGGAATCGCAGCCACAGCAAGCGCAATCGAGATCTCAATCATCAGGAGAAGCTCTCTGCCGCTCGCAACGCCCACCCCGGCAATCACAGCGGCAATCACCACAGTTGCCCAGAGCAGCTTGCGGCCAAGCCGCGCCAATCTGCGCTCCAGCGGGGTCGCCTCTTTCTCTGCTGCCTCGATCAATGATGAGATCTGGCCAAGTTCGGTGGCTCCCCCCGTGGTCACAACCACTGCTTCTCCAGATCCATGGGTGAGCATCGTTCCCTTGAACAGCATGCTCGATCGGTCGGCCAGCACGGCACTCGCGCCCACCGGATCGGCGCCCTTCGCCACCGGAAGCGATTCACCCGTGAGCGCCGATTCGTCTGCCTGGAGCTTCGAGGCGGTGAGAATGCGCAGATCGGCAGAAATCAGGTCACCTGCGTCAAGCACAACAACATCTCCAGGGACGACGCCCTGGGCCGGAATCTCCAGGAGTTCCCCCTCTCGCCGCACTCTCGCGACCACTTGCGTGAGTTTCTGCAGGGCCTCCATCGATCGAACCGCGCGTAGCTCCGTAGCGAGCCCGATCGCAGCATTGACCAGGATCACGAGGAAGATGGCTCCGCCTTCCAGCCAGTCGCCAAAGGCAAAGGAGACCCCTGCGGCTACAGCGAGCAGAATGACGATCAAACTACGGAATTGCCGGAGAAGAATCTCCCACCAAGCGACCGTGACGGGCTCCTGAAGAAGGTTCGGGCCGTGGACTCGGAGTCTCTCCGCAACCGTCTCCGGGCTCAACCCCGTCTCTGGATCGGCGTGAAGGGCAGCAGCCACCTTGGTGGATGGCATCGCCCAAGGTGCTTCGATGGTCCGTAATTGGCGATTCTCGGTTTGCATGGACATAAGATCGTTTCAGTATACGCCGAACCCACAGCACGTTCCCTACGAAAGGCTTCGTTCACTCTGGTAGTCACAGCGATGACCTGCTCGAACCCGGCACAGGCCATCTTTCTCTCAGGACACGCTGCGGCAACGCCTTGCCCAGTTCACTTCGTGGATCGTCGGCGTCTAGCTCGCAACCCTGATCAGCCGGACAATCGCCTTCGATCTCGTGTTCCCGCCTCCACGCGGAATCCTCGATATTCGCTGAGACGCTACGAATTCCCGGCGACGCGGAAGTCAATCCGCATCCCTTGGTGAGGGAAGATGAACTTGACGCCGAGGTCGTTTAACTGATCAAGCTGCCGGGCGATCGTGTTTCTCGGCGGCTCGATCATCTCCAGCACGGGTTTGATGTGCGTCACGATCACTGGGAAGCCATTCAGCGCACCGTATGGATCATGCGGACGCACCAACTGCGCCAGCGTATGCAGCTCCGCCATCATCCAGCTTGGTGTCAGATGCCCGAAGAGCAAGCTGTCCGGCCGCCCTTCCGCGTACGAGATCTCGAGGAACATCCCCAGGAGACTCCCATTCGCGATGAGTGGAGCTGTTTCCTCCCAGACGTTTGTGATCAACCCCGTCTTCTCCACGCCTTCCGGTCCAACGTCACCGAAATAGAGCACAGAGTACGCGCCCGAGCGAATGAGAAAAGCTGTGGATTCGTACGGGGCACCGTGGCTCACAGGGAATGCTTCCACGGTCATCGAAGTACCAGGGATCGGCACTTGGACACCGGGCTCAAGCACTGAATATTCGTAGTAGCCGAGCGCGACGAAGTCGGCCCAGTTTCCCCAGTTGTAGATTCCGTTGGCGATGTTGTCGATCGTTGACTGCAGTGCCATGATCGGCTTCTTGGCCCCATAGATGTCCACAGGAGCATTCAGGTAGTGGGCGGATGTATGATCGAGATGGGCGTGGGAGAATAGGTAGGCATTGATGCTCTGATAGATGTAGCCCTCGCGCGTGAGGTTCGAGCCGGTAGGTACGTGGAAATCCCAGAGGTTGCCTCGCTCATCCGCTCGGCGGATGCCTGTGGTGAGCGAGCCCGCATCGAGCGCAATTGCTTGCCCTGGGGCATCCGAAGGGAAGAGCATGTAGCTCGAAACATCATCTTCCCTCGGCCCACCCCCAGCGCCGAGCACAACAGCCGAGAACCTCGCATCGTCAAGGACAAGCTCGAATGCTGCAAACACGTTCCGCTGATACCTCGGGTTGAAGTTGTTGTCCGAGGCGAGGACTAAGCTGTAGTTTCCGTTTCCCAACTGCGGGCCAACCGCTATCGCCTCCATGTTGTCCGGATCGAAGTCGATGTCGGTCTGCCAGGGATCATCCGAGAGCGCAAGCAGCGGCGTCTTCTTGAGACTCAGTCCCGTATATGGCATCCAAGCAGGCGCGAGCGATTCCGTGTCGTGAATCCTCTCCCGCTCATAGACGTAGGGCGTAAGCTTCACACCGAAGAGCCCGATGTGATTCCCTGCCCCACCAACGTACGACCGCTCCAACACAATCAAGTCGAACTCTGTGGTAATGTGCCCGACGTAGACCATGCCGGCCACTCCGTTGTCGCCTGATTTCCCTTCTGCCGGAGGAACGAACAGCGGCTCGGTGATATACACGTACTCCCCGACGACTGCCGGAGTGTCCCCGGTAAGGTCGTATTCAATGATGCGGATCGGGGTGCCGCGATCTGCTGTGCTGATGTCGCCATCTTGGACGAGCGCTTGCTCGTTCGCTACGTAGAGCGTACCGCCATCCATGGTGATCGCTGCAGCTTCGAACGCAAGATTCTCTCGCACGCCCTGTATTTGCCGATCGCCATCGAACGCCGGGAGGAATTTGCCGGGAATCGGTAGCTCCGAGACGAGCTTCCCGGCAGGGTCAAATTCGCGGATCCACGGCAATCCCTGTGCATCCCGCTCCGAGCAGACGATAAACCCTTTGTCCGTCTTGAGCACGTCCTCTCCGTCGATGTCGCCGACGTCGTACGGCTGTCCACAGGGCATGCACAAATCGCGATCTAGGCAGATGACATCGAAGACATCCACAGCATGGATTCCTGCAAGATCGATCGCGATCTCCATCTTGTAAAGCAAGCCCGGCGGGTCAACGTTCTCTCCGCGGTCATCTCCGATCGCGTAGAACACACCATCGGCCCCGAGCGTGAGTCCCGAGAGTTCCCCGATCGGAGTTCCCGCCACTTCCCACCCTTCGCGAGGTGGTTCGAAGCTTCCCAAGAATCTGAGTTCCAGCCCAGATGCAGATACCGCGAAGACGAGGAGGGCCAATGCGACAATCCGTCCAATCCTGTTCATGTTCTCTCCTTATCCGGAGCGGACGAGTTCTGTTGGCCGACCTCCGGCATCCCAGTCTAGTCGGGGACCCTACGGAAAAACCAGCAGGCGAAGGGACGGAGAGCTGCCGTTGGAGATCCGGCATGCGATGCGATGGCCGCATGCCTGTGTCTGTCACGGAGACTCGCGAAGCGTTCCATTCCGTTCTCTCACTCGATGAATCAACGTGAGTTCACGCCTGCGGCTGGGTGCACTCGGTCGGAATCATCGCGCTTTCGTACTACAGACACGCGAAGCCATTTCCGCCGACATTGCACGGCGTGCAATTGGGGAGGCGCTCTCGGATCTGTTGGGACATGCTCGCCCATTGCGTGCGGAGAGCGATTACCTTCCCGCGACCTCCAGTTGTCATCTGACAAACGATTCGCTGGCATTTGACCTACCTCTGAAGGCTTCGATGTGCCACGATGGCAAGATCCAAGGAGGGATTCGAATGCCCGCAGTGATTGGGTTGCTGGCCTTCTTCTGCGAATTCGTCGATTCGTCCCTTGGCATGGGCTATGGGACAACACTGACACCGGTGTTGTTGTTGCTTGGCTTCCCGGCAAATGTCATTGTGCCCAGCATTCTGATGTCCGAACTCGCGAGCGGTCTTACCGCCGCCGCGTTCCACCAAAAGTGCGGGAATGTTTCGTTGGAGAGAGGTAGCAAGGATCGCGCCATCGCAATCTTGCTTGCCTTGACTGGCGCAATCGGGGCAGTCCTTGCAGTCTTTGTTGCCCTGAATCTCCCCCCGCGTGCGCTGAAGGGGTACATCGGTACCATGGTTCTCGCCATGGGCTTACTTGTTCTCGTCTTCCGTAAGCATAAGATCCGCTTCTCTTGGCCACGCATCCTCGTCCTCGGCATCGTCTCTGCATTCAACAAGGGCATTTCAGGTGGCGGCTACGGTCCTCTTGTCGTGTCTGGGCAGATCCTGTCCGGCGCGAACGCACGCAATGCCATTGCCATCACGTCACTTGCAGAGGGGCTCATCTGCTTGGTCGCACTTGTGCTGTATCTCACGTTGAACAGCGGGGCGCATTGGCTGGCTCGTCACTGGCAGTTCTACACCCCCATGGTCGCCGGAGCGCTTCTCGCAGCTCCGGCTGCCGCGTACGCAACGAAGGCCGTTTCCCGGAGATTGGACCTCCGACTAGTCGTGGGACTGCTGACCAGCATTCTCGGAGCTTGGACCTTGATCAAGACCTTCGGATAGATCTCTATCGCGCAAACGACCGCAGAAGCTATGTCCAAAGCGAGCGTACGCCCCTCCGAAGAGCCTCAAGGACAACAAGGCGGAACTTCGGCCAGATCTCCGTGCCGGACTCAAACTCCTCGTGCGGAGTACCCACGATCGCAAGATGGAGGGGTACGCCGGATTGTCTTGACTGGATCCCTTCTCAAGCTCAGCATTAGGATCTAGGAAACGTCCCTGCATGCCATCTCATCCACACGCGGAAACCAGACAGCAGGAGCAGCTATAATGGTGGCAACACACCTTGTGAGAAAGGGGGGTAGCAGATGAGAACTGCTCTTCTTGCCCTTGTGGTGCTCGCTTCATGCGTTTCCGCGTGTTTCGCGCAGCCTGTCATCGTCTGTACGACGACAATCGTTGGGGATGTGGTCTCCCGGATTGGGGGATCGAGTGTTGAGGTGCAAACGCTTCTTCCCGTGGGTGCGGATCCTCACACATTCGAGCCAACCCCCCAAGATCTCGTCACCCTCGCAGATGCATCGCTCATCTTCTCCAACGGTGCTGACCTTGAGGAGAGTCTCGAGACGTTCTTGAACAGCGCAGCGGCACCGGTTGTCGCGCTTTCCGACACCCTGGAACTCCTACCGATCGAGCATCGTACGGAAGATGGTCATGGCGAGGATCACGAGGAGGAGGATTACCACGAGCATGGCCAGTTCGATCCGCATGTTTGGCTCGACCCGGCCTATGTAAGCTCGTGGAGCGAAATCATCGAACGCGAGCTTATCCTCATCGCACCAGATGACGCAGCAGACATCCGAGCGCGAGCTGCAGCCTATCGGGACGAGCTTCGGGCACTTGACCAGTGGATTCGGGAGACCGTCTCTGTCCTTCCAGCAGATCGTCGCAGACTTGTGACAGACCACTCTGTATTTGCCTACTTCGCAGCTCGGTACGGATTCACGCAAGTTGGGACGATTCTTCCGGGAGGAACAACTGCTTCAGAACCCTCGGCGCGAGAACTCGCTGAAGTTATCGATTCCATTCGCGCATTGAACGTCCGTGTCATCTTCACGGGTGAGGTTGTGGCATCCTCACTTGCCCAGCAGGTTGCCCAAGACACGGGGACGACCCTTGTCTACGTATTCACTGGCACGCTAAGTGACAGCGACGGACCTGCAGCGAGCTACATTGAGTTCATGAGGTTCAACGTGCAAACGATTGTGGATGCCTTAGCAGACGTGCCATAGGAGGGACGCCATCGCTAGAGATTGCACGAAGCAACACCTCAGATACCGGCACCCGGTGGCGCACGTCGAGGAAGCAGCGGCAATCCTCGTCCAAGGACTCCGTGTTTCGCTTGACGGGCATCTCGCGCTCTCAGATGTTGCGTTCGAACTCGAATCAGGAGCTCGCCTTGCAGTCGTCGGCCCGAATGGTGCAGGCAAGAGCACGTTGCTCAAGGTGCTTGCGGGGCTTCTCATGCCGACTGCAGGCGTCGTTGAAGTTCATGGGCACCCGCCCAGAGGCCATGTCTGCATTGCCTATGTCCCACAGCAGGCTGCTGTGGACTGGAGATTCCCAGTGACAGTACTTGACGTTGTCTCGATGGGGCGCGTTGGACGGATTGGCCCTCTGCGTCGTCCCGCCGATTCAGATCGTGAGATCGTGCGCAATGCCATCAAGGCTGTAGGTCTTGAGCATCTGGCGCACAGGACGATCGGGGCGCTGTCCGGCGGCGAGCGGCAGCGGATGTTCGCCGCTCGAGCGCTCTCACAGGAATCGGACATCATCCTCATGGACGAGCCATTCGCGGGTCTTGATCATCACTCTAGAGAGGAACTTGTAGCTGTGCTCGACGATCTGGGCCAGAGAGGTGTTACCCTGTTGGTTGCGATGCATGACCTTGGACTTGCCGCATCCCGTTTCGATCTCATGCTGCTGCTGAAAACAACCTCACTCGGCTTCGGGACACCCGATCAGGTCCTTCGCGAGCAAGCACTCCGAGAGGCATATGGGAGCTGTTTGCGACTCGTACAGACAGAGCAGGGAATCATGATACTGCAAGATACTAGTTGCGCTGGAGAGATCTCATGACGGTCTGGCAGGTACTCGCTGAGCCGTTGCGGTATGCGTTCATGGTCCGTGCGCTCTTGGCTGCTGTACTCGTCGGCGGCCTCTCCGCAATCGTTGGGGCCTTCGTGGTCCTGCGATCGATGACATTCCTTGGTGACGCGCTTGCGCACGCCGTGCTTCCGGGAATCGCTGCCGGCTATCTCTTCGCTGGCAGCGCGAATCGGCGTTCCTTGTTCTGGTGGGCGCTCGGGACTGCTCTGGTCGTCGCGCTCGGAATCGATCTCGTTGGCCGCCATGCGAAGATCCGGGAGGATACGGCAATCGGAATTGTGTTTTCAGGGATGTTCGCGCTTGGCGTTGCATTGATCTCTACCGTTCGCGGTTTCGCTGTCGATCTTGTTCACGTCTTGTTCGGAAACGTTCTTGGCGTCTCGAACGCCGATTTGATCCTGATGGGCGCCTTCGGAGCCGCCATCCTGCTCATCACCGTGTTGCTGTACAAGGAACTCGTACTCGTCTCGTTCGATCCAACCCTTGCGACAACCCTCCGAATGCCCACGAATGTCTATAGAATCCTCTTCCTGATACTCGTCGCAATCACAGTGGTTGTCTCGCTGCAAACCGTGGGACTAGGGCTGATGCTGGCAATGCTCGTAACACCAGCGTCAACTGCATACCTACTGGTTCGCCGCCTTCCGCAAATGATGGCCGTTGGGGCTTGCTTTGGAGTTATCTCTGGTATTGTTGGGCTGTATCTCTCGTTCTACGTCGGAATCTCGTCTGGTGCGGCGATCGTCCTTGTCGCAATCGGGTTCTTCCTTCTTGTACTCATTGGACACCCCAAGACCGGACTGATCGCACGCGCACTCCGCGAAACCGCGAGCTCTCAGCCGTAGTTGGGAGAGCTTCTCAAGTGGAATCGATGTGTGGTGATTGGAGGCTCATGTGACCTTTCTCGAACTCATTGCACAACTCAAGACCTGCTTCGCACCGCTGGATCTGGAAGCCTTCGAGGGAGAGTTCGGATATACAGCCAACTCCAGGGCAGCTGTGCAGCGGATCGGCTGCGCAACGAACCTCTCACCCTCGATCGCCGCACGAGCGATTGAAGAGGGGCTCGATACGCTGATCACGCACCACGATGCGTGGGATTTCCTCTACGAGAGCCGCGACGAGGTCTACGAGACTCTAAAGGCCCACGAGATCAGCCACTGCTACATCCACGCGCCACTTGATGCAGCGGATTTCGGCACAACCGTGTCGTTGGCCGAGCTCCTCTTGCTGCAGGTCAAGGATGGGTTCGCCGAATACGAGGGGCTCCCATGCGGTAGGACATGCGTTCCGTCAGCGCCCGTTTCGTTTGACGAACTGGCCGCTCGTCTCTTGAGCGCGACCGGCGCCGGGATTCGTGTCTGGAGAAATCACTCCCTACCGATCCAGAGCGTTGGCGTTACTACAGGCGGCGGAAGCCTCACGAGCATCGTTCGAGAGGCAGCAGCGCTCGGGTGCGATACGTATATCACCGGTGAGACCAACCTCTACGTCGCGCAGTACGCGAAAGATCGAGGGATCAACCTGATGATCGGGACGCACACACACACGGAGTTTCCTGGCATCGAGCGCTTGTGCCGCCGGTTGCAGACACTGGCGAAGGCAACGTTGATCCCACTTCGCGAAGACGATATCGAGACAGGAACGCTGATCCAAGAGGGATAGCTACGCAAGACGTGGGATGGTCTCGATCTGGCGTCGCCGGTGCTACACGCAGTCCTCGAAAGAGGCCGGTGATCGTGGGGAGGATTCTGATCTGTCTGGACCCTACTTGATCGCACAGATGTAGGCCTATCGATTGGGGAACATACTGCTATTCTCGCACGCGATTTCGTTGCGGCAACACCTCTTGCGCACATCCAGATCGTGATGCTGCTACTTCGACTCGTTGTAGCCTCCCCGGTGATCAGATAGCTTGCGAATGCCGCGGCCGCGATCCGAGTCTTGCTCAAGGCAAGACTCGGTGCACACCTATCCGGGTCTGAATGGAAAGCTTCTGGCCATCGTGGCGTCCGCATCAGCGGCCTAGCGGCCTTCTATGCCTGAGGCAGCTTCCGCCTCCCCAGGCGATCCCTTCAAGTCTCCTATGCCTCGCTCTGGATTCCGCTCAGGCTTACCATCTTCTCAGCGTTGCGTCCTGGCAGTATCTGTCATTGGACAACGTCCCAAAGTCGGGTATAGAGTAGCCTCATGGCAAAGAAGGGCCCGCACTCCCTCGACCCTCGCCCCCGAGAGATCGTGGTGCATGACAAGATGCAGCACGGCTATCGCTATCTGCTGACCGAACCCCCTGGGGACCATTTCGATGATCGTTTCACTCCGGAACTGACGCCTGGGGAAATGCTCATGATGGGTGTCTTCGGCGGGAAGTATCTCAGGGATTGCCGGGCGGAGTTTCCAAGGAACTGGTTCGAGCATGCACAGCTTGCAGCTGGACGCAGCGATCCGTCGCTCAATTTCTTCGGTATCTCGGCATCCAAGCCTCTCTCCTACTGGAGAAGCAAGGGTTGGATTCATCCAGACGATCCGCGCGGCTGGTTCCAGTGGTATTGCCGCTACTACATGGGGCGACGGCACGTGGATGATGCGCGCCAAATCTCACGCTGGCGCGCGATGCGTCGTCACGTCGCGCAGTTGCAGAAGCACTGCCTGTCGGGCGATCTGGATTGCCGGCCCCGTCAACGGCAAGCGCTGCTTCACTGGGCCTACGACAGCCGCACCCTCTGAAGCGTTCGCTTTCCACCCTTGGGATCTACTTCGGCACTCTCCCCTTGCCGGAATCCAGGACGTCCACAAGCCCTTCCGGGTAGGGTTCGAAGTAGTACTGGTCGGCCAAGTACTCAATCTCGAAACGGATGATCCACGCCCGCAGGATGCTGGTCGGTACCGAGAGCGGCACATGCCGATTCCGATACTGCTCAAGAGAATCCAGGAAGAAAGCCTTCTCTCGGGGCTTCAGCGCATCAGACACGTACCCGAATCCATGGAGCAAGACGTTGATCGCAGAGGTTCGGCGTGGCGACCGGAGCAACGCTTGATGGAGCAAGGCTTGATAGTCGGAGAATTGCTCCGACACCGGATTCTTTCCTGAGTTGGCTACGAGCCGGCCCATCTCGCGCATCTTCGTTTGGCTATAGGCCATCAGGATGAGCTTGTGCTGTGCCTGGAAGGCCACGAGATCTCTGGCCCGACCGGCAGCCCGGGCAGTTCGAAAGCGCGCCATGGTAAAAAGGCGCGTCAGATAGTGTTCGCGAATGTCAAAGTTCTTCAGCCGCCCTTCATCTTCGATCACTGCGTAGGGATAAGCTGCGAACATCCCGGCTGCGAACATCCCGCGAGTACGAGTAGACGCAGCACCGCGCTTCTCATTGACATACAGCTTGACCTCCCGTGGACCGCACGTTGGGGACGCGAATTTCAAGACGAATCCATCCGGCGCTTCGTTCTCAATTGCGTACGATTGCCTGAACTCCAGCATCTTTTGGGTTACATCGGACCCCGTATCGGGTTGCACCAAGCGTTGCGCATCCTCCTCTCCAACCAGGCGGATCGGCTCCCTGGGGATTCCCAGGCCAATGCCGACCTCGGGGCAAACCGTGCGTGCATCGACGAAAGGCTTGAGTTGCTCAATCAGGGGCTCGGCAATAATGCCTCCATTGTAGCGGCAGTGCTCGAATCCAAGGCAACGGCTGAATACGACAACAGGAATCTCATGGTTCATTCAGCACCTCCTGTGCACTGAGGTGAAACACGCATAGATCGTGTGTCCTCCGTGATCTTCTTCCTGTGTTCCTATCTCGGCGTCTTGGGGAACCAAGGGAGTAGTACCGACGTGCTCTTCTTGTAGGCTTCGTACTCCACTTGACCGCCCCACTTCTGATCCGCACGTTTCTCCAACATCGGAATCCCGCTGATGCGCGTCAGCAGTAGCATGACGAAGAGCGGCGAGATCATGGTCACCCACTGCCATCCGCGAAGGACCGGCGATGCGATGACTGCTACGCCCACCCACAGCAGAATCTCTCCGAAGTAGTTCGGGTGGCGCGACCAACGCCAAAGCCCTTGCTGAATGAACGCACCTCTGTTGTCGGGAATCGACCGAAAGCGCCGCTTCTGCCAGTCCGCCACAGCCTCGATGGAAAACCCAAGAACCCAGAGCCCGAATCCGACACCCGCAAAGACGCCTACGGGTTTGCGCACATTCGTCAGGATTGCAGCCAGCGCTGCCGCCAATGTCAGGGACACCCACAATCCTTGAAGCGTCCAAGTCATGAGGAAACGCGGAACTGAACGCTTGATCTTCTCAAAGCGCTCGTCCTTGCCCACGCGGCGGATACGGCGCACAAGAAATGTGCCCAAGCGGATGGCCCAAACTGCGACCAACAGGAAGAGGAGCACAGCCCTTGCATCTCTCTGAGGAGACACCGCTAGCGCAACTCCTGTGACGGTGATGTACGTCAGGCTCCCTGTGAGATCGAAGAACCGCTCGGTTTGCCGGAGATAAGCAGGAGCGAAGGCTACCCACTGCATGGCGAACGCCAGGCCAACAACCCATAGCTGTGCCGGAACGCCCATCCAGAGGACACCCCCATGTCCGCCGCACCACCCAACCACGCCTGCCACGAGCAAGGAGATGGGAACCGCGAACCAGGGGGTTTTATCGAATTGCTTCATTGGACACACTCCTCTCCTCCCACAGTCTTTCCGCTTTCGCACCGCGCGTCAAGCATTCGATGTCTTTGTCGAGGACGCACAGGCAAGCCGTGACTCCGTGGCGATGGATCAAAGGCCGAACGAGGAGGCACCCGTTCATCGCATCGGTCGATGCATAGATCGTGCGGATCAAATGCGCTAGCACGCTGCGGAACTGATTTGGTAGCTTCGGCGCGCGGCATCAGCATAGGGAAATCGAGGAGGTCGGGCCATTGCGACATGTGCTTCATCATCAGGGACATTGCGTTTGACCTGAGCCGCGACTGCTGGACGGCCGAACTCACACTTCTCATCGCGCTGATTCGCCTCCCCCTGTCTCCGCGATCTTCCACACCCAGGAGTACGAGAGTCTCCACCCTGCTTGATCAGTAGGAAGGCACACGACAGCGACCTACTTCCGACGCACCTGGATGTGGCCTGCCTTCTCATCCTCACCTAGACGTGCGTCAAGCCAGGCAAGGGATTCCGGACTCTCATCGAGATAGCCTAGGAAGAACGCCGTGAGATACGCAACCGAGGAGCATCGGACCCATTCACTCGACACATCTCCTCGAGCGCAAGGATCGTTTTCTGCGGCAGCTTCTTCGTCGACGTACTGCCCGTGTCCGACATCGAGCTGCGTGATCTCGATCGCTGGCGAGTTGGCTGCTTCGTAGAACTGCTGGTAGTTCTCGTCTGCTGGTGCACACGGACTAAACGTGATCAGAATGGATCCGAGTTCCGCTCCGACAAACAGCAGTGGAATCCTCAATTCGGGCATGAGTTCGGGCGCAACACTCGGGTAGCGCGCTGGGTTATTCCAGATTGGATTCCCCTCATCCACTGGATCCAGGACAGCAATCGCACGTACTCGATCGTCGGATACAGCTTCGAGTAGGCTCAGCTTACCACCCAGCGAATGTCCCGATCCGCCAATCCGCTTAGGATCGATGGTTCCGAACAGCGGGTGCGTTGCGTCCGCACTGGCAGCAAGCAGGTAGTCGATGACAAACCGCACATCCTCAGCCAACCGCACGTGATGGACTGTCAAGAACGACGTCGGGAAGGAAGGCAGTGCGACCACAAACCCGTGGCTTGCCAAATGCTGCGCGTAGGATCGATAGCCGAGAGAAGATAGAAGAAACCCATGGTTGAATACAACCAGTGCTCGCTCACTTGCCACATCTCCATCCTCGTCCAACGGGTAGTAAACCAGCAACCCCATCGAGCGACTGCGTGTCTCGTCTTCGAGTTCGACCGCGTATTCCTCGGTCGAGTACGCTCCCAACTCGTCCGGAGTCGCGTCCATCGCGAAAACCTGCAAGGAGAAGCACACCGCTAGCGTCAGTACTGCCATGGTCATCCTGGATTTCATGGTTCGGCTCGACCTCCTGCGGCCACATTCTTTTTCGTGGACCCCCAAACTATACTCCGCACGTGGCTACGGGTGAACGCCGATGAATGTAGGAATTGCAGTATTTGCCGCAATCGCTGGTTATCTCGCTGGCTCAGTTCTCTTTGCGCCGCTCGTCTTTCGAGTGCTCGCCAAGCGGGCAAGACCGCAGGTACTGCAACTCGCGGTCCCGGGAACATCGGAGATGCTGAGTACGACAACAGCAAGCGCAACAGCGGTCCGGCTGCAGTTTGGGACGCGCTACGGCTGTCTAACCAGCATCTTGGACATGGCCAAGGCAGCTGGCGTCACCTTGGCATTCAAGCTAGCGTATCCGCAGACGCCATACTTCCTCATCGCATCTGGCTGCGCAGTTGTGGGCCATGTGTGGCCCTTGCTCTACCGCTTCCGTGGTGGGCGCGGGCAATCGCCCACCATCGGAGGACTCTTTGCCGTCGATTGGGCATCCCCGCTCATTGCCTACCCGGTCGCACAACTGCTGGGATTGCTGACCGGGTCCCGAGCGTATGTTGGTCGATTCTCCCCCCTGCTGATCGCAGCCGTCTGGCTCTACTTCCGCTTCCGCAGCGCTGCCTATGTGTGTTATGCACTCGGCATCTTCGCCGTTCGATTGCTCGCCATGCGTAGCGAGATTCGTCAATTCTCCAAACTTAGGAAGGCTGGGCACCTACGTACGCTCAAGGAAGAAGCTGAGCTGCTCGGCTTCGACAGTGTTTTCAGAGCGTTGAAGGGGGGGCTCCGGCGTCTTCGGTTCTACCGGCATCCGTAATTCTCCCGAGAATGCGAACGCTGCCCTCCAGTCCGTTGACGCACACAACGCAGCCCTCAAGAAGCGCACAAGCACCTTCAACAGAGGCAACTGCGGGAATACCTATCTCCCGCGCGATGATCGAGCTATGCGAGAGGACCCCGCCTGATTCGGCGACGACTGCGCCAGCACGCGCAAACAGCGGCGACCACGCCACATCCGAAAACGGCACAACAAGGACTTCGCCATCTTGGAAACGATCTGCCTCATCGATCGAACGCAGTACGCACACGCGCCCTTGGTATTCCCCACGTGATGTGGCAATTCCGAACAGCGTATCAGTGCCCACTCTGCGTGATCGTCCTGCGGGCGGCTGCTCTCCAAGAATCATCGATGGGAGCTCGATATCTTCTGCCGCCATGTACGCGTCCCTGCGTTGGCAGATGTTGTCCGCCAGTGTTTCTCGGTCAAGATCAGCAGCTGCGAACCCTCTCAGCTCGTCCAGTGTAAGGAAGAAGATGTCTTCAGCTTCGGAAGCCAGGCCACATTCAACAAGCTCGACACCTATCGCCAGCGCCCAGATGCGCAGCAAGCCGACACCCTCTGAGAAGACTGCACCCACGCGTTCCCGATCGATTCGTCGCCGCGTTACGCGACGCGACCATGTACTCAGGAGCCGCGGACGATGGGCGAGCCGAGTCTCCTTCGCATCAATGGCAACGTCCGCGGTGGCTGCGGCGAGCTTCAACACGCCCTCTGGATTCTCGCGCCAGGGCTTGGCAGAGAAATCGTTCCCGCTTTGGCTCAGATGGCCGAAGCGGCCCATGAAGCGCGACAGCTCTGCCTGCACAACCTCTGCACCTTCGAGACCGAGAAACTCCTCAGCCGGAAGAGACTCCATGCGTTGACGCAACTTCTTGGGAAGGAGCTGCAATGCCTGGCGCAGCGCACGCAAACCTTGAACCGGGTCCAGCACTTCAAGCTGAGGATCTGGCACTTCGAGCTGCCCGACATCTTCCACGCCGAGGCCACGAACTGCACTGCGACCCAACATCCCGAGGGTTAAATGCAGCAGAAGACTAAGAATTCGATGCTGCGCAAATGATCGCATGATCGGAAGAAAATCGTCCATCCATGCCAAGCGTGAACGCAGGTCTCGGGCTTGCCCCAGCTTCACGCCTGCATCTGCCAGTGTTCTCCTCGCAGCTCCTTCCCATCGATCAAGTCTGCGATGAAACACAACGAGCGAGCTAAGAAAGCGCAGAAAGCGTAGGCCGTACCGAAGCATCTTCGGGCGAAAACCGAAGGGTGCCTGAGAAGAAGGCACCAATCCGAGCGATTGCTCAAGCGTGTCCACGGGCAAGCCAAGCCGCTCGAGCAACTCGCCCATGCCGCTCATGTTGAAGTAGGCACGGAAGTAGAACTGCTTGGCGAGAGTCGCCGGGTCCAATGAAAGTGTCCCGACAATGCGCGAGAAGATGTCCACCCAAGCACCGTTAATCATCGGGATGTTGACAGACCAAACGAGCGGCTTTACGAGCCCGGGCAGGTACTCCTTGGAGATCCGGTTCGAGTAGATGGTCAGGCCGCGGAGCGCTGTGATCGGGCGCGTCTGCAGCCACCAAACCCGTTTTCCGTCGTACGCCCACTCCACATCCGCAGGGTAGTGCAGTTGATCCGAGATATCTCGCGTCGTCTGGACGATCTCCTGGAGCACAGGTGTCGGCAGAAGATCCCAATCCGAGGAGAACTCCTCATCCCGGGCAATCCAACGACGCGGCGTCTGCCCGTACTGCAGTAAGTCTTCAGATGTCCCAGCCACTGCTTCAACGACCGTCTCATCGGCGCCGGTGACAGGGTGCCGGCTGAACGCGGCCCCCGAGGCAATGGGTGTAATCATCCGTTGAATCAGGATATCCATCGGCACACGAGTGCTTTGCATCTGTCGATTCGCGGTCGCTTCGTAGGAGTCCCAGACGGTCTGTACGGCATCAAGCACAGCCTTGACTCCCCGAACGTCTAGCACAGATCGATATTGACCCGCCATGCTCGTGACGCTCCCGTCCTCGTAATCAGACGATGACCGGACTACGTAAGCGACGGACGGCACCAGACACTCCGTGAGTTCTTTCCGAAGGCTATGCAACACCCGTGAAGGAGATTTCCACCAACTCCGATGCGCTTTCCGACGACAGATCCATGTCTCCGGGACACGAAGCCCCAGAGAAAGAAGATGGCCCAAACCGGCCGCCTTGCCGGTCGCGTCCAAGTTGTATCTTCTGGAATGCAATGGCCGAATGTAACGAGACATTTCCTCCCATTCTAGTCGCCGCCTTCACGTATGCGAAGCGTACACACCAACTCGAGCTTCGTGAAACGAGGCGTCAGTTCAAGCGCCAATCGAAACTCAGGAGGTTGCCATCCCCAGGGATCGCGGGCTTGGGCGGTATTCCGATCATGCCTCCAGCGCCGCCAAGCCTGAGAGCGTAGAAATCGGCAGGCGCCTCCTCGGACTGGCGATGCACGAGATTGAAACCCAGTGTGTTCGTGTAGCGCCGACTGCTTTCTCTGCCATGCGCTGGATATCGCGTTCCGCACAAGTCCGGTCAACCAGCAAGGTTGGCCGCACAATCGACGGATGCAAAGGCACCTTCATTCCGGTGTTCCCCCTCCACGGTGCCTCTCAGCCTTCAGATCATCCCGATCACGAAATTCGATCCACACGGCTAGCTATTCCGACCCTGCAATCCGCCGCTTTGCACTGAGAAATCGCAGGAGCCCTACACCCAGGATTGCAAGACTCAAGACCAGCAGGCCGAACCCTGCAACGACAAACGGCAACGTCTCGAAGAACTTGATAAAGGTCGCACCTGCCGCGCCCAAGGCAAGTGCGGACCGCAGGTACGCGAGCATCGTTCGTTCGTTGGCCAGCGCGGTGCGTTCAATCGCCAAGTTGTCGCGGAGTCCTGGTGTTGTCATCATGGTCACCTATCGGTTCACAGTGAGATCTCAGTGACTTTACTGAACTGCGCACGCGACCGCACAGAAATGCCGTTCGTTGAATCTCCTGCATCGGATCGTTGGCGAAGATCTCGGCTGGTCGCGAAATTGGATTCCATCGTCTCTGCCGGGAGATCTATCCCAAACGTGCCTCCTGCCCAACTCCGCATCCTGTGCGCATGTGCGTGGTGACGCCGAAGCGTGAGAGAATCTCCTGCTTCTCAAGCGACTCATCGAATCCGGGAGAATCATGCCGTCCTAGGCGGGCATCTGCTCGCTCGAAGAGGAGTATGCTTGAGGCAAAGTCGCTATCCTAATACAGGAGTGAGATGATGCACAAGATGGATTTCGGTGTAATCGGCCTCGGGGTAATGGGACAGAATCTCGCACGAAACCTCGGACGAAGTGGGCACACGGTCGCTGTGTACAACCGCTCGAACGAGAGAACACGGCACTTCATGGAAGCGTACGCCTCGGGGAAGCAATTCCACGCCCCCGACGACTTGGAGTCCTTTGTGATGTCGCTGTCCGAGCCGCGCAAGGTTCTCCTCATGGTCAAAGCCGGAGCGGCCACCGATGGCTTCATTCAGCGACTGGTTCAGCTGCTCGATCGAGGAGACGTACTCATGGACGGCGGCAACGCGTATTTCGAGGATACAAGCCGACGTCAGAACGCATGCAATGATCTCGGTATTGGGTATCTCGGTATCGGGGTATCGGGCGGCGAGCTTGGTGCCCTCTACGGCCCGTCGATCATGGTCGGTGGACCCGCGGAAGCCTATCGACTCGTGGGGCCCATCCTCGAGTCCATCGCGGCAAGAGGTCCACGAGGAACCTGTTGCGCCTTGTTGGGAGCTGGAGCCGCTGGACACTACGTCAAGATGGTTCACAACGGCATCGAGTATGCAGTAATGCAAATTCTCTCTGAAGCGTACGACATCATGAAGCGCGGTCTGGGGATGAATGCAGACGAAATGGCCGGGGTTCTCGAGCAGTGGCATGAAGGCGAGCTTGGGTCGTATCTCCTGAAGATCACGGCTGCCATTCTTCGGCGCAGGGATGCGGAAAGCGGAGCGCCGCTTCTCGAGGAGATTCTGGATACCGCAGCACAGAAAGGGACTGGCAAGTGGTCAAGTCAATCAGCGCTGGAAACCGGCTCTCCGTCGCCAACTATCGCTGCCGCAGTGTTCGCTCGGGTTGTGTCAGCACTCAAGGGCGAGCGGGTTTCCGCAGAGCAATACCTGTGTGGACCCTCCCCCGTTGTTGACGGATCGCGCAAGGAGATGCTTCCGAGACTCCGCAGCGCTGTGCTGTTAGCGACAGCTACCGCCTACGCGCAGGGTCTCCGGCAGATCGGAGATGCTTCGAGCACCTATGGATATTGCCTGGACCTCTCGGAGGTCATACGTGTTTGGATGGCAGGCTGCATCATCCGCGCCCGCATGCTCATACCGATGAGCCAGGCATTCGAGCGCCAGCCAGATCTCCCGCTGCTCTTCTTGGAGGAACCGTTCCGATCGCTTTGGGAGAAACACCAGTTGAAGTTCCGATCCATCGTTGCACAGGCACATCGTGCAGGGATCCCAATCCCGTCGATGAGCAGCGCGTTGGGCTTCGTGGATGCGTATCGAACCGGCCGCCTCCCCGCGAATCTGCTGCAAGCACAGCGTGATTTCTTCGGTGCCCACACGTATCAACGCATGGATCGAGAAGGCGCATTTCATACGGAATGGGAGCGAATGCAATGAGCGTACTGGCTCGACAATCACGTCGGTTCAGCGAATGACGAGTGTCCTGTCGGGTCTTCCATCCTAACGACGGCCGCCTCCATCCCGCATCGATCACAGTGCGCGTTGATCTTCAGGTGCTCGCGAGAGCCGGACTAGCCAGCATCTCGCATCACGTCATGCGCAGCTCGGACGATCTCATCGACTGTGAACCCCAGGTTGCGATAGACCTCTCCACCTGGCGCGCTCGCACCGAAGCGGTCAAGACCGATGACCGCCCCTACGGAGCCGACATACCTCTCCCATCCGATCGGAGAACCCGCCTCAATCGCAACGCGTGCAACCACCTGAGGCGGCAACACGGACTCCCGATATGTCACTGGCTGGTCCTCAAACAACTCCATGCTAGGCATCGATACCACACGCGTGCTGACTCCTTCTGCCTGGAGCTGCTCCGCCGCTTCGAGAGAAAGCGCAACCTCCGATCCGCTGCTGATGAGGATAAGGTCAGGCTTCGAGTCTGCCGGGTTCAACACGTAGGCCCCGCGCGCGACAGCCGCCTTGGCCACAACTGATCGATCCAGCGTCGGCAAGGCCTGACGAGAGAGGATGAGCACGGTCGGTCCAGCCTTGCGCTCCAGGGCAATGCGCCACGCCTCCTTGGTTTCGGTGGCATCTGCCGGGCGAATGACCACAAGATTGGGGATCAGACGGAGGCTCATGATCTGCTCAATGGGCTGGTGAGTCGGGCCGTCTTCCCCCACGCAAACCGAGTCGTGTGTGAACACGAAGATCGAACGGTACCCACTGAGCGCGGCAAGCCGGATGGGGGCACGCATATAGTCGGAGAAGACGAGGAACGTCGCGCCGTAGGGGATCACACCCCCATGCTGGGCCATTCCATTGACCACCGCTCCCATCGCGTGCTCGCGAACCCCAAAGTGGATGTTGCGTCCAGAGAAATCCCACTCCTGCCCGACAGCGCCCATCGTTCCCTCATGTTCGACTCCCGGGTTCTGGAAATCCCCTTGTCCTTTCAGCCATGTGTAGGTAGATGGGTTCAGATCCGCTGAACCTCCGATCAACTCGCGCACTGCATCGCTGATCGATTGCAGGATCCTCTCCGAAGCCTTCCGAGTCGCCATCCCCTTTGCGTCAACCTCGAAATGTGGCAGTGCAGCATCCCACCCTTTGGCTAGCGCTCCGCGCATACGGCGGTCAAACTCCTTGGCGCGTTTCGGGAACGCACGGCGATAAGTGGCAAAGCGCTCATGCCATCTCGCATGGTCCGCCTTCCTTTCCTTTGCCAGCGTACCGAATCGTGTTCGGACCTCCTTTGGCACTTCAAACGTTGCGTTGCGTGGCCATCCCAGCGCGGCCTTGGTGGCCTCAACTTCCTCCGCTCCCAGCGGTGCGCCATGCGCCAACTGTGTCCCCTGCTTCGTAGGTGCACCGTACCCGATTACGGTTTCGACGCGAATGAGAGACGGTCGTTCCGAATCCGCTTGTGCCTCACGGATTCCCTCACCGATCGCATTGAGGTCATTGCCGTCTGCTACGGAGAGCACATGCCATCCAACCGCCTCAAATCGCGCAGCAGTATCTTCTGTTGCAGAGAGATCCGTGGAACCCGCAAGACTGATCCGGTTGGAGTCAAACAGCAGGATGAGCTTTCCAAGTCCGAGATGGCCAGCCAGCGCAGCTGCCTCATAACTGATGCCTTCCATGAGGTCACCATCGCCCACGATTGCGTACGTGAAGTGATCGACAATCTCATGCCCTTCTTCGTTGAACGTTGCCGCAAGATGCCGCTCCGCCATCGCCAACCCGACCGCATTCGCCACGCCTTGCCCCAGTGGACCTGTCGTGACTTCAACTCCATGCGTGATGTGGCTCTCTGGATGGCCGGGTGTTGGGCTGTCCCACTGGCGAAATCTCCTCAGGTCATCGATGGTGATTGAGTAACCCGCAAGATGCAGCAGTGCGTAGTACAGTGCAGACCCGTGTCCCGCTGAGAACACGAATCGATCCCGATCCGCCCAGGTCGGATCTGCCGGATCATGCTTCATGAACCTCGAAAACAGGACGTGTGCCATCGGCGCCGCCCCCAGCGGCAAACCGGGATGACCTGAGCCTGCTTTCTCGATCGCGTCAATCGCAAGAAATCTCAGCGTATTGACGCACAGGTTTTCAAGCACTTCGTTCGTCTGCATCGTACCCCTCCTTGATCGATGACCCACACACTGGTCCAATATGCACGTCATGCAGGAAATCAGCACATCCATGCTTCGTTGAGCAACTGATCAACGCTCATCGCTGAGACACGCTTTGCGGCGGTGACGCCCGCCGCAAACTGCGGCCTGCCTTGTGCTGTGTTCCCTTTTTCTCAGTTTTCCCAACTCATCTCCCCGCAGCAGTTGCGCGATGTTCGCCGCAACTGCCTTTTTGTACGGCATTGCTGCATTCCCCAGATCTCGGCGGAGCGCTTGACACTGTATTCGATACACTGCATAATGTACAGTGTTTTACTCGCCAAACCACTGGGAGGAGGTTGATGCGATAAGGGCAAAAGAACCTGCTGAAGGACGTTTTATAGCACATTGAGGTCAACTACGAGGAGGAATGGTCGCAAATGCATGAGAAAAAAATCGCTGTTTTACTGAGCATGCTGATGTTGGTCGTGGGTTTCGCTTGTTTCGCAGTCGATGACGAATTCCAGGCACCAGCGCTGCTATCCGACAGCCCTGTGATCGCTTTCGTCGGTCACTCGCTTTCGTCGGAGTCTTGTCAGCGCAACGTGAAGCACTTCGAGATCGAGTGCGCGGAGCGCGGCTGGATATCAAGAGTTGAGATGGCCGGGGGAGATCTCGGACCTCAACACGACATGATGGAGACACTGATCAACGCCGGTGTTGAAGCGATCATCCTGCAGTACGTGCACGTACAGGGATTGACTGATGTCATTGCCCAGGCACGTGAGCAGGGAATTGGCGTTTACTGCCTTGATACCGAGCCGATGCCGGGCGTCATCGTAAACGCGACGATGCCGGGTGGAATTGCCGGTGCGGAAATGGCCTATTACGGGCTCAACCGCCTAGGCAACGTCGGTGGTGTCGTCTATCTCAGCTGCAAATGGCACATCGTTCGCCGCCGCGCATACGCTGCCCAGCCGATCATCGACGACTTCCCGAACATGGAATCACTCGCCACGGAATGGGTGTCCATGGAAGACTACTCCGGAGACTCCTATAACTTCATGGACAATTGGCTGACCCGGTTCGGCAACGACATTGACTGGGTCTTCGGCGGTTGGGATACGCTGGGGATGTTCGCGGCCAAGGCAGCACTCGATCGTGGATTCACCTCTGACGACGTTTTCTGTACTGGCATCGACGGTGGAGCCGAGGCCTTCCGTCTCATCCGCGATTCGAGCGAGCCGTTCGTAGCGACCTACGCGCAACCGTTTGAGCAGTATTGCCACACACTCATGGAGGTCATCGACGAGGTCCAAGTCCAAGGCATCGCGCCGTACACGGCCGACTCCATGGTCCCTGTCTCCAAGGTGATCTACTGCAAAGGCGCCCTCGTAACTGAAGAGAACTGCCCGCCTACGGGCGTTTCGATTCACAGCCTGTTTGAGTACTACAACCCGGACGCTGGCGCGGACGCTTGGTACAACTGGGGAGATCCGTACCAGATCTAGTCCCAGAAGAAAATCGAGAGCTGCGGCGACCGTATGTATCCATAGGAGGAAGAAGCGGTCGCTGCGGCTCAGTGCTTCGATTCCACCGAGGAGAGCAACGGATGTCCAATGAATACGCACTCGAGACACGCAGTCTGACAAAGACGTTTCCGGGCGTCGTTGCAGTCAATGAGGTCGACTTCGCTGTGCGCCCTGGGGAAGTCCATGCGCTCTTGGGGGAGAATGGCGCAGGGAAGAGCACGTTCTGCAAGGTGCTTTCGGGTGTTCATCGGCCAACGAGTGGAGAGGTCCTGATTGACGGCGAGCCGGTGACGTTCCGGTCGCCTCACGATGCGCTGCTTTCCGGTCTCAGCATGGTTTATCAGGAACGCAACCTGATTCCTTTTCTCACCGGTGCACAGAATATCTGCCTAGGCATGGAGGCCACGCGCTGCGGTTCACTCATCCACGAGGCGGAGACACGCAGGACCGCAAGGAAGATTCGTGATCGCGTTGGTGCCCGCGTGCGTTTGGATGTCCCTGTATCGACGCTCCGCCCATCGGAGCAGCAGGTCATCGAGATTCTTCGTGCCCTCTTTCATCGCCCGCGATTGCTGTTGCTCGACGAGCCTACTGCGAGTCTTACACACCAAGATACCGAGATGCTCTACGAGGTGATTCAGAACGTCTTGGCGGAGCGTGTGGGCGTCATCTTTATCTCGCACAAGCTTGAGGAAGTCCTCAGGATCGCCGATCGCATCACGGTCTTCCGTGACGGAGTGCGCGTGATTACGGCCGAGGCCGAGCACTTCGATCGTGATGTGTGCATTCGTCATATGACGAACCGGGACATCTCCGAGCTGTACCCGGATGTACATGCTGAGCCAAGTGACGAGCTGCTTCTTGAGGTCAGCCACGTGTCCGATGGGGGCAAGCTTCACGACGTTTCGTTCTCGTTGGCTCCCGGAGAGGTTGTTGGTTTCTACGGACTCGTTGGGTCAGGCCGTACCGAATTGGCTGAGCTGCTCTTCGGCCTGACTCCCAGAGTTGCGGGCAATGTGAAGTTGCGAGGCGACGAGATCCGAATTGCGAACCCTGGAGATGCCATCGACCACGGCATCTTCCTTGTACCAGAGGATCGAGCGCGCCACGGTCTATTCCCCGCCTTCAATTTGATGGAGAACTTGACGTTGCCTGTGATCTCCCGATTTCTTGGAAAGCTTGGACTCATCAACCATCGCGCCGAAGCTGCAGCGGCAGTTCAGATCGCAGACAACGAAGAACTACGCCTTGTCTACACCGATATCCAGCAAGCGGTGGACAGCCTGAGTGGGGGCAACAAGCAGAAGATCCTCATCGCACGTTGGCTATCCAAACGGGAGGACGCCGCCGTCATCATCCTTGATGAGCCGACACAGGGAATTGACATTGGAGTGAAGCACGAAATCTATGAGCTGCTGCGTCGGTTGGCGGAGGAGCACCAGCTCGGCGTCATCTTCATTTCATCTGAGTTAGCAGAAGTCATCGGGGTGTCCGACCGCGTATGCGTATTCAAGGAAGGGACAATTGCCAAGGAGTTTCATCGCAAGGAAATCGAGAGCCAGGAGCAAATCCTGGAGTGGGCGTTCTAGGGGGAAGTGAACATGAGCAACGAGCACAACAAACCGGAGCAGAAGGAGATGCCCGTCGGCAAGTCGCCCCAAGGATGGCGCACGTTCTTGGTGAGATACGGGCTCCTGTTCGCTGCAGTCTTGACTTGGATTCTATTCTCCGCGCTGCAACATCGCTTCTACAGCCCGATCAACATCTTTAGCATCATCCGTCAGGCAAGCATCATCGGCATTCTCGGACTTGGCCTGGGCGGGATCGTCATCAACGGGGACTTCGACATGTCGTTTGCCGCCAACACATCGTTGGTTGGCGTCGTTGCAATCATCATGATGATGAACGAGGCGAATCCTGTGCTCATCTTCTTTGTTGGCTTGGCCATCGGGACCGGGGTGGGCTTCGCGAACTCGCTCCTCGTGGTCCGTGCCAGGATTCCCGCATTTATCGCAACGATGGGGATGATGATCTTCCTGCAGGGAGTCGCGAAGTATGCGTCCGGCGGGGCCGAGATCTATCCGCTGCATGTTCCGCTCTTCTACAAGCTCTTCGGGAGCAGCTACACGTTCGGGGTGATTCCAAATGCCGTCTTCACGTTCGCCATTATCGGTGTCGCCGCCATTCTATTCTATGGGTTCTCCAAGCGAGGCCGTTACATGTACGCGAGCGGCGGCAATCCTGATGCAGCTCGGCACGTCGGACTGAATGTGCGATCCAATCGAACCCTCGCGTTCGTCCTGGGGGGGGCACTTTCTGGCATCGCCGGGCTCCTGCTCATTTCGATGCTTCGAGCGGCGAATCCGAGCATCGGGCAAGGGTATCTCTTTCCGACTGTCATCACCGTGTTCCTCGGAAGCCTCTTCCTCAAGGGCGGCGTCGTCAATGCACCGGGCATCATCCTTTCCGCCGTGTTCATGGCGAGTTTGAGCAATGGATTCACAATGATCGGCCTTCCCTTCTATGCGAAGGATATCGCACAAGGGCTGATTCTGGTCATTGCCCTTCTAGGCATTTGTGTATTGGGGCGCAAATCAATGCGCGACATCAAGATCTAAGACGAAGCAACAAGAAAGGAAGGTATCGAATGATCAGAGTACTGTACGCTGGCGATGAGGTGATCCTCGTAACCACCTACCTAAAGGGAATGAATGCTTGGACGGACGGCGTTGTTCACGGAGAAGCCGACCATGCCCTCAAGGCACTCAGAAGCGATCCGGAAATCGAAGTAGACTACATTCCTACCCACAGTGCACAACGAGACTTCCCGTCCGATTTCAGCAAGTACGACGTCGTTATCGTCAGCGACATCGGCACGGATACGATCATCATGTACGAAGACCGCTTTCTGAACTGCCCGATGGGGAAGAGTCGACTAGGCAAGCTCAAAGATTTCGTCAAGGCAGGAGGAGGAATCGCTGGAATCGGTGGCTGGATGTCCTTTGGCGGTATGTTCGGTCAGGCGAAGTGGCACAAGACTCCGTTGGAGGACGTGCTGCCCGTTACATGTCACCCGTGGGATGACCGCGTTGAACTCTCCGAAGGGATGATCCCAACTATCGTGAAGCCCGAGCACCCCATTGTGAAAGGCGTGGATTGGAAGAACGCGCCTGTTCTCTTCTCTGGATACAACGAGGTCGTACAAAGGCCAGACAGCGAGCTGCTCGCTGAGTACAACGGCGATCCCATTATGATCGCGGGTACGTTCGAGAAGGGCAGGACGTTCGCTTTGGCCACCGACTACGCGCCGCATTGGGGGCGAGGTTTGGTTGACTGGCAGGAAGGCTACACGAAGTTCCTCATCAATATGGTGAAGTGGCTCGCGAAGCAGACCTAGACTGCCCAGACTCGAACCCACGAAGGGGGAACCGATGAAGAAGATCCTCAACTCATCCGACTCGTATGTCGATGAGATGATCGAAGGTATCCTTGCCGCGCACCCGGATCACCTGAAGGCCGCCGCCGTCTCCGAACGAGGCACACGCGGACTCGTCGTTGCCGACGCCCCTGTCGAAGGGAAGGTCGCCATCGCCACGGGAGGAGGGTCCGGTCACATTCCGCTGTTTCTCGGATACCTCGGGAGTGGGCTCGCGGATGGCGTCGCGATTGGCGATGTGTTCTCATCCCCATCCGCCCAGGAGATGCTCGACGTCACCCGTGCGATCAACTCGGGCCAAGGCGTGCTCTATATCTACGGGAACTACGGCGGCGACGTGTTGAACTTCGATATGGCTGCCGAGATGGCGGACGCCGAAGGTATCCGTGTGGAGACTGTGCTTGGCGCTGACGACATCGCGTCGGCCCCGGCCGACGAGCGCGACGCCCGCCGCGGCATCGCGGGCATCTTCTTCGCCTACAAGCTCGCCGGTGCCAAGGCCGCAGAAGGGGCCTCTTTGGATGACGTCAAGCAAATCGCGGAGGCGGCCTGCGCGAATACCCGGACGATGGGTGTCGCACTGTCTCCGTGCACGATTCCTGCTGCCGGCGTGCCGACATTCGAGCTCGGTGAAACGGAGATGGAGATCGGCATGGGCATCCATGGAGAGCGTGGCATCGAGCGTGGGCCGCTGAAGTCCGCCGATGAGATCGTCGCCTTCATGATGGAGCGGATCCTTGCAGACTTGCCCTATACAAAGGGCGATCGGGTCGCAGTGCTCGTCAACGGCCTTGGTGCAACCGCTCCCGCCGAGTTGTACATCATGTATCGCCACGCCGCGAAGCTCCTTGAGAGAAGCGGCATCTCCGTTCATCGCACGTTTGTGGGCGAATACGCAACTTCCATGGAGATGAAGGGGGCGTCGATTAGCCTGCTCCGGTTGGATCCCGAACTGCAGACGCTTCTGGATGCTCCATGCCACTCGCCGTTCCTGCTTCAGCAGGTCGGTTGATCGAGAGGAGACTCATGCCGCAGGCCCATTCGGTCCTGCGGCATCGGTCTCGGGAGGAACAGTCAACATGCCAGCCGAATCCTTGAGCGCTGATCAGTTGCGGGCCGCATTTCGCCTGATCGCGGCAAGCATGAAGGAGAAGAGCGAGCTGTTGCGGGAACTCGATGCAGCATGCGGCGACGGGGATCTTGGCATCACCGTTAGCAAGGGCTTCACCGCCATCGAGCACCGACTCGATGCACTCGCAAACGAACCGCCTTCTCGCCTGATTCAATCGATCGGCATGACCTTCAACAATGCTGCCGCATCGACTTTCGGAGTCTTCTTTGCCACCGCGTTCATGCACGCCGGGAAGAGTATCGACAAAAAGGGAACCGTCACGTTGGGAGACATCTCTTCCATGCTTGGAGCTGCAGCGGATGGCATTGCCACAAGGGGACGAGCGAAGGTCGGGGATCGAACGATTCTCGACGCGCTTGTCCCCGCGCAACAGGCAGCTGAAGACGCTGCCGATCGCGAGGCTGATTGGCCTGAGGCGCTTGCCGCGATCGCAGCCGGTGCACAGGAAGGCGCAGAGAGTACCCGGGATCTTCTTCCAAAACACGGTCGAGCTCGATGGCTCGGCGAGCAAGTGAAAGGCATACAGGATCCTGGCGCTACCTTTGTCCAGTTCTTCCTCGAGGCGTGCCGAGATGCCTATGATAGCATTGCAGAAAGAGAGTAGCCGATGAAAATCTTCATTGATACAGCGAACCTACACGAGATTCGAGAAGCCTGTTCGTGGGGGATCGTGGATGGCCTGACGTCAAATCCCTCGCTCATCCGCAAGGCAGTTGAGGGTCAGGAAGGCCTCGACATGGCCGCGCACATTGAGGAGATCTGCAGAACGGTTCCCGGTCCCGTTAGCCTTGAAGTTGGAAGTCTTACTGCCGAGCAGATGATCGCTGAGGCCGTCGGCTTGTTTGAGCGATTCAATGGAATCTCAGGCAACGTTGTGATCAAGATTCCCGCCAATACAAGCACTGGCAAGGGGAACCCGGATTTCGAAGGATTGAAGGCAATTGCCGAACTCGCGCGCAGGGAGATCCCCATCAACGCAACGCTCATCATGACACCTGAACAGGCACTGCTCTGTGCGAAAGCTGGAGCCTCGTACGTCAGTCCGTTCATGGGTCGCGTGGATGACTTCACAGCTGACCAAGAGGATACTGGCGCTCAATCGGGTCTCTCACCTGGAGGCCTTCTTGTGGATGACACCGTACAGATTCTCCGTCAGTACACTCTTCCGTGCCAAGTGATCGCTGCGAGCGTCCGGCATCTCAAGCATGTCCGGGAAGCCGAACTCTCGGGATCTCAGATTGCCACGATCCCGTTCTCGGTGCTCGTGGAGATGGTTCGTCATCCCAAGACATCGGAGGGAATCCTTCGATTCACAGATGATCTGGTTCCATCGTACGCCCAACTGCTGGCGCGGATCGCACAACCGTAATTGCCTATCCAGGCGACAGGCTTGCGATGCTTGGTGTATCATGTATGATCTATGATGAAAGGTAGACTACAGGGGGACTGCAGATACTACCAGAGGAGCACGGACGATGACAAAGCATGGGCCAACGATCAAGGATGTTGCGAAGCGTGCCGGTGTATCCATTGCGACCGTCTCCAATGTCATCAACGGAACCCGGTTCGTTAGCAATGAGCTTCAGACGCGTGTTCGGGCCGCCGTCGAGGAGCTAGGCTATCGTCCTGCCGCCGTCAGGCGCAAACTGCGCAAAGGAAAGAGCTACTCGATTGCCGTTCTTCTTCCGGATCCACGGAACCAGTTCTTCCAGATCGTAGCTGAGGGGATCGAGGAGCAAGCGGAGCTTTACCGACACAGCGTCTGGTACTGCAACACACGGGATGAACCATCGCGGGAACGCGCGTGCATCTCAACCATGGTGGAACGTGGCGCCGATGGTATCATCATTGCACCCAGTCCTGGAGGTCGCGACACCATTCGGCCATTCCTGGAAGCGCACGTCCCGGTCGTTCTCGTGGTGCGACAGATTGAGCGCTTCCCTGCGGATCAAGTCTTCGCCGACAGCATTGAGGGCGCGTACGATGCAACCAGACACCTGATTCAGCTTGGACATAGACGCATTGGCCTTCTCACCGGTGTTCGCGAAATTCAGACGTTCAAGGAGCGTCTATTTGGCCACCAGAAGGCGCTCCTCGATCATGGGATTCCGTTTGATCCGGAGCTTGTACTTGATGCCTACTCGCATGTCGAGGAGGGATGCGAGGCGACCAAACATCTGTTGGTGAACACCGATGTGACAGCGGTTTTCGCCACCAACTTCCCAATGACCCTGGGGGCCCTGAAGGCAATCGGCGACTTGGGCCTTGCGTGCCCAGAAGAGATCTCCCTGCTCGGATTCGATGATCTTGACTGTGCCGTCGTCGTTCGTCCTCATCTTACAGTGGTCGATCAGAAGCCCTACGAGATTGGGCACATGGCTGGCTCGATGCTGTTTGAACGCATACACTCACGAGGCAAGAAACAGCTAACCGCACGCACTGTCAAGATTCGCCCCGAGTTGGCTGTCCGCAATTCGGTCGCTGAGCCGATGCAACGGGACAGCCACTAGCAACTTCGTCCCAGCCCGAGAACACTGTCCTTTCTCCGTCTCCGTAGGCAGTGAGGCCAAGCCTTCGGTTTCATCTCGATCCTCCTGATATGGGATCAACCGGCATGGCAGGCACGCTACGCCAAGGACATCGCATGACACGAGCAACGTGGAGTGATGGAAGTCGAGTTGGCGTTGCGTGTACCATCGAAGGCGCGCTACGGAGGGTGACAATGGATATCCGGAATGGCACAGCGTGGCAGCCTCCCGAGGGCTGGATTCAGGTGCAAACCATCGATGCTCACACAGGCGGGGAGCCGCTTCGGATCATTCTTGCTGGCTTTCCTGAGCTGTCAGGATCCACCATACTGGATCGTCGCCGCCATGCGCGCAAGCAGTTCGACTGGCTTCGCACGGCGCTGATGTGGGAACCGCGCGGGCATGCGGACATGTACGGATGCCTCATCACACCTCCGGTGACCGATGAAGCCGACTTCGGCGTGCTCTTCCTGCACAACGAAGGCTGGAGCACGATGTGCGGACACGGGATCATCGCCGTCACGAAGGTTGCGATTGAAGCCGGTCTCATCCAATCGACCGGCGACGAGACGGTTGTGCGGATCGACAGCCCTGCTGGACGGATCACGGCATCAGCCCACGGAAACGGCAAGCGTGTCGATTCGGTCAGCTTCTGCAATGTGCCTTCGTTCGTACTCGACCTCGACCAGATGGTTGAGGTTCCCGGTCTGGGCACTGTGCGCTATGACGTCGCCTTCGGAGGTGCCTTCTATGCCTACGTACAAGCAGCGGATGTCGGCCTCTCCTGTGCTCCAGAGGAGCATCAGCAGATGATCGAAGTTGGCATGCGCATCAAGCGAGCCGTGGTGGAGTCTCGCTCAATCCCGCACCCTTTCGAGAAGGATCTTAGCTTCCTCTATGGGATCATCTTCATTGCTCCACCGCTGACGCAGGGCGCAGACAGCCGCAACGTCTGTGTCTTCGCGGAGGGTGAGGTCGATCGCAGCCCAACCGGGACCGGTGTTAGCGGTCGGATGGCCCTCCACTTCGCGCGGGGGGAAGTCGCGGTCGACGAACCCCTTATCATCGAGAGTATCATCGGTTCGCGTTTCACGGGCCGCGTCGTTGAAGAGACAACGTTCGGGCCGCACCGTGCGATCATTCCAGAGGTCATGGGAACCGCGCACATCACCGGCGTTCACACCTTTGCCATCGACCCGGAGGACCCGTTCAAGCACGGATTTATCCTGCGCTAACGCGCGGGCAAGTAACCGATCCCATCCGGGTGGATGCCGGCATCGAAGCGTCCGATCTCTCTCAGCGCGCACACATCAATTACAGAGACGTCGTTCGTCTTGTTGTTGGCGACATAGGCAAGGGTGCCCCGGGGATTGAACACAATACCTCCAGGCCATCTACCCACTGGGATTCGCTTGATTTCCCAGTGCCTGGAGGTATCGATGACGGATACGTCGTGAGAGAGGCGATTTGCCGTGAACGCATACTTTCCATCAGGCGTGAATACCAGCCGCACCGGCAGATCTCCGATCGGATGGCGAGCGAGAATGCCGTGATGCACGGCGCTGAGCGCGTAGAAGTTGCTGTCCCCTTGATTGGCCACATAGAGAAACTCACCGGAAGGATGAACGGCAACTCCTTCTGGCTTCTGCCCGACGGGGATGTGCTTCTCGATCGTGTCGGTCTCTGTGTTGAGTACAGAGATCGTGTTCGAGCCAAGATTGGGAACGTAGAGCGTTCGCCAATCGGGCGTAGGGGACAGCATGTGCGAGAGGCGCTGGCCCGTGGGAAGGATCTTGAGCAGCGCATGCGACGGACGCTCGTAAATGAAGACCGTGTTCGCGTAGGTCACCGCAACGTAGAGCTTCGCCCCATCGGGTGAGATCTTGATGTCATGCGGGAACTGGAAGTCCTCATGTTCGATGCGATCTATCTCTTCCATCGCCTGTGCATCGACGATCGAGATACTATTCCCCATTGCGTTCGAGACGTAGGCCGTCTTCCCATCCTCTGTGATCGCCACTTCGTGCGGGTGGCTTCCAACGCGAATCGTACCTAGTCGCTTGCCGCCGTCCGTACTCATGAACCAAACGCTGTCCTCATCCTTGTTCAACACAATCAGAACGTCTGTCGCCATGCTGATCCTCCGTTCATCGACGCTCTATCCTACCGAAACGTGAATGCCGCAGCATGTTGCAGGCAGCAAGAGCGCGGGCCAACAAGCGGGCATGAAGCCTTCGGTCCTCAACGTTGCCGAGATCGCCAGCGCCTTCTATGCTTTGCAGGGCAAACGCAAGGGGGTGCGGTATGGAAGCAACTGCGATCATCACAAGATTCGGACTTGCACTTGTCATCGGCATCCTCGTTGGACTTCAGCGCGAGTACGCTCACAAGGCGTCCGGACGGGAGGTCTTTGCAGGCGCACGTACGCTTGCCTTGATAGGACTCGCGGGCTGCGCATCTGCATTTCTTGCCGAACTGACAGCATTCCCCTGGATCTTCGTTGCCATCGCGCTCTTCGTCGCAGGGCTGATTGCGATCTCCTACTTCGTCTCCGCATCGACCGGCAGTATGGGTCTGACCTCAGAGATCGCCGCCTTCTTGGTGTTCTTGATCGGGGCCCTTTGCTACTGGGGTCAACTCGAGGTCGCGGCTGCACTAGGCGTGGGCGTGGCTGTGCTTCTGTCCATGAAACTCAGGATGCAGCGCTTCGTTGGCCGCATCTCGGAGCAAGACGTCGTGGCCACACTCAAGTTCGCCGTCATCACCGCCATTGTCCTACCCCTGCTTCCGAACCGTACCTTTGGAGCCCCACCGCTCGATGTGCTGAATCCCCACAACATCTGGCTGATGGTCGTCTTCATCTCCGGGATCAGCTTCGTCGGATACGTGCTCATGAAAATCGTGGGTACGCGACGGGGTGTAGGACTAACCGGGTTGCTTGGGGGGCTCGTGTCCAGCACTGCCGTTACCTTGAGCTTCACACAACGCAGCAAGGGGCACGAAACACTTGCCAAGCCTTTTGCACTGGCGATCACAGTTGCATGGACTATGATGTTTGCCCGTGTGCTTGTGGAGACCGCGATACTCAATCGCGAACTCCTTCGTGCGCTCTGGATCCCGATCGGGGGCGCCGGGGCGATCGGATTGCTCTACTGCGGATACCTTCTCATTTTCGCAAGACAGGAAGGAGATGGAGAAGGCCTCGCGCTGAAGGTCCCATTCGAGCTCGGGCCGGCGCTGAGATTCGCCGTCGCATATGCGGTTGTACTGGTGATATCCCGCGGTGCACAGATGCTGCTTGGCGATGCAGGAGTCTTCGTCTCTGCCGCAGTCTCAGGCATCGCGGACGTCGATGCAATCACGCTCTCGCTGGCGAGGATGGCAGGGGACGGAACCGTGGCGGTTGAAACGGCAACCCTTGGGATCGTCCTTGCGACCATGGTCAACACCGCCGTCAAGGGCGGCATTGTGCTGGCCCTCGGTGCAGCATCCTTGCGGAAGTCGATTCTTCCGCCCATTGGACTCATTCTTGCTTGTGGATTGAGCCTTGCTTTTCTGACGTAGCTTCGACTCAGCCACGAGGGCGATAGGATATCCCGCGGTCATCATGCGGCATGATCGTGTGAGTCGGTTCACACCACAGCATCGCCCGCATCAATTGCCAGCTCGTCAAATCCATAACTGTGGATGGCGGCTTCCGGCGTCACCACCTACACAGGACGCCGTCATCTAGGTTCTCCGGAGCTGCCTGCCGTCTAGAGCGTTTCGTCCTGCTCGTCCTTGTCCATCAACTCCTTGATCTTGCGCGCTTCCCATTTGTCTCCCGGCCCGAAGACCTCGAACGCGTTGATCACGATCGCGATACCCCATCCCAGCGCCGGCCAGTAGACCCACCACGTACCGTGGTCCGAGTAATCGATGAAGAACAGCACGCTCATCACGACAACATAGGTCGCAAGATGAATGTAGAAATCCCTTAGCTCCTTCACGCGCTTGCGTGCTCTCTCGTAGCGTTCTTCTTGCGTCATGACTAGCCCTCCTTGCGCTTCTTCCGGGCGCGCATGCAGAATGGGAATTCCCATCATTGCGAACACCCGAGGCCCATCGCCGTCCTACCTGTGAACGGTTGTGTTCAGTCTGCCTCTTGCTCGCTAGGCTAGCGGCTCAATGTGAAGGAGACAAGACTGTCGGATCGTTCCTTGCATTGACGCTAGGAGTTCAGTCTCCTATGCTCGGCATACAGGGAGGCATACAGGGAGGCATACAGGGAGGCATACATGGGTGCTCGCAAACTCTACAGAAGCAGGACAGATCGAAAGGTTGCCGGCGTCTGCGGTGGGTTGGCCGAGTACTTCGACGTGGACCCGCTCCTCGTCCGCATCCTCTGCTTCGCCCTCGTGTTGTGCGCCACCGCTGGCTTCTGGGCCTATCTCCTCCTCCGGCTGCTCGTACCGGAAGATCCAACCCTCGAGTCTTGAGGCAAGCAGCAGGAGTCAACGACACCAGAGCTTCAGCCATCGTGTAGTCCCGCGAGGGTTCTCTACGTGTCACAGCAATCCGGCAGCTTGCGCGCAACGCCCCCTGTACGGATCACGCACATCAGGTGACACAGCAGCCATCGGAGTTCTAAATCGCCGGGTATCTCCGGCCGACCACAAACCTCATGGACACCCATGGGCAGCGTATTCGTAACCGCATGCATGGGGCATCTCACGCGGCTCTCCACATACAGCATCTTGTCGCCTCATCTGTCTCGACTTCGTACGCGAGGCAACTACGGCGGACTCCAAACGACAGACGCCATCCGGCACACAGACATCTGTACTTGCCATCCCCAGAAACCTTCGCGCATACTCGCAAACAATGTACGGATGATTCACAGGAGATCACTCTATGAGCATGAATGTCGAAGGCAACCCGTTTCGAGAGCTCTTCGACCGGGTTCCGATAGGTCTATATCGCACGACACCTTCTGGAGACATCATCGATGTCAACCCGGCTCTCTTGAAGATGCTGGGATACGAAGACAAGGAGTCGCTACTCAAGGAAGAAGCATGCTCCGTCTACGCCGACCCTCAGTTGCGTGAGCAATGGCTTGCCGAAATGGAGGAACACGACACGGTTTCCGGTTTCGAAGGGGAGTGGCGACGCCGCGATGGATCGGTTCTCTGGGTGGAGGAAAACGCTCACGCGCTACGAGACGAACAGGGCAACATCCTTCTCTATGAAGGCAGCGCGGAAGATATCACTGCTCGCCGTCTGCTCGAACTCAGGCTTGCTCAGGAGAAGGCACGCTTCGAGCAGCTGTTTGCTGCAGCGCCGGAGGCCATTGTGCTGTGCAACAACAACGCCGTTGTGCAGCGCATTAACGCGGAGTTCACCCGGTTGTTTGGCTATTCCGAAGAAGAGGCAGCAGGTCATGAGATCGATGAACTCGTGGCAGACGGCATTGAGGCCGTTCAGCAGGAGGCAGACCAAGTCACGGATAGCATTGCCTCCGGCGAGATCACGTTCCTGGAATCAATCCGCCACCGCAAAGATGGCTCACATGTCCATGTCTCGATTCTTGGCAAGCCCGTGGTCGTGGATGAGAAGCACGTGGGGCTCTACGCGATTTACAGAGACATCAGCGAACGCGTCGAGATGCAGGAGCAGTTGGCAAAGGAAAGCGCTCGCTTCGAGCAGCTGTTCGCCTCTTCGCCGGAGGCAGTGGTGCTGTGCAAGAACGACGGGACCGTCACCCGGGCAAATCAGGAGTTCTATCGCCTGTTCGGTCATGCGCCCGAGGAGGTGATCGGACGGAAGATTGACGAAGTCGTTGCCACCAACCTTAATGGCCTCCAAGACGAGGCCAATGCCATCACCCAGCAGATTGTCGATGGCCAATCGTCGTTCGTTGAGACGCAGCGTCGCCGCAAGGACGGCTCTCTGATCCATGTCTCCATCCTTGGCAAGCCCATTGAGATTGAGGGTGAGCAGGTCGGTGTGTACGGTATTTACCGAGACATCACCGCACGCAAGGAAGCAGAACTCGCGCTCCTTGAGGAAAGCGCACGCTTCGAGCAGCTGTTCGCCTCTTCTCCGGAGGCGGTTGTCCTTTGCGACAACGACGGCTCCGTCCGGCGAGCGAACCAGGAGTTCTATAACATGTTCGGTTTTGCGCCGGAGACCGTCATTGGACGGCACATCGATGATGTGGTTGCAACCGATCTCAATGGATTGCAGGACGAAGCCAATGCGATCACCCAACAGATCGCGGACGGACAGGCATCCTTCGTAGAGACCAGACGCTGTCGGAGCGACGGCTCGCTCTTTGACGTTTCCATCCTTGCGAAACCGATCGAGGTTGATGGGCAGCAGGTTGCGCTCTACGGAATCTATCGTGACATCACCACGCGCAAGAACGCCGAACGTGCACTCAAGACATCACGCCGAAAGGTGGAGCAGCTTCACGATGCAGCCGATGCACTGGGAGCCGTAGAGAACGAAGAGGATGTGTATCGGATTACCTGCGAAGCAGCTGAGCAGGTTCTTGGATTCTCCCTAGGCATGCTGTGTATCGCAGACGAGGAGGGATTCCTCTGCCGCGCTGTTTCGTCGCAGGTTGAGATGGATGAACTTCGTAGAACTCAGATGGATCCTGTGGGGGTCGCGGTCCAAGCGATGGAGGAGGGACATCCAATCATCGTGAACGGTGTTATGCCCAAGACGCTTCCGGCCGGCATCCCGCGATCCTCGAAGTCACTGATCTGTGCCCCCATTGGAGACCTCGGCGTGTTCCAAGCAGCATCCCAAAAGACGAATGCATTCTCGGAAGAGGACGGAAGCCTGCTAGCCATCTTGCTCGGGCACACCTTCGTCGCCGTTTCGAGGCTCCGGCTGCAAGTCGAACTCATCAAGCAAGCGAGACACGATGCGCTGACCGGCGTCTTCAACCGTCACTACTTCAACGAACTGATTGCTCAAGAAGTGATGCGCTCTTCACGCTACAACCATCCCATCGGCTTGTTGATGATCGATGTCGATCGGTTCAAGGAAATCAATGACAACTACGGCCACAACGTCGGCGACATGGTGCTTAAGGAGATCGCCGTTGTGCTTCAAGAGACCGTCCGCAAGACCGATATGATCGTACGGTACGGCGGAGATGAATTCCTTGTGGTCCTCACCGAGACCGGAGAGGACGCTGAAGAGGCAGCAGAACGCGTACGCGAAGCCGTCAACGGAAGTGAGAAGCTTCGTGAGATCAGCGGCTTTCACGTTTCCGTCTCCGTGGGGAGTATCTTCTGGAAACCGCAAGACGGGACGCCCATTGAGGAAGCGCTCGCTGCCGCAGATTCCAGGATGTATGACGACAAGCGAAGCCACTGAGCCCGTCCGCTGAAGCCTCCAGGCAATCCTTGCTCCACTGAAGCCCTCCTGGGTTTGCTGCGATCATCCCATCCTCGCTACAGTAGGGAACGCACCAAAGGAGCGCGGCATGGCCGTGGCGAAACACGTAAGCAACAGGCAAAGCAGAGAAGCAGTATGCGTTTTGGGGCTGCTGATCCTCGCGATGCTTATCCCGTGCAAGGCCTGCGCTCAAACCCGGGTCCGGGTCGGCGCCTACCACAATCCCCCGAAGATCTCTGTCGATGCAGCATCGGACGAGATCTCAGGGCTCTATCCCAGCTTGATCGGCCACATCGCCTCGGCGGAAGGCTGGCAGATCGAATACGTCCCAGGCACGTGGACGGAGTGTCTGGCTCGTCTCGAGCGTGGTGAACTTGACCTCATGGTGGATGTCGCACTCACCGAAGCACGTCAGGAGATCTACACCTTCAACGAAGAGACGGTGCTCGTCAACTGGGGAACCGTCTATACCCGTCCTGACCTCTCCATTCTCTCCTTGCCGGAGCTAAACGGGCTTCGCGTCGCCGTCATGCGTGGGAGTACGCACACCGAGGACCCTGGCGCAATCAAGGATCTCGTCCAGCAGTTCGGGATCGAAGCGGAATTCGTCGAGTATGCTAACTACGCCGAGGTCTTCGAAGCGCTTCGATCTAGAGCAGCGGATGCCGGCGTGACGAACCGCATTTTCGGCCTGACCTTCGAGTCCATCTACGGCGTCAATCGGACCCCAATCGTCTTCAATCCGAGCGAACTGCGGTTTGCGCTGCCTCCTACGGGTACGCTCACGCCGTTGCTCGTTAACAGAATTGATACTCGACTACGCGATCTTAAAGATGATCCCGATTCGTTTTACTACCATCTCCTTGAGGAGAACTTGCTGAGCATCCCTAGACAAGAAACCGTCGTACGCTGGCCACCCTGGCTCTTGCCATCCTTACTCTCTGCCGGGTTCGTAATTTTCGGCCTCCTTCTCGCAGTGCTGATCGTGCGCAGAGAAGTTAGGAAGCGAATGCATGCCGTGCAAGCGTACGCGCAAAGCGAGGAACGCTTCGAACTCGCCATGCGAGGCGCAACCGACGGACTCTGGGACTGGCATCTCGCGACAGGGCACGTGTACTACTCACCTCGTTGGGCCTACATGCTCGGCTATCAGACGGCCGAACTCGAGCCCACAATCAAGACCTTCCACAGCTTCGTCCACCCCGATGACCTCGAGCAGGTGATTCAGGCCGAGAATGACTACCTTGATGGACAGACTGATCGCTACCAGGCTGAGTTTCGCATGCTTCACCGTGACGGCATCTACATCACCGTGCTTTCTCGCGCCTTCATCGTGCGAAATGAGGGGGGAAAGCCAATCCGAATCGTCGGCACGCACGTCGACATCAGCGAGCGCAAGTTCGCCGAGGATAACCTTCGCGAGAGTGAGGCGTATCTGCGCGCGATCATCGAGAACATGCCCGTCGACTTTTTCGCGATTGACAAGGAGCACTGCTACACGATGCAGAGTCCGACGAGTGTTCGGGCGATCGGCAACGTCATCGGCCAGCGCGCAAGCGAAATCAATGTCGACAGAGACCTTCGCGCGGCTTGGGATAGAGAACTCGATCAGGTCCTCGGTGGAGAGGTGCTCCAGCGCGAGTATGATGTGCAGACAACGACCGGTGAGGTGAGAACCTTCATTACGAGCATGGCTCCGGTCCGTGTGCAGGGAGACATCATCGCCGCAATCGGCACCTCCTTGGACATCACAGACAGAAAGCGCGCATCCAAGGAGCTTCAAGATGCGAAGGAGCGTGCCGAGGCAGCAGATCGTCTGAAGTCGGCGTTCCTGGCAACAATGTCCCACGAGCTGAGAACCCCTTTGAACTCCATCATTGGATTCACAGGAATCTTGCTGCAGGAGCTCGCAGGACCCATGAACGCAGAGCAACGCAAGCAACTTGGCATGGTACAAACAAGTGCCCGGCACCTTCTTACGCTGATCAACGACGTGTTGGATATCTCGAAGATCGAGGCAGGGCAACTCGAAGTCTTCCCAGAGAGCTTTGAGCTTCCCAATCTTCTGCAAGAAGTAACGGAAGCTGCGCGCCCCCTCTCCGAAGCAAGATCGTTGGATCTATCCCTGACCATCGCTCCTCGCATCGGCGAGATGCATAGCGATCGGCGGCGCATCGGACAGATACTCACAAACCTCCTGAGCAACGCAATCAAATTCACAGAAGCGGGTCGCATTGAGCTTAGCTGCACACAGGAAGGCGACGACGTGCTCTTGATCGTCCGCGACACAGGCATCGGCATTGCGGCAGACGATCTTGACAAGCTGTTTGTGCCATTTCGGCAGGTCGATTCAGGACTCATGCGCAAGTATGAAGGAACCGGTTTGGGGCTCTCCATTTGTAAGCGTCTCGCTGAACGGCTTGGAGGAAGAATCGAAGTGGAGAGCACCCCGGGACAGGGAAGCACGTTCCAAGTCACGCTACCATTGCATCGTTGAGGAGGCTTCCGGGATGAAGATCCTGGTCATTGAGGATCATGCGCAGAACCAGTACTTGATGAAGTACCTGCTCGAGTCCAACGGGCACACCGTCCTGCTTGCGGATGATGGCGAGACCGGCATCAGAGTGTCTCGCGAGCAATTGCCGGATCTGATCCTTCTCGACATTCAACTGCCAGGTATGAGCGGGCACCAGGTCGCAGAAAGCCTTCGAGCAGATGATCGCTTTGCTCGCACGCCCATCGTGGCCGTTACATCGTATGCCATGCCCGGAGATCGAGAAGCGGTGTTTGCATCCGGATGCACGGGATACATCGAGAAGCCGATCAACCCAGATACCTTCTTGGATGAAGTGCTACTATGCATGGAGGATTCATCCGATCGACTGTCGGACAACACGTAGCTTGGAAGGAAGGACTCTAGCATGAAGATCGTAATTGCAGATGACAAGGCCGATGCTCGCTACTTGCTGGAAAGCCTTCTCGTGGGACATGGACACACCACATGGGCTGCCACGAATGGCCAGGAAGCACTTGACCTTGTGCGAGCCCACGCTCCAGAGCTGATTATCTCGGACATACTGATGCCGGTAATGGATGGCTTCCAGTTCTGCAGAGAGATACGTACGGACCCTGCCCTGAGAGAGATCCTCTTCGTGTTCTACACCGCGACCTACACACAAGAAAGCGACGCCGAGTTCGCCGCGACGATCGGCGCCGATGACTTCATTCGCAAGCCTGCAGAACCTGACGAGTTCATGGCAAGAATCCATACGGTTGTCGAGAAGGCGACTGCAGGTGAACTCACACGGAATCCGTCAGAACCGGAAGAGAATGAGGTGCTGCGACTCTACAGCGAACGACTTGTGGCCAAACTGGAGAAACGCACGATGGAGCTGGAGCGAGAGATCGCAGAGCGTGCGATTGCCGAACATGAGAAGCGCGCGCTCGAAGCGCACCTTCATCAGACTCAGAAACTCGAAGCCATCGGAACGCTTGCGAGCGGAGTCGCACATGAGATCAACAATCCACTCACCGGCATCATCAACTACGCCGAGCTGATTGGCAGCCGTGTAAAGGATCCCAAGCTTCGGGACTTCGCTGCTGGCATCCAGGAAGAGGGCGATCGCATCGCATCCATCGTGCGAAGCCTGCTCTCCTTCGCCCGGCAGGACAAGGATGAGCACAGTACTGCCCATATCCCCGACATCGTGGACGCTTCCCTGTCTCTACTTGGTGCGCTCATGCGGAAAGAGCAGATCTCCATCCAGCTGGATATCGAAGAAGACTTACCTCCCGTGCGGTGCCGGAGCCAGCAAATCCAGCAGGTGCTCGTGAATCTCCTTACAAATGCTCGCGATGCGCTGAATGCCCGACATCCAGAGTTTGACAGGGACAAGATCGTTCGGATCTCTGCTACGTCCTACCAGCAAGATGGAAACGCGTATCTCCGATTAACTGTTGAGGATCACGGAATCGGCATCCCTTCGGATCGCGCAGACAGCATCTTCGATCCCTTCTTCACGACAAAGCCCAAAGAGAAGGGAACAGGACTGGGATTATCCATAAGCTACGGCATCATTCGAGAACACGGTGGCAGGCTCTCCTTGGATATCGAAACCCCTGGCGTGACGAAGTTTCACGTCGATCTGCCTGTTGAGCCCGCAAACACAGCAGAGCCTGCAGGCTTCATGCCTGCCCGCTTGTGAAGACCAGGGAACAAAAGCAGGAGCTCGTTGTAGAATAGGATATGAAACGACTTGCGTGTGGACTGACCCTATTGCTAGCGGTGTTCGCGACAACGCGTCTTGTCTTGGCGATTCCTCGCTCCGCATACGAGGGCGATTGCGTCTTCTGCTGGGTCGACGGCTCGGATCCGCAAATGCCGATCTGGAGCACGCGAACACACGGCTTCACTCATCAGCCTGGAGATCCGCGAACGCAACGCGTTTGGGATGGCTCTTTCACCGTAGCTGCCGGGAAGGAAATCACGATAGCGGACAGCATTATCTGGATACGGCCACAGCAGCGCGAGGACATTGACATCTACGGAACGCTCGTGTTGGAGAACTGCCTGCTGCTCTGGGATCAGGATGAGCACCAGCAGACACGTCTTCGCATCAAGCATGGGGGCGCACTTCACGCAACCGACACATACTCGTTCTCCAACAATGCGTTCTGGGTAAACTGGGAATTCGAAGATGGCTCAACAATCCGATTCGATCGCTTCGTTGGCGATCCGTGGACGAGCATTTCCGGCGCTGTCGACTACGAATCCTTCAACTATTCCACCGTCAGCATGACGATTCAGAGCACGACATCGGGATCAACGGTAGAGATTGAGCATGCACATCATCTGTGGCTTGAGATCTTCCCGCCTCCCGGCAACCCCGTCGAGATCTCCTTTGCGAAACGGCGGCAGTGGATCGATTGGGTCATCGATGACATGTGGCCGAATACCTTGATCGATATTGACGATTCCTATCTCTACCAACGCGACATCAGCCTGTCCCCAGGAACGCATGTCACGGTCCGCAACACAACAGATGGTTTCAGCATCGGATGGGCCATCTATCGGGATGAGCCCGGCTTCGTCGATTGCGAACTCCTGGGACTCGGCACACCAGGCAGCCGCGTCGGCACCTATTACACCAGCAAGCGCTGGTCACTGCCTGCGATCGATTCATCCCTCCGCATCGTCAACTCGCGCCTTGAGAAGGCATGGCCGACAACTTGGGGCAACGTGCATCTCGTGGTGCGCGACTCCAATCTTGCCGATCCTCGCGTTTGGGAGGGACCGGCCACCTATGAAATCTATGACTCAAGTCTTGACCATGCCGCCGCGTACCGGGAGGGTCTCATGTACCTCGAGGGATGCACAATCTCCGAAGACATCGAGGTCAAGAACCATGGCTCGGTTGTCTACGGATACGGCCTGCTGAGCCAGCGCCCATCAGATCCCTTCCAGGTCTTCGAGATCGACGGGGGGCGATACGTGGAGATGGAAGAGGAAGGACCCCCATGGTAGGAGGCCCTTCGCTCGGCCGAATTCGGGACCGAGCCGCAACGCCCATGTGACCCTGTAGCATGTGAGATGGCCCCGTGTGCCACACGATCGCTTCTGCGTCTTCATCTCTCAGAGTGGCTTCGTTGGCAAGGGAAATGTGCAGTGCGTTTCCGCAGATTTGAGGCACTGGTTGTAAGCACCGCCTGCCGTGTCGCAGCGTATTTCCTCAAGGAGGCCCTCATGACATTTGTCGCCAAGTATCGTCAGCACCTCGAGGAGATCGCCCTCTTCTCGCCTGCGCAACCCCGCTAGATTGGAATCAGGAGACGCATATCCCTGCTCACACGAGATGCACGCGAACCTCGGATACATGCACGCCTTCGATCCTCGCTTCCGACAGTACCATGAACGGCATCGCGAAGGGCTGGCAAAGTGGCTCGTGCCGCAGCCAACGCCTCTCTCAAGTAGAATCGTGTGATGTCCATACAAGTGGGAATCCGTCAAGTCGCGCCCAGCGATGCACGTGTAGTCACAGCTCTCCTGCGGGAGGTTGACTGCGATGTCGATAAACCTTCCGCCCATCAGCGACTGGTGCGGTCTGATGAGAGCGAGCAAGACGTTGTGTTTCTCGCGGAGGTCGAAACCCATGCCGTTGGGTTGATCGGCATGCATCCGTCGCCACTCTTGCACAGGGATCTGATGGGACGTATTGCGGCGTTTATCGTGACGAAGGCGTATCGGGACTGCGGCATTGGCACCCGGTTGCTTGCAGCTGCGGAAGCCTGGGCGCTCGATCGCGATTGCAAGCAAATCGAATTCAACAGCGGAGATCATCACGCGTCGGCCCACGGCTTTTGCGAGCGTCAAGGCTATCGAGTGGATGATCGACGCTTCGCGAAGGAGGAATTCTCGTGGCCCGGCAGCTTGCTATGCTATGGCATGCGTACGCTAGGGCTGCGCGGAACTCGGTATCGGGGAATCGCAGCATCACCGATCCAGAGCACCTCGCCTCACAGCGCTTGCAAGAGAAGGTTGACATGATTTCGCGCATCACAACCCCTACTGCGGCGTAGATGTCGGCTAGCACGCAACCAGCCTGGAGCCTGAAATCCGATAGCTGGCTACCGCCTGCGGAACGATCGAGGTAGGCTTGAGGATCTCGAGTTCTTGCGGGGAAACTGACGCTCAGGGTCGAAACCTGGTCCGTAATCGAAGTCAGGAAGCCGGCGGCGTTCGAGCGAATTGCCAAGCTTCTTCTCGATCTGCCGGATCATGAGTCCGTCGCCGCGGACAGCGAGTGTGAATGCTTCACCCAACCGTTCGGCACGTCCGGTACGTCCGATGCGGTGCGTGTAGGCGTCCACAGTGTTCGGCATGTCAAAGTTGACCACGTGAGAGATACCCGAGACATCGATGCCACGTGCGGCAATGTCAGTCGCAACGAGCACGTCGAACTTCCCTTTGCGGAATCCATTGATCGCTTGCTGTCGCTGATTTTGGCTCATGTTGCCTTGAAGCGCTGCAGCGCGATGGCCTTGCTTCTTCATAAACGCGGCCAGACTCCTTGCCTTGTGCTTGGTGCGTGTGAAGATAAGGACGCGACCCGTTGATGTGCGCTGCAACATGGACACCAGCAACTCTTTGCGCCGACCTTCCGGCACCGGGTAGAGGGCGTGCGAAACCGTTTCCGCAGGAGCCGTGGCTCCGATCTGAATGGTTTCTGGGTTCCCCAGGATCTTGTCAGCCAGTGCGCGTATGTCGCGGGGCATGGTCGCAGAGAAAAACAGCGTCTGCCGCTTCGCTGGAACCTTTGCGATGATTCGCCGGATGTCGGGGAGAAAGCCCATGTCGCACATCCGATCGGCTTCATCGAGCACCAGAACCTCGACACTCGATAGGTCGACATCACCGGCATTCATGTGATCGAGCAATCGTCCCGGGCATGCGACCACGATTTCCACGCCACTGCGAAGCGCCTTCAATTGGGGCCCTTTGCCCACGCCCCCGTAGATGGTGACGCTTCGGATGCCGGTGTTGCGGCCGAGTTTACGAATGTCTTGGTGAATCTGCTCGGCAAGCTCCCGCGTCGGTGCGATGATGAGCGATCGGACCTTCCCACGCCGCCCTTGACTCAGCCGCTGCAAGATCGGCAGCACGAATGCAGCCGTCTTGCCAGTTCCGGTTTGGGCAAGCCCAAGAACATCTCGCCCCTCAAGGATCACCGGGATTGCCTTCTCTTGTATTGCGGTCGGGGTGTTGAAACCAACGGACTTCACGCCAGCGGCAATGCGCTGGTCAAACGAGAATCTCTCAAAACTCAATAGTACTCCTAGGCTCCGTTGAGCCAAGTCGCACGCTCAGCTCTGAGTGTCTGCAATCAACATGGGGTTGGTATGCGAGTGAATTGCTGTACGAAACTGAACCAAGTATACGCGAATGCCGTTCAGATCTCCACTCCGCAACCCAACCCTCTCCAGCCGCGCCACGGATCTGATTCAACCTGTTTTCAGGATCCCTCAACCGCGCTAGAGTGAGACAAGCCTGTCGAGGAGGTCACTATGGACAATGAGCCAATAAGAGCAGATCGTGACAGCGAAGCCGGGAATGGAAATGGGAGTCGCTGGCGGGAGGTCCGCAATGCTCTTCTCGCGATTCTTGGTGGTGGGCTTGCGCTTCTCGGAGGCTGCTTCACCGGAGCAAACTATGGAGGGAATTACGCGCCGGATTTCGTGTTCCTCGGGCAGCCGGGTTACCAGGGAAGCAGTCTGATGGCAGGCTTGGCATGCTTGGTTTCACTGGCGATGATCGCCCTGTTGTCCGAACTGACGATGAGACGCATGGCCGCAAGATGTTTCACGATCACCGGCGCGCTCGCTGGAATGCTTCTCGGGGGTCCGTTGCTCTTCCAAGTAATTGCCCCCTCTGTCTGGCTCCTGGCAGCCGTCTACTTTGGCTCTGCGGCCCTCGGCGCACTCATCGGTTGGCTTGCATCGCTCGGATTTCCGAATGATCGCTAGGGGGGACTCTCATCGGACACAACGATGTGAGCTAGTTGGCGCTCGAAGTTCCGGTCGAAGGAATCACCACATCATGGAGGAAGCGCTCTGAATTGAAGCGAATGCCCGAGCCTTGATAGGCGTGATCTGAAGTTGCCACCATCGCAGTTTCGAGATCCGGGACGAGCCAGATCATCTGTCCGCCCCCGCCACGTGCCGACTGGATCTTGTGGGTACTGTGAGTTGTGGGATCCCAGTACGAGGACAACCACCACCAGCACCCATACCCTGAGAAGTCTTCGAACGCGACCTGTGCAGACAGCGAGGATCGGACCCAGTGTTCCGGCACAATCTGTTGCCCCTCCCAGATACCTCCCTGCAGATAGAGCTGCCCGAAGCGTGCAAGTTCGCGTGGTGTGAAGTACATGTACCACCCACCCGTGTAGATCCCATCTGCGTCGCGTCCCCACACTTCGGGCATGATGCCCAGCGGTTCGAAGAGATACGTTGCTGCGAATTCACACGTCGTCACACCGGTTTCAGCGGCAATGGCTGCAGAAGCAAGATGCGGCAATCCAGTGCTGTAGACGAAACGCGACCCTTGATCAGCGGGAATAGGCTGTGCAATGACATCCGCGACAGTTTGCTGCATCGAGACCAAATCGAGTGGGGCCGTGGGCTCCCAAACGAGACCCGCCTGCATCGTCAGAAGATCCCGAACCGTGATTCGTTGCTTGAACCGACCTGCACCATCGAAGACCCCGGGCAGAAGCTCGGACAAGAATTGGTGCACGCTATCGAGGTAGCCTTCTTCAATCGCAATGCCAACAACGCGGGAAGCAAGCTCTTGGGACAGAGGCAATCTCGTAGCTCCGCGTTGCATCGTGTCCATTGAAGTACTCCTCGACAACGAGGCGGCCGTTTCGGAGGATCAACAGACTGTTGATCGATTCAAGGTGTTGGAGCTCCTAAATTCCAGCATCCAGGATACCTGCATCCATGTGCTGCGATTCCGGAGTCGCCGACGCAAGAGGCAGGGCTCCATTCGCCACACGATCGGCGACGGTGCCACTTACGTTCCAATGAAACACGCCGAATTCACATCCCGTTTCCTCGGTTTCGGCAAGAGCTCCACGGGCCGAACAGAGACAGAGCCCGATGCAGATTGCAGCAAAGAAACTGCGCTGATGCATCCATTCCTCCCAAGATGAGAGGGTCTCAATACGCTGGACACGCATTCCAGCTTATGTTCGATCGCACCACGGGCTGAATCAAGGAGGACATCCATCCGGGCGTAGAAAGATTCGGGGTCCGAAGTGTCTTGTCATCACCTCGGACCCTGGTAAGAAGGCTCAACGCTCGTACGTTGCTACCATACAAGGGGAACATGAACACCTTGTGAAGACACGTTGAGCCCCCTGTGTATCTCGTTCGCCCAGTCGCCGTATGATAGACTTCCGGAAGTAATGCTCCTGACGCGCTTAGGAGTGGACATTTCGGGGGAGATGGCAGATGCAGCTCTCTGAACGCGATCGGCAGATGCTTGAAGGCCACCATGGCGAAGCCGCACGCTTCGCAATGTCGGTCATCGTGAGAACGGCCGAAGCCGTAGGCGCAGAAGAACTCCTCTCGATTGAGCAGGCACACATCGACGCTTGCGCGCTCAAGAGCCCTTCCAGTTTGGATCTTGTTCGTCATTTGGTAGACAATGGAGGGCATGTTTCGATTCCGACAACGCTCAGCATGATCTCGTTGGACCTCGAGCATTGGCAAGAACTGGGGATTCCCGAGGATGTTGCCGCCCCTTCACTTGAGATTGCCGACAGCTACCGAAAACTCGGCTGCATTCCCACCTGGAGCTGCGCCCCCTACCAAGGATATCTCGCGCCAAGATTCGGCCAGCAGATTGCGTGGGGCGAGTCAAATGCTGTGGCCTATGCAAACTCTGTTCTCGGTGCGCGCACCAATCGATATGCCGACTACTTAGACATCTGCACCGCAATCACCGGGCGTGCCCCCTATACCGGACTCCACTGCACAGAAAACCGCAAGGCATCGCTTCACATCCGCGTCGAGGGAACGACTGCAGTTCAGTGGAAGACAACGGCGGCTTGGGCGGCGCTCGGCTCGCTCGTCGGCACGCTGTCCGGAGAGCACGTTCCAGTCATCGAGGGATTTCCGGAAATGCGTCCGACGAACGACATGCTCAAAGCGTTCGGTGCAGCTGCGGCCTCGTCCGGTGCCGTAGGATTGGCTCATTTCGTCGGGGTCACGCCGGAGGCAACGACACTCGAAGCTGCCTGCCAAGGAGACATTCCTTCGGTTGCACTTCCCATTGGGCCAAGACAGCTTCGCGAAGCCTGGGAAGAGTTGTCGACAATGGACGATGGAAACCAAGTCGACGCCGTAGTCCTCGGCTGCCCACATTTCAGCTATGGAGAGTTCGAAGCACTTGCCACCGCGATTGACCGGCAGCAGCGAAGCCGAGTGCATGAGAATGTTCAACTTCTGATTTTCTGTAGTCGCGCGGATTATGATCTCGCGCGGCGCGGCGGGCTTGTCGATCCATTGCGCGTCTTTGGCGCAACCTTCGTCCGCGATACATGTCCGTTCTATGCGCCGGTCATTGCGGCCTCGGCACGTGCCATTGCCACAAATTCCGGGAAGTGTGCCTACTACGCGCCTGGGGAACTCGGCACCCGTGTGCACTTCACTTCCCTCGACGGGTGCGTAGCCGCCGCTGCAACTGGTGCGATCCAAGGATCGAGGCTCCCATGGTAGTGTTCGCACACGCGCATCCAATCGTATCCGCCTCGGCCCGAGGACGCGTGCTAAAATCCGAGAATGCTCTGAGCTTCTGGGGGGGCGTCGATCCATACACCGGCATCATCATCGACCAACGCCACGATCGGTGTGGCGAGTGCGTTGCGGGCCGCATTCTCCTGCTCCCCTCCGAGAAGGGATCGAGCACTGGGAGCGCCGTGCTTCTTGAGCTCATTCGGATTCAGCGTGCGCCCGCAGCCATCCTGACCCAGCACCTTACGCCCATCCTTGCACTGGGGGCCATCATCGCTGATGAGCTGTATGGTACGACGCTGCCAATCTTGACGATCAGCGTGGAGGACTTCGCACGTCTGAACGAGAACATGGCGCTCTCCATTTCCAGCAACGGAGTCATCCACGATCCTTCGGAGACGTAGTCCATTGCAGGCGGTTGTTCAGTACTACTTCACCCGTGCCGCATTTCTCCTTCACCTGTCTTCTTGCCGTGGTTACGCAAGTTAGGTTATCCTAGGACGTCGCCACCATGGCGGGTTAGGTTGGGGGTGTTCAGTATGAATAAACAACTCGCGGTCACTGCGTTCGATGTGAAGCGATTCGCGATTCATGACGGGCCCGGGATTCGAACAACCGTGTTCTTCAAAGGATGCCCTTTGAGTTGTGTATGGTGCCATAACCCGGAAAGCCAACGCGCGACACCCGAGCTCCTTGTGGAGAGATCTCGATGCATGGGCTGTGGCGCGTGTGTCGGAGCCTGCCCGCAGGGTGCAATCTCGATGAATGCCGGTGTGGCTGAGACCGATCGAACCCGCTGCAATGCGTGCGGCGCCTGTGTATCGTCCTGTCCGCAGGAAGCTCGTCGCATCGCCGGAGCAACGTGGCGTCTCTCCGACCTGCTGCCTTCAATCAAAGCGGATCGCGCTTTCTATGAAGAATCTGGAGGAGGAGTCACTCTTTCCGGCGGAGAGCCACTCGCACAACCGGACGCGGCCATTGCATTACTCGAAGCGTCTCGCGCCGCCGGTTTCCACACAGCGGTCGACACGTGCGGTCTTGCAGATCGCGCAGTATTCGAGACCCTCGCTCCACTTGTCGACCTCTTTCTCTACGATGTGAAGATGCTGGATGAAACGGATCACATCGCATTCACTGGAGCATCCAATCGACCAATCCTCGAGAATCTTGCGTACCTGGACTCCATTGGAGCGCGAATCTGGATCCGGACGCCCGTTCTTCCAGGGATCAATGACAAGCCGCGGCAACTGCAGGCGCTGGCTGAGAGACTTGCCTCCTGCCGACATGTGGAGTCACTGCAACTGCTGCCCTACCATCGAGGGGGATTGTCCAAGCTTGAGCAACTTGGGCGCTCAACGTCCTATGGTGCGACTCCTCCCTCATCCAAAGCGATGCAACAGGCAACGCGGCTGCTACAAGCTCATCTCTCCATTCCCGTTTGCATCGGAGGTCAAATATGAATGCTCGAATCGAACGGCTTCGCCAAACGTGTATCAAAGAGACGCCTTCGGTGAGCGGCGAACGCGCAGCTCTCCTGACCGCGTTCTACCGGAGCGATACAGCGAAGATCGCTTCCTCGATGCCTGTGCTCCGAGCAAAGGCGTTCGAGCACTTGCTACACAACCAGACGATTTGGATCGGGGAACAGGAACTCATCGTCGGCGAGCGGGGGCCCAAGCCAAAGGCAACCCCGACCTATCCGGAACTCTGCTGCCATTCGTTGGACGATCTGCGCATCTTGAACGATCGCCCAAGAACCGCGTACGCCGTATCCGATGAGGTCCGTTCACGCTACCAGGCGGAGATCATCCCTTTCTGGGCCGAACGCAGCATGCGAAACCTGGTGTTCAACGCCATGTCCCCGGGTTGGCTGGATGCGTTTGAAGCCGGCGTCTTCACCGAATTCATGGAACAGCGCGCCCCCGGGCATGCGGTGCTCGACGACAAGATCTACCGACAGGGCATGCTTGATTTCCTCGATCGCATCTCCGAATCCAAGTCGCGCATTGCAGCATCCGACGATCCTGCCAGATCGCGGAAACTCGAGGAACTCGATGCCATGGCCATCACCTGCCGTGCACTGATCACGTTTGCTGAGCGCCACGCTACGCTCGCCCGGCAGCTAGCCTCTGAAGCCCAGGGAGAGCGCCGTGAGGAACTGCTTGCCATCGCAGACGTATGCGACCACGTGCCCGCATATGCCCCTCGCACGTTCCACGAGGCACTCCAGATGTACTGGTTCGTTCATCTCGGCGTGATCATCGAACTCAACGAGTGGGACTCCTTCAATCCGGGGCGGCTCGATCTGAACCTCTATCCGTTCTACTGCCACGAGATGAAGCAAGGCACGATGAACCCCGAAGACGCCAAGGAACTGCTCTCCTGCCTCTGGATCAAGATCAGCCAGCAACCGGCGCCTCCCAAGGTCGGTGTCACGGATGAAGGCAGTGCCACGTACAACGATTTCGCGTTGATCAATGCCGGAGGGCTAACGCCCGCTGGAGAAGATGGCGTCAACGAGTTGTCGTACTTGATGCTCGATGTCGTTGAGGAACTACGACTGCCATACACAGGATCCTGCATTCAGCTGTCTCGGAAGAATCCGGATCGGTTCTTGGAACGTGCCCTGGAAGTTGTGCGCCAAGGATTCGGCCAACCCTCGATCTTCAACACAGATGCCATTCAACAGGAGTTCCTGCGTGCAGGGAAGTCGAAAGAAGATGCCCTCGCAGGTGGCCCAAGCGGTTGCGTGACGATCAGTGCGTTTGGCAAGGAAAGCTGCGTACTCACCGGGTACATGAACTGGCCCAAGATCCTTGAATTCGCACTGCACAATGGGATGGATCCACAAACTGGGAAGCAGCTCGGACCCAAGACGGGGTGCGTTGAGGATCTCAGGGATTTCGACACGCTGTTCGAAGCCTATTGCAGTCAGCTCGAGTACTTCGTGAACCTGAAGATCGAAGGCAACACCCGGATCGAGAAGCTGTTCGCCGAGACCATGCCTGCTCCCTTCCTCTCCGTGCTGGTTGATGATTGCATCGAGAAGGGGGAGGACTACAATGGACCCGGTCCGCGCTACCCCACAACCTACATTCAGGGCGTTGGACTGGGAACAACCACGGACGCGCTCACTGCCATCAAGGAGGTTGCCTTTGAACAGCGGGCGGTGAGGCTTCCAGACATCGTTCGCGCGCTGGACACCGACTTTGACGGACAGGAGCTATTGAGGACACAGCTGCGCAGCGCGCCGAAGTTCGGGAACGACGATGACCGCGCCGACGTCATCGCACAGCGCTTGTTCGATGCCTATTTCGATCTCATTGACGGTCGACCGAACTCGAAAGGTGGGCACTATCGCATCAACCTCCTGCCCACAACCGTACACGTCTTCTTCGGCAGAATGGTTGGGGCAACCGCGGATGGTCGGTTGGCGGGGACTCCGCTGTCGGATGGCATCTCTCCGACACAGGGCGCCGACCGCCTCGGGCCAACGGCGGTACTGAAATCCGTCGGCAAGATCGATCATGTGCGAACCGGGGGCACGCTCCTCAACCAGCGTTTCTTGCCAGATGTATTGCAGTCTGAATCCGATCTGCGCAAGGTTGGCCAACTTGTGCGGACCTACTTCCGCTTCAACGGACACCACATCCAGTTCAACGTCGTAGATTCCCAGATGCTTCTGGACGCACAGCAGCACCCCGAGCGAGCCGGCGATCTTATCGTTCGCGTCGCAGGATATAGCGACTACTTCTTGAGCCTTGATCGGCAACTCCAGGACGAGATTATCGCCCGCACAGCACACGGGGAGGCTTGACCGCATCCCCCACGACTTCGCTGTGCTATGAGGGCTCGTTCTTCTCGACCCCGCTGCGGATGTCTAGATCCTTGAGCGTTTGCACCCAGAGGATGCGAACCGGCTCCCTGCCTAGTGCTTCGTACCCGTGCAACTCGAACGGGCCGAAATGGTAGCTATCACCCGAGGAAAGAAGATGCTCCTCGCCATCCAGATCCAACCGCAGGTTTCCTGACAGGATGTAGCCAAACTCCTCTCCCTCGTGCGAAGCCGGAGGAAACATGTAGTCCGGTGGGATTTCGCCAATGACGACTTCGAACAATCTCCCTGCGAACTCCCGGCTGAGAAACCGGTACTTGATCGCGGCATCCGAGAGACAGACCGCGCGCTGTTCATCCGCGCGTAGCACCGGCGGAATCCCTGCAGCAGCAGCACGCGAACGCTCGACCTGCCCGAAGAATTCCGTCAGACTGATCCCCAGCTGCCGGCAGACCCGTTCGAGAGTCTCGATAGAAATCGAGCACAAACCGCGCTCAGCCTGGGACAGGAAGCTGGCTGAGACACCGCAGTCTCTGGACACCGCAGTGAGGGATCGCTTGCGCTCTTCCCGGATCCTGCGAAGCGTCTTTCCGATGTCGCTCATGAGTTCAGTATACCTTCATCGGTCTGTGTGCTGCGATGCTGCACCGTCCTTGGTATGGTCAACTTCGATTGCAGCGCCTTGCTTGCGCCATCTGGGTCCGCGCGGCTATCCTGGAGAGCCATCACCCCTGCAGCCAAGATCATGGAGGACGATCCCTTTGGATAGCCAGTTCGCTGCCGGACGAAACTCTCCTGCAATCCTAGAATTGCCCCATGTGTGGCACATCGATCTAAGAACCCCGGCTGTTGAGAGGACCGGCGATCTGAAGATGCTCTCTGAGAAAGAACATTCTCAGGCACAGCGCTTCCGCAATCCGCTGCACCGCAGACGCTACGTGATTGCGCACGGCGCGCTTCGCGAGATCCTTGCACACCATTCGAAGCTTCCGCCGGAAGCGATCGCCCTTGTGGAGAATCCGAATGGCAAACCTCATCTGGCCGAGGACGGCAGCCAAAGCCTCATCGAGTTCAGCCTGTCCCATTCAGGCGATCATGCGCTCGTTGCCGTGTCAAATCGACAGCCAATCGGTGTAGACATCGAGCGTATCGACTCCGACACCGGCGTACTTGCGATCGCACAGCGATACTTCTCCGAGCAAGAGCAGGAAGAAATCGTCCAGCGTCCGGCAACGAGGCGTTTGCGGCACTTCTTCCATCTCTGGGTATGCAAAGAAGCCTACGTAAAGGCTCGTGGGGAAAGCATCATCGACCGGTTGCACACATTCTCGATCTCTCTCGAGAACGACATCCCAACGCTTATCTCGGACCATCGAGACCCCGCGGCACCGGCGAACTGGGCCATGAGATTCGTCGATGTTCCCAACGGCTTCACAGCAGCCCTAGCCATTCAAGGGGAATTGGGGACACAAACCTTAACTCCACATAGCTGGTATGCTACGAACCGGGATCGAGGGGGACACAAACCTTAACTCGTACCTTCTTGTCAAGTTAAGGTTTGTGTCCCCCTATCTTATGTGATGTCTTGCCGTCTTGGGGGGTCCGCACCTGCGCGTGAGCAAGTAATTGCCGCGGCCTTTGTCGCAAGGCATAGCGCGAATCCGATGTCAGTCTCGCTCAGGCGATCGATAGATGCCATCGACAGACGACCGCGTTCTGCCAACGCGGCAAGCAACGCGGCCATGAAGGAGTCACCGGCACCCACAGTGTCGCGAACGACGACCGCAACGCCGAGCATGTGATGCGTGGCCGCACGCGTGAAGGCTGTGGCTCCGTTTGCGCCACAGGTCAGCACGACAAGACGCGTCCGCGTGCGAAGCCAATTTTGCACAATCATGTTAAGGTCTGCTTCGGGATAGATCCACGCAAAATCCGCTGTGCTCAGCTTCACGATGTGGGCGAACGATATCCAGCGCTCGAAAGACTCGCGATACGTCCTTTTACAAGGGAGCAACGCCGGCCGCACATTCGGATCGAGCGAGATGATTCGTCGATCGGCTTCACGCGCCATCAACGTCTCCAGAGTCGATGCTGTTGGATCCAAGGCAAGCGAGTACGATCCGAAGTGCAATGCCTGAATCGTATCCGGCAGTCTGCCCGGAACCTGATCGATCTCAAGCGAGCGATCTGCGGTGCCGTCAATTGCGAACGCATACCGAGGCTCCTCCCCAAACGACGTCGTCACGCGAGCGATCGCCGTCGGTCTTGGACTGCGGACGACGAAGCTTGTATCCACCCCGTTTTCCGATAGCTGATGCACAAGCGCTTCGCCATGCGCGTCCAACGAGACTTTCCCGAGAAATCCGACGCCAATACCGAACCTCGCAAGCCCAATGGCAACGTTGAACGGCGATCCCCCCGGAATCGACGAGGAGTTCCGTCTTCATCCCGGACGATATCAACAAGTGCCTCTCCGCAAGCCAGGATCTCCATGGCCTAGAGCATACGAGATTCGAGCACACATCGGCTGAAACCGTGTATCCTCCTTGTCGGAGGTCGCCATGAAACGATCCGAGATCAACGCACGCGTTCGAGATGCCATCTACTTCTTTGAATCCCACTGCTTCATCTTGCCACCGTTTGCCCACTGGGGTGTCGGCGCTTGGCCTGAGAACCGAGAACCCATTCGCGAGATCATCGACAACGGCCTCGGGTGGGATATCACCGACTATGGGCAAGGGCGGTTCGACGAACTCGGATTGCTGCTCTTCACGGTGCGGAATGGTTCCTCGGCTGAACGCGGAAAGACTGGTCACAAGTCGTATGCCGAGAAGGTGATGATCGTAAACGTGGATCAAGTCACGCCCATGCACTACCACTGGAGCAAGACCGAAGACATCATCAATCGCGGCGGGGGCACGCTGAAGATCAAGCTGTATGCTGCTGATGAGCAAGATGAACTCAGTGATGTCGACGTCGCATTCAGCGCGGATGGTATTCGCTACACCAAGCCTGCCGGACACATCGCCAGTCTCTCGCCTGGCGAGAGCATCACCTTGACGCCAAAGCTCTACCATAGCTTCTGGGCCGAAGACAAGCGCGTGTTCGTTGGTGAGATTTCAAGCGTCAACGATGACCACTCCGACAACTGCTTCCTGGAGTCGCTTTCCCGCTTCTCCGACATTAACGAGGATGAGCCGCCGTTTCGGTTGCTGGTGTCGGACTATGCGAAGCACTTCGGTGGGACGACATATAGTCTCTGAGACTGCGAAAAGTGTGTGTCCCTCTTCGATTTCTGTACTCTGATACTGGAAGCTGCAGGATGAAGCACTTCGGTTGGATGATCGTGCTCATTGGGATTGCGTTGACTGGACTCACTTCTGCGGACGAAGAGAGGGTCCTGCCTTCGGATGGGGAATAGCTCTGCCTCGATGCGCGCGACGGCTGGCGGTCGGGTGTTCTTGTCCTCTCTGACGGGCAGAGCTCGTCCAATGATCTGAAGACGTTGGCACCGGATGCGCTCAATTGGGCGTTCCTCGAGCAACCGGCCTTCCTTGCCTAGATTGGCACGCGACGCGCACGCGCCGCACTTCTCGCCTATCAAGAATCGGGAGTGGCACCCGCAGATCTGGCGGGTTGGGAATTGGAAGACAGCCTCGCCTATGACGTGTACGACGAGCCCATCTAATACGGCAATTGGGGCGACAGCTACTTCATGGATCCTCACGCCGAGCGCTGGGCCAGCCCCGTGTTTGACGGCATCGAAGATGCGTTGGAGGGCGCGGACGGCGTATTCGCAAGTCAACATCGGGGTCGCCCCCTTCACTACGGGGCAGGCTAGATTCTCGCCCAGAGAGAAGGCGGAGTTTCGAACCTTTCTCGCCGAAGGATTCGACGCTGGCGAGCTGCAACCGCACGGCAGCGATCCTTTCGCTTCCGACAGCGCCGGCAGGTATACGTATCTGCCCATCTCCTTTTCGCGAGAAGCCGAGCCCGCCGATGCGTGCGGTCCCGAGGCCATTGCGCGAACTTCGATCTGACTTCTTCCGAGTTGCCGATGCATTCGATCTCCTTCGAGTTCCGTTCCATGCTGTTCGTGACATCGCTAGATCGTCACAGCTCGCGCACGCGCTCCCCCAGAAGCTGACGCATGTGAGCAAATCGGGGGCACGGATTGTGCCCCCGATATCGGAGCCCTACGCCGATTCCGCATCGAGGTACTTCACCCACGGGATGTAGCTATCCTCATCTGTGGATGCTCGGGAGTAGACACCTTCCGCAATGGGGTTGGCCGCTCCGCCGCCGCCGATGCAGGCATGAATGGCACCTCGTTCTACAAGACGATGCATCCCTTCATGGAGGAGTGCTGTACAGAGGCCGCGCCGCTGGTGCTCGGGGACTGTCCCTACCGGCTCATAGTATCCAGAGCAAGTCACATCGTCGTACCAAATCGTGCAGAAAGCCGCGACAGCGCCGGTCGCATCTACAGCAACGAGATCCAGATCACGTCGGTACATCGGTGCTCTCATGAAACTCTCAAGCCAATCGTCTCCTCCGTAGTCTGCGTCTGGTGCATCCGGGTGAAAGGCTCGCCAGCTAGCCCAGCTTCGTGACGGGATGTCCTTGAGCATCATCGCCCGAAGGGTATAGCCATCGGGTACTGGCACATCAGGAATCGGCAGCGTCAGATCTCGGTAGCGATCGTACGCCTGGCCTTCCGGTCGCGGTTCATAGGCACGCTGTGTGAGGATCTCCTCGCGTAGCTTGTCGCCTTCAAGGACTCCGGTCACAATCCCGCGTCGCCCCGTCGCCGGTCCGATACTCCAGAGCCGTTCCTCTGCCAGGCAGAACAACTCCTCCTCTAACTCGGGCGTTCGAAAGCGAGGATCGACTTGGAGATAGACGTGGCCAGCGTCCTCGCGGTTGAGCATGGCCACCAATTGGCCGCCGCCGGTTCGCCACAGGAGCGTTCCATCCTTGATCGGCTCGGCACCACAATTTGCGATCACGTGCCAGCGCCAGTAGTCGAGACGGGCGGTTGTCCACGAGAATTGCCTTCTTCCGTTCAGGAGGAACACCTTTCGCAAGAACTCCCGAATCTCCCAATAGTCTTCCTCTCCTCGATAGGGTTGTCGTTCAAGTCTCATCGTTGATCCTTTCTTGTGTTGTGCCGTCAGCTCGCGGCGAAGTCGCGCGGATGACCGCGATACGAGTTCAAAACACCGAAAGGCAGCCGCCACGCGGCAAGAAAGATGCAATCAGATTGGGAAAGAGGGTTCGTAAGATGAACCCAACGCACCTGGGTACGGCCTTTCGGTCCGTGCTACATCGTTACCAGGATCACGTCGGTTCTTCTCCTTCTGAGCACCGTGTCAGGGCACCCGTTCTCTGCGGAATGTCGCCAAGCGTTTCGCTCGATGTGCAGAGTCGATGATCAGTCTACTTAAACTGCTTTGGCCACTCAACCACAAGTGCTGCGCTGGCATTCGGGATCTACGCGCCCCCCTTGGATCATGCATGCAGACTGCAATCTCCGAGTCCCGTTGAGCAAGGGGGACACAAACCTTAATCTCTGCTACTCGCACGAGCTAAGGTTCGTGTCCCCTTTTCTTTGGCCCCGGTTTCTGCTTCGTCAACTCTCGCTGTGTGAGAAGCTCGACTTGCGCTGTGAAGATAGCACTCCCCAAGGGGCGGCCGGTTCGTGTGTGCTTGCGAATCTGCTCCTCACTCGCCTCATCGAGATCGAGGAAGCTTCTCCAATTCTGGATCTCTACGAGTGGGCCCCGTTCATGGACCAGTGCGTCCTTTGCTCGCTCTTCCGCAAGCCAGGCAGCGCTGGACCAGTTATAGTCGCAAGCATGTTCCACAAGCCCTGCGCGAACTGGATTTCTAAGAACGTATCGTACAACGCCAAGGATCTGCGTAGGCTCGACTGGGCATGAGTAGAAGCGCCCCTGGAACAAGTAGCCTCTCCAGCCTTTACGCTTGTTGATTGCGAGCGTGTATCGCCGGTGCGCTTCTCCGATTCCTCGGGCAAGGCTGCTCTCTGAGTCAGGTATGACGACAAGGTGCACGTGATTCGACATGAGACACCAGGCCAGGTATCGAACCCCGTGGATTTGACCTTGCTCAGCCAGCAGCTTCACGTAATTCATGCGATCTCTCTCGGAGAAAAAGACGTCCATTCTCCGAACCCCTCGCTGTGTCACGTGATGTGGGTAATCTGGTACAACGATCCTTGCGATCCGCGGCATATCCTCATCCTATCATTGCTTTCCTGCTTTGTCCACAAGGGTTATGATACTCTCAAAGGGGACACAAACCGTAACTCTCCTTCGGAGTCGCAAATAAGGTTTGTGTCCCCTTCCGCGTGGCCTGAATTGCATGGCGTAGACTAGAGCATCGATTTCGTCTCACGCCTCGTGCGAAGCGAGGAACGTATTCGATTGAACTTGTGCAGACTACTCTTGACCATCCCCGTTCACGTCGATGATCCCCCCGAAGACCAGGGTCACACTGACATACGTACCGTCAAGCGCTAGACCGGGGGCGTCTGGTAATCCCTCGTCGTGCCAGTCGTAGGAGATGGGTGTCCAGACGTAGCCTGCTCGCATACTGAGCCCGGCCCAGTCGAGCAGCATGATCTGAAACTCCACGTAGGGCGCGAGTACTAGGAAGACGCTGTTGTAGATGTTTTCTGTGGGCGTTGGGATGATCCCCATCGGCGCAGGTACCGGGAGAAACGGACTTCCAGACAGCGTCAGGTCGGATCCGCCCATGCCGATCAATAGCCCGACCGTCCCTACGGCGCTCGTACGGCCACCGACTGCATAGCCCACTTCGAATCCGCCGATGCCAAGGCCCAGTTCGGCATCGAGATCCCCTTCGGAGGCAGTGATCCAGGCCCCCCACCCTCCACCGCCAAACGCCAAGCCGGGGACCAGTCCGCCTCTGCCGTTGCCGCCGATCAGGAGCAAATTGCCTTCCAGTGCTGGGAACCCGAGCCCAGTCGAGAAGTCGCTCATTGCGTCGATGTCAGGCATGAAGATCCCGAAGCTCGGACCGCCTCCACCGATGACGAAGTCGACATCTTGTGCTGAACCTGCCAGTGATGCAAAGAGCCAGAGTAGCCCGAGCGTTATGAAAGTCCGCATCCTATGCATCGTCCCCTCCTCTGTTGCCATGACATCACCATAATACCGGCAAGCACACGGTGCAACTGCAACTGAAGGGGACGCAAACCTCAGTTTCTGGTGCCCGCCGGAGTTAAGGTTTGTGTCCCCTTGAGGAGGTCCTATGCGTGATTCAGTTTGCGCACCTTGCCGCTGCCGCTCGTCTTGCTGCTGACCTGCGGATCTCCGCGGTACAGAACGCTCCCGGATCCACTGATGGTTGCGTCGAGCTTGTCTCGAACCCAGGCTCTGATCGAACCGATGCCGCTGATCCGTGCGCGGAAACGCGAGGTCTCGAGATCGTCCAGCCTGAGGGAGCCCGCGCCGGAAATCGTGCCTTCAACGCTCTCGGCGTGCCCGCATGCTTGCACCTTCCCGCTTCCGCTAATCAAGAGCTTCAGTTCATCCACTGCCAGCTTGTCAAGCGCAACCTTGGCTGCACCGCTTCCTGAGATGCTTGCAGTCCCTGCATCGACATCGCGGCTCGTCACTTGGCCGCATCCTCCTACGGCAATCCTCAGGGCTTCTGTGTCGATGCTTTGGGTCTCGATCTTGCCGACGCCAGAGATCGCGAGCTCGAGGTTCTCCGCACGCAGGGGTCCGGATTCAAGCCGCCCGGCGCCACTCACCGCAAGTCCCTGAACTTCCTTGGCCTGGACCGTGAATTCGATTCTCGGTATGCGACGGAATCCGAAGAAGAGGAAGCCCGATCGCTTGAGGCCAAGGCGCAGTGTGCCCTCACGAACGGTGGTTTCCACTCGTGACATCACCCCGCGAGGCGCACGGACTTCTACAGACTCCGTACCGGATTGCTGGACTCTGACGTACCCTACACCGTAGAGTCGGATCTTGCTAAACCCCGTAACGGTACGGCTTTCCGTGATCAGCGTATCACCATCTCTTGGTCGAGTGGACATGTTCTTTCCCTCCCATCCCGTGGCATTGGTCGCCACATCTATAACAGTGTTTTGTTACAGTACTACACGCGTGACGCCTTGTCAAGCTGCATGTGCGTGCGGATATCGCGCGCTTGTGTCTTCTCGTATACACGTTCAGTTAATGAAAATCCCGGTTGCCACGTCCTTCTCTCTTGTTGGGTCTTCCGCTACACGCGAGGAGACGTACTGGAACACTCTTCCGTGCATGGCGCGGCCGTTGATGTAGCCTGGGCAACCTAGGGCTGCGCGCTGAAGAATGCCCAGATCTCCTCCGGCCCGCTAATATCGCGGTTCTTGGGGCCGGTAATGGCGACAGAGGCTGCTGGTTCGCGCTCATAGCCGGGGACGGTGTGTCCGCCACCTTGCACGTGGTAATACACGACATCCGCTCCCCCGGCCCTGCCGTCGAATCGGTAGATCGTGACTCGGGACCCATCGAACCATGCGCGATTCGGCAGCTTCGCAACCGTTGCCTCGGTCGATGCGTCGTTGACCGCGATCCAATAGGAGACCGTGTCCGCGGTCGACATCACCCGCCCACGTTTGCAGCGTGCGCCGGCCACGCACCCGCCTTCGAATGGGATGAGCGGATCCTCGGTGCCGTTCATGATGAGCATCGGGATCGGTTCGGGCTCTGCAAGACACTCCGATGGTACCGGTAAGTTGGCGATGATGGCAGCCGCTGCGGCGAAAGATTCCCCAGCTTCTATCGCCAGACGAAACGTCATCATCCCGCCATTCGATGCCCCTGTGACGTACACGCGCTCCGCATCGATGGGTGTCCATGTGCCAACGGTCGCGATGAGATGCATGATGAATCCTACGTCGTCCGCTGAAGTTGCAGTCGCCGCTCCTTCGGCACAGATTCGGCAGTCGTTCCAATGATGGGCGGCTTTGTCTTCGGCATCGGAGATCCCCTCTGGAAGTACGAGTACAAAGCCATGTGTATCCGCAAGTGCCTTCCAAGATCTGCCGTGCTCTTGATTCCACGTCTTCAGTGCACTCCCTCCACCGCCATGCAGTAAGAATACGAGCGAAGCAGGATTCCGCACTTCCTCGGGCACGTACACACCGTACGTGCGGTCGATCCGCTCCCAGTCAAGTTGGCGCCACGCAATCTCGGCTTGCGCGGGCTCACCGAAACTTGGCAGGCGGATGCACGCACTGGCAAGCATCAGGATCGAGCAACATGCCAGGATCGCAATTCGCTGCCCCCTAAGTTGGAAGTTCTTCATGCTCCTCCTCGTCTTGACAACATGTAGCGTACAGGCCGAAGCGGCGACAAACGAACCCAGACCACACCGTGGTCCCTATTGTGTTCCCTTTGCTTGTCTCACGTTCGCCGGTACGATGGCCCTATGATCACGGCATCCATGCTGTATGACTACGAAACCTGCCCGCATCGCGTGACACTGGATCTGTTCGGCGACCCGCTCGAGCGTGACCCGGTAAGCGATTTCGTGCAGATGCTCTGGGAACGCGGCCACGCCTTCGAACTGGAGACGATCGAGCAACTCGGTGTTCCGTTCAAGAACTTGCGTCAGGTTCCCCGCGCATATCGTGAGGGAAGGACGACGGAAGCGATCCTGGATGGCGCGCCGCTGATCTACGGCGGGCGAATCTCCAAGGATGATCTACTTGGCGAGCCGGATCTGTTACGCCACACGGAGATGGGCTATGTCCCGGTCGACATCAAGAGCGGCGCTGGATTGGAAGGAATGTCTGAGGAACGCGCCGGCAAGCCGAAGAAACACTATGCGCTCCAGCTTGCCCTGTATTCCGACATCCTTCAGCGCAAAGGATGGACGCGCTCCACACAGGCCTTCATCAAAGATGTCCATGGGGATGAGATCCCCTATGACCTGGCCTGTCCTCGGGGGCCGCGCACCCCTCACACCATGTGGGAAGAGTACGAGGACGTACTCGAATCCGTGACGGCAATCTCGTGCCAGACGCTACGAACGAATCCGGCCCTCGTTTCGGCGTGTTCGCTCTGCCCTTGGCGTTCGCACTGCCGTCGGCAGATGAACCAGGCGGACGATCTCACGTTGATTCCCGAGCTGGGAAGACGCAAGCGCGATGCCTTCCCTCAGGAGCTGCAATCCGTCCGCGCACTGGCTGATGCCAAGATCGATGGACTCGTTCGAGAGGGCCGGAGTCTTATCAAGGGCATTGGCGTAGGTGTGCTCGAGAAGCTCCATGCACGCGCCGTGTCGCTCAAGCAGCAAGATGCTCGACCTTACTATACACAAGCCGTTGACTTGCCAATCTCGCGCATTGAGCTTTTCTTCGATGTCGAAACCGATCCCTTCCGGGATCTTTGCTACCTGCACGGCTTTGTGAAGCGCGTGCGTGGAGACAACACAACAGAGGAGTTCATCCCCTTCACCGCCGAAGAGGCGGCCAAGGCGCTCGAGGAGAAGGCATTCTTGGGCGCTTGGGAGTTTGTACAATCGCATCCGGAAGCCATTGTCTACTACTACTCGCCGTATGAACGCACCACGTGGAAGAAGCTGGCGCAGCGCTTTCCGGACGTCGCCAGCGAGGATGCTGTCGTCGCACTCTTCGAGCAGGACCGTTTCATCGATCTTTACCACGATGTCGTACGATCGAAGATGATCTGGCCAACGCACTCGCTGTCGATCAAGGCACTCGCGAGTTACCTCGGCTTCCAATGGCGAGACACCGACCCGTCAGGAGCCGCGTCTGTGCAATGGTTTCACCGCTGGACCGAGACAGGAGATCCTGCGATCTGGAAACGCATCCTTGAGTACAACGAGGACGACTGCCGGGCGATGCGTGTGTTGGTGGACGCTGTTCGGCAGCTCTAGCCTGTGCGCTCTTCACGGAATCCTCACCAACCGGCTCAACACACTCCACATCGCTCTACGATAATCCAATGCGCAAAGATCGAAGGATTGGAGCGGAACCATGAGACGAACGCGCTACTTGCCGATAGCCTGCGCAACGCTAGCCCTTGCGTTGGGGCTCGCGGGGTGTAACGGAGACGATGTGGCGGAAGCCGTGTTGAATGCAGCGCCACAGGCGAGCAACGAGCTGTCGGCACAAAACCCACAGGCTGCAAACGAACCTGCCGCCGCCGTGGAGTCTGACGCAGCTGATGCGCTCAAAGGTGAGCCCCCTGGAAACCTCGTCGCCGTTGCTGATACGGGCGACACCGAGAGAGCATCGGCGCCCCGTTTCGCATCGGTCGATGGCATGATCCAGGATGGGGAGTACGCTCATGAACAGCGTATCGGCCGAACCGACGTTTACTGGTCCAATGATGCAGACTACCTGTGGATGGCGCTTTCCGCAAGAGCGACGGGCTATCTTTCTGTGGGGTTCGACCCCGTGAACCGCAAGGTCGGAGCCAACTACATTATCGGTTACGTTAAGAATGGCACCGTCGAGATACGAGACAACGTGGGCACACGCGGGAATCTCCATGACGAGGACATCAACGTGGGGGGCACGGACGACATCCTAGCCCTTGCGGGTACAGAAGAGAACGGCGTGACGATCCTCGAATTCGTGATCCCGCTGGATTCAGGGGATGACAGAGACCGGGTGCTCGTGCCTGGCGAGACCTACGAAATCCAGACCGCACATCAACTGCATCGAGATGATTTCGTCTCCATGCACAGCTATCACGGCATCTCCAAGATCACGCTTGACCCCGTCAACTAGCGAACCGGGTACAAGGTGTCGTACTCCGCCCTGGTCATGCCAAAGAGGACCACATCATGCCGCATACCGTCCATGTAGACTTGCGCTCTGCGGCGACCTTCCTCTACGAGTCCTAGCTTCTCCTGCATGCCGATGGATGGCGCGTTGATCGCCAAGCATTCCGTGTTGAACTTCTCCATCCGCTGCTCTCGGAAACCGAATTGGAGCACAATGCGCATCGCATCTGAAGCGTAGCCGTTGCGACGAAACTCACGGAAGATCCCCATCCCTGCTCCGAAACGGCCGTGCCTCGGCTCGCTGAAAAAGACATTGATCCAACCGACGAATTCCCCGCCGAGATTGTCAACTGCAAAACTCAACCGATTGCCCTCTTTTCCTCCGAAATCACACGATTCAAGTAGCTCCTCACGATACCTCTTAAGAGAGACCGGCGGCAGATCTAAGCCGTACTCGAGTAACCGCCGGGCGGGGGTGTCGAACCACTCCTGCCATTTCGCCTCAGCTTCATCTGCCTGCAAAGGGCGCAAGCGAACGCGGTCTCCCTGCCAGAAGAAATCACTATATGGTTCGTGTGTCATCTACTGCTCTCCCTTTCAAGTGCCATATGCTCGAACCATCATACTTGATCCGGCTTCACTACGTAGGTCGCAAGTTGCCTAGAGCAGATCTGCGTTCCACAATGGACCGGAGGTGTATGTTATGACTCGCATCTTGGCCATTCTTCTGATGGGCGCGCTCGCCGTTGCCGGGATCTTCCCTGACGTCATTCAGCCGGTATCATCCGTTCCGCTCCCGTGCTGTTCGCCGGCAGGCAGTTTCCAGACGACGTTTGCATTAGCAACTTCTGAAATCGTCTTCCTTGCCGACGGGACCTCGGAGTCTGAGAATCGCAGCATCGGCAAGCTTGAGCTTGCGCTGGAAGCACTCCGACAACGATTGCACATCCCTGGCTTCTCCGCTGCCCTCGTCAAGGATCAGGAGGTTCTGTGGTCGCGCGGGTTCGGATGTGCAGACCTTGCAGCCGGCACGCCTGCTACGCCGCACACACCCTACAGCCTCGCCTCGCTCACGAAACCTTTCGGTGCGACCCTGCTGCTTCAACTGGCGGAGGCAGGCACGCTTTCGCTGGAGGATCCGATCCAGCAGTATGGCGTACACCTTGAAAGCTCGGGAACCATCCGCGTGAAGCACCTGCTGTCCCATACCTCACAGGGAGAACCCGGCTCCCGATATCGATATCACGGGGACCGCTTTGGGTTGATCGATCGCGTCATGCAATCCGCTACAGGAATCCCGTTCAGAGAACTCCTGATCGAACGCATCCTTGAACCTCTCAAGCTGCAAGACACAATGCCCATGCCCGTCGGAGATGAGCGCTCAGCCTATGATCAGGGTGAAGGCGATCCCCGGTTCCAGGCTGTCTGGGATCGTCTTGCGAAGCCTTACTGGCTCATTAGAGGCTACGGAAACGTCGTCGATGAATACGTCAGTTACTTCGGCTCGGCAGCCGGCTTGATTGCATCCGTCATGGACTACGCCAAGTTCGACGCTGCGATCGATCGGAACGAGTTCATCTCTGCGGCAACTCAGGAGTTGGCTTGGACCCCGTTCGAGTCCTCAAGTGGCCGCGATCTCCCCTATGGCTACGGGTGGTTCGTGCAAGAGCGAAAGGGGCTACGCTACGTCTGGCATTATGGCTACTGGAATTGCACATCAACGCTGGTCGTCAAGGTTCCTGAGCGCGGTTTGACGTTTCTGCTGTTCGCCAACTCCGATCGACTGAGCAGCCCCTTCGGGTTGGGTGTGAACGAGAACGTGCGTCGTTCTCCTGCCGCCCGCGCCTTCCTCGATATCTTCGTCGAGTAATCTAAAGCGGCGAACCCTACCCGCCAGACGGTCGTGTGGATTCCGAGGGCAGATGCTCGTCGAAGTAGGCAATTCGGTTGGGCATCACACGTTCGATCGTCTCGATCACATCCTCCGAAAGCCGATCGCGTCGATACCGATACCCGAAGTACGGCACGAAGCTCTCGGCGATATCTTCCCGGTACGGATGATCTCTCGCGTAGATCGAGATGAACTCGTCGTCCGCCGCTTGAGCCGCAATCCATTCCGGCGCGCGCGCGTGCATCCCATCAAGGGAAACGTGACACGCCTCGTGCATCAACGTCTCCTCCAGAATCCCCTCCCGCACGTACTGCATGGCCTGCCCGGTATGGATCAACACGGTTCCTGTCGCACCGTCTCCTCCAAAGGGATACGTGCCCTTCAAGATCGTCACCACTCTCAGCTGGCGCCGAAGGGTTGCAGGCAGCTGTCCGATCGGATGCGCGTAGTACGTCGCAATCGAGCGCGCAGCTTCCGGTTCCCCGAATTCGGGATGAATCACGAAGTCAATATCTGGTTCATCCGAGAATGATGCGCGCAGCACGTGCAAGCTCTCGACAGCGTCGGTCATTCCTGTCCGCCGATCGAAGATCCATCGTGTCTGGCGACCGAGATACTTCATCGATTCGAATGCAGACGGATCCGTGCCTCGGATGATGTCCGGATCAATGCTTGTCGTCCCCCAGAAAGGTGGTGCGGCTTCGACAGTTAGGAACGTCGTCAACGCGAGTAAGCTCAGAAGCATGAGGCGACCGATGTGCCCGTTCATGTGCTCTCCTCTTGGCTCAATTGCCTGATCGTAGAAGCGCGGGTGCTCGCTGTCAATCACAGCATCGCAATCATACGACTTGCCGCACCTTCCGACCGTGTGGCAGCGATCCTGTCGTCTTGGCTGCGGATCCCCAGGCCATCTGCCAGGGCCTTTCGGAGTTCGTCATGCGCAGCGGATTCGTCGGAATTCCACCTACACCCAAGGACGTAGTGAACGGGGTCGCGTAGGCACAGAAGCTTTCCAAGACAATCGATCTCCAGTCGATTCTTCTTCGTTTCGAAGAACCCTTGTATTCCTCTTCCCATTGTGCTACGATCCGGCCCAATCATGGCCACTTGGAGTGTCCCGATCGTCGTTTCGACGGCGATTTTTGTGTTGACGTACGCCGGAATTCTGACGGAGCGCATTCACCGCACGCTCGTTGTCTTGCTAGGCGCAATCCTCATGCTCGCGCTCGGTCAGTGGCTCGGCTTCTACAGCCTTGAGCTTGCCATCGAAGCAACGGACGCAAATACCATCTCCCTTCTCATCGGGATGATGGTCGTGGTCGGGCTCTTCCAGGCAACAGGATTCTTCGAGTATCTCGCAGTCTTTGCGGCCAAGCTCGCCCGAGGCAAGGCATGGCTGCTCTTTCTCTACTTAGGACTCACAACAACCGTGGTCTCTATGTTCCTAGACAATGTCACCACGATCATCCTGATGATCCCCGTAACCATGTCGCTGGCCGACATCCTCGGATTGCCGATGACGCCCTTCTTGATTGGGGAGGTCATGCTCTCCAATGTCGGTGGCGTCGCTACATTGATCGGAGATCCTCCGAACATTCTGATCGGATCCGCAGCGAGCCTGAGCTTCAACGACTTCATTCTGCACCTCGGACCGATCGTACTTGTTACCTGGATCGTCGTTCAGGGACTGCTGCTCCTGATGTACAGGAGAACCTTGTGGCACACCCCTGTACGCGTGGAGGGACTTCCATCGATGGATCCACGACAAGCGCTTACGGATCCGCGAACCGCCAAACGCATGCTCGTCGTGCTCGCTGGAACTGTTGTGCTCTTCTTCCTGCACGACAGTCTTGGACTCGAGTCCGGAACCGTCGCCTTGCTGGGTGCCAGTGTCGGCCTGCTGTGGATTTGGCCGGAGGTCCGAACGGTGTTCAAGGAAGTTCACTGGGATGTGCTGCTGTTCTTCATCGGGCTCTTCGTGATCGTCGGAGGGCTCGAATCCGCGGGTGCGCTTGAGGTCGTCGCAAGGGGAATCTCCAGCTTGACGACGCATGGGATCATCCTCGCGTCACTCGTTGTGCTCTGGAGTTCGGCGATCATGTCTGCCGTTGTCGACAATGTCCCGTTCACCATTGCCATGCTTCCCATTCTTGCTGCGTTGCAGGCACAGGGGGTGCCCGTGGGTCCATTGTGGTGGGCGCTCGCACTTGGCGTGGGGTTCGGTGGGAACGCAACCCCCGTCGGAGCTACAGCAAACGTCATTGCCATCTCGGCAAGCGAGAAGGCGGGCCAGCCCATCTCGGCAAGTTCATGGCTCAAGAGAGGAATCCCGGCGACCCTAACTGCCTGCTTGATCGCAAGTGCCCTTGACGTGCTCGCCATTACGATCGGCCTCTTCTAGGCCTGTCGACAGCGCGCAACTCCACTACACGAAAATCTTTCACGCAATACGTTCACGGCTTTCGAGCAAGCGACAGGCGAAATCTACAGATATGCTTCATGCTTCGCCGCGGGCAGTCGCATGTCTAGGAGTAGTACCAGATACTCTCGTAATCAGCCGGATCTTCTCCAAGGGCCTCCAGGCGGTGAAGGTATTCATCAATGGATACGTCCGTGTACACCCATGGTGGGGCGGGCGCGATCCCCTTCTCCCAGGGGTGGAAGAGATACACCCGACGGCCTTCGGGCGTGATGGCAATCCATTCTCGATCCTGCTTCGCACGTAGGTGGTTCTTGCCAAGGCCTGGAACATTGAAGACCGGCTCATCCGTACGATAGATACCTGGAAGCAAGCGCGCTTCTTCCTTTCGCTCCTGCAGCAGTCGCGACACCGGAACAAGCTGGTCCGCGTGCTCCTGCTTCCCCTTCGTGTAGAAGGTGTAATACGGATCAATGCCGATGCCGCGCAAGGCAACACGCAGGGCGGAGCCTTGGAAGCGTCGACTTGCCTCCAAAGTGTAGACGTGTTGGTTGTACACTGCAATGCCTGCCGCTCGAAGTCGATGCACCGCTTGCGCCGTATCCGGCGTAATCTCTCCAACGCTTTCGATGTGCGTAACGAGCGAGAGATTGCGTCGTCCGAGGTCGATGAAGGAACCGAGCCGCTCTGCAAATGCCTCCGTGATGCGCATCGGCATGGTCACGGGATACCGGCTACCAATGCGAATGCTCATGATATGAGGGATCCCGGCAATTCGCTCTAGGATACCGAAGAGTTCCTCGTTCTCGAGGATCAGGGGATCTCCTCCGGTAATGAGTACTTCCGAGATCATCGGATGCGTCTCAAACCATTGGAGGGCAGGCTCCAGGGATACGGTGGAAGCGATCTTCCTCCGGCAGCCGGGATCTGCGATTTCCCAGTTGCGTTGACAATAGGTGCAGATCTGCGGGCAGACCTCCGTTGGCTTTAGAATGGCAATACTTGCATACCTTCGCGTGACGTGCTCCACAGGAGACGTGTCGCGCTCGCGCATAAAGTCGAGCCTTCGTCTACCCTGAGAACGCAGCTGTACAAGCGTTCGAATCATTTGGAGTGATGGCAGGACCTGGGCGCGAATCTGCCCATCTCTTGAGCCATTGCTAGAGTCGAGATCGAACAGAGAGAGGTAGTAAGGGGTGATTGCCCATGGAATCCGATGACGCGATGCGATGAGCAATGCAGCCAGATCCTGTCTCCGTAGCGGCACCAACGCATCGAGGCTCCAGGCTCCAGCTTCTCCACGAAAGACGTGCTCTAGTTGCCAAGCGGGATCCTGCCAATCCGTGTCCGTACCGCCCAATGCATCCAGGATTCGCCGACGGTTCCGGGCGCGTTGACGCATCAGTTTCTTGTCGAGCCCCGATTCGTACGTCGATATGCGATCGGCGGCCTGTGCAGCGATCTCATCGAGTCGCTCTGAACGTGCAACGCCGGCGCGTCTGCCGGAAAGTGGTAGTCCGTCCGGGTCCGCAACTTGCGGCAAGGACGATGCAAGCCAGCCTGATCCTAACTTGGCTTGGCCGGCAATCGCACGAAACAGGTGCTCAAACTCGAGAACGAATCCTTCACTCACGTCTTCATCCGAGTCAATGCCTCGGAGCAGTGTCCACAGCACATCGAAGGTCCTCTGCCCTGCGAGATCCTCGTTTACGGGACTGAACAGGTTTCTCAAGACAGCCAGGGCCTCGAGCGCTAGATGCAGATCCACACGATTCAGATCAAGACCGTCAACACGCAGCGCGGCCTCCCATTCGTCCAACGCCAACAAAAGCTTGTCGCGAGCATCTTCAAGCGATGGAGCACTCTCCATGATATCGCACCATTCTGCACCTGTAGCCCGCAGCCGCTCGACCCAGGACTCCAGCCTTGCGCGGCTCATCGTTTGTTTCTTCATCCCTCACCTCCTTTGAACATGTGACGTATGCAGAGATAACGCACCACTTCACGACTCTGCACAATCTCGCGTTTCGGCTCTTTCTTCCGATGTGGCCTACGACCCGCAACCTTCTTCTATTGACGACAACCATGCTGTCGACCGCGCAACTGCGTTTAGAACGCGTGACTGGTCATGCCATATACGCGTGAACACAGTATACAGCATTCCCACGCATGAACTGAAGTGCGCATCCTAGACAGACGAGACGCGCAAGAGATCGCGTGGAGGTGTCTGCGCCCATTACGGATGCGTCGGACGGGCAAGCACGTGCACAAGGCGGATCAGGAGATGCGCTGCACGCAACCACAATGAAAACCTTCCGCATGCCGCCGGCAGATCGTACGCAATTCTTGAAGCTGCAGTGCCGCCGAGTCCCATGCGCCGCGTACAAGCGAGTACGCAAAGCTGGCACGCCACACATGGCTCCACATCGATCACCGATCGTCTTCTGACCATGCCAGTCACCGCGACTACCGTAGCGCCCTTGCCATCCAACGCCATGGCCCGATCCCACGCCATAGGCTGAAGCACACTAGAATTCAGTTCCCTAGGCATCCCGAAGCGTTTGCTGTAGACTTGGATCAGGTGTGGAGCCATCGAGGGGATCAACGAGTTGTGGAGCGGGGAGATGACCGAACGCATCAAACGTGACAATCTAGGACGAGAAGACGTCGATCAGCTGCTCTCGATCTTCGATGCAACGCACGATGCCATCTGGATCATCGACAGCAGACAGCACATCCTCCGCTGCAATCGAATGTCCCAAGAGCTCTTCGGCCTCTCGGAAGAAGAGATGGTCGGAAGGCATTGCTGGGAAATCGTGCATCACACAGATGCGCCTGTCCCCGAGTGTCCGTTCCCACGTGCAGCGGAATCCCGAAAGCGTGAATCCATGGAGCTTCAAGCCGACGGGCGTTGGTTCGAGGTTACTGTGGATCCGATGTTCGATGAATCTGGAGATCTCACCCGTGCACTGCACATCATCCGAGACATCACCATTCGAAAGCAAGGCGAAGAGAAACTGACCGAGAGTGAGGCGAGAGCCCGAAGCTTCGTGGAAAACTCTCCCATGGGCGTCCACATGTATCGGTTGGAAGACGACGTACGTCTCGTGTTTGCCGACGCGAACGCCGCAGCAGATCGCATCCTAGGCGTTGACTGCAACTCCTGCATCGGAAAGACGATCGAAGAAGCATTCCCACCACTTGCGGACACCGAGATCCCAGACCGATATCGGCGAGCCGCGCGAGAGGGCGAAACTTGGCAAACCGAGGAAATTCGCTATCAGGACCATCACATCAGCGGTGCCTATGCCGTGTACGCCTTTCAGACATCCCCCGGCATGATGGCCGCACTGTTTCAAGACATCACCGAGCGAAAGCGCTCCGAAGCGGCGCTTCGGAGGAGCGAGCAGCGTTTTCGAACCGCCGGCAAGGCGGCATTTGATCTGATCTACGAGTGGGATGTGTTAACCGACCGTCTTGAGTGGTTCGGCGATATCGACAGGTTGCTTGGCTTCAAGCAGGGGGAGATTTCTCGCGATATCGCAGCATGGATCGCGCTCATTCATCCAGAGGACCGTGGACAGATGGCAGACGCAGTAGATCTGCATCGCCAATCGACTCAGCCCATCCGATATCGTTACCGAATCAGGAATCGAGCAGGGGCGTATCGTTTCTGGACCGATCACGCCCTACCGCTTCTGGATAGCAACGGCAGACCAGAGCATTGGGTTGGCGTCTGCACGGACATCACAGAGCGCAAGCAGGCCGAGCAAGCACTGCAGGAGAGCGAGGAGCGTTTCCGATCCATTACCGAACAGATGATGGACATGATCTTTCTGACAGACGATCGCGGGACCATCACCTATATTTCCCCAGCGTCTCTCGCGATCTTCAAGTGTGCTCCGGAGGAGATGGTCGGGAGACCTTTCACCGATTTCCTGGCGCCGGAGGAAGTGCCCGTCGCGATGGATGCATTCCGGAAGGGCATCGAGGATCAAGAGCCCGCGGTGCGGCTCGAACTCAAGATGAGGCGCAAGTCCGGTGAGTTCTTCATCGGAGAGATCACCGGGCGGCTGTATGCGGGGAGTGGACTCTCCGGAACGATCGGCGTCATTCGTGATGTCACCGATCGCAGACGCGCGGAGGACGAGAAGCTTGCGATGGAAGCACAGCTTCGTCAGGCACAGAAGCTCGAATCCATCGGAACCCTGGCCAGCGGTGTTGCGCATGAAGTCAACAATCCACTGACAGGCATCATCAACTACGCCGAACTCATGAAGGATCGTATCGAAGATGACGAACGCGCGCTTGAGTATTCCAACGCGATCATCGAGGAAGGGAACCGAATCGCATCGATCGTCCGGAACTTGCTGGCCTTCTCGCGGCAAGATGAAGCCCCACACAGCCTTACGCGTGTCTCCGACGTGGTGGCCGCAACGCTCTCGCTCTTGCGTGCTTCGCTACGTAGGCATCAGATCGAGATCGTGGTCCATGTGCCGGAAAGCCTTCCCGAGATTCGGTGCCGGAGTCAGCAGATCCAACAGGTCCTAGTGAATCTGCTGACGAATGCAGAAGCTGCGCTCAACGAGCGTTACCCCGAATACGACGAGGACAAGATCCTCTCGATCTCGGCCTCCGAGTGGATGGATGAGGGCGGTCAATGGCTCCGCGTGATCGTTGAGGATCACGGGTCCGGCATCCCTGAGACAGTGAAGGATCGCGTCTTCGACCCGTTTTTCACCAGCAAGAGCCGAGATCAGGGAACCGGTCTCGGGCTCTCCGTAAGTCATGGCATCATTCAGGACCATGGCGGCCGCTTGACGTTCGAGTCTGAAGAAGGTCAGGGGACGCGTTTCTTTGTCGATCTCCCCATCAAAGGGGAATCGACTCATCCCCACGGCTAGACCTGTTTCCGAGTCTGCACAGTTGGATGCTGTTTAGCCTCCTTGCTGCTCCCGTAGTAGCTTCCGGTTGGAAGAGGTGTACCTTTGGCGTTCCTTGGAGGGTTCGTGTTCGTGGTCGGGACGTAGTTGCCGGCCGAAGGGACGCTACAGTCGTCCCTTCAGCGCTTTTTGGATCTCTTCACTGGATGAAGACTTCCCAGCAATCACGATCTCGCCGTCTACAGCAAGTGCGGGGGTGAACAGCGCACCCCGGTCGGCAATCTCCAGGATGTCCGTCACTTTGGAGATGTCCGCCGAGATGCCGAGGGCTTTCACCGCGGCCTTCACGTTGCCCGCCAATGCTTCGCACTTCGCACAGCCGGATCCCAGGATTTCCAGTTTCATTTCTTCTCCTCTCTAGCCTCCGCCCAACACACCGAACAGCTTCCCCGACAACGTCGCAGCAATAACGACCAGTGCCACATACGTCAACGTCTTCTTCGTCCCCATGATCCTTCGAATGACAAGCATATTGGGCAGCGAAAGCGCTGGTCCTGCGAGAAGCAGCGCGAGCGCCGGCCCATCGCCCATGCCAACCCCCCTCAGCCCCTGAAGGATTGGCAGTTCCGTCAGCGTCGCGAAGTACATGAGCGCACCAGCAACGCTGGCAGCGAGATTCGACAGCCAGCTGTTACCTCCGACGGCATTGCTGATCCATTCCGGTGGGATCAGTGCCGTGTACCCAGGTCGCCCCAGCAAGAAGCCCGCGATCAGCACACCGCCAAACAGATAGGGAAGAATCATCTTCGCGTAGATCCATGCCGAGCCACCCCAAGTCATGGCCTCGCTTCGCGTGTACCAAAGCATCATCAGAACAGCAAGCAGCGCCAATACCGCACCGGAAATGTAGAAACGGGTCCGGTAGATGCTCGTGTAGAAGGATGGCGCATACTCCTTAGATTCGATCTCAGACAGATAGACTTGGGTGATTCCCTCGGATCCTACCTGCTTGACAAGGATCGCCTCCGCAGTCTCGCCAGCACATGTAGCCACGATCGTTTCCCCTGCACGGGTCTCGATCACAATCGCTCCAGGCTTTCCCCAATTGGCGAACACGAGGACGAGCACCAGCATCGCAATGGGAATAGCAGTCTTCCACAACGGTTTCACCTCTTCATCCGCCTGCATTGCAGAATCCTGCGCTTGCTTCTCTGCTTCTTCCTTTCGGAACAGGAATTGCATGGCAAGTCCGATCGCAACGGAGAAGACGACTGCGCCGATCGCTCGTGCCAATCCGAAGCGAACGCCAAGGATGCGGCCGGTCAGCAGGATCGCAAGAACATTGATGGCCGGCCCCGAATACAAGAATGCAATGGCCGGCCCCAGTCCAGCACCACGCTTGTAGATTCCGGCGAACAGCGGAAGCACTGTACAAGAGCAAACTGCGAGGATCCCCCCAGACACCGCGCCAACGCTGTACGCGACACCCTGTTTCGCGTTCCCGCCGAGGTACTTGATCACACTTGCCTGGGAAACGAAGGTGGCAATGGCCCCGGCAATGAAGAAAGCCGGTACAAGGCAGAGAAGGACATGCTCGCGCGCGTAGTCTTGTAGAAGCAGGAGTGCTTCCATCACCGCAGTACGGATCGTCGGATGCGCGAACGGTACAAGATACGCGAACAGGAAGACGCTCAGGATGATACCGAGCGTTCGAAGCTCTCGTTTCATTCGGCCGTTCCTTCCTGAACGGCCGACACGACCTGATCCAGCCATGTGACGATTCGAATGTCGTGCACCCGCCAAAGCACACGGACGCCCTCCCTGCGAGATCGCACAAGCCCTGCACGTTCGAGGGTGCTCAGATACCGCGAAACAATGGAGGCATCGACCCCCAACTCAGGTGCGAATTCGCACCCACAACGCTCCCCTTCAGCAAGCATGCGAAGCATGCGTTCGCGTAGTGGGTGGGAGAGTGCCTTTCCGATCCGACTCAAGGGCGTGCTTGCGCTCATCGATCCTCCAATGCATCTTTGCACAAGATTGCAATATTATACTTCCACCCTCGTTGAAGCGCCAGGGGGTCCGCGGCAATCTTCTTCCTTGTGTACTTGCCTCGAAGGGGGGGCGACTGTATGGTTGCACTGCATCCGCCAAGCGGGAAGGTGAAAGCATGTACAAGTTTCGGCACTGCTGCTGGTTTGCTCTCGTTCTTTGTGTGACGGTTCTTGCAGCATGCGATACTGCTGCTGAGGAGATGACATGCGGAGTCTATGCCGTTCGCATCAGTGCTGAGGCACTCGCATTTCCTCTCGTCGCAGGTGATCTGCGCGCCGAGGGGGCCATCGGCTGTGGTGCCCTTACGCTCTCGGGCCGGGCCGACATCGCAGGATCCCTTTCCGGCGACTGCGTGCTGGGAGGTGAAATCCGCCACACCAGAGGGTGGATCGATCTGGGAGTTGCTGCGGATTGGGCGGGATGCAACCCCGTTCTGTCGCTCTTCTCGCAGACTTCGCTGCCTGCGTGGCTGCTTGCAGAAGGGGAGTTTACCCTACTGGCGAGTGCAGACATGACCATCCAACTTGAATTCCTACGGACTCCTACGCAACGTATCTTCCTGTCTCCCTACCTGGCAAGTGTCATGATGCCAGGAGATGTGACGGTTCGCCCCATCGTTGGCATCGACATTGCCATCGACTCGGCCTTTCCGGTTCCACAGTTGGAGCGAACCTACCTCACATCTACCGTCGATGCTGGCGCGGTCATCGTCTCGAATACCGTTGCGTTTGATGGAGTCTTCGAGTCGTTCCGCTCGCTCGATTCCACCCTTTCTCTTCTCAATCTCAGATTACGTACTTCCGTTTCAATGATCGCAAGCGGTGGGGGCGGGTTCGTGTATCGCATCGGGTTAAGCTACGAGTGGGGAACCACCGACTTACTTCCGAAGCCGATGGGGCAATCCGGCCAGCTTTGCGCCGGCGATGTCTGTTTCTAGGCGCTCGCCAACGCGGCAATCCGGGGAGCCTTCGTAAGCATCGCACCGCGGAAACGTTCTCCCGCCACATGCCGTGTACATCACCGCGGGAGATGCTTCGGCGTCATCCATCGGACGTCAACCTTGGATGCTTTGCGCCATGAAACTCACTGCCATGGCAAACTCGCCCCGGTGGGGGTGCTGTGAAGTCAACCCTCCCCGTGCGGATGCTGCCGGTGTATCGCTCGCTGAAGGCTGCTTGGCACTCGTTCAGATCACCCAGCAGATCGATCACGTTCGTGAGCCTCGCGTCAAAGAGCATCTGCGCGGCAATCGCACTCCGGAACCTACCCTTACAGGTGCAGTACACAATGAGCGGCACATCCTGTGTTGGCCATGGGGTCCATGCCGCGATGTTGCTCTGCATCTCTGGAAGCTTGAGGTGAATCGAGCCAAGCACATGCCCCTGGCGTGCCTGCGTGTGCACGTCAAGCAAGCACACACACGCCCTCTACGAACTGGCTCTGTTCCCGCTTGGGAGGCGTCAGGGCCGCAATCTCGAGGGCTTCGATGATGATGCGTGGCGTGGGGCGCTCGGGATCGTCCGAGAAGACATCGGCAGCACACATCATGGCCCTGAGAACCCAGAGGATCAATCGAGATGGGCAGTGCCACGGATCTGCCCAGCGGAATCTCCTATACTGAGTTTCGCGATCGTGCACCCGCAGGGAGGAACCACGTCTTGGATGATGAGGATCTGATCACCAGCATTTCGCAAGACGAAGGCGTGCACAATCTCGGACTCCGTCTGAATGCCAACATCGTAGGCTTCGTTGTCAACCATTTGGCAAGGGCGCAGCCAGCACGGCAGCTTTGGCAGAGAAGACAAGCAATCGCGTGACGGGCAACAGGCGGTTCTCTGGATTCTTTCCGATCAGATCAGTGGATTCCCAGATCTGATTTGGCGATTTCGCGCCGCTCTCTTCCGTTTCACTCCGGTGCCTTCCCACAGTCACACCCTGCGCTGGGAGCGCTCGAACCCACGACTTGTCTACGATTCGTCGCTGAACAGCTTGCCCGGATTCAGAATCCCGTTGGGATCCAGCGCGTCCTTGATCGCCTGCATTGCGCGCAGTTCGCCCGGCTTGGATTGCTTGAGGAGGTCGTTCTTCAGGAACCCCACTCCATGTTCCCCGCTCACTGCGCCCCCAAGCTCGACGGCCTTGAGCGCGATCCGGCTGAGGATTTCGCCCCGTTGCACATCCCACTCATCATCCGTCCGATCGGAGGGCTTGAGCGGATGGGGGTGGATGTTGCCGTCGGCAACGTGTCCGGCACAAGGAATCTCTACTTCGTACTCCGCCGCCACGTTCTGGATGAACCTCATCATGGCAGGGATCTCTGTCGATGGCACCACAAAATCACCACCTTCAACGGTCGGATCGATCACGCGGAGGGCTTCCAGGCAGTTGCGTCTCAGTCCCCAGATCCGCTCCGAGGCCCATGGATTATCGGCGACAAAGATCTCCAGTGCGCCGGAGTCCAGGCAGATTTCCCCAATCGGTCGATACGCCGCAAGCAACGAGTCCTTGTCGAGCGCCTCGACTTGAATGATGAGATAGGCCTCTGCCTCTTCGAGCCGCGGCACCTCCGATCCCATGTACTCCCTCGCGTGCTGCATCGACAGTTTGTCGATGAACTCGACGGCCGACGGCATGCCAGGCGCCGCCATGATCGCACGGGGGAACGCTGCAATCGCTTCGTCGGTGGTGGCGAATGGAATGAGCAAATCCGCAGTGGGACCGGGCTGCGGTATCAGGCGGAGATACACCTTCGTCACAAGTCCCAGTGTTCCTTCCGAGCCAACCATCAGACGGACCAGGCTGTAGCCACTCGAGTCTTTTCGCCGCTTACCGCCCAGCTGCAGCACCTCGCCGGAAGCCAGGACAACCTCGAGCCCCAACACGTGAGCCACAGTCGAACCGTACTTGACAACTTTCGCGCCGCCGGCATTGCACGCAACATTGCCCCCGATGAAGCTCGACTCCACGCTCATCGGATATCCAGCATAGAACAGACCCTGCTCCGCAACTTGCCGACACAGATCGTTCGTTACAACGCCAGGCTCGACAACAGCGACCATGTTTTCCCTATCGATCTCGATCACACGAGACATCCGCTCAAAGGACAAGACAATCCCACCATGCAGCGGGATCGCGCCGCCCGCGAGGCCGCTGCCTGCTCCCCTTGCGGTAATCGGAATGCGTCGTTCGTTGCAGTAGGCAGCGATTCGACTCACGTGATCTGTCGTCATTGGCTTGATGACGGCTTCGGGGAGATCGGCGTGCCTGTGCCCCGATTCGTCAGTTGCATACGGTGCAACTCGATCCGGATCCTCAAATACAACTGCGTGGGCGCCCACGATTTCGCGAAAGGTTCTCACATCCTCACGAGCGACTCTCCGAAGCTGTGCTTTGGTCATGCTTGCTCCCTTTCGCTTCGTAGCCGTTCCAGCCAGATCGGAAGGAACTCAGCAAGATCGGCCACGATGCCAGTATCCGCCACCTGGAAGATCGGCGCATCCGCGTCGCTGTTCACGGCAATGATGCGGTCCGAAGACGACATCCCTGCAAGATGATTCGGAGATCCTGAGATCCCCAGCGCAACATAGGTCGTTGGCGAAACGGACTTTCCGCTAAGACCGATTTGGTGTGCATAGGGTGCCCATCCTTGATCGACTGCGCAACGAGAAGCACCGACAACGCCTCCTAGCCGCTCTGCAATCTCGAACAGCGTCTCGAAGCGTTTCGCGGTGCGTAGCCCGCGCCCTCCAGCAATGACGAGTTCCGCATCTTGAAGCGAAGATCCGCGCGTCTCGTCAACAAGGAAGTCGATGCGTTGCACGCGGGATTGGAGGAGCCGCTCGTCAATAGGGAGCACAAGGATCTCTCCTGACCTGCTAGCATCTGGAGTGAGCGGCTTTGTGGACTTTGGGCGTACAGTCGCCATTTGCGGGCGATGATTCGGGGTCTTGATCGTCGCCATGACGTTGCCACCGATGGCAGGCCGGGTCTGCAGCAACAGTCGCTCTCCCGGCTCAACCTCCAGCCCCGTGCAGTCTGCGGTGAGGCCGGTGCAAAGCCGTGCTGCAAGAACCGGCATCAAGGTCCGCCCCATCGTCGTCGCCGAGGCGAGCAACACATCGGGCGCATGTTCCCGGAGCACAAGCTCCATCAGCGAGGCAAACGGATCAACTCGGAAAGCCTTCAGGGCTGGATGGTCAAGGCAGAACACGACATCCGCCCCATGCTCGACCAGTGATCCTGCTTCATTCACAACGCCATCCCCGGCGATCAAGCAAGTCAATGGCACCTGGAGGTTGTCAGCCAATCCCCGCCCCCAAGCCAGAAGTTCGTGCGAAACCGGGTGAATCCCCCCTTCGCGTTGCTCCCCGAGAACCCAAACACCCGGTTCGCTGTTCATGCCGCACCTCCTGCTGCTGCGTTGGCGATGAATTGCGACAGGCGTGCAACCAGGGCTTCTTGATCCTCGGACTCTGCGGAATAGAGCACAGCGTTCCTGCGAAACGATGGATACTCGACTCGAACCACTCGCGTTGGGGATCCCCCGAGTCCCAGATGCTCGGGCTCCGCTCCGATCGCTTCCCCGTTCAGCACGAGAACCTGGGCATCATGCGCGCGAACCTTACCAGAGAGCGTGGGCAGCCTGGGAACGTTCAGCTCCCGGACAACGCAGGCCACTGCCGGCAGGTCAAAGGAGACGTGCTCCGCCCCTCCTTCGATCGCGCGTACCGCGCTGACTTGTCCGTCTGCAATGGAGAACTGACTCACGTAGGTGAGCAGTGGTAACGAAAGCATGGCAGCGACCATGGGGCCGACTTGGCCAGTCTCTCCGTCGGTCGCCCGTTCGCCGCAGAGAATCAGATCAAATGCATCCTGGGTCTGAATCCATTGCACAAGCGTATAAGCCGTTGCCCAGGTATCTGCGCCTGCAAACTCTCGTCCACTCAACAGGATCCCGCGATCGCACCCAAAGGCCAGCGCTTCACGGATCGCCGATTCAGCCTGTGGCGGGCCCATCGAGAGCACACTGATCAGGGTCGGGTCAGGATTTGTCTCCTTGATGCGTACAGCCGCTTCCACGGCATGGAGATCGAGTGGATTGATCGCAATGTCCGACCCACTCCGAATCATTGTCCCCGTCTCTTCGTTGAGTCGCACGGATTCCGTAGTGGGAACTTGCTTCACCAGAACGAGGAGCTGCTTGGTCAAAGGTTCTCCTTCTCTCAAGACGGAGATCGGTGGTGCCTTGGATGTTGTGACACCACTCCGCCAAGAGACGATGCTCAAGCTTCATCCCTATCATACGCAACGATAGCAGACGCATGCATCTCATGCCGGGCTTCGGCATCCCAACACATCTCCTTGGAAAGCCGTTCCCAACTTCAAGGCGCCATCAGTCCCTGTCGAACCATGGCCAGCTCCTCCTCAGGCTGTTTGGAGGAGCCTGCGATCGGCTCCACAACATCCCGTGGCCCATGTGAGTCCGCGGCGCCACCGACTGCGAAGAGCATGCGCTCGACGAATTCCGCAAGATCGAAGGACGGCGACCAACCCCAGTCCGACTGCGCTGCACGATCATCCATTCGCTGCGGCCAGCGATCGGCAATTGCCTGACGGCCATCCGGAACGTATGAGCAACTGAATCCCGGCAGATGACGTTGGATTTCCGCAACGAGTTCACCCATCGCGAAGCTGAGGCCGGAGACGTTGTAACGTGTGGGCACCGTAAGCAGCTCGCGTGGAGCATCCATGAAGTCGATTGTCGCGCGCAAGCAGTCGTCCATGTACATCATAGGGAGCACGGTATCCTCCCGGACATAGCTCTGGTAGTGGCCACTCGTTTCCGCGGCATGGAAGACTTCCACCGCGTAGTCCGTGGTGCGTCCACTGGGGGGGGTCCGATGTGAGATGATGCTCGGATAGCGAAGGCCTCGAACATCCAGACCAAACCGATCCCAATACAGCGATCCCATCGCCTCTCCTGCGACCTTGCCGATCCCGTAGATCGTCATTGGATAGAGTGGCGCATCCTGTGGCGCGAGATCACGGGAGACACTCGGCCCGTACACGGCCATGGAACTGGGCACGAAAATCCGATGGAGCCCCGCCTGGCGTGCCACTTCAAGCACGTTCAGCAATCCGTTCACATTCACGTCCCAAACCAGCATCGGGTGCTCTTCCCCGGAGGCGGAGAGCACGGAAGCCATGTGATAGACGACTTCGATGTCGTATCGTTCGACGACCCGTCGTAGCGCCGGCCCATCTCTAACGTCGAGCGTCTTGAAGGGCCCACCTTCTCGCAGCGGCGCCATCGGCTCCTTGATGTGCCCGGCCGCAACAACCTCGTTTGCGCCCCATCGCTCACGCAGTGCCATCGTCAGTTCGGATCCAATCTGTCCCACGGCTCCGGTGACCAGGATTCTTCCTTCCAGACTTGCCATGCTTCACCTCCTCTTGAAATGAAGAACGACCGCAGGAGGACCTGCAGTCGTTGTCTCGAACTCCACTGTGCACCTGTTTCTCCGGTGTCTAGCGGAGTTCGTTCTGCGTCGTCGTGCAAAGGAAGCTGGAACCTGACAGATCTTGGCTCATTCTGCTTCCCATCGCATTGACCATATTGCTGGCAGTCTAGAACGGTTCGGTTGCGAAGTCAACCCCACGCATTCGATCCTTCTTCTTGCCGTCCAGACAATCCGCATGCTAGATTGGGGAAGGCAGCCCCCCCATGCCCGGGCAACCGACCCTTCACCCATGGCGCAAAAGGAGACAGATGATTGAGTTACTGAGACAGATTCGGTGGTTTTCAAACCTGGATGATGCTTCCCTTGCGACCGTTGAGAAAGTCATCCGCCCCATGGTGTTCGAGCCCGGCAGCCTGCTTTGCAAGGAAGGCGAGATCGGCGAGCGGATGTTTATCATCAGTTGCGGAGACGTCGCGGTGCTCAAGGGAGTCGACGATGGCGTTCCCATCGAGGTTACTGTGCTTCATCGCGGCGACATTGCTGGCGAGATGGGACTGTTCGGGGACCGCTGCCGCACCGCAACGCTTCGAGCCCAAACCGATTGCGATGTATGGACGTTGGGCTATGACGATTTCGAAGCACTCCTCGAACGCGAGCCACCCATCGCCAAAGCGCTCCTCAGTTACATGTCCGGCCACCTTGCGCGGGAGACCTCAACCGTCGCGCGACTCCGTGCAGGAGAAGAAGAGACCGGGCTGCGCGTCGCCTTCTTCTCTGCCAGTCCGTATCGTAATCAGCTCTACAAGAGTCGCAACGTCTACGGCTTTGCGATGCATTTCTTCCCCGTGCCGTTGAGCGTCGATACAGCACCGCTGGCCACCGGATTCCCAGTTGTTGTCGCAAGCGCCAATGACTGCTTCGATGCGTCTGTCATTGAGGCCCTGCACGAGCTGGGCGTCGGCATGATTGCGCTTCGTTGCGCGGGTTACAACAATGTGGACCTGGATGCATGTGCGCGCTTGGGCATGAGCGTCGCCCGCGTGCCCGCGTACTCCCCCTATGCCGTTGCGGAGCACGCCGTAGCCCTGATGATGGCGCTCAATCGTCGGACCCATCGAGCCCATACCCGGATTCGTGACAGCAATTTCTCGTTGGATGGGCTCGTCGGGTTCGACATGCATGGCAAGACTGCGGGTGTCATCGGAACAGGAAAGATCGGGGCTTGTGCGCTGGACATCCTCCACGGCTTCGGGTGCAACCTACTTGCGAACAGCCGGACACCAAAACAGGACCTGATTCACCGGCTCGGCGTTCGCTATGTGGAATTGGGAGAGCTACTCGAATCCGCAGACATTCTCAGCTTGCATTGTGCACTTACACCAGAGACCTACCACCTTATCGATGCGAAGGCGATGGCCAAGATGAAGACCGGCGTGATGATCATCAACACAGCCCGAGGCGGTCTCGTGGATACCGAAGCGTTGCTTGAGGGCTTGAAGACGGGGAAAGTTGGCTACGCAGGCCTCGACGTGTACGAGGAGGAGGCCAAGTACTTCTACCGCGATTTCTCGGACAGCCACATTGACGACGACACGCTTGCGCGACTGACCACTTTTGGAAACGTGATGGTCACCGGGCATCAGGGATCCTTGACGCAAGACGCGCAGGTCAATATCGTGGAGACCACCTTGGGTAACATCCGCGAATACGAACTTGGCAAGCGTGGAGAAGAGCTCACAAACGCCGTCCTGTGCTCTTCTGCATCGTAGTCGTTTTCCTGGAGCTAACGCCAGTGCACAAAGCCAAGCGTTCTCTGCAGTGCACTTGGCCGTCCCTCTCAAGCATGCAACTTGGAGAACCCATTCCCAGATGCCTGGAATACAAGAACTCCAATCGGAGCAGATGTTTCAAACGCAGCAGCAGACCCTGGCTGACGATGCGAAGCAGGCACTCCTGCAAAGGCGCGAAGCCACGAAGGGAGCAGATAGGCACGGCACACCCAGCCCATTCACCGTGTTGTCCCGGCGTTGCAGCTGACTGCTGACCTCCGTTGAGAAGCGCAGGGGCTGCCTTGCAGATTCCTTTCCGTCCGCGTTCTTCCGCGCACTCCAGCATGAGTGCACTTCGTCGACATTGAACACAGCGGCGCAGGGCGTATGGAAGACGCATTGCTAAACCTCTCGATCCCGTTTGTGATCTTGGCCTTTCCTTGCCTCTGCGTGCCTTGCGTCTTGGGCGAGGCATGGTCTTTGCCTTTGGCCCTCCCTTTCATGCCCTTCCTTACATGCTGCTCGTGGGCCGGTTTGCGGTCTTCGACGGCGTCTCCGCGCTCTCCGAGAGGCAAGGGTTGATCCGTCACTGGCGTTCGACGCACGGGGTGCTGAGGCTGAGACCACGGACTTCCGGATCCAGAAACGTATCACCCGCTTCGACGCGCGTGTAACACGAGTTACCGACTTTCTCTTGTCCGATCACTACACTGAATTCCATACTGTGATTCATTTTCGGGACTCGTGGGGGACAAAGGGGATGCAATGTGCAAGAAGAGCGTTTTCGTCGGCTGTTGGATCGGCATCCTGATTGGAGTCTCCGTTCTTGCCGCTGGGCAAGCGTGCGGAGATGTTGGATGTTGGGAACTACGGGAATCGATCTACATCTACGGCAACTCCGGTTTCACATGTGAGAATGGCGTCGTGTCCGGATCGGGTTCGAAGTATGACCCCTATGTGATTTCGGGCTGGCAGATCTTCGCGGGTGGCACAAGCTACGGAATCAACATCGAGCACACCACGGACTACTTCGTGATCCGCGACTGTGTGATCGAAGGCGCATCGGCGGCAGGTATCCGCTTCCTCAACGTCTCGGACGCCTCGATTCAAGACTGTCATCTCCTCCGCAATGAGCGCGGGATTCTGTTCGAGAAATCTCGAAACAACGGAATCGCCGGGAACTTCATTGCGGACAATCATTTCGGTGTCGACCTTGTCCTTGGGACGCGCAACACATCAGTGACCAACAACACATTCCTTTCCAACGGGCGCAACGGTTACGATCCGGCAGGACGCAATGTCTGGTACTGCGGTACGATCGGCAACTACTGGAGCAACTACACCGGCGTGGACAGGGACTGTGACGGTATCGGGGACACACCTCATGCTGCGCCCGTGGACCGGTATCCACTCATCGTTTCTCCCTGGCAGTGCGCACTTCCAGTCAACGACGTCTGTGCATCCCACTGCTTGGATCGTACGCATGTTCTAAACACCGTGAGCATGGCAACCACGGAACCGTGCACCACGCCATGCGCCCCAGCGTCTGACTGTGTTTGGCTCCCCATCTGCCCTACCACGCGATGTGCGCCCGAGGTTGTGACCTGTGGTGATCAGATCCTGACGTGTGCATCCCCTTCTGCCTCTTTGACCGTGGAGTTCTGCCCTTCACATCCTGCTTGCGCGCCGTGTGCAATCGAATGGCTCTTGAACAGCGTGATTGTCGGCACAGGACCGACCCTTCAGGTGACTGAGCCGGGAATCTACACGGCACGCGCTACGGGGTCAGATGGTTGCCGCGTAAGCAGGTCGATCACAGTTGTCTCGAATGCCGAAGCACCGATCGTTCAAACGTCATTGTCCGGCGAACTCACGTGCGCGGGCGGGGAAGTCATCGTCGAGGCCTCAATCGCAGGCGGCTGCGGCCCATACTCCATCGAGTGGACACGACCCGGTGCCGGAGTACTTGGATGCGAAGCGTGTCTGCCCGTTTCGGAGCCCGGAACCTACACGGTTATCGTCACCGGAGCCAATGGCTGTACATCCATCGAAACCGTGACCGTGCTCCAGGATTTGCAGGCTCCGCGTATCCAGACTGTTGTCAGCGGAGAACTCACGTGCAGCACGCGTCAAGTGAAGCTAACGGCTTTGGCCTCCAATGGGCGTCTCCCGTACACGTATGAGTGGCGCGATCCAGTTGGAAATTCCGTAGGCACGACCTCCGAAGTATTCGTCTCTCAAGCCGGAACCTATACGGTACGCGTCGCTGGCGCCAACGGTTGCAGTGCCATGGGAAGTGTGATTGTCACGGAAGACGTTCTCGCCCCAGGCGTTGAGATCCGCATCGAAGGGACAGGTGTGCTCACCTGCGCAACACCTGCCGAAACCCTGACCGCGAACATCTCCATGGGCCGTCCTCCCTATGCGATCGAATGGGAAGGTCCTTCAGGCAACCTGATCGGCACAGCGCCTGTCATCGAGGCCGATCTCCCCGGGACGTACACCGTCACGGTTCGCGGCGCGAACGGCTGTGCAACAGCAGCGTCTGTTCAGATCACGCAAGATGTCGAGCCGCCTGTTGTCGATGCGGGACCCGATCTTGAGCTTTCCAACGAAGTCACTCAGGTCACGATTGCGCCGACCATCACGTATCCTTCCGGAAGCTATGCCGTGGAGTGGACAGACGAAACGGGCGCGGCGCTGGGCACGAGCGAGTCTCTTGTTGTTACGCGCCCAGGCGAATATACGATTACAGTAACGCGGAATACGGGATGCACTGCGTTCGATGTCGTCTCCGTGAACTCGGAGATCATCACCGAGGTGATGCTGGACTCCGGTATCCTCGGCCTGGCGGTGTTCGGCCAACTTACCTACGACGGTGTGCCGATTCCGGGTTCCGACTTCCACTTCCGCGTGAACTCGGTGGATGCGGAGACCGGCATCGAGGTTTCGTCAATGGCCCTACGCACAGGAGATGGAGAGGGATTCGTAGCCAATGGCGCAGAGGTCAACTACATCATTCCGGGGAACTCGACCGTGACGTTCCAGATCCACGCAGATCAGTTCGTCGCTGGCAAGTGGTACAACCTGCCACACCTGCCAATCGACCCGCCGGGAGAGGCCTCAGTCAAGTTCTTCTAGCCAGCGATTCGGGCGAGCGTGGAGCTATCCTGCTCGCCCGGCATCACTCCAAGCATGCTCAATTGCGCGATACATGGCCTGCATGCTTTCCCTGAACCGTTGCTCGCTGACTCGATCAATGCGAGCGAGAACCGAAGCGTGCGTTGCCTCTAGCAGTTGGATCGCTTCATCCATCCGCCCTGTTGAGGCAAGCACGTGATAATGTGTGAACCTCATCTCGTCAGCATCTGGAATGTCTTGGTCTCCGAGCCAGGAGATGACCTGCTTCGAGAGCGATTCAGCATCCGGGATCCTTCCGGCCCCGAGTTCGAGTCGTGCAAGGGCACACAGGCAGCGCATCGAAAGGCGCGTCAGATCCAACCGTTCGCTCAATGCCACGGCATCCGACAGCAATGCCCTTGCTCTCTCGATGTTCCCGCTTGCGAATTGCGAGGAACCGAGTCCGAAGAGCGAGATCGCCTCGCCGCTTTGGGCTCGGATACTTCGGCGGATGTCGAGCGCTTCCGAGTGACACTGGATGGCCTCCGCAATCTGTGCACTGTCACAGGTTGGGTCCATCGAGAGCTCCGGCTGTCCATTCACTGCGAGCGCGTGATAGGTGTTGCCTAGATCGGAATAGCTGTCTGCACGGCTGCTGGCATCCTCGAGCTGGTCGTAGATCGCCAGGCTCCGCTGCTGGCACTCCAACGCCTCTACAAACGCGCCCAAGGCACTGTAGGAGTTTCCAAGGTTTGACAGGCACCGGGCTGCGCCGCTCAGATTGCCCATCTCCTCGAACATCGGCTGTGCTAGCTCTGTGAAGCGGATGGTCGCTTCGTAGTCACCAAGATAGTAGCTCAGCGCACCCAGGTTCCCGAGCATGTCCGCCTCACCTTTGAGATCTTCAAGGCGGCGGTAGCATTCGCGCGCCCCTTCAAACCGCTTCATCGCCTCAGGGAGCTCCCCGAGGCGGGCGTGGATAATGCCCAACGCCTTCACACAGTCTGCTTCTCCTTGCAGATTTCCTACCTCAATGAAGGCCTCCAATGCAGCGAGCGTTTGGCCTCGGGCCTGCGCAAAATCGCCCTTCTCCAAATGGGTTTTGCCGATCTGCGCAAGGGCCATTGCGCGTCCGTCGCGATCGCCGAGTCGTTCGAAGAGCTCCTGCGCAGCGCGGCCACTGACCAGCGCCTGCTCAAACTGCCCGCATCGATTGTGCAGATCAGCCCAATCCACAAGCACTCGCCCTTGCTTCGCCGGGTCCCCACGCTTTCCCGACAAGTCGAGCAACGTCTCGAGATCGGAACGTTCCTCATCCACACGACCCAAGATTGCATAGACCTTGACCCGCTGCTGCAGCACTTCGAACCGCACATCAGAACGCTCGTTGACTCCAAGTCGATCCATCAACTCCAACGCACGAGTGAAGTAGATGTCGGCCTCAGCGTTCGCGTACTGCTTTGCGGCTTGCATCCCCGCCAGCCTGCAGTACTCGGCTTCCAGATCTTCCTGTCCAGCACGGTTGAGGTGGAACACGAGCGCGGGATATCGTGTCTCGAGTTCATCGGCGTACGCTTGCTCAATCCAATTCGCTACGCTCCGGTGGATGCCGCGTCGCTGCTCGTACAAGAGCGTGTCGTAGGTGACCTGTTGTGTCACCACGTGCTGGAACGCGTACGCAAGCTCGGGGTCCTCGGCCTCCAGAACCGTGAAACGCCGCTCGGTGGTGTCTTCAAGATGCGCCCGCAGCACATCCCCTGCCACAGATGAAGGATAGACATCTCCCAGCGCGCGTAGTAGGAAACTTCTTCCAATGACGGATGCAACTTTCATCGTTAGTTGCTCTTCGCTCGGCAGGCGATCGAGTCTTGACAGCACAAGCCCTTCCAGGGTATCGGGTACAGCAGCTTGAATCTCGGCCGAATCCCCTTTCAGCATGCACAACCCGTCGCGCATTTGGATGCGTCCAGATTCCTGCAGCGCGTTGACGAGTTCTCGTACGAAGAAGGGGTTCCCTTCCGAGCGTTCCGTGACCAATCTCTCAACCATTGGGGGCAGGCGTTCCTTCGAGATGCCGAGTTGCTGCGCGGCCAGTGCTGACATTTCCTCAGTAGGCAAGGCACCCAAGGCCAACCGTCCCGTCCCTGCGAGCCCCGAGAGTGTCGTAATACCAGATGGCTCCACGTTCCCAAATGGGCGATGGGTGAGGAGAAAGAGCACCGGACTTCTCGACAGCGCCCGTGCAGCCGTAATCGTCAGCTCCCAGGAGAGCGAGTCGAGCCAATGGACATCATCCAACACCAGAACGATCGGCTGCCGCGATGCCTCGTGCGCCAGCATCTCCGAGACAAGGGCCTTCAGGCTCTCTTGCCTTGCGTCAGGAGCCAATCCCCTTGTCCTTGAAGATTCGGGAAATTCCAGCGAGAGGACATCGTTGAGAAGCGGTGCCCGTGCCGCCATCTCCACATCTACGGATTGCAGTTTCTCCCGCACACGGCTTCGACGCGCCGCTTGGTTCATTGAATCATCGAGGGCCAGCAATTCCTGCACGATGTCCTGCCAAGCATGGTATGGCGTGTGCTGTTCGATGCTATCGCCAGATCCGAGAAGGCAACGCACGCCGTGTTCCCATGCCTCCTGCCGAAGCTCCTCAACCAGCCGGCTTTTCCCAATGCCGGCTTCGCCCTCAATCAACCGGATCGCCCTTCGACCTGAAAGGCAGTTCTGAAGGGTAGAGCGAAGGTTCTCGAGTTCGCGCTCTCGGCCGACAAGAGATGTCTCACGGACAGACGGTGTGGCGACGCGCCTTGAGAGCGGGCGATGGACAAGCTGTGCCTCACGAATGCCTTTGAGTTTCACGCGTTCGAGTGCCTCGAACGACCAGCTTCTGCTCGCACGCGCTGCGACCCCTTCGCTACACCGCATCTCTCCCACAGGAGCAATCCCCATAAGTCGAGCCGCCAGGTTCACCGCGTCTCCCAACGCTCCATAGGTCCGCCTCGTTTCTCCACCATAGGCGCCGACGCGGGAGCGTCCGTGACTCACACCCACCTGCACTCCTTCGACATAGTCGAACACCTGGGGAAGCGTCAGAAGTTCCATTGCCGCAGCAACCGCACGTGGGCAATCGTCTTCATGTGCTCTGGGAGCACCGAACACCGCATACAGGTGACTGCCTTTGTCCGCAGTTGTCAGCAGTAAGACATTCCCACCCAAGCGATGAACAATCGACTGCACCCATTTTGCAAGTGCGTCAAGCTTTCCGCACGCCCCATCGTCGTGGTCGTAATCGATCCCGGTGAAGCGCATGAAGATTGCAGCGATCGGCCGCAATTCGGCGATGTAGTCTCCCTGCCCCTTGCCAATGCGCTCATAGATCTCAGGAAGCAAGTGGGGTCGCAGCTGTTCCGGGTCGAGTGAAGCTGCATCAAGGGCAGGCCAAGGGCAGGGCATCGCCGCTTCCAGCAGTCCTTCGACAACACCGAAACGCGAGCGCCACTCGCGGATCATCAGTTTGCCGGAGATCATCCGCTCCACTTCAGGGGAAACGATGACTTCTCCGGGTTCAGCCACGTGCTCCAGGTCGGCCAAGCGTTCGACCGTTGCGCCTGCAAGGACATCGATTTGCCGCAGTGCTGGATCTCCGACCAGCAGGCGGCGATATGAACCCCTTGTGATTGCCGCTTTCATCGCAAGCGAAACCCGCCCCCCCTTGGGGAGCCGGAGGGTCTGATACTGTTTCACACTCCGCTGCATCTGAAGCCCGCATGCAACGGCACGCTCCCCTTCGTCGCCTGGGAAACATGCCACAAGCGCATCGCCAATGAAGCATACGATACTGCCACCGAAGTGATGGACTCTGGACACCAACGCGGAGTACACGTGATTCAAAAGCCGCGTCAGCTCTTCGGCACCCTGGTGGGGACCGAGCGTGCTGGCAAGTGCCTCCGTCAACGGCGTGAATCCCGAGATATCGGCAAGGAGGAGTGCTCCGGCCCCGCGGTCCGGGATCGCGAGGCCCGTGGCCAGTGAGTGTCTGCGGTCCATGGCAAGATACGTAGAGAGCCTAGCGATCGTCACACGTAGACTCCTTGCACATTCCTGGATCGGCCATCGCAATCGACCTGCCGTACCTCCCCCTTAGCGGCGATACCGACCACAAGGAACCCAAGCCTCAATCGGACGCTCACAGGCATCGCATGTCGTATCTCCTTGCCTGCGTCGGCAATACTCGCTGGCCAAGAAATCGAATACGGCAGCGTTTCGGATCGCAAACGCCATTTCGTCGGCAACAGAGGAAAGCAGCAGCCGGTCGCCTGGTGTGAAATCTTTGCCATCCTTGCGATTCAGCACTTCAAGCACGCCAATTCTCTCGTCACCCGCAATGAGCGGAACTGCCACGAGGTTCCGCGTCTCGAATCCGGAGGCAAGATCGATTTGCCCGTAGAAACGGGGATCGGAACTTACGTCGTTCACCACTTCCGCCTCCATCGTCTCCAGAACATGCCCGGCAAATCCCTCGGTCGCCGGGAAGCACGCACCGCTCAGCAGAGGCTCTGCAGTCCCCTCAACATTGTAGAAGCGAAAGTTTTCCTTGCGCTCATCCAAGAGCAGCACAGAGGCAGCCTCTCCGGATACCGCCTCCATGCTACTGTACAACGCGATCTCCAGGAGTTCCCCGAGATCGCCAGACCTCCCCAACATTGAACTCACGCGCGCGTATGCGGAGAGGCGGTTGAGTCTGCGTGCGCTGCTCAGCTCACCCGCGAGACGATCGATGACGTGGCTGAGAATGTCCGCAACGCGCTGTCTCAAGACTGGACTCCATCGATCTGCATCTCTTGAGCAGCCAAGAAGGCCGAAGATTCCTAGGACCCGGTCCTCGCGAATGAGAGGATAGATATGGACATTCGCATCATCGAAGTTCTCGGCAAGGGCGCTCGGCAAAGTGACTTCCTGGGAAGCGCGCCGATCGAACCAATTCGGCGCATGCGTCTCAAGCGCCTCGCGCATCTCCGCCCGGCCACCGGCTGCCGAGAATGCTGGACGGGTGAAACGCGCATCACCGATGTAAACGAACCCTGCGTCGGTGCCCTCCAATCGGATCAGGAACGGCAAAATTGACGTGCTCAGCGTTTCGATATCGATCGCAGAACACGCAGATGCGAACAGCTCGACAAGGCTCTTTGACAGGTCGTCTGATAGATCCTGCATCCGGACTCCCTCATCTGCAGACTACAGCAGCTCTCGCACACAAGGGTTCAATCTCCTGGCGAGAGCTGATTTCCGAAGCTCACGGTCGACAACCTATCTAATGCTGAACAGCGCTCCAAAGTCAACCCTGCGTACTCCCGATGGGCTTTCGTCCCAGAAAACCCGGATCACAACGTACGATCGCGCTCGTGCAAGAGCCTCTCAAGAATCGGCTGTTCCGCCTCGCGCGCACGAGACACGTTTGCAAGGAGCTCCTCAATTCGCCCCATGCGGTGACCTACAGCAAACAGATCAGGCTGGGAGTGCGCGTCTTCTCTGATCTCAAGCCCAAGCCGCTGCTTGAGCCGGAGCGCGTCCACGAAACTGCTACCCTTGTGACAGTTATTGCCAAAGACATAGACCTTGCGAGCGCTTCCAGCAGTCTCTTGGATACGCTCGGCCCATTCATCCAGTTCACTGTCGTTATAGAGATAGTCGTAACGGTAGCTTCCGGCGGGGGGGCCATGCCACATCTCACGATTCCTTCCATGCAGACGGTGATAGGCAACGTCCGTCGTCGTGAAGCTCGTGGGCGAAGGCAACGACCGCAAACGGGGCAGATCCACATTCACGAAGCCCAGTGCGTGCGAGCGAAGAAAATCGAGAACGCTCGGCTGAATCCAATCCCTGTGTCTGAATTCGATATGCACGCTGTAGTCATCTGAGGACAGCCGATCGGCAACTCGCTTCAGATATTCGATGGACGTGTGATTCGGATGGAATGATTGCGGGAATTGAACCAGCAATCCACCAAGCTGATGCGCCGTTTGGAGTGGCTTCAGGGCTTCCAGAAAAGGAGAGACCGCGTGCTCCATTCGCGTTCGCCGATGTGTTAACTCCCTCGGTACCTTGACAACAAACTCGAACGACTCGGGAACCTTCGTCAGCATGCGCTCAAACAGTGTTGGCTCGGGGATACGATAGTAGGTCGTGTTGATCTCAACCGTGTCGAAGTCATCGGCGTATGCTTCCAGGAAACCGCTTGCCGGGGTTCCGTCGGGATAGACAATTCCAACCCAATCCCGAAACGAATACCCAGAAGTTCCAACCCTTAGCTCGGCAGACATGGTCCATCCTACTCCCGACTTACTTGAATTCGAAAGCACCGGTCTCAGCGAATCCTCCGACATGCTCAGGCAACCTTCTTGGCAGCACCGCGGAAGCCACTTGGATCACGTGATCCCCGTAGCGATTTCGGATCTCATCCAGCGCGCGATTTAGCCGCCTTTTCGCTTGCACGTCTGTGAACAATGGCAGAGGTATTCCCTTGGCGTCTACAAGATTGGAGGCCGAGACTCCAACGCGTGAGATCCGGTCCGCCTGGCGCGGGATCATCTCGAGAATCTTCATGCAGGCCCCGAAAATGGTTGCCCCATCATCCGTTGGCTGCGGAAGCGTCCATTGTTTGCCATAGTGCCCACTCATAACCTCCAAAGAAAAACCACAGTGAACCGTCCTGCACGAGTACCCATGTTTTCGAAGCCTTGCCGCAACCAAATCGCACAAACCTCGCAGCACGACAAGAGCAATGGGACGCGGGCGAAAATCCGGTGGAAGTGTTCGAGAATGCCCGATCGATTTTGGAGGGGGGATTTCTGTGTAAGGGATCACAGGCGTTGGGTCCTGTCCCAACCCGACGGCTTTTAGGAAGACTCCGTAGACTCCGAATTCTGCCTGTAGTCCAGAGAGTGGGAATTCTCCAAGTTGCTTCAGCATGCGAATGCCGAGCATCTCAAGCCTGCGCTCGATCCGTGCGCCAATGCCGCAGATTTCTGAAACCGGCGTTGTCTCAAGCAGCTCGGCCATTGCCTCTGGATCCAGTTGTCCGATTCCATTGGGCTTGAATCGTTTTGCAATCAGCTTCGCAAAGGTCTTGTTGTCTGCAATTCCAATCGTCGCCGTAATCCAGGAGCCGAGTTCTTCTCGGAATGACTCTTGGATGCATGCCGCAAGTTGGGAAGCTTCTTGCAGCGAATGAATCTCTCCGGTCACATCCATGTAGACCTCGTCGATACTTGATACTTCGATCGTCGGCGTAATGCGTTGGAGGATGGCGATAAACCGCTGGGTCAGCTCCAAGTATCGAGCCCCGTCGCCTGGAACAAGGATGAGTTGTGGACACAACTTCCTCGCTTCCCAAACCGGCATCCCCGCTTTCAGCCCGAACCGCTTTCCCTCACGCGAAGCCGTGACAATGATGGTCGTTTCGATCGGCTTCCCTGTCACCCCGATTGGCTTCCCACGCAACGCGGGATTGACTTGTTGCTCGACCGAAGCGAAGTAGGAATCCATATCAAGATGCAGAATGATTCGGGACACGCGGACTCCTTTTTTTGGCTTCGTACACACTTATCAGTGTACGGTCTCTCGCATTCATTTCAAGAAGAACGCCCGAATTCCAAGCTTCAAGTCGCTGGAAGCGCGAAAACGATCGGAACGAAAGGTGGTCGACACATGCGTTGGTACCGCCCGAATGTCTCAGCTGTAACCGACTACAGCCGTGGAGGATAAATGCCCGCCAGCGCCACGCAGAACCGTACCGTCACGAGTAGCCGCATGTTTGCCGAAGTTATGGCTCCTTTAGCCTACTGAACACGGCTTCGTAACGAACAAGGTCCGCATCCAACCCTGGCGATAAGATCGGCGTCAAGAACATCGACAGCGATCCCATTTGGCCATGTTCCATCTGCTGGATCCCCTGATCGAACGCCTGCGCCTTCGGCCCCAGAAACATGAGGGAGTATGCATCCAACTGCGGATTCGAACGGTCGACAATCTCGCTCAGTTCAAGGACCACCCGATCGTCTCGCTTCTGCGGGCTGACGACAAACGTACTCCCGATATGCGGCTCGAAATCCTTCTTCTGATGCATCCATTCCCTCTTCCCCTACGGCCGCGGGGGGTAAATTCCGTCCAACGCGACACAGAATCGCACGGTGAGGAACGGCTGCATGTTGGGATGGGCCTGCCCCCCGCCCGTCGGGTCTACTACCACGGCATCGCCTGCCATGGTTGCATTCTTGGTCGCCAAATACGCCGCACGCTGCGGCTCAGCCCAATAGTGGTCCTGTGGCGTAACCTGATCTCCGGAAGCCGCTGCAGCATGGACGGTAGCCGAATGCCCGTGGTTGGGCAGTTCCTGCTCGGAGAGCGGAACCTCGGGAACTCCACCTGCTTCTCCTATGCGGAAGTCAGGCAGACCTGCCCCACGCCCTGTGTGAATCGGTACCCGTCCCCTGAAATCCGGGATACCGAACGTCGAGCGTCCATCCCCCCCGTACAGTGTTCCATACAACGAGTAGAGTGTCGGGTTCTGCTGAATCGACATCATCTGCCCGTCGGCATTGCACCATCCCTCAGGCGCATACTGGAATCCTACCAATCGAATCTCGCCAATAAAGGGTTCAGCCATTCCTGTCTCCTTTCACCTTCTTCCCATACCCGGATCGCAATCGATCGGGCATTTGCCGATGCCTGATCCTATGCATATTGCTCGTTCGTTACAATTCGTCTCCACCTGTTTCCGTTTCTCTTCTGTGAAATCGGTCTTTCCCTCCTCGTTGTCGCACTCTGACTTCATTTGGCAGATACTTCTTTGGTCGGGAGAGGAGGCGTGACATTGCGAGTCGGACAGTGGAGGATCACGAAACGTATCGTCGAGGAAGGGGATGCGAGACTGGTCGAGAGGATTTTCGAGAGTTCGCGCGAACTCGAACGAGCGGTCGGCCAATGGTCGGAGGTGGAGTGGAAGGACTTTGTCCGGGTTCAATGCAACGCCCAACGCGCACACTACGGCACCATGTTCCCAAACGCCACGCATGAGATCGTCCTGGTCGATGCCCGCTCTGCCGGTCGCATCTGGATCGATCGTTCTCCGAATGAGATTCGTCTTCTCGACATCACCCTCCTTCCTGAGTTTCGGTGCCAAGGGTTCGGGAGTGCGCTCATCCAGGAACTACAGAAGGAAGCGCAGGCAGGCAAACGCCCACTTCGACATATGGTCGAGCGTGATAACCCGCGCGCGATGAGGCTCTATGCAAGACTCGGGTTCAGGATAGTCTCTGAGCACAGCATGCACTACCTGATGGAATGGATCGGGGAACGTTTGGATTGAGGAGTTGAATTCGCCGCCTCTTTCGGCGGAAAATGCATCAAGCTCAGGAACCTCAAGAGGGGGAAAGCAAATGGATTACTCACCACTTCTTGCCGTAGTGACTGCATTGATAGAGATCGTAGCAGGGATTTGGACCCTACGTGGCCCCGGGCGAAGGCACATCCTTCGCACTTCGGGTGTGATGCTCTTCTTGCTTGCAGGCTATCAGATCGCGGAGGCCGTGCTCTGCACACTATCCCCTACATCCGCAGTGATTCCTCAGCTGGCGTTCATCATCGTAACATGCCTCCCGCCACTTGGCCTTATTCTCGCAGCACAGTTATCCAGTCCAGAAATGCGCTGGATGCGCATCACCGCGTTCACGATGCTGTCCGCGGGTCTGGCCATCATCGTGTGGATCGCTGTTGACGCACGATTCGTCTCCGAGTCCGTATGCGATGTTGTATACGCCCGCTACACACATCCGCTCCCAAGCATCCGATTCTATGGCTGGTATTACTGGCTGGGGTTGTTTGGCATCGTGCTGTTCTCATTCCTGGGGCGCAGCCGTGCTGAGGACCCGCTTCAGCGGCGTCAACTCGACCTTCTCCTGCTAGGGACACTAGCGTTTGTCGTGCCGGGCGTCGTCGCAACACGTTTCATTGTCCCGGCGGAGGGTGCCTTGCCGTCCGTTCTCTGCCATTTCGCGTTGATCTTGGCGCTGTTTGTGATTGCCCTGATCCGACTGGAACGCCGGGAAGGATCCAACCTGTAGCCGCGAACTTCTCGTCACGAAGGTGCGTGTCCGCAATCGGGTAGGACGGAGGCCAAGTAGCGGCAATGCTGCGCGCAGCGAAGTCATAGGGCACGTTCGAAAACGCCTTGCGCGATCCAAGAAGGTCGTGTTGACGTCTAACCCAGTTCCATGATCCATCATCATCGGCGCAGCTTCTCGGCTTGCAGCGAAGTGTGCCCACACACCAGCCTGGAACATGCGATCGAATCTCTACAAGGGTTGCTCCCAGAACGGGAAAGCGAAGACCGCATCGACTCCGTAGTCTTCCTAACCTCGCCAGACGTTACTCACCCGAAGACCCCAATACCCAAACTCCTCCGCATAGACCCGAACTGCGCCTGCACTTGCCGATCGTCGATATGATCGAACGGGATCGCGATCCCCCGGCCACCCGTCTGATCGACGGCCTTAGCCGTGTCGTCGATCGCTGCAAGCAGAAGATCCGCTCGCGTGGAGGCTTCTCGGATGTTCCGACCCGTTACGACGATGACGGTCGCTCCCTCCATACCCAACGAGCGCGCGATCCCTCTTTTCGCATGACGGTTTGCGGGCGTAACGCATGCAATTCTGTTCTCAAGCGAGGTCATGACACTCCGACGACTCGCTCATGGTTCGTCTGCGTGCCCGCACGGATGCACGCATCATCAGCAGGAGCAGCATCGCCGTGCAAATGATCGCGCGCACGGCATAGACTGTTGCCAGCATGCCTTTGCTCGAAAACAGCGAGAAGATCGGTGCCAGCATCAGCCCGAACCACATGACATAGGACTCGGTATTCCGTTCAGCGCTCCACAGCCTACGAATCACCGGGATGTAGGCGATGACGAGAATGAGCTGAACGGCGGCGTGCGCAAGCACATGCTGCCGCGTGAATGCCCAAATCACGAGGATCACAACGACAGCCAGCAGACACCCCAGATCGAATCGATCGAATCGCGTGCTCCGATCCCCGTAGATGGCAATCGCAATCGCCACACCGCCGCAAAGGACCAAGTCGGCAGTGTTCAGGATATTGTCCAGCAACCCATATACGCCTTCCGCAAGGTAGGTGATCAGGCTTCCGATGACGGCAATGGTGAAGAAGACCCACATGGCAAGCGAAGGTTGGATGCGTTGTCGGCGAAGCAACGAGACGTAGCGCAACCCGATGAGCAGATTCGTCGCGACAACCGCGCCAATCGAGAACGCGCGCATGTGCACCACCTCCGTGGAATCCTCGAGAGTCTATCCTGGCATTGTGCGCTTCTCCATTCGCTACGTACTGTCCCGAGCATACGTTCTGGGTTAGGCTTCATCCGGCAAAGGAGTGTGTGCTTGAACAGAGAGGGAGTTGGCTTTCCGGGCAATGCAGAAGAGATGGGCGCGTTTTTCGACGCACGCGCAACTGGGTACGAAGATCACATGCGAAACAACGTAGATGCCTTCGAGGCTTTCTATGCCGCAGCAATCGATGCGATACCCACGAGAAGCTCACGTCTCCGTGTCCTTGATCTTGGTGTGGGAACGGGGCTGGAACTTGATCGCCTGTTTGCGAGGTACCCTGAGGCCCAAGTTACTGCAATGGACCTCTCGGAGGGGATGCTGTCTGTGCTCCGGGCCAAGCCGCGTCCCTGGCAGTCGAGGCTCGCGCTCATCCATGACTCCTTTCTGACCGGTGATTTCCCGTCAACGTCGTACGATGTCGTGCTCTCGGTCATGGCGCTGCATCATTGGACCCCGGAAATCAAGGCCGCGCTTTACCGAAGAATCCGGAGTTCTCTCGTCAGTGATGGTACGTTCGTAAATGCGGACTACATCGAGTCCAAGGCGGCATCCGACCTGCGACTCGATACCTTTCGATCCATGGGTATCGATGCGTCGCACGAACGGCACATCGATCTCCCACTTCCACCCGATCACGAAAAGCAGCTGTTGCTTGACGCCGGATTCCGGATTGTCCGATTGCCGTATTGCGGCAATCGGACGGCAGTCTTTGCAGCCTCCTAGGGCAAGGGCTTGAGACCCGCACGACAGGCAGATCCCGTTTTTCCCCTTCGCATGCAAACGGGAACTTGATCGCGAGGAGAAGGCCATCGAAACGTCTACCTCGTTCGAACGCAGGAATGGATGTGCTCCCCCCAATCGGATCCCGCAAGAATCCTCATCCACGCATCTACAAGCGTGAACTGCTAGAAAGGGCAGGGCGCAAAGCCACGGATCTGACCGCGATCGAAGGCAGCCGGGCCGCTAGATGCCGAGACAATCAATCAGGAGGCGCTTGGATGAGGAGGCCAAGACAAATGCTAGCGCCGGCCCTGGTCGTCAGTCTGTTCACCACAAGGCTCGTGTTTACGGCAAGGATTCCGTCACAACAGACGCGGCTTTCGTGATCCCTGCATGGATCTCGTTTCGCGTGGTATCCAACCGGAACGTAACGTTTGACACATCACCGGTCCTGGCACCTACGAGGTCGTTGCCGATCTGCAGCTGGCGTACGGAGCGCAAAGTCGTGAGGGTTGTCGAGTTCCGTGCTTTGGGGAAGCTCGTCGGTCCCGACCGGCAATTCGCAAGCAACGTCAAATCAACTACCTGCGCAAAGCCTTCCGGCCCGCAGCCGGAAGCCTTTGCGCCCTGTATCTCCATTGTGAGGTGCTCGCCCACACGGCATCTAGTACTAGTTTCCCACGAAGTCCCCGAGGTTGAGGATCTCGAAAGGACCGCCTTCGCCGGACATGATCAAGGTGTTCGGGAAGTTCCCGTTCCACGCCTGGATCATCTGGAGCATCACGTATTCCATACCGCCTTGAGCCTGGATTGCTTGGGCCTGAATGCGAATCTTCTCCGCCTCGGCCTTTGCTCTTTCGATTTCCTGCTGTGCCTCGAACTCAACCTGGCGCAATTTGTTCTCTGATTCGAGAGCGCGCTGCTCGGCAATCACTTTGTCCTCGATGCTCTGGGTATACGCTGCGCTGAACTCGAGGTTCTCAATGGCGATGTTCGTAACGATAATGTTGTTCTCCGAAAGACGCGATCTCAACTCATTGAAGATGGTTTCGCGAAGCTGCGCGCGGTTCTGCAGCATCTCCTCCGGGCGGTAGAGCGCCGTGCCGGCTTTGGTCACATCCTCGATCGCCGGCTCGATGATTGCGCTTTCGTAATCCCGTACCACCTCAATGAAGAGATCTGCAGCGCCCGCCGGATTGACGTTGTAGTTCACTGTGATCGTAGCCTGCACATCCTGAAGGTCCTTGGATGCAGCATCGACAGTCCGCTGCCCTTTTTGCGTTTGCACGTTCATTGGGACAACATCGTCCCGAATCGGGATCACCCAGTACAAACCGGGCTGCTTGGTTGCGCCGGTTGCAGCATCCCAACGCGTGACGATGCCGACGTGGCCGGTGGGCACCGTCCCAAATCCCTGTACGACAATGAATGCAACCAACAGCACGAGCAGATTGATCAGCAAGGCCCCGGCTCGGACGGAAGAACGCTCCGTCTCTCGGTTGTATCGGATCGGGCGTAGCGCAAGAAACGTCACCGCCGTGATCCCGATCACAATCAGTAGCTTGATTCCTAGCATGTTCCCTCCCTCTGTTCTCTTTCTTGTCGAATTGGCTCAGCCCGGCATTCAAGACTCGCACCGGGTCCACCTATTCTCGCGTCTTCAGCTGTCCATTGACAAGGTGGAGTGATGAAACCAGATCCCTAGTTTGCCAAGCTGTCCGCTCCAAGGGCTCAAGCGCGAAGAACACTAGAGAAGCCCCAGGCTGAGCGCCATCACGGCCATGCCTGACAGCACGCCAGCAATCGCAAGGTGCTCATGCCCAAATGAGCGTGCCACCGGCACGAGTTCATCCAACGAGATAAAGACCATGACTCCCCCAACCGCGGCAAGCAAATAGCCAAGTAGCGCATCTGTAAGAATCGGCAGCAGAATGAGCGCGGCAATCCCTGCCCCCACCGGTTCTGCAACACCTGACAGGAACGAGTACATGAACGCTTTGGGGCGACTTCGTGTCGCCGCGTAGATGGGAGCAGCCACCGCAAGTCCTTCCGGTATGTTGTGGATGGCAATCGCAACGCCGATTGAGATCCCCAACGAAGTGTCTTCCAGCGCCCCGGCAAAGGTGGCCATGCCTTCCGGGAAATTGTGGATCGCGATCCCGAGTGCCACGAAGATTCCCGTCTTCATCAACTGCGAGCTCCTCATTCCCCGGCCTTCATGCTCCTCTTGGCCAATGTAGTCGTGTGGCACCAGTGCATCGATCAAGAACATCACAAGCATGCCGACAAAGAAGGCGAAATGCGCCGATGCGAAACCGATGGACGCGATCCCGCTTTGCAGAAGCTCCACAAACGAAACATGGATCATCACACCCGCAGAGAAACCGAGCGTGAGCGTCATAAACCGCGGGCCGGGTTTGCGAACGAGGATCCCGAGAAGGCTGCCAATCGTCGTCGAGAGCCCCGCGAGCGCAGAAAGCAGCAGCGCAAAACCGATCGTTCCGTTCAATCGTAGCCCCTTCCGCCTATCCGGGTCGATAGACCATTGGCTTCCTCGTCAGATGAATGTGACTACTCACGTCATAGAACCACACCCTGCCGGAGACCCAGTCGGCCTCCAGTCCTGCGGGAAGCTCGCCAACTTGCCAGTAGTTCGGTGGATCGCCCGTGGTTTCCGCCAGCACGTAGTACTGTCCATCGTGCTCGTAGTAGCCGATGGGATAGTTGGCGGCCTGTATGTAGTCCCATCCCACGGGGACACCTGCAGCAACGTGACCAGGGAAGAATAGCAGGTGCGCGCCAAGAACGTACGGACGCACGATCGACAAGTACAGAATGCCGGTGTCTTCGCAGTCCCCGATTCGTTCGACCAACGTCTCGAGCGGGTAGCGAGGCCATTCGTCCGGGACGGAGTCCAGCGTGTAGGGAATGACTTCTGTGACGAAGTTGAGCGCAAACTGCAGGTAGGCGTAATAGGCGGCCGTCGAGTCTGTGTAGTACGGAGCCATTGCATTCAGCAGATTCGTTGACAGCGTCTCGATGAACGCATCGTCCCTTGGATCTGTCACGTATTTGTACCAATCGCAGTACCCGTTGTCCGAGCACCACGTCCGGTACTGAATGGCTTGGAAGGCGGCATACTGAGACGTCGGAATCGAAATCTGCCACTCCCAATCCGTGCCGTGTGAGTGCCATGCAAAGACACGATCGATCGTTGCTCGTGGTGTCACCTGGATGGTCCGCGTGGCGGTGCCAACATCTCCAGCGTCATCTGTGACGGTCAACGAGACGACATACGTGCCCGGCGTAACGTAGGTATGCGCACATTGGACGCCGGTGGCCGTCCAGCCGTCCCCGAACTGCCAGATGTAGGATGCAATCGCTCCATCCTCGTCGTACGACTGCACCGCGTCAAAGGAAACAGTCAGCGGGACCTCCCCGGTCCCTGGGCCTGCATGAAACTGCGCGACAGGCGGCGTATTCACAAACAGGAAGCAGCCTGAGAGAGGCAACACAAGAGGCAACAGCACACCCATGCACAAGCGCATCTTCATGAACTCATGCTAGGTTTCGATTGGCTGCTTGTCAACGTCGCCTTGTCACCGGCGGACAAGCGTGTTGGGACTACCGAACGCGGAAGCCGCGAACGCCTACAACCGGATTCTCCCCGCCGTACTCGAAGCTTACGATCGCCTGGTAGATGTCCGGCGTCAGCGGCTCCGCGCGTTCGGCGTCCTGGACCACCACGATTCGCTTTGCGCCAGGTAGGACTTTGAAGTCCTCCATCAGGAAGTCTCGCACCTTCTCGCCAAACCGGTCGATGATCTGCGTCTCCCCTGTAACCACCAGTTCCGCGTTTCCCGTATTCTCGAAGAGTGCGTACAACACGAGTGGCGCCGTCTCAGCAACTTGCACGTCCACGACTTGCCCGTTCAGTACCGAGCTTCCAAGCGCCGTAGTGTAGACCTTGATCGCCGTGCGATAGATGCTAAGGACGCGGGTGCCATTCTGCTCTTCCACTTGCGGCTGAGCCTCGACAAACACGGCACTCCAGTAGGTACCATCGACTTGCGCAGGCATCTCAATCGTTACGACTACTTCTCGGCTCTCGTCGGGCGCAAGCACGAGCCGCTCGTGGGAGAGCGCAATCCATCCTGCGTTCGATCGATTCACCGTGTCGAATCGTGCACCTCCATCATCCAAGCTGCCGAGTTCGAGACGTTCGTTGTAGGTCTCGTAGATGACCAAACCATGAAATGTCACGTTGCACTGGATCGACAGCAGAATGGTCGCGATGCCTTCGGTGGAGATCTCCTCGAGAGTACGACCAATCCAGATCGCTGGGATTTCCGAGGCACGAAGTGCTGTTCCCACAGCTTCTTCTGAAATCAAACTTGCCCCTTGGACAGATCCCGATACTTGCGGCGCAAACGAGCGGAACGTGCCTTCCACATCCACGGCAAACGTCTCCGCGAGTTGAGCCGTGTACCGAATCTCGACAGTTTCTCCGGCATTGAAAGGCCGATCGAAGATCCATCGCGCGCTATTGAGTGGGATGTCGTAGTCGTGTTCCCCGTTTTCGCGACGCTGCCAATCCCCAACATAGAGCTGGAGTTCTTCAGCGTCTTCGGTGTCATTCACGATTGTCAGAAGATGCGTTTCCGTGGTTCCGGGCTCCTGTTCAAGGTTCAAGGATGAAGGCAGCACACGGACCGCGTATCCGGTGATCGGCAACACAAGGAGCACGCAGATGACTCCAACCAGCGCTCCTGCGATCCGCCAACCTGCCGACTGTCTACTGATCACCGCATTGGCGTTGCGCACCGCTAACCTCCACCGGATAGTGTATAGATGATACTGATCGTGTATATCCCTTCAGGGAGCCCCATGAAGTCTTCCGCCACAACGTTCAGTGCATAGGACACGAGGACACTCGTGTCGCCTGCGCTTGCGCTGTATGGCGACAGAGACACCTCCATGATCTTCGATACGATATCATGGCGGGCGCCTTCCGGAATGGAGAACGTCAGCTGGTAGTCAACAGCCCATCCGGATTGCGAGCTACTTACGTCCAACAGGGTACCCGTTTCCGCCTCCCATCTCCCGACGCCAAGAAGAGACGGAAATTGGACGTTTGCGCCGTCCGCGATCTCCAGCGAAATCGACGATCCTCCGCAGGATGGCCCCTCGAGTTTTCCGATCACCGCGCCCGTTTCCGGGAAGACCAATGCTGTGTCCACAGACTCGACGTCCCATGGTCCGTTGAGCCAGAGGTAGATGCGCTGATTCCTCGAATCGATGTCGAATTGCAGCCCGTCGAATGGCTCCACAACCCATTCAAACGGCGTTGATAGCCAGCGATCGAATGCTTCATTCTCCAGGCAGGCACCTGCTTCGAGCACGAAATGGGTGGGCAGCTCGTTGTTCTTCGCGGAAACGCGATACACCAGCCGCGTCAGGTCCCATCGCTTGTAGTAGCGCTGCGACTGCAGCACAACCGTGGCCCCCCCAAGTGCAATCGCGCTTGCATCGATTGCGAACGCGCAGACGACGATGAGGAAAGCGGAGAATCCAATCCGAGTTCGGGTTCCGGAGTTAATCAATCGTGCCCCCTAGATTGCACACGATACTGTCGATCCAGGTATCAACGTACTCGTAGTGATTCTGCCTTCCAATGCCGTATAGCAGACACGGGGCATTCATTCAGCGCTGGGCCGGAACAGGTTTTGCAGTAGATACTGCTGGAGATCTGCCAAACGCTCAAGCGCAGACGCTAGCCGAATGCGATACTCCATCGGGAAGACTGCCGGGCTCTTGCTGCGAATCTTGGAAGTATCGATCTCGAACACCGGGTCGTGTTCCCGCATTTCTGCATTCAGCGACACATAGCCCATGGCTTCGCGTGCCTTGAAGACCTCCGCCAACCCTTCCTCAGTAATATTCACCGTGTCAGCAAGCGTTGATAGGGAGGGAAGCTTGCCAGTTTCCCTGAGCAGTCGCGCCTCTGCGACCTCGATTTGCCGGTTCAGATCTTTCATCCATTTTGGCACACTCGTTTGCCGAACCTGATCCCGAATATGTTGTCGAATCTCCCCTTTGATGAGGTTCGAGGCGTATTCCTCGAACGATTTGCCTCGGGAGAGGTTGAAGTTGTACACCGCATTCAGCAACCCGAGATAGCCGGGTCGAAACAGCTCCTCAGCGGCAAATCCGGCAGAGGAGAAGTCACTCGAGATGATTCTTTCCACGAGCGAGGTGCTTCGACGCAGCACCTCTTCCCGTATGTGTTCCAGATCGTCCGCTTCGTCTCGAAGCCGTTGGAGGAGATCTTCAAGCGGTAGCGCATTTCTGGAATCGGTCATGGCTAGTTCCCAAACGTGAGCTCGAATCCGACGGTGATCAGCTGAATGCCGGTGAAATCAAACTCGGCCTTCGTGAACAGCTGAACACCGCAGAACTGCACGTCTGCGTAGATGCACTGCCCGGAGAACCCGAACGCGTCGAACGTCGTCAGACTCCGGAAGGTTACTGGATCCAGCACGGCCTCGATGCCGATTTCGAACCCCTCGAAGAAGAACGAGCCATCGAAGCTCGTCACCGTGGTGATCTCTACACCGCACAGCTCGAAGGCAACTGCAAAATCCTGTCCATCGAACACGATAGGAATCAGCGATGGAGGAGGCACTTGTGCAAAGGTAGTATGGGATGTGAACCGCACAACATCGATCTGCAGGTCCAGGATGAAGTCCATTCCCGTGATGACAAAGGAACCGTCGAGACGCATGCCGAACAGCATGCTGAGCGACGGTTCTGCGAAGCTGTAGCCCATTTCGAATACCAGCTCCGCAAGCCCCGTCGCATCAAACCATGTCGTATTGCTGGCAATCATGCCCATGGTGTCAATTTCGATGCGGAAGAGCTCCTCCTCGAAGTAGAAGCCGGGCAAGATGCTCACATCCAAGGAAGCTACGGGATTGCAAATGCCGTCGATGTGGCGGAACGAATACAGCAGGCGCTCACTGAACGGCGCACGGATGCCGCCAAGGATGTTGATCAGATCGTTGGCCCCGAAGCCGGTAAGACTCATGATCGAGAACCCGCACAGGATCTCGCTCGAGAACTCGAAGACTGCGCCGACACTGTAGGTCGGTGTTTGGGGTCCGACGATCTCCGCGAGGATGAGATCGATGCCAACATTGACGCCGACAATTGAGATGTCAACGTTTAGCTCGTTCCACGAGAAGAACGGCTCGAACCGAATCTCTTCCGCAATCTGCACCGCACCAAGATCGACGCTCATCGTCACAATCTCAGACAGGAAACCGGAAAGGTCAAATCCCGTCGCTGAAGCAAACGAGAATCCAGCAATGCTGAACCCAAGCGTCAAATCGGATCCAATGTTGTACGAAGCAGGGGGGATCGGCGTGTAGGTAATGTCCAGTCCGACACCTCCCGAGAATCCGATATCGCCTGCTACCGCACCGAATCCAAGCAAGCAAAGCAAAGGCAAGACAAACAGGGCCTTTCGAGCGCACATGCGTCGCATGATGACCTCCTCCAAGATCTCGATCGAAGCGTATGCGCAATCCGGGGAACCGGAGGGGAAAAGGGAGAAGGCAGGATCGTTGCTTTGTCCTCGGGGGTCGGGACACGTGTACTGAAGTCATGGGCACACGCCACCTCTCTGCAGATGAAGTGGCGTGCCCGAGATCGCCACTACTTCGCGATTTCCATCTTGGTGAGCACAAGTCCGGTAAGCAACTTGGGATAGAAGTCCGTCGACTTCTGCGGCATCTTCTCTCCATGGTCTGCAACGCAAATGACCTCATTCGCGGCTGTTGCATTGAGGAAGAAGAACACCTGCTCGTCTCCACGCGTCACTGCGGCCACACCTTCCTCCGCATCGACCGTGTACGTCACGTTCTTCTGCTCTTCCAGTGCTTTGGCATCGATGCCAAGTAAAGGTTCGAGAACTCCGGCGTGCAAAATCGAGACATCCAATCGTCGGTAGTCCGCCGAGCGGTCCGGAATCCGTTGATCCATGGACAAGAGGTCTTTGATCTGGAGGGTGTGGAACCCTGCGTGCGTATAGCAACCAATGGTATGTTGTGCTCTGCCTCCGTGCGTTGCGCCGACCATCTCCTGAAAGGATGCATGCTGTGTGACATCGAACGTTTCACTCGCCGCACGCAGGAAGGCCTCCGCTTCGAAACTCTCAATGCCATGAACGAGCCGGAAGATGGGGCGAATTGACATACCGGGCTCAGAGACGTTGAACAGCGTCATCATGCGGTAGCCAAAGGACTCTTCTGCCGCAGGCGTCCATCCGTTCGCTTCGCACTCCTGCATGAAGTTGACTGCGGTCTCGTAGCGATGGTGTCCGTCCGCAATATACAGATCCTTGTCCCGCAGTGCCCGCTGCACCTCAGCAATGGCACGCTCATCGGTGATTCTCCAGACCTGATGTAAGTTGCCGTCCGCATCCTCGGCCTCAATGAGTGGAGGTTGATCAGCGACGATGGGGCCAAGAGCCGCTTCCGTCGTACGTTCAGGATCGTTGTACAACATGAAGATGTGTCCGAAATTCGCTTCAGTTGCTCGCATCAGGCGCAGTCGGTCTTCCCTCGGGCCGCGAAGCGTTTTCTCATGCGCGTGGACCTTGCTTGGCTCCAGCTTGCCCAATCCGATGACGCCTCTGCGAGTGAGGCGCTGACCTCCGAATGCATAGGTTTGATGGTAGGCGTATAGCGCCGGCTCATCGTCGCGAATCAGGATGCTTTTCCCGATCCAGGACTCCAGATGCTGGGCAGCCCGAGTGTAGACGTTGCTGCCGTCGGAATCGTTCGTCTCTGCGACCCCCTTGATGATCCGGACGATGTTGTACGCGCTGGCCTTGAGGCGTTCCTCCTGTACCTCCGGATACACACGGTCGTAGGGCGGTGCCGCAACATCAGTGATCGACGGGACCACGTCCGGGTTGTACCGGTAGCCTCGAAACGGAATGATCTGTGCCATGGGTTCTCCTACGAAGTGCTGGATTGCGCAAATTGGATGACGATCTCAGCCGCTTCCTTGCCGACGCGCGCCTGGGCTTCGACAGTCGAGGCCCCGATGTGCGGTGTCAAAGACAGTGCTTCACGCTCGAAGAGCGCGTACTCATCTGCCGGCGGTTCGTTCTCAAAGACATCGAGCGCTGCACCCGCAACTTTGCCGGAATCAAGCGCCTCGCTCAGTGCTGCCTCATCGATAACGCCTCCCCGGGCGCAGTTGACAATCCGGACACCGTCCTTCATCTTCGCGAACTCATCCATTCCGATGGACGCGCCAATCGCTGGATCGTACGGGATGTGCAAAGAGATGAAGTCGCTTGCCGCGAGGAGTTCATCGAAGCTCACCATACGAACCAAGTCCGGCAGTGGGCTATCGCTGATGTAGGCGTCGTAAGCGACAATCGACATCCCCAGCGCAGCCGCTTTCTTCGCCAAGGATTGGCCGATACGGCCAATCCCTACGATGCCGAGCGTTTTGCCGTCGATCTCGACTCCCTTCAGTGCCTTCTTCTCCCACTTCCCGGCCTTCAGGGATGCCGTACCGCGACCGATATGCCTTGCAAGCGACAGCATATGTCCCAAAGCCAGTTCCGCAACCGAGTTCGAGCTGGCAGCCGGCGTGTTTCTCACCGTGATGCCCTTGCTTTCGGCATAGGCAACGTCAACGTTGTCCAATCCCACGCCCGCTCGGACGATGAGGCGCAAGTTCGTCGCTGCATCGAGAATCTCCGCACGCAGCTTCGTTGCACTACGGATCACGATCGCCTCGTAGGCCCCGATCTCCGCCACGAGTTGCTCTGGCGACAAGTCGGTTTTCTCATCCACCTCGAGTCCGGCATCACGCATTGCAGCAACCGCGGTGGCAGCCAATGGATCCGAGGCAAGTACTTTCAATGACATGCGTCCTCCTTGCTCAGCTACAGTCCCAGAACCGTCTCGATTGCCCGGAGCAGTCCCTGGATCTCGTCGACCTGTGTGTCCCCCATGTGGGCAATGCGGAACGTCTTATTCTTGATATCGCCATATCCGTTCGAGATTCGCAGGTTGTAGTCGTCTGCGAGGGTCTTGATCATGGCAGGGACATCGACCTCTCGCGTGTTGAGTATGCTTGTCAGTGTCTGAGACCAATATCCGTCTTCCGGGTAAATGTCGAAGTGTGTCTTTGCCCAGTCTTGGACAAGCTCCGCCATCTTCGCATGGCGCGCAAATCTCTGCTCCATCCCCTCAGCAAGCATGTCATCCAGCTGCGCATTCAGCGCGTACATGTGCGGGATCGCCGGGGTCGAGGGGGTTTGGTTCTTCAAGTGCGACTTCAGCATGTGATTGAGGTTGAAGTAGTAACTACGGGCCGGAACCGTTCTTGCACGCTCAAATGCACGTTCGCTGACGGCAGCAATTGCGAGTCCGGCAGGCAACGCAAACGCCTTCTGGACGCCCGCGAGTACGTAGTCCAATCCCCAACCATCCGTCTCAATCTTCGCGCCTGCCATGCCGCTGACCGCGTCCACCAACAAGAAGACACCCGGATGTGCTGCAACGACTTCAGCGATATCCCGAAGCGGATTCATCATCCCGGTTGAAGTCTCGTTGAAGACAAGCGTCACCGCGTCATACTGACCCGTCGCAAGCTGTTCCTCCACCATTTCTGGTTTGATCGCTACGTTCCAGGGAACTTCAAACGCATCGCATGGCACACCATTGCCCACGGTGATTTGGTGCCACCGCTTCGAGAAGGCGCCATTCACTAGATTGAGGCATCGCTTGGCCACAAGATTGGTTACCGCGGATTCCATCGCACCTGTGGAAGACGAGGTGTACAGCAACACAGGATTCTCCGTGTAGAGAATCTCCTGCAGCTTGGGCTGAATATCCGCGTAGAGCTCACCAAACTCCGGTGATCGATGATGTATCTGCGGAGTCGCCAATTCCTTGAGGATCTCAGGTCGAACTTGCGTTGGTCCCGGCGTGTAGAGTCGCTTGTGCATGTCCCCTCCGTTTGGATCTCAAGTCGAGTCGCACGGAGGATATCACGCAGCTTCGCACATCGCAACGCACGCATCACACGGACTCCCGGCCGTTTGCATGGAAGTCAGCGCGCACTAGAATCACACGGGAGGAAACGCCATGAATCCACTCATCGCCGGAATTGTACTTCTGGTAGCGCTCGCGGTCTGGATTGCGTTTGCGGCCAGCCGGATCGCTCACCTTCGCAACCGAACCCGCCAGACATGGCTTGACATCGAGACGCAATTGCAGCGCCGCTGGGAACTCATTCCCACTGTCGTGGATGCCGTACGAGACTCCGCTCTTCAAGAGCCAGAGATCTTCGACCGTATCGAGGCTGCTCTTGCTCGCGCTGCGCTCGAATCCAGCCCAAGGGCGCTGGCACAGGCCGAAGAGGGCCTGAAGGAGGCTATGAAGGCCCTGTTTGGCGCCGTCGCGAGCCATCGTACGCTTCAGGAAGATCAGCGCTTCGCGGAACTTGCACAAGCGCTCGAGCAAATCGAGGACGCCGTCCAACGCGCACGGAAGCACTACAACACCGCTGTGCGCAACTACAACACTGAGATTCAGGCGTTTCCCAAGAGCTTCCTCGCCAATCTCTTCGGCCATAGGGATCGCCAGCTCTACGCCACAACTGATGATACAGAGCGTTCCGGTGCGCGTGCTTACTTCTAGCTGGAAGCACTCGGCGTGGAGCATTCTGCAAATCCTGCGCAATCATCAGATGCATAGGGAACTCGACGTTTGTGAAGTCAAAGCGGTCCTGTAGGCGGGGTAGCCGTAGGTTCGCTCGTCTGCTAGAATCATCTGGTCAAGGGGGGACATGTGATCGATTCCCGAGCCAGGCGTCTTCGAATCGCCAGCATCCTGCTGGCCGTTCTTCTTCTCTCAGCGATCGTGTTCGCATCTGAGGCGCAGTCAGAGAGTATCGCATGGGAACAGGCATGCCCCATCGGCTGGTCCCTCTTTCGGGCTGCACCTCCAGCCGATGCCGTGTACCGCTCAGAACCTGCGGCCCTCCACATGACCATCCGATGGCGTGTTGGGTACGCGATCAGTGCTACTGGAGGCAACTGGAGCGGCCGAGTCAACGAGGTCACGGTAACCAATACCATGGAGCCCGGCTTGTCCTGGGTTGTGTCTTCAAAGGCCTTTGACTCCGTGTTGGAGCATGAGCAAACGCACTTCGATCTCAATGAGGTGTATCGGCGCAAGCTGGACTGCCTGTTGCAGACCATTCAATGCAACGGGTCCTCTCAGCAAGCCGTGCTCGATTCGCTGAATGCTAGAATTCGCGAGATTGCATCTGCACTCCTCTCCAAGGTCAGTGAGATGCACGCCCTCTACGATGAGGAAACCAATGGAGGGCAAGACCCAGCCATGCAGGCTCAGTGGAACGAGCAAGTCCGAGACTGGCTTGAAACGCCCACTGCAGCTCCCTAGGCAATCCCCCGCACGCCCCTACTCCTGAAACCGAATCTCCCCTTGCGTGTAGATCCACTGCGAATAGGGAGCCAATCCTCCATACCACGCACGAGCACCTTGCCCGTAGAGTAGGGCGACGAGACAACGCGCTCGTCGCCCGCTCCCACGCTCAGCGCGGGCACACCAACGGCCTTAGCGGTCTTGGAATCTCCCGGCATGCGCAAGTTGCCCGAACGAGACTCCTCCATCGCCACACGGGACTGCGCGATTTCGGTACAGCTTGAGGTCGGCTGCCGCGAATCTTCTCCGTAGGATCTCTGTAATGGCTTCGTTGTACGCAACCCCCCCGGAGAACGCAACGGCCGTCGTATCGTGCTGCTCGGCCGCACGGATTGCCAACGCGGCAACTCCGTTGGCAAGAGCCGACTGTGCGATAGCCGCCATGTCTTGTGCGCAGATGTCGCTTTCAAACTCCACGAGTTTGCAGAAGAGTGCCGCAACATCCAGCTCGTACCATCCATCCTTGCTGTGCACGTACGCATCGCCTGCAAGTGATTGAGCTGTGGAGCCGGCCAGGGCTGCAGATTCCAGCTTCATCGCCGGCTCGCCTTCGTACGTTCGATCATCGCAGACGCCGATCCATGCGGCCACCGCATCCAAGAAGCGTCCGCAGCTTGAACTCAGCGGCGAGTTGACCTTTCGGTTGATTTGACGAAGGAGGACGGCGATTTCGGACTCAAGCATTCCACGTTCCGCAAGCCGTTGCGCGACGCATTCCGGATCCCAACCCCCTGCAAGAAGATATGCTGCCGCCATGCGCAATGGATGCGCTGCAGCAAGATCGCCCCCGGGCATCGACACCTGCCGTAGCGCGCCAATACGCTGCATTGCGTGGTTGGCTGCGTAGAAAAACTCGCCTCCCCAGGCCGATCCGTCCGATCCGTATCCGTATCCATCAAGCACGATTCCCACCGCTTGATCGAGTTCGTGTTCGGCCAACACGGAAGCGAAGTGGGCTTCGTGATGCTGAACTCGAATGACCTTGGCACCGTATTGCTGTGCGAGTTGATCTGCCAAGTGACTCGTCATGAACGCAGGATGTGCGTCAGAGATGATCGATGTCGGCGGCTGCGCTCGGGTGATGGCGTAGAGATGATCAATCGCCTCGGTCAGATAGGCCAACGTCTCCAGATCGTCCACATTCCCAATGTGCTGAGATGGGGTTGCCCTGCCTTCAGCATAGATCGCAAAGGTGAGGTCGCTCTCAGGCCCTAGTGCAAGCATCGGTTGATCACCAAGATCCAACTCGATGGCCTGCGGCACGTGTCCCCGCGAGCGGCGAATGCTCAAACTCTCCCCCGAGACGACTCTTTGCACAGAATCGTCGCAGCGAGCGACGATGGTTCGATCGTGAAGCAGCAGGTGATCCACAACGCCCTGCAGTCGCATCTCGATTTCCTGGTTCTCGATCAGCATCGGTCGCCCTGGCATGTTGGCACTTGTCATTACCAAAGGGAACGAGAGCTCTGAGAGCAAGAGAACGTGCAGCCCTGAGTATGGAAGCATCACACCTACTGTATGCAATCCCGGCGCGACTTCCTCAGGCAAGGCGCGTTCCTTTTTTCGAAGCAGCACAATCGGCCGCTGGATACTTCGAAGCAGCGCCCACTCCTGGGCTGTCGGATCTGCAATCTGCTCAATCCGTGCCTCGGTCTCCATGAGTGCGAACGGTTGCTCTGTACGACCTAGACGCCTCCTCAGTTCGTGCACGACGCGGGCATTGGATGCATCGCAAGCAATGTGGGTCCCACCGATCCCCTTGATTGCAAGGATCTTCCCATGTCGAAGTGCCGCAACGGCACGCGCAAGCGCAGCTGTCGTTTCTCCGTCAAGCAAGAGTGTCGGACCGCAAGCATTGCATGCCGTCGTCTGCGCGTGGTATCTGCGATCAAGAGGGTTTGTGTATTCCGCGGTGCATGCCGGACACATCGGGAAATCGCGCATCGAGGTCCTGGGGCGGTCGTAGGGCAATCCGTCGATAACCGTGAATCGCGGACCGCAGTCCGTGCAGCTCGTGGCCCAATAGCCGTGAAACCTGGACTTGCCAAGTAGCTCGCGTACGCAGGCGTCGCAGATCGCAATGTCGGGTGGCAGAAGCCCGCTTCCCGATCCCTCTTCCGTTGAGGGCAAGATCGTGAATCCCACGGTTCCTTGCACCGGGAGTTCCTCGGTGGATATCTCGTCGATGCGAGAGAGCGGAGGGGCTTCGGCCATGAGGCCGTTCGTGAATGCGCGGACCGCCTCCGCATCGCCTTCCAGTTCGATCTCCACGCCGGCGTCTCCCCGGTTTCTCACAGTGCCGGCCAGTTGGTGATGATGTGCAGAACGATACACAAACGGCCGGAACCCGACGCCTTGGACAATGCCCTTGACAAGGATGCGAACCCGCTGCTTGCTCATGCTTGGCTGGTGTCCTCCTGCGTCACAACAAGCCGGTCGACAAGCAACTCCCTGCCCGCGGTCACCGTTACCTCGTTCTTGCACCGCGGACAACTGAGAATGGGCACGGCAAAGTGAAACGCCTCATCTTTGACGTGATCTACAGTGCCCTTGTAGCCGCAGTGCGCACATTCGACCGCGACTTTGATTTCCTCGATGATGAGTTCTGCTCCACGCAGAGGAGTATCTTCGGCGAGTAGCTCAAATGCATTGCCTAGCGCTGTGTCCGAGAGGATCCTTAGTTCGCCTTTCCGAAGAACGACGCCGCTAACCCGCCCATCGATCTCCTCGATCTTCGGGAGCAATGCAGCAATCAGTTCACTGGCTACGGAGTACTCGTGCATGGAATCCCCAGCACACTGAGCAATGCGTCAACGCCGACATCATGTCGCGCATCGGTTTGGACGATTTGCCCGTGTGGATTGATCCGTGCGTAGTCCTCCAGAATCCGCCGAGGATCAACGCCTACGGCGTCTGCAAGATCGACTTTGTTGAGGACAACAAGGTCGGTCGTCGCGAAAATCTTCGGATGCTTCCGCACCATGTCATCGCCTTCGGTCATCGAGATCACGACGAGCGCTATGGAACTACCCAACGGAAAATCAGCAGGGCAGATCAGATTCCCGATATTCTCCAGGAAGAGCACATCCAAGTTGCTCAACGGGAGTTCCTGGGCCGCATGCGCAACCCTGTGCGCGTCCAGGTGGCAGTCGTCTTGCGTTTGCAGACAGATCGACGCGGCCCCGTGCGCGAGAAATCGCTGGTGATCATCATCCCCTGCAGAGTCGGCGGCAATCGTTCCTACGGTCAATCCTCGATCTCGAAGGCGATCGATCATTCGCTCGATGAGCGACGTCTTCCCACTCCCAATCGCGCCCATCACACTTGCAACAAACACGTTCTGCGCCTCAAACATCTTCCGATTCTCTTCAGCCAATTCCAGTTGTCGCTTAAGGATATCCTCTCCGTGCAATCTGATGTCGTGCATGCCCCCTCCTTCGGCGTGGAATCATACGAGCGGTTCCATGGAACCGCAATGAACGCTGGTTCTCCAGTCCTCGTAGACGCTCGACATGTGGTTTCCATCTTCGAGCTCCGTGGCCGCACATGTTGAGGAACTAAAGGTCATGGGGGAACATAAGAAGACGTTGTGCGTATATTATGGACAGCAGGGGAGGACCCCGCTCAGTCGTCCAAGGAGGAACAAGCATGAAGCGCGCTGCAATGGTAATTGGACTCTGCCTTCTCTTCGGATGGGTGGTAACCGCCGCTCCGATCATCCGTATCGACAACCCCGAGTACAATTTCGGTTCCATACTCGAGGGCTTCGCGGTGAAGCATACGTTCGTCATCCAGAACACCGGGGATGAGACCCTCGAAATCATGGACGTTTTCGCTTCGTGCGGATGCACTGCAACAGAGCTGAGCAAGACATCCCTTGCCCCTCAGGAAACCGTGAATCTTGAAGTCCTCGTCAACACGGCAGGGTTTTCTGGGACCATCTCCAAGCACATCACCGTTCATACGAATGATCCGGCTTCTCGTTCCTATGTATTGCGAGTGTATGGAGTCGTCGTACGCGCGGAACCCTTTCTGATCTCGGCAAGCGACGCCGCTTCTGAGATCTTCATCCTCATCGATACACGATCCCAGCAGGCGTATGAGGAGGCACACTTCTACGGGTCCATCAATCTTGAGATTCCGCAGCTGGCCGACGGACTCGCATCCCTGTCGAAGGACACCTTCATCATTCTCTACGACACGGATGGCAGTACCTCAGATGCAGGGCGTTCCGCTCTTCTCGATGAGGGATACTCGTTCGTTAACACGTTGGTCGGCGGTATCGAGGAATGGCTGCTCATCCATGGCGGGAAATACGTCTGGGTCCGCGAGGATGCTGTTCTCCCAGCTGCCGCCGAGGCGAGGAGCAATCTCGGAACGGACATGCCGGACTGGCAAATCCCTGTAGACGAGTTCTCGTTCATGTTCACCATGGTCGTTGATATCCGATCAAGAGCGGAGTTCGATCAGCAACATATCCTCGGCGCTCTCCATCGTGAGCCAGTGGAGCTCGACGCGCTGATGGCGCAACTCCCACGCGATGTAAGCGTAATCCTCTACGACAACACCGGAGACATTGCCGTGCTTGCCGCGCAGCAACTGTCCGCCGACGGATATTCCAGGACCAAGGCAATTGTCGGCGGCCTCAACGAGTGGCAACGGCAATTCGGGCAATGGATGCTGGTTTCGTCTCCGGAATAGGATCCTCGATTGCAGAAAACCCCGAAAGGAGTCTCGGTGCGCAATTGGCGTAAGTCCATGCTTGTGTTGCTCGTTCTTGTGGCCGCAGTATTCCCGGTCCTCTCGCAAACGACCTTGGTATTCTTCCACGAGGCCGGCTGCACGCACTGCGCACACACCGAGGAGTTCCTCCAATCGATCCACCCCAATTACCCGGATCTCCAGATCGTTCACTACGAAATCCACGAGGAGGGGGCCGAGGAAGTTCTTGCTGGGCTCCTCGAGGCCTACGATGTGGCACTCAGCGCCGTCCCGATGGTCTTCATTGGCGATGTTGCCATGATGGCCGACACGTTCTACGGGTATAACGATGAGCCGTATGCTCCCTTCGGGCGTGCTGCAGATATCACGCTGGAACGCGCAATCCAGCGTGCAATCGAGCAGAACGCCACATCCCCGCTTGATCGCATCGGCGAGAGCAAGTCTCGGTCCCTGTCCGAAGGACTGACGATTCCCGCCGTGATCATCGCTGCAGCCATCGACTCGGTCAATCCGTGTACGTTCGCCGTCTTGGTGTTGCTCTTGGGTACTCTGATCGTTGTGCAGCGAACAGGCAAGAAGGGGATCGTGCTTAAGGCCGGCATTGCCTTCACAGTCGCCATCTACATCTCGTACTTCTTGATGGGCATTGGTGTGTTCACCGTAATCCAGCGGACGGGGATTCAGCGTCAGTTCATCATGGTCGTGTCTTCCCTCGCGATCCTGATCGGCTTGTGGAACATGAAGGACTTCTTCGCGTACGGCAAGTGGTTCAGCATCGAGGTCCCACAGCGTTGGCGCCCGATGGTCAAGCGTTTGACGTCATCGGTTGTATCGATTCCAGGGGCTTTTGCGGTCGGCGTACTCGACTCGCTTTTCCTGCTTCCCTGTTCTTCCGGACCCTACATCGCGATCCTCGCGTTGCTCTCCAGCAACACCGAGACGGGAAAGGGAATCCTGTATCTGTTGCTGTACAACTTCATCTTCGTCCTGCCGTTGCTCGGCATCACGCTCGCCGTGCACTTCGGATACACGACAACGGCGCGTGCGGAGCGTTGGCGCTCGCAACGGCTCAAGCTGCTTCATCTGATTGCCGGCCTTCTGATGTTCCTTATGGGAACGGGCATGTTGATTGCCGTATTCCTTGGGTGGCTGTAGGATGCAAGGCATGAGAACAACAGCGCTTCTTGTCACGTTGTTGGCGATCGGCTCAGTCGCTGCGTTTGCAGTACAGAATCCCTTTGTTATCGTGTTCTATGAAGACGGATGTCCGAGCTGCGTCGAGATGGAAGATCTTCTACTGGCCCTGGCACCGGATCTCACCGACCGAGAGATCGCTCGCTACGAGATCAGTGAACCCGAATCCCAGGAGCTTCTGACCGTGCTTGCCAATGCTTACGATATCGAGGTGACGTCCGTTCCGATCGTGTTTGTCGGTGAAATCGCAATCACGGGCATGGGGCGGGCACAGGAGTTCGCTCTTCGCAATGCACTGGGCGACTGCAAAATCGAAGGTTGTGTGTCTCCAATCAGTCAGCTCCCGTCTTCCAGGCTTCGAGCAGAGCTTCCCCGCCTCTTCATCATCCTTGTCCTTTTTGCCTGGCTCTTCTTGCAGCAGATGAACTGATTCCCAGAAGACCGGCCATTCGCGGGTATACTGTTCTGCCTACAGAAGTGCGCTGGTGCGCCAAATGGGGTCGTCGAGATGAGCGAGCAGAAGAACACGGAAGCAATGGATCATAGCAACGAATCGCTACTGGATCTCCTGCGTCGCGCATCGGCGGGCGAAGACGTGGGGCGAACGCCCCAAGCGCTGCGCGAGAAGATCGTCGAGCGCAATGTGGGACTCGTCAAGTCGATCGCGCTGAAGTTTCTCAGTTCGGGCGAGCCGCTCGATGACCTGATCCAGGCCGGATATATCGGTTTGCTGAATGCTGTATCGAACTTCGATCTGGCACGGAACAACCGCTTCTCGACGTACGCGTCCTATTTGATCCAAGGAGAAATTCGCCACTACATTCGCGACAAGCACGCCACGATTCGCATTCCGCAGTGGGTTCAAACGATGAACCGCCGCCTGAAAGAGGCGGAAGAGGCACTCTTCCAGAAAACCGGACGTCCGCCCACGCTTGCAGAACTCGCAGCAGCACTTGATCTCCGGGAAGATCAGATCACCGCCCTTTTGAGAGGGCGGGAGTCCATGACCTACGTATCGATCGACCAGGATCGTCGTAGCCAGGACCCGAACCCGGCACCGCCAACGACTGAGCACCTGCGCGTAGACACACCAGGCAATTTGACGTTTGACTTCCGGATGCGCATTCTCACTGCCATTGAGCAGCTTTCGGCCATCCAGCAGCAGGTCGTAGAAGGCCTCTTTTATCAGGGGAAGAGCCAATCGGAGATTGGGAACGAGCTCGGCATTTCTCAGCGCCAGGTGTCCCGAATGAAGGGCCGCATCCTCAACGAGCTTCGCGATACGTTTCAAGTCAAAGAATCGGAGAACTAGAACATGCTCAACCCAGGCATAATCGCAACAGCATGGGGGAGATCTCAGTGATGGAAGCAAACGGCTCCAATGACTTGCTGACACTGATCGGAACTGCCATAGAGCAGCTCCACCGCGGGATTGAGTTCTTTGAGGAATCCGCCAAGCATGAGGGCGTTGCATGCTTGGCGACCGTTATCCAGTCCATTGATAGCTATCTGGCGCATGCCAACGATGATCCCCTTCTTCAGCTTGCACAGATCGATTCGGCTGATCTCAGTGATGACCTGCAACATGTGAAGTTGGATCTGGCTTCCGTCATTCACCAGGTCGAGGACCTCCGGTCGAACTAGCATGCCCAACACACGCGTTGCGCTCATTACCGGCGGTATCCGCGGCATCGGGTTGGCAATCTCTTGTGAACTCGCGAGACACGGGATCACCCCCATCCTCAACTACAGGCAAGACAGCGCTCAAGCGCAGAAAGCGCTTCGAGAAGTCCGGACGCTTGACCCGAAAGCGCAGGTCTTCCAAGCCGACGTAACCGCGGCAGCGGAAGTTGCGAAGCTGGTCGATGCCTGCGAAGCCCTTGGCCCTCTTGAGGTCCTTGTCAACAATGTAGGAGCGTTTCTCTGGAAGCCGTGGCTCGTGATCACGCCCGAGGAGTGGGATCGCGTGCTGTCGAGCAATCTTCGCTCCATGTTCCTGTGCTGCCGGACGGTGCTTCCACACATGAGAGTGCGAGGCACCGGCAACGTCGTCAATGTGCTCGCGATGCACACGGAGCGCATTCGCGCAGTACCGAATTCGCTCCCGTATGCGATTGCGAAGACAGGAGGAGCATTGCTCACCAAGACTTTGGCAAAGACGGAAGCGCCGTTTGGAATCCGAATCAATGCCATCGGCCCTGGGTTCGTGGAATCAGGAGAGCATACGCCCCAGGATGCCGTCAGACGTATCCCAATGGGTCGATTGACGAAGGCGCACGAGATTGCGGAGGCCGTCTGTTTTCTTGTCTCAGCGCATGCGGCGCACATCACCGGACAGATTCTCGATGTCCACGGTGGTGCGCTGCTCTAGGCCCTTCGCAACCAACCGGTGTACGGTACGCTACCTAGTTAGTTGCCGACTTCCGTTCTGTACGAGCCGTTCTCCTGTGTTACTGTGATGACGGTTGTCTGTTGCTCCGATACCGTAACCTGTTGCGCAATCGGGGGCGTCGTGTTGAGCACCACCGTGTAAGTGCCCACAGGAAGCTGTGGGCCCACATCGTCGCCAATCTGACCTGAGAAGACTTCATTGTCTTCCGAGTCATAGACCGTGTACGTGAAAGGCGCAACCAAACTCAGCGCATTCCGTAGCTCTTCGCTACTGCCCGCATCGAAGTAGAGGCCGTTCGTTGCAGAAGCAATCGCCAGAAGTTGCTCTCGCGCCGGGACGTTTCGCGCGATGTCGAATCCCACAATGTGAAACTGCAAGTCGTACCCCGAAGCAAGAAGGTCCCGCGATGCTTGAACAGGATCGCCGCCACAGGTTTCCATGCCATCGGTGATTAGCAGAATGAGCTGCGGATCGGATATCTGCAGTAGATCATCCTCAGTCTTCTGCAAAGCAAGCGCAATAGGAGTCGCACCTGCCGGAGTGATGCTGAGGATCTCTTGTCGTAGCTGTGCTCGTTGAACAGGCCCGACAGCGGTTAGCAGCTCCGTCTTGCAGTTCAGTCCGAAGATGCGCACGCCAACTTGCACGTTGTCCGGCATGCTGTCGAGGAGATCAATCAGTACATCTTTTGCAATGTCAATCTTCACTTCTCCGTCGATGGTCTCTGCCATACTCCCAGAGACATCGAGCACGATCAACAGGGTATTGGCTGTATTCTCGAATGCGAACGCAAGCTCACCGACCGGGAGCAATTCGAGACTCCCGAAGGCTTCACCCGTGTACACGATCTCCTCGGTTCCCATTGCGCCAACAGCATCGATACTCGGCCCAGGGCAAACCGAGTGATCCTCGTCTGCCGGCACGTCGCTGAGTCGGACGTAACGATAGACGTCGCCTTCATTTGCATACGGCGCGATGTCAATGGCTCCTGGATACCCGACGGTCTCTCCGACATACGTGAAGTTCACACCATCCTTGCTGATCTCCACGCGTGCGGGATGATGATTCGTGTTGTACACGAATAGATCGTCCCCGAGGACATCCACCAGGGTATTGTCAACGAACTCGAGTACCAGATAGCCGCGATTGTCCAGCACGCTCAAGCGCATGCCCAGGTTCACCGCATTCGTATCACAGCCGTTGCATCCCTCGCACCCGTTTCCACAGGCGTCCGGCGGGCCAAGTGCTTCCTCAGGATCGTCATAAGCATCGCGAACACAGCTGGCCGCAAGATAGTCTACAACGCGGTCGGCAAAGGCCGCGTCACCTAGAGGGAAGGTAACACCGTAGTAGCTCTTGGACTCTCCAAGAGCCCCAAGACTGACTGCCAAAGAGACACACAACACAAGGAGAACACAACTGGAGACCGCCCTGGCCTTCATCCCGTCACCTCCGCGCCGTGGGATTTCACCCTCAACTCACCAGTTCCGTTTATCATAGGGCGAATTCCTGCAGAAGACAAATCCAGCGGGTTTGCGATGCGTTCGGTTCAACCCCCCTAAGTATGTGTTGACGGGTCAAAGGCCGTCCGCTAAGATCTCGCAACTTGCCGAGGTGGCGGAATTGGCAGACGCGCATGGTTGAGGGCCATGTGGACATTACGTCCGTGCGGGTTCAAGTCCCGCCCTCGGCACCAAATCGAGCATCGGAGCGCCTATGCGAATCCTATTGGATGTCATGGGAGGAGATCATCCTCCAGACGAACTCGTTCGCGGAGGCATCGAAGCAGGGCGTCGACACAAGATTCAGGTGCTCTTCGCAGGAGATGCCACTACGATCCGGCATACTTTTCAGTCTCAAGGTATTCAGGAGAGTCAATCGTTTGCCGTCCTTCCAACGACGCAGGTCATTCGCATGGCGGAGACGCCGGTACGCGCAGTGCGAGACAAGCAGGATTCCTCGCTCGTCCGTGGATTGCGAGAACTAAAGGCACAGCGTGTGGATGCGATCGTCTCCCCTGCAAACACGGGTGCTGTCGTTGCAGGTTCGCTATTTGTGTTGGGACGAATCCGCGGGATCCCGAGACCCGGGATCCTCGCGACGCTCCCGACACTCCAAGGGAAAGACATTCTCGTCATTGATGTCGGAGCCACGATCGACTGTCACCCTGAGCACTTGGTGCACTTCGCACAGATGGGCGCCACCTATGCACAGGAGATACACGGGATTGCCAGCCCTGCCATCGGGTTACTGAACATCGGAGCAGAGCGAGGCAAGGGCAATCGCCTGACGAACCACACGCATGATCTGCTTGCGGCGTCCGAGTTGTCATTCTCAGGGAATGTGGAAGCGCATCACTTGATTAGCCATCGCCCGGTCGATGTTGTCGTCTGCAGCGGTTTCGCGGGCAATGTGTTTCTGAAAGCCACCGAAGGTGGTGTCACCGGTGCAACCGGTCTTCTGAGACGGGCCATCTCAGCATCCCTCCCCGCCAAGCTTGGTGCTCTGCTCATGAAGGGTGCATTCCGGAGCCTCCGAGATGCGTTGTCCTACGAAAGGCATGGCGGAGCTCCGCTGCTTGGCGTGAATGGAACCGTCGTCATCGCGCACGGGCGATCGAACGCCGAGGCGATTGGCAGTGCGATCGAGGTCGCGTATCGAGAAGTCAAATCGAATCTGGAGTACCGGATTGCACAGGGAATCGTTCGAGAGGACAAGCATGGGCGCTAGGATCACAGGAACTGGAAGCTATCTCCCAGCGATTCAACTCACGAACAAGGATCTGGAGGCGCGTGTCGACACCTCGGACGAATGGATCGTCCAGCGTACGGGGATTCATGCGCGGCATGTCCTCTCTGACGAGGAAATTCCTTCGGATATGGGATTGCGTGCATCGGAGCAGGCGCTGGCGGCAGCCGGAGTTCTCGCGAAGGATGTCGACCTTCTGGTCGCGGCGACGAACTTCCCTGACATGATTTGCCCCGGTTCCGCGCCGTTCATTGCAGAGGAACTTGGTACCGGGGACGCCCCGTTCTTCGACCTTACCGGAGGATGCTCCGGGTTCGTCTACGGAATCGCGGTGGTCAATGGTCTCGTAGAATCGGGCATGTTCAAACGAGTTCTCGTCGTGGGATTGGAGGCGCTGACACGCGTTGCAGACTGGATGGACCGCCGTACGTGTGTCCTGTTCGGAGATGGTGCGGGCGCCGCAGTACTGGAGCCTGGCAGTTCGGAGGAGGGCGTTCTCGGCACAGCCATGTTCGGCGACCCCGAGAAATCTCTCTTTCTGCACATGCCTGCAGGCGGAACGCGCTCTCCCGCGTCGATGCAGACGGTGAAAGATCTCGGGCATTTCCTCAAGATGGAAGGCTCCGGAGTCTTTCGGAACGCTGCACCGATGATGGAAACCGCCATGATGCAAGCCCTTGCCAAGGCCGAACTTCGACTCAGAGACATCGACTGGATCATCCCACACCAGGCCAATCTGAGGATCATCAACGCCCTGATTCGCCGCCTCGGTACGTCTGAGGACAAGGTCATCGTCAATCTGGATCGGGTTGCGAACACCTCGACAGCGTCGATCCCCATTGCACTGGACGAATCGCTCCGAGATGGAACCATCAAGCCCGGCGACATCGTCGCAATGACCGCCTTTGGCGCTGGTGTGACCTACGCTGCGGCAATCGTGCGCATGTAGCGAAACCGGAAGGAGTCTCCGCATGTCCGAACGTCTTGCATTCCTCTTCCCCGGCCAGGGAGGCAGCCTCACGGCGCTGCCAACCGGCAGCCCTCGTCTGGATGCCTTGATCGCTCAGACACGAGCGCGCGGCCTTCGGCTCGCCGACTGGATGGAGAACGGAGACGAAAACCGCCTGCGCCAAACGGATGCAGCGCAGCCTGCGCTGTTGCTCGACAGCCTTGATCGAGAGGAAACACTGCGTGCGGCTGGATTCCAGCCAAGTATCGTTGCCGGTCATTCCCTTGGGGAATACAGCGCGCTCGTCAGTGCCGGGGTTCTGCGCGCGGAAGACGCGCTCGATGCGGTGATCGAGCGAGGCCGCCTGATGAACACTGTCGTGGGAACCATGGCGGCCATCGTGAAGCTCGATCTGGAAACCGTATCCTCGCTCTGCAAAGAAGCCGGATCGGACGTTGTCATTGCCAATCACAACGGACCGACACAGATTGTCGTATCCGGAAGCTTCGAGGCCGTAGACTCGGTCTGCGAACTCGCAACCGGCGCAGGAGGCAAGGCCATACCGCTCACGGTGTCGGGACCATTCCATTCTCCTTTCATGCTGCCTGCGCAGGAGGCATTGGCCGTGAGATTGGATACGCTTGTCTTCTCCCCCCCATCCATCCCTGTTGTCTCCGGGGTCACCGGGGAAACGCATTCGAGCGCGGCTGGGTTGAAGATGCTGCTCCGCCGCCAGATTACTGCACCGGTTCGATGGATCGATGTGCTCTGCAAGCTCGTGGAGTTTGGCGTCACAACGGCGATCGAGGTGGGGTCAGGGGACATCCTGACGAAGATTGGCAAGCGTTCCGGGCGAAAGATCCGCTTCATCACATCCGAGGAGGCCATCCATGAAGGCAGCTAACCCAGGCGTCAGCATTGTCACAGGAGCAATCCAGGGGATCGGAAAAGCGATTGCCACAAAGCTCCTCGATCAGGGAGGTGTCGTTGTCGGCTTCGACTTGAACAAAGAGGCGGGTCTCGCGTTGGAGCGTGATCTGGATCGATTCCAGTTCTTGGCTGCCAATGTGGCTGACTTGGCACAGGTTCAGGCTGCCGTCGATCGTGTGATCGAGACCCATGGGAGGATTGACGCACTCGTATGCAACGCCGGGATCACACGCGATCAACTGATTCTCCGGATGACTGAGAAGGAGTGGAACGACGTCATCACCGTCAACCTCGGCGGAACCTATAACTGCATTCGTGCTACAGCACGACAGTTCGTCAAGCAGCGCGGCGGTTCGATCGTTGCGATCTCGTCGGTCATCGGGCTCATGGGGAACGCCGGTCAGGCAAACTACGCTTCGTCCAAAGCCGGGATCATTGCGCTCTGCCAGAGCGCGGCCAAGGAACTCGGCTCCAGGGGCATACGCGTGAATGCGGTCGCGCCAGGCTTTATCGAGACGGGCATGACCTCCGTGCTCTCTGACGAGACAAAGAGCGCATTGCTCAACCGGATCCCGCTCAAGCGCGTCGGCAGTCCGGAAGATGTCGCCGCAGCCGTGGCCTTCTTGCTTTCGGATGAGGCTTCCTATATAACTGGTCAGGTACTTGGAGTCAATGGGGGGCTGTATCCCTAGACTGCCCAACACGAGGGAGGTTCATACGACATGAGTGATGTCGCAGAGAAAGTCAAAGCAATCATTTGCGATCAGTTGATGGTGGAGCCGGAGGAGGTCAACGATGACGCTTCGTTCGTCGAGGATCTCGGCGCCGATTCTCTGGATACTGTTGAACTCATCATGGAATTCGAGGACGAATTCGGAATCGAGATCTCCGATGAGCAGGCAGAGAAAATCTCCACAGTCAGCGAGGCGATCGCATATCTTGACAAGCTGTTGGCTGAGAAATCGGCCTAACCTCAAACCGAAGACGAAACAGGGACAACGCCGACGGGTTGTCCCTGTTTCGTTTCCTGAATCTTCAGCGCACAAGAGAGGTGGTACGGCATGGTAGAAGGCGAGAAACGCGGTAGGCTGGGGGGGAAGAGCTCAAACCCCTATCACGAGGGCAAGAAGTATCCGGAACCCACTCAGTGCCCTCAATGCCAGTTGATCTATCACAATGGGCGTTGGCAACACGGAGATCTCTCGGAGACCGCACAACACAAGATCCACGCCAGCCATTGTCCTGCCTGTCGCCGCGAGCTCGATCGCCTACCGTCCGGATTACTCCTCCTCCAGGGGAGCTACTTCGAGAAGCATCGTGATGAGATCCTGAACATTGCCAAGAACCAGTCCGAGGCTGCAGCAGCCCATCGACCCCTGCAGCGGATCATGTGGATCGAGCAGGACGGCAACGCCACCGAGATCGCGACAACCGACAGTCACTTGGCAACGCGGATCGGCAAGGCAATCGAAGGAGCTTGCAAGGGAGAATTGACTATCAAGCATGCCAGCGACGCGCAACTCGTTCGCGTGTACTGGGAGCGTCAGGACACTCCGGATGCCTGAGCGCGGCCTGCAAGAGCTCGCCGCGCTTTTGCAGGACATTTCCTCCAGCGCTCCCACGCCAGGAGGAGGAAGTGTCGCTGCGATCGTCGGGGCACTGGCTGCATCTCTCGGGGCGATGGCGGCCTCCATTCGCGCAAGCAAAACCTCGGACAACCGGATCCAGTCTCTTGCAAAGCGATTTTTCGACCACCAAGCGGCCTTCCTCCGGTTGTCCGCCGATGACGAGGCAGCGTTCGAGGAAGTCATGGCAGCATTCCAGCTCTCGAACTCCGACGAGGCCAAATCCTCGACACGTGAACGCGCGCTGCTCCGTGCTGCCGAAGTTCCGCTCGCGCTGGCTGCGCGCTGTTGCGATCTGCTGGATGATCTCGCGCAGATGGTCTCCCTCGCGACGACGCACAGCGTCAGTGATGTCGGTGCTGCCGCACACCTTGCTCGCGCGGCAGCTGAATCCACCTTGCTCAATGTCGAGATCAACGCGCACATGATGCAAGATGAAGCCGCACGAGGTGGGGTCCGACGCAAGAAGCGGGAACTCGAACTGCAGTGCGCGGAGCAAACACAAACGATTGTCGAGTCTGTGGAAGCGCGGATCCAAGGCTAAGCTCCGCCGCTTTCCCTCGCCGGAGGAATCCAATGCCAAAACCCGGTCTGGAACGCTATCGGGACATCATCGATGATTGGGATGCGTTCGTAGCAGTCCGCACAACGCCACTTCCGTACGTCGTCCGCGCCAACAGCCTGCGCATCTCCGGGACAAGCCTTCGAACCCGGCTCTCAACCCGTGGGGTCGAAGCCCATTTGCTTCCTTGGTCTCAAGAAGCGCTCCAAATCGGCTGCTCCCCAGGAAGCCTCATCGAACACTGGCTTGGCCTTCTGTATGCACAGGAGGCCGTGCAACTTCTTCCCGTCATGGTGCTCGATCCTCAACCTCACGAACGGGTCTTGGATCTCTGTGCAGCGCCAGGAGGCAAGACAACGCACATCGGGGCGCGAATGCAGAACACCGGCTGTCTTGTTGCCAATGAGCCGAACGGCCGTCGTCAGATGGGTTTGCTCGCGAATGTCAATCGTCTCGGCCTGCTGAATGTGACAATCACTGCCTATCAGGGCGAGAACTTCCCGATGGGGGAGCGATTCAACCGAATTCTCGTGGATGCACCCTGCTCCGCGGAAGGTACGTTGCGCAAGGAATCGTCGATGCGAGAAGGTGCATCGGAATCCGTGATTGCTCGATTGGCCAAACTACAGCGGCGCTTGATCCTTCGCGCGTTTGACCTGCTCATGCCCACCGGGGTCCTCGTGTACTCCACATGCACGTTCGCGCCAGAGGAGAACGAGGCAATCGTCTCGTTCTTGCTCAACGAGCGCGATGCTGTCGTGCATCCGCTGGATCTTCTCACGCCGACAGCGCCAGGTCTTTCCGCGTGGGCAGGGGAGCAGTATCATCCTCTAACCGTCGGCTGTCGGCGCATCTATCCATACCACATCAACAGCGGAGGTGGCTTCATTGCGCGAATCACCCGCGCTTAGGCACGAAATTACCTCGTTCTTCTCCAACCGTTTCGGGGTTCCCGTGAATTGGCTGGACGGCCTTGCATTCACCGAGAAGGACCATGAGATCTGGGCCGCCTCCGCACCGTGTCCAGAGGCACTCCACTCGAAGCGACCCTCTGGTCTTCGCATTGCACGCCGAGCTCCCCGCGGTCTCAAGCCTACCAGCGTGTTCTTGGCCACGCTGGGCACTCGTATCTCGTCCTCACGCATTCCACTAGACGCAACGACACTGCACACGGTGCTCATGGGGCAACGCGTCCCGCTCGAGAACCAATCGGATGGGTATGTTGCACTCGTCTATGGCAACGATGTCCTCGGCTGCGGTCAAGTCCACGCGGGCCTGCTTCGCGCACTCATCCCCACCGGTAGGCGAAGGGAACTGCTGGCCTTGCTCTCGAAACTCACGCAGACGTCAATCTAGCGAAAATGTAATCCAGATCACAGATTCCCGCACCCTCGATCGGCTAGAATCCTCCTGGAAGCTGGATCAATCGTCAAGGAGGTCAGGATGCGAATCCGAATGATTTTGCTGGTGGTTGCATTGGTGACATGTTTCGCCGTGGCTGCCGGCGCTGTTGACAACGTCATGTTCATCCTCGATGCATCGAACAGTATGAACAAGCCGTTCGGGGATGCAACACGGCTGAACACGGCAAAGCAAGCGCTCATCGACTTGCTGGGGGTTGTGGGGAATCTCGACACTGCGGGCCTCTACGTATACGGCCATCGAGTGGACAAGGGCAACGAAGTGGAGAGCTGTCAGGACATCGAAGCACTGTTCCCGGTGCTCCCTGCAAACGCGGAGACCGATCCCGCGATCATCGACACGATCCTGGGAGTCAGCGCGATGGGGAAGACTCCGATCGCCGATGCACTCGTTGCAGCGTCGAATGAGCTGCTGGGACTCGAAGGCGAATCCGCGATCGTGTTGATCACGGATGGCGAAGAGACGTGCGGAGGAGATCCGGAGATTGTCGCGCAAACACTGGCAACAATGATCCCGCCGATCACGCTTCACATCGTGGGGTTGGAGATCGGATTTGATGTCCAGGAGCGGTTGGCAAGAATCGCCGGGATCACCGGGGGCAACTACTACGCCGTGGGAGCTGCCGAGGACCTGTTTGGCGCCCTCTACACGGCTGTCGCCCCGCAGGAAACTGTAGAAGCCGTGCCTTCGTACTTCGCCCAATTCGGCGTAACGAACGTCATCTACGGAACTGAGGGTGACGACGTGCTCTACGGAACTGCTGAGAACGATCTCATCCTTGGACTGGGCGGAGATGACTTCCTGATCGGATTGGATGGGAATGACGTGCTCTGCGGAGGTGCGGGAACCGACATTCTCGAGGGAGGCAACGGAAACGATTGGCTGGACGGCGAAGCCGGAGACGATCTGATGTTCGGGGGTCCGGGAGACGACATGCTCTGTGGTGGCCCGGGCAATGACGCTCTGGAAGGCGACGCCGGAGATGATGTACTCGACGGCAATGAAGGCAACGACACCCTGCTTGGCGGTTATGGCAACGACATGCTTTACTCCGCAGACGCAGCGGACATTCTCCTTGAAGGCCAGGTCATCGCGGGTACGAGCTGTGCCTGCCCAGTCTGTACGCAGCCGTGCTCACCGGAGCCTGTTTGCCCTCAGCCTCCCAAGGAGATAGAGTGTCCGCCTCCGGCGAACTGCACGTCCCCTGTTTCTCCTGTACCGCCGGTCGCAACGCCTATCTGTGACGCCCCACCCGTCGTAAAGACACTCAACGAGGGCGAATCCATCCAGCTCCATGGCACGGTCTCCGATTCGGACTGCAACATCATGCAGCAACTCTGGCAAGCGAGCGTAGGCACTTTCAACGATGCTGCATCTCTGGATCCCGTGTACACGGCTCCGATGCTCGACGGCTGTGACAATCTTGATGTCGAGATCGTACTCACCGCGGTCGACACGTGTGGGGCCTCGGCGAGCGATGCGTTCATACTGCACATCGTGAACGTCAATCATCCTCCGACACTGGAGTTGGGTGATCCCCTCGTGGTGGACGAAGGTGGGTGTCTCACGATCACACCACAGGTCGCAGATCTCGATGGGGAGCCGCTGCACTACGCCTGGGGGATCAACGGCAACTGGGGCGGGATCCAAGATCCAACAGCTCCGATCGGCATGTTCTATGCGCCGATGATCGATGCCTGCGACGGCGTGGATATCATGGTCACACTCTCGGTCACAGACCCGTGCGGAGCGACCGTATGCGACACCGTGATAATTCACGTACGCAACGTGAATGCTGCACCCAGTGTCGATCTGGGACCGGACTTTGCGCTCACCGAAGGAACGGCCATTCAGATGAAGCCCGTCGTCATGGACCCCGAGTGCGAGATGCTCACCTACTGCTGGACCGCGACTTCGGGTGCATTTGATGACACCATGATTGCGAATCCCACCTACATGGTTCCCTTCACCGAACTGTGCCAAGGTGAGATGGTGACGCTCACGCTGACAGTTGTCGATCCGTGCGGACTGACAGCAACAGACTCCGTGAACATCCAGATCGTGAACGTGAACTGTGGGCCGACGGTGGACCTCGGACCGGATCTCTGCGTGAACGAATGCAGCAGCACGCTGCTCACGCCGGTGGTCAGCGATCCCGAGGGGGACTTGCTGACGTACAGCTGGACTGTGTCCAACGGAGCATTGGACTCCTACTGCGGTCCCGCGGCGGTATTCACCGCGCAGGCAATCATGGATTGCGGCTACGAGGATGTCGTGATTACGCTGACCGTTATGGATCCATGCGGTTTGGCTGCAACCGACTCGATCAACGTACGCGTCGAGAACGTCAACCAGCCACCAAGCGTACACGCGGATCCGTAGAACACGCCCCCAAAGGCGATTGATTGCACGGGTTGGTCTGCTCCGCTCTCGCTAGAGAGTGGAGCAGATCACTTTGTCTGGGGAGCACGCACAGGCGTCGAGCATCTTCAGCACAATCGAGCCGATCGGATTCCGGTCTGCGAGCGCGTGCGCAACATGGAGATGCAGACACTTGATACCCGCAGCATCTGCAATGCCCCCAATGCCGCGTGACTCGAGCGCGGCCAGCATGCCGGAGCGCTCCAACTGCGCTCGCGCGTCGGAGCGCAACAGCGCGCTTCTTTGCGCACGATAGCGTCGATGTGCCTGCTGCATCGATAGGCGGAGTTTGGGTTGCCGGCGCATTCGAGCTTCAAGCAGCGGAATGGTCCCTTGGGATTCCAGCCGGTCGATCGCCTTGGCGAGAAACGGGCAGGTCAACCAATAAAGGGTCGGAAACGGTTCGCCATCGAGCACCGGATGCACCGTGAGCACTTGCGGATACCCGTACGCGCAACGGACTGCCACGGTATTGCTTCCCCTCAAGCTCCGGCGGATCTGCTTCTCAACGATGCGAGCATCGTCTAGAGACAGCGCGTCCATGACTCCCTCCTGTAGCGCACAGCCGCCAACTCCTCGGCGCGAGCGATTTCCGCTGCGGTTCCCTGTTTCGATTGCGGCTGAGCATCGAGCACGCGTGCGAACGCGTGCGTCACCGGCGCGATCAGCGCCTCAGCCGATAGCGCAAGACCCGTGCATCGCTCGATCGAGGTCACAGGACGGGGAGTTGACGCAACCGCCTGTGAACGGTACGAAGAACGCAACGCAAGCAGCAGGCGTTCCATCGGATGCTCAGGAAGCGATCGCAGCAGCGTTGCATGGTAGAGCATGGTCTCTCCTCGATGAATCTGCGCCGCACCTGAGAGCTTTCGCCCATCCACGAACAGGCTGTTCTCCGCTACTCGGACCACCAATCCAAACGCCTGGAGTCCCTCTGCAAGGGCGTTCCCGAAAACCGAGAACACCTCTCGAACCGTGCGTAGTCCTTTTCGCTTGGGTCCGACAACCGTGAGATTGAGATTGCCTGGATCATGTAGCACCGCACCTCCGCCGGACAGGCGTCGCACGACGACATATTCCAGCGCGGCCGCCTGCCTTTCGTCCACCTCGTCGATGAGGCACTGGGAGCGGCCGATGACAACGGCCCGTCGATTCACCCAGAGTCGAAGCGTTGTCCGCCCGTTGTTCCGAGCCGCGTCAAGCAGCACTTCATCCATGGCAACCCCCACTGCGGGATCGAGCGGTTCGAACTGCGTTAGGATCCGCATGAGGACGAATAGGCTTCGTGCGCGTGATACGAACTCCGCACCAGCGGGCCAGCCACAACGGCTCGAAAACCGAGGGCAAGCGCTTGCGCCCGAAGCTGTTCGAACTCCTCCGGAGCGACGTATCGAGCGACTTCCGCGGCGTCCGGGCCGGGACGTAGGTACTGCCCCAGCGTTAGGATTTGAACACCGGCGTAGCGGAGATCGTTGAATGCCTGCGCCAGTTCCGCCCGCGATTCGCCAAGCCCGAGCATGAGGCCGCTCTTTACAATTGCGGCACCCGATGCAGAGAGGTACGCGAGGACATCGAGCGACTGGAGGTACCCCGCACGGCGATCCCGATACTGAGGAGTCAAAGACGCAACGGTCTCCAGATTGTGTCCACAAACGTCCGCACCGGCATCGAGCACTCGATCCAGTGACGCGGTCCTTCCGGAGAAGTCCGGGATCAGCACCTCGATGCGAACCTCCGGGCGCTCGTCTCGGATGGCACGAATTGCTCTGGCGAACACCTCCGCCCCACCGTCCTCAAGATCATCCCGATCCACAGAGGTCAGCACCACATACTTGAGACCGAGTTCGCACACCGCCGCCGCAATCCGCTCGGGTTCGCCCCAGTCGACGACTCCCTCTCGAATCCCTGTTGGCACCGCACAGAAGCGGCATGCACGCGTGCAAACCTCGCCCAGCAACATGAAGGTCGCCGTGCGGTGGCTCCAACACTCGGCGGCATTGGGACACGCAGCACCTTGACAGACTGTGGTCAAGTTGTGCTTTGCCAATAGCGCACGGACTTCCCGGATTCCCGCGGCCTCCGACGGCGTCGGTACGCGAATCCGAATCCAGGAAGGCAGTCGTTCAGACACGCTCCATCAACTCCTCAGCAGAGCTCTCCACAAGCGTACACGCGAGCACGTCTTCCACAACGGGCAGCATGGTATCCAGGACGTCCGATACGCATGCACTTCCGTTTCTCAGATCCGTAATGGAGACCAGTTTCTCGGAGAGTCCGCACGGACGAATCATCGCGACGTGCGCAGGGTCTATGTCCACATTGAGGGCCAATCCATGGAGGCTTACCCATCGCTTCACGTGCACGCCGATGGATCCAATCTTACGTTCGCCGACCCACGCTCCTGGGGCTTGCAGCTTGCGTCCGGCTTCAATGCCCCACCCAGCTAGCGTTCGAATCATGACTTCCTCGAGATTGCAGATGTACGTGTGAATATCCTTGCCCCAGGAACGCAAATCGAGAATCGGATAGAGAACCAGCTGCCCCGGGCCGTGGTACGTGATGTCGCCGCCACGTTCGATGTCCACAAGATCAATGCCCGCATCGATGCGCATGGCTTCATCCACGAGCAAGTTCTCCCGGCTGCCCGTTCGCCCGATGGTGAACACAGGATTGTGTTCCACGGACAGAAGAAGATCGCCGATCTCGCCGGCGCAACGTTTCACATGAAGTGCACGCTGGAGAGACAGCGCCTCTCGATAGTCCGTGCGCCCCAATCGAAGATGCTGGACAATCCTAGGCACGGTCAAGCGTCCCCAACACCGTCACTCTGTCGATCGCGGACAGAGGCTGTGCATGGATCTCGCGAAGAACTCCATCCACAGGTGCAGGGACGACGAAGGTTGCCTTCTCAGTTTCGATCTCGAGCAAGTCGTCTCCTTCCACAACGTGCGTGCCCGGTTCTACCAGCCAGGACACCAACACCGCACGATCGACCTCTCCAAGATCGGGCATTCGAATCTCGACAGCGTTCTTGCTCATGCATCCTCCCTCTGAACTCGCCGCGAAGTCTAGCCGATCCTCCCAGCCAGGTCATCTTGCTCTGCAGAACCTGGAACGATACATTCTCTGGAAAGGAGATGGTATGGGATTCACGTGTGGGCTGGTCGGACTCCCGAATGCTGGGAAGTCGACAATCTTCAACGCGCTCTCCAACGCCGGCGCCAAGGTCGAGAGCTATCCGTTTTGCACAATTGAGGCCAACATTGGAACCGTGGCAGTTCCTGACGATCGCTTGGATCGACTGGCAGCGTTGTTCCCCGAGAAGAAGAAGATTCATACCCATCTTGAATTCGTGGACATCGCCGGACTCGTTGAGCATGCCGCGGACGGCGAAGGGATGGGCAACCAGTTTCTCTCGGAGATTCGCTCTGTCGATGCCATTTTGCACGTCGTGCGATGCTTCGAAGCGGACGACGTGGCGCATGTCACGGGCTCAATCGATCCGGCACGAGATATCGAGATCATCGAGACCGAACTCCTGCTCAAGGACCTTGAAACGATGACACGGGTTGAGAAACGGTTGAGCCAAGAGATGAAAAGCAAAGACCGCTCGGCTCCGGCACGCCACGCGGCCTGGGAGAAGCTCGTGTCTCTGGTCGCAGAGGGTGTAATGCTGAGATCCGCTGCCGTGGATCACGCAATCGAGGACGTCATTCGAGACACCTCGCCGCTGACAATCAAGCCCATGCTATTTGTCGCAAACACCGATGCCCATGGCTCCAACGAACACAGCCAAGCCGTGGTGAATGCCGCTACCGCAAGAGAGGCCGAAGCCATCGAGATTCGGGGACGGTTGGAGGCGGAAATCGCGGAGGTCGCGTTCGATCCGGAGGAACGCCTCTCGTATCTCGAGGAATACGGCATGAAGGAGACCGGGTTGCACCTGCTCGTTCAGGCGGGCTACCGACTGCTCGATCTCGTGACCTTTTTCACCGTCGAGGGGCCTGAGGTGCGCGCATGGACCGTGCCCAGCGGTACCGTGGCTCCCGATGCGGGTGCGAGAATCCACTCCGATTTCGCAGAACGCTTCGTGCTTGCCGAAGTCATGGATCTGGACGCCCTTCTGGAATCCGGGTCCGAGAAGCTGTTGCGTGAGACCGGACGACTTCGGAGAGCGGGCCATGACCACGTCGTGCAGGATGGCGAAGTCATCCACTTCATCTGCGCATGATCCCCATCGTCTTGAGCCACGACGACCCAGAAACTCCGCACGCCCTCGCACTCGCGCTCGAGATCGGGCAGACGATCATTTTCCCAACCGACACGGTCTACGGCATCGGCGGCAACCCGTGGGATCAGCGCCCCCTTGGCAATGTATGTCGGCTCAAGGATCGATCGCCGGATCAGCCCTATACGCTGCATCTCCCAAACACCGAGATGATCGATCGTTTCGTACGAGTTGACGATCGCCTCCGCAGGCTGGTACGTGCGCTGCTTCCGGGTCCCTACACCCTTCTTTTACCCGCATCCCAGGACGCGCCACCTTCTGCGGTGCTGCAAGGCAACGTTGGAATCCGTGTGCCCGATCACCCGCTTTTTCGCGATGTCCTGCGCCAACCCGTATTCGGCACGTCGGTCAACGTGCACAATGCACCGCCACTCAATACAGTTCAGGAGCTCATTGAGCAGTTCAACACGGTCGACTTGCTCGTCACCGGTGCGGTCAAGGGCACACCATCGGCAATCCTGGACCTTACAGCATCCCCGCCACGATTGATTCGAGGGATCCTCTCCGAAGCAGCGCAGCGTCTACTTGAACAGAAATAGGCAAGCGACACCGCCAACAGCGAGCACGGTCCCGAGAATCGCCTGCCAACCGATGCGTTCCTTCAGCACGTAGTGAGAATACGGAAGCAGAAAGACCGGCGGCAAAGCCATCAGCGCGGATGCCACACCCACGTGCGCCCTGGACAACGCAATCATGGACAGCGTCACACCTACGAAAGGGCCGGCAATCGCTCCTGCGATCATCGACCGCGACGCCCGGAGGTTGCGAAACGCCGCGCCGTCCCCTTGCCAGGTCTTGCGGAGCAGGGGAACGATCCAAACAGCCAGCGTCGCAGCGAGAATCTGGACAGTGTTCGCAGACAATGGAGCGAAGCCACCGGCAAGTGCCTGCTTCGAGAACATGTAACGCAAGGATTGCGTGAGGACCGTGCCCAGGGCGAAGCCAACGCCAATCCAGACCTTGCCACGCGTTGACTCGGCCTCTTCTGCGTGGCGCCCACGGATGACGATCAGGATACCCGCAATGATCGAGAGCGCAGCCAACCATTGGATCGTGGATAGCCGCTCGCCGAAGATGGCCCACGCCAGCAGCGTGCTGAACAACGGAATCAGCGCGGTGACAAGCGAGGTGCGATGTGGCCCGAGATGGAAGAGCGCACGGAAAAGCAGCGCATCAGAGATGGCAAAGCCGACAACGCCGGAGAGTGCCAGCCACCCCCAACGGCTCAGCGCTGCGCCAAACGGCAACGGCGTTCGAAATACAGCCAGATGGACTAGTAGCAGCAAGACGGTGGCAACCGTGAGCCGCCATCGATTCAACCACTTCGGTCCATTGATGCGCACGGCCACCGTGAACCAGATATAACTACCGGTCCAACAAAGCGCCGTGCACAGCGCAGCCGCTTCTCCTGCGAAGCTCCCCGACATCAACGCCTACGTCCTCTGGATCGGCTGGAATCGTGCGACAAAGTGGCGTAGCGGACCCTCGCCTTCGAGGATTCGGTATCCGGGCAGGCCCTCCTTCTGCTCGGCCACAGCTCGTGCCGCTCCGATCACAACATCGAAGTGCTCGCGCGTGTACATGCGACGAGGGATCGCCAGGCGGACGAGTTCCATTGCCGGGTAGACAACTTCGCCCCGCTCGTTCTCGCTCGCGAACATCACGCTGCCGATCTCGACGCCGCGTACGCCGCCTTCGAGATACAGGGCATTCGTAACCGACAGCGCCGGAAACTCACCCTGAGGCACGCTGGGCAGCATCCGGCGCGCATCCAAGTACACGGCATGTCCGCCGATCGGCTCGATGATCGGAATTCCGGCGCGCATCAATCCTTCCCCAAGATACCGGGTTTGCCCGATGCGATCTTTCAAGTAGGAGAGCTGCAACGCTTCGCGCAGTCCCACGGAGATCGCTTCAAGATCTCGTCCGGCAAGCCCTCCATACGTGGGGAACCCTTCCATGAGGATTAGCCGTCCACGCGCGATCTCATGCAAATCCGGATCGTTCATGGCCAGCAATCCGCCGATGTTGACCAGCCCATCCTTCTTGGCGCTCATGGTCATCCCATCCGCAAGCGAGAAGATCTCACGCGCGATATCAAGCGGTGTCTTGTCAGCATAGCCGTCTTCTCGTTCCCGGATGAAGAAGGCGTTCTCCGCAAACCGGCAAGCATCGATGAAGAACGGCAGCCCTGCCTCATGCGCAATCGCGGAGACTTCTCGGAGATTCGCGAGCGAAACCGGTTGCCCGCCACCGCTGTTGTTGGTAATCGTCATCATCACCAGCGGAATCCTCTCGGGTCCAACCTCTGCAATCAGCGCACGCAGTTTGCTCGGGTCCATATTGCCCTTGAACGGGTGTCGCGACGTCACATCGAATGCTTCATCGATTACGAGATTCACTGGATCGCCGCCGTTGGCCAGAATGTTTGCGCGCGTAGTGTCGAAGTGCATGTTGTTGGGAATGACCTGCCCGGGCTTGCAGATCGATGAGAACAGCACGTTCTCCGCGGCGCGCCCTTGGTGTGTTGGCAGAACGTACTTGAATCCGAAGATCTCGTCCGCCGTTGCCATGAATCGCTCATAGCTGCGGCTTCCGGCGTACGATTCGTCGCCTCGCATCATGGCCGACCACTGCTCTTGACTCATCCCACCGGTGCCGGAGTCGGTCAGCAAGTCAACGTAGACGTCTTGCGCGCGCAGGTGGAAGACGTTGTATCCCGCATCCGACAGGCGCTGGCTGCGCTGCTCATAACTCAGAATGTCGATGGGCTCAATGACTTTGATTCGGTAGGGGGGCAGGCTTTTTCCCTCTTTCATCCGCTTCCTCCTTGCTTCTTCTAGACCTCGGTGAAACGTCCGTTCACTGCGACCGAAGCCCACGTAGAAACGGAGGATGCGGGATGTTGCGACGCACGAAACGAAGGAAATCGTCGAGACGGAGCCAGCGTTCGGAATCGCCGTTGCGGTTCTTCGCGTTCTTCATACGTCCAGCCTCCTCGCAAGATGTAGCGAGATTCTAGGTGATCGCCTGGAGCCCATCAAACCCCGTTGTACCCCTCATCCGAGTTGACGCCTTACGCTTGATCGGATTACAGTTGGAGACTTCATCGGCTCCGGGGTGGCGAATGCGCAAACAAGTGGACAAGCACATCGCGAATGGGCAACATGCTTCGCTCGCGAAAGCGCTCGACGGCGCTGCGATCAAGGAGTACCGCTATGCAGCACGAACGCTGCATGCTGCACTGCGCGATCGTGACGGCGAACTCATGAACTACGTCGTCACATCCTCTTCCAAGCCCGACAAGTCGACGCGACTCCTCACTTGTGAACTCTTGCCCTTTGCCTACGGGCGAGATCAAGCACGTTCCCTGAGTATCTTGGAAGCGCTGGTCGAAGATGAGGATTGGTCCATCCGTGACGCAGCCAGCGAGACGTGTGGACGCATCTTCCGCAGCAACTTCTCTCCCATGCTCGGCGTACTCGAGATGTGGCGCGCAAGCAAGTCGGCAAACGTCCGGCGTGCGGTCGTACTCGCCTCCATGCGCGCGGCCAGTCCACGGCACCTCGAACGCGCAGAGCCACTGTTGAAGCTTCTCGAGCCCTTACTCGAGGATCGAGAACCTCTCGTACGCCGCAATCTCGGACCCTCTGCCCTAGGAACCGTGTTGCTCCAGCACTACCCATCCGCTGCGTTCGAGTACCTCGTGAAGTGGTCAACTTCCAATGATCCACAGGTATTGTGGAATGTCGCCATGGCGTTCTCCTGCAAGCCTGCAGCCACGATTGCGAAGAAAGCGCTGATCGTGCTTCGGAAACTCTCGCTCGACGAGCGGCGATTCGTCTGGCGCGCAGTGGCATCTGCAATGTGGAAGCTGGGGCGCAAAGCCCCCGAATTGATTCGCCCGGAATTGGCACGTTGGCTCGAGGATGAACGCCGAGTGAACGTTGCCCGCGAAGCGCTCAAACACCTCTAGTCGCACATCCAGGATGGCAGTCTCACGCAACATCGAGTAACGTTTTCGCCCAAGGATATCATGACGTTCAGAACCTACGATCGACAGAGAGACGCCGAGACCGTGTTGCGCATCTATCGGGAAGTCGGCTGGGTCAGCGAGAAGGTGCACGCGGACGCGGCGCGGCTGCTCTCGGAATCCGGACATGGCATGGTCGCTGAGCTGCATGGAGAAGCGGAGTGTTTTGTCATGGCGCACGACGGTGTACTTCGGCACAGAGACACGGACGTCCCACTCTGTACCGTCACCGGCGTCACCACAAGCAGAATCGCTCGCAAGCAGGGACTCGCCGGCCGGTTGACAGCCAAGCTGCTCTCCGAGCGGGCGATCGCAGGCGATATGGTCGCAATCTTGGGCATCTTCGAACAGGGCTACTACAATCAACTTGGTTTCGGCAACGGCAGCTATGAACACTGGTGCCGAGTCGATCCCGCGCACCTTCGCATTCCGGTCAAGCCCCGGATTCCAGTCCGGCTGTCCAAGGATGATTGGCAATCCATGCACGAGAATCGATTGGCAAGAACACGCGCCCACGGTGCATGCTCAATTCTCGCGCCAGACTTCACGCATGCCGAGACGGCATGGACCGACAATGGATTCGGACTCGGGTACCACGACGACGCCGGCACGCTGACCCATCACGTCTGGTGCGAAGCCAAGGGGGAACACGGACCGTACAGCGCCCACTGGATGGCGTATCGGACACGCGAGCAATTCCTCGAGCTGATGGCGCTGATCAAGAGCCTGGAAGAGCAAGTCCGATCCGTCAACCTACGAGAACCTCCGGGGATTCAGTTGCAGGATTTCATCCATACGCCGTTCCGTCTCCGGCAAACGACGCGCCGCTCCGAACACGAGAACTACATGTCCGCGGCCGCCTACTGGCAAGCAAGGATGCTGGACATCGCGGCGTGCATGAAGAACACACATCTCGACGGAGCCCCACTTCGGTTCAATCTGCAACTCACCGACCCAGTCACCCGCTACCTTCCGGAATCCGATCCATGGGTCGGCGTTGCAGGAACTTATGCAGTTACTGTCGGAGAAACATCAGAAGCGGTGCCAGGCAGCGATCCGAAGCTGCCCACGCTTCGTGCCTCCGTGAATGCCTTCACGCGGCTGTGGCTCGGCGTTCGATCCGCCACGAGGCTTGCCTGGACCGACGAACTCGAAGGCACACCCGAGCTCCTCGCGGCACTGGACCGCACATTCCTCCTGCCTACGCCCCAGCCGGATTGGGACTTCTAGTCAGCGGACACGCAAATCAACTCGGTTTGCGGCACCGACAGGAATTCGCAGCCATCTGATGTAACCCATACATCCTCTTCAAGGCTGACCATCCCGTAGTCTGCCGTGCGCACGCCGAGTTCGAGTGTGAAGACATTCCCTGCCTCAACCACGCCATCCGGGGCATCTCCGTAACGTTCCCAGCGCGGACCGAGCAGCGTCCCTCCATCGTGCGCGTTCCGCCCCACTTGATGCCCCAAGGCATGCAGATACTCCTCGTATCCTGCGTCTGTGACCACGCGACGCGCGATCGCGTCGACATCTGCGCCGATCGCTCCCGGCTGGAGCACCGCTGCAGATTCCGTAATCGCCTTGCGTACAGTCGCAAAGGCTCGTTCCACCTGCTCAGGAATCTCCTGGGGTGTGCCAAAGAACACCATGCGCTGCAAGTCGGAGCAGTACCCATCGACCCGGATTCCGAAATCGAAGTGGAGCAGATGCCCCTTGCGGGTTCGCAAGCCCGTGGCTCCGACGTGCCCGAACACTTTGTCCGGTCCTGCATCCACAGCTGGATTGTGGTCGATATTCCAGGCGAACCCTACACCGCGTGCAGCCACGGCCTCGTGGAAACGATCCCGGATCTCGCGTTCGGTCATCCCCACGCTCAGGCTCGGGATCATCTCATCAAAGATCGCCTCCGTCCCGCGAACCGCAACTCGAATCCGTTCGACTTCTTCGGTGATCTTCCTTCCTCGGAGCGCAGCAATCAGTCTCTCTGCTTGGACAAGCCGGTCTCTGTAGCACGTTTCCCCAAGGATTTCATGAAGCCAGTCGCGCATTCCGGCCGTCAAGCCGTCTGCGGCAACCGAATTTCGACTGACGTTGATCGCAATGGAAGCCGGATCCAAACGCGTGAGTGCTTCGATGAGATGCGGGGCCACGTTCTGATCGTAAGGCACCACACGGTCGAACAGCCCTTCTGGGAGGCCATCGGCATCATACCGGCCAACGATCGCGATACGTTCGCCGGTCCGTGCGAGCAGCAACGCCGAGGGCCAAACGACGTCGCCCTCCATCAAGAGCCTCATCGACGGATCGGGCACCTGATCCGTCTCGCGCACCCACAGCAACCAGCACCCCAAATCCAATTCATCCAGAATCTCGCACGCCTGTGTCGCTTTGCGTACCCCCAGATCACTCACAATTGCCTCCTAAGCTCGTACCTCGAGCACGGCGTTCCGCGCGCAGCAGTCGATTCCCTGTATGGATGCCGACACGACGCTTGCCATGGTCTCATCGCAAACCCGCAAGCTGGCCCTTCCAATACGAACATGGCCAGCCTCCAAACCTTGCCCGGGAACACGAAGAGACTTGATGTTCCCGCAAGCTGGCCCTTCCAATACGAACATGGCCAGCCTCCAAACCTTGCCCGGGAACACGAAGAGACTTGATGTTCCCGCAAGCTGGCCCTTCCAATACGAACATGGCCAGCCGAACTCAAAACGCCCTCCTTTGAACCAATTGCCTCCGCGGTCATACATAGGAATGATACTAGATCGATCCAAGAGGAGGTTCGAGATGAAGCTACTGAGAGGCGTGTTCACGGGTGTCAGCATCGCTGCCTTCTTCTTCTTCAGCTGGATTCTGAAGCTGTTGTGGAACAGCATCCTGTTCGAGCAGCTCCAACTGGTCAACAAGACGGTCACCTATTGGCAGATGGCGGGCTTGTGGTTCTTCGTCATCATCCTGTTCGCGTTCGCCGGAATTGGAGTACCATCCAAGATCGTCCGGAAGAGACACCCATTCGATTAGTCGCATGAGCTTCCACGTAGACGGCCCGGGCGAATCGCCTGGGCCGTTTTCTGTTGGCTCGGAGAGGAGTCAGAGATGCAGGACTACGACCCGAAGTGGATCCGTAGGTACTACGACGACTACGGTTTGCAGGAATGGAACCGATGGGAGCTCTCCCCTGTCGAGCGGATCAAGTGGTTCGTACATCTGCACCATCTGCGCATCCACGTGTCAGAGAATGACCGCGTTCTTGAGATCGGCGCCGGCGCGGGTCGTTTCACGCGCGAACTTGCCACGAGGGTAGACTCCATCGTCGTCGGCGACATTTCGCCCGGCCAACTCGAGCTGAATCGGAAGCACGCTTCGGAGTATGGGTTTGCGTCCGCTGTCGAGGATTGGGTTGAGTGCGACGTGTGTGCGCTGGATGATTCGTTCCCCAAGGCAGCTTTCGATGCTGTCGTCTGCTATGGCGGCCCGCTAAGCTACGTGTTCGATCAGCGAGAGATCGCGCTGGAGCAGATGGTTCGGATCGTCAAGCCCGGGGGCATCCTCTTGCTCAGCGTGATGTCACTCTGGGGTTCGGTACACCAGTTTCTCGAAGGCGTGCTTCGCGTCCCCATCGAGACCAACCGCGACATCGTAGCCTCGGGAAACCTTGTCCCATCCAACATCGGCGCAAATCGTCACTACTGTCACATGTTCCGCGCGGATGAGCTGCGTGAACTCCTGGAGCGACATGGATTGGAGATCCTCACGTTGTCGGCCTCCAACAGCCTTTCAACCCATCATGCGGAACTGCTCGAGGAATTGGGCGAAGACGATCCGAAGTGGGCACACCTACTCGAGATGGAGATCGAAGCCTGCCAAGCGCCGGGCTGTCTGGATATCGGGTCGCATCTGATCGCGATCTGTCGAACGCCTGTGTAGCCTGAACTAGGGTTTCTCGTACGGCCGATCACGCAGGCGATCCGCTGCGCCAAGCCGCTTGGCCTGCCGCTTCCACATGGCGTTGCCTGCCATGATGTAGAGCCAACGTGGGAACAGTGGCTTTTCCGTAAGGTGAGAGACGATATCGGGCATCAGGACGTCATCGTTGAGCGCATTGGCAACATGCGCCAGTGCCTCCTCGAGCCTTCTGCGCAGCATCCCCGCCATCCCGAGCGCGACCGCGCCAAACCACACGAACCCTGCCTGCTCACTGAATGCCCTCAGCATCCGCGCAGCAAGGAAGTTATGGGAGGGTTCGAGGTAGCCGCAGTTCATGATCGACACAAGTTGAGTCGGGTTTCGCAAGGTATCACGGGCGCTTTCGCGACTCGCAATTCGCTCGAGCGCTTCGACCACAGGCCCCGGAAGGCCGTCAACGTACAACGGGAATGAGAGCAATACAGCATCGGACGCGTCGATGGCTCGATACATCTCGGCCTCGAGCGTAGCATCGGCCAGCGTCTTGTGGAGATGAAACGGTGCGCAGTCCCAGTCTCGCGACTCGAGAATCCCTGTGACCACCTTCGCAAGCCGTCCGGAACTACTTCGCTCCAATCCTTTCGGGCTGCCGACGAGCAGAACAATTAATCGGCGTGAATCGCCCATCACCGGATCACCTCTTCCAGAAGCTCCTCAAGCGATGCGGCCAACGCGTCACGATCCATGGAACTCAAAAGCGCACGTGCCACCGCGCGTGGCGCATACATGTTGAGCGCGTTGCGCTGAATAAGCATCTCGAACGTCTCCTCCTGATCGAGGTCATCGCTCGCCATCCACCCGATGGAGAGCAGGCGCGGATACTTCGCGTACCGCTTCTGATGATGCACTTCTCCCTTCAGCTTGCGGAACATCGGTGAGATGATCGAGATCGAGCGATCGAGCGCGTTCTTCAGGGACGCGGAGTACCCGCCGAACGTCACAGGAGTCAAATAGATCACGAGATCGCTAGCGACAATTTGTCTGGCCACTTCGCGTCCTTCATCATCGATCACGCATTCCCCAGGTGTCTTCACCCAGCAGCCGAAGCAGCCGAGGCAATGTGCAATCTCCATCTCCCGAAGCACGAGCCGGTCCACAGACCAGCCCCTGCGCCCTCCGGCATCCTGGAGCACCTCCCAGGCGCTCGTCGAGAAGGTATCGCTTGCGTGGCTTCCATCGAGTACGAGTAGGTTCATTGTCTCCATCCTACAGGAAGCGCTCCCACTTCACCATCCAGTACCCGGCGGCCGATACATTGTGGCTGAGATCGTAGCACAGTATCCTGTTTCCATGAGGTCACGTTGGCTCGGCTCGAACTCCGGCGCGCTTACAGCTTGTGCGAGACGGATTCGTCTTGCGGAAGCCTTGGCCGTTGTCTCTTTGCTCTGCCTCGTCGTGCAGGTGCTCATTCCTACAGTCTTTCTGGAGACTGCAGCCCTCGTGTTGTTGGCCGGAGCCATCCTCGCCGGCTGGAGTGCTGTGCTGGCGTGGCGACTTCCTGTCCTGCCGTCCCGGATCATCGCCTTCCTCGGAGTGGTGTGGGTAGCCGGTCTTGTGACAAGCATCCTGCTCGTTCTGTGGGCAGACAGCGGATCGACAGCCGTTGGGCTGCGAGTTGCAGCCTTTCTGTTGGCGGCAGCGCTGAGCCTTTGTGTCGGTGCGCTCTTCTTCCGTGCGCTGTTTCGAAAACGCACAACGCCATGGATTGTGCGTGCACTCTCGCTACTCTCTCCAGTCGCTGTACTCATCTTAATCGTGGTGCAACTCATCGACTAGCTGATGCCAAAGCGCATCTCGCGAGGCTTGGCGGCAGCAAAACAGTGTGATACACTCCCCGAACCCTGTTCAGGAAAGGAACGATCATGGCGAAGCAGCTCTACCGCAACACAAAGGACGAAATGCTCGGGGGCGTGTGCAGCGGCCTTGCAGAGTACTTCGATGTCGATCCGAATCTGGTGCGGCTGCTATTTGTGGTCTTTGCCGCAGTCACCGGCGTCGGTGTACTCGTCTACATCGCACTCTGGCTGATCGTTCCAGAGAAGGAGGAACGCGCAGAGGCACCGCATGCGTCATTCGGAGATCGGGTTCGTGAAGGTGCCGAAGATATCGCCGATCGTGCGCGAGAGTTCGGAGACAGCCTGCGAGATCGGGATTCGAGCAAGGGGCCGGTGGCCGCATTTTTCATCTCGGTCGTCTTGATCGTGGTCGGGGTGATCTTCCTCCTGCGCAATCTGGGATTCCCATGGATGCGTTGGATCGCATTCGAGACCATCTGGCCCATCATCATCATTGTCGTAGGACTCGTCTTCCTGTGGCGCTGGGTACGGCGCGCATAGGTCGATCGACCAAAGGAGTGGACATGCCTGGTTTCCGAAGATTCAGAGGATTGTTGATGCCGGTCGTCTTCATCGCCGCCGGCGTCGTGCTGCTCCTCAATACACTTCAAGTACTCGATTGGGGCGTCTGGCAAGACATCGCCAAGCTCTGGCCCATCGCCGTCATCCTGTTCGGTCTCAACCTGCTGTGGGTGCAGTTCAGACGGGGGTAGGCTGGCAGCCGCCAACTCGTACCCGCAAGAAGACAGCTTCTAAGGCCCAGCATTGCGGGTTCGTCTTCTGCAAAGAGTGCGAACTGCTTGAGGCATCAACCAGAGGCTACTGTTGTGAGTGCGAATCCTCTTGGGGGTGAAGCAAGCGCGAGGTTTCACGCTCGCGCTTGCCTCACCCTCCTTAGGATCGGGCTGCCTAGTTCGCACGGCAGATCGGAGCGAACTTACAAGCTGGCCAAGAACCTCGAATCGATTGGCCAGCCAAGTTCAGAATCCTCTTGGGGGTACTGAATGCGGCGCTTGCAGAAGGAAGTGGGAGATCACCTCGGTCTCTGCCTCTCGACCATTCGCGTGATCGTAACGCAGCTCGGAGAGCGTCGGAAATCCCAAGATCCACGATGTGAGCATCCCGTTTCCAGCGTTTTCGAGTCACAGGGCGAATGTCCTCCCGGATCTCGCAGGCTCACTCGTGTCCGCGCATCATTCAATGGTAGACCCCACAGACTCCCCTGTTGACTGCCTCTTCTCGGTCACTGTAGAGTGGTGCAACTGAGTACCGCGGAGGTGCGAGATGCTGAGACCACCATCGCGCAGTTTCCTGTCCATCGCAGTCGTCATACTCACGTTTCTCATAGCCTTTGCTCTGCCCCTCGGAAGCCCCGGCCAAGGAGCCGATGAAGATCTGCAGGCTTGCTGTTTCCCCGACGGAAGCTGCGAGGACTGTGATCCGGAGAAGTGCTCTGCCAGGGGAGGAACACCTCAAGGATATGGAACCTGCTGTGACTGCACCGAATGTCCACAACCCACACAGGCATGTTGCTTCGATGACGGGAGTTGTCTGGGCCTAACGGTGGAAGCATGCGCCAGTGAGGGCGGAACACCCCAGGGTGAAGGGACGGATTGCTCCCCGAACCCCTGTTCCCAGCCGACACAGGCGTGTTGCTACGACGACGGTCGCTGTCGAGAACTCCCAGTGGATGAGTGTCTGGGAGACGGCGGCACACCGCAGGCTGAAGGGACGGATTGCTTCCCTAATCCTTGTCCTCAGCCGACACAGGCGTGCTGCTACGACGACGGTCGCTGTCGAGAACTCCCAGTGGATGAGTGTCTGGGAGACGGTGGCACACCGCAGGGTGAAGGGACGGATTGCTCCCCGAACCCCTGTCCTCAGCCAACACAAGCCTGTTGCTTTGAAAACGGAATCTGCAAAGACCTTGACGTGGCGTCGTGCAGTTCCGAAGGAGGCGAACCTCAGGGAGCAGGCACGAATTGCGCCCACACCCGTTGTCCCCAGCCGGCGCAGGCATGCTGCTTCCTGGGCGGAAGCTGTCAGGATCTTCAAGTCGAATCATGTCTCGGAATGGGCGGCATATCTCAAGGGGAGGGGTCATGTTGCCGACGGATCGCCTGTCAGGCGCATCCACTGGTGGAGATTCAACTGACTTCACCAGCGCCTGGCGAAGCGCTTGCACCAGGAGGCAGCTTCTGCTGGGAAGGACTGGGGCTCCCCGGCGTGACATACACTGTGATCTCCCGCACACAGAACTGCGATCCCGAAGTCCTGAGCAGGCCTCACCCGTTCGCACCTCTGATCCCAGATCCCGAAGCCGAGAACGCGAGGAGAAAGCGGGTAGATGAGATCCTTCGGAGGAAGGCTGGATTGAGAACATCCATGACTTGGAGTGACTACTGCGGTCATCAGCTCCTACAGCTAAGAAAACTAACAGAACGGGTCGACGGCAAACCCTCTGTCCTCGAAGGGCTAGAAGCGCGGCGGCAAGTTCTTGTGGATGCTTGGGGCGATGCCATCTACAACGATAGCGAAGACTACATTCCGGAGTTTGATGTACCCACTCAATGCACACGCGATCTCGGATTGCCCCAATTTGACGACATTGAGCCCGGAGACTGTGAGGCCTGCGAGGAGTTTGCGGACCGTTTGTCGCAACTTGTCAGTATCCTCATGTCACTGCAGGCCAAAGCTGAGTTCGGCGAAAGCTGGGAATTCGAGCGCCTTCTCAGAAGATGGAAGTCAGGTGCCGAGCATCGAGGGGTGTTCGGCTTCTACGGTGAAGTCCTGGATCTGATCAATGACATCGGAGATGCGCTTTCGTTCGGCCTAGATCTCCTCGACGTCTTGACGGATCCCGGCTCAGCTGAAGATGCCATCACGGGTGTCATAGAGGATTACATAGGTGGATTTGACCAGGATTTGCGGGACGCTCTCAATGCGGCCACGGAAGCTGCCGATAAGTTGTCGTTACTTGTGGATCTCATTAGGAGTGGTGCCCCGACTCCAGCGTTCTTGGTTGAGATGACAAAGGCGATGTTCGACGCAATCGGGAAAGCTGTGAAAGCTGCTACCGACGGATGGAAATGGTATGCCCTGGTAATGGCCACCGAATTCCAAAAGGGGTACCAAGACGTGCTGTGTGCGATCGCTGCGGTAGAAGAAGCAGCAGCGCAGAGGGATAGGATTGCGGAGTTGTGCGCCCTGTGCCAGAGCTGCTCAGGAGTTGAGATCGTGCAAATCAACCGGGGTCTTGAGCAAATCATTGACCAGAAGCGATCCGAAGTCGAGACACGGCAGGCCTATTGGCAGGAGCAGCAGCTTCTGATCGCCACTCAGATGAGGCAGATGAGCCTCAGCGGCACTTGGTTTGGCAAATGCTGCACCACCTCCGGGACGCGAACGGTAAAGGTCCCCAGCGAGGCCCCATGTGCAGATCAACTGGAGGAAGCGCTCAAGCAAGCGCTTGGCGACAAGGCCTGTTTCTTGAGGTTCTCCTGTACGCTGAGTGGCTGTGAGTGGGGCGATGACGGAAATGTGCAGACCGCTTCTGTTAATTGCTCGTTCTCTCCACAGCTTGAGAGGCGCCCGGACTGCTGCGTGCCGTCTCGCACCACGGAAACCCCTCTGGGGACGAAGCGCGATCCAGGTCGGCAAGGAGAGATTTGCCACCGCCCCGAGCGGACACCAGAGACCGGCAGCTGGGGTGTCGAGGGACGCGACCAAGCCGGTGACCTCATTGCGTCAAGCGCGCAACAAGGCATCCAGCAGAAAGTCGTCTCCGAACCCGCGCCGATTCCCCTGCCTGCGCCGCTTCCTTCTGGCTGTGCCTGTTCGATCGCAGCCAGTATCGATGGAATGCAGATCACCCCAGGGGATCCGATACTCAGAATACAGCAGGGGACGATGCTCAATATCGCAGCCGTGGGAGACTGTAGCCCCGACTGTGCCGCAGGAACGCAATCGATCAGCATTCAACCTCCCCTTGTGGCCCCTGCCTGGTTTGCCAACCCGATTGCGTTGATGCCGCTGCCAGTTGCTGTGTCAGCGCCGAGTGTGGCGTACGATTTCCCAGATGAAGGAACCTACACAATCATGGTCACGCAGTTCTGTGAAGACGGCCAGGAGTGCACGTACACGTTCAATGTTGATGCCGTTGGGACCCCGAGCCCGGTCCCTCGACAGCCGCGTACCGATGAGGAATCAAGCACAGGAACATGCCCATCATGCGGAAGTGACAGGTGCATCGAACTCGCGTACCAGCATACGCAAGAGCCTCCAATGATACCGATGTATGACCACACGTTGACACTTCAGACACACGCTGTGCTGGATCTCGTGCTCTCCAGCACGTGTCGACTGGACTGCGAGACAGATCGAAGGGTCAGGTGGGAGATGACCACTCCGGCCGGTGGGCTGGACGTCTTTGAGGACACCGGCCTCTACCAAGTCACCTACTCCTTTGCTGAAATAGGACAGTACGCTCTCTGCACCATCGAAACGGCGCTTTGCCCGGAAGGCGAGCTGCGGTTTGAGAACTGGTGGATCGTTGAGGTGGAGTCGCCGGACTAATCAGGGATATCCAATTCCTGTCTGATCGGCGATGAGACGCAAGACGCCTCATCGTTTGCGCTTTGCTGGTTGGCTTCTGAATCCACGCTACCCACCCCCGAGCTACTCCATCCGTCTCAGTCTAGAGCTACTCAGTCCTGGCCTCTCGGGCAAGGTACGAGATCTTGATTCTTAGGGTTTGCGACTTTCCTCAATGCGCTTTGCGATCACACTGATGGTCGAGTAGCTGAGGCCGAGGTGCTCTCCCACTGCTTTCAAGCGATACCCATGCAGACGTACGGCTTCGTAGATGCGCTCATTGCGAGTCGGCTTGTCGGCAACGTCGTGGAATAGATCATGCAGCGTTGGCCGTGCGGCCAATCGTTCATCACGCTTGTACTCGGTGTTCTCCAATACATCGGTTAGCAGAGGACGCATCGTCTGGATGAACGCATCACTTCCCATGAGCACGCCGGAGACTGCATCTTCCCAAACATCGATCCCTCGTCCCTGTTTCACGAACGCGCGGTAGGCACTGGTCGCTGCTTCTCGCGTATCTCCGAACTGTGCAAGAAGCCAATCCGTATTCAGAAACTCAGGAGCGTCTATTTGACCGGCCGTTGCACGATAGCTGCTCCATCGCCAGTCGCGAGCACTGCGCACAAAGCCGCAACGAGAGGGATTCAGCACGATGTATCGCGCAAGCTCCAGCAAGTAGCCTTCCTTCTCGACGACAATGGACTTGAATCGGCCCTGGAACAGGTGTCCGTATCTTCCGTGTTGGCGGTTGAACCATTGTGTGTACACGCCATTGAGGTACTGCATGCCGCGGGAAAGGTTCGGCTCTGGCGTTTCGATCAGGAGGTGGTAGTGATTGCCCATCAGACAGTAGGCATGACAGATCCAGCGGAATCGTTTGACTGTGTTTCCGAAGATCACCAGAAAACGTTCGCGATCGCTGTCCTCGATGTAGATCTCTGCACCCGCATTGCCGCGGGTTGTGATGTGGTACAAGCCATGCTCGAACTCAATCCGAAGTGGTCGCGCCATAATGGTCAAGTCTACAACTCGAAACCCTAAGAATCAAGATCTGACCCCGGATACGGATATGATGCCCCCCATGACCGCTACATGTGGAAGCCTGCAACGACGTTCCGACTTGGCCATTTCACGGTTCCAAATTCGTCCACTAAGGGGTACCACCTGCCACCGTACCGAGAACTCCATCGAACGATGGCGGATCGAGTGCAATGAGATGAGACCGCATTCCAGTCGGAAATCGGGCGCAGGCACCCTACGTTGCAGAACTGCTCGATATTGAGCAAGGATCGTCAGCTCGAGAACGGCAGATTCCGAAATCATGTCTGGGCCTAAGGCGAGGGCAGGGTCTATCAATCCAGATCCTAGTTCTTCTGGCCCGATCTCAGGGGGTCAGGTCAGTCTTGGCCGCGAATACTTGTCTCTTTGCTTCCACGGCCTCCCCAGTAGGAAACCGATGATCACCCCGACTGCGATGCTCAGTGCTAGGAGAATGATACGGGACATCACGAGATCCCAGAACAGGACACGCACGGAGACTGTCTCTGTATTCTGCACAATGACAATGAACGCCATAAACACCAGTATAAGTATTGCTAGCGTTCTGACGCGTATCTTCATTTGCTCTCCTCCTCATTTCTGACCGGACTCCTGTCTAGGATCGACTTCCCTTCCTCTGTTTGGCGGAAGATTCTCGTCGTCTTGTATGCGAGTTCGATTTTTTCCTGTCCAGAGAAAGCCTCAAGGATTGCCTCGCAGACTGCCTGCGTGCTTGCTCGGCGGGATCTTGCCTCACAGACGTAGCGCGCACTCAGCTCCACTCCATGTTCGACAATGCGCGTGTAGACCGCCGGATCTACGTTGGCGGAATGGATCAGAAACTTCCGGGAAGCATCCCGAATGAATCTGCTCGCTTCGTCTGATACAGAGGCAGCTGTGTCTTGGAGGCAATCCCGAACGATGGTCTTCGCGAGTTTCCAGTCAGATTCAAACGTGACGGTAATTGGAATCTCGTTCCACACGTAGTTGAAACCCTGCGTGATGTTGGTCAGTGGTTCGCTAAACACCTTGCCATTCGGGACATGAACAATACGCCCCGTCGTCTGCTCGCCTAACCCGAGAGCGCCTACTTCGAGGAGTGAGAAGGTCGATACGCCGATGTCAATCACATCACCAGTTGTCACGCCAATCTCAATACGGTCCCCGATCGTGAATGGCCGCCGCCACCCAATGAACATCCATCCGAACAGGTTCACAATGGGATCGCGGAGCGCAATCGCGATACCAGCAGACAGCAAACCCAGGAAGGTCACAAGAGACTGGATTGCTTCGAGCCAGACCCTCGCGATGAGGACTATCCCGACAGCCGTCAGCGTATAGGTCAGCGCCTTCCTCCATCGATACCTGATACGGGGATCGGTAGATCGGCGATTGATGATTGCAGTCCAGATCCATTTGATAAGAACTAGAAACGCTGCGATTGCCAAGGTATAGAGGATCTTGGCAGTCATATCCGTGCCAAGTCCCGACACATCGCCAAGCCAGCTAATCATTGGTCCTCCTAGGTGGAACGTGAAGTCCAAATTCGAACTCTATCGAAGACCTTCGCGGGAAGAAGCCTCACCAGACTCTGGAATCACTTCACTGCGTCGCTGACTGCAGCACTCATGGAGGCCGGAAAGGCAACAATAAGCACCCGTTTCAGCGCCAAGATGCTGTCCGTAGTCCAAGGTGCCTGCTGGATGACGGTCAACAGGGCACCTACGACAATGAGCGAGAAGATATAGATTGACGCAACGCGCTTCGCATACTCAATCGCATGCCCCGTGAACGCAAACCTATAGAAATTGAAGTACACGAACAACGAGATGAACAAAAGTGAGACTGCGCTGAGGACCACAACGTTTCGAAGTGGCAGAGTCTCGCCAAGGCGCCAAGTTTCTTCCGTGAAGGCCACGGGGACCGCAAGGATGGATGCGCCAACAATGATCTGCATCAAGTCTCGAGGTCTGAATTCGACCATCAAAGGCTTCAGCGCGTGGTTGATGATGTTGCCAGCACTATCTGCGATTGGGACTACGCGATGTAGATACCCTCCAACTCGCTGTATACCCGTTCGTCTTTCCGATTTCTCTCTCATGGCGAGGGATATGCGATCCCAAGGTCCTCAAGGAACTCAGCGATTCTTCTTCCGATCTCCTCGTCATTGACCTCGTAATAGCGGGTCTGTGCATCTTGGTTGAACGTGACAAGATTCTGCATTCGCAGTAGTTGCAGGTGTCTTGAAACTGTCGGAACGGCAACCTCGAGCTGCGTCGCGAGATCATCGACTGTCAGGTCATCATAATGGTGAAGCAGCTTCAGAATCTGTACGCGAGTCTTCGCCGATAGCATCTTAAAGAACGCCGAATGATTCGTTGTCATCGGTAGTCTCTCCTCTTGACATTCTCCTCTTGACAAGGGTGCAAATCTGAGTATACTGCCATCTGCCTAAGTAGTCAATTGCGCAACGAGCAACTTGCGCAATGAGGAGAACATGGCGCACTCAAGATTGAGAGGTTTTCGCAGGGTGTCCTGTCCGTCGTGTGGTGAGCGAGTCGAATTGAGGTTTGCAAAGGATCACTTCGGCATCTGCCCGCAATGTGGTGAGTGGTTGAGTCAAAGGGCTCGGTTTGCTCGCAGACCTGAGCTAATCGATGCGGAAGTCCAAAGCCGTGACTTCGACGACAGTGATGAATGGGAGACGGCACTGCGTCGAGAGATTGGGTAGCGAGACACCTCATCCTATGAAGGGAAGGGAGGTGGCAGGGATGGCGACGAAGAAGAAGCCAACGAAGAAAACCCCCAAGGCGGCCTCGACGAAAGGCCGGTAACTCCGTTCCGGGAGCGTGAAGGCCCCTCGCCCGCTCCCCTGCCGTAGCAGCCGATTCCAATCGCGTCAGAGGGGTAAGGAGAGCAATGGCAAGACACCTGCCTTCAGTCTGGCATCGGCCGTTCTTGGCCGAATCAGGGCTGTCTCGTCTGATGGACGAGATCCTCGGAGATTTCTCGGATGTTGGCTTTGAGATCTCTCCGAGCGTCGGTAAGACCGACGTCTACGAGAAGGATGGCAACGTCATCTACGAGATGGAGCTGCCAGGCGTCACGAAGGATGAAATCGAGATCAAGGTCGAGCAGGGTCGACTCACGATCTCTGGGGAGATCAAACGGAGTGAAGAGATCAAGCAGGAGGATTACTTCCGCATTGGACGCACATACGGGCGGTTCCAGAGAAGTCTTCCGCTGCCAGCCGATGTCAAGAACGAGAAGGCAATCTCGGCCGCACTGAAGCATGGGATCCTGAAGGTTTCCGTCCCCTTGGCCAAGACGATCAAGGAGAAGGCAAAACAGGTAGAGGTCAAGGTTGAATAGCGTGATCAAGGAGAAACAGATGCGAGACTACTCTCCACTGAAGAAGCTACGCTTGCGATTCGCAAAGTCCTGCGAGAGCGGATGGCGCGGCGGCGACAGACGGCAGAGAGGGAATCTCAGCCAAAGCTCTGGAGAGAGAGAACGTAGGCTGCTCGGGCGGCGTTCCATCGCCGCCCGACGCTCGCAGGGAGAAGATAAGGCATGAAGATCCAGCCGGTAGGCAACAGAGTACTACTGAAACTCGTTGAGTCCGAGGAGAAGAAGAGCCCTGGTGGCATCGTCCTTCCGGAGAGCGCGAAAAACGAGAAGGCACTGCAGGGGAAGGTTCTTGCCATAGGCAGCGACGAGAAGATCGAAGTATGCAAGGGTGACGTCGTCCTGGTTCCGCGGTTTGGCGGAACAGAGCTAGAGCAGGATCAGGAGAGGCTTCTGATCGTCAAGTCGTGAGACATCTTGGCAATTGCCAAGAAGAAGTAGATCTAAGGAGAGACCGATGGCGAAAGAAGTCATCTTCGGTGAAGAGGCACGACGGAGGATGAAGGCCGGTGCCGACAAACTGGCCGCAGCTGTGCGCATCACGTTGGGGGCCCGCGGACGCAACGTTCTCCTCGGCAAGAAGTGGGGACGCCCGGAGATCACCAACGACGGTGTCACGATTGCCAAGGAACAGGAGTACAAGGACCCGTACGAGAATATCGCCGCGCAGATGATCAAGGAAGTTGCTTCCAAGACGAACGATGTCGCAGGAGATGGAACTACCACGGCGACGATCCTCGCCCACTCGCTCATCGAACAGGGGTTCAAGAACCTGGCGGCCGGAGCGAATCCCATTGAGCTCAAGCGAGGTATTGATAAGGGGGTTGAGGTAGTTGTCGAATCCCTCAGAAAGCAGTCACGCAAGCTCAAGACGAAAGCAGAGACCGCACAGGTTGCCACGATCTCTGCGAACGAAGAGGCGATCGGCACCATCATTGCAGATGCAATGGAGGCGGTCGGACAGACCGGTGTCATTACGGTCGAGAATTCTGACACGATCGATACCTACTACGACGTCGTAGAAGGCATGCAGTTCGACCGCGAGTACATCTCGCCGTACTTCGTCACCGAGCCGAAGAGGATGGAGGTCGTCCTCGAGGAACCCTACGTCCTGGTCACAGATCAGGAGCTGAAGGTCGCCACGGAGCTTGTTCCTCTTCTCGAGCGCATTGGCCAAGCTCAGCAGCCCCTGCTCGTCATCGCCAAGGACGTGACGGGGGAAGCACTGGCGACCCTTGTTGTGAACAAGCTGCGGGGTGTGCTTTCCGTCTGTGCAGTCAAGGCACCCGGGTTCGGCGACCGGCGCAAGGCGATGCTCGACGACATCGCTGTCCTCACGGGCGGAACGATCATTGCGGAAGACGTGGGTATGCACATCAAGGACACCACGCTAGACATGCTTGGCAAGGCAGAAAGTGTCCGGGTGGACAGCAAGAACACCATCATCATTGGTGGGAAGGGTACGAAGACGGCCATCAAGGGCAGGATTGCTCAGATCGAAACCCAGATTGCAGCAACGACCTCCGACTACGATCGCGAGAAGCTCGAGGAACGGAAGGCGAAGCTTGCGGGAGGCGTTGCGGTGATCAAGGTTGGCGCAGCGACCGAGACGGAGCTAGTCGAGAAGAAGCACCGCATGGAGGATGCACTGGAGGCAACCAAGGCCGCTGTGGAGGAAGGGATCCTCCCGGGCGGCGGAGCCGCCCTCATTAATGCAGTCAAAGCCCTGGATGGCTTGAGCCTCGATGACGATGAGGCGATTGGCATCGCGATTCTGCGCAAGGCTTTGGAGGCTCCACTCGTGCAACTTGCATGCAATGCGGGCTTCGAAGGTGCGATTGTTGTGGAGCGCGTGAAGGCGTCGGAGCCGGGCAACGGCTTCGACGTTATTGCGGAGGAGTATTGCGACATGGTAAAGGCCGGCATCATCGACCCGACCAAAGTTACCCGTTCTGCACTTCAGCATGCAGCGTCTATCGCTGGCATGATGCTGACGATGGAGGCTGTCGTAACCGAGGCGAGGGAAGAGAAGAAGCAGAATGCGTCAGCGCCGTTGTACGGCGATCACGATTGGTAGCCGTGTCATGCCTAGACAGTAAAGATGCTATGGATCGCGTAGCGACGAAGCAGCTCATTGATCAACTCCAGCTCGTTCTCAAACGCCTCTGGCAAGCTGCAACTGCTCCGAAAGCTGGAGTTGCAGGGGCACCTGGACGTGATCGAGACGCAGATGGGGCTTCCAGCGGCGGACAAGCAGGTGTCTACAAGGGAGGTAAACGTGAAAGGTGACCGACCGAGTGTCGATGACATCGATGTGATCCTTGTTCCAACGGACGGATCGAAGTGCAGCGAGAAGGCGGTTGGGTTCGCAGGGAGTCTCGCCAAGAAGCTGTCCGCGAAGGTGCACGTGCTGTTCGCTTCAGAGACGAACTACGCCGGCCCCTGGTACTACTACGTCTTGGATGACATCGTTGCTGACAAGATTCACAAGAAGGGCCAAGCAATGGTCGAGGAAACGGCAGAGGAATTGAGAAATCTCGGTGTCGAGCTTGTCGAATCTCACCTTGAGGAGGGGCACCCGGGCGAGGTAATCGCCGACATGGCGCAGAAACTGGATGCTGACCTTATCGTCATGGGGACACGCGGGCGAAGAGGTTTGGAGCGAGCTTTGATGGGAAGCGTTGCCAGGGAAGTAGCGAATACGACTCCCATCCCGCTTCTTCTGGTTCGGTAGGAACGCGCAGCGAGCCCAATGTCTTGACTCGCGTGCCATGCGGCACGTGTGCTCTTCGGAGGCAGATGCCATTGCGTGGGATTTGGAGGTCAATTGAGCCTTGGTATGCGGCATTCCTTCTTGCGAACCTTGTGATGGGGACCTCGTCTGTACTGATTCCCCTCAAGCTTGATCGGATTCTCGGCCAAGGGCCCAGTCAACTTGGGATTCTTTCCGCACTCGCAAGCTGTGCCGCCGTTCTCGGCAGCCTCCTGTGGGGAAGGCTGTCTGACGCCGCTCACCGACGGAAGGCGTTCGTCGTGCTGAGTAGCTTGATGACAGGAGTGGCGCACGCAGGCCTCGCATTCTCAAAGACATTCACAGGGATGGCGATCTTCAACACGATCCTCAGTTTCTTCTGGATCGCGAACGCATCTGTCGCCGTACTGCTTGTCATCGAGCGGAGGGATGACAGCCTATGGGAGGCCAGTATCAGTTCCTTGAACCTGTCGGGAGCGCTTGGCTGGCTGTTGGGTCTTGTGGCGGGGGGAGCCTGGGTCGGGATTGCCGCACATGCCCTGAGCGAAGAAGGCGGAATCCTCGGGTTGCTGATCACGTTGTCGATTCTCGGGTTCGCTGCTGCTGGACTTGGAGTCTGGCTAATTCCGGCGACGGAGCCGGTGTTCACGCAGAGACGGTTCCGAGGTGTGATGGTGGCTTTCGGCAACCTTCTCCTAGAGGTCTGGCGTTTCAATCCGCTCCACCTTTACCACCGACTATCCTTCGCGAGGCTCATGGAGTTGCGCAGGGAGACACGTCTCTTTCTGCTTGCCTCAGCCCTGGCATTCACTGGAATTAGCTTCTTTGCGGTTCCTTTGGCGCTCACCTTGTCGCAGAGGTTGGGCCTCTCGTCCGCTTTGGTATTCTATGGATACGTCATGTTGCACAGCGGGATCGTCCTGGCCTATCCGGTCGCGCTACACCGAGTCAAGAGACTCGGCAATCGCCGCGTCCAAATTGCGGCGCTTTCCACACGGATGGCGCTCTTCGCGCTCGGGGCAGGAGCCTTGTGGCTCATGCCGGAGATTCCGTGGGCCGCAGTAGCGTTGTTCATGTTGCTAGTCGGCCTCACATGGTCGTTCTTCCAGCTCAGTGGTGTCGCCCTCGCCTCCCGCTTGGCGAAGCCCGAGAATCGCGGTCTAGCACTCGGAACCTACAACGCTGTCGCTGGGGCCAGCACAATGGTCTCCGGGTTGTGCAGCGGGTATCTTGCACAGCACGTCGGTCATCAATACCCCTACATCGCCGCGGTGGTCCTGCTCTCCGGGGCTGTGGTTGTCCTATGGCGGCTTCCCGATCCAACTCCATACTGCGAGGAAGAGCGTGTCGCTCAGCAAAGCACCGGTGTTTGAGCTTGATCCACAATCGAAGCAAAGGAGAGGCATTTCTAGGGTCAGACCTTCATTGTTCACATTCCCTGTCAACACTCACCTTCTTGGCAATCATGCTTATCGTCGAGTAGCGCAATCCGACTTGGTCTCCGACTTCCTGCAACGTGTAGCGGTGGGTACGAACAGCTTCGTAGATCCTCTCGTTTCGAGAAACCCTGTCGGTCACGCCTCTGAAGATCTCCTTCAGACTTGGACGCGCCGCGAATCTCTCCCGTGTCCGATACTCGGGGTCGAGCGGCTTCTCCTCTATCATCGGGCGAAGATTCTTCACGAACTGATCGCTCCCAAGAATGCAGCCGCTCTTCAACTCCTCCCACACATCAATACCGCGGCCCTGACGTACAAAGCGGCGATAGGCGACCATTGCCCGCATGGGATCTGGGTCGAATTGCGAGAGCAGCCACTTGATCTCCAAGAATGATGGGACAGCTCCTCGCCCAGCTGTAGCTCGATAGCTGCTCCACGGCCAACTATCCACACGTTTGCCAAGCCCTGCGCGAACCGGGTTCAATACGATGTACCTGGCAAGTTCAAGAAGGTAGCTCTCTCTCTCAACAAGGATTGCCTTGAAGCGCCCTTGGTACAGATGGCCGACGCGCTGGTGCTCGCGGTTGAACCATTGTGTGTAAGTTCCGTTCAGAAGATGCATTCCCCTAGACAGTCCCGCTTCTGGTGTTTCGATCAGTAGATGGAAGTGGTTCTCCATCAAGCAGTATGCGTGACACAGCCATCCGAATCGCGTGATAACGTCAGTCAGAATCTCAAGAAAGCGCTCACGATCCTCATCACAGAGGTAGATCGCCTCACGAGCATTCCCTCGGCTCGTCACATGGTAGAGTGCTCCGTCGTACTCAATTCGCAGTGGTCGCGCCATGACATGCCAAGTCTAGCAGATCTGATCCGAAGAATGAAGGTCTGACCCCTGTGACGAAGAATGAAGGTCTGACCCTTGTGACGTGTCTAGCTGTGGAAGAGTCGTCCACAGACCAGGCCGACTTGAAGTCAAATGCGTCAAGCTCCCCAACATGATCCAGCAGGAAGCTACGTAGCGAGTCAACACTAGGATCCGAGAGAACCCTCGCTAGTTCATCACGAAGCTGCTTCAGTGGACGCTCCATATGTTCCATCTTTACCCAAATGCATGCTTGCGTCAATCAGCATGTTCTCATAGGCTGTCGTCAAAGAGGAGGGCACATGGCAACTAGTGAGAGCACCCATAGGACGATAGAAGACCTCGTGCGCGCTGGCTCTGGACTAATTGGCGCGTCTACTGGAGCAGCCCTCGGAGCGCTGGCAGGCGGGCCAGAGGGAGCAATCATTGGCGCAGCAGCGGGAAGCCTGTTTGCATCAGGAGTGTCTGCGGTTGCGAACGAAGTAAAAGAGCGCCTTCTCGGACCCAGGGAGATTCAACGTATCGGCGCAGCGCTCGTCGCCGCAGTACAACACTATGAGAAGGCCATTGCTGAAGGCAGGACACCTCGAGAGGATGGCTTCTTCGACGTGGCGAATGGAAGAGCAGCAGCAGAAGAAGTGATCGAAGCCGTTCTACTCGTCGCTCAGCGCGAGCATCAGGAGAAGAAACTTGAGCGTTTGGGTGCACTACTGGCAAACATAGCTTTCGACGAGACAGTGAACGCAGAGCAAGCCAACCTCCTTGTGAAGCTTGCTGAAGACCTCAGCTATCGGCAGTTGTGCCTGATAGCCTTCTTCGGGTCGGATATTGGCACCCGTACCCGGGATCAGAGCTACGCCAAAGCCGGAATCCTGGAGACCAACGTGATTGCACTACTGGTGGAGATCTACATGCTCTACACAAGGGGGCTTCTGAATTGCTCGGGTACCGCTCTTCTCAGCATTGCAGATATCGTGCCTGCGAAGATGAGAACCCAGGGAATCGGAGCCGTACTGCACAACCTTATGGAACTCTCGGAGTTGCCGAACGATGACATCCTAGAGATCTGGGGAGAGCTAATGTAGCGATGTTGGCACGTCGTGAGAGGTCTCTTGCAGTCTGTGGAATCCGCAACGTTGCAGCAGAATCTGCAGCCTCTAGAGACGTGAGCAGTGCAGCCGGCGCGGAATCCGCCAGAAGGATTCGAGTGCCAATGTAGGGAGACATGATGAGGCTACATATCGATTGCACAAGCACAGATCCTGAGATCATCCGGCTGTGCAGTCAGTACTGGGAGTTGGACAAGGAAGGCCAGTTTGTCTATCGAGTGAAGGACCTCGTACTGCCTGAGGGAATCAACAGCAAGAGTCTATACAAGACGATTGCGGAGCTTTCGATCTGCACAGCCCCAGACTACACATGCAAGATATGTGAAAGGGTCAAGGTATTCACGAGCCGAGCAGACTACCTGCAGGCAAGAATGAGACAGAGAGCTTGGACGTGTGATGAGTGCACAGCGGCACTTGTAGAAGGAAGATCCGACATAGGAACGCCTGAAGAATTGAGGCGCCAGAAAATCCTCGAGAGCTATGGTGACATCGAACCCACGATATTCAGCCCAACTGATGAGTTGAGTTTCTCTGAAGCAGCCGCGATAGTTGCATTGGTTCGTGCAACAGGACGAGAGGATCTGAACGC
>Ga0272441_10000088_pt1 | contig 196532 bp, 185 predicted proteins | sample SSMProp6N_FD_193582 | JGI IMG/M metagenome (GOLD analysis project Ga0272441, IMG submission 193582) | Marine sediment archaeal communities from Little Sippewissett salt marsh, Falmouth, MA, United States - SSM-Prop-6N | ecosystem: Environmental > Aquatic > Marine > Wetlands > Sediment ...
CGACGAGGAGGCCGGATTCGAGCGACTCATAATAGCACTCTGCCTGCCGCCCGTCAGGATCTGAATCCTCACCGGATCCTCAGGGGGGATCACCGCGTCCTCACCAGGAGGTGGGTCGTGAGTACAGGAAGACGAACGTATGATGCCATCGTGATTGGCGCGGGCCAGGGCGGATCCCCGATTGCCGAGGCCTTTGCCAATGCAGGGTGGACAGCCGCGCTGATTGAGCGGGCCAACATCGGTGGAACTTGTGTGAATACCGGATGCACTCCCACCAAGACGATGATCGCGAGTGCGGCTGTGGCGGACTGCGTTTCCCATGCCTCGGAGTACGGCATCGAGACCGGACCGTTGCGCATTCATCTTCGAGCCATACGAGACCGCAAGGAGTCTCTGGTGCGATCCTTCCGGACGCAGAAGCGCACGCATCTAGAGAGCATTCAGGGGCTGGACATTTTCGACGGGGAGGCTTCATTCGCCGGACGGAAGACTCTCGATGTCCGTGATCCTCAGGACCACACCATGGAGCTTACATCAGAGATCATCGTGATAGACTCGGGTTCCCGCCCCGCGATCCCGCCCATTCCCGGGATTCGAGAGGTTCCGACCTTCGACTCGACGTCGATTATGGAACTGACAACGCTGCCTGAGCATCTTGCCATCCTTGGCGGAGGTGTCGTCGGGGTCGAGTTCTCCCAGATGTTCCGGCGCCTCGGTTGCACTGTGACCCTGATTGAGCGATCGAAACAACTACTTCCACAGGAGGACGCGGACGTTGCCGCCGCGCTCAGCAACATTCTGAGCGAAGACGGCATTACTCTTCGAATGGGCTTCAGCGTGAAGTTCATCGAGCAGCAGGGGAAGACGATCCGAATCCTCGGCGCGAAGGGCAATGGGAATCTGTGCGTGGTGTGCTCGCACGTTCTCATTGCGGCCGGACGAACCCCAAACACCGACACGCTTGGACTATCCAGAGCAGGCATCGACAAGACGTCTTCAGGACATATCAAAGTCAATGATCGGCTGGAGACTTCGGTGCCCGGCATCTTCGCCATCGGCGATGTCACCGGAGTCGCTCCCTTCACCCACATCTCCTACGATGACTACCGCATCCTTCGCGCCAATCTTCTACTTGGCGGACACGCATCAACTGCAGATCGCATCGTGTCCTACGTCATCTACGTCGATCCGCAGTTGGGCCGTGTCGGTCTCTCCGAGACGCAGGCCGAGGCCGCAGGAGTTCCGTATCGGCTCGTCAAGATCCCGATGACGCGCGTGGCGCGAGCGCTCGAGACCGGCCGCTCTCGAGGCTTCATGAAAGCTCTGGTGGATCCGAACTCAGGGTACATCCTTGGGGCCGCCGTGCTGGGTGACCAGGGCGGGGAGATCATGTCGATGATTCATATCGCGATGCTGGCCGACATGTCGTTCGAGGTACTTCGAGACAGCCCGTTTGCTCATCCTACCTACGCGGAGTGCCTGAACACTCTGTTCTCCGCCGGGGACTCACCTGCCGATGCGTACGAGATGCAGCGGCCGCGCGAGCAAGCTCTTGATCCTGTCTGTGGTTAGACAGAGGCGGAGAGACACCGAATCGATCCGCTAGAATCGGTAGTAGGCAAGAGCCAGGCGATTCTCCAATCGCAAGGATGCTTGCAGTATCGCTCTCATCGCCTCGAGTCGCGCCACGATCGCCTCCGGCTCCTGGATCTTCGTGATTTCGTCACTGATCACCGTGATTCCCGGAGATTGAATCACTAGGCCGATGACGATCTGGTACTCGTCGACCACCGGGATCGGGAGCTGGATCGTGTAGACGCGGTTGCTCGGGACAATGAACTCCGGGTACAACGTCAGCGAGCTCGGCGTCACGTGAACGAGGAGAATACAAGAGGCAATCGTCGGGTCAAAGCTGCCGTGGTGACTGTGCGGATTGAACATGACTTCCACGTGCGGACGTTCATCGCGCTCCAGGCGGAAACTGAATGCATCCGCACGCGCAATCCTGTCGATATCTTCCTTGAGGGCCTCCACGGCGTTGACCACCTGATATCGTTCGCGATCGTTCCGGTATTCTCGGACGAGCGACTTTGACGTGACAATGTGAGCGGCCTCAGGCTTCCCCCCGTTTACGCTGATCGACTTCGTCTCGAGTTCAAGCCACTGGCGGCAAACGAGGTCAAGGGACATGTCTCGATCGACCAGAATGTGGCTCTGTACATCCGCGGCACGTCCGGCGAGTGTTCTTGCCACCTGCATGGGAAAACCGGCAACGTCCTGCTCTACACCTCGTCCGGCGTCGATGCGAAACAGCCGCCCTTCGGCCATCCCGATGTTCAACGAGGAAAGCCTGAGCGAGTCACCCCTCAAGCCCTCGAGCCCTGTGGTTTGCGTCTGAACCGCCTCTTGGAACGCAGACTCAAGCACCATGGTCGAGTGGAGGATGTTGCGTGCAAACGCTGGCGATGCTGACTCGTAGACGTAGATAAACTCATCGCCAATGAACTTGGAGAACAACGGGCGGCTGTGCATGTAGCGGCGAATCAGCTTCTGATAGCTGGCCATGAACGCACTCAGTTGGTCTCCCATCGCAGCGGCGGCCTCCAAGAAAGCGCCAAGTTCACCAGCTACGACGATACCCTCCATGACTCTCTTCACACCTTCCCGAGGCGTCTCTTCCCTTGCCTCAGACTGACCTTGCGGCATCGCTATTCTATAGCGACTGAGTCGTCGGCAGCAAGACGGTGGCTTCTGCCCGACACTGCGGCCCAACCAAGAGCGTCGAACCCGCGGGTCTTGGCTCCGAGTTCTGAAAGCTGCGATCAGCGGGAGCGCAGATCCGAATAGCATATACGCTTGACATGACCGACCTCGCGGAGACATCTATCACCAAGATGCCGCGTACGAACGCGTTCTACATTCAGTCACCCAGGCTCCACAACGCCCCTATTCTTGCGATTCCATAAGGGGCTATCTAGCTGGGCTTTCGTCTCTACGTACCCACCCAATCCTTGGAACCGGAATCGATGTCTCCCATCGAATGGGGACAGACAACTCGACAACCTAAGGAGTCCGAGATCCACCGCACTTGTGGTACTCTCTCGTACACAGCACCATTGAGAGGACGATCATGCCCATCAAAGCGTTGACGAACGAGCAACACACGAGGGTTCTACAGAACCTTGTGGGCCTCGCGCGATCTATCCAAGAAGCTACTCCGCACTACCACTCAGCTGGGGCGGAGTTCACTTCGCTGATGGTGTGCTTCTTGATGCACAATCTCTCGGTAGCGCAAAGCCTCCTGAAGCTGCTTGAAGCGTTCGGGGAGGACTTCTTCCCCACGACGCTTGGGTATGTGGTGACTCGCTCGATGTTTGAGGCTGACGTGAATGCCCACTACATCGCTCAGGATCCTGTAGAACGTTCCCGTCGCTTCGTCGACTTCGAGGCAGTCCTTGAGAAACGTCAGATGGACAGATGGGAGAGGCACCGAGCCAGTACAGACCCAGGATGGCGGGAAGCAATGGATATCGCGTGGTCGAACGAGTGGCTCCCCCGAAAACCGGAGATCGAACGCAAGTTCGCGGTCGTGCAGGGGCAGTACCAGCGCAGTTCCAGCAAAGGAAAGGTTCGAAGCTTCGCGAACTGGTCTGGCAAGAGCCTGAGAGAGCTCGCGGTTCTCGTCAATCACGAGGAAGCGTACGATGTCTTCTACTCAGATCTGAGCTCGTTCGCACATGTCGACGTCCGCCTAGCGAACCGTTTCCTTCGTATCAAGCCCGACGGGCTATCCTGGACCCAGCGTGCACAGCAGCCTGACGTCGGTGGCGTAATCCGTTACGCGGCAATCTTCTTGGATTGCTCCTTGCGCTTGTTCGGAGAGGTATTCGGAAGTTGGGATGGCTCAGCCGTCCAAGCCTGCTGGGAGTCGGTGTAGAACTCGGAATGGAGAGTGGCTACGGAATGTCGCCATGGCGTATTCGCCTTGAGGGAACTGAGGAGTGTCTATCGTCCTTGCCCAGATTCCTGCCGTCATCGTGCATCGTGTCAATGGAGGATGGTGAGACCTACCTCGACTCGCCTCTGTTTGTGAACTCGATGGAAGCGAAGGCTCTCATGGAGATCGGTGGTCAGTTGCTCGATGCGGCAAATCTGCTGGCTATCCTCCGCATCCCACAGTGGACCGCGGTTCGATGTGATGCCGCGTCTAGGCTCCGCGAAGATGGATCTGTACTGAATGTCAAGCTGCTATCAGCAAAGATCACTGCTTCCGCGACGCTGACGGCGTCTCCGACGGTCATCAGAGCGGATGGCAGTATAGATGCGCCGCCGCAATCACCCAGCCACCACGACGAGGCAGACCTGGTCACAGAGAACAGGTCACTGAGAACTGCACTCCTTCTCTTAAGGACCGGCTCGTGGGTGAGCCTCTATAGCGCCTATGAGATCGTTCGGGATGCAGTTGGAGGAGAACGCAGTCTTCGCCAACTGAATTGGGTCTCAGGCTCTCTCCTGACTCGATTCACTCGCACGGCCCAGAGCCCGACGGTGTTGGGAATCGAAGCTCGCCATGGCGTTGAGGTGGGTTCTCCTCCATCAGATCCCATGCACCTGCCCAAGGCCAAGCGTCTCGTCGCAGATCTCATCTGCAGGTGGATCGAGCTCCTAATGGAGGCCGACGAGGATCAGCAGGCTTGAGTCTCCGTACTTCAAGAGCTTGGCGCCCATGCATCGCGTCTTCCCATAGGTGCTAGTCAAGATCGCTTCCAACGTTGTACGCGGACCGGACTCTGGAGTGAGGGCCAACACTGGGTTCACTACAAGGACCTATGACAAAGATCGACTCTCGTTTTTTCTACTATGATGCAGTCGGACCATCAGGCGACACCATTCGCTCGGGCCGGATTGATGGTCAGCACACTGAGATAGGATTGGAGCGTTACAGTGATCCCTAGAGCGTCAGCGCATTGCTTTCTTGATGAGTCAGGCTACGTTGGGTTCGCAGAAACACTGAAGAGCCAGAGGACAGACCCAAAGGCATTTGGCGTCTTGGCGGGGCTGTGTGTTCGCGGGGATGTTGTTGAAGGGCTGGAATCACATCTTGCCGAGCTTCTCGCTCCTTGCACACAGGACTGCTCTGGGAAGGCGCATGCAACCGAGCTCTTTCGAGATGGAACCAACTCACAGGTGCGCGACAGGGTATTCGAGTACCTCGCAAGTCGAGGCGAGTGCCTAATCGTCTACGAGGCCGTGTACGCAATGGGGCTGCTGGATCAGCAGGAGGCCATTCGTGCTATCGTCGAGCAGGTTCAAGAAGACCACAGTGCATTCCGTACAAGTGCCAATCGCAGCAAGGCGCGCGTCATGACTGAGCTTCTCACCGGCATTGTGTTCCAGCTAGACACGATTTGCTATTTCGGTGGTGTTTCTGGAGTGCGGCTGTGGTCCGACCGCATCGACAGAGGACTCCTTGCAGAAGCGAAGGCTGAAGTGAAGCGGTTGAAACTCGACAAACATGAGACACGCATGACCGCTTGGGATGAGGAGACCGGCGCCGTCGTGGAAGGAAAGCTGAGAGTCTGCTCTCCCAACTTCGATAATCGAACATCGCGTGTGCTCGGAGTCGACCTCAATCGCAGACATCCCAGCCTGGGATTGACAGCGGACATGATCGCGAACTCCATCAGACACTATTTGAAGCTGCGGATAGACAGGTCATCAGACTTCCCTCCCCTTCATGACCAGGCGTCGTTGTCTGACTTCACCCTGAAGGATCAGGTGGCAAACCTACGCGAAGGATACTTCACAGACTTGTGCTATCGCCCTGACTCTCGCCCCTGGTTCGGGCAAATGGCAATGCCAGCCCAGGTGCGAAAGCAGTTTCCCAAGCGCCCCACCCGACGGACGCACCTTCCGTATCGAGACACCGGTCACCAAGCGGCAACGAACGAACGCGTTCTACATTCAGTCCCCCAGGCTCCAGAACAGCCCTATTCATGCAATTCTTGAAATGGTTATACTAACCACTTCGGGACTACTAGCCCGCCACATGTCATCAAACACGAGTTTCGTTTCCGCAATGGGATAGGGACATCGGCAAACTTTCATTAAGCACCCCTGACGTCACAGTACCGGGAACTTTCGTCAAGTAGTTCTCTCTACAGGGCTAGTTGGTATCTCTTCCTCTTCCTCTTCCTCTTCCACTTTCTCTAATTCGCATCACGTGATAAATCGCTTCGCTCTTTCGAAAAACGCAATTGCAATGTGGACACTCACAGATGTCGGGCAGCATCTGTTGTCGGTCTCGCTCTTCCAGCGCTTCCTCACGCGAATCGAATTCCCATACATCTTCGCCACATGGACCTGAGATCCACCGGATCTTCCTCAACAAGTTGTCGGCTGGAGCATTGGTTACACACCAAGGGTTTGGGTCGGACATTTGAATTGCATACTTGGCACTCATCCCGCACCTCCTCGCTACAAACAATAGCTGAGAACGAGGGGAAGGCCAAAAGAGGAACCGGCGTGTATGAAACAGGATCGAAGGCACTTCGCACCTTGCAACACATCATTGTTTGCAGAGGCTCCTGGAGCCAAGAAGAGACGGGCACAATCTGCAGAAGCGAGTGCTTAAATACTGGCTTTCGGCTTACTCTCAACGGAGCCTACCAAGCTGCAGCCGTCACGTGAGTTCTATATTCAGTTCCCCAGGCTCCAAACCGCCCGCTGCGCCTGCATGACCTTCCGTAGATCTTCCTTACCCGCCGCGTTTTGCCTAGAATGATCTCGGTGCATGACTGTCTCGTTTCTCCCGAGTGGGAATCGCAGGTGTAGTGTGACACCAGGTGAAAACATGAATACTCTGCTGATCTACCCGCAGTTTCCGGACACCTTCTGGAGCTTCAAGCACGCACTTCGCTTCATTCGGAAACGCGCCTTCTCGCCGCCACTCGGACTCGTAACTATCGCTTCGATGCTTCCGAGGGAATGGGACAAGCGCCTTGTGGACGTGAACGTGTCGCCACTGACGGCGAGCGACCTGGAATGGGCTGACTACGCCTTCATCAGCGGGATGACGATTCAGCAAGAGTCGGCTCACGGGATCATCGGCCGCTGCAAAGACGCGGGGCTCACGGTTGTCGCCGGGGGTCCGATGTTCACTCTCGATCAAGACAGCTTCCCCAACGTCGACCACTTCGTTCTTGGCGAAGGCGAGTTGACGCTCCCGCAGTTTCTCGCGGATCTCTCTGCCGGGAGCGCGGAAAGGGTTTACACCACCAAAGAGCTTGCCGACATCCGCGAGAGCCCTGTCCCTCAATGGCATCTGATCGACATGCGTCAGTACGCGTCGATGATCGTCCAGTTCTCCCGAGGCTGCCCCTTCAACTGCGAGTTCTGCAGTGTGAGTGAGTTGTTCGGCCATCGAACACGGTTGAAGACAGCCGCTCAGATCATCGCCGAGCTTGACGCTCTGCACGAGCTGGGATGGCATGGCCCCGTCTTCTCCGGAGACGACAACTTCATCGGCAACACGCGGTACCTGAAGGACAAGCTTCTGCCAGCTCTAATCGCTTGGCGGAGAGACAAGCCGGGAGTTCAGTTTGCCACCGAAGTCACAATCAACCTTGCCGATGACGATGAGCTAATGAAGATGATGGTCGAGGCGGGATTCACGACAGTCTTCGTCGGTATCGAGACACCGGACAATACGAGCTTGGCCGAGTGTGGGAAGAGCCTGAACACCAACCGCGACATGATCGCTGACGTCAAGAGGATCCAGCAGGCTGGCTTGCAGGTGCAAGGCGGATTCATCGTCGGGTTCGATCACGATACGCCTGCAACCTTCCAACGGCAGATCGACTTCATCGAGGAGAGCGGCATCGTGACTGCGATGGTCGGTCTGCTCCAGGCGATTCCTGGAACCAAACTGTATGACCGTCTTGCGCGGGAGGGCCGCCTGCACGATCAGATGTCAGGTGACAATCTCGACGGCTCCACGAACATCGTGCCGAGAATGGAAGAACAGACACTGCGAGAAGGGTATCGCCGAATCATGCAGACAATCTACTCTCCCCGGCGGCACTACCGACGGATAAGAACTTTCCTGTGTCAGTACACGCTTCCGAGGAACAGAACTCACCTCGACGTACAGCACCTCCTCGCCTTCTTCCGATCTATCTACCACCTCGGGATAAGAAGCGGCGGGAGATTCCACTACTGGAAGCTGCTTGTTTGGACTGCCGTTCTCCGGCCCAGGGCGTTCCCCTTGGCGGTCACGTTGGCGATTTACGGGTACCACTTCCGCAGAAGCTTCGGACACCACTCCTAGGCAAACCTACGGCTGGTCATGTGACTTTTGCCTCAGTTGACTCCACACTCGGTCAGCGATCACCACGTGGCGGTGACCTGACCCCCTGAAATCGGTCCAGAAACAGTACTAGTATTTGGATCAATGGAAGGGAGGCAGAAGTGGCACGTAGACACTACAGACCTGAGGAGATCATCGCCAAGTTGCGAGAGGCTGAGATCCTTCTAGCACAGGGCATGAAGGTGCCTGAGGTCGTCAGAGAGCTCGGCATTCACCAGGTTACCTACTACCGCTGGAGGAAGGAATACGGCGGGATGCAGGTCAACCAGATGAAGAGACTCAAAGAACTGGAAAAGGAGAACTCGCGGCTCCGCAGGGCCGTGTCCGATCTGACACTGGACAAGATGATTCTCCAGGAAGCAGCCAAGGGAAACTTCTGAGCCCCGAACGTCGTCGTTCCTGTATCCATGCTATTGGTGAACGCTTCGGTGTGTCCGAGCGGCGTACGTGTCGGGTACTCAGCCAGCATCGTTCTGTCCAGAGGTATGAGGCCAAGTCACGAGAGGATGAAGATGCGCTCACTGGAGCGATCATCCAGCTGGCAAGCCAGTTCGGCCGCTACGGCTACCGCCGCATCACAGCGCTGCTGCGGCATGCAGGATGGAACATTAACCACAAGCGTGTGGAGCGGATCTGGCGACGGGAGGGGTTGAGAGTCCCCCAGAAGCAACCGAAGAGAGGTCGACTCTGGATGAATGATGGATCGTGTGTACGACTGAGACCACAGCATCCAAACCATGTCTGGGCTTACGACTTCGTCATGGATCGAACGCATGATGGGCGAGCGTTTCGCATGCTCACCGTGATCGATGAGTACACGCGAGAGAGTCTAGCAATCGCTGTGAATCGGCAGCTGAAGTCCACAGATGTGATCGAGACATTAGCCAAGTTGTTCCTGACCAAGGGATTGCCTGAGCACATCCGATCGGACAACGGCCCGGAGTTCTGCGCCAAGGCAGTGCGTGAGTGGCTGCGTCGGTTCGATGTTGGCCCTCTGTTCATCGAGCCAGGAAGTCCTTGGGAGAACGGGTACAACGAGAGCTTCAACGGCAAGCTGAGAGATGAATTACTGAATCGAGAGATCTTCTACACGCTGAAAGAGGCAAGGGTGTTAATCGAGAACTGGCGGCAGGAGTACAACACGATCAGGCCGCACAGCAGCCTTGAGTACAGGGCTCTAGCACCTGAGACTGTTTCTCTGAAGCCGGTTCTTGTCGGAGTAGCAGGAGGCAGTTTAGACTAACTCTAGAAGTGGACCTAATTCGTGGGGCAGGTCAATTCGAAAGGAGCGCGACACGACCTACGACGAGGTTGCAGCTGATGCCTGGCTCGAGCTCTTCGAGAAGGATGGATACGGGCTGCCGCAGTTGAGTACTTGACGCATTCCGCGATTCAGCTACCTGAACCGGGCTTTCGGCGATTCTGAGACGCGGAGGGACGCGTGTCACCATGTAGCAACGTGCGAACGCGTTCTACATTCAGTCCCCCAGGCTCCAGACCGCCGAAACGGCCAAGTGTCAACTCCCTGTGAGCGCTGTTGGCGCCTCTCAGCGGTTCCCTGTCAGCACCTCGCTTCTTTCCCGAGCGTGCCGCAGACCTTCTTGAGATTTCGCGTTCGGCGAGATCGGCTTCTCCTTCGACTTCGAGAAGTACTTGCCGGTCACTCCATCTAGTGCTCTTGAGGAAGCCAGCCTGACCACATGCGCAGCGGCATCTTCGGGCTTCGAAATGAATCGGTTCAAGAGCCGATTGAACCACCGTGGATACTCACGGAAGACGTCGGTTGCGACCACGCCGGGGTGAACGCAGTTGACGGTCGTGCCTGATTCCTCAAGTCGATTGGCGAGTCCGCGTGTGAACATTACCAACAGCAGTTTGGAGTTGGCGTAGGCTCGGTTGCCGTTGAACCGACCATCGTCAGCCTGTGTGTCGAGATCGGCGACTCCCTTTCTGTAGAGCTCAGAAGTCACATTCACCACGCGGCTGTTCGGCGTAGCCTCAAGCAGCGGTAGAAGCAGCGTAGTCAAGAGGAACGGAGCGAGGTAGTTCACAGCTAGTGTCATCTCGAAGCCATCAGGAGACCTCTCGGCCTTTCTCCTGAAGACTCCAGCGTTGTTCACAAGAACATCGATGTGGTCGAGGTCCTTCTTGATTCTCTCAACTACGTCACGGATCGACTGCTGCGATGCCAGGTCGACGTAGTAGAGGCTGACGTTGTCTGATCCCGATCTCTTTTTGACCTCCGCCAGTGCCCGCCGTGACTTGTCGTAATCGCGCACGAGCATGATGACTTCATAGCCAAGTTCAGCCATCTGGATGGCCGTTGCCTTTCCGATGCCCGCGCTCGATCCAGTGATCACACAGACCTTTCTGCCGTCAAGTTCACTTAGCCGTTCGTTCACTTCCCACTCCTTCTCTTTCACGAGACTAGACCTTTCGGATCGAGCGACTAAATGCGCGGGCCGCAAGGATTAGGCCGAAGCCGGCGAACGCGAAGACAGCAAGGAAGCTAGTCCAGAGCGGCAAGGTGTTCTCCGCTGCAAACGCCGCACCATTCCCGAAGAGAACCCCCCTCATGCCGCTGACAAGATGCGTTGTTGGGTTTATCAATGCGACGATCCTCATCCACGTCGGTAGCGTCGCCAACGGATAGAGGGCGTTGCTCGCGAAGAGGAGTGGCATATTGAGGATGAAGATCAGCATGTGATAGCCGCCGGGGCTGTCAGTCGAGGAAGCGGTTGCTAGTGCGATTCCTGCGAAACCTGCTGCGTACCCCCCAATCAGAACTAGCGTGGCCAGCCATCCGATCAGGCTTCCCCCGCCTTGAGCCCCAATCAGGAAACCAAGACCTAGGATGACGAGTGCCTGAATCAACGTCTTCGTCAGAATCGTCAGTGTGTTCCCTGCAAGGATGCTGAAGCGGGGAATCGGCGCAACGAGATACTCTTTCACGAATCCTCTCAAGCGCTCCGTCAGCCACTCGTTCCCGCCCCCGATGGCTCCCCCAAGTGCTGCCAGCGCGACGATGCCAGGCACCATGAATGTCAGGTAGTTCCCCTGAGAGCTGCCTCCTGACGTTGCATCCATAAGCCCTCTCATGCCGAACCCGAATAGCAGGACCCATAGGACGGGCTGAATCAGCAGCCCAATGATCTCCTCCGGGTGGACCACCATCTTGCGTAGCTGCTTCCCCCATATCGTTGCGATTGCATTCATCTTTGACTTCTCCTTCTTGGCTAAGCGACCCTACTCCTCGCGGAACGCGCGACCAGTGACCTTGAGGAAGGCATCCCCGAGGTTCGGTGTCGAGACGCTCATCTCGGCGATGGACAGGCTTGATGACAGAGCCGATTCCACGATGGCAGCGAGTCTTCGGCTTCCTTGGTCCACGCCAATGAGGACACAGTCAGATTCCGTGCTTGTCGACTCGACCCACTCGAAGGACGAGAGCTGCCGAGAGAACCCAATGAGATCCCCTTCTCCGCGGACTCGCACGACATCGGCTCCCATACCTCTGACGAGGCTCTGAGGGGATCCCTCCGCAACGAGCTTCCCGCGATCAATGATGCCGACGCAGTCTGCCAGGCTCTCGGCCTCATCCATGTAATGAGTCGTAAGCAGCAGAGTCAGCCTCCCTGCTTCTCTCAGCCCACGGATGTACTCCCAAACAGCAGCCCGATTCTGAGGATCAAGGCCTAACGTCGGCTCATCGAGGAAGAGGACTTCCGGATCCGTCATCAGTCCTCGTGCGAGCTCTAGCCTTCGCTTCATTCCACCAGAGTAGGTCTTGGTGCGCCGGTCAGAAGCATCGGCCAGTCCAACCATTTCAAGAAGCTCGGATATCTTCTGCCTGCGCCTGCACGGCTTCATCTGGTAGAGGCGGCCGTGATACTCCAAGACCTGTCTGCCGGTAAGGTCATCGTCGAGCACGAGTTCCTGAAACGTCACGCCGATTCGCTGCCGAACGTGATCTGGATCCTTCTCAATATCGAATCCCGCAACAATGGCTTGTCCTTCGGTTGGCCGGAGAATTGTCGTGAGCATCGAGATGGTGGTGGTTTTCCCGGCCCCATTCGGACCGAGGAACGCGTAGATCGCTCCTCGATGGATGATCAGATCTAGATCATCCACGGCAAGGACATCTTCGCCATATCGCTTCGTCAAAGAGACAGCCTCGATGGCTGTCTGTGTTGTGCTCGTGTGTCTATCAGTCATCAGACTCCTCGGGGTTCTTGCCGAGCGTTGAGATAGCTTCCGCAAGCCAGCGGATGCTGGCGTTGAGTTGTGAAACCGCATGTCCAAACGCAAGGCTCAGAGACTCGCCGTGCGGCGGGTGTTGTTGAACCTCTTCCATAAGCTCTGCGGCCTGAGCCCGCTTTGCCTCAAGCAGCGTGACAACCTCTCGCTTCGGTAGCTTATCGATGAAGAGGAAACCTGCTTGATCTGCTGATGGAGCGAAGTGGAACTGCTCGAGATTCTCGCGGAGCAGTTGCACGAACAGATCGCGACCTGACTCGGTCAGCTCGTAGACCTTTCGCTCGGGGCGCTTGCCCTCACGCTCAATCGAAGCCTCGATGAAGCCGTCTCTCTCCAATCGCCTCAGCGCGTTGTACGAGGTGCCTGACTTGACCTCACCAATGAAACCAGCGAAGTGCGAGAGCATCTCGTTCATCTGATAGCCGTGCATCCGGCCTTCACTGAGTAGTCCAAGTAGCAAGAGTTCACTCATGGGCGCCTCCTGATTCACGCCAACTAGTTGCTGTGAACTATATGCAAGGACTGTCGCTCCGTCAAGTGCTCCTCTTGGAGTGTCCTGCTCGATAAGCGAAAGCGCCGGCCTGTTCTACGTTATCGATCCTCTGGGCTTCGGAAGGTGATCTGCATCACCAAGAAGCAACGCACGAACGCGTTCTACATTCAGTCCCCCAGGCTCCAAAGTGTCCTACCGATAACGATCGTGGAGATCATCACGCTTCTCACTCCGCAAGACCTTGCCAACGTGCCGACCGAGATTCGCATTCGCTCTGCCTCTGGACTGGATGCTCGCGAGACGTCCACTTCGATTGCGGGGCATGCTAGACTGAAGGCATGAAGCGGGTCGCGGTACTGACGAGCGGCGGAGATGCTCCTGGAATGAATGCGGCTGTCCGGGCTGTTGTCAGAATGGGGCTCTCTCGTGGCTGGGACATGATCGGGATACGTCAAGGCTACGCCGGCCTCATCTCTGGGGACATGGCGTCGCTTGGCTACCGCGATGTTGGCGGCATCATCCAGGAGGGCGGCACCTTCCTCGGAAGCTCCCGATGCCCAGAGATGAGGACCACAGAAGGGCAGCGGAAGGGAATCGACTCCTTGTCCCACCATTCGATCGACGCTCTTGTCGTCGTGGGCGGCAACGGATCCCAGACCGGGGCACATGCGCTGTCGCAACTCGGGGCACGAGTGATCGGAATCGGTTCGACCATCGACAACGATCTGGTTGGTGCCGACATGACCATCGGCGTGGATACGGCTTTGGACGTTGCGCTGGAGGCCATCGACCGCCTCAAAGTCACTGCCTCATCACATCGCCGTGCTTTTCTGGTCGAAGTCATGGGCCGCCAGTGCGGCTACCTGGCTCTCATCGCTGGTATCACCGGAGGAGCCGAGGCCGTTGTCCTTCCGGGACAGCCGCTCGATCCGGATCAGCTCGCTGAGTCCTTGCACGATTGCTACGGGCGGGGCAAACGGCATGCGCTTGTCGTTGTTGCTGAGGGTGCTGACTGGAATGCCGGGAGACTCGCTTCTCATTTCAAGGAGCACCACTCTCGGCTTGGGTTCGATCTTCGATTGACGATCTTGGGCCACGTGCAGCGCGGCGCTTCACCTGGTTCATTTGACCGGCTGCTTGCCAGCCGACTTGGCGCTGAAGCCATCGATCAACTCGCGGAGGGGAAGGACGGTGTTGTCCTGGGCGTGGTGGGAGGACGCATCGTAGACAAGCCGCTTCCGCAAGTCGTTGGACTGGTGAAAGGCCTCGATCCAGAGCTAGTCAAGCTTGCAGAGGTTCTGTCGAAATAGGTCCCGGCCTCAGGCCAGTAGTCTCTCGGCAACCATTCCCACGATGAAACCCAGCGTTGCGCCCAGCGGCGGAGCCCAATGCCTCTTCATTCGGACGAGCGGCGCGATGTCCTGGAACACGAGATAGAAGATCCCTCCCCCGGCGACGAGCATCAGGCCACCAACTGCCCCTCTCGCCGACTGGAGAGCGAAGTAGCCAAGCAGCCCTGCCAGCGGTCCGAGCAAGCTGAGCCCGAACATCATCGTCAGTGCTCGCCGCGGTCTCTCTCCGGCCGATACCAGTTCGCGATACGCGTTGAATCCTTCGGGAAGGTTCTGCGCTCCAATGAAGATCGCCAGCAAGACTCCCAGCCTTGGCTCGTGTGGGAACACTGCTCCAAGCGAGACCGCTTCAGGCAGGAAGTCGAGAAGCATGGCCATGAACTGCGCTCTTGGTCCGACGCGACGGCTCAAGCTCGCATCAGCCCACATGAAGAGGAGCGAGCCGGCGGAGAAGAGCAGGATCGCCAGCCATAGAGGGAGTGTGGAGAGTCCCGTGGGCACCAGTGCAAACGCAATAGCGGCTACCAGAACACCGCCGCCAAAGGCGACTGCGAAGTGAATGAACTCGCGCACGATTCCTCTGTGTCCGCCGGGAAGAAACCTTGCAGCTGCCGCGCCAACGCCAATGGCCAGCCCGGCGCCCCAGCAGTAGATGATGATCCAGAGAAGCTCTCCCACTCCTGCCCCCTATCCCGCTGCCCTACTGCCAAGACGGATGCAGCCTTCTCATCTGCCTGGTTTGCCCCAGTCTACTCGGAATGGGCTTTGCCTGTGAACCGCCTCGAGGAAGTATCGGGAATGCCGTTCCCGGCGGCGATTTAAGCCACTTGAGACCGCTTCGTTCCTGGTCCAAATGGCGACTCCGAAGGACGGGCCAACTCAACAGGACACACGTCACCATGCAGCAACACACGAACGCGTTCCACATTCAGTCCTCCAGGCTCCAAACCGAAGTTGACGCCAGGTCTCTAAACGCCATCACGCTCACGTTTTTTGCTCCTCCACGTAGACCGTGCTTGATTCCGGTTGATGGCAATCTGCCTGGGTTTGTTGGAGAGGTAGCCCTGGAGTACCCTCTCCGAGGTAGAGGAGGAGTCCGCATTGCGTTTAGCTCTCGGAGTTACGACGATGCTACTCATCGCGCTGTTGGGCCTCTTCGGTCAATCCCTAACGTCGGTTGACACGGAAGGACTTCGTACGGCAGTCGACGCAGTAGCGTCGGGATCTGTTCCCTTCAGTGCCGTCATTGGCGTCATTGATCGCAACCAGGATCACCACGTTTTTTGCTATGGCAGTGACCACGCCAATGCAGATGCTGTGACAGAGGACAGTCTGTTCGATGTGGGCTCTGTCACCAAGACATTCACAAGCGCCCTTTTGATCAGAGCAGTCCGTTTGGGACTTGTCGATCTGGAGGCTCCCGCCCAACGCTACCTGCCCGCGGATGAGGTCACCCTGCCGTCTCTTGGCGACTCCGAGATTAGGATGATTGATCTGGCAACGCACACGTCAGGATTGCCGAAACGCCCGCAAGATTCGGACTACCCTCTGCCCCCCGGTTTCAATCCCTATAACTGGTATGCCGCCTACACTACGAGGCACATCTACGAGTACTTGACGGACTACTGCAGTCTCCTATTCGAGCCAGGAACCGCTTGGAGCTACTCGAATACAGGTAGTGGCCTGCTTGGCCACATCCTCGGTCTAGTCGATGGCACCTCCTACTGGGAGCTTCTGGAGCGTGAGATACTGAGCCCCCTGGGGATGATCAACACGTACATGGTTGTGCCGGATGACCGAGCGGCGGTTCTCGCCAAGGGACACAATGAAGCCGGGCGGTATGCCCCACCGTACACTGCAAACGACATTCTCCAAGGCTCAGGGTTCCTCAAATCGTCGTTGGCAGACATGTTCCTCTACGTTGAAGCGAATCTGGGCCTGATGGAAACACCATTGACAGACCTCTTCGAGACTACACACAGGCCGAGGTTTCAGATCAATGACCAGCTCGGATCAATGGGTATGGATTGGCTGATCCGTAGACTACCTGACAATCAGAGGATCACCTACCATGCAGGTCGTACAGGAGGATACGGAGCGTATGTCGGTTTCAACAAGCGGCTACAAACCGGAGTCATAGTCCTCTGCAGCTTCTCCGTTCCTGGCGGTGCTACGGAGATTGGAGAGAAAGTCCTTCAAATAATACCCCAGTACTAGGCTGTCAGGTTTCACGGTAGTGTTTGCAGGTTGAGGGTCGAGGGGAGAAGAGAAAAGAGGGTCACCAGAGCAGAATCTCCAGGTAGCTCTGAAACAACCTGGGAGGACTGTCGATGACCCTCGAAGACAACGTACAGCGTACACGATTGCGTGTCCTGCAACGAGCCAAGGAACTGGGGAATGTTAGTGCTGCCTGTCGAGAGGCAGGGATCTCACGGACGTTGTTCTACCGTTGGAAGAAGCGATTCACCTGCTACGGGATCGATGGGCTTCATCCACGTCGAACTGCCACCCGTCCGGGAAGACACATCCAGCTGGACTCTACGAAGGAACGGAAGATCGTGGTGATGGCACTGGCATGGCCTTCTTGGGGTCCGAGACGCTTGAGTCTACAACTGGAACGGGAAGGGGTTGTTGTCTCCCCAAGCACGGTATGGAGGTCGTTGCATCGACTTGGGTTGGGAACGCGAACGGATCGCCTCCTCGTGCTTGAAGTGCACAGCGCTGAACATGCTGGGTTACTCACCGAACGGACCCGGCGGAGCCTTGCACGTCGAAAGGTTCTTCACGTCCAGGCAGAGAACCCGGGAGAACTGGTGTGCATCAACACGTTCTACATCGGAAACTTGATGGGAGTGGGGAAGTTGTGGCAGCTGACCGCCTGTGATGCTTCAAGCTCTTACGCCATGGCGAAGGTTGTCCCAGCGAACAGCGCGACAGAGGCTGCTGTGTTCCTCAGAGAGGTTGTGGCTGTCGAGATCAAGAAGGCTGGTTGGAAACTGCGACGAGTACTGACAGACGGTGGGAGTGAATTCAACGGAGAGTTCGATGTGATGTGCTGTGAGGTTGGTGTTCGACACACACGAACGCAGCCACGACACGCGTGGACCAATGGGTTCGTGGAGCGATTGCAGGGAACAATCCTTCATGAGCACTGGAGGATCGTCTTCCACCGACGCTACTTCCGACGGTGGCACCAACTCCAATCCTCGCTTGCTTCCTTCATCGAGTTCTACAACTTCAAGAGACCGCACCAGGGCTATCGAACCAAGGGTCGCACACCCTCTGAGATCTTCTGGGGTGCCGTCCGGGAACAACGTCACGAGGAGGCCTAATGTGTGGTCAACACCATTGCGATACTGGAACTCTAGGGGTTCTCGGTCATCGTGACAGCCGCCGTAAGAACGCCGATCACCGGGCTCCCCGGACTCCCCGTGTCACGCGCCGTTACGGTGATCACTCCCTGCGTACCGACCTCGACGTCCTCGGGTGGAACGATGGTCAGCATCAAGGTTCTACTCGGCGACGCCCCGAGGTCTTGCTTTTTAAGAAGAACCTCGTCCGTACTCAGGCTCACGTACCAGCCCTCGGGAACGCTGTCGATGCTCAGAGAGATGGGCACGTCGCGATACCCGTGTTCCCATTGGTAGATCTCGTAGTACGAAGGGGATCGGAGAGTGAGGAACCACGTGACCTGGGTGCCCGGTTCGATGGCGGTATCGACGAACTGGAGTTCGCGGGGATTCTCTTGCACATCGATTGAGCAGGCGTGCGTCTCGACGAACGGGGCGCTCGAGATCCCAGGACCTTCGCCTGTGAGGAGCGTGATGTGCTGGGGGGTGAGAATCGTTTCAGGAACCTCGCCAAACTGCGGCATCCAGCTCGAACTCTCGAACTCAAACCAACCGAGGTCCGAAAGGTACGCGGAGATCCAGGCGTGTCCGACGTCGGGCGTCTCTGAGTCGGCGACAACGCCGGACGTCGGCATGGCAGGAATCCCGGTTGCACGGATGAGAGCGACCGCAAGATTCGAGAAGCCGACGCACCGGGCCACCCGATTCTCCAACACCCACAACGCGTCCACTTGCTCAACGTCTTCGTCGCACCGCGCCACGCGAACGTTCTCATGGACCCACGCGAGGATCCGTCCGACCACTTCGAGCTGAAGAACGGCCCCTGCCGCGAGGTCGCTCGCAAGTTGACAGATCTCTTGTGCGTCTGACTGTATGTATCCCCTTGAATCCGGCTCGAGCCAGACTTGGGTGTCTTCGGGCACCCACTCGACCGGGTACTTGTCGTACCAAGTGAGTGTCGGTTCGAATACGGTCTCCTCTTTGTAGCGGGCTTGGGTGATGAACGTGACGTCTTCCGAGACCCCGGCCCACGACGCCGTCGAGAATGCGTTCCCAAGGTCGTCCGTCTGCTGCGACGTCGCATCCGGCTGCGGAGCGTACGTCAGATCCAGATCCGAGACGTCCAAGCTTCTTCGGTACTGCCAGGTCCGTGACATGGGGAGGTGCGCGGTGATTGACACATCGGCCGGGAAGGTCTCGGGCGAGGCAGCGATCGTGTAAGTGTAGATCGTTTCTTGGGCGAAGACCCCCTCCAGAGCGAACAAGACGGGGCCGCCAACCTCATAGGTCGCAGCGGAGAGCGAGGCCAGCAAGACGAAGAGGAGCACAGCTCCGGAAATGGCGGCAAGATGGCGCATGTCACGAACCTCCTTGTGGGGACTCGAAGCAATCTGGCCCATTCTAGGGATCTCGGCCGAGCTCGTGAAGCGGGGCATCGGCACTGGCGATGAATCTCAGGCCCAAGCACCATCTGCAGGTTCGAATCTGGCGGACCGATGCACTGTCGTGGGACACGAGAGCAACAACGCCCTACGAGAAGCTGGATTCTGGATCTACAAGGTGGAGGGCGGCCTATTGCACTTGGAGAGAGCTGTGACATAGGGGAGCAAGCGGCGTGAGCGACCTTCACCCGTGAATCTGATCAGGGATGTCCATCACCACGCTGCGAAGCACGAACGCGTTCTACATTCAGTCCCCCAGGCTCCAATGACCGAAGGAAACAGCGTTCCCTAGAGGTTTTCGCATCATCTCAGATCCAGTGCTCGCCTTTGAAGCTGCGATCCGCCAGACTTCAGACTTCTCAGCGCGTGGATCTCTTCTCGTCCCCGTTCTCCTGCCGATGTCGACTAGATGAGTGCCCCTCGAGGAGCGACTTGGCAATCAGCGAGGCATTCCTCTTGCCAAGCCGGAGTAGCACCTCCTCACCTCGGATACGGTTTGCCTCGGCCACTGCACGGAGCTCCCAGGATGCAACTCTCCTTCTTGTCATTGGCATGGGACCTGGTGGATCCAGCTCCACTCTTGCCGCGACATCCTCTCCGCCACCAAGTCTGCGGCAGAAATCTGCCAGACGCTCAAGCTTCTCGTAGAAGAGCAACACATCTGCGACAACTCCGCTCGGCAAGTGATCAAGCGGTAGTAGAGCCTTATATCGCGTGTAGTAGAAGTCCACTCGGTGCTGTGGAGTCGCGTAATCAAGAACCCCCTGCTCATTCCGAAACGAGTTCTCGTCGATCTCGCGAAGAAGCGCTTCAAGGAGCCTGACGTTGAGCTGTATCTCGTCAGCGAGTGACACAATCTCGCGATTGCGTCGTCGGAAGAACATGAACATGGAAAGGAGAAGGCTTGGGATCCCCAGACCGAGAAGGATCGAACCCCATAATGGAAGCATCTTGAGACATCATAACATCTGCGTCGCCTCGCGGTTCAACAGCACCCGATGTGAGATCGTCCATCCTGGACAGCTCGGCAAGCAGTCCATCGCGTACTTCAGCGCGAGCAACGACCGTGCGCCATACTCAGTTTACTAAGCCCCATACTGCTTTCTCCGCCTGCCTTCACGAAGCCCACTTCATCAAGGCAGTGCGCTTCGCGGGTTGTCGGCTCGCGGATTGCGCTGTCCGCTATTCCAGGATATCGTGCGGGAGACCATGCCAGATCAAGACTCCCAGAGTGAGAACGGGCAGATCCATATGACATTGATCCGCGGAGGCGAACCGACGGATGTTGAAACGATCTCCACGACACACCCTCACCCTGTCACGGTGAAGCCTTCCGGAATCAGGGATATGGCCCGAATCCAGTACTCTCCAGCGGACCGTTGCATCTACTGCGGAGCTGAAGACGACCTGACTAGAGAGCATACCGTCCCGTATGGCCTGAACGGGAAGGCCGTGATCCCGGCAGCATCCTGCCGTGAGTGTGCGAAGAAGACCGGTGCGTTCGAGCGGAAGGTCCTTCGCGGACCCATGAGATCTGTCAGGGTCTTGCAGGGTTTCCAGTCACGTTCGAAGCACGAGGGTGCGGCAAGGACGACATCTGTCCGGATCCTACGCGATGGAGTTCAAGATGAAGTCGAGGTCCCGCTTGAAGAGGCGCCGATCGTGCTCTACTTCCCGGAATTCGCTCCGCCGGGAATCGTGACAGGGAAACACGGAACCGGAATCGACCTGACCGGTGTTGCCACTGTTTGCTTCGGACCGGATCCAGAGGAGTTCGCACGGAAGCTCGGAGCGGAAGGCCTCACGCTCGAGTCCCCTCCCTACGAGCCAGTCCCATTTGCGAAGATGCTGGCGAAGATCGGGTTTGCGACGGCCTATGCTGAGGGCACTCTGACACGAGTTCATGAACTCTACCCTGTCATACCCGCGATCATGGGAGAAACCAATGATATCGGCCGCTGGGTGGGCACGATGACTGGCTCGTATCGCAAGTATCCGGGCCTTCTCCACCGAGTTGCTCTACATGAGGACCACGACCGAGGGCTTCTTGTTGCCGAAGTCCAGCTGTTCGCAAGCTCTGGGGCGCCGTCCTACGGAGTCGTCCTCGGCACGCTTTCGCCAACCTCGTAGCCCAGATCCGTTCACTCGTGCACGCTCTTGCCCATGGCCCTCTGGTGCTGGGGTTCCTGTTCGCCAACGCTTGCCTGATGTGATTCGCGTTCGGACCAGGACGCCCCCCCTTCCAGGGCGACGGAGACGATCTCTCAATCTCCCCGACAGACCACGGGCAGACGTGAAGCGGTGTCTCCGTTTGCCCGGGCAGCCGCCCCCCCAGCACGTAGACTTGACCGCATCTTGAGGGCATCCTACCCTCGGCTTGCGCGAGAATATGTCGTCCTGCAAGGGCGTGGGCCGGATGAGTAGCGCCCAGTCTGAACGGAGAGGCCTGTATCACGAGACTGGCGAGGGATGTGGAGGAGGCGCGAAGAGTGATCAACGGAAAGGCAACTGATCGTTTCGCCCGAGTTGTGGCCGTGTTGTCATTCGCAGTCGCCGCAGCCGCAGTTGTTGTAGCTCTACTGACACTGGGCGAGCAGCAGCGTCAGTTCCGCGTGCTGCAGAGCGAGCAGCTGACCGTCCTCATAGATCCACGCGTGGATGGGCCCCTACGGATCACCGACACTCATTTCGGATCACTCGGCCACCTCGTTCAAGTACCTTGGCGGCTGCTGCTATCCAACACAGGGAATCAGAGGCTTTCGGTAGTCCGCTATGACGTCAGTGCGTGCGGCACACGCCAGGGCTAACCTTCTACAGTGGCATGGATGGAGGCGTAGTGACTGCAGACCAGCAGCCTACTGCTCTCCCCGTAGCTCTAGATCCCGGTGAGAGCGTAGGTTTCCTCATCTTCGTAGGAATCCTCGTCACGGACGATGTCTACGATGTGCTATCCAGGCAAGCCGATTTGGCAGCTGTTACAACGATGACAGCTACACTGCTCTTGGGCAGACAGAACCTTGACCTGTATGGCAACCCAGTGGTGTTCCAGGAAACAGGCGAAGGTGGGTACCTACTCACCGTCGACCCACAGCATCAGAAGTCGCCGACGTTCTGCTTCGAGTTTGCCTCCGGTCGTGGAAACGTGTTCACACATTCCGCTTCCTACTACAGCTCCTGGGAGTAGAGCTGTGCTGACTTGACGCAAGGAGCGGACCCGGATTGAATGCTGGGCTCACTGGCCGTGCCCAGCAAGGGCCAAGACCAGCGAAAGCGCTGATTCAAACGGCACATTCACGGGAAGCAGGTATCCACGGGGGACACAAATCACCACTCAGCAACATGCGAACGCGTTCTAAATTCAGTCCCCCAGGCTCCAAACTCACATGAGCGGTCGTCCTACTCGTTCTGAACCCCGGCCCTCTCGGCTGGAGCTACGTGCAGGTCTGAGGTGCCTATGGGCCACTGCGCCAGAGCCACAGCTCAAACTGCGAGTCGACGATGCCCTCCTCTTCCATGTCGGAGTCGCTTGCGAAGACCACGATCTTCCCGTCCCCGTTCGTTGCACATCGTACGCTGGTTCGGTCTTCGCCAGTGGAATAGGAGATTCGGCGGATCACCCCATCTGATAGGGAGCAAGTCCAGATCTCGAATTGATTGTCGGCGATTCCTTCGCCAAGAAGGTCTGAATCGCTACAGAACACGGCAGAGCTCCCATCGCTGCTGATGGATGGCGAGTAGCATGCGCGCTTTTCGTCAGACGAAACCGTCATCCGCCGCAATGCAGCGTTCTCAGACTCGTAGACCCAGATCTCCACCTGGCCGTCGGGAATTCCTTCACTGTGGAAGTCGGCATCACTACGGAACACAATCCTAGAGCCATCTGCAGAAATTGTGGGGAATGAGCTTGCTCGATCGGCATCTGGGGAGTACGTAATTCGAGTATATCTGCCCGTTGCGACGTCGTAGTGCCAGATTTCCGTCTGCCCCGCAGTCAGTCCCTCGCCCAAGAGGTCACTGTTGCTTTCAAACACCACCTGTGATCCGTCCGCTGTCAATGCAGGATTCTCCCCAACTATGCTGTCGCCATCAAGAGAGGTGACACGAGTGAGCATCGCCGTTGGGACATCGTAGAGCCAGACGTGGAAGTTATCTGCCTCTATGCCTTCGCCGAGGAAGTCGCAGTCGCTGATGAAAGCGATGGTGCTTCCGTCGTCACTCAATACTGGCTGAACGCTGATCCGACCTTCCTGGATAGGGTTGCTGATCCGCAACAGACTGCTTGCGCTTTCGTCATACAGCCAAATCTGATACTGCGTATCCATGATCCCTTCGCCAAGGAAATCGCCGTCACTTCGGAACACAACGCGCTGTCCGTCTCCACTCATCACTGCGTCTGCGCTAACTCTCCCAGGTTGCAATGGATCGGAAATGCGTACCATCTGGCCGGTCCGCGTATCTATCCTCCAGACGTTGTAGTCCTGTATGCCTTCACCATCGAAATCAGAGGTGCTATGGAAGGCGACGAAATTGCCATCTGAACTCACATCAGGTGCATCGCTTCGCCTCTCGGGCGATGACGAATAGGTGATCCGCGTCAAATGGCCGGCTCCCTCTGATGTTCCAACAGCCAAGAACGTCGTGAGCAAGAGCATGATGCCCATTGGGATGAGCTGCCTCATGATGCAAGCGCCGCGTCGCTGTGCCATGGATCGTTACCTCCTTGTAGGGACTCTAGAGGACCCGGCAAGAGAAGGCAACTCCATGACCCTCTCCCGAATAACCCAAGAGAAGAACTAGGATTGGATGCAGCGGTTTCGGGTACACACAAGTGTGACGAGCATCACACTTGCTGCGTTTCCCGTAGGCAAGAGAAGTGCCAAAGCAGAACACGGGATCACTAGACCCCATCAATCTCTCCGTGTGCAAGAATGCTCCGGATCGGGACAGTCGTCACCACACGGCGATGAACGAACGCGTTCTACATTCAGTCCCCCAGCCTCCAATGCCCATTCAGACAGACCAATGCAAGGCAGCTACGCGGCGATTACTCCGGTGACCCGAGTCGTCGTGCAACGAAGCCATATGTCGTTCCGTGCGATTCGGTTGTCCCTGCCATGATGCCTTGCTCGTGGGATAGAAGGTGGCCGAGGAAACCCTGCGTTCCGTCTACTAACCCAATCTGGAAGATAACTTCACGGGGATCTGAGTTGTTGATCTCGGCACTAACCGGCACTGCGGTACCCCCTGTCGGCGTGTAGGTCCCCCAGATTGCAGTAGTCGGCGACGTCCCCTTTGAGGGACGCAGGTCATCTAGTACGAGCAGGCCTGTCCATCCATCGTGGTTCATCTCCCAACGGCCAAGATATGATTCCGGACCGAGCAGCCCGCCCGCAGGAACTCCAACCAAGAACTGGTCCTTCGTGGCGTAGAAGGGATACCACTGATGATCTCGGTTGTCGATCATTGTCCCGGCAAGCATCACTGGATCTCGGGTGAAAAGGTAGCCCATGAAATGCATCCCCTGGATGTCACCGTAGTCTAGGTTGGGGAAGTTCCAGTCAATCCGGAAGTCGATCTCGTGACCATCGATCGTCCCATTGACTCGACGAGCGATTCCGTCGCTCCCCCAATAGGTTCCCAAGCGCAGGTCGTTCTCTCCGTGGATCGAATCACGAGTGAAAAGGCCTGAGAAGCGGTAGATGTCCAGCGTGCCTTTCCATCCATCATGGTCGACGTTCCAGCGCCCTAAGAGCATGTGGTCTTGTGATGGATCTGCCGTATCGGTCGCCACCGAAGTGATGTAGCCCGCATCGACAACCCATCCATCTTCGACCCAATTGTAGCTCATCAGCGTGAATCCAGCTTCGCCTTGCTCAGCGTTGAATCCCCAGGAATTCTTTACGATGAATACTCGATCCGCGTGCCGGTAGCCGACCATCAGCATTGCGTGTCCGCCACACTCGCCCGCCGTTCCAGGATCCCACACACCGTTGCCTGGACTCGGGTCTTCTCCGCAGAGAACGGCCGAGAAGATTATCTCATAGCCGTTGGCCAGAACTGCCTCATACCATGTGGGATCGGTGACCAATTCCGGAGGACAGAATTCTACCGCCCTAGCGCCGTACCTTGCGTTCCGTAGAGCCGTTTGGGGCAAGTTGACCGGGTCCAGGTTCCAATCGTCCATGGCCACTTGGTCGGTTCCCGCTGCGCAGCGGCTCGCTTCCCAATCGAGATTGGGATCGACGGCTATGGGATATGGTAGATCCGACTCAGGTGGTAACCGGTACCGGGTGAACAGCTGCAGCTGGTAGTAGAGCCCGCCACCATCCCAAGCTCCTAGCTGATTCTCTCGACAGTATGCCAGGGGTTGCAGATCCTCCGTGAGATGCGACATCTTCTGTAGTAGCTGCCCAAAGCGTTCCGACAGATCAAGTACGTTTCCAGCGATGCGGGCATAAAGCGCTTCGAGTGCCGCCGTTGTCGCAAACTGAACACAGGTCCCTCCCCACTGTTCCTTGATTGGCGTCTGGAAGTTCCTCAAGTCCACTGTGCCTGGAACATCCATTGGGGAAACGAGACTGAGGGGACGGAATGCGACAGCCAGCGGAGAGAAGCGATCTTCGTCTTCTTGCCAGTCAGCGGTCGAATCGAGCGGGAATGTTCTTCCATCGGCCAGTTCTACGTGTGGCGTCCCGCCGGTGCTGAAAACTCCAACGACTGTCTGATCCTCGGGACCAGGCTGCTCCGGCATCAGCCATTCACAACTTGCCAAGGCAACTGCAAACACCGAGAGAAAACCTAGAGCCAACCCCACGCGCAGCCGATTCATTCCGCCACCTCCTGATTCCGGCAAGGTCACTCGCTCTTCACTCTAGGTCAATGGGCAGCGAGAGGACAAGCAACGCGGCTCACTTGTTGCGGGCTGTCATCGGTTGCGAGGCAAGTCAGGGCGACCTGCCTCTAGAGAACCATGATATGAGAGGAAAGCTGTACTGAGGAGATTCATCTGTGACCGATTTCGAGGCCCGACCCTGACACCTGCCAATACGGTCACCTGCCCCCCTGGAATTGGTTCGAAGAAGGATCTAGGATTGGAGCGCGTCGAGGCCGCGAGGCACGTAGGAGCAGCCTAACACTGGATCCCAAGGTAGTTTCCGCTTCTGGCGGTTTTTCGGGTTTTGACATCCATCACCATGCAGCAACGCACGAGCGCGTTAACCATTCATGTCCCCTGGCAACGCGGCATGGCTGCGTTGCTAGGGAGAACGCAGTCATACCTGCGTTCTCCAAACGATCGACACGAGTATGAGTGATCTAGGCTCCAATGAAGCGAAGCGAACCGCCGGCACAATGCCGACGGTTCTGTCTTTCTGCCATGGGATCAAGAAGAGCGGCATCTCTTGACTGCGGGGACAATCCGTGTACAATTGGATACATAATGTCCCCAGAACAGATCGCCCCGACCCTCTTCCCTGCTGCGCGACTCGCCGTACTGCGGTGGCTCGCAGACACCGAGAACGGGCTTCACTTACGTGAGCTAGAACGTCGTAGCGGTCTGAACAAGCATGGGTTGGCGCGCGAGCTTCATGCCTTGCGGAATGCCGGAATCCTCGTGTCCAAGCGAGTTGGAAACCAAATCATCTACCGCTTGAATCCGGAGTGCCCGATCTACGACGAGCTGCAATCCATCGTCCGCAAGACAGTCGGACTAGCCGGCGTGCTGCGCGAAGCGCTCGAACCGTTCGCCAATCGCATTGATCTCGCCTACGTCTACGGAAGCTTCGCGCGAGGTGAGATGCGGCCGGACAGTGATGTCGATCTCATGATTGTGGGCGCCGTGTCATTGCGACAGGTCAGCTCGGCAATCCGCATGGCGGGACGCACACTCGGTCGCGTTGTCAATCCAACATCGTACGTGCCTGACGAATACGCGGCCGAGCTGCGCAAAGAGGATTCGCTTGTCGCCCGGGTCCACAACGCGTCTCGAATTGACGTGGTCGGAGGAAACGCATGAGCCTAGCCGAGATGTTGCTTCGGGATGAACTGCGGCGAGAGCCCGAGACACCCGGAGAGGTCAAGCGGCTTCTCGATGCGATTAACCGTCCGAGGAACTCGGGGTCGCGTCTTTATTTTTGGTGTTTGGCCTGGTTCACCCGCTTGGCAATGACGCTGATCGTCGAGTAATGAAGACCCGTGAAGTCGGCAATCTCCCTTAACGTGTACTCGTAGACGCGCATCGCCTGATGGATACACTCGTTGCGCGATGACCTGTCCCGGGCCTGGGAGAAGACTGTCGCAAGGGAAGGCCGGGCAAGCAAACGATCGTTTCGGTTGAACTCAATGTCTTTGACCTGCTCATTGAGCAGTGGGGCGATCTGAGCCACAAACTCTTCGGTCCCAAGGAGATGGCCGTGCCGAAGGTCGTCCCAGATCTTGACGCCCTTACCTTGTCGCACAAACTTGCGATAGGCAGCAATCTTACGAGCTCGCGTATCTCCGAACGGTTCAAGAATCCAGGTGACTGTCAGGAAGTCAGGAACGGCCACTTCCCCTGCTGTTGCTCGATAGCTACTCCATTGCCACTCCCGCGGGCTTCGGACGATCTTCGCGTGAACCGGATTGAGGACGATGTACCTGGCAAGCTCAAGTAGATGGCTCTCCTTCTCGACTAGGATCGACTTGAAACGGCCCTGGAAGATGTGCCCCGCTCGCTTCATCTGGCGATTGACCCACTGTGTGTAGACCCCATTCAGATGACGCATTCCGCGTGATAGGTTTGCATTCGGTGTCTCGACGAGCAAGTGATAATGATTGGTCATCAGACAGTACGCATGACAGATCCACCCGTACCGTTCAACAACCTCGCCCAGAATGTCCAGGAACGCCTCACGATCGGATCGCGTGAAGAAAGTCTTCTCTCGCGCATTGCCACGTGAGGTGATGTGACACAAAGCTCCCTCGCACTGAACTCTTAATGCTCGTGCCATATAAGAACTCTAGCGCAAGGAGATGCTACAACCAAATGTAGAGACGCGATCCCGTGGCCGCCACGAAAGAGACCTAGCAGAAAGCGAAAGCTGAGGCTGAAAATAGAGACGCGACCCTGGCGCCAGGCTTCCTCGCCGAAAGCTCATCTCGACGGACGGTAGCCGATCAGCCTCGCGCGGCCAAGGGAGTTTCGTACTATGTCCCCGGAACTCCTCCGTCGCGCGCCGCGCGGGCTCGTACACCACAGCGATTGTGGCGTGCAGTACCTGCCAATTCGCTACACCGACCGGCTGGCGGAAGCCAGGATCGAGCCTTCCGTGGGCAGCGTCGGTGATTCCTAGGACAACGCGTTGGCCGAGAGCATCATCGGTCTATACAAGACGGAGGTGATTCGACACAGCGGACCATGGCGAAACATGGAACATGTGGAGTTCGAAACACTCAAGTGGGTGGATTGGTTCAACAACCGGCGACTCCTGGGGCCGATCGGTGACGTTCCTCCCACCGAGTTCGAAGAGCTACACTACCAGAGGCAGAAAGAGCCGGCGACGGTCGCCGAACTCAAGTAGCAAACCCTCCGGAGAACCCGGGGCGGTTCAGTTGGATTGCAGGCGAAAAAAGAAACGGTGCTGGTCGAGCAGCTCGCTTCTTGATCAGCAACAGGATGGTGCGATGCCATTACACCACTTGTGGGACATGACCTGCGCATGCTACAGTGCTTTATGCGAAGACTTATCCTGACTGCTCTGCTCCTCAGCTCGCTCGCGCTTCTAGTTCGTTCCCAAGAGCCTCTTCTTCCGCGCCTTGCACAGCTAGGAGGGGCAGCTAAGTTCGTGGAGATATCTCCAGATGCAAGCCTCATTTGGATAGCCATGGCCGACAACAGATTGGAAGTATGGAGGACCAAGGCCCGAACCCTCGCAGCGCACATCAGATTCGATTCCGAGATCCTAGCTATGGATGCCAGTTCCCAGGGGCTATTCGCACTCCTCGCAAATGGCGAATTAGCTGTGCTCCCAATGGATTTCGCCAGGCCCAGCGATGGATGGACCCGCAGCCTTCTTGGGGACTTCGTGCAAAACGAGCACTGGAACTACGCCATAGAGGTGTCTGACGATTCCCGGCAGCTTGCGATACTCGCCCCTGATGGTCTGTACAGTTGGCGACTCAACACAGGCAACTTGAGCCAGCGGCTTGATGGGGATCTGCACGCCAACTACCGCGGCAGCCTGATCCACCAGATACTCGCTGGGTGGGGGAGGAAGCCATCCCTCAGTTTCTCCCGAGATGGCGACAAGCTCTTCTACTGCCACGGATTCGCGGCACTAGCCTTCGGTTTGCCAGCGATAGACGTGCTTAGTTTCGACGCACTCATTGAGTCGGACTACTCACCTGATCACTCGCCAAGTGCCGTGCAAGCGACAGATCAGGGCGGTGCCGTGTTTGCCTCCGTCGTCGATGAACACGTTGTCGGGCTTCTCGTACAGGATAAAGCAGGTCAGGAGATCCAAAGGCAGTTCTTCGACCTGCGAAAGAACCGGAGGTTCAACGAACGTTTCCGTGCGCTGGCGCTTTCGGGCGATGGCAAACTGCTCCTTGGACAGACAGCCGACCTCATCACGCAATGCAAGGACGGGAGGATGATCTGCGTCTCGATGTCCACCTTCGAGGAGTACCTGTACGACATGGATATCGCACAGGATGCGCCTTGGGCAGTCACAGCAAGCATTCCAGGACCGGCTTTGCTAGAACTCCCCGCTCGCACTGACCCTGAATTCGTCTCTTGGGTTGTTCATCCAGCCCCAACGGATGTCACGTTCTCTTTGGATGGGAAGCACGTTGCCGTCGCCTATGAGTCCGGCCTACTTCGAGCTTGGCATGGTGAGCCATTCTGGCAGTATGAGTATGCCCGCAGCCCGATACTGAACGTCGAAGGCGGTCTTTGCGTTGGCTCTCAGGAATCGATCGTGTTCGGACTAGAGTCGAGAAGCTTCGGAGTGGAGTGGGATGCAAGCCTATGGGTGATCTCCTCGCGAGACGGATCGGCAACGCGCGAAGTTGGCATACTGACTGGTCTGTCGAGCCTGGCCAGCACTGAAGACGGCACCCGTTTCGCCACTGGACACCTTGATGGACGGGTCTTCGCATACTCATCCAAGGAAGAGCTTCAGTGTCTTGTCACAGATGAGCCTGCCCCTGTCATGGCGATCGCCTTCTCCCCGAATGGGAAGTGGATCGCGACTGCTCTCAAGGGAGGAACGATTGGGGCGAACCCGGTCCTGGGCCTGGGAGATGAAGTGGGTTTGTCGGATCTGCCTAGGCACCGATCCTTTGAGCTCCCCAGCGGAACCGAGGCGTCCTGCGTGAGCGTAGCTGTAGCTGACGAGTATGAGATCCTCCTAGCAGGCGGTGACGACGGAAGATTGAGGATATGGGACCTTTCGACAGGGGATCTCCTCGACCTAGTTCAGTGCGCAGCACCAATCACAGATCTGGACGTGATGAGAGAAGGCGCCAAGGCCGTTGTCAGCGATGCACAGGGGTTCGTCTATGTGATTGACCTCAATCGTGGTTTCACCATGGATCGGTTTCGAGCGCACCAACGCTCTATAGTTGCTATAGATGTATTCCGTCAACGGCTTGTCACCGTCTCAATGGACTACTCTGCCTGCGTATGGGACCTTTCATCGCTCGTGAGAAGCCTGGACTCCGACTAGCTCCTAGGACTGGAAGCAGGTCCCGTGCGGCGCTACCCCTCTGGTGTGTTCTTGCGTGACCGGCGGCTTTGGATATGCGGTTGGAATCCTGCACCAGTTTAGGTGTGTTGAAGTGCTAAGTCGACCACTGGCTGTGGCAGGATTTCCTCCTGAATGATTTAGTCGATCGGCGATTGGTACCCCAACGCCGAATGCCTCCGCCTGCAGTTTTAGTACTGTATCCGCTCAGCGATGATCCGCTTCAGTTCCCAGATATTCGCAGCCTCGTGGAACAGGCTCTTGTTCTCTCCCTTGAAGCGGCCGTTGAACGACTCCATCGCTGTGTTTCCCTTCGCCCCGTTCTCCGAGAACGAGATTCGGGCCCGATGCCTGATCAGCACGGCTCTCAACCAGCGGTAGCCGATGTAGACTGAATCTTGATCGTGATGAATGATCCGATCTTCCAATGTCAGCCCCACATGGCCCAGGGTCGTGTGAGCCATCGACAAGCATTCCAGTGCCAGGTCTGTGTTCGGGCGGTAGCCGAGAGCCCAACCGGCAACCCACTTCGTTGCATGGTCCACGAGCGGCATCAGGTACGCCTTCTTCCCTCCGCCTGCATACCAGATCGCGGTGAAGTCGGTGTAGAGAACCTTCAGGAGTTCCGGGTTCCCAAGTTTCGCGACCAGGTTCCACCCTTTGCTTGCCTTCGCAAGCATCTTCCTCGGGACAGAGGGCCGCGGCTTGCCGGCCCAACGCTGCAGTGAAAGGTTCCACATCCCAAGCACGCGGCGAACGACGGTTTCGCCAACTGGGTAGCCAAGCTTCTTCAGTTCTGGCTCGACCCGTCGGTAGCCGTACGCCGGGTTCTCTCTGAGAATGCCAACAAGCGGCTCTCGCAGGTGCGCATACTTCTGTTCGGCGTCCACTTTCCGGTTCTTCCAGTAGTACCAGGTGCTCTTCGGCAGCCCGATCGCTTCAAGGGTCACGTTCAGTCCGTAGGTCTTGGCGTTCGCTTCCACAATCTCGACCTTCTCCGCTGTCACGAGCTGCCGTCCATAAAATTCTGGAGAAGCGCGATCTCGACCTCCTTGCGCCCCAGCAACCGTTCCATTTCCTTGATCCGCTTCTCGTAGGCGGCCAGTGTCTTGTCTTTGCCGAATACCGCCGGACCATTCTCAAGAAACTCTCGCTTCCAGCGGGCCACCGTCACGGGGTGCAGATCGTGGGCTCGAGCGATCTCTACAGCATCTCAATCCCCTTTGAGCACCTCGAGCACCACCTCAAACTGGAATCGCGGTGAGTACCGCTTCCCTTTGCTGCCCAACACGATCACCTCTTCCTCTCCCGAGGTGATCCTACCATTTCAGCCATTCGGACCTAACACTTCAGGTGGTACAGCGTCTCAACCGCACCCCCATGCCTCAAACCGCATTTGAACTCTGGCTTCGCATCGCTTCACTTGCTCCATGCGCTTCAGGTATGCTGTTTTGGTTGAGTCCTGAGTTGCGTCATAGGAGGTGCCAAGATGCGCGCGTTTCCTGTTACTGTCCTGGTCCTCGCGTTGATTGGAGTGCCAGTCGCTGCTGCTCAATCGGCGCTCTCGTTCGCCATTGAGTTATCCGCAGGGGCGATAGCCGCTGCAGTGCCCTTCTATACCGTCTTGTTCAGCACGACGGAAACACCTCAGCCGTTTCAGGCTTCACTACTCGCAAGGACATCTACCAAGGACATCATTCTTGGGCTCGTCGTGCCGCCTATCGCAGCTGGGGTTGCTGTTGCATGCGCTGGCAGCCTGTTCGGTGTCACTGGCCCAGCTACAGCTCTCGCCGCCATCGTTGGCGCATCTGTCAGCGAGGTATTCGCGCTTCAACTGTGGCAGCTGGACTTCCCTGAATGGATGAAGGCCATCGCTGTCCCGATCATCACGTCTTTGGGAGCCACGTTTGCCTTCAACCGCCAAGCACAACCTTCACACTGATGCTCGACCAGATGGGACGCACTGTGAGGGGGAAGAAGGTTCTCATTTCGGTCTGGCAAACTACCGCTAACCCCTACTGGAGTCAACGTATCGATCACCACGCCGTAACGAACGAGCACGTTCTACGTTCATGTCCCCTGGCAATGCCGACAAGCTGCGTTGCTAGGGAGAACGCCGGCAGGGTCTGCGTTCTCCACACGATCGACGCCAATTCATGCGATCTAGACTCCAAACTGCTGTTCCTATCTTGGTCTCGGTGAATCTTGTCGTTAGCATGCGTGCCTTCCCCCTAAGTGTCAGTCGATGTCGATCTTGACATTCTGTTTGGGCCGGATTCAGGGGTGAAGTTCACTCTGGCATCTCCACCGTTGGCTGAATCCTCTTCACCGTCCGTCTTGGCCGAGCAAGTGAGACCATGATAGTGTGAGGCGCGGGACGGCCCGCGAGTTTCACTCTTGAGGCGCAAAGCGCCATTGGAGTCGTGACAGACATGACTGATCACCAAGAAGGTGCTTCGGAGCGGAAAGGCCTACTGGCGCAGTTGTGCGGAGACGACGAATCACTCTATGCGGTTCTACGATCTTATCTCTATTACAGGCCGCAGGAAGCTGTCTCAGGCAAGGACCTAGCCGTTCTGATCGAGGAAGCCGAGCGTAGCGGGGATTTCAGACAAGCGATCGACAAGGTCATCTTCGAGGGCTCTCAGAACCCACATGAGAGGCAACGCTACATCGAGAGGATGGGGGATATCACATCGCGAGCCATTGGGGCGACGCAAGAGACAAAGGCGGCAACGGAGCAGGCGGGACTCGCGGACCGGGCGGCATCGCTCACGAGAAGGATCGAGGATTACAGGCTGATGCTCAAGAGAGCCGACGACGTCCTCTCCGTGGCTACAGATTACTACCGTGAGCGGCTGCTGGTGGCCGAGGAGAGTCTCCGTCGGGTGGCACGGGAAGACGAGACTCGAAGACTTGCGCACGAGGAACAGGAAATCGAGAAGCAAGAGAAGCTGGATCGTATCGCAAGAAAGCAGGAACGAAGGAAGATGAGCCGATCCGAGAAACGAGACGCCAGGAAGCGGGAGAGCAGCGAGAGATCGGCTGCGCAAGATCGTCGCGAGAAACGAGCAGCGGACAGGGTAGACGCTGAAGCGGAAGGGCGCAGGGTTGACGAGGCGGAGGCACAAGCTCGAGAGGAGCGGCAGAAGGAGAGAAGCCGGGATTAGCTCATGCCGAGACAGCGTTTCTCCCTCTGCTGGGCATGGCGAGGCGGGGGGGGAGAGCTGCTTGCGGTACTGGCCTCTCTGAGTGGGTTTCTTCTCTGCTGCAATCTTGCTCTGAGCCGCCAGCCTTGCGACGGATCTTCCACCGAGGGATCAGAAGGGCCACATCCGGAGTCTCTTGGGCATGGCAACGCCATGAAGAGCGTGATTGCCCCCGGGGTCCAGGAAGCGATGGAGCGCCGACCTTCTCAGCGATTGACCAGCCGATGGTGATTGCCTCTGCCAGCGAGACAAAGCTTACAACCAACGCTTCGATCAATGGGCAGGCTGGCGCGAAATCGAACACAACTCCACTGCTGCGTATTGCGCGAGCGGCCTCCTAGTCTTGGTAGTGGAGTCCCTTGAGTCGGCTTTGCCGCTTGAAGCGGAGGTGCTCGGCTTCTGTAAGCCGGCGGAACTCACCGTAGGGACTCTCAATGGCAAGGTGGAATCCCACCCTAGACCCAACGAAATACACAGCACGATCGCCGAGTGAGCCTACGCATCGGCTCTTCGTCCTAAGGTACTCCCGGCATGCATGGTCAGACTGCGTCATTGGGCGGCGCCCCCCGGCATCGCGCGCCGGTCCTGCCGGCGGACCGCAATCACTGAAGTCCAGTGGTGCGCACGCCTCTTGGCGTGCGCACCCAACGGGATCAAACAGAAAGGGCGGTGCGCAGAGAAACTTCCTGTCACACCGCTCGCATGTCATGCCGCGTCCGCCTTCTGTTGAGGACCCGAGGGGGCTGCTTCCGCCCCTGGACTTGCTTCTGAGACCGTTGCCACGACAGGAGCCTTTTCCTCCTCCTGTGAATCGGTCGAAACTTCTGAGACATCGGCCGCGGCAGGCAGCGCCGAATCCACTACCTCATCCGCTTGCTGGGCAGGAGCCACTGTAACGATAGGGCTCGCGTGCTCCTCCTCTGACGCAACCGAACTCTCCGTTACGACCGGGCTTGCCTCTTCAGTCTCGCTTTTAGACTCCGTGATGGCCTTGGCCTCAATCTCAACTGGAGCCTCGGCAATAGCAGCGGTCACAACGTTCGCCGCGTCCAGCTCTCTCAGTCTCTGCGGAATCTCCGCCGCAGCGGGACCTACGTCCATCGCTTGGGGGCCCTTCTCACCCTGACCGACGACGAAGTCCACGTTTTGCCCCTCCGTCAGCTTCTTGAAGCCTGTCCCACGTACGGAGCTGAAATGAACAAACACGTCCTCGCCCTTGGGTCTCTCGATGAACCCATATCCCCTTGCCTCGTTGAACCACTTGACTCTTCCGGTTTCGCGCTCTGACATGATGGATCATCCTCCTGTCTTTGATGCTTGCTACTGCAAGCCCTTGAACCCCGCCTCATGCATCTCCCAAGATCTCAGTCGATCTTGGGCAAACTCGTTCTCTATGGGTGCAGCTCGGCCCTGAAACTGAGCCATCTACAGGGCGCCGTACTCCCACCCCATGGCCCTGACGTGTGTGCGCCGGCTGTCTTCCTGAAGCTCCAAGGTGATTGCCGCAAGGCCCGCGCAATCCTCGAACCGCAAGGAGTGCTTGGACTCCTCCGAGACTCCCGAGTTGAGGCCCTCCGGCCGAAGTAGCGAAACGTCTTCCTTAAGATCGCGTGTCCGGCAGGTCTTGATTCGGTCTCGACGCTAACCATTGCGCCCTATTCGGTAGTTGCGGAGGCCAAGCTCCAGTGATTTCATTCCACTGCTCCACCGCTTCCACTCAGCTCATTCCCACCAGATCCCTATCACGTTGCAAGATCTGTAGGAGACTGGCTGCGGCCAACCTCCTGACCATCAACGTGCTGACGTTCCGCGAGCGACGGTCCAGAATTGAGCCCTAGATCCCGAGCGCGGGCGTGCTCGTCTCTGTTGCTAGATCTCCAGCGTGCGCAAGTCGGCGTGCACCGCATCGCTGTCGGCTACTGTCCTTCGTTGCGCGCCCGCGCGAAGAAGCTGTCAGATGATCAAGTGCTTGATACAACGTGTGTAGCACAGGTCTTTCGGAAGTGGTACCCGTAGATTGCAAACGTCACTGCCGTCGCAAACTGCCTGGGACAACGGAAGATTGTCCACACGAGTAGCTTCCAGTACTGAAAGCGCTCCCTGCCAACGATTCCGAGACGGAAGATAGAACGGATGAATGCCAGGATGTGCCGTGCGCTCAGGGAGGCCTGAATGGAGGGGGCCCTGTACTCGCGCAAGAAGGTCTTCACCCGCTTGTAGTAGTTTGTAGGGGAGTAGATGGTCAGAAGGATTCTCTCGTAGCCCGCCCGCAATACTGCCAGATCCATCATGGGGACGATGTTCGTTGTGCCATCGACGTTGTCGCCGGATCCCTGCTCAAGCAGCCGACCTTCTTTCAGGAGGCGACCGCTGAGCCTTGTACCGGGAGGGGCTTGCAATAGCCCCACCATGGCTGTCACGATCCCGCTCTGCTGAATGAACTCGATCTGCCGCTGGAAGATATCAGCCAGATCGTGGTCGAATCCGACGATGAAGCCCCCTTGGACAATCAGGCCGGCCCGCTGCAGGCGCTTCACGTCGTCAACCAGATTGCGTCCCCTGTTCTGCTGCTTGTTGCACTCGGACAGGCTCTCCTCATCGGGCGTCTCGATTCCGATGAAGACGGTGCGAAAGCCCGCATCGACCATCATCTTCGTCAGTGGCTCATCGTCGGCCAGATCGATGGACAGCTGAGTCTGAAGTGGAATGTTCTTCCCCTTCTGCCATTCGATCAATGCGGGAAGTAGATCTTCCTTGAGAGCCTTTCGGTTGCCGATGAGATTGTCGTCCACGAAGAACACACCTCTACGCCAGCCCGCAGCGTAGAGACCATTGAGTTCTGCGAGGACTTGGCAAGTCGTTTTGGTGCGCCACGTGCGACCGAAAAGGGTTGTCACATTGCAGAATTCGCAGTCGTACGGACAGCCTCTCGAGTACTGGATGCTCATTGAAGCGTATCGACTCAGCTCTGCTAGCTCCCACTTCGGCGCAGGAGTCTGCTGAATGTCAGCGAACTCCGCCGTTATGTACATATGCTTGGCCCGACCTTTAGCGAAGTCTTCCAAGAAGCGCGGGAGCGTGATCTCGGCTTCGTTCAAGACGAGGTGCTCGACATCGTCGAACGAGTCGGGCTCACTTGTGAACAAAGGGCCACCGCCCACGACCCTGACGCCGGCCGCCTTGCAGCGGTCAATGATCCGCCTAGCGGATTCGCGTTGCACGATCATGCCACTGATGAAAGCGTAGTCGGCCCACGCAAGGTGCTTGTCGGTTAGTTTTCGAACGGTAGCGTCCACCATCCGGACAGACCACTCTGCAGGCAGCATTGCGGCCACCGTCAGCAGTCCAAGTGGCGGAGAAGCCGCCTTGCGTCCGATGAATCCAAGGGCTCTCTTGAAACTCCAGAATGTCGGCGGGACTTCGGGGTAGATCAGTAGAACATTCGTAGCTGTCCCCTATCGAACGACTCTCGCTTCGTGCCCAGGGCTTGGGCCGTGACGCCGATCCAGGCTTGGCAGTTAGCCTCGCCTCAAGGCTTCTGTGACATACTGCTTCAAGGCCGTGCGGATGATCGCGGACTCCGAGACCCCACGCTTCGCTGCCAGCTCCTGCAACTGGGCTAGAAGCTTGGCGGGTGCCATGAAGTTCTTCATCACCAGAGGATTGTTTGGATCGCGCTTCCTTGGCGTCATATTCGCTAACTATACAACCGTCTAGCTAACTAGTCAAGCTTTCGCGTGGTGCTGGTATTGCTCTGCGGAGCTTCACGTGAACAGCCGTCACGATGGAGTCTTCGCACTCTCTGGCCTGGGCCGCGAAGTACGGAGAGGTGGGAGCCGTTTACCACCACGATGCAACGCACGTACGCGTTCTACATTCAGTCCCCCAGGCGCCAAAACGTCCCTACTCTTGCGATTCTGGAGTCGAGCTACCTGCCTGTTCATGGCGCATTCATCCTCTATCGCGGCCTGATGAACGTGCAAATGTCCATTCCGCGAGAAGGCCACGTGATGCTGCGCTCCCGGGTTTCAACGGCATCCCCACTTCTGCTATTCTTCTATGCAAGGAGGCTCCATGAAGCGTGCGGTGTCCATTCTTGCTCTGCTGATCCTCATCTCCATCTCAGTGTTCTCGGGCAGTTGCCTGATGAACGACACAGGAGAGACTGTCTACGGTCTTCGAATAGAGTTCTCAGAGGCAGTCACGATCACGGGGCATGGTGAGACGCTCGCCGCGATGGAACCTGCTGAGAAGGCCGCCGAGTTTCTCTTCTCTGATGGAGCAATAGAACCTGGGGGCAGTCAGTGGCTCCACTGGGAGCCTAGCACAGCGCGTATCGTGAACTGGGAGTGGCTGACGGATCGCTCCCTGCTCGTTTCCGGAGTTGACGCCGACGTTCCGGAGCTTGCACTCGACTACATGGGTGAGCCGCTGCCTTGCTTCACATCCGCTCCTTACGTGTCTTCACACACAAGAGTTCGGCTTTTTGAGTCTGCAGCAACGGTCTACTCGTCCGAAGCTTTCTACGTGGCTCATGGTTGGGGAACACTCTGTTGGGAATCATTCAGTGGCTTGAGTGCTGAGGATATTGCCAGCATGGTTGCTGCGAACGGGCAGTTCATCCTCTGGCTTGACGGCGACTTGGTCCAGCCGACAGCCCTCTTCGGTCATATTAGCGACTGTAGCGAGTGGTCACCCGACTACTGCTGCGGAGGGAACGATCATGGTGACTGGGGCTGGAATATCTCGTGGGTGTATGAGTTCCCGGCGGATTCGGTGGAACCGGGAGTCCACGTCTTGGGAGGTGAGTGGCGCTGGCAATACGGCGAGGTTCGAATCGGGCCATTCCCAGAAGAGTTTGAGCCCGCGAGCATCATGAAGCTCACAACGCTCACCGTTCTTCCCTAGCCGGACCTAGACATACGACACCGGTCACCATGCAGCAACGCACGAACGCGTTCTACATTCATGTCCCCTGGCAACGCGGCATGGCTGCGTTGCTAGGGAGAACGCCGGTAGGGTCTGCGTTCTCCACACGATCGACGCCTATTCTTGCGATCTAGGCTCCAAAACCCCCTGCCCAATAGATATGACAGGTGAGTGTTCTCTAATGCGCACCAAGATTGGCCCGGAGTTGAGACAACACTTCCTGAGAGACTCCGAGATCGTCCAGCACGTATCGCTCGACAATGGAGCCGACATTGGCCGCAGTAAGCACCTCTCCATGCCCCATCTCCGCGAGCTGCTCAAGGATCAAGGCGGCGGTGTTCTCATACAGCGGATGGCCAGGCACGATACCGTAGTAGTTCTCGTACGTCGCCATATAGTCCGCAACAATCTCGTCCAGAGACGCTCCCATGACGGCCTCGAGAACCGCTGATAGGACTCCCGTCCGGTCTTTGCCTTCCCAGCAGTGAATTAGGAATGGTGGCTCGTGCGCCGCGATGAACTCCAGCGCTTTCCTGACGCCTTCTCTAAACGCTGAGCTATCAACCACGAGCCCGATATTGACCGCCAGGACGTTCCCAGCCTCTCCCAATTCGCGATACGTAGCGTTCAGCGCATAGGCAGAGGGCAAACCGTCAGCTGACTCCCCCACATTGACTGCTGTCTGAACACCTGCAGATTCCATTAGACGGGCAACGTACTCCGATCGAGGATCCGAACTTGCAGGGTGGGACGACCTGTACAACGCACCGACTCTGATCGTTCCGCAACTGACCATACGGAAATTGGCGTACGCTTCGTCGCTCTCGTATGACCCTCGGTCGGTTGGTCTCTCAAGGTGCTGGACCGCCAATTCGGCCGCATATCCTTGCTTCTCCAGAATCTCCACCCGCACTGACATGCCCGCCATAATGCCGTAATCTCCCACGAAATTCCCGTTCTGAACGCTGATGTAGAGGCTGCCACCGTACTGAAAGGCCAGCAGGCTCCCTGGAGGAACATCCCCTGGAATGTAGACATATGGTACGCGCAGCGACACCTCGCCGAAGACCACCGTCAGAAGATCGCCTGGCTCGATTCCGAGGGCAGCGAAATCGGCAGGGCTGACGTCTGTCTGCGCAGATCCGAACCGCTCGTCGACGTACGCGCAGATGCCAAGAATCGTACCTGCATCCAGATCCACGTCTGCCGAGAAGCTAGGCAGTACCAGACAGCAGATCATTAGAAGCCCGACAACTGATGTGCACGAAATCCGTCTCATAACGCAGCCTCCCTCTTGCCGCACACGCTTTCGCCACTCTATGTCCTGGGCGCGATCCAGGGCAACTCGCTAGGCAGCAATAGCACATGGGTGATCAGCCGAGACCATGGGCGCGGCCCTCTGAGCGGGTTCGCACAAACCAGCCGCTGACGGCAACGTGAAGTCACTTAAGTGCCTCTTTGCGTGGGATTCCGTGCTCGGGGTCGCGCAAATGGGGACACCCGTCACCACACTGCAACCCACGAACGCGTTTTGCATTCATGTCCCCTAGCAACGCAGCATGGCTGCGTTGCCAGGGAGAACGCCGGCAGGGTCTGCGTTCTCCAAATGATCGACACGAATTCGAGAGATCTTTGCTCCAAAACGCCTTTCCCAACTAGCTTCCCCTTTCTCCTGCTTCACTAGCGCTGTGCGCTTCGGGTATTATGTCCCTTCCCAAGGAGGTTTCATGAGACGCTGCATTGTCCTTGTCCTGATCCTCATCTGTACAGGCCTGCTGCTTGGCGCCCCTACATCAGCGCAAGATATAGGCGCGGAAGCGACGCTGATTCTCCACAATGGCATCGTGGTCCCTATGACAGATCGGGCCTTGCAGCATGAGGCGATCGCGATAGTTGGTGACAGGATCCTGGCTCTAGGTAGTGATGAGGACATACTCGAGATGGCAGCGCCCGATGCACAGATCGTCGATCTCCATGGTTGTGCCGTCTATCCAGGATTCATCGATCCTCATACTCACTTGTTCAACCTGGCTTCCAGTCGTGGCATGACCTTGGACGAAACGCAACAGCTTGCGCTTGAGAACGGGATCACTACGGCCGCGAACATGCACACTGCACCGGATTCTGGCAACTCCTGGGGGATCGATAAGTTCATTACCTATGCTCATGCCGGGCGCATGAGGTTTCGTATGCACCTCTACCTGATTCATACAAGCAGCTGTGGCGACATTGAGGGATTCTGGTATGAGGAGTATGAACCGAAGTCCGAGATTGCCCCGAGGCTATTCATGGGAGGTGTCAAGGTTTTCATCGAGCGATCGTCATGTCCTGGCGGAGTCATGTTCAACTTCACAGATGAACTCCGAATGAGCCTGCCCCCTGCAGGCAGGGAGAGGTGGGAGAACGCTTGGCTGATACACAGTGAGTCTGAGCTAACTGAGATCCTCGAGCGAGTCAACTCAAGAGGTTACCAAGCGGCAATTCATGCCATTGGGGATCTCGCCATAGAGACGTGTCTGAACGCCTACGAATCTGTCTTGGAGAGCGAGCCCAACACGCTTCGCCACATGATCCTGCACAACATGTTCCTCAGAGACGAGATGCTTCCGCGATATTCGGAGCTTGGGATTGTAGCTCTGATCGAGATGACGTCGCCGCAATCATTGGAGTATTTCGTACCGCTGGTAGGAGAGGAGAATCTGCGCTACTTCTGTAGGTGGGCCGATTTAGTCGCTACAGGTGCACATGTGGCCCTGGACAGTGACTGGCCGGCATATCCAATCAGCCCCATAGACAAGATCCGGTCCTTTGCGTTTGGGGACAACACAGACCCCGACACTGAGTCACTTGGTCCTTGTTCACACCGCGTCTCCCAAACCCTCAGTGTGTGGCAAGTGCTCCGCATGATGACTGTCGAGAGTGCGTACGCATTGGGTGTGGAAAACGAGTTGGGAACCCTCGAACCCGGTAAGCTGGCGGATCTCGCGATTCTATCTCATGACCCTCTCCAAGCAAGTTCAGACGAGGTGCGGAACAGTCACGTGGCCGCCACCTACGTGGGTGGCAAGCTCGAGTACTCAGATCGGTCGATCATTCCCACCCTACCTGCGCAGGCAGACACCTCAGTCAGACCGTATGCCTTCGTAGCAGGTCTGGACAGTGATCTCCCCAATGGTTCTGGAACAGGCTCTGCGACACTGCTGACGGCCGCGGAGCTCGACGGTGCCCTAGGAGGCATGCGATGGGTTGTGTCAGGAAGCACGGATCTGACATGTTTCTTGAGCACCGATGTGCCATCTCCATTCACGGGAATCTTGTTGACTCTGTCCACAAGCGCTGAGATGGATGTTCGCGTTGTGGCTGCTTCCAACTGCGACTACATGAGCGATATCGCGATTACCGTGGGACCTGAGCCAGAAGCCTTCACACTGCCGGTGAGCTCGTTCTCCGCGCCAGGGTGTCCTGATGCCACCTCGGCAAGCGAGTGGACGGGCATCGAGCGGGTCGTGCTCCTCCCTGAGGCGACAGCGGGCGAACTGCGCGTGCACGACATCAAGCTCCTCGACAGCCCTATTGGCATCTACTCCTTCGTAGCAAGTCTGGACAGTGATCTCCCCAATGGTTCTGGAACAGACTCTGCGACACTGCTGACGGCCGCGGAGCTCGACGGTGCCCTAGGAGGCATGCGATGGGTTGTGTCAGGAAGCACGGATCTGACATGTTTCTTGAGCACCGATGTGCCATCTCCATTCACGGGAATCTTGTTGACTCTGTCCACAAGCGCTGAGATGGATGTTCGCGTTGTGGCTGCTTCCAACTGCGACTACATGAGCGATATCGTGATTACCGTGGGACCTGAGCCAGAAGCCTTCGCACTGCCGGTGAGCTCGTTCTCCGCGCCAGGGTGTCCTGATGCCACCTCGGCAAGCGAGTGGACAGGCATTGAGCGGGTTGTGCTCCTCCCTGAGGCGACCGGGGGGGAACTGCGCGTGTATGACATCATTCTCCTGGGCGCAGGAAACCGCTGATCTCTTTGGGTGATGGCCATTGCCACTGGTTCGGCCGAAAGCCGAAATGTGAGCTGCGGAACATGATGTTCCTCCAACGGTTCAGGCAATCGTAATGCCAGGATGGCAGATCCTGAACTTCGGATACCTGGACGCTCCGAGTGGTCGAAGCTCTTATCCAAAGGAACATCTGACTGCCCAGACCGCAGGTAGGCGACATCCATCACCAGAGAGCAACCCACCAACGCGTTTTGCATTCATGTACCCTGGCAACGCCGACAAGCTGCGTTGCTAGGGAGAACGCCGGAAGGGTCTGCGTTCTCGACACGATCGACGCCAATTCATGCGATCTAGGCTCCAAACACCTTGCCGTCTGAAGCCTGGATACTATCGCAGTTGCCGTCCGTGCCTTGCCGCGAGATACCAGCGCGTGCCAACTCCGGAAGTGCCTTGGGATCAACGGTAGTCATTATTCCTTCGCATCTGCGAAGAGACTGAGTATTGTTAGATAAAGCCGAAAGGCGGAGGATGTGCCAGAGCTAATGGTCACAGTGCGTGTGTGCTCAGGTGCCTCAGCAGGTTGTGCTCTCACCTTGGGCGTGCAGGCGACCTGAGAGGTTGAAAGGGGATCCACATATGCCATACAAGCGTCATGCCCTTCTGCTGCTTGTCATAATGGTTGCCAGCCTCTGCGTGCCAGCCCACGGCAGTGTCACACGATCGACGCATGGGGACCACTCGATCTGGACGGCGAGTCCACTGCCCACCGAGCTATGGGCTATCGTCTACGACTACCTCACTACGCCCATCCTTTGCCAGCCGGCGACTCCCGTAGCAATTCCTGTCTACGCTTCCGTGAGCTCATCGACTCCCATGGACACCGTCCTCGAACTCGTGACTGAACTCGGATCGATACCTCTGCACCGCGTCGATGAGGTCAACGCGCTTGGAGCTATCACGGTACCTTCTATCCCCACGGAGTTCTCAGCGCGCCTTGTTGGAGATGGCAAGGACTTGACCCCAGCGACACAACTTGCGATAGAGAACGGGTTCGAGTCCATCTCGATCGCCTCTTCGTCCGTTCAGAGCCCCCTGTCGAACAACTTCGTGAGAGGAGTGGGAACCACTGATGTCTGGGGATACTACTTGTACGGGGCTCCTGGAGAGGCCTCTGTCGTTCATACAAGGGAGTTCGTGGAGAGGACCTGTAGGCGGATTGCTGAACTCGGGGCGACCGACCTGTATATCGCCAATACGCTGTGGTTCGAGAACACGTGGGACAATGAGATTCGCGACTATGTCCCATCAGTACAGATGGCGAACAGGGATTCGGGCGCGGGAGAAATCACAGTCGAGGAGCTTCGGTCAATTCGAGACACGGCGGCGCGGTTTGGGCTGAAGACCCACGTCATGCACTTCATGGGAGGGGCTGCCCCAAACCTACGGTACTTGTGGGCATCCGACAAGACAGATGCCTGGCTGGATACGTTGTTCGACGAGTACGAGACGCTCATCAGGCAGCGAGCAGCCGAAGCGCAGGAAGCAGGCCTTGATGGCTTCTGTGTGAACTGGCAAGCCTCAAAGCTGGCAATTCGCGGCTGCATCGAACAGGTTGCGCCACGGTGGGAACGCATCCTCGCAACCACGCGCAAGGTCTTCCTTGGCAACTTGGCCTTCGCTCTCACGACGTGGGAGTACTGTGAGGCCGTGCTGAATGAAGAAACCTTCAGACACGCGCTGCGAGAGGCCGACTCGTTCATCTTCACCGAGTGGAACCCAGGACTCTCCACGCTCGATGACTCCATGGAGGCCACGAGAGAGGGATTCGGCGAGATCATGCACACCATAGGCCGAGTGAAAGACGCCCTCCAGGCACCGCTTCTGTTATCTGTGAATCTTCAGAGTGCTGACGGGTATCTGCGTGACGGGTGGAGTGATGCAGCCATCGGCCTCGTGAGGAACCCAAATCCCGATTTCTACGAGCAAGCTCGAGCTTATGAGGGGCTGTTCGATGCAATCGCCGAAAGCGGAGCCGCGGACGGCCTCATTGCTTTCAAGTATGACTGGGACGATCCGTTCGGGCCTGATCTTGGCATGGGTGCGTTAGGCCGGATGGACCTGGAGGGCGACATTCGAAACAAGCCAGCCGAGGCTGTGGTGAAGCGCTGGTACGAGGGGAAGGCAGGTCCGGCGAGTACTCCTATTCTGGAGGAGCCCCTCCCGAGAAGGCCCTGGTGCGGGCAAGCCGTGTTTGAGGATGGCCCCGGTTGTGCTTTGAGCCTTACGCCGTTGCCATCTGAACTGTCTTGGTCACCCGATGTCCAGCTGGTGCAGGGACCACGCGAGGGTGGGTTCGCTCGTGTGACGTATACTCCCCAAACGGAAGAGTGGTCTGATCTCTTACAGCTCGTTGCTCGTGCGTTTGTCCCTTCTGCCATTGCCTGTTCCGTAACTGGGGCGAGGTTTTCGGTCACGATCGACCGCCCAGAGGCACAGCTTTTCTTCTCTGTTATCGATTTCGAGGGAGAGGCGTTCAGCACTGAACTTCAAGGCCTGGCCATCGACGGTAGTCCTCACGAAGTGAACGTTGTGTTCTCCGATCTCGTCTTCGGAGGCTTCGGAAGTCCGGCGGACAAGAACCAGTTACTCGACTTGGACGACCACTACTACCTCCAGTTTTACCTTGCAGTTCCGAACAACGGCGGAGAGCCGTGCGAATTCGCAGTAGGCCCCATCACTCTGACAGCAAGCACTCCCGAAACGGACACCTCTGTCGCAACTCGCCTTGAGACGCCTGCCGGTTCGCCACTCGACACGGTCCTTGAGTTCGACTCATTGCTGGATGTGCGGCTGGACCGAGACGGAATCGTGGCTGAGCTTTCCGCAGCAAGCTGCTGGGGCCTGCCCGGCTGCGATGTCGAGTCTATAGCTACCGGAGTCGTCGACGACGAACTGCTAATTGCGCTTGAGCTTCGCGAAGGCGATGAGATAGGCGACTACACCTACGTGCTTCGCTATGTGGTTGACGAAGCGCAAGATGACCGGCTTAACGTCTATCTGAATCCTCCGGACGGATTGGTCTACGTCCTCGCTAGAAGCGGGGGGAGATGGGGCCAGGAACTTGTCTTGTCGGACATCCTTGAGATCTTCGAGGATGGCTGTCAGACGACGATACCGGTCTCAGCGTTCGCCGGATATTTCTCGAGTGCTGACATCACAGCCTCCTGCGTAGATCTGAGGCTGATCCACCCATCGGCCCGGAATGAAGTGTTTGTGTTTCCAGGAGCCGGGTGTCTCTCTTCACGTATGGCCGGCTCCAACGGCGCATCTGATCAGAGCCTTGTGCAATGGGATGAGGTGCCTTGGAGACTGGAGTTTGAAGAGGGCGGCGCGGGCGTGGCTGGCGCGTGGAAGAATGGCCAGAGAATGGATGCGGACTCGTTGGAGCACTGGGGGCTTGCTGGAAGCGAGATTCGCGGCGTCCAGGTCAATTGTGTGGAGGAAGGGTGCTTCGTACGCTTCTCCTTGTGGGAGCCGAGGATCTTCGGTGAATACGCTTATCTGATCCACTGTTGGCAATACCCTCAGCTGCTGTACATCGAGATCGATCCCCACGCTGAGAAGGCATGGATGGGCAGCCGTATCGAGGATGACGACGTTGACATGCACGATCAGATCGAGTTCGTGGCCGCAGATGCCTACAGTGCCACGGTGTTTGTGCATGAATCAAGCCTGCCTACGGGGAGCGCAACGTCGAGCGCACTTCTCGATTTCGACGAAATGGTCCTAATTTTCGTCTACGATGATGGTCTCGTGCACGAAACGTTCGAGATTGAAACCCAGTAGGCAAAAGCAGTCGTGCTCTAGCGGGCTCCCTCACCTCGTGCATTTGGTTCGTTTGCTTCTGGGGTTGGGGGTCTGCCCACCTAGAATGCTGCAGAAGCGCATCTCTGGACGCTGATACGCTTCTCGCGCATTGCGGCTCCCAAACGAGACATTACTCGCCACACAGCAACGAACGAACGCGTTCTACATTCAGTCCCCCAGGCTCCATACCGCCTTTCCCATGCCGCGATTGCGCAGCAGCGACGAGCGAGACTGCTCTCGCCATGGGACACTACTTCTCTACGTTGTCGCCCCCTTGCTGCAAGGGTCCATATCGCTCCCTAAGAAGCTCTCTAGCAATGTCTGCTGGGTGCACGTAATTCAGTGGGCCGTGCAGATGGCCGCTGAGCTGCCGTTCCACTGCCGACAGGCTCAGGGAGTTGCGTCCAGAATCGCGCTCCGCAACCAGTTGGTAGTGCAACGCGATCTCGTTGAGGGAGCCAAGCACACTACGGCTTTCTGTTCGAGCGAGCATGACCGTTTCCAGTTCGGCACATTCTTGCAGTGCGATCTGGGTCGGCACGCCGATCATCCGCAGGAGGTTGTATACCCTTTCCGGGAACTCGATGAATACCCGATCGACCATCTGTACTGGCACTGCGACACTGAGCAAGGTCCGTTCGTTCGCGAGAACGACGAGCTCGCCCGCAACAGTCGGCACAAGGTTCCCATACCAGTTGCCGAGTGCAGCGGTGGCTTCTAGAGCACAATCAACTGGGTTGCCATCTAGCAGCCGCAACAACTTGCGAGTGCATCGCAGCGTGATCAACCGGTACCTTCTTTCCGGCGACACCCAAGCACGGGGTAGCACATGGCACTCGGAGTCCCGAGTCTTGCCCCGGCGCCATCCGGGCTGGGTCTCATTGAGGATCGAACATCTCGGTAAGGACGCGCAGCGACCTTTCCACAGCCTGAGCCGAGAGCATGCCCAACTCGCGCACGAGCCGCCGTCGATCCACAGTCCGAATTTGATCCAATACGACATGTCCGGGCTTCCCTTGGAACCGACAAGGGATTCGGAACGGGTAGCTATGGGTTGCCGTCGTCATGGGCGCGACGATACACGTCCGCAAGTGCTCGTTGAGCTCATCCGGGGAGACCACGACGCACGGGCGCGTCTTCCGGATCTCCCTCCCTTCAGTTGAATCCAGTGCCACCAGGTACACGTGTCCCCGCTGTACGCTTCGAACCGCTACCATTCCCATTCCTCGGCGTCGAAGCACGTTGGCATGGGAGCATCGAGGAGTGCATCCTCCTTGCGCTCCGCAAGCGAGATCGCTGCCTCTCGCCACCCAGCGCGAACCGGATCGGAAGGGGAGATGATTAGTTCGCCGTTTCGGACTTCCAGATCCACTTCGTCCACCAACCCCACCTGCTCAAGCAAGGGCTTGGGAAGACGAATCCCCTTTGAGTTTCCGATCCGGACGATCTTGGCCTTCATGGGGACACCTCCCGCTTGTAAGTACATCGTATGTACAGGCAGCGACCCCGTCAAGCTGTTCTGAGTCTCGGTCCACTGTTCTTCGCCCAACGCCTCGGTCCGGATGGAGCGTCAGAACCCGCGATTCTGACCTTCAACCGTAAATCCGATCCCATCGCTATGTCGGACTCGCCAGTTGTGAGCCGCAGAGCTTGAGAGGCCATACCGGCAACAAGCCCGGTGGGAACGGCACATGCGCTGATCGTATCCGTAGAAGGAAGATATGCATCACCACACAGAAACCCACGAACGCGTTCTGCATTCATGTCCCCTGGCGACGCCGGCAAGGTCTGCGTTCTCCACACGATCGACACGAATTCGAGAGGTCTTGGCTCCAGAGCGTCGTCTCGATCTATAAGTCGCAGAACGGCTTCGTGCCAAGTCAGACTTCCCCATGCCAGCCTCGACTTCTTGCTTGAGCCAGTTCGTGGGTGATGGTCAACCACCGAGCGACCATGTCAACGATCAAGGACTCACGGCCGGTTTGGCTGATAGATGCGAGAACGCTAAACTGCTAGGAGGTGTTTCCGATGATACGGAACATCGTAGTCGCCTCAGTTGTCTTCCTCTGCGCGTCGCTTCCTGTTCTATGCAGCCAGTTCCAACCACCACCATCAGGTGCTGTCCATCCAATCGTAACGAAGGAGCCACCCGATCTTGTCGTAGAAGAAGTCACCTACGAGATGACAGCCGGAATCCAGGGGAGGAAGCACTACCAGTTCACGATTGTAGTCAAGAATGTCGGGAGCGGTGACGCATCGGCTGGCACTGTTACCGCAGTTGCATTTACCTACAACCTGGGGGACGGCCACTTCTGGACAAACTGGGCACTTGACACGCCCGCCATAGCCGGGGGCTCTTCGACGCTACTGTCAATGACGCTTCAGAGAACTGACTTCCCGCGGACATGCATTATCGTCATCGTAGATGCACCGACCTTGGAGAGTCCTCTTGGACGGCGATTCGAGGGGCTTGGAGATGGCGAGCTAAACAATGGTTTCGTCTTCTTCTTCAACCCGGATGTTCCCGGTCTTCAGACGTTCCGGAATCCCGCGGTAGACGAATAGAGCAAGACGGACCAGCGCGGCATTCGCAGCACTCAGGTCAGGATCCTTGGGTCTGGCCTCCGGTCAGTCCCCCACGCCAGGGGCGAGTTCAAACACTGTCTCAATAGCGCGTTGTGAACATCAGGTAGCAAGAGGCTCAAGCGACGGAAGCCAGACCCTAGTACCGCTGCCGTGAATCGCAGTCACGGGAGCGAGGACATCCATTACCACTTCTCAACGCGGAACGCGATATCCATTCACTCCCCCAGGCTCCACCACTCAACTGCGGAGATCCGTCTGTCGCCTCTTCGCGTTGAGGGAACTTGCTGTGGCTCGTATACTTGAGCATTACGCATCCTATCATCGTGATACCGAAGGAGGTAGCATGCCCGCAAGAACGGTCTCTGAGCCTAACCTACAGCGCGATGCCCTCCGACTGTGTGACGCGAAGTAGTCCCATCCGGCAGATGCCCCATCCTGCCACTCTGCAGCCTTTCCCACAGTCTTCTCTGAGGTCATCGTGGCTTCGTTCGCAACTCAAGCAGTAAAGCATCGTGAGAGATCTCAAGGAGACACATGACATCAACGAAGAGCGAGCAGTACCGGCATCGTTCGGTGACAGCTGGCGATGTGAAAGCCATCCTGTCAGTTGTCAACACGCATTCCGAAAAGCACTACGGTGAAAAGCGCTGGGGAGAGGATGAGGTCCTCTCGTGGTTTGATGCCGACGGCAGACCGGCACGCGACGACATGGAGATCTGGCGCAATGCCAAAGGCGAAGCGTGTGCATACGCGCAGCTCTGCGACTCTGAGTGGCCACCCACATGGGACGTTTGGCTCGACCTGACCGTTCATCCGCAATCATCGGGCGACAGCGGTCTCTGGAGGGAGGTGCTGAACTGGGCCGAACGGAAAACTTGCGAACTGATCCCCGCCCGCGATGCCAACGCGGGGCATCGCTGCGGAGTTCGAATCCTCGAAACGGACAAGCCCGGCCTTCAGGCCTTGGAACAGCGTGGCTACGTGCGGGTTCGAACGGAGACGCTGATGCACACCGAACTCACTGGCGACAGCATGGTCGCGCCGGAATGGCCGGATGGGATTCAGGTACGTATCCTCAATCTGGACAGGGATTTGGAATCCTACGCGGGCGCCTATGGCGAGGCGTTTCGAGATCACTGGGGCCACACGGAGCTGTCGCGTGAGGAACTCATCCGCAAGAAGGAGGGCGAATTCAGTTCTTGGGGAGCCGAGTTCATACCCGAGTTGTGGTTTCTTGCTGTTGACGGAGATGAGATCGTCGGCGGGGCCGGCAACTTCCTCAACTACGGCGGCAGTCCGAGGCGAAGCTACATGTACAACGTATTCGTTCGAAGGGCTTGGAGAAACCGGGGCATTGCCACCGCACTCCTCCGGCATTCGTTCCAGGCGGTTCATCATCGTGGCGCACGCTCAGCGGAACTCCACGTGGACTCGGAGAACCTCACGTGGGCTCTTGAGCTGTATCGAGGCGTAGGTATGTCACCTCTGTGGCATCAGCACCTGTACGAGAGGATCCTCCCGCCGACGCCGAGCCGAGATAGAGAGGACTGCCACTGAAAACAAACAAGACGTCAAGCCGGGCTCCCTGCCCGGCTTGACGCTTCTTTCCGCACCCTATTTCACCATTCGCTTTGGCTGGCAGCATGACCTACGTGAAGCGCTCACTGTGCTGAGAGGATTCCGCGAGAGACACCTCCACCACGCCGCACCGCACGACCGCATTCCACATTCAGTCCCCGAGGCTCCAAGATGCTGTTCGGCTCTCTGGTGTCGAGAACCTCAATGTCTGCATCGCCCTCTGGCTTCCCCAAACGCTGGTCCGTGTCACTTCAGACAGTGCGTTTGGGCAGAATTCACGGATGAAGGCCAACGGCAGATCTCCTCAGATCAGAGCCAGGCCTACTCACCGATTGCTGTTTGGAGCCATTCGATTGCCGCTAGGAGCTGAGCGTCGATCCCATCCAGCAGCTGTTGTTGATTCAGCGCAATCTCAACGTCTGGCGTCACGCCGTTTCCCTCAAGAATGATGCCTCCGTATACACGAGACACTGCTATCGGAAAGACCAGCGTCGCACCATTCGGGAGGACTTCCCAATCGGCAACGAGTGCACTTCCTTGCGTCTGAGTTCCAATGATGGTAGCCCGTCCGACTGCCTGGAGGCTTCCTGCGACCTCTTCCGCCGCCGAAGCGGTCCCCTCGTCGACCAATACCACGACTTCACCGCGATATCGATTCGACATCGAATTCGAGTAGATCATCGCGTTTTCATCCTTGTATTGGTGATACCAGATCAGCTGTCGTCGGCCAATCAGCCTATCAATCAGTGCCTTGCGCACCTCGAAGAACCCGCCTGAATTCCCACGCAAGTCGAGAATAAGACCGGATGTGTCCATCATGCCGTCAAGCGCGCCAACCAGCCACTCAAGCAGTGCGGGATCGAAGGCACTGAATCGGATGTAGCCTGTGTCCTCATCAAGGAGTTGTGCCTCCATCTCTAGGAAGTTGGGGGGGAGCCCTTCTACCAGAACGGATTTGCGCGGTCGGGGTGCTCTCGTCAGGAGAATCTCACGTTCCTCTGTTGGGGTGCCAAACGCGATCTCAACTTCCTCTCCAGGTTGCCCATACGTGTGCATGAGAACATCTGCCGCAAGGTCACAGCGCAGTTTGCGATCGTTGAGTGGAGGCCAGCGGTGCGCGCGCGTCTCCGTAGCGATCTGCCCGATGTCCACACCGTCGATTCGAACGATCTCCCACCCTGCATGAACTCCGGCGTGATCCGCTGGCGATTCAAGCGCAACGCCAGTCACAATCGCTCGATCCTGCAGCCAACCAACGTCCAGCCCGATTCCACCTTCTGCGAAAGCTCGTGCGAAGCGCGGATCGAGCTCTGCAGGCAGATACATCAGGTGTGAAACGCCCGGCTCAAGGAAGATCTGGTACATCGTTTCCGCAAACTCCGCTTCCGTGGAAACGCGATGAATCGTCTCTTGATAGCGACCGAAGACCTCGTTCCAGTTGAACTCTCCAAGCGTTGTATCGAAGTATCGATTCTCGAGGATCTCAAGGACGGCTGCTGCAGTGTCCTCGTATATCGGCGCCTGAGCGCGCTGGAGCCATCCCGTCGAGAGCGCTGCGATGCCAAGCGCAGCCAAGGCGGCGATCAGAACAATACTCAGTGTGTGTCGCATGCCCGTCCTTTTCCTCCGCGCTCGAGTATCTGAATGTAGAACCAAGCAGCCAAATCGCACGCCAATTCCCTCCAGGCACATCTCGTACGAGACTGACCAGCCCTGACCTCGATCCTTGGATTCGGCCCAATCGAGCTGTTGGGATTCGAAGCAGCAGGTCTTAAGAAAGGAATCTTCTGTGGGGACCGAATCCGCTAGTTCAAGATCAATTCCGGCAGCATTGCTTGCAAACTCGTGACATCAGTCCATGCTGCGCCATACGAACGCGACGACTATCAGTCCCCCACGATGCCGAACGCTCGTTTCTTCGCGTTCTCCTTCTTCGTGCCAGGCATCTTCTATTGACGTGCTGATTCCTGCTACTCTCTCCTGTAGGGAGGGAGCATGAAGAGATCGGTGGCATTGATCGCTGTCGTCCTAGGTGTGTGGAGCCTGCCGCTCACGGCGGGCGAGTTCCTGATGAATGACTTGGGGGAGCTAGCAAGAGCTCTGCGCGTCACGTTCTCCGAGCCAGTGATCATCACAGCGTTCGGCGACACGCTTATGGATGTCTCGCCTTCTGAGGAATCAGCGGAGTTTACGTTCTCCGGTGGCGCGGTGGAGCCTTGGGGTGGCCATTGGCTGAACTGGGAGCCAACTGGCGCAAGAATCGTTCACCATGAGTGGATTGCTGACCGCACCGAGCTGCTTTCGTCCGATGCGATGATCGTTTCCTTGCCAGCAGGGACCAATGCCGAGTACCTGGGGAATCCTTTCTCCGAAAAACTACCCGACGGTTCGGGCTGGGAACATGCCCGTGCGGTGTGGGACATGGAGGTCTTCGATGGAGACATATACATGGCTCACGGCAGCATCGCCTCCAATGCAGGACCAGTCAAAGTCTGGTACTTCGATCCGGACTCCGGCACATTCAACACGGAATTCACGGTAGACGATGAATCCATCTGGTCGTTTGAGGACTGCGGTGACAAGCTTCTCATCATCGGCACAGACGCCACAGAGTCCTGGGATTGGGGGAATCTGTACATCTTCGACGGCGTCACCTGGACGAAACGCAGGAACCTGCCCAACGTGATCCATGGATTCTCCTGCTTCTGCCACGATGACAGGATCTTCGCGGTTGGGAATCGGTATGTCACACGCAAGGATGGAACAAGCTACAGCGACGACGCCGTGTTTGTCTCAGAAGATGACGGAGCCACGTGGCAAATGCTGCTGGAAGGGTCAGAGCACGATGTCTATTTCCCATTTGAGCTGCAGGGAGAGCTCTACGCCTGCAGCCCCTATCGACACGGCGTGTATCGGTATACGGGCAGCGACTTCGTTCCCGTTCCTGATGTTTCCCTGTTCCCGGGGATTCCTCTTCTGGAGTACGATTCCGGGAATCTGATGACAAACCGCATCACATATCAGGGAAGCCTCTTGTACTACGGCAGTGGCATCTTGCCAGACGCCTTCAGGAGGACCCCGCTCTACAAAGCATCTTCCATCGAAGGAGCTGTCCCCTGCACGCTACCGCTCCAAACAGCAGATGAGTACGTCGCCGACATGGTGGTCGCTCACGACAGGTGCTGGGTCATGACCAACGAGCTGCATGAAGACGACGTCGCATCAACGGCACGCCTCTATGTGACAGAGGATCTTGACGAGTGGGAGCTTGGCGCGGTTCTTGAGACGCCGACACCCGTCCAGTCTTTCGAGGTGTACGAAGGCTTTCTCTACTTCGGGCTGGGACCTGGGCACCCCATGGTCACGTATCGCGACACAGGAGTAGGCCAAGGCACTGCACGTGGCGACAACAACCCAAACTGCGGGGATGTTTACCGACTCGAGTTACCCGAAGAACTCATCCGCGGCTCTGATACAGCAGTTGTGGGGTCGGCCATGGGCGATGCTGCGAGCCTGGAACCAGCAAGTGCTCCTGAAACGGCACACCCTACCCCGGATTGGAGCAAGGAAACTGCATCAGTGATCTTCTTCAACGGCGGCGTCGTGCCGATGACGACAGAAGACGATGTCTTCGAAGCGATCGCGCTTGCCGATGATGTCGTACTGGCTTTAGGCCGCAACGCTGACATCCTGGAGCTGGCAGGTCCGAACACCCAGCTGATCGACCTAGACGGCCGGGCTGTCTATCCCGGATTCATCGATGTGCACACGCACTTCCTTCAAGAGGGGCCTTCATATTACGGATCTCGTGAGGCGGCAGAGCGGGAAGCGCTAAGTCACGGTGTAACGATGATGGGTGAGATGTTCAGTACAGAACAGGATCTCGCCATGTGGAGTGCGGAAGCACAGGATGGCCACCTGCTTCTTCAACACAGTCTCTACCTAATCCACAATGACGCCTGTGGAGCCGTGAAAGGGCCTTGGTATCTTGGCTACCACTCCGGTCAGAACCTAGCGCCAAATCTCGAGATCGGTGGCGTCAAGGTCTTCGCTGAGAAGTCGATCTGCAAAGGTCAGGCAGCTGAGGCGGTGTATTCGGACGAGATCTTGTCGGTCGCTGCTTCGTCCGCGCAGGAACGTTACGCTGACAGGGCGGTCCTCTTCTCTCCCGAGGAGCTGGCTGCCGTAATCCGAGATGCTCAGAACGTGGGGCTTCAGGTGGCCATACACTCCATTGGGGATGCTGGAACCGATCTGTGCCTTGATGCCCTCGATCAAGCCCTTGGCGGCAAGCCGAATTCGATGCGGCATGTGATCCTGCACAACTCATTCCTTCGTGATGCCCAGCTTGATCAATACGTCAAACTAGGGGTTCTGGCTGCCGTTGAACCTTTTGCCCCCTGCCTCGAGGCGTACTCAGCTAGCCGACTTGGAGAACAGATCTACCCACTCTATCACCGTTGGGATGATCTACTGGAGGGAGATATCCCAACCGCCTTGGACAGCGACTTCCCATTCTTCGGATGGCAGTATCTAGATCCACTTGAGCGCCTTCAGACCGTCATCACGGGTTTGCAGAGATTCGACACGGAAGGAGAGCCGGCGGACTGCGGCCCCATTCATTCTGCTCAACTGACTCTCTGGGAAGGTCTCCGCATGATGACCGCCGACGCAGCTTACGTGCTGAATCATGAGGATGATCTTGGCACGCTCGAGCCCGGCAAGCGGGCTGATCTGGTCGTTCTCACGGCCGATCCGCTGCTGGCAACTGCTGAAGAGATACAGGACATCTCAGTCCTGTTAACCATGGTCGACGGGAGAGTCGTGTATGAAGCACAGGCCATTGGTGCAGAGGCGCACTCAAGTGCTGGCAACCTGTCGCCAGAGCCCTCCCCAACTACGGTGGGGCTCGCAACGGAGGCGCCGCGAGTCGAGTACCTGGGAAACCCGCTTGCCGCGAAGATGCCTAACGGTTCTGGATGGGAACACGCACGGGCAGTCTGGGACATGCAGGCATTCAATGGAAGGGTCTACTTGGCTCACGGTAGTGTCAAGTCCAATGCCGGCCCTCTTGACGTCGTGAGCTTCAATCCAACGACGGGTTCTTTCCACACGGAGTTCGTTATAGAGGACGAGAGCATCTGGGAGTTTGTCGACGCCGGAGAGAAGCTCTATGTAGCAGGCGCGGATGCCACCGAGTCTTGGGACTGGGGGAATCTGTATGTCTTCGACGGATCGGTCTGGAGGAAGCGCCGGACCCTGCCCAATGTGGTTCATTGCTGGTCTGCGGAGTTCTACGAGGGAGAGCTCTTCGTGGTCGCAAGCCGCGTTCTACAGAGCGGAAGCGGTGAGCAAGTGCTTGTCGATGAGATCTTCATGACAAATGACGACGGAGAGAGCTGGGCCATGCTACTTCAGGATGCTGAGAAGGAGGTTTTCGAGATCTTCGCCTCGCCCGACGGCCTGTATGCATGTCGCGAGTGTGTGACAGACGTCTTCGAGCTAAGAGGCTCCTCATTCCAGCGTGCTGCGGGTGTCTCCATGTTTCCAGATCTTGCCCCGGAAGAGTGGGAAGACTGCTGGATGCATGTTGGGAACAGCGTCACATTCAATGATGCACTTGTGTACGTAGGACGGGCTGGACTGTCGCCTGCTTCCCTCGTACGGACACGTCTGCACATCGCCCGAGATATTGCGCGAGGCGATATCCAGGTCGTCGACGTGGGTAGGCCGGAAGAGATCATCTTGGACATCGTGGTGGAGCAAGACCTATGCTGGGTGTTGACGAATGAGATGAACGAAGATGACGTATCCTCGACGGCCAGGGTCTATGCTTCTACGGATCTTCACTCGTGGCAACTGGTTGCTGTCGTTGAGACGCCCACAATCGTTCAGTCTTTCGAGATCCTGGGCGACTTCTTGTACTTCGGTCTTGGTCCGGGACATCCGGGCAAGGTGAACTTCGAGATCCCCGTCGGAACAGGTCAAGCTGTTGGCGACAACGACTCGCACTGCGGTGAGATCTATCGCCTGGATATCTCAGAGCTTCTTGTAGATCTGCAAAGCGGTTTGAGCCTTGAACCGCTGACAGCACAGGCGGTAACGCAGATGCAGGAGATATCCCCCAGCCCTCTGCAATACAAGGCTCTGCCACTCATGGACTTCTCTTCCTCTGCGAGCTACTCGATCCAGCCGATTGGTGGAATTCAGCCTGAATCAAGCGCGCCAGTCAAACAGTGGTATGCTCACGCAATCAACGACGGGGTGCACTCGACGACGGATCTGTCGCGGCCTTCTGGGTCTCCAGTAACGTACGCCTACCCCGAAGACGGCAACTCGGGGTACCTTGCACTCCTCTATGAGCAACCTGTCGATATTTCGTCCTACGAGGGTCTGTTGATTGTGGCATCCGCAAATCACACAGTAGGCGTGGAGATTACCGTCGGAACCTGCGCTGACGAGATTCCTGCTGAGGAGGACTCCCCCTGCGGCGAAGGGGCAGCGAGATTCCCCCTCTCTCTTCCCTTGACGACAGAACCCCAAGCCTTCATCCTGCCGTTCTGCGAATTCGAGGTTCACCCTTGGATCCTGAACCAGCACCCTGAAGCATCTCTCGAACCTCAGTTTCATGGGGTCTTCGACATGGTCTTCCGGCCGGACGATGAGTCAGGCACACTTGTGATCCACGAAGTTGCAGCGATACGGAGGCTCTAGCGACCAGACTCAGCTGAACATCGAGTCCCTTGCACGTACACTCTGCCTATGACAAATGCCCAGCCAAGCAGCCCCATCGAGATCGAACTGCACCCGGATACGGGACGGTGTCGCGCCACCTATCGGCAGCTGATCGTTCGGGCGGTGACGGAGGTTGTGGAGAGATTCGAGCGCGGCAATGTGCACGTGGATTCGCGAGCGATCGAGAAGGCCGTCTTCCTGGCGAACCCTGAAGAGGCACGGGCTCTCATCTCGGGGGTCTTTGGGATACCTTCGGAGCAGATCCCCGCTACGTTCTGTGGAACGCCCGATGGAACAACGCTCTACATGGTCACAGAAGACATCGTCGAGCCAATCCTGCGTGAGCTCTACCCGTCGATCCCATGGCGAGGTGGCGTGGAGTACTTCGAGTGTGTCAAGCACGAGATCACACACCTGGCCCACGAGAAATGGGCGATCGAGCAAAAGGGGACCTCAGACGCCATGGGACCGACCTGGTTCTTCGAGAGCCTGGCCATCCTTGTCGCCGGGCAGTTCCCAACCCTTGCCGAAGAGGTGCCTCTGGAGCCGAGCGCACTCAGGAAGATCCTCGAGCGGAGTGAACATGAAAAGGTCTCCTACACCGACTTCGCACGCGTGGGGTACTCGCTCGCCCGTTCGTTCGATCTCAGGCGGATGATCGAAGCGGCTGCCGATCAAACCCTGCCAGACCTTCTCGCGCACTACACCGCCATCTCGGAGAAAGAGGATCACCGCTGAGGGTGCGCTGCCGGATCTGAGTACGCTGACCTTCACGAGGAATGCGGTCCAGCCATCCTGTCGAGTTCGTCTTTTCTGAACGAGCTTCCGAAGATAGGAAACCGCAAGTACTGCCAGACATCTGCGGGCTTCTTTCGGTGCACAGTCTCAAGTACAGAACATCCATTCCCACTTGACAATGCACGAACGCGTTCCGGATTCAGCCCCCGGCAACACAGACAAGCTGCGTTGCTGAGGGAGAAACCCTGCAACACTCGCCAGAAGCCGGTTCACCGTTGCTGAAGCGGAAGCCCGGAGTCTCGGCTTCCGCATAGACGACCTGCCCTTCTCCTTCTGTCCCCTTGTGCGTGAGCTCCAAATCGCTATCCCTATCTCGGTCTCGAAGACTCCCGCGTTTCGCATGTCCGCCTTCCTGCCTCAAGCGTCGGTTCATGCCGATTCTGACATTGCGTCTGCACCGGCTTCACGGGAGAACGGCACCCTCATTATGTCCTAATGCAATCTGGCGACCTCACTCACGCCAAACGACGCCGGTACGCCAAGCGCTCCCTCCCATACGACCCTCCGGAATTCGTCGGGGGCTGTATTGCCTTCACTGTTGATCAGAAGGACGTGCGAGTCGTCACCCAGGCCTAGGCGATCCCGAAGCGGTGCAAGCTCGGAGCGCTGCATGATGAGAGACAGCACGCCAAGTGTGACAGCGCCTGATTCGCCTGAAACGACGAAAGGATCGTCGGAAAGCGGCACTGCGTAGATCCGCATACCACGTGCCGCGACGAAGTCAGGACACGCGATGAAGACTTGTGCGCAATCCCACAGCACATCCCACGCTATTGGATTCGGCCTACCGCAAGACAGACCTGCCATGATCGTATGTAGGTCGCCCTCAATCTGATACGGCTTCCCTTCGCCAATCCGGACCGACTCGAATAGACATGCAGTGGTTGTCGGTTCGACAATGGTAGTCAAGGGTGCACTGGATCCGAAGAGGCTTCGGTAGTACGCAACCCCTGAAGCGGCAAGTGCTCCAACGCCCGCCTGTAGGAATACGTGTGTTGGGCGGACAATCCCCTGGGCGGCAAGCTGCTCCTGCGCCTCAGCGAAGAGGGTCGCGTACCCCTGCATGACCCAGGTGGGAATGTCCTCATACCCCTGCCATGCCGTATCCGAGATGACTTCCCATCCGTTTGTCTCAGCATCCTCCCAGATCCTCTCGACTGCTTCATCGTAGTTGCCGTCGATCACAGTGACTTGAGCTCCGTATCCCTCGATTGCCGAAATCCGCGCTGCCGCAGTTCCACGTGGCACGTAGATCACGCACCGATGGCCAAGCTTCTCCGCAGCCCAGGCAACGCCGCGACCATGGTTGCCGTCCGTAGCAGCAGCGAACGTGAGGATTCCAAGTCTGTCACGAACCTCCTGGCTTCTCAGGTCATCAAGTGTGACTTGGGAGTCCGCTAGACCTAGTTTCCGACGCAGTACGTTGTAGATTGCATAGGATCCGCCTAGTACCTTGAAGGAGTTGAGCTCAAGCCGCTGCGATTCGTCCTTGACCCAGATTCCGCCCAAATGGAGCATCGACGCAAGTCTTCCGAGACTCTTTAGCGGGCTGATACGGTATCCGGGTATCTGGCTATGGAAACGGCGTGTCGCTGTTGCCACGCTGTTGGGGATAATGCGCCTCGCTGCTTCGCTGTCCTCACATTCCCATGCTCGGCGGTTGAGAATCCAGTTGATCGACTCCACTTGAGACACCTCCTAAGAATTGTACGTCCGCCCTGAAGTGGTCTCAATGAGCTGGAACTCGACGCGTATAGCGAATCCTCGCTCAGCTAACTCGGCCCGAAATCGGCCCAGTAAAGATATCGGAACCGCTTGTTGTGAGCCTGGTCCCTTTGGGTGATAGAGGGAGAAACCGCCGGCTTCACAAGCTGATCGAGCAATGACGCCTGCACGGCACCAGACATCCATCACCACCTAGCGAAACACGAGAGCATCCTCCATTCAGTCCCGCGGACTCCAATGCTGACTGCTGGTTCTCGGAAAAATCCATCCGTCAGGGAACTTCACTGTCCTCCCAAGCGACATCCCCCGATCAGGTCTGTGGTTTCCTCAAGTAGTAGAACGAATGCACATAGGTGAAGTAGTCTGTTCGATGAGCGTAGCAGTCTTTCCACGTCGCTGCCGAGCACGCCCTCGGGGCCTCAGCGTGGAGTTCCATCCACTCAGACTCCGATAGGGCTGCAGCTTCCTGGGTTAGAATCCGGACGACCTTCTCTCGAAGCAGGATCTCCCAGTCCTCGACAAGTTGGTTGGCTTCAGCATCCGAGAACATCCCATGATGCACAGACGTACCGTCGGCACGTTGGCCGAAGATTGACTGAGGCCACGAATCCTTTGAGATCACACCGAACAGCGCCTTGCCTCCAGGTTTCAGCACACGCCGAAACTCGTCCAATGTTGCCTTGGTCTCATCTGCAGTGAGATGGCAAATAGAATAGTGCTCATAGACATAGTCGAATCGCTCGTCATCATAGGGCCACGAGCGCATATCCCCAAGTTTGAGATCCAAGTTGAGGTCGTGTGTTCTCGCGAACTCCCTGGCGTGCTCAAGCTGTCGCTTGTCGATCTCAATGCCATGCGCCTCCATCCCCTGTTCTGCAAAGATCGCTACTGGGGGAACCGGTCCTCCTGCGCCACAGTCCAGAATGCTTCGACCTGCAAGCGTCTCACCCTCCTCAAGGGAGTATCGGATAATTGACAGAAACTGGTTCACTATCGCCGCATTGGTTCGGAGGACTGTAGGGCTTTTCACGAACACCATCCTTTCTCTTGGCCAAAGCAATAACTCTACGAGACAGTCGTAGCGGAATCAAGCACAACGTGCGCACCTCCTCTTGATGCACTCTTCCCTGCAGCAAGCCATGGCGCCGCTCGGGGGAGTGTTCGCCTCGTCGGCCAAGTCGCTTCGCTTGAGTGTGCCTATTGCGTTCCATGCTGAAAGCGACGGGTCAAGTTTCCCCTTGGATCCAGTCCTGAGAGCGAAGCCAGGATTGCCCCTGAAAGCCTACGAACAGAGCAAGCAGGAGTTGCCAAGGAGGCGCTGTGCATGCGGCGACACCGATGAGCGATGACGCGCGGCTCCTTCTTACGTTCTCTCGAAACGGTGGAAGATCGCGGACAGCCTGATGCCATTCAACCCAGAGATCTCTTCGAGCCAAAGCATCCATCACCAGAGAGCAATGCAGCTAAGCGTTCTACACTTAGTTCCCCAGGGTCAAGACCGCTCCTCCAATCCCGGTACCGAAGAAGAAATGAGATCGACATGCTCCTCTTCCTGTCTGATGGCTAGTCCATGCGCATTTCACACTCTGCTAGGCCCGCTTCATGGAAGAGGCGAAGAAGCTCCTATTGAAACGGCTCTTGAGAATCAGCTAGACAGCGACTTCTAGACAACGCGGTGAGTCGTTCTAGAGGACGCCTTCGGCCGCACCGAACATCCTTGAGATGGCCTGCTCGGTTTCGCCATTCACGATCATGAGGATGTAGTCCCCCTCGTCGATTGGAACATCATCTGAAGGGAGTTTGATCAGCCTGTGCTCACCGTTGTTCGCTTTCGCAATCCCAATCAAGACGATGTTGTGCATCCGCTTGAGCTCCGTGAAGGCCTCCCCGTAGGTCCGTCCCAAGAAGGGATTGTCGGACGTAACGAGGAATTGCTGAATATCGTACTCATCGCGCTCCTTAGCAGACGCGAGGAGGTCTGTCTCGTATTCCGCGACGTCAGGTTCGAAGATGTAGCTGGCGACCATCTTGGCTGCTATCTCGCTGCGGGAAAGAACGAATGTCACTCCCGCGGTGCGGAACGTTCCCCTAAGATCCTCGTTGTCTAACGCAACGACAAACTGCGTGTGCGGAAACTCGCGCTTGATGTTGAGAATGGCAACCAACTTGTCTGTGTCAGTCTTGAGGTTTGGGAAGACCATCCCTGCTTCTCGAATCCCAGCCCTCTCTAGAACCAGCGGATCCCTCAAATCGGCGAACAACACGAAAACCCTGTCCTTCGGGAGTTGCTCGTAGATCAGATCAACATCATCCTTTACATCTGTGACAATCGCGATGCGTAGATCGGCACTGAGGAGCTGATGCGCCACAGCCCTCGCGAAGTCATCCCAGCCTAAGATCAAGACGTGCCTGCTGAAACTTGTTCCGTTGTATCCCATCCTTCTACGCTCCCTGATTTCGGTGATGTGCTCGGAGACCTTGTAAACAAGAACTCCAAGCACGCCAAGGCTGCCCAGGAGAAAGACGGCGCCAATCGCCTTGCCTGCCACACTCACGGGATACTCGTCGCCATAGCCGACGGTTGTCAGTGTCACCAACGAATACCAAGCGGCATCTCCGACGGACCGAATTGGAGACTCCGGGCGACTTCTCTCTGTCCATGCAAGCAATATGACAAGGGTTCCCCAGATCAGGATCACCGACAAGATCACTCGCCAGAGCTTTGCCCCTCTAGCTCTCTGCGTCAATGGCACCCTCTCGTTCCCACATCGTACAAGGCGTTCGGAGTCTCACTGAGCACATCATGCCAGTACGATAACTCTATCCTTTGAATCGCTTGCCGTAGGCTTGCCTAAAGGCGCTCACTACATCGCTTGCTCGAGACGGCAGCTCGTATTTGGTCTTGCCGGCGGGGCCGTGGAGCAACAAGTACCAGAGCGTTACATTCCGGTTGGCATCCTCGCGCATCTGAATGCGCACCTTTGAGAAGTTGCTGTTGGGTGTCACCGTGTGTCCCGGGTGTTTCTGTAAGATCTCATCGGGAGCCATGTCAAGAAACCGAGACGTATAACCGAGGGAAGCTTTCATCTGGGCAGCCCACTTCCCTGCAAAGCCCTTCCCTGCTGCAGCTGCCTCGTCGCGCGCGTCGACGATGGCCTGCTTCAGCATCTCATTCGTGAGTGGAATGAGGATCGTCCGTTGATCAGTCACGATCAACGCGAAGGACTTCGGGATGCCAAACAGCTTCACAGTCTTGACGGGGACGGCACATAGCACAGATTCAGACATGACTCTCCTCCTGCTGGATCAGCTAGCTCCAGGCTACCGACGATTTCACCCATTATGGAGTGGAAAGTCCTCCGCGAGAAGGGCGGACCAGATGATCACCCATTCCCTGGCGCGTGTAATCTACAGGAAAGGATTCGGTGGGACTCGGGAGCCAGAAGCAGCTGGTGTGATGCCCGTGCATTTTGGCATGGAACGGAACATTCCGATCTTCAGTCCCATGAACCAGTCGCCAAGACCGGCACCACTGGCACTGCCCACTGAACGTACAAGAGAAGCCATCTACCGGATTCCAACGGATGTTCCGGCAATCCGATCCGTCGCAAGGGGGGCACTACTCACTACGAAGAGATGTACGAACGCCCTCTGCGTGCAAATTCCAGGCTCATGAGCATCTCTGTTCTGGCGGTTCTTCAGGCGAACATCCCGTCGGGTTTCGGGCTCCTCACACACATCCAGCCTTTGATGCCCAGATCGTTGTCTTCCCCTCTCACCAATCACGTGCCCATCGCGGAGAGCTTCTTCAATCACGACACTAAGAGGGTGTGGTCTTGTCCACCCGAACAGGCTTCACTCTATTCACCAATGCCTTGCCCGCTAGCGGTCAAGTCTTCAAGTTGCTCGACCACATTCGAACGCGGTGCTTTCTCCTGTTATTCTCTCTTCGAAAGCATGACCGATTTCGCTGAAGTATCTTGCTCTGCAAGCTCCTTAGTGCGAGGAAGGATTGAGACGAAGTGAATAGCAACTCCGGCAAAGCCACACAGCGCACATACATCGGCGCGTACGCGGTGATTCTTGACCCCCGCGATCGCCTCCTTCTATGCCGCCTGAGCACGGGATGTATCGAAGCAGGTTTCTGGACGCTACCAGGTGGAGGTATCCATTGGGGCGAGCCGCCTGAGCAAGCCGTTCTTCGTGAACTCCTTGAGGAGACCGGACTGGAAGGATCCGAAGTCGAACTCATCCAGCAGGTCTTCACTCATGTGTATCCCGAGACTGAGGAGAGACCTGGCGACCCGGTTCACCACCTCGGCCTGCTCTATCGAGTTCGAAAACCTGAGGGGGGGGGCTAAGGTCAGAGACCGCTGGCACCACGAATCACTGTGCCTGGTTCACAGAAGAAGGAGCACAGAACCTGCCGCTCACAGCGCTTGCCCGATTCGGTCTTGCCATTGCGTGGGAGCAGTTTCCGACTCAATCGGGGGATGGAGTCGGTGGCTAATCGCTAGCACCGTCTAGAGCTCAGACGTCACCACCCAGCGACACATGAACACCTTAACCATTCAGTCCCCGGCAACGCAGACAATCTGCGGTGCTTGGGGAGGAACGCTGGAAACGTTCGCCTACTGCTCCAAACCCAGTTTGGCAAGCATCTTGAGCATGCTCATTTGAGCCGTGTGGTACAGGGTGTGGTCAACGATCCCGTGAATGTATTCCATGGCCGTCATCCCGCTCTTCTCCGAGGCCACCTGATCGAGTTTGCGTGGATCGTAGCTCCTGACGGCTTCGGCAAGGCGTTCTTGCGTTGCCTTGATGTAGCGCTTCTCTGATATCCACTGTCCTTCGTCAATGGCATCGCACGTGACTGGCCAGCCTCGCTTGCGAAGGTCGAATTCGACAGGCTGATCCGCTCCACTCAGCTTGTTGGCCACAGCGTTCTCGAAGTAGGTGATGTGCAGTGCGATGTCCCGGATGGTATTCGCCCCGGGATAGGGACGCCACACGGCAATTCGCGAGTTCACGCCAACCAGAACACGCGATACTTCAGGCGCGCCATGCCATGGGCGAAGGTGCTTCTTTCCTTTGACGCGCTCCATCGTAAGCATCTGCTGTCTGATTCGAGGGTCCAGATTCTCCATGCGACTCACTCCTTTTCTTTCCCATGATCAGCGTATCACCGTATTGGGACATCTCGTGTCCTATAAGCAGCATAGTATTCGCTGCTGTTTTGCGTGATCTTCGTCTGGGAATCCGCGCCAAACAGAATGTCACAACCGCCTGCCGAAAGAAAACGAGAGCAATGGGCCTAAGAAACAAGTGCAGACCTGAACTGGGCTACCACGGAGGGTGATTATGGGGAGGGCGACGCCGATTTCCACGTAGCGACACACGAACGCGGTCTACATTCGGTCCCCTAAGGTTCCGAACTGTTGTCCTGTCTCCGACGAAGAGGGCCTCATGTTTCGCAGGTTCGATGTCCTACCCCACATATCCGCTATGCCGATTCAGGCATTTTGTCCGAACCGGATCTCGCTGTGAAGGGCAGCTCGACTCCTAGCGGCTTCTCAAGCTAGCAAGCCCTGCAGCTGTCACCACAAGGCCTCCAGCCAAGACAAGCAAGATTCCCAAACCTACGAAGTCGACAAGGCTTATTGACCAAGCTTCAGCTTCTCGAACGATGTCAATGGCTCTCAGAACACCGAGCACCAACACGCCCAGGCCGCCCAGCAAGAGAAGCGGGCGCACCCAGTTCTTTCGGGAGATCATCGCGTAGAGGGCCAATGCAACAATGCCCACACCAACAACCAAAATGACAATCCCCTCGGGCTGCTCAGTCCCAGAGCCGACGTAACCGGCAATTCTGTACCACGGCATCAGACAGCCTGCGGCTGCCACCAATCCTCCGACTAGAGCGATGATGTGGGCACCGACATGAATCACGCCGGGCCGTACATCAGTGTCCGAGTATGCAACAGAACGGTTTCGCTGCGCATCCAGCGGTGACGATCGCAGCGGCTCCCGGTCAATCCGTGCACCGCACTGCGGACAGAACCGTGATCCTTCGGAACACTCGCTACCGCACTCTTGGCATTCCATGCTACACGATAGTGATTAGCTCGGTGGCGATGCAAGTACCGACAGGCGGAGGAAACCGAAGCAGGCTTCACCTCAGGAGGCAATTCAGAGATGCCTACCGGACTACTCAAGCTTGCCACGGTGTCCCGCGTTCTCTTGGAGCACTGGAACTCACATCGGGATACCATCAGGAGTGAGCACCGGCCAAGCCAAGCCATCCGTCGCCACGCAACAACACACGAGCGCGCTCTAGATTCGATCCGCCAACCTCGTAGACTGCTGTTTCCATTTAGGTCTCGGACACCGTCTGTCTGTCCACACCCGTCATTCCTTGCCAGTACGCGCGCACTTCGCCCAGCACTATGTTTGAGCGAACCATGAGCAACGCTTCTTCGCCGATCGCGGCGTTCCATATCAGTTCGAGAGACGGTTTGGAGACGGTCTTCATGATCATCTCAATACAGGTCAGCTCGTATGCCTGTCGTTGAGTTGCGATCGCCAGCTCGACGATCAGACACTGTATCGGGATTAGCGATCGCCTCAGATAGATGCTTTCACGGAGGTTGACATGCCTTACAAGCTGTACTCCAACCGCAACGCAATCCCCAAGATCGCGGTACTGGCTGTCGTTGTTCTCCTGCTGAGCCAACTCGCCGTTCCTGCGATTGGCAAGCTGAGCGGCCCCTACCTCGGCCAGATCCCGCCAAGCAGCACACCAAGGTTGTTCGCGTCGGGGATCGTCTCCGTATATGCCAACTTCGAGCACAGCGCCGCCGCTTTTTCGCCGGACGGCAGTGAGCTCTATTGGTGCACCAACGTCGATGCTCGAACGAATCCACCCGGGGCTGGGCAGGAGCTCTACGGCATGCGCCAGATCAACGGCGTGTGGACGGCGCCTGAGGTCGCTTCGTTTACGGCTGAGATCTCTGGCACCGTGCAGCGTCCAGTCTTCTCCTCGGACGGAATGCGTCTGTACTTCGATGTCTTTGGCGAACCGCCCCGCAATGACGATAGCGATATCTATGTTGTCGAACGGATTGGTGATGGCTGGTCGAAACCGGTGTCCATGTCCTCGGCGATCAATACCAGCGCGATCGAGCGTCTGCATTGCGTAGCCTCAGATGGATCGCTCATCTTCTCGCGATCTCCCTTCACCGGTCGCGAAAAGATGTACATGTCTAGGTTGGTGGATGGGGAGTTTGCTGAGCCGGAAGAGCTGGGCGCGCCATTTGATTCCGCTGCTCACGAGCTTGCTGTTGTGTTATCTCCTGACGCGTCTTATCTGCTCATTAACCTGACTCGGACAGGCAAGGAAGACGAATTATACATCTGCTACAAGCAGCCCGATGACTCTTGGACTGACCGAATCAGGGCTCCGTACAAGTGTGGCGGCTTCCTGGCACTTTCGCCCGACGGCTTGTACTTGTTCTTCCTCGGCGAGGGAATCTACTGGGTCGATACGTCGTTCGTTGAGCGGTTGCGGCCTAGCTAGGCTGGCAAGATTGGGCAACAGCCTGAACGCTCTCAGGACCTGCCATTGCGCGTTGGGCGGAGACAACCACACCTCAGTCAAAGCGTCTTGATGACGATGCGAGCTGGCGAGGTTGGCACCGCTCTAACTGCTCGGTTCTGAGATCCGCTTGTCGTGATTTGCTTCATCCAGGAAGGCGTGGAGAGTGGTGCTGAATGGTCCGTGAGGATGACCAACAATCGAGGACACCGGATGAAAGACGTGACGGCAAGAGATCCAGTATATGGTCCCGAGTCTGTGTCGATCTCAGCACGCGCTCGCATCACCACACGGCAATGCACGAACGCGTTCTGCATGTAGTCTACCAATCTCAAACCCCTGTTGGAATCATCGTTGCTGTTCGCCACGCCACCCCGCAGGCCGGCACGCTTTCCGGAGTCCCTCAGATGTCGGCAAGAAGCTTCATGAAATTTCGTTTCGCTCTGAAGCGCTGGCGAAGCTCGGCAAGGTAGTCGGAGAAGCCTCCCTCATCCTTGGTTGTCCGCATCAGCTCGCGGATGGTAAGTACGATCTCGACAGCCTCAGTGTACGAAGCGTTGTTCGTTTCCCGCACTAGGTACGCGACATAGTCTTGGTAAATCTGGACGGCGTCGTCTGGGTGGCCGCCTTCACGCCGGCGAGCAAGCGCAAGCCACTGATCGATTGCGCAACCGGTGGTGCGTGCTTCCTCCCAGGCGGCATCCGAGTCGTCTTCCCATAGCAATGCGGCGACAAGACTCGACCTCCATCCCACGGCGCCCGTCCTCCAGTCGGCGCGATGCCGCGGGCCTTTCCCCCTTCGGCGACTAGCCCGTAGTTCGGACAGAGCACGCTCCCGCCACGTCGACCAGGCCCCCATCCGCTCGGCCTGTGCCTTCAGCTGCTGGTAGGAGCGAAGGTTCGCTGAGTGTGTCGCGAAATTCTGCCACACAACACGCAACGCGTCGTCCTCTCGGCCAAGTTCGCGATAGGCGTCGGCAAGGAAGGCTAGCAGTCGCGGATCGGTGTCGTGGGGAAACGCAGCGATGCCTTGCTCAGCCCAGTCAAGTGCCTGCTCTGCTCTCCCCGCTCCCCGGCAGATCTTCGCGATCTGAAGGAACTGGTACGCGCATGAGAGATCACGCTGCTTGACCTCGATGAGGTTGTCGACATCGCCGGATTGAAGGGCGAGCGACTCCATGATGTGGGTGATTCGGAAGCGGTTCGACTTGGGTAGCCGGCGGTCTGCCCCCGGGCCAAGGGCTGGGATTTCCGCCCACGCAGCTTCTGCCAGGCGACGGTACTCGTCCATCCCGGACTCACCGAGGACGTCGGCGTAGCTTCTGCCGGCATCAAGGAACACCTCCCACTCACCGATCATCGCCCACTCAAACAGCCGCCGTGCTAGCCTGATCGGATGGGGCTTCGCCTCGACGCAAGCAGCGTGATGCAACGACTGCAGGTCGTTGAGGATCGGACGCATGTATCCGTCGGAATCGTCCATGTGCTCGATCGCGCGCTCGACGCGGCGTAGTGCGTATTCGAGCAGGGGGATCGCGTCCGTCGCGGAACCTCGTTTGAGAAGCACAGCCAAGCCGCTGACCACCTGTTCGATCCCCTTCGCGAACGAGCCAGCTTTGCGGTAATCAATGAAGCCGCGTGTCCGCGTCGCAGCGGTGATTTGCGATCGCACCGCCTTCCCGTCGACCTCTACAGCCGCAGTCAGCGCGTCAATCCTCAAGCGATTCAACAGCCGATCATCTTCCATCGCCTGTTCGACGATCAGGTCAATCAAGCCCGCGGGGTCCTTTCCCGCCAAGTGTTCGCGGATCCTCTTGATCTCCCGATCGTACCGATCCAATGTGGCGAATACCCTACGCTTCTTCGTTGTGCCACTGGTCGCATCATCTGCAATGAGCGCGAGTCCTACGGCAACGCAGTGCTTGCAGAATGCACCTCCACGCCCAACGGGACAGCTGCATCGGGCGACCAGGCGATCGTCAAGTAGACTCAAGCGAACGCGGTACGACGCTTCTCCCTCGACGGCGGCGGCAACCGTATCGCCATCGCGGACGATGTCGTGCACCCTTCCCTCGTCATGGTAGCCAACACCACGTTGCCAAGTTACCTCGTCTACTTGATCACGAAGCCACGCTTCAGTTAGCTTCATCGGCGATTCGTGTCTCCTCCTGATGGGCAACACACCATTGGACCATCTCAGACGCTGCTGCCCGGCCTCCAGAGGATATCACCCAACAGCTGTGGCAGCCTACTGCGTTGCTCCGGCCTTCTGTACGGACAGAAATCCCCGTGCCCGCATCAAGCGCAGACACTTCCTTGCCTCTGGTCAACTACAGGAACCGCAGTGCTGAGGCTGTTTCTGCGTGGGAACACCCTCTCCCAACGTCTCACCCCGACCGGGCAGGAGTGACTGGAGCGCAATGATCAACCGCGCCTCGCCCCCCCCCCCCGGCTCCACACCTTTGCTGATATCTCCCTCTAGGAAACCCTGAAGTCGTCACGTTCTTCGTCCTCCTAAGCTCATGCTCAGGTCGCTTTCGACACTGTGCTAGAGCAGCACCCAAGATACGCAGATCAACCAATGCATCTCAATCGCTTGAGATGCCGTTTGGAGGACTGCCTCCTGTAACCCAAGCCAGGATCACCTGCAGCAAGGACATTTTGACAACACCTGGCACTTCCTGTAGCCTGCGGAAGAGGATGGTGTCTGGTTCAGATAGCTTTGATGGTGGGGTTTGTTAGCCTCTGATGACGTGTGATGGTGAGTGCATGATCGAAAACTGCGTAAACCGCTTCTTGGCAGCAGGCGTCGCCGCCACGCTTCTCTCATTGATTGTCGTAGTGTCGCTCACTGCATCTGGCGAGATCCTGTATGTGGACATCGGCGCCACGGGAACCAGCGACGGCAGCTCGTGGACCAACGCGTTCACGGACCTGCAGGATGCACTAGGGATAGCAGATGCTGGTGATGAGATCCGGGTCGCCGAGGGAACCTACAAGCCGACAGACGGAGCCGACCGGACCGCGTCCTTCCCGCTGAGAAGCGGCGTCGCTCTGTACGGCGGATATCCCAGCGGCGGCGGTGTGCGCAACGCGGAGATCCACAAAACGACACTGAGCGGCGACATCGGCGTTGCGGACACGAACACGGACAATCGCTATCACGTCGTCACGGCCGCCAATGCGCTTAGCAGCAGCACTGTGCTTGACGGGTTCACCGTGTCCGACGGCCATGCGAATGGAACGCCAGAGACTATAGACGCTCCAGATAACAAAGGCGGCGGGATGTACGTAGTCGTTGTTTGCGACGGCCCGACGATCGCCAACTGCACCTTCTCCGACAACGTGGCAGCGTTTAACGGCGGGGGGGATGTACGTCAACTGGTGTGAACCGACGATCACGAACTGCACCTTCACTGGCAATGTCTCGGCCTGGTATGGTGGTGGGATCTGTAGCGAAAACGGCTGCACGGCAACGCTGACCAACTGCACCTTTAACGGCAACGTGGCGAGTAGAAACCCCTTCGGCTCAAGCTTTACGCAAGGCTTGGGGGGGGGCGGGATGTACTGGGCCGGCCACGGCGAGGCAACGCTCACCAACTGCACCTTCTTCGACAACGAAGCGGGCACATCTGGCGGGGCGGTGTTTGTCAACGAGAACGAGAGCTTCCTACCTACGGTGACGATCGCAAACACGATTCTTGTCGGCAACGACCCGAACGACTGTTCTGCCGAATCCGTTAGTCTGGTTTCGAGAGGCTACAACCTCGAAAGCGGAACGAGTTGTGGCTGCGTCGAAGTCACGGACCGACAGAACGCTGACCCGCTGCTTGCCCCGCTGGCCGACAACGGCGGACCGACGTGGACGCACGCGCTGCTTCCCGGAAGCCCTGCCCTGGATGCGATCCCTGAGGGAGCTGATGCTTACAACGGAGTACCAGCCTCCGATCAGAGGGGAGAGATTCGACCATCTCCGGCAAGCGGGAACTGTGATGTCGGCGCGTATGAGCACCAGATTCCCAGTCCGGAGATCGCTGTTTACGGCGCCGGCATCCTGATTCCCGACGGAGACACGACACCACGGATCACAGATTGCACTGATTTTGGCGCGGTCTTGGCTGATGGAGGCACAAGCGCAAGCACATTCACGATCCAGAACACTGGCGATGCTCAACTTGATCTGGGCAGCACGCCGTGCGTCACCATCGGAGGAGCTGATGCCTCCGACTTCACGCTAACGTCCGATGCGAGCACCCCAGTCGCATCGGGTGGAGGAACGACCGCATTCACCATCACCTTCGATCCGAGTCAGGCTGGATTGCGCACTGCTGCCGTTGGCATTGCCAACACGGATGGCGCCGAGACCCCCTACGACTTCGTGATCCAGGGACAAGGCGAAGCGGATAGCCGAGCGATACCTCAGGGAAGCGGTGCAAGCGGCTGCGGAAAGAACCGTGCTCCAGTACCCAATGCCGGGTCGGATCAAACGGTCTGTGTGGGGAACACCGTGTTCCTCGATGGGTCTGCCACGTATGACCCGACGAAGGGGTTCCAGCCACCGCGGTCATGGGAGAAGCAACGCCAAAGTACGCCCATCAGCGGCACCAAGACCTCAGATTCCAGCGGGCCGTTGCCGTCCTTTACTTCTCGGCTGGTCAGCCAGTGCTGGCAATGCCGGAGGGTGCCAACGTCCTCGACGCTGCAGAGGACTTCGATATGGACGTCGCATCCTTCGTGCCGAATGTCCCGGGAACTTACGAGTTCGATCTTTTCGTTGCGGACGATTTCAACGACACGGTTTCCGATCGGGTTGCGATCAACGTGCTTGACTGTGGCGATCCTGGCTCCGAAAACGACGAGAGCTTCGAATTCGAGCGGTTCCTGATCTATCCCAATCCGTTCCAACATCACGTCCTGTTCACGTTCATCGGTACTGGCGACGCTGAATCCATGTGCGTCGCGGTATTTGATCTGAGCGGACATCTCGTGTGTGGAGACCCATAATGAAGCGGCCAATGGGGTGGTGTGGGATGGGACTGCTCTTGATGGATCTTCTCTCTCGTCTGGCCCCTACATCTACAAGATGTTGCTCATCGAGGAAAGTCAAGCGCACTCTCAAGCCGGGATCGTCTTTCTGATGCGATAGGAGCGAGACAGATCGCGAGTGGGATGTCCCTCTTCTGCAGTGCAAGATCATCTGGCCTTAGCGCCGAAATCGGCTCAAGATCAACGGCAATGACCGGGCTCCCAACCTGCACTCCGAAAGCCAACAGGAGTCTCTATCAACTCACGAGGGATCGCGTGTCTCAGGGTCTCCGCAGCCTGACATCGCTCACCAGCTGACAACGCACGAACGCATGGGGCACCCGGGCCCGACATTCGAACCTCAGATGGTGCAATGGGTACACCACGTCACGCTCACAGACGTCCATGCGCTAAGCGCATACTCACACTGGCAACTGCCAGCTTCGCACACCGATTCCGCCTTCGATACCACTGCATGAACAGTGCGATCGTTGGGGCGACTATCGCGAAGCCCCTGCGCGACATGTATTCTCTGTACGCCACCCCACAGGACTTATCGATCTTGAGGAGTGCGGCACTTCCGTGGACTTCGACAATTGGCTGCGATCAGCCCTTGCTTCCCTACTCCTGAACCGTGCTCAGAAGAAGGTCCCCCGATGGAACGCAATCCCTGCCAACGCCGATTGCGGCACGGCTCACACTACGCATCCATCATGCAACAGCGCTTCACCTCAAGAAGGGCATTGCCCCCATGATCTCATGAACCTTGTGCGCTTCGTACGCTTTTCCATTGGCGCACCGGTGACCATGCCACGATGTGCAGACACATCCTACATGCACTCCCCCAGGGTGCCAACCGATGGTACCGTCCTTTAGGCCTCTTCGCGCTCGCTTGTGACGTGTTTCCTAGAAATCCACTCCATTCCAAGTAGCGATCGAATCCACGGTATCCGTTTGATGATCTCGTACAGCCCAATCGATCCGCCTAGCGTAAGCATGACAAGCAGGAGGAATTTGGGAAAGGCGTCAATGCCCAAGGGTATGAGGAACGAGGAGACAAAGACCTGCACTGGCAAGTGGAGAATGTACACCGGGAACACCGCCGATGACACGTACCTCAACGTCCTAGATGGTTTCCCCAAGTGCCTCGAGGTAAACCCCCAGATGGCGATAATCCACGACATGGATTCCAGAGCAAGCAGTGCGTCGAGTGGGTTCCAGAGATCGAACAGACGACTCAGGAGCAGGGTGCAGCCTAGGGACAGAGCGCCAAATCGCAAGCGCTCTACAGAGCGTCTGCCCGTCTCTCCCGAGGACACGAAGAGGAACCCCAGAACGAACAGGATGAGCCCGAGCACGAAACCATGCAGTCTGAATGCGTAGGACGTATAGTCGATGGGGTTCATGAGAACTGCCACAAGCACCGCCGGTAGTGTGAAGAGGATTACCCCAACGCCGCGGCCGGCGCCGACCAGACGTTCGAACCCCCTGATCAGCCAGTTGCTGGCGCGGCGCTTCACCCAGATGAGGACCGGCAAGAGCAGGAGAACATAGATCACCATGTTGCCGAGGAACCACAGATGCTCGGGCGTCGGGACGTAGTAGGCCCGCCCGTAGTAGTAGCGAAAGGCGATCGCAAGACTCAACGGTCCAAGGGCGAATGTGCCAAAGGCCAGGGGCACGACGGTCCGACTCGCGAGATCGCTGGCGAGTTGCTTCCAGCTTCTTGAATCCAGTACACGTCGAAGTCCCATCCCCAAAGAGAAAAACAGAAGCGGAATCGCCCAGACGTTGACCGTCTCTGCAAGTTGCGTCGCACCAAGGAATGATTGGTCACTCCAGATCAGCAGGAAGTGAGTTCCCCAGGGTTTGAACGCCAAAGCCGCATGGTGAACGATCAAAAATCCGAAGGCCAGCACACGAAGCCAATCCGCATCGTAGCGAGGGCTTACCCCGGTCTCCTTCCTATCCAGCCTCGTGTCTGCTATTCTCACCATGGTCAGATTGTACAGACAGAGATCCGACATGGACCGCGCAAGCTGGTGAACCTAGTCGGGGCCGTGGGCCCCCGTTCATGGCAAGAGACCCTTCTGCCTTCTCCGAAACCGCATCCCGGTGCTCGTGATCGGAAGATCATGGGGCGTGCCGGTCCAGATCGGCGAATCCGCAAGACAGTCGGCAGAAGCATTCGATGCGACGACTATCCACCATCCTCCTTGAGCTCGAACACCTCGCGCCAATGCTCGCGAAGCCAATCACAGGTCCAGTCCTCCTGCGCCCGCAGCATGATGAAGACGTGTTTGCCCGGATCGGGATCCGGCTGGCTTTTCGAACCCGCGAGCAGCATCGGATTCGTGGCTGCCAGGATCACCTGTTCGTCGGCCCAATCGATCAGGCCTTCGATTCGATCTGGCGAGACGACTGCCCCCTCCAACTCGTACTGGAAACGCTGAACGACATAGATCTGCTCTTCCATCGCTCCGAGCAGAGTGATGTTCACCGTCATGCCGGGCAACCCATCTTCATCTTGATCGAACACGCGTGGATCTTCTGGTTCGGTTGGAAGATCATCCGTCTCCGGGTTGTCCAGCACGGCTCCTCGAATCTCGAGATGCGTGCCTTGCTGAAAGGTGAACTGCCCATCTCCCTCCTGGAGGCGCGCGCTGTCCGGCGCTGGGCGAATCGACTGCATGAATGCATCAGGGATCTCCGTGGTGGCCAGCGGGGAGGACTCCTCAATGACCGTGAAGCAGTAGCTTGCCGACATCTCGAGCGAAAGGACGTCCTGCCCGATGTCGACCTGTAGAACAACAAAGCTCGTCTGGGTGGATGCCCCCACCATCGGAACAAGAGCGATCCTTGGATAGACCTGCAACATCACCCACCTGCCGGAAAGCGAGGGCGGAGATGCTACGGCAGCAATCCCTATGGCCAGACAGAGACCGAACACAAACACGGCTAACCAACGAGGGGCAAGGCGATTCACAGTTCCTCCCTTTGTCCAGTTTGACACAAGCCTGACAAGCTGAATCCGCGGGTTCTGACCTGGCAGTCGATTCAGCCCACACAACTCCGCATTCTACAGCAGCTGCAACGAGAACATCGTCTTGGGCATTTCGGGTGTCGATTTCCCACACGCAGGAAGACAGGATTTAACCTGTCTGAACGGAGAAATGCAGAATGGAGAACTAACGAGAGAACGTCAGCGAGCGCGGTGAAAGGGCAGAAGATCTCCATCGAGTTGATTGGACGAATGGCACGAGGAGTGAGCTTACAGATCGCTGGGAAACGCGCCAACAGAGCGAGGCATTCCACGTTCTTGAAGCAAGCTTCGAACTGGCGCGCCTCACCTCAGTTTCGCTCAAGAGGGCAGAACGGCCTACTGCTGTCGCATCATCGGGATCATCGCATTGGAGTGACCTCAATCCAAACCTCGTTGCGGCGAAACGGCGGGAGGGTATACGGTGGGTTGTAGAATGCGTAGGAGACTTCGCCGATTGGCTCAAGGCTCTCCCTTTCGATGAACTCACGCAGTTCCTTCTCTTTGTCCAGAAGGGTCTTGCTACGGGCGCGGCCGGAGAAGCGAACAACGGCCAGCGTTGATGCAGGAACTTCTCTCAGCCTAACTCGTGCGTCGGTCGGGCGAGGAAGGTCTTCAATGCGATACGAAGCTGGCATCGTGAACTGCACGACCCAATAAGGTGAATCATCTCGCTTCGCCATCTGCTGAAGGACCTGTGCTGTCATCGCGATCTGTTCCAGATCTTGGGATTGCGTGACGGGAGACGTCATGGCGACCCTTGCGGCTGGCTCGTTGCCCCCGAAGATATAGCTTGCGAGGATGGAGAACGCTTCGCTGAGTGCTTTCTCACGCGTACCCTCTACGAACGTTTCTGCGACGATCCGCGCCTCATACTGGCGGACCTCTCGATGTGCGGACGAAGATAGAACCGTGTACTTGGGTTGCTCAATACTCATCTACGACCTCCCCGTTCGATAGAGTCTATCCTCCAGAATACTTCTCGCAGCGTAATCCCCCGGTTCAGTATTGGTCTAGCATTTCAGTTGTTTCGGGAGAGTACGACAGTTCGCCCTATTGGACATATGCATGCGCTCGCTGGAGGTAAGGTGAATGGCGAACAGCCGACGAGCCTTATCCAGCAAGAGAAAAGGGGACAGCCATTCGGCTGCCCCCGCTGCTTGAAGTCACGTCTTTGTGGACTGATCCGCCCGTCGGTGCATTGGCACCTCACCGGTCAGCTCTACTCCGCATCGATGGCCGGTAGCGCCATCAGCGAGCCGTCTCCTGCAAGGCCCGTGGCGAAGATCGTGTAGTTCGTCCCATTGGAGAGAGAGACACCAGGAACCGGCAGGGCAACCGTCATCGTGCCGGCCAGCCGGACCTCCAGGTTGTACAGTCCACCCTCAACAGCCAGGTAATCGCTCGCCTCACGGAACGAGGCATTGCGGAACAAGATCGGCCCGCCGCTGACTCCCACATCAACAGCCGGAGCATCCGGCGACGTGTGAACGAAGCGGACCTTGCCAGAGTCAGTCAGGGTCATGACATCATCCATCAGCACGATTGGCGCAAGGTCGTCAGCCAGAAGCCCCGTCGCCGCGACCGTGTAGGCCTTGTTGATCCCTAACTCAACAGTCGCATCGATCACAATCGGCTCCGTAGCGCCGGTGGGTGTCACTTGAACCCGGTATTCACCCGCTGGGACTTCCAAGTAATCGCTGATTCCCTTGAAAGGCACGTTCTCAAGGATGATGGAGCCGTTGGCCCAGATATCGACGGCTGGAGCATCGGGCGACAGGTGAGCAACCCGCAGCTTGGCAGGAAGGCTCGCATCCTCAATGGCTAGTGCGCCCAGCGTTCCATCCCCAGCAAGGCCTGTGGCGAAAATCGTGTAGTTGCCGCCCGACTCGAGAGTGACTCCCTCCACAAGCAGAGCTACGGTTCCGGTACCAGCGAGGCGCACTTCAAGATCATAGGTTCCGCCGTCGACCATGATGTAGTCGAGCGACTCGCGGAAGCTCGCTTCCTCGAAAAGGATGGGACCACCGCAGCTCGCAACGGCGATGTCTACCGCAGGAGCATCGGGCGAGGTGTGAATGAAGCGAACGCCAGCCTTCTCAGCGGATGGCGATCGATCATCAATCAGGACGATGGCTTCCAGGTCGCTGCTACCTAGCAAGCCAGTTGCAGCAACCGTGTACGCTGTACCCTCGAGCAATGTCAACGTAGCGTTAATCACCACGGGCTCCGTGGCACCGGCCGGGGTGACCTGTACAACATGCTCACCCGTGGGAACTTCCAGGTAGTCGCTGTACGCACCGAAAGGAACGCCGGATAGCACTACCTCACCATTCAACCAGACATCGACTGCTGGAGCATCCGGAGATAGATGCGCGACGCGCAACTCCGCCATGTTGTGCCCAGCTCCAAATGATACGAGCGTAGCCATCAGAAATACGGCCATCATGACTCCTAGGGTCGCCGCTCTTTGCGTGTTCATTTTCAGTCCTCCTTTTGACTGATGGATGTGGTGGACGAAACATCCACAAATCCAAATATCCTGATGATCGTGTTCACGCCGCGCTCTGGTTGTGAAGACCTTGTGTTTTCGCCAGGCTGAAGCCCTGTATCCGTTCACCCGCATGCCGGTCTGGGGCCCCACACCCTCGGATCTATTCCGATACCTTGTTCACGCCAAGGCGAAGCCGAACGTCTGCAAACCTCCAACCAATCAGTCACAACGACGCGCAGACCATGGGCGGTCACTTGATAAGTTGCTACGTAGCATTTCGTCCATCGAAGACAGATCAAACGACGAGAACCAACGACTGATTCCGGTCAGCCCGGATTCCCGAGCGGTGGTTCCCTTCTTGCGTTCGGGGCTTCGAATCTCCGCCTCTTCATGGAGGATTTGGCGCCGTAAGGGCGATCGATTCCTGATTCGGCGGGGTTCTGAGCGGATGAGCTTCGGAGGGTTCAGTGCCACATCAAGCCTTTGAATGTGAGGTTTGGATCTGCTTCGACACAGAGTGCCACACATTTGGTGGCGTCCGCACGGCGCAGGATCTATCATATTGAACGGGACTGTTCTCGGTCGAACGGCGATGCATTCTCTAGAGCAACTGAGCGGACCAAGCGCCTTCTTGAGAGGAGGGAGTGACAACGCGAATGAGCCAGTTGACCGAAATCCAGGATATTGTTGCCACGAATCGGTATGCAGTGCTCGCCACGCAGCGCGAAGGTCAACCCCATACAAGCTTGGTGGCCATCACGCCGATCGACGGAGTTCACACGCTCCTCTTCGCGACATACCGTTCAACACGCAAGTACCGAAGCATCTCAATGGACGGTCGTGTATCCCTCTTCTTCGACAATCGAGCCGCGAAACCCTTCGGTACAGATCGCCACACGCTCCTAACCGCGCACGGCTTTGCCGCGGAAGCCCCAGCCGACGAGCGATGCAAACTGGCCGAAACGCACGCGAACCGACATCCTGACTTGCTGAATCTGTTGGCTTCGACAGACTCTGCACTCGTTTGCGTTCGCGTTGACGCATACCAGCTTGTCTACAGCATTGATGATGTCCGCTGGTACGATCCATCAACCTGGGCGCCGATGTGATCGGGCGACGAGAACGTATCTGCTTGTTTGGTCATACCCGTGTATCGGATCCAAACATGCTATCGGAATGGCCAGTTATCACCCTGCACGCATGTTGGATCCAAACAGAGTGCCGGAATCGGCCATTCTTGGATCGCTGCCCTTGAGCCACACTGGCGGCCTCGCCTCAACAGCACTCACGTGCCACTCTCCCGCGTGTGGGTTAGGATCTCCCGGACAGAGGGATGGCCAACCTGCTTAAGGTCAGAGGAGAGCCCAAGTGCAGCAAGACGATCGGAACGGGCAGCGCCTGTACCTTGGAGGGTACGCTGTGGCGGTTGACACCCGCGATCGCCTCCTTCTATGCCGCCTGAGCACGGGATGTATCGAAGCAGGTTTCTGGACGCTACCAGGTGGAGGTATCCATTGGGGCGAGCCGCCTGAGCAAGCCGTTCTTCGTGAACTCCTTGAGGAGACCGGACTGGAAGGATCCGAAGTCGAACTCATCCAGCAGGTCTTCACTCATGTGTATCCCGAGACTGAGGAGAGACCTGGCGACCCGGTTCACCACCTCGGCCTGCTCTATCGAGTTCGAAAACCTGAGGGGGGGGGCTAAGGTCAGAGACCGCTGGCACCACGAATCACTGTGCCTGGTTCACAGAAGAAGAAGCACAGGACCTGCCGCTCACAGCGCTTGCCCGATTCGGTCTTGCCATTGCGTGGTAAAGGAGCAGGTTGCCGACTGGCAAGGGAGTGTGCCCTTGGATGAGATCATGTGACACCGATCATGGTGCATCGCTCACTACGTGGCAACACATGCCCGCGTTCCACACTCAGCCCCAGGCTCCAGATCGTAGTTCCATGACTTCGAGTGCTCACAGAATTACGGGCTGCCTCGGGCTCACGTTTCCAAGATACTTCGGAGTTCTTCAATCGTGGCAACCTCACACAGAGCGACGTCCTGCCCCACGAGCCAATTGCGCAGGCCTTGGTCAAGGCGTCTGGCGGCATCGGCCAAGTCGTCGAGTGAACCAGAAGCAAGCGTCATGAGATCTGGGAATCCAGCGTCCCTATAGGCAGTGGAATACTCATGGTACAACGAGAATCCCTTGCGAGCTCGCCCTTCCTGTGTTTGCGACATGATTGATGCAACCTCACGCTGCAGGTGGTATGCCTCTAGGCTGGCGGATTCATGATCCCCTTCTTCGCACGCTGTCAGAAGCTTGCGAAGATTATCCCTCAGTTCTGGGTATGCCTGATCAAACGCCTTTTGGATAGAGAGATTCGCTGGGCGTATCGGCGCAAGGTCTTGGATGATGTGATGCGTCGCCAGCGTCAGCTCGTCAGCTGCCTCAAGAGCAGACCCAACGTCGGATGATGTACTGATCGCACGCACAAGATCGGGTAGGTTCTCCGGACGGTGGGCAAACCTGTCGCATTCCTCAAGCGCTTTGCTGAACCCACGCTCAAACGTCACCTGATTCGCCAACGCGAGGCACTCCCAAACTGCATGAATCAGTTGCCAGCCTGCGTGGACGACATCCATTCGCGGCCCATGCGCCGCCACCCTGAGACGCCCCAAGCACTCCACGACACGTACGAAAGAATCCTGTGCACGCTCCCGCATACTTGATCGGTGCTCATCGTTCTCCAGTTCCCGGCTTCGCTCTTGGAGCCTAGCAAGGCGGTTGGCCTGCTCGGGTGTTCGCACGTACAAAGGTGTGGCCTGTCGTACGAGCGCTGGAGCGAACGCCCATCCGCGAATGTCCCCTGTCGCAAAACCATCAAGCGTCTCCCAAGTCAACTCCCAGAAGTCAAACAGAAGCCCATCCAGCAGGAACGTGCGAGCAATCGGCGGATGCTTCCCTCCGGCCGGTGTGTAGAAGAGATCCAGATCCGATTCCGGCCGGGCATCCCCACGCGCCTGGGATCCGTAATACGCGATCAGATCAATGTCAACGCCGTGCTTCTCCACTGCATGGTTCACGAGCAACTCAGCAACTCCGAATACATCAGGCACTTCGTCATTCCTTTCCCCGTTTGTCAAGGGGCCTCTGAGAGTTCGCGAATGCGCCGACCGCTCTCAGCATTGTGCGAACCACACTCACCGGAGTCACGCCATCCCCAGAGATTCCCGTGCGCGTTGCCCAGATCAGCTGGTAACAGGCTCTGTCGAAGACATTGCCCCAAGCTGCTTGTAGCAATCAAGGCAGTACGTACCATTGCCAACATACGACCGCGCCAACCATTCAGTCCCTCAGACAACACCAGTGCGCTTTCCTCGTTCAGGTTCGCATGTTTCCACGTTCATCGAGCCAGCCAAGTAGAAGCTTCCGAAGGGGCAAGGGGACGTCGGACTACTTCAGGAGGTGACAGATTCGATCGCGCTGTCTCTTCCATGAAACGCCGCAATGAATCCATTGATAGCGATCAGATCAGCACCTGCATGGAACAGCACAGCGGCAATGATGCTTCCCGTGAAATGAAAGCAAGCCCCCCACGCAAGACCTAGCGGAAACAGGATGATGACGAACCGCACCCGCTCTTGCTTCTGCATGTATGTCGCCCCGATATGCGAGAGCGCAAATACGGCCGCTGTTAGGACAATTGCGGCAATCGGGCCGACCAAGGACCTCAGCGGACCAAGATACAGGCCCCGGAACCAGAGCTCTTCCATCAAGCCGTTGGCGACCACAAAGAGGACAATCGAAGGGAGGAGGCGTCGGTAGGTCTTCGCGCAGATCTTGAGCTGTCGCCCCTGGATCCAGGCGGCCACTGCAAACAGCGCGAAACCGCCGCACCCGATCGCCAACCCTAGAGGCAGATCTCCAGTCGTCAGATACAACCCAGGGAGAGAGACGTCAAAGACCACTGAAAGCGCAAGAATCGAGCCAACTACTGCTACAGCCTCTATCCCCTTTGCAAGCCCCATGGCTCTAACGTCGTCTCGTGACAGGTTGAGTGGACGGTGGAGTAGATGAGAAGCTGCCGCCCCAACAACGTTCGCTGTCGAGGCCCCAAGGAAGCCGAAGGCCAGAAGGCTGTATGCAGGATTGAGATTGCTTCGGGATAGAAGCCATGTTGCAACTGCTGACGCGGCCACGAGTGCTAGCTTGAAAGACCAGCTCTTGTTCGTCCAAAACAGGCTGTAGTAGCTGCTTCCGAAGACGAAGACGAGCGCGCCCCCTCCCAAGAAGGCTACGAGCACAGTGATAGCCTGCAGCGTGCTGTTCATTGCTCCTCCATGTTGCGTAATCCTCACACTCGACCCTACGGGAGACTACCGCGACCACGTCTCGCAAACGTCTCCTCGAGGCTTGCCCAGGACTTATTGGCTGATTGGAAGTAGCTTTCGCCACCGAGTCTAGTCCAGATCCACTATCAGGTTTGGCAGTAGTACCTTCTCCGGAACTTCTTCGTCTCATGGGGGCTTCCACCATCAAGCAATCGTGCACTGTGCCGCTCTCACATGCGTTCACCCCAAATCGCCATTGGCAACTCTTTTTCTGAGCACACGCATCGTGCCATGTTCGTCGTTCCCCAATTGCGAATTCGACTTGGGCCAGACATACGGCTCGATCGTAATCGCAAGGCTCCTGACAATCGTTGATCTGTCGAAGACCCTAGTCGACTGTCAGCACATCAGGAAGCTCTCTGGCTTGTTGCACCCAATACTTCGTTTCGGCATCGGTCGGCGGCCTGCAGCCCGAATCCTTTGCCGCGCGGGCCAGATGTTGCCGTAACTCCAGCGGGTTCCACATCCGTAGCTCGGTGACCGTTCGAATGCCGGCTTCAATGAGAAAGCGGCTGCGCTTGCCTTTGACATCCGTGATTCTCGAGAGGTCCGCGAAGAAGGCGGGTTCTTCGACATCTTCAAGTGCGATGCCGTGCCTGTGTGCGAGCTGTCTTGGATCGGCCGAGCTTGCGGCCCTCTCCAGCAGGTGCTTCGTTGACTCGATCCCCTCTGTGCGCAATGCGTCGATGGCCTTCGTTGATGCGCCTTCGAGCTGAGAGAGCTTGGGCATCGTGCGGCGCGTCTTCTCCGCTTCCATGGCAAGCCGCCGAAGTCCTTGGGCGAAGTCATGGAGCCCCTTGTTCCCCGAGTAGCGGTAGTCGTTGTGCAAGCTCCACCGTATGCCTTTGATCGAATCCCCTTGGGCAGCAGCCTCGTCGACAAATGACTGGATGTCTTCGGAAATCGGCCTGATCGATGCCAGCTGGCCGCCCTCGACCTTGCTGGAACGATGAGAACCGGGATACTACGCGAAGGTGCGCCTGAATCGTACCGGTGCTTCGGCGTTCTCCTTTCAAGAATTGCTCAAAACGTACCCACGTGTTCATTGCACCCGGATTCCACTCTACTACAGCCGGACGATCCGATGCGAGCGCATTGCCCAAGGGAATGAGCCATCCTAGAAGCGCTCTGTCGCCAAAGCCGGTCTGAGATCAGCGTCGAAGACGCTGCACCACGCTTTGAGAGTTCAGATACACCAAGGGACAGGGCAGCCCTTTGCATGGCACAGCCAGAGGACCAATCCGTGATGTGATACACCTTTCGCGCTCAGTCCCCCACCTTCCAAACCGGCGTTCGTATCAGACAACCATCTCTCAGATGTGTGCCGTTCCCTCCCAGTTGTCAGCCAGCGTCGATTCCGACACCATGTCTGGATTGGGTTTCCAGGCGGAGGTCGCCCACCCATGGTCGCTAAAGGGGGAGGTCATGCGCTGATGAAATCGAACGTCAAGATCATTCACGAGGTCCTTGAGCAAGTCGTCAATCAGAAGAGAATCGAAGTCTGGGACGAGTACTTCAGCCCGGACTACATCGCGCGGGGAGCTCCATTCATCGGGATGGGCTTTGGCAGCAACAGCTCGGGCGGTAACCATGTCATCGACGCCATCATTCCCGGTAGCTCTGCCGAGGGAAAGCTCCAGGTGGGAGACGAACTGCTCTGGGTAGCGGATGAACGGCAGCGTTGGGAAACCTTTGATGACGTACCGGAGGGCACGCGGCGCTATCAGGGCGGCAAACTCAAGGTGGGCGTGCGGCGAGGCAGACAGACCCTCCACTTCGAACTGACAAGCCACATGCTCCGGGGCTTTGATATCCGCAATGACCAGGCCAAGTCGGAGATGCAGGAGTTCATGACGCAAGCAATCCCGGACTTGAGCGTCAAAGTCCTGATGGTACTCGCGGATGGAGACATCGTTGCCTGTCTGATGGAGTATCGTGGCACTCATGCGAGATTCAAGCGAGAGGCCATCTGGAGAGAGGCCTGGTTCGTACGGCTGTCCGAAGAGAAGATCGTCGAAAGCTGGCCACTTCCCGACATCGATGCCTATTGCAGGCAGCTCGGCTACCAGGTCATTCCGCCCAGCACGTGACGCAACGGGTCTGCCCGGCAGCCTCGGTCGGAATTCCTATGGCATCGCAAGAATCAACGCAGGTTCCGGGTGCGCTGCCTGCCAGCATACCCTTCCATCTCACTAGATGCGTGACGCGTTGAGTTACATACTCTTGGAGCTTGCTTCTAGAGCGACTCAACGGTCAGCGTGTAGACGCCCGTCGAGTCACCGTACCCCGTGACTTCGATGTAGTAGATGCCGGCTTCGACGGCTGCCTCGATGTAGGAGTCGCTTCCGTCTGTATCATCGTCGCTTGCGACCTCCGTCCACTTCTCATCGTACAGATACACGTACGAATCGAGATCGGAGCCTGTCGCCTCCGCATCGATGTCGATTACAAGCGTGCCGTCATCGAGGAGTTCAACCCGATACAGCACACGCTCCTCTTCGGGTTCGATCGCGGACTGCCCCGAGTACGGAAGGCCGATGCAACGCGCCTCGATCGAGCTCGTGTCGACATTCAGGGCGTACGGCCCAATGGACTCATCGTATCCTGCGACAACGATGTAATAGGTTCCACCGATCACGTGCGCCCTGAGATAAGGATCGGCTCCATCCGTGTCATCGTCGTACCCGATGCCTTGCCACTTGTCGTCGTATAGGTAGACGATCGAATCGAGGTCCGATCCCGTTGATTCCGCATCGATGTCAACCACGACGGTCAGGCCGTACGGCGTCTCGTCGACCTCGAATGCGTAGATATCCGTCTCGCCTTCATACGCGATATCGGACATCCCCGCATACGGTAGCCGGACTACGTCCGGGTCGATGGGTGTAGCATCGACATTCAATGTATACGGCCCGATGGATTCATCGTATGCGGCCACAACCACGTAGTACGTGCCACCGGCCACCTGCGCCGTGAGGTACGGATCGGCTCCATCCGCGTCGTCGCTGTACTCAATGCCTTCCCACCTGGCATCGTACAGGTAGACGACCGAATCGAGGTCCGATCCCGTTGATTCTGCATCAATGTCAATCGCGACGGTCAGGCCATGCGGTGCCTCGGCAGCCTCGAATGCGAAGATGTCCGTCTCACCTTCGTGCGAGATATCAGCCGTGCCGGCGTGCGGCAGGCGGATGACCTCCGGGTCGATTGGCGCAGCATCGACGTGCAGTGTGTAGGTGCCCGTTGAGCCGGAGTATCCCTGCACTGCGATGTAGTACACGCCATCGGCGAGAGGACCCGAGAGAGCAGGGTCGCTTCCGTCCGTGTCGTCGTCAGAGCCGATCTCGTCCCCTTCTGCATCGTAGATCGCCATGTACGAGTCGAGACCGGAGCCCAGGGAATCCGCGTCAATATCGAGCGTCACCATCATGCCATAGCGAGATACCGGCAGCCAAAAGGAGAAGTAATCTACATCTTCGTCAGACGAAATGTCGAACTCCCCCGTAAATGGCACGTCAATCAGATAGGCGGACTCGAAATCCTCCGCTGCCTGCCCAACGGCCGCCGTTCCAAGCGCTGCCACCAAGACCAAGGCCAAGGCCAAACCCTCTACGATGGCCAACCACTTCGTGCTGCTTCGTCGCTTGATCAACGTTTCCTCCTGTCTCGCTCGCCTATCGTCCCCTGTTCCTGCGGATACGGATCCATATCCCGCGTCCGGCGCACTTCTGCAGTACTGACCACTGAGAAGCCCGCTTGCCCCTCGAGCGCCCTATCCTTCGGTAGCCATTCGCAGCTACACTAGAATCTCATAGCCGCCTCCACTGTAGGGCAGGGTCCTCGGGCTGTCAACCAGGACCTGCGTCTGGCGTCGTCGCTGATTGGCTGTACCGGGGACGTCGTGTTCGCTAGCCGTCCGGTCAGCTCGCGGAGCATGTGAGCGCACGCAATAAGGTTTCTGAGAATTATTCCCGCACATGACGGCCTACGCATCGGAACGCCATGTCCATCCAGCAACACGGCTCGTAGCCCGTGTACAGCGCCGCCGGATGAGGACGCGAGACGATCCCGAAACGCAGCCATGGCAAGATACAAGCAGCGCCAACGGCGGCAGGAGATCCTGAGACAAAGCGGGCACGAGATGAAGCGGCAAGTGAGAGAACAGAGAACCACCCTACACGTACTCGATCACTACCTGTGGCTCCTGTCGCTCAGTGTTGGGCTGGCGCTCGGTGCTGGCATCGGCGCAGCAATGGGGCGTGTGGGTACAGGTGTGGCAATCGGCACGACGACAGGTGTTGCCGTTGGCCTCTTCCTGGCTCGTCGAGCGAGACTGAATACGAAGGATCGCTAGCAACGCTCCGTCGCAGTTCCCTCAGTACCTCTGCTACGCGGGTTGAGAGAAAGGAGGTCACATGAAGCGCACGCTGCTGCTAGCCATCCTGGCCGCCTGCATCGGGTCGCTTTTCGCGAATTCGGTCCCAGGCGATGGTTTCGGAGTCACAATCGGAGCAGGCATCGCCGGCAGCCTGTCGTTCTTCGAAGTCGGCGTGATGCTTCCGAAGATCCATGACAAGGTCTTCGTGGACATCAAACTGCGCTGGATGAGTTCGATCACATGGGTCACGTTTGTCAACATGAAGACATCCGAGACCGTATCGTTTCATCCCGTTGTCGTCGGAGCCGTGATCAGTGTTGGCACAATCGGGCCGCTCACGAATGATGCATTCCGTGTGTATGGCGGAAGCGATATCCTGTTAGGCTACTCGTTCACCCCGTACGACAGCCTTGCGTACGACGTTGGCACTCTGATTCCTCCAAACCTTACGTTCGGCGTGTGGGGCCACTTCGGATTCGACTACTTCACGTCTGCGACGTCATCGATCTACATCCAATCCGGTGGCGGATTCAAGAGCTTGCTTGTCGAGGACAAGACGAATGCGTATGCCGTCGCGAGCAGCTGGCTGGGCAGTGGTTTCGGCATTCAGATGGGTTCGAGATTCCATTGGTAGCTATCGATGTCTGAGCACCTCTCGCCCGAGGCAGGTTTCTCACAGACCCGTTATCCCCCGCTGTACGAAGGCGAGAATCCCCATCGCCAAGAACACGATTGCAGCCGAGATCATCCAGCCGCGCCCGGCAAGAGAGGCCACTCCGATCATCCCCCCAGCACCGGCGAAGAACAGCGTGACATAGGGGATCACGATCCAGCGCGTCTCCCGGAACTCGACCTCGGGCCACCAATCCAATAGAAACTCCAAGACAAGCCACGCGAGCATCAACCCGACCTGGAGATAGTAGAGGGCTGATCGATGGACACTCCGTCCCTTGAATAGCAGGAAGGCAAGCGGGAATGCGGCAAGCAGTACCCCCAAGCCGATCCAGTGACCAAGTTTCGGCATCCGAAGCAATCGAAGCACAAACACGAGAATGCTCACGCTGCAGATCCAGTGAGCGACAACGGCGCCAACCAGATTCGCGCTCTCCATCATCTCCGCCCCTTCGTTACGTGGCCGAAAACCATCGTGCCGGATCAGGCGCGATTCGCCAAGGAACGCGCGAGCTACGATCCGGCGCCAATCACGTGTAACCCACACCAACACCGGTCCGAATGCAAGAGGGGGCCTACGCTAAATCGAATGAGGGTTCGAAGAGGCAGCAGGCCACTCGCGCACGACCCAAATCAAACCGTGACTGTCCCTCAGTGCCGGACCTCGCGAGATTTCCACGCATCTTCATCAGAGAGCCGAGCATCTGCTATGCTGGCCCGGAGGAGTGGCAATATGCTTGCTCTCAAGCACGCACACGTCATAGACGGGACTGGAGGAGCCCCTCTGGAGGATGCAACCATCGTGATAGACGGTTCGGCCATCCAGGCGGTGGCGTCGGATGCGTTCGTCCCCAGTGAAGCACAGGTGCTCGATCTTCTCGGACTGACGGTCCTTCCCGGACTCATCGATGCGCATGTCCATTTCGGCGGGTTCGTTGTCGACGATCCGGACTGGCAGTTCACATTGTGGTCGGCGATCCCGTTCTTCCTGGACTTCGCGCGAGACTTCAAGAGACGCCGAACGCTGGCGCTGGAAAACGGTGTCACGACCGTTCGCAGCGCAGGGGACAACCATCCGCAGATTCTTCGCCTTCGAGATCGCGTCGACGCAGGCAAGCGCGTCGGTCCGCGGATCATCGCGGTGGGCCCAATCTTCACTGCACCGGGAGGTCATCCGGCAGGCACAATCTACAGGAACAATCGCTACATCGTCGAGCACGCAACCCGCCAAGTGGATGATGCCGATGGGGCACGGGCGGAAGTACACCGCCTCGCAACGGACGGCGTGGATCAGATCAAAGCTGTGTACGGAGCGGCCAACCCATTCGATATGGATCATCCCGTGCCGAAGCTTCGCCTCAGCGTGCTCCGCGCCCTCATTGACGAGGCGCATCGGTGTGGGCTCCCGGCGATGGTGCACGTTGGTACAGCCAATGATGCAATCCAGGCCTTGTCGGCCGGCGCGGACAGCCTCGAGCACGGGATCCTTCCGGGAGCCGATTTCTCGGAGTGCCCGGACGAGCTTACTGCAGCAATGTCGGATCGAGGGACTTGCTTCGTGCCAACGCTGTCTGCCGCTTGGGCAATGAAGCGGATGTTTCCTCAAGCACTTGAAAACACCATGAGCTGGGTGGGGGAGATGCACAGGGCAGGTGTAAGCATTGCCCTTGGCACGGATGCGGGGGCGCCCGGTGTCGTAATCGGCCGTGCGGCGCACAGAGAGTTGGAACTCCTTGTGGAGTCTGGACTCACTCCGAAGGAGGCCCTTGCTGCGGCAACATGCAACGCAGCCGCCGTCATCCGAAGAGCAGATCGCCTGGGGACCATTGAACCCGGCAAGCAAGCAGATCTCATTGCCGTTGCGGGCGATCCGCTGAAGGACATCCGTATGACGCGTGAGATACGGCTCGTATTGAAGGGCGGGAATGTTGTTCTGAATCGGGGAGGGAAGTAGCCGCCGCTCCTGAGCCGAGATCGATCGCCGGGAACCTGCCAGCGAACGCGGTGCTCTTCTACTCCTCTTGCTTCACCGACTTCCCTGACTGCTTTCTCTTCCCCTGGCCACCCTCCTCTCAGACTGTCCGATCCTCGTCCCGGTCCATGCCCCACTCTGTGGATGCGTCACGGAGCGAAGAAGCCCATAGGATTGCGACGCCCTGACTCCGCCGCCCGGAGTACACAAACGGTCACGAGCAACAGCGTCCAACCGGTCTTCCGCACGTGGAGGTCTGCGAGAGGGGTTATCGGGCAGCTCTGGTGGCGCAGGTACACAACAACTGCTCGGGTCCCCAGACTCTACAGCAGGAGGCTTCTCGCCTGTACTCCCGGCAGGAACGTTTGCAAGTAGGCTCACATGGCTCCCCGCCTCTTGGATTGCTGTCGTGCCAGACGATGCGCTGGATAAGCTACAGCCCGTGAGCAGCGGCGAGTTCCTGCAGATCGTGGAGATGTCGGATCACCCGATCTTCGGGGAACGCACCAGCGTGCATATCCCACTGGACGCTGAAGAGACCGAGACGGTTACCGACGCCATAACCAGAGCATGCTCTATGCCGGAACGATCCTGTCTCATGCTGATGCCCGCTTTCAGCCACACCACCGCAAGGAAGCTACCAAGATGGCCGGACGCAGGTCGAGCCTGCTGATCGATTCACTCCTCTTGGCTGATCGCTACGATTCGGACGTGGTCAACGGCGCTTGGCTGACTACTCCCCTTCAGCTAGGATATCCCGAGGTGAACCATGGTTCGATTCATACGCCGGGGATCTCAGAAGGCCGGGGAGACGCCAGGGACTGTTACGTACGTCGGGAAGGAGCGGGAGGAACGCGTTGTCATCTCGCGATTCGAGTACGACGAGACGCAGATCGAGCACGACGAATCGCTTGCTCCCGCCGGCGCCGCCTTGTCTCGAACCACCGATCGCATCTCCTGGATCAACGTAAACGGCGTTCACGATGTCGACCAACTCCAGGCCGTGGCCGAGAGCTTCTCACTTCACCCGCTTGTGGCCGAGGATATTGCACACACGGGGCAACGTCCCAAGGTCGAAGACTACGATTCGAACCTCTTCATTGTCGTCCGGATGCTTCAGTGGAACGATGCGACCGAGGAGATCGACGATGAGCAGGTAAGCCTTGTGCTTGGCCCCTCGTGGGTCCTCTCCTTTCAGGAACACGAGGGAGACGTCTTCGAGCCGATTCGCGAACGGCTCCTGGCAAATCGTGGTCGCATCCGAAGGCACGGATCCGACTATCTTGCCTACGCTCTCATTGACGCTGTCGTCGATCACTACTTCACCATCCTAGAAGTCCTTGGAGAGCGCGTCGAGGCCCTCGGTGAGAACCTGGCGGAGGACCCCAAACCGTCAGACCTGAAAGCAATCCGCCATCTCAAACGAGAGCTCCTTTTTATGCGCAAGTCAGTCTGGCCGCTCCGGGAGCTGCTTGGCGGTATCCAGCGAGACGAGAGCACGTTGATCCAGGAGTCGACGCGTCCGTATCTCCGCGACGTCTACGATCACACGATTCAGATCATCGATACGGTTGAGACATTCCGCGACATGGTTTCCGGGCTGATGGACGTGTATCTCTCGAGCATCAGCAACCGGATGAACGAAGTCATGAAGGTCCTGACCATCATCGCCACGATCTTCATTCCTCTATCGTTCATCGCTGGCCTGTATGGCATGAACTTCGGGTATATGCCGGAACTCCAATGGCGCTATGGATACTTCGCGATTCTTGGCGTGATGCTCGCAGTGGGCGTGGGCATGCTGCTCTACTTCAGACGGAAGAGGTGGCTGTGAGGGACGCAGCGTGTAGGGAACGCGGCAGATGGGCCGCTGTGGGGCGGGATGGTAGCTTCGTAGCATCAGGAAGCTCCCCACAGGATGAAACGACGTTCGCTGGATGCGGAAGCTCGGCGGCGGTGAAGTGAGTATGCAGCAAGCACTGGATTGGCTCGGCCAGATCACAGGGATCGGCTCCGACATCGTTGGGAAGATCCTCCTGACGATCGCGGCAATCGCTTTACTGACCTTGATTCGTTGGGGATTGATCGCGGTTCTCAATCGTCGGGCTGAGGATGCGAGGGTTCGCTATCGCTGGCGGAAGACGGCAGCCTACGTCCTCTCGATCATCGGTGTGGTCCTGATCGGGCGGATCTGGCTGGAGGGAATCCAGTCCCTGATCACCTACTTGGGACTCGTGTCGGCCGGTATCGCCATCGCGCTTCGCGATCCGATCGTCAACTGGTTTGGATGGATGTTCATCAGCTGGCGGCGGCCGTTTACCGTCGGCGATCGAATCCAGATCGGTTCGCTCTGCGGCGATGTGATCGACATCGGCGTCTCGACGTTCTCGGTTCTCGAAGTGGCCTCTCCGGAGCTTGGTGAGCAAACAACCGGGCGTATCGTTCATGTACCGAACGGGAAGGTGTTCGTCGATCCCCTCACGAACGTCACCCAAGGCTTCAACTACGTTTGGAACGAGATTCCGATCACCATCACCTTTGAGTCCGACTGGCATCGTGCGAAGCACATCCTGGAGGCGGTCCTGAAGGAACGCGTTGTCTCCGTCAGTGAGGAAGCATCTCGCTTCATCCGGGACGCGTCTCGCAAGTTCTTGATTCGCTCCGCGAATGTTCACCCCGTTGTGTATACACGCATCGTCGAGGATGGCATCGAGCTGGGTCTTCGTTACGTGTGTGAGGCAAGATCACGCCGAAAGAGTACGGAGTCGGTCTGCGAGGCCGTGCTCGAGGCATTTGCTGCCGAACCACACATCGACTTCGCCTACAAGACCACGAGGATCTTCCGCCAAACCGAGGAAGGCAAGGCGACGCTTCGTGCGGAGCCGCAAGTAGACAAGGAGTAGGCTGCTATGAAGATACGTGTGCGAACAGTTGTAATCCTGGTGCTTGTTCTTCTGTCGCTCGTGATCATCGTTCAGAACACCGAGGTCGTTTCCGTCCGTGTTCTGTTCTGGGATCTCGTGATGTCCCGAATCATCCTGCTGGCGCTCAGCATTGCCGTCGGCGTGATCATCGGTTTCCTGCTGGGCAGACCCTGGAGCAAGCGGAGGCAGTACGCGCGACCCAAGCGAGCCGACGACGAGAGCGAGTAGCCGTTGCCCTAGCGCCCAGAGCAAGCGACCTGTGTGAGAAGGTTCGGCAAGCCGTTCTTGGCACTTCGGTGGTCGACGGATTGATCACTACGGGCTCGTGGTGAGAACCACCCATCCTTTGCGATCGCGCTACCGGAGGCATTCGGTCCTCTCTCACAGTTCCGGGATGCTGGTGAGATCCTCCTGTGGCTGACTACTCAATCGGCGAAACGGTGAACTCCACGCGTAGCCGGCTGTCTTCTTCATCGAGCGCGATCCAGCGATCTGCGTTCGCGCGCCAAGCTCTGTCGGCTGCCAAGTCGGTGATCCTGACCTGCTTGACATACCAGCCTGGAAACGTGCCGGTGTTGTCGTGACGCAGCACGACGCCTTCCAGCGAATCGAATGCTTCCGCCGAGACGACAAACGAGTTGTGCTCGCCGGATTCGAACTCATCGCAGTCCGGGGTGTCCAGACGGATCTCTGCGCTGCTGCATCTTGGTACTCCGAAGTGCGTTCCGATGAGCGTCAGGTACACCCGTGCGTCTGTGCCCTCGCCAAGCGTCCATGCAATGTCTCCAGTGTCGACGTCGATCAGATATTCCGTGCTTTCGAGCCTCCCTGGTTCAGGATCCGACGCCACGGGAGAATCGGAGTAGAGGTAGTACCCGTCGTAGGGTCCGTACCCCTGCCACCAGCTGGCGCCGTTGAGCGGCCCGTAGATGTCCACGACCACGGCGCTGCAATCGTTGTGACAAGGATCGGTGACGCTGGTTTCTCCATACTCGTCATAGCAGTCATCGAAGCAGTCGTCGTGGAAGCGGCAACCTTGATGCGTACCACACTCGATGACGTTTGCGTAGCGCACGAAGACATGAGCCTCGGTGTCGTTCGGCGCGGGGATGCATCGGACGATATCCGGCCGATCCTGACAAGTATCGGGGCACCCGCCGCCACAAGCGCCGCGACACGTCGACCCGCTGCCGACCGACGGATCCTTCCGCAGATATGGGATACTCACGCCATCAGCAATCGGGAGTACTGCGTCTCCGTGGCTTCCGGAATCCCCCATCGCTCGACCTGTTCCGACAGAGATGCCATACGTACCCAATCCGTGGATGAGTCCGACTTCGAAGAACCAGGTCGCCGTCCGTGTGATGTGCCTCTCGACGGCGCCTATGTGATCACCACTGCCGAAAACGCCTCCATCACACGGCGCTCCAGCTCCTGGTGCGAAGATCCGCAATCTCATCCTGGCGCCCTCCGGCACGGACAGGTCGAGCGTGAGCGTATCGTCCTCGACGACTTCTACGGCGTACCAATCCGCCTCATCCCCGGTCGCAAGGAACCCCTCGTAATCCCCTGGGGGCACAACCAATACATCAGCTTCGTGTCTGGCCGGTGACATGAACTCACCGTACGAAGCGTGCGAAGATATGCCATACGACACGATCTGCGAATCGACGTGGTGGGAAGCATGGCCGATCGGAAACGCGTCGCCTCCGGTACCTGCGTCGTTCTGATTCTCGACCTCGACGCTCAACTCATAGTGCCCACTGCCCTCAAGCCGCTGCACCCCCACATGCTGCGGGGCACCCGTTGCGACATATCGGCTCACTTCCTCTTGGTCGCCCCGCACGCACGAATATGGGCTGGTCGGGCTTCTGAGATGGAAATCCGCATCACTCGGGAAGGTCAGCCGTACGGTGAAGAGCTGCCCCTGGTCGAAGTCGACGATATACCAGTCCGCATCATCGGACGACAGGAGGGTTCCGCCGTAAGTCCCGGGGAGAAGCACAACATCGGCTTGCGACCGGGAATCCCACGCATCAGTCGCTGTTCCCGCATCGTCCTGCTGCTGCGTCTCGACGCTGAGTGTGTAATCGCAAACCTGGTTGTACGGCCTCTGCACCCTGTGGACGTGTACGTGCAGATAGCAAAGGCCGGGGTTTTCCGGAGCGTACGGTTCGAGGACCTCATCGATTCCAAACCCGTCGGTATGACGGTAAAGCTTGGCCGCACCGACGGGATCGATGGTGAGATCCAAGTCGATGGAATCCGGGAAGCTCAAGCAAACGGAGAGAATCGTCCCGCGATGTACATCGATCGCGTACCAATCGTCCTTGTCTGAGTCTCCGAGTGATCCTGACCACGTGCCCGGGCAATCCAGCACATAGGCATCCTCTTCGGCATCACCCGCATCACCGCCGCAGCCCGCATCGTTCTGCCCCTGTCCGCACAACGGCACGCTCCAGAACAGGATGAGCAAGATGCACATTATGAGTTGCACGGCCATCAACAATCCCCTTCTCGTAATTGCCGGCCCATGCTGCTGCGAACCTGCCATGCCTTCCTCCCATCGCGGCGAATCCTCTTACGAAGTGATAATGATCTATCTTAATTCTAGAATGTCTAACGCACCGTGGCCAAACGGAGCTACCTGTCCGTTGCTCTCTGAGCCGCAAAACCGGCTGTCTGAGCCGATTGGACAGAACTCCAGACGAACGGAGATTTCCCGGTCTTGATGTACCAGGCCTTGTGGCGTGCAGCCGCTCCCCTCGACTCCACCTCAGACCTGCAATTCGAAGCCTGGCCGTCGCTCAAGCCTTGGCAGCTGGAGTTCGAGTCGGCGGAAGAACGGGCCACACGCTTTCGATGGATCGATCCCTCCATCAAAGGTGCGCAAGGCAAAACCCTCCACCTCACCCGATACGGCGCGCCGAAACTCGATCCTCTCGAATCCCTTCAGGAATTCGTCGGTATCGACGTAGAACAGCATCACACTCCTGAGGGTCGGCAACCGCATCTCAAGCCCTTCCGCCGTTGCGCGCAAATCACAACGACATCGAGACTGCGGCAGTAGTACGCGCCGGCGTAGCTCTCCAGGTCGGCCTCCGACAGCAAAGCGGGCGTGAAGCGTCGGTACCGGCTCTTGAAATCGGGCCCGTAAACGAACTGAACCTCTATCTCATCGGATCCGTCACTTCGCGATGTGAACTCGATCTCGGGTGATGGAAGCACATCGCCGGTACCGCGAACGGCAAGCGTGAAGCGGTTCTCCGATAGGGGGCGGTAGATGTGCTTGTCGCAGATCTTGCCAGGGACGCAGAAGAGAAGATCCCCATCCTCCGCATCGAACATCGCCACCCGTCGTGTCCGCACACTCCGGTAGATGCCAGCGTATCGACCGGCCAGCGTACGATCGAATTCGGCAACCGGTGCTTGGCGTTTCTCGCCTTGCACCGAAACGGTTCCCAAGCTGACGGGCTCGCCCTGTAGAAAGCCATCGGCGATTCGTAGCGCCACCTGGGTCACATCCAATCCATCGCGATTCGTTAAGCCGACCACGCTCAGGGATCGCTCCGGGAAGTGGTGGATCACGCTCGTGAGCGCTCCGAAGTTGCCCACATGATTCACGTGTTTGAGGCCGGCGTGCACATCGATCTGAAATCCGAAGCCATATCCGCACGGGCTCCCATCCGCCAGTACGCCGGAACGGAACATCAGGTCTACGAGTTCTTGCGGGCGCTTCCCAATCGCAGGCTGAACGAGGTTCACAGCCCATGCGCACAAGTCGTTGATCGTCGTCACCATCCCGGACGCCCCGCCGATGCTATTGCCAGTTGTGTACTCCCGGAAGCCGTCCTGTCCTATACGCCGATATCCGACGGCCACTTCCGGTACGACTTCCCCCGCGTGCTGTAGAAAGGCCGTCCTATCCATCCCAAGGGGCTGGAAGATCTCGCGCTCGGCGAACTCCCGGAACGAGCAACCGGCGACCGTCTCGATCACTCTAGCGAGCAAGAAGTACCCGGTGTTCGTGTAGCGAAACTCGCTGCCCGGCGGAAACTCCAATCGGTCCTGTCGAAGGAGCAGGTCAAATACCTCGCGATCCGTGATATGATCCAGCTCGCGATTGTCATGAAATCCAAGCGCGAAGAAGAGCTGAATGTAGTCAGGCAGACCGCTTGTATGAGATAGGAGATGCGCAATCGTCACGGGATATTCATAGGTAGGAAGCTCCGGCAGGTACACGCCGACCTCGTCCGTGATGTCGACGGCACCACGTTCGCGAAGCAGCGCAATACAGCAACCGGTGAACTGCTTGGCCAGCGAGGCTGCATAGAAAGCCGTATTCGTTGTCACGGGAAGACCACAGGAGAGATTCGCAATGCCGGCCCCACGGGCGTAGACCGTCTCGCCCTCCAAAACGACCCCGATCGCGCAGCCCGGCACGCCCTGCGGCGCCAACGCCGCCAGTTCTCTATCGATATTCTGCACCAGCTCGGACACAACCATCCCCCCAATTCATGGTGAGGACGGCCCGCTCGCCGCCCACTGCCAGTAGGTGCGCCGCGAGCACCTGTGGGTTCACTGGCTCGACGAGATGTGCTTGGGTGAAAACAGTGGTCTATCGGACGAGATCAAGACGAACCCGTTGGATCGCGTCGTACGCTCGCACCCGCGAGAGGCCGCTGGGCGGTCCTCCGACGAGAACCGCCCCTGCGTCACTAGCTCAGGCCGAGCCCCTTGGCAATGCCGTCACCGTAGCCGGTGTCGGCGCGCCGGAAGTGCTCGACCATCTTCTCCTGAATCGGCCGCGGTGCGTTCTTCAGGGAGCCGACGATGTTCTCGATCAACCGTCTCTGCTCGTCGGCCGGCAGAAGACGATAGAGATTCCCGGGCTGAACGTAGTCGTCGTCCACACCGCGTTTCTGCTCGTAGCGATCCGCGTCACCGGAGATCTTGAGCGGCGGCTCCTTGAATGCCGGATCGGCCTTTGGGCCCCCAAAGGAGTTCGGCTCGTAGTTCGGTGATGCGCCGCCGTTCTCATCGAAACGCATGTGTCCATCCCGCTGGTAGTTGTGTGGCGAGGTCGCTCTGGGCGCATTCGCCGGCAAACGCTCATAGTTGACACCCAACCGATACCGATGTGCGTCGGGGTACGCAAAGAGGCGCGCCTGAAGCATCTTGCACGGAGAGAACGAGATCCCGGGTGGAACGTTCGCCGGCGAGAATGCCGCCTGCTCGACGTCGATGAAGTAGTTGGCCGGATTGCGATTCAGCTCCAACACGCCGACCTCGATCAGCGGGTAGTCGCCGTGTGGCCAAACCTTCGTCAGGTCGAACGGATTCCAGCGATACTTCTGTGCATCGACTTCCGGCATGACCTGTACATAGAGCGTCCACTTCGGGTACTCGCCCTTCTCGATCAGCTCGAACAACTGCCTCGTGTGGTGGTCGGGATCGTCTCCGGCCAGGCGGTTGCCCTCGTCCGGCATCATGTTATGGATCCCCTGCTGGGTCTTGAAGTGAAACTTGACCCAGAAGCGTTCGCTCGCGGCGTTTAGAAAGCTGAATGTGTGACTTCCGTAGCCGTTCATGTATGGGATGCCAGCGGGAATTCCACGATCGGAGAAGAGGATCGTCACCTGATGAAGCGCTTCGGGCACCTGCGACCAGAAGTCCCACTGCGGTGTGTCGTCTTTGTAGTTGGTCTGCGGATCGCGTTTCTGGGTGTGGATGAAGTCGGGGAACTTGATGGCATCCCGTATGAAGAAGACGGGCGTGTTGTTCCCAACCATGTCCCAGTTACCCTCTTCGGTATAGAACTTGAGCGCGAAGCCGCGAACGTCACGGACAGTATCCGCCGATCCCTTCTCACCTGCCACGGTCGAAAACCGGCCGAGGACTTCCGTCTGCTTGCCGACCTCGGAGAAGACCTTCGCCTTGGTGTACTTGGTGATGTCGTGCGTTACGGTGAACGTCCCGAAGGCTCCGGCCGCCTTCGCGTGCACGACTCGCTCCGGGATCCGCTCCCGGTTGAAGTGGGCCAGCTTCTCCAACAGATGGTGATCCTGCAAGAGCGTCGGTCCTCGTTCCCCTGCGGTCAAAGATGTCTGGTTGTTGTCAACCGGGATCCCCGCTGCCGTGGTCAATTGCTTCTCTCTCTCCCTGTCCGCCATCGCTACCTCCTCTTCCCCCTCGCGATCCCGACTGATCGGATACACCTGGAATTCTGGTGATTCGGGCGCTCCCGGCTTGGTCGTTCCGTCCAAGTGCCCATCACCTCCGGCTCAACTTGCGGGAAGCCGACCATCCGTCCCCGTCTCGTCAAAATGCATGTTGACACACGTTTACATCCCGGCCAAAACCATACCCCTCAGCCGAAGCCTGCGACTGATTTGGCATCGGGATTCCCTAGACACCTCAATTGCCAACCTCTTGCCTCTTTGGAATGACCATACAAGCGATGAGACAAAGAGGACAAATGATGGGTACGGCGCTCTATCCAGCGCCTTTCTCTTCCTCTTACGTCTCGGACTCATCCGTTCGGCAAACGGCCTTTGCCTCACAGGACGTCGGCTGCCTTCGTGAGAAGAACGAGGGGACACAGCAGATCCACCGCCAATGCAACAGGAGGTGAACTGCGATCAGAGCAGCGAACGCGAAACTTGCGTAGGTGTGAAGATCCCGCCATTCACCCCGTCCCAACCCCAGGAACAAGGCGTGTGCAGCTTCCTGTCCCGCCCTCGGCCCACCTCCACCACTCGGCAAGACCTTCCACGGAATGATGCCTGAAAAGACTGACAACAGCAGCACGCCAAAAGCGAACATGTCCACGATGGCGTTCATCCGGGCTCTCTTCATCTCTCAGCTCCTTCTCCAAAGAGCGGAGCCGCCAGCTGCCGCAGTTCTCAGCCGGCGGCCCTCTTCGTGCACGGCTGCACGGCCCTTTGATCCTACTTCCCACTACGCCAACGCATCATGCCCTTTTGTCCGTATGCATACCCCTCAACGCCATTGCGCTGTTGGTACGATGCCATCTCATCCACCATCTGCCCGGGCGTTATGGTTCCTCCGTTCTCCGCTGCTCGCTGGAACGCCGGCAGATGTGCTTCTTGTGATGCAAACTGGAGATTGAGGAAAACGCGCGTGATGTCGGAGTCGTCTTCGACCTCCGCAAGCAATTCGTCATACAGCTCGACGTTGGCAATCTCACCATCTGCCCAGGCCTGCGCCGCTATGGCAAGATCCTCCGGCGCCTCAACTCCTCCCAGATAGGGATTCACGGCGGGATACTCAATGCCATACCTGTCCAACAGCCGCTGCAGCGCCTCGATGTGACGGAGCTCCGCGTCTGCAATGGTTGCGTAGGGTTCCACGTCCCCATATTCCTCGAGGACAGCGGCGTAGGAGGCATATGCTGCGTACTCGCCTTCCGGGCCCGTGAGTGCCTCGAGAAGAGCCTCTTCCACGCTCACTGGCAAAGCTGCCCCCCGCGCCTGAGCCTGTACCGCCCCGGCCAACCCAAGTATGCCGATCAATGCGACGACGACAACGGTGCCTCTCATTGCTCTCCGTGTATTCATGATCACGCTCTCCTTTGGTACGCTTGTGGGAACATCGCGATGAGGAGGGCGCTTCAGCGCCCTCCTCTACTTCCCTTCCCTACTGGCAACTCCCATCGCAGTCTCCGCCGCAACCAGGCTCGCCTTGACCGCTACCTTGGTGCATCCCGTATCCACTACCATCCAGTGGTCGACCTGTCGATTGCCTTCGCCCATGACCCTGTCGCTGATCAAAGCGAGCGCCTTCACCAGGGCACACCTCGTCACCAATCTCCGAATTGGAGATGCCATTAGCACCTCCGACCTTCCCCTCAAGGGCGCAGGCTCCGGAGCGTTGCTCCTGACCCAGTCGGTTCATCCCATTGCCACCAAATCCGTTTCCGGCCACTGCGACAACGCCGACTGCCAAGAGCGACACGACCGTCAGTCCGAGCATCCAGTTTCTCATCTTATTCATTTGCTTCTCCCTTCTGACTCCAACTTGGCGACATCATGCGCCGGCCGGATATGGAAAGCGGGGCACGCGTGTGGCAGGGCTGTGAGCAGATCAAGGACGAAAACAGGAGAACTGATGTCAAACCTGTGTGCAGATCCTGCACGGCCGCAAGCGCCCCGTGCATGAGCCAGCCTTCGGGGACTACCAGATAGCAGCACGACGGAGGACTCGGTGTCCCTTTGCTTCTTGTCTACGGCGATTCTCGCCACCTTCATTGCGCTCGATTGCCGACCGTAGCCGCCCCCGGCGTGTAATGGCACGCCGGCTTCGTTACAGTCATGGCGCGATGCAAGCCAAGCGTGGGTCCTCAATCCGGGTGTTCGGCGCCCTCTTTTTTGCCAGTGCAACGGCAATGCTGGGACTCGGAATCATCGCGCCGATCCTTCCTTTGTACGCCACGACCTTCGCGGCAAGCGGTGTTGAAATCGGACTGGTATTCACAGCGTTCTCCATCTCTCGCGCGATCCTTGGCCCGTTCGTCGGCCGGTTATCGGACCGGGTTGGCCGCAAGTCCTTGATGGTTGCCGGGCTTGGCATCTATGCAGCGATTTCTCTGCTCTACGCATCCGCGGACTCGCTTTGGCAATTGGGATTGTTCCGTTTCTTGCAGGGCATCGGCTCGGTCATGGTCCTTCCCCTCGCACAGGCCTACGTCGGCGACATGACCCCTGCGGGGAAGGAAGGCCGATACATGAATGCCTTCTACGCTTCGCAGTTTCTGGGGATTGCCTTCGGGCCCCTGCTCGGGGGCAGCATCGGTGCGGCCTGGTCCTATCACTCAGCCTTCCTCGTCATGGGAGGGCTCAGCCTGCTATCGCTCCTTCTGGTGGTCATCACCGTTCCCGTGGATCGCGCGACGCTGGAGAGAAAAACGAAGAAGACCCGCGAGATCATCCCACTCCGCGCGATCCTCCGAAATGACGCCGTGAAAGCGATGTCGATCTATGTGGGAACGCGCGGCTTCTGGCGGCAGTCCTTTAACACCTTCTTCCCCCTGTTTGCTGTCGCTTCTCTCGCCGTGGATGAGTCGAGGATCGGATTGGTGCTATCCTGCAACATGTTTGCGGAAGGACTCCTGCAAATCCCGTTCGGGTTCATGGCGGATCGCTACCCAAGAATCCGCCAGATCGTCGTCGGAAGCATCTTCGCCCCCTTCGTGATGCTCGCCATTCCTTTCGTGCCCTCAATCTGGGGTGTGGCCGGGCTTGCCGTGGCCATGGGGGCCTTCTCGGCTCTGGGGCGAGCATCGCTGGTTGCGATTCGAACAGAGATCGGGAGGACACACGGCATGGCGACCCTTGGAGGTCTTCAGGGCAGTTCCTTTGCAGCCGGCCAGATGCTCGGCCCCCTTGGCGCCGGGCTGGTCGTTGACACATTCGGCCTCGCTGCGGTCTTCCCGTTCGCAACATCTGTCGGGCTCGTTGGAACAGGCTTGGTGTTAATCTGGATGCGTCGCTGGCTGAGAAGCGACCCAGATGCTGTTTCGATGGCGCGGCATCGATCAAATCCCGCATCTCCCGGACAGAATTGAGGATCGCCCTTCGCCCGTAATGCAGTTCCGGGGACACAATACTTAATTACTTCGGCCTGTGGCGCAATTAAGTATTGTGTCCCCGGATCTGTCCAGCGTGCTATATCTTCTTCCTGAAGAGCTTTTCGACACCATATCGCGTTCGGTGTCGTCGGGCTTCGCCCCCCCCCCACTTCGATATCCCGGTCGCGCGGGATACGATGGGGCAAGAAGAGGAAGAGGAGACCATCGATGCGCGATCGCGAGGCACCCTTGACCATTCACCAGTTTGGGGCGCGAGCCCTTGCTGCCATCCAATGTGAACTCCCAGACACCGTGGTCGAGTTCCGTGGCTCGTTCGCTTCAGGTCAGTTTGACGGCTACAGTGATGTGGACATCAAGGCACAAGCTCATCAGGCGCTTCATCAATCCTTCTTCAAGAAGATCCAACGATGCTTGGAGCAGCGTTTCGGCCCCTCGTCCATCCGATACGTTCCGGATCAACAGTACGACACCCAAGCTCAAGACGTGCGCATCAGCTTCCACAACCTCCCCATCTTCTGGCGGATCGATCTGGACATCACCTCCGACCGTCCGGCGCAGAAAAAGTGGCCGGACCCATTCCCGAGGTGGTCAATACCTGAATCCGCGTTCTGGAATCTCGTCTGGGCGGTGAAATATGCACTCCGTGGAAAGGCTCGCGAGCACTCCGACCACTACGTAGCGTGTGCATGCGAGAAGCTTGCGAGGCCTGTCGAGCGCTACTCGAAAGAGCACGTGTTGATGATGCTTCTGGAACTCGAGACCATGAATGAGATTCGGAGCCTCTTCATCGACAAGCTGCGAGATGAACTTGGCTGGCTACCGTAATCTGAATCCGGAACGCAACGGTCGATTCAACCAGAAACCGCCTGTGCCTGGTAGGCCTGCTGCTGCAACCGCACTTGCATCTTCACTCAGTGCGCCAGACTCCAAGCCGTTCTCCGCCTCGATAGATCAGAAATGGTCGGCTTCGGATTGGCTGCGTGCGTTCAAGCGGCAGAAGAGTGACATCCCGCAAAGCAACAGCCCCGCTTCCAGCTCCCTGGTCGTCCCGCGTCTGCGTATTCGAAGGATGAGCCCTTCCCTTCGCGCAAGCAGGCTGCCTGCAACCGGCGCGGACAATTCGACAGATCATCCACCTGCTGAGAACCGGCGCCTTCCCGGCCTGCACCGTGGCACCGCGACCCGGTCATGGTCGTCCACGTAACGCTCAGCGATTGTCTTCTCCCAGGAGGTCGTCATGCTCTGATGCGATCCGCCTCAATTTGCGAAGATCCGTCTTGACAAGACGGTGTGCGGTCCCAACGGAGATTCCGAATTCGAGAGCAATCTGCCGGTAACTTCTTCCCTTTCTATGTAGCCACTTCATCCGCTGAATCCGCTCAATCCGATCGTGATCTTCCACCAGGATCCCGTTCCGCAGTGCGAAGCCGAATGGCGGCCTTCCGGACCAAGCGCGTTGAGCCTTCCGGCTTTGCATGCGTGCACGTGTTTGCTCGTAGTTGACGTTTCGCTGCAGTGCAGCAAGCCCGCGAATGAGGGATTCCGCGTTCAGTAATTGCGCCTTCGATCCGACATGCAGTGAAGTCCCTTCGAAGAAGTCCATACAGCGGAAGCCGACTCCTTCGTCGAGCCATCGCTCGACCGTTGTCACCGTGCTGCCGGCGGACGAGAAGATGTGCTCTGGCTTCCAAACAAGCACTTCGTCGGCGACCCCGCTTCGCAGTCGCGCCATGGCTTCACGGCCTATGGTCCGATCTTCGAAGGAGCGGCTGGTGCGGGCATCCGTTTCAACGAAGAATCCCGCGAGAAGCAGGTGGCGCGAACGACAGAACGATCGAAGCTCCCGCTCGACATTGGTGCGGCCCGTCCGGTCTGTTCCGATCTTCGTCCAGGGAAATGGCCTGTAATAGCCAAGCACCTTGGTTCTCATCTTGTCGATGATGTGCTCCTCAACGTGTGTCTTGCTCCAATCCTGAAGTCTACCTGCCCCTACCACATCCTCTCAAGGACGAGGTGGGCCGTGTAATCGGCCCACCTCGTCAGGATTGTTCGCTTCATTTTGCGCTTGAATGCGCATCCTCTAGATGAGCCCCTTCTCGATTAGCCACTCGCGAGCGGCCTCTTCAGGCTCCATCAAATCGACGTCCACACGCGCATTGAGCGCAGTCATCTCGGCCCGCGCCTCAGCCGGATCGCTCGGGAATGCAGCGACCAAGCTGTTCAGGAGGCCTTCGACCTCAGGGTACTCGTCGAGCGTATCCTGACGGACGACCGGGGAGAGATCGTAAGGTGCCCAGAAATTCTTGTCATCCTGTAGCGCAACCCAGTTCTCCTTCGCCACGATCGGGTCGGTACCGAAGACGATCGTCCCAACAACCTCACCATTGATCAGCGGCTCGAACGTCAATCCTGCTAGAACGGTCTTAACAACCGACGGCTTAAAGGCAAAATCGTAGTGAAGCTGGACGCCGAGCAGGCCATCCGGGCGAGCGTAGAACTCGAACGTGGTGCAGAACGGCACCTCCCCGCCGTTTTCGTCCACATAGTCGCCGAACGCGCTGACTGTATAGGTGTTGTTCGCATCGGCGAACTCGCTGGTGACTGCAAAGGCGTACGTGTTGTTACACCAGATCGGCTCAAGCCAAACAAGGCCGTTGCCCATGTCGTGGGTCCGTGCCTTCTCATACATCTCCTGTTGCGTCTCACCCGCGTAAGCGTTGCCCCCTTCCGGGAACAGGAGCCAACCATTGCCGGTGTAGCTGAAGGCCACATCCACTTCACCACTCACCATTGCTTCTCGCATAACCGTCGTTGCCATGCCTTCTCGAAGCTCCACGTCATAGCCATTCTCTTCGAGCAGGATCGCAATCAGGTTTCCACCGACGTACTGCTCGGTGAAGTTCTTTGCGCCGACCGTGATGTCCGCTGCCGCGGCGGCCAGCCCTAATCCCGCAATCAAGAACACCATCACTAGCATCTTCGTTTGCATTTGTTCCTCCTTGTCTCTAATAGATCTCCGTGCTCGACCAGCAATCCAACAGCCAGTCGTTCTGAGCACCTTCCCCGTCAGGTGGGGCTGTGTTGAATCGCGCGATCACGCGCATGCGCGGCCTAGCTCACTCCTCGAGCCGGGTTGGCTGTCTGCCTGCCAACTCGACCAGGCTCCTTCCGCAGGCCGCGCGGTGTCATCCATCGTTCGACGACCCCGAGTATGGCATCGAGCACAATCGCCAGTGCAGCAGCGGGAGTTGCACCCTGGATCACCAGTTCGAATACGTTGACAGAGATGCCAATCGTGATGAGTTTTCCAAGGCCGATCCCGCCAATCATGCCGGCCACAGCCGCTGTTCCTACGTTCACAACCATCGAAGTTCGAATCCCAGCAATGACAACGGGGCGTGCCAACGGCAACTCAACGCGTGATGTCACCTGCCATCGAGACATGCCCATACCTTGCGCGGCCTCTTTCACCGCCGGACTTACGGATTGGATTCCGGCATACGTGTTCCGGACAATCGGAAGAAGCGCATAGACCATCAATCCAACCACCGCAGCCTGGAAACCCGATCCGAGGATGATCGATGTCAGTGCCAGAAGCGCCAGCGTTGGCACCGTCTGTCCGATATTCGTCAACGCCATCAACGGAGTGCCAATCCAACGCAGCGCACGCCGTGATACGACGAAACCGATCGGAATCCCAATGAGAATTGCCAGTCCTTGGGCAGCCAACACAAGTTGCACGTGCTGGAACGTTGCCAACAGCACTTCACTCCAACTCGGAATCCGGTAGATGCCGACGGTGCCGAGTGATGTCATCCACGCGGTGACACTGATCAGCGCGGCTGCCAGGATAAGAGGAACCACCAGGCGCCTCATCCTTCTTCATCCTCGTCATCAACCGCCAGGACTTCACGGATCGCGCCAAACGACAGCAACCCTACAAGCTGATCTGCATCGTCCAGGACAGCGACGGATCCCGTGGCGCTTCCAAGCATCATGGAAAGAGCTTCGTTCAACGGCGTTCGTGGCGCGGCCGTGGAAACGGCGGGCGTCAGTGCCTGAGAAAGCTCCGTCGCCGTCTTCAGATCCTCTCGCTCGATCCATCCGGCAAAGCGATCTTCACCATCGAGTGCCGGAAGCCAACTGCGCCTCCCCTGGTCCAAGAGGTGGATTGCGCGCTCCACGGACTCCTCGAGCCGAATGGTCACCCTCGGCGCCCTCATCACATCCCGCGCCCGCAGAAGGCGCAATCCCTTCAACACACGATCAGCCCCGACGAAGTCTCGAACAAACCGATCCTTGGGCTCAGCGAGGAGCGTGGCCGGGTCGGCACACTGAATCAGCTCCCCGTCCTTCATCAGCGCAACCGTGTCGCCCATCTTGATGGCTTCATCGATATCGTGTGTTACGAACGCAATCGTCTTCTTCAATCGCTCCTGAATCGTGAGGAACTCCTCCTGGAGCTTGTGCCTGGTGATCGGATCGATGGCACCAAATGGCTCATCCATCAGCAGGATCGGGGGATCCGCTCCGAGACACCGGGCCACGCCAACGCGCTGCTGTTGGCCGCCGGAGAGCTCCGACGGATATCGGTCGAGAAACGTATCGGGCGGCATGCCGACCAGGTCCAAGAGATCCCTGGCTCTCTTGCGCTGCTGATCACGCGACCAGTGTTTGAGCATCGGCACCGTGGAGATGTTCTGCGCCACCGTCAGGTGCGGGAAGAGCCCGATGTTCTGAATCGCATACCCAATCCCTCTCCGAAGCTCGTTGATGTTCTTCTGCTGCGTATCCACGCCATCGATGAAAATCTTGCCTGCCGTGATCGGGATCAGACGGTTGATCATCTTGAGGCTGGTCGTCTTCCCGCACCCCGAGGGGCCGAGGAACACACAGAATTCGCCCGCCGCGATCTCGAGCGTGAGATCCTTCACCGCCTCGGTGCCATCAGCGAACACCTTCGAAACGTGCTCCAGTCGAATCACGGCTTCCTCCCAATCCGGACCCCCCTTGGGGTCACCAGTTTCTCTACGCCGGCCATGATCAGATCCGTCGCAACGGCGAGCACCGAGACAACGATTGCACCTGCGAGCACCAGGTCCTTGCGGTAGTTGGCCAACCCGCGAAAGATGGGCTGGCCAAGCCCGCCAGCTCCCAAGTAGGACCCAATGGCGGCAATTCCGATGTTCATGACCATCGCCTGTCGTAGCCCGGCAAGGATCACCGGCACCGCCAACGGCATTTTGATCCGAAACAACAGCTGTAAGCCGCTCATGCCCATCCCCCGTCCAGCTTCGATCATTGCTGGATCCACTTCCCGCAAAGCGGTATGGGTATTGCGGATGATGGGCAGGAGACCGTAGAGCGTCAGCGCAATCACAACGGGAAGCATGCCGATCGATGGAAGCGAAACCGCATAGAGCAACCCCATGAGAATCCCGAAGAGCGCAAGTGACGGAATCGTCATCAGAATGCTCGCCGCGTAGATGACACCATCGGCGATTTGCTCTCGGCCCTTGCCGGAAACCCACATGCCAATCGACACGCCGAGAACAACTGCGATCGCGTTGGCTATCAGGACAATCTGGAGGTGCTGCCACGACCACCCGAGGAGCTTGTCGGGATGGTCCAACATGTATTGCCATGCCTGCTGAATCACGGGTGTCTTCCTCTCGCAAGTACCATGTCGATTGCTAAAGTGCCGCTCGTAGTGAGTAATAGTACTTTTCCCATCAGCATTTTTCAATGAGCCGCGTTCGAATTGCGCGTATTATGAACATCAACCGATGGGCTCTAGTCAGGGAGCGATGCGCGAACTGTCCTCGCAACGATACGGGTTCACTGGTCGCTCAGGCGGTGTACCGAATCCCCCAGCGAAGTCTCCGGATCGAGGGGCCTGTGCATCCGCAAATGCACAGACCCACCCGTCATAACCGCACATCAGTCGCGCCCGCACATCGGCCCAAGATCCAAACCACGCGGAGCCCTTGCCCACCGGTCCCCGCTTGTCTCAGACGCGAAGAGCTGAAACCCTACTCTCTACGTACGTAAAGAAAGAACGCGCTTGCTCTCATGCGGGCACGCGTTGCTGAGAGAATTCGAATACGTTGGAGGACACAACCGTCGATGTCCGGAAAACCTCTATCGAGGCTTCTCCGCCACGTGCACCTTCCGTATCTACCGTGCCCGACAGCTGGGCCACACCGATCTGACCTTGCTCTCGGGATTGATCGATGTCTGTGCTTGCTTCGAAGGGTTTGCCGTAGAGTATTCTGCTTCGCCGTCTACATGCTGGCTGCTGGTCCCGGTGCGTCAATCGTTTGCGCAGCTCACAAGAACCTTTAGCACCCCGTCGGATCCGGCTTCTTCCCAGGGGACACGACTCTGTCTGAGACGGCGGAATCATCAGCAGACCAGCCCGCTCGCGGGTTGCCTATCGCCGCAAGGCAGCTGATCTTGCGGCCATCGCAGGTGAACTGCACGAGCGCCCGCTTGTGCTGCGCAAGATACATCTCACACCAAAATGAGACTCCGCCGTGCCAACCAAGATCCTGCTGCACGGCAGCGAGTTCTGCTACCACATTGCAATGCACAACCGCGCGCGGAATCCAGTGCTACGATTGTGACGGACTGCATCCAGCTCACCCTCCAGGGCTTGCCGTTTGCCGTCAAACCGCGGCCAGCTCCCCGCTTGGCGTCAACCGCCGTTCCGTTTGCGAAATTCGGCGATGACTGAGACCCTCGTGCCCAAGCGCGCCATGCCCAACCGCGCTCTGGGCCGGGGCGTCCTACATGCGCTTGTCTGGATAGCCCTTCAGTACGGGTACTGCATCTGTGTCCCGAAACCTTCTTTGCTCGCGCAGTTGTCCCAGACTTCTTCGATCTTAAAGACGTAGGCGGGGTACTTGAGCCAGCGACTGATGTCGGGCCGGTGATATACATCGTGCTGAGCATTGATGAACTGCTGGTACAGCTCGCGCTTCCCGGACTCCGCCTCATCAAAGATCTCGAGGGTTCCCCGAACCTCATACGAGATCATCGGCGGCTGGTAATAGATCAGGGTTGCCTCAGGATTCTCCCGGTAGTTGTTCCAGCTGTGCTTCTTGGCCATTTCCAGACTGCCAAGCCGAGTGAAATCAATCCGCTCGTGTGCTTCCGGCCGGTAGAGCTGTTCTACCAGTACCGCCAGGCCGCGCTTGCTGTACGCCTGATCGTCTCCGTCGTAGCTCTCGATGTGCTGCATATAGGCATCGAGGGTCTCCTCCAAGTACTCCGGCTTCGGGAGAAACCCCACCCCTTTGATGCTGCCGTTGAGACCATCAGGTCCATGCGAGATGAAGGCCGGGTTATGGGAGCAGAAGCTGAGGAAGACCTTCTCCCTGGGCATCTCCTCTCCTTCATGCAGCTTGATCACGGTTTGCGCCCTCGACCGGAATGCCCAATTGAAAAACGCTTCAGCTGATCTCATGACAGACTCCCTCCACGCAGCATGTTTATATTATGCTAGCTATCGGCCACGCCCCCGTCAACGGGAAGGGGGCGTTCGTGTGCTCTGGCGCATCCCAGCTGAGCCGGTGCGCCATCACCTTTCCGGCCAGAGACGCGTCTTTCTTGTACATTCCGAGAGCAGATCTTGACATGCCAGGATGCCGATTGTATGTTGGTCTGTAGCGCTGGAGGTTTTGATGTGTTCCTGCTTGGCTCGGGCATCGAAGGCATGAGTTTCCTTGCTTTCGTTAGAGGTATTGGTACCGGACTAGAGGAGGCTCGGTATGAATAGGCAGTTCAGAACGTGTGTTTTCGTCCTGTTGATGTGCCTTGCGATTCCTGGTGTGGCAGCACTCGGCGCTGCACGCTTTGAGGCAATCGCCAGCGACTACCAGATCGATATCACCCAGCTCGGCATGCCGCTGATCTTCTATCTGCGAATTGGTGCGGATGGCGCCTTCATGCTTTCTCCGAACACCGACTTCGATCCTGTCGAGAGCCGGGGCGAGGGCGTGCTCGCTGAGAGTGGCGGAGTGCACATGATGATCTACAAGGAGCACACCCCCGACAATCCGAAGACCGCCACGTTCGTGCTGGATGGTCCAAACCTGCTCTTCCAATCCCGGCTTCCATACGGCCAGAGCAACATCATGAATTCGGTGGAAGATCCGGATGATCCGAGCGTCGTCTATACCCTAACCGCAGATACGTTGGCGCTTTCCGAGTACTACGGGACGTATCTCGGCTCCCATTCCACCCAGGCCATGGGCTCGTCCATCGACTACCTCTACAGTCTTCGGCTCAAGGCGGGCCTGCGGTATGAGTTCTCCAGCGAGTTCGCCATGGGTGATACGACGTACACCTACGCCGAGAGCGGAAGCTGGGACGTGTCTGGAGAGGTCTTCACCCTTGTGCCTGCGGATGAAGAACCGGTGCAGGGAACCATCGCGGATGGTCAGATCACGGTTGGCATCCGGCCCTCGGCCATGGCGCCGACCCGGACTGATCGCGTTCTCCAGATCGCGACCCACGCGGATGTAGCCGGCACGTATGTCGGCCAGAAGGCCAGCGCCATGTATACGGTCACTGCGAACCTCGAACTGGACATGTTCGGAAACTACCACTACACGGCGGACGTGGGCCAGCCGGAGAACTACGAGGAATCCGGATCTTATGACGTCGCCGACGGCGCCGTTACGTTTGAGCCGGAGGGAGGCGATCCCTACAGCGCGACCTTGAAGAGTCTCGTTCTGACCGGACGCTTCAAGATCATCGGTGCGATGCCCGCGACCGATCTGGTTCTGTACAACACGAACATCCAGGGGACGTTTGTCGGTACGGCGACGCAGGAGGAGATCGAATACACCACGCGGCTTGCACTCAATCCCGACGGCAGCTACGCGTTGTTGATCACCGATGCCACTGGACAGCCGGTCATCGATACAACCGGCACCTTCGAAATGCGCCAAGCGATGACCTTGATGGTCGTCTTGGCCGGTGTGGAGCCGGCTCCAACTTGCTCGGTCAGCGATGGCGAACTGAACTTCTCCATCAACCTTCCGGGCATGGCCGCCACATCCGGCATGGGTGGTTTGGGCTTCAGTCTGAGCAAAGAGTGAAGCCATGAGCCGTCGAGATCGATAGTCTGACACCGCCAGGCTCGCATGCTCCGAGCTTGGCGGTGCCCATCCTCGGCCAGGAACCAATCCAGGTTCTCATTGAAGGGAGAAGGCATGCCCACGAAGCAGGGGTTGCTGATCGCCTGTCTGGCGCTAATGGCAGGCACAGCCATGCTCCTGACCGGTTGCCAGGGGAATGAGTATCCCTGCCGTACCGACCCAACGAACACACTGTATGTGGGCGTCGTCGAGTCGTCCTTCCCGTCTGCGTTCATGCCGTGGCTGTCGCGGGAGGGCATCGCGCCGACCATCGCCAGCATGCTCTACAGCACGCTGTTCTCGTACGATGACGAGACCGGCGGATTCTTACCCGGTCTGGCCCGCGAGTGGTACTACGTAGACACAAACGGAGCCCCGATCTTGACCGAGTCAGGCGCCATCGACTACGAACGGCTGCAAGCCGACGGGGTCAAGACCTTACGGAATCCCCAGACCGGCCAGACCGAGCAGTACTTGACGGTCCGGATCGAACTGGACCCCGGCGCCCGTTGGAGTGACGGCCAGCCGCTCACCGCAGACGATGTGTACTACACGTTTGATATCGCCAGAAACAACTATCTGGCGAACCACGCTGGCGCCTTGGCCTGGACCGCTGACCTTCTCCATCTGTACTCCAATTCCGGACAGCTTCAGCTACAAGGGATCTTCACCTACAACCATGGAGCGGCCGATCAGGGGTACCCCATCGATGAGGCGGAACGGGACCAAGTGATCTACCTCCACGTCCGGAGCGTCCTCGGCGCCGTGACCAGTCTGTTCACAACGGTCCTGATTCTCCCCGAGCATCTATGGCAACCGGTGGTAAGCCGGCAGAATCAGTTGAACAGCCGCAATCCCAATGAGCAGATGCAATCCCTCTACAAGAACCCTGTGGGAAGCGGCCCGTATGTGCTCGATGCCGCGGAATCGGGGCCTTCGATCATCGTGCTGAGGCGAAACGAGCTGTATCACATGACCAAAGAGGATTCCAGCCCTCTCTACTCGGTCGAGACCATCCGCCTGATTCTGTACCAGGAAATCAACGTGGCCATCTATGCCGTCATGCAGGGGCACATCGATATGCTCAGCGCTGGGTTGAGTCCGAACTACATCCGCCTGTTCGACGGCCGCGAGGATCTTTTCCTATCGGTTGCCGACGGCGTGTTCACCCAGACCTTGGTGTTCAATGTCAATCCGGTCGCTGCCGAGCAGACACCCATGCGCAGCCTGCTCGGCGATCTGCGCGTTCGCCAGGCCGTTGCACTGGCCATCGATACCGACATGCTCATCCGTCTGGTCGCCAATGGCGCCGCTACGCGAATGAGCGCCGGCCTGATCGGGGAAGGCCTGATCGACTTCTGCAACCCCAATGCCGACATCCTAAGAGGGGATTACGCCGAACGGCTGGAGCAGGCAAACCGGCTCCTCGATGAGATCCTGCCCGAGAAGGACGAGCAGGGCTATCGACTACTCGATGGTGAGCGGGTGTCATTCAGCATTCTGGGGCATCCGGGCGAGATCGAACTAATCTCGTTCTTGGAGATCCAATTCCAGAAGATCGGGATCGCGATCCGTCATCAGGCCAAGGGCAGCTCGCCTGAGACGACCCACCTTTGGACCAGCCGCTTCGACATGACGATTCACGGCGTTGTCTTCTCACTCGCCAATGTGGACATCATGCTCAATGCACACTTTGTGGCGATGGGACGCACGTCCAACTACGGCCGGCTGATCCACCCGGATCTGGCTGCTGCGATCGAAGAAATGCGGACGACGCTGAATCTCCATCGCAAGTACGCGCTGTTGTACGATTTGCAGCCCGTGATTGCCGAACTCTACTACAAGGTGCCGCTGTACAGCCCACAGATCATCTCGATTGCCCGTACCGATCGCTATACAGGCTACCAGGATGTGCCAGGTGCCAGCGTGTTCAACTCGACAAACTTGCAGGAGATCCAACGAATCGAATCCAGTGACGAAACGGCCTCGTCAGCATCCGGGCATGCCGCACCGGCCGTCGGTACGGTCGCAACCGCAAATGGGGAGTAAGGCATGAAAAGAAGCTACGTCATCAAGCGCATCCTGTACGCGATGTTCATCTTCGTTGTCGTGTTGACGCTCAACTTCTTCATCCCCCGGCTCGGTGTGGGGGATCCGGCTGAGCGCTACTACCCTCCCAAGGGCGGAATGTCCGACATCGAGTACGAGATCATCAAGCAGTTCACCCGCGAGCAGTACGGTTTCGATGTGTCGACGTTCCAGCAATACATCCGCTATGTACAGGGCCTGTTCCGGTTCGATCTGGGTACGTCCTTGCGGTCGGGTTCGCCGAAGGTCGTCGAGTTGATCGGCCAGCGGCTGCCGTGGACCCTGGTCCTATCCGTAACGACCCTGCTGATAAGCCTTGTGATTGGATTGCTATTCGGCACCCTGGCCGCGTGGAAGCGCGGCCGGTGGCAGGACACGTTGCTGTTGAACGCCTCGACCATCAGTGTCGCTCTTCCCGGCTTCTTCATTGCGCTGATGGTCTCTTTCTACCTCGGCTTCGAGCTGGAGCTGTTCCCGGCGTATACCAATCCCAACATGGTCGCCCAGTTCGACTGGAGCCGGGAGGCGATCATGGTCGTACTCAACAACGCAGCCCTGCCGATCATGAGCATGGCCCTCGGCGGCATCGTCGGCTACTCCCAAAGCACGCGGAACAGCGTCATTGCCGTCACCAATGAGGACTTCGTCATCACCGCGCGGGCCAAGGGGCTGAGCCAGACCACAGTCCTGTACAAGCACGTCCTCCGCAATGCGCTCTTGCCACTGACTACGTCGATCGGCATGAGCATCAGCGGCTTGATCGGCGGAGCGATCATCATCGAGCAAGTCTTCAACTGGCAGGGCATGGGCACCCTATTCCTGGAGGCCAACAGCACAAACGACTATCCGTTGATGATGGGCATCATGCTGTTCCTGTCCGCTTTCGCCATCCTGGCGAACCTGGTGACCGAGCTGTTCTATGTGGTTCTCGATCCCCGTGTCACCGTGGGAGAGAAGCGATGAGCCGGCAGAACGTGTTTCTCCAGGTCGCGCAGAGAGGGGGCTCGTTCCTCGGTTTTGTCAAGAAGCTCTGGAAACACCCGAAAGGACGGGTCGGGCTGGTCGTTGCCGGCCTTCTGGTGCTCGTGGCGATCTTCGCGCCGTTCTTGGCGCCGTACGATCCCTACGATGTCACCCAGCGGGCGGCCAAAGGACTGCGGCCCAGCCTGCAGCATCCCTTGGGAACGACGATTACTACAGGGCAAGACATCTTGAGCATGCTGATCTACGGCTCGCGAGTCTCATTGATGATCGGCATCGGGACCGGCGTGGCCCTCGCCTTCCTCGGCGCCCTGATGGGCGTCATGGCCGGGTACATGGGGGGCTTCGTCGACAGTCTGATCATGCGAATCGTCGACATCCTGCTCGTCATTCCGACGTTGCCGCTGATCATCGTCCTGACGAACTTCCTGGGGAGGAACTACTTCGTCATTGTGCTCGTGTTCGTCGTCTTCGGATGGACCGGACTTGCCCGCGTGATCCGGTCCCTCGTTCTGGTTCTGAAGAACAGCAACTATGTCAAGGCCGCAGAGCTGGCTGGGGCCAGCCGGTGGCACATCATGACCAAGCACATCCTGCCCGGGACGTCGCATCTGATCATCATGAACACCACCCTGACCAGCGCCGGTATCATGGTGGCGGAAGCAGGCCTGAGCTTCCTCGGCTTGGGCGATCCCACCGCGATCAGTTGGGGCAAGATGCTCGCTGAGGCTCAGGGCGGTGGCGCACTGCTGTTTGGTGCGTGGTGGTGGATCCTCGCGCCCGGCCTTGGGATCTTCCTCGCCGTGTTCTCCTTCATGCGGATCGGCATTGTGATGGAAGAGATCTTCAACCCCAGAATGAAAGCCTCGAGCAGCATCCACAAGCTGTTCAAGCACCTGAACAACGCGTACCTGGACGAGGTATTCCAATCGATGGAAGACGAACCGTACCCCGAATCCTCTCAGCAGCCGGATCCCCTGGGCGCCTCCCATGCCGGAGGGACGTCATGAACGAAGCGATGCTCGACGTGAGAAATCTGAAGGTGGCTTTTCCGAACGCCGCCGGCGTGATCCGGGCGGTGGAGGGCATCGACTTGGCTGTAGGCAAGGGCGAGTGTGTCGCTTTGGTCGGCGAGTCCGGCTGCGGCAAGAGCGTCACCGCCATGGCGATCATGAGGCTGCTCCGGACGCCTCCCTCGGTCAGCCGAATCGACAGGCTGGCGCTCGACGGCGTGGACTTGAGCCGTCGGACGGAGCGGGAGATGGGAAGCATCCGCGGCAAGGACATGGCGTTGATCTTCCAGGACGCGATGACCGCGTTGAACCCTGTCATGACCGTCGGAAGGCAGATCGAAGAGGTGTACCGGCGCCACACCCGGATCGGCAAGAAGGAAGCCCGGCAACGGACGATCCGTGCGCTCGAGCTGGTTGGCGTTCCCGAAGCCGGCTCCCGAGTCAACAGCTACCCGCATCAGCTCTCCGGCGGAATGCGGCAGCGGGTGCTGATTGCTCTGGCCTTTGCGTGTGTACCCAAACTGATCATTGCGGATGAGCCAACCACATCCCTCGATGTGACCATCCAAGCTCAGGTCCTCGATCTGTTGAAGGACATGCAGGTCGAACACAGCGTGTCGGCACTGCTCATCACCCATGATCTGAGCGTCGTGGCCCATATGGCGGACACCGTCTACGTGATGTACTCCGGCAAGATGGTTGAACGGACCGCGGTACAGGAACTGTTCCTTGAACCACGGCATCCGTACACGCAAGGTCTCCTGGCCTCCGTTCCAAAGCTATCCGATGAGGAGCAAGTGTTCGTTCAGATACCCGACACCGTGCCCCATCCGATGCACAAGCCCAGCGGCTGCTACTTCCACCCCCGGTGCAGCTACGCCAGCGACCGGTGCAAAGAGCGAATGCCTCGACTGGAGATGGCGGATGCCGGCCGGCAATTGCGCTGCTGGCACCCACTGCAGCCGACACAGGAAGGGGAATCATGACCCGTCGAGTGCAGGATTTCGAAACCCTGATGGAATTGGAAAACGTCTCGGTGCACTTCCCTGTCAAGGGGGCGTACCCATTCAGCAGAAAACGCTGGATCCAGGCCGTGACCGACGTTTCTCTCCAGCTATCCCAGGGTGAGACGTTCGGTATCGTCGGCGAGTCGGGCTGCGGAAAGACCACGCTGGCCAATGCCATGGTCGGCATGGTTCCACCGACCGCTGGCACGGTGCGGTTCCAGGGCGCCGATCTGTATTCGCTGAAGCGCCAAGAATTCAAAGAGGCCCGGCGCAACATGCAGATGATCTTCCAGGACCCCTTCTCCTCGCTCAATCCCCGCTTCTCCGTCTACGAGATCATCAGGGAACCCCTGTACATCCGCGGCGGAGCCAGTGAGTCCGAGATGAAGGCCAAGGTGCTGGAGCTTCTCAAACTCGTCGGGCTGGACGAGGATGACCTGTACCGCAACCCATCGGACTTCTCTGGCGGGCAGCGTCAACGCATCGGGATTGCCCGCTCGATCATTCTCAATCCGCTCTTCCTTGTATGCGATGAGCCGGTCAGCGCCTTGGATGTTTCGGTGCATGCTCAGATCTTGAACCTCCTCATGGAGATCCAGAAGAGCCGGAACATCACCTACGCGTTCATCTCGCACAACCTGGCCGTGGTCAAGCACATCTGCCAGCAGATCCTGGTCATGTATCTGGGCGTGGCCATGGAATCCGGTGCCTCGGCTGCTGTCTTCGCCAACCCGTTGCACCCCTACACCCAGGCCTTGCTGTCGGCGGTTCTTGACATCGACGTCGAACGGTCCCGCGAGAGGATCTTGTTGAAAGGCGATACGCCGAGCCCGATCGATCCGCCTGAAGGATGCAGGTTCTGGCAGCGCTGCCCCTCGGCGATGAAGGGCTGTGAGACGGTTCCACCGGAACTCGTCACCGTAGAACCTGACCATAAGGTGGCTTGCCACTTGATCTCCGGCTTCTCATCGGAGCAGGTCGCCGCCGGCCTTGACCAACCCGTGCCCTCATCCTCCGATACGGGATAAGCTCGCCCATCGAACAACCCGAGAAGCCTGATCAGCACGTGACCGAGCACGCCGACGGAACCAGGGCTTTTTGCGCATTGGCACCACCGCCTTCTACAGAAGGGGAACGGTGCGCAACCCGGGATTCGAAGTCGAGTCTTGTCGTAACGGAGCAAATCGCCATGGGCAACGGACGAGCGAATTCCCCATCCGTTGGTCAAACGCAGGACTGCTTCTCAGATCTCGTCCTCTGCGCCTTGCCGCGTATCCAATCCATATCACACAAGGAGCGGTGCTTGGCGTGGGCCCCGGCACGCCTTGTCATTCGATTCCGTGTGATCCGGCCATCGGGAACATGCAGAGGGATTTCGGCAGCTCCGCTCGACGATCCATGCGAAGCAACCTCGCGGAATCGCCTTCGCCTCGTATGCTATACTTGCTCAGGAGGTGTCGACTATGCGTCGAGTGTCGCTTGTTATTGGATGCATCTTCCTGTTGAGCTTCTCTCTCTTCTTCCTCACGGGATGTTGGCGCGAGATCGAAGCGTCAATCACCGCAACGACGACGTTCAGTTTCCCGCCCCTTGAAGTAGCTTTCGATGGGAGTCAGTCTCACGGAGGGAATGGCTCCATCACTGAGTACTGGTGGGATCTGGATGATGGAGACCCAGCATACGGGATCACCGCGGCGCACACATACACCGAGCCCGGCCCATACACTCCGATGCTCAAGATCACCGATTCATCAGGCGACACGGACACGGCTTCGGTGAGGATCGTTGTTCTCCAGATGCCGATTGCGCAATTCAGCCACGAAGCCGGAATCAGCCCAGCCCTGTTCTCCCAGCCAGACCCTCTGACCGTCGCCTTTGATGGATCCAGTTCGGTTCCGTACACCACCTCAGGGGGATGGAGTTTCTGGGGCCGGGCGGGCGCCGAAACACAGACGATCACCAGCTTCGAGTGGAGCTTCGGAGACGGTACCACCGGGACAGGCAGTGGTCGCGCAGGCTGGTTCGGCATCTCGTTCCTTGGCGGACAGCCTGTAACCCACACGTATGCGGAAGCAGGCGCGTACGAGGTAACGCTCACCGTTGCATGCAACTACGGATATACCCATCAGACCACGCAGACCATTGTGGTTGGCGAACCCGATGAGCCGATCGAGCCTGATGGGCCGGATCTGATCGAAGGCTTCGCGATCGTGTCCTCCTTCTGGCAGGCAACCGATGATGAGGAAGAGGAAGAGGAAGAGGACCACTGCATTGATGTCTGGGGTTCTGTCAAGAACAACGGGCTCATGGCCGCGGGCTGTGAACTCACAGCCACTGCATATGATGGTCTGGGAAACCCCGCAGGGACAGCCGTGAATTGGCCATCGGCCGACACGAACATCGCCGCCGGGGCGACACTGCCCTACGGGTTCATCATCTGCTCGCTCTCCATCCCCGCAGACGAAGTCGCAAGCGTGGAGGTCGAAATCACAGACGCTCAGGTGTGGCAGTAGCAGCCTGGCCGACTGCCTTGCGGTGAGAATCCCCCGCCCGCGGGAATGCGCTTCGGCCCGTTCCTCATCCGATGAAGCCGCGATAGCGGAATCGAATCCTCTCTGCTTTGCCCCCATTCAGCATTGAGTCTTCCGTGCTGCACGGCAACGCGATGATCACGATGGTGTCGACGGGCCGGGTGCATGGTTTTCCGATGCCGCCCCACTCCAACACGGGAGCATGGATGGTTCTTGCACAAGGCAAGGGGTCTTTCCGCTCCAAGGATGAGACGTTCGCGAGACTAACTTGCCGACAATGTGCGTAGAACCGTAGCTGGAGTGATCGTAACTACGCGCGCTGGAAAGTCTGAATGACAGGACGAAAAGGAGGCACGAATGCCGATTCGTCCGCTTGCGTTGCCCGCAGATCTTGCTGCTGCAGCGGAGGTTGTCGGCAAAGCGTTTCGTTACCCAGACCATCCTGAGTGGGAGCTCGATCTGGCCGAACGAGAGCAGTTTGCAGGCGTGATCCGCCGGATCCAACGCGTCTGGCCGGCGATCCGGTTGCTCGGGTTGCTCTCCCCTTCGTTGCGTGACCTACTCCAGGGCTTTGTCTGGGAGGAGGATGGCGAACTCGCCGGCTTCGTTGTTGTGCAACGTGATGGGCAGTCCTCCGTGTGGCAGATCGAACCACTCGGCGTCCTGCCCCGATTCCGAAGGCAAGGAATCGGTCGCCAGTTGATGACCGAAGCACTGCAGATGATCCGTGCCCGCGGCGGCCGCCTGGTAAAACTTGGAGTCATCGAAGGAAACACCCCTGCCCAGAGGCTTTACAGCTCCATGGGCTTCGTCGAATACAGCGGCACGAACCTTCTTGTGCTCACTCCCTCCACGCGCATCGAGCCTGACCTCCTCCCCGCCGGATATGTCGAGTCTCCGCTTGCCCGGTTCGACTGGCGCACGCGCCATGAGATGGACCTACGGATCACTCCTCCAAGTGCAAGAGCCTTCGAAGCCATCTCCCCCGGACGCTATCGCGTGCCACTCCTGATACGCGCAGTCATCCCGTTTTTCGGTAATACACATGATCACGATATGGTGATTCACCGCTCGTCCGATCACGTCGCCGTTGCACGGTTCGGATGGTCGATCTCTAAGCCCGTTGGTGGCACAAACTCAATCCGAGTACGGCTCGATCCTGCCCATGCGGATCTCGCTTCTTACACTGTTCGGCGAGCGCTTTCCGCCCTTCTTAGCAGGACTCTCGGCCAGCAGGTCGAGCTGTTCCCGCCCTCCTGGATGCCTGGCGTCGCTTGCGCGGCTGAGATGCTCGGCTATCAGCATCGCAGGCTTCACAAGTCAATGGGATTGGAGCTGTAGCGATTTCGCGGTATCCATCCATTCCATCGTGCCCGCGCCGTGGAATCTCGAAGTCCCCACACAACACTCGCCCAAGATCGTGTTTCCGCCGGAAGCTGGTGGTTCAGTCGGGATCGTCCTGACTCCACATCGGTTCTCGGTGTTGCTTGCCTCTTCTGTCTGGGTATCGGAGAAACTTCAAGAGATCCCGCTTACTGCAGACTCGCAGCCGCGACAGTGGCCCCGCCCATCAAGCGCCGCCGAGTCCGGCACCCCGGTCTCCTGCGAAGCCGACACGAGCTACAGCAGATCGCTCGGACAGCATCGAGAGGCGCCCGGGTACCTACATCGAAGCACTTGACCAACCCTTGTCAGGATTGCGCGCACCGTTCAACGACTGTGCTGGTCCAAACCATCACTCGGTCGTCTCATCTATTGGAGGATCTTGCGAATCACCTGGGCTGGGTTTCCCGCCACGACAACACTGGCCGAAACATCTCGGGAAACAACCGCACCAGCCCCCACAACGGCTTTCTCCCCTATGGTTACCCCAGGCAAGAGGATCGCCCCACCCCCGATCCAAACGCTATGTTCAATCGTGATAGACTTGGCCACTTCCTGTCCTTCATTTCGTGGTTCTGCCTGAAGCTGGTGCGCCGCGGTATAGATCTGAACGTTTGGGCCGATCATGGCGTGGTTCCCAATGTACACTCCTCCATTGTCCACAATCGTACATCCGGTATTCACGTAGACATGATGACCAATGTGGATGTTCTTGCCGTAGATGCAGTAAAACGGCGGTTCGATGATCAAGTTCTGCCCGATGGACCCAAGCAGTTGGCGAAGGATCGATTGCCTTTCCGCATTCTCTTCGGAGTCGTTGTACAGGCGAAGCAGCTTCTTGACCTCTGAGCGTTCCCGAATCAGATCCGGGTGCATGCAGTTGTAGATCTCTCCCGCAAGCATCTTGGCTCTCTCCGATCCTGAAGCCATTCAGATCCCCTGCCTTCCCGTTCGAGACATACTCTATACAACGCCCGGCTCCCCAGGCGAATACCACGCCCTGGCAGCACCAAAGCGCAAGAGGGCTAAAACACGTTCTGCGCCAATCCTTCATCGTCGCAGATGATCACGGTCGCCTTGTCAATCGCAGGATGAGCAGCCAGGGCACGCGAGAAGGCTGCCAAGTCAGCATGCCGTCGCGGCTTGACCAAGAAGGTCATTTCGAGTCCGTCACCGTCTCGGACGGATCGGGTATTGATCAAGCGATGGTCACTGAGGTGAGTGCGGAACACCTCACGGTGGTAGGCGATGTCCTCTGCGCCGGCTGTGGGCACGATGAATTTCACCAACGTCTCGCCCTTGGCGCGGAGACCGATCCGAGCATACCGGATTGCAACCATGAAGATACCGATCAGCCCCACGCCAAGCGCCGTTTCACCGAACATGCCAACGCCTACACCCATCCCGCCCACCAAGGAGAGAAAGATGAACGACGCGTCCTTCGCGCTCTTGATCGGCGTACGAAACCGGATGACGGCCAGAGCCCCGACGAGCGTGAAGGCACGGGCAAGCTGGTTTGAGATCACCAACATCACCAGCGAGACGATCATCGCCAAGTACAAGAGCGTGTGCTGGATCGATACGGAATAGCTCCCGGGCGCCGTTGACAGTCGATAGATCATGGCGACGTAGAGCCCGAGGGCCAGGCTGAGCGAGATCACTGTGAGCACCACGCGCCAATCGAATGCGAACGCCTCAGAGAACACAGACATGATTCAGTCCTTCTTTCTTCGTGGGATTGCCGTCGAGCAACAGCGCAATGCACAGCCCGTACTTCGAGCAAGCCTGCCTCTGAAGCTCGAACATCGCGACCAGCTTGTCGAGAAACCGCGGCACGATGTCATTGAACTTCACTTCGAGAATGGTCCAGCCATACAGAAGAGGAGCGAGATGCGCCTCTTCGCGGATCTCGTCGAGCTCTGGAAAGACGAGGCCGCGGAGGTTCCGGTCGAACGTGATGCGGATGGTGTCCTGCTGGCCCGGGTAGACGTAGGCAATGCGGTCGTAGACCACCAACGCCGTTGGCTGATACTGCCACCGATCCATCCGCAGAAGGAGCTGACCGAAGACGTCGGAGGGGTTGAGGATCGTTGCATCGAGCCCGTGCCGCTCGTCAAGGGCGGTCAGCTTCTCATCGCGCAGCCGGACCTTCTGCTTCGTGTAGGTTCCACCTCGGCGCTGCTTGCACTCAAGGAACGTGGCGGCTGAGTCGTTGTACGTGCGCACCCGGTACTTCCGCCGGTTCTTCTCGCCGTTGTACTTCTCGTAGTAGCACGTGAAGGCGGGAGAATCGTAGTAGATACTTCGAACGGTGTATGAGTTCCTGGCACGGCTCTGGGAGTACTTGTCCAACTCCAGGTGGGGGGACACGAACGACTCGATCTCCGCGCACCTCTCCGATCGGATCAAGTACTTGAACTCGTGGCGCCCCGTCGACGGACGAAGCACATCGCCCAGCTCCTCCGCCCCCCAGACCGCCTCTGCAAGCCAGAGCGCAGACCGGGTATCCCGTAGGAATCGCGGCTTTCTATTGCGTACCACTGGGGATCACCCCCGGTGTGCCGCCAAACTCGGTGCTCGCGGCCCACGAAGCCACCAGATGGTTGGGCGTCTCGGGACTGGCAAGGAAGAGAGAGCTCCCATCACCATCGCATCCCTCGGGCCACGGCGCGTCATCACCATAGGCCACCCGATCGATCCAGGATCCGTCAGCATCAACCAACCGAAGAATCTCGCCGCCGTTTGAGAGACTGCCCCGTTCCCACTGCAGGACCTGACATGCCGCCGTCGCGTACTGCGCCGCATCCTTGGCAAGGATCAAACACGCTCCCGCGCTCAGCGTGGTGCCTTCCGGAAACGTGTAGTAGATGCCGTCATCGAAGCGATATCCTGACAGATCGACGGTCGCGCTGCTTCGATTGATCAGCTCAACGAACTCGTATCTCTCATCTTGCCCTTGATCCGGGCTTGGGTTGTAGTGAATCTCACTGATCACGACCGCGGCCGGCTCGTATGCCTGCTCTTCGAGGAACGCTTCGGCCTCTGCAATCCTCCGTTCGATCTCAGCCACAAGTCCCTCGCCGGCTCGCTGCATCTCTTCAACCGACGTGAGGAAACTGTATTCGGATAGGTTGCCCTCCTCATCGACGAGAGACGGGAGCAGCATCTCCTGCAGTTCCGATACGCGTCCATCGAGCAACTGCAGCTGATACACCGTGGCCAGTGCATCCGCGACGTACCCGGTGTAGACATCGAAGTACACCGGATCCTCCAAGAGATAACTGATGAGCGGCCACTGGTCGCTCACGGTAGTCGGGTCGATCGACGTTGCGCCCCTCTCCATCTTCGAGTTCAACGACTGGTTCAGGTCCCACGGGATCCAATGAATCAACCCATCGGAGGGATCCGAGTAGAGGTAGTAGTTCTGCGCCATCTGTCCGTATGCATCCCAGTTGCCGAGCAGCCGGGTGATCGCCAGCCATCGAAGGAATCCATCGACGTCGAACACAGCTTCAAGGTCTTCTCGCCACGCAGCAGCATCTTCGCGCGACGCGTGGAGTGCCTCGAATGCCTCTTCGACATCGGACCAGTCTTCCTCATCCTGATTGGATTTCTTCTCAAACGATGCCTCATCGAACGCAGCCCACGTGGCTCCGCTCCCCTGCGGCTTGTAGAGGTTCCCATCGGACGACCCAAAGTACGTCTCGAGGAATGGATCATCCGGCGTCTCAATCACGGTGTAGACACCGAGGAACATCGGCCCATCCCCGATGTCAACGTAGACCTGGTAGTACGCCATCTCCGGCGTCGGCACACCGAATGCGCGGAGGATCTCACCAGGCAGGAGATCCCGCAACAGAGACGAATCCGTCGCGCCGTTGCTCAACGACAGGTCGTCGAATCCATAGAATCGCTGATTGGTCGTTTCCGGGTACGCGTCTTCGTATTCGTCGAAATCCAGATGAAGCGGATACTTCCAGGATCCAGTGCTCACGGTGCTACGCAGCGTCGAGTTGCCCTTGAAGCGCACCCCAACGTGCTCCCACGCCTCTCCTTGAAACACCACCGTGCATTCGACATCGGAAAGCGAAGCATCCGCCGTCTCATTGACCATCATGTCTCTTGGGACCCCACCGGGTTCCGGCCCGTCGGCTTGGGCGAATTCTCCTTCTCCGGGCGGCCGCAGACCTCCGGGACGCATGTCCTCGGGGGGGCGCATTCCTCCTCGCAGCCCGGCGTTGAACCCCTCGTCGGGCTCAAAGACAAGATCGTCTCCTACGCGTACACACGTTCCCGTGATCTCCCCAAACGGCTGGGAGAACGTGATCTCGTCGCCTTCCTGGCAGCCGGCGCAGGCTTCGACGAACGCTTCGTTCATCGTCGCCTGCATCGGGTCCCCCTCGGGCGGCACACCAAACGGCTGGCCTTCGAGGACACCCCCCTCGACCGGCATCCTTTCCCCCACCCCGGCGCTTGAGGCTTCGGTGAGCATGGCTTCCCAATCCTCCGCCGAGATGATGAGGTCGAGCCGTTGGACCTTGTCCTCCGGGAAGACCGCTAGGTAGTCGCTTCCTTCCCCTGCACCGGCAGGATCTTCGCTGCCGATCCCGGAGGCTGCCGTCTCGGGGCCCAAGGCGAAGGCGCTCCCGTCTTCCTCCGTACCATCGGATAGGTTCAGAAAACCCTCGATCGCTTCGAGAGCACCCTCCGATGCAAGGACCGTCTCGTTCAGTCCCGGCCTGGTGAGAACGCCCGGCCACAGAATCGCCAGGCATCCGAGCAGCAGCACCACCGCCCCCAACGCATACTCGAGCTTGCGCATTCTCTCCACTTCCCATACGACTGGAGTTGAGCTTCGCGGCACACGACCACCCGCGAAGTCCTTGACAGCCTATCGGGGCAACGTGGACGGCCTGAGCCACACAAGAGGCAGAAATGTGAAGACGCTCGAGTGCGATGCGGTCGTTCCGCAACACACGCAGAAGGCGAATTCTCCGGACACCGCCGAGAGATTCGGTCGCGTCTACCGACGATCGACAGCAATGGGATCGACGCTTGCCTCTACCGAACGGACGCTAACGGAGGATCGCGCTTGTGCTTGAACCAGCTCTATCGGCTGCAGCGGGTCATCGGGACCGCCATTCCGGCCTCAACAGGCCGAACTGCAATTTGTCCAACCATGCTCCGTCCCAATGCTGCGCTTCGCGCAGCCTCCCCTCGGATCGAAAGCCGACCTTCTCCGCGACACGGATTATCCGAGGATTGAACGACCACGTCTCAAGCGCCAGCCGATGGATGTCGGAATTCTCGAACAAATGGTTGATCCACAATGAGAGGGCCTCAGTCCCGTATCCTTGATTCAGCAGCTCGTCCTCGCAGAGATCGATGCCAACGCACCACTCATCCTTCTGAGAGCCACGCGAGTATCGATTTACCCACCCAACCGCCACGCCATCTACGGTCTCGATCATCGCGTGCAATCGGGGCACTGGGAGATCCCCTTCAACGACCTCTTCCAGGCGCTTCCGATACTCGCCTTCAGTCCGGGCATCCATCGCTTCCTGCCCACGTGCCCATGGTGCGTCGAACCGCCGCCACTCACCGGTGTTCATCCAGCGCAAGTACGTGTCGATGTCTTCCACGACGCGATCGCGCAGTAGTACGCGTCGGCCCGTCGCCAGGATGTTCATGCGGGTCCCTCCCTTCCTGCGTCCCATCGTCGCCGGATGACTTCGAGGCGATTGATCCAGTGTATCTCGTTTTCGGGCGCGGGAAGGGTGCGTCTGACATCATCCCGAACCCGGAGCCAGCGCGTTCCCGGATTGCCGCTTGCTGTACTACGAGAACTCAACCGGAACCCAATGTCTGGTTCCAGTCTCCAAAGGACGCGTAGCGCGAGCCGTCTGCTCTCGGGCAGTCCTAGCGAACCCAAGAGGCTTCAAGTGTGAGGGACACACGTCCTAGCGTGTGGTGAGCACAAGGACGTCGTGCACATCGCGACTTCGCCCTTTCCACCATGGTAAGGAATGGCTCAATCGCCCCTCTAGACGACTGATCAGCAATCTGCTAGTCTCGGCGCGCTGATAACAGACCCGCTGCTAGACACGCTGTGCGCCCAGCTTGCTCGGGGAGGTGTGCGATGGAGCTTACATGCCCGCTTTGCTTTAGGTCGACCGCGATTCACGAGCATCAGGTCTTCACCGGGAACCGGTTCAGCTGTCACCGATGTGGAAGCATGCTCATGATCGTGAGCGCAAGTCCTTTCCGCGTCGCACCTGAAGAAGGTTTCGAGAAGCCACCTGTCGGAGCCGGGAGCGGGACAGGCAAGAAGGAGGAGCAGAATGGTTGAGATTACATGTCCTGACTGCGGCGCCAAGAGTGACTTCCCGAAGAGAGAGCTTTCGCTCTTTGGCCGCATTGAGTGCAAAAACTGTGGCATTCTTCTTCAGGTCATCGATGATGACCCGATCGAAGTCGAAATCGTCGACGAGGACTACGCCTCGGACGCTGATGACGATGATGACGATGATGACGACGATGAGGATGACGACCGATAGCAAATCAGTGGACATCGGAGTGATCGTGACCTCTCGCTGCCCGGCGTGTGGCCGAAACGCGCGGTTCCACACAGAGAGCGTCCGGCGAGGTGCGGAGATCCTCTGCAGCGAGTGCTCCGCAATCCTGCGTATTGACTCTGCCGATCCACTCACGCTCTACGAGATCGACGAAGAGGATCTTCTGTAGTCGCCTCTCATTCCTTCCTCGAGTCGCGCTGCCGCAGGACGTGTATGAAGAGGTCTACACGCCTTACAACCCCAACCAACCGCCCTTCAGCATCAACCACAGGGAGCAACCTGAGCTTGTTCCTCAGCATGAGATCAGCCGCCTGCAGGTCACCGGCATCCGCTGGCACGCAACACGGCTGCTTGGCCATGAACCTACTGACAGGCTCGTCCGCGATCCTGGCCAAGCCAAACGCCAGCTGATCCAGATTTGGCAGGAACGAAGCACTATGAAGAAGCTCCATGTATCGGGGTAGCGCTGCCGCAAGCACGTCGTGCTCTGAGATGATCCCAACCAACCGATCATTCTCATCGGTCACCGGAATGCTCGATGTCTCGGCTTTATCGAGGGTCTCCACCAGCACGTGCACGGGGTCACCGGGATCCACTGACGTCAGATCCCGAAGCATCAACTCACGCACCTTCATTCGAGCCTCCTTCATTCCGACTGCCGGTTACGTTGGCCACGAGCATGTCACTCTTCAGGCTGTCCTCGTTCTTGAGAGAGACCGGATCAGGAAGCCGCCAAAGAACAAGGACAGAGATCAACAGCAGCAAGGCAGCAGCGGCGTAGGTACTGTGGTACCCGGCGTGCTGGGCGAGGTATCCGCTGGACACTCCGGCAATCATTGTGCTTGCTCCAGCAACTGCGTTGTACGTTCCAAGAGCCAGTCCCCGGTTCTCCGGCTTGGCCAGACGCGAGGTCAACGCCACGCCGCTCAGCTGGAAAAACGACCACGTGATGCCAACCAGGAAAAGGTACGTCGCTACACCGAACCACGGCACCGAGGGCACTGCCCAGAGCACACCGGCTCCGATGGCGAAGAGCATCATCCGAACGCCAAGCGCAGCCATCTGGACGCGTCGGTTCCCTCTTCGTCTGATTCGATGAAGCGCGAAGGGGTAGGCCAGGACAATCCCGCCGTGAAGCATGACATATCCGTAGAACACGAGAGAGGGCGCAAAGGCGAGTCTTCGCGATAGCGTTAGCACCAATGGAACTGCGAAGAAGCCGATCCCGGTGAACGCCAAACCGGACGCCAGAAGGAAGAGCCGCGTTTCCGTTCGCAGTCGGACAAGTCTCCTCAGGGACATTCGATGGTAGAGGTGAAGCGGGCTAAACCGCCAAACCTCAAGAAAAAGGTTCCCTACGGCAACCATCACTCCGCGGAATCTCCTTTGGGTGAATACAGGCCGAGTCGCGGGAATGAGCCACGCGCCCAACGCTGCCGACGTGAACGCAAGCGCCGACAGACCGAGCAGAAGTGCTCGAATGCCGTTCCGATCGGACAGAGCGCCCACGACCAGGCCAATGCACGCCCCACCGACGACAAGCCCCATAAGCCACCCGAGCGCCCCAGCCAGGTTCAGCGAGCTGATGCTGGTTTCCCAGACGCTGTCGTCCTTCCGCTCGATGACCAGCAGCACAGCCACGGAGGCGTTCGCGACCCAGAAGAAACTCAGCAGCGTATTGAACGCGACAAGTCCCACAAACGTGGTGGTGAACCCGAGCCCGGCATGCGAGAGGCCGAGCATCAGGCTGCTCAGCACAACGAATGGCTTGCGGCGATGGGCCGCATCGGAAAGCCTCCCCCACAAGAGACTGCCGACGACGGCGGCAGCGCTGGCAAGCGCAGACAGAACTCCAAGTTGACTTGGACCCTGGCCGAGGATCCGATCCAGTTTTAGGGGAATCAACACCGACGACGTTCCCATCACGAGATTCATTAAGAGGAATACAGCGTACCAGGGTTCAATCAGGGCCCGGATCCCAGTCACGTCGACAGACCTCCAGCGGTAGAGAAAGAGAATAGGTCGTGTTTCAAGCGTTTGGCAAACCAACGATTCAGCGACGCGAAACCGGTGCTGTGGTTCTCTTACTTCACAAGCAGCAGTGGGATGCTCGTCGTGTTCGCCACCTCCCTCGCCACGCTCCCCATCAACGCTCGCTCGAGCCCTCGCCTCCCATGTGTTCCCATGACGATGAGATCCGCTTCTAGCCTTCGCGCCATCTCGACGATCACCTCTCCAGGATGACCTTCCTCGAAGTGGGCCTCGACATCCACGACACCGGCCGTGCGAAGCTTCTCTGCCGTTCTCTCCAGGATGGCTTGCCCGCTCCTCTGGACCTTGTTCGCTACCACATCGTCCAGCAGATAGTAGAACCAGGGACCCGCGTAGTTCGTCTCCGAGGCGAACAACACGTGAACTCCCGCCGATAGCTTCTTCGCCAGGTTTCCGGCAAGATTCACAGCCTTGTCGCTGCACGCCGAACCATCCGTCGGGACGAGGATCACATCGATGTCGTCCTTGCGGTCTCGATCGTTGTTCACTTGCTTCCTCCGTTGCAGCTCTTGCTGTTCGCGCTCCGAGAGCGAAGCTTCGCCGACGCTCGAATCACCGCAGGCACTGCCTCTTTCGCTGGATTCAATCAGAGGAGTCCAACTTCCACGGAGACAGACACGTCAACCGTCCAGCGGGGATCTCCCGAGAGATGTGACATCGCGAGCGCGAGAGTCAGATCGGCCTGACCCATCCCCAGACTGTATTCAATCGTGGCTCGCTGTGACGTGAAATCATTGGATTGCAAGCTTGCCGCGCGCTGTACCAAGTAGGTTGCACGAACTGCCTTAGACTGAGGCAGCGCCGCGTCGTACAAGAGCTCAAGCGAGGATGTGCTCTCGCCCAGGAAGTTCCACGTCGCGCCGGAAACCGAAAGGCGACACCGCACCTGCGTGTCCGGTGCAAGGGCCTGTCCGACATCCCCGGACAGAACATAGAGGGTGTCTTGAGTCCCCTTGTACGAGTCAGCAAGCTCGTATCCCACACCGCCTTGCAGGATTGCGCCGCAATATCGCTCACCCGCTCCGCCCTCAAGCTGCGCTCGAACAAGCAGGACATCGCGAGAGCTGAGTTCAGATTCGGCGATCTGCCCGATCAGATCAGCGACCGATGTTACCTGCTCCTCGAAAGACGCATACAACTCCACAGCGGCTATGACCTCTGCGATACGCAGCATGTCGCGGCTTGGAAGAAGCCGACTGATGCCCCCGGCTCGCACCAGCTCATCGACAATGCGATACGCCTTCGCCAGCGGGGTCACGTCGCGGAACCTTCCTATCCCGATACCGGAGCGGATCTCACACCCTGGCTGCAGCCAGTTAGTCGAGGCGTCCACGCGGACGCCCGCATATGCGAAAAGAGGCAGCGCCTCGGCGAAGTAGTAACGGTACGACGCCAATCCACCAACCAACCACGAGGTGGCCAGCCACCGCTCCAGCCCGAGCCGTGTGTTCGCCCACATCGTATAGCCGAAGTTGGGTGAGTCGTGAAGCTTCTCCACGCGGGCAATCAGCCAGCCGCTGCTTGTCTCAACGGCATCCATCCGGCCGTTGTAGAGGTGCCGATACGAGATGCCCAGGTCAGCCACGCGGATTGTTGATTCCGGCATCTCGAAGCCGCAAAACGACTGACCGTAGGCATGGATGCCGCACCATGCCATTGCAAGAACCATGCCAAGGCTCACTGAGCGCATTCTCATGTCGGTTCGCCTCCTTCGACCACCCCGGGGGATCTTGTGCTACCAGTCCGGGTCCTCGTAAGCCGGCGCAGCCGCCCGTCGTTGTTTCCTTTCCATCGATTCCGTTACGACCGCATCCATCGTGAGCATCATCCCGGCAATGGAGGCGGCATGCTGAAGTGCGGAACGCGTGACCTTCGTCGGGTCAATGATTCCGGCCTTGACCATGTCGCGGTACTCCTCCGCAACCACGTCGAAACCCACGCCCGGCTCCAATTCCTTCACCCGCTCAACCACGATCGCCCCCTCAAAGCCTGCGTTGGTCGCGAGCTGAGCTAGAGGAGCTTGTAGGGCCTTGCGAAGAATCCCGACGCCAATCGCCTCGTCACCCACCACCTCTAGGCCATCCAGAGCCGTTGCCGCGTTGACCAGAGCTACGCCTCCCCCGGGCAGGATTCCTTCCTCCACAGCGGCCTTCGTGGCCTCATGCGCATCCTCCATCCGGTGCCTCTTCTCGGTGAGTTCCGTCTCTGTCGCCGCCCCAACCTTGATCACAGCGACACCGCCTGCAAGCTTCGCCATCCGCTCCTCGAGCTTCCCGCGGTCGTAGCTCGAGGTGGCTGTCTCGATCTGTGCCTGGATTTGCGCAATCCTGCGCTTGATAGCTGCCTTCGTACCCTTTCCCCCAATGATGGTGGTGTTCTTGCCGTCTACGCGGACACGTTCAGCCCTGCCCAACATGTCGAGCGTCGTGTCCTTGATGTGCATGCCGGCGTCCTCGGCGATGACGGTACCTCCAATGAGCAATGCGATGTCTTCGAGCATGGCCGTGCGCAGATCTCCGAAACCGGGCGCTTTCACGGCGCAAACCGACAGCACGCCGCGCAGCTTGTTCACGACCAGTGTCGCCAACGCCTCCCCTGTTACATCTCGGGCGATAAGGAGAAGTGGCTGCTGAGCGCGCCCAATCTGCTCAAGAAGAGGCACCAGATCCACCGCGACCTTCAGCTCCTGATCGGTTACCAGGATGTACGGTTCTTCCAGCACGGCCACCAGCTTCCTTGGCTCCGTTACGAAATACGGGGAGATGTACTCTCGGTCGAACTGCATCCCCTCGACGACCTCAAAGACGGTCTCGACCGTATCGGAGTTCTCGACTGTGATAACACCGGCCCGCCCCACCGCCTCCATCGCATCTGCAATCACAACACCGATCTGCTCGTCATTCGCGGATATCGTGGCTACCTGCGCCGTCTCTTCTTTCGTCTTGAGCTTGCGCGACTGCTTCCTAAGCGCCTTGACGACCCAGTCAACCCCTTTGTCGATTCCGCGCTTGAGTTGTACGGGGTTCGCCCCAGCCGCCAGGTTCTTGAATCCCTGCTCGATAAGTGAATGGGCCAGGATCGTCGCCGTGGTGGTTCCGTCCCCCGCAACGTCGTTTGTCTTGGAAGCAACCTCCTTGACCATCCGCGCGGCGATATTCTCGTAAGGATCAGCGTATTCTTGTTCTTTGGCGATTGTCACGCCATCGTTCGTAATCTCCGGACGCCCCCATTTCCTGCTCAAGACCACGTTCCGCCCACGGGGCCCCAGCGTGATACGCACAACCGAAGCCAGTTTGTCGGCGCCACTCTTCATTCTCCGCCGTGCTTCTTCACCGAAGATGACTTCTTTGGGCATCGGACGCTCCTCGAACGCGCGCACGCAGCACTATCAGGATGTTTCGATCATCAGGAGCCTCTCGCCATGCTCCCTCATCTTCATCCTGTCGTGCGGGGCCCAAGACAAGGCCCCTTTCCTGACTCGGTCCTTTGGCCACCACCCACAGCAGGCACCGAACCGGGAAGCGCTTTCTCGGTTTTTTTGCTTTCTGGTGCCGCGATGCTGCCTGGGCTCCCCGGATTGGACTCCGCGAGCCTCACTGGCACCGCCTGTCCATCCGACAAGTGCTCGTGGGTTCTCTCCCGCTCCGACTCAACGGACATGGAGCTTCGTTAAGGCTCTTGCCTGCGGCCAGGCGACGCAGCATCGCCGCCCGGCGAATCTACGGTCCATCTCGCCAGGATCTCGGCCGCGCCTTCTTGTCCTCCGCCCGGCGGCGGCGCGCACGTGCCCTCTCCATCGACTTGACGATTCGCAAGCGGAGACGCTTGACCGCCGACTCCTGCTTCATCCGGATCACGCTCCCGCTACTCAACCTTGACTTCGATCGGCTTCGCGCTTGCCTTGATCGACTTATTGAGCGGAACCGTTACGCTGAGGATCCCATCCTTCAATGTGGCCGAGATCCCTTTCTCGTCCTTGATATCTGCGGGCAGCGGAAGACTACGGTGGAATCGTCCGTACCGACGTCCAATCCGGAAGTAGTCCTCTCGCCTCACCTCCTCGCGGCGCTTGGTCTCGCCGGAGATGGTGAGTCGACCTTCGTCCACCTTGATCTCCACTTCTTCCTTCGTCACACCGGGCAGTTCCATTTCGTAGATGACGTTTCCGTCCTTCTCGTAGACATCGGTCTTGCCCACGGTTGGCGAGACTTCGACACCGACATCCGAGAAGTCCCCAAAGATCTCGTCCATCAGACGAGAGAGTCCCGATTCTGCCAGGAATGGTCGACCCCAGACCGAAGGCGTGTACCTTGCCATGTCTATCCTCCCCCCCTCTTCCGTTCACCTGAACAGCATCGTGGTAGGGGGAGCGGGCGAGGGGGAACCCGCTCCCCGGGAGGTCCTTACTGGCCTTTCTTCGAGGCCGCCTTGGGGGTCTTCTTCGTGGTGCTCTTTTGCTTCTTCATCGCCATCCCTGCCACCTCCCTTCCCTTTCGAGGATGAGATGTCGCGCTATTCGATCTCCTCCATCAGCGCACGTTCCCATGCATCTGATTCATCAAAGTCGCTGCCGGCGATCTCCTCTTCCATCCGCTCGAGTCCCTGATTCGGCCAGTTGCGCTGACGAAGCCACTCGCCACATTCGGGGCAGATGCCGGTCCTGTTCTTGTCACAGACGAAGTGGATCGAAGCACCGCATGACGGGCAGCTCAGCTTGCTCGTTCGTCTTGCCGTCGCTCGCCTCATGCCTTCCTCCTTGCGCATCTTGCTACCTTGCCAGTTGCGCAGTTGACTAGTTAGGCAGTTGGCATTATACTCCCGACCATGCCCTTGTCAAGAGGTGCCGATGAAGGGAGAAACTTCTGATGTCAACGACTCATTCGATGTTCTTCAAAATGCTCTCCGCGAAGACCCGGGTGCAGATTCTTGAACTCCTTCGTAAGCACGATGACCTCACGGTGGATGATCTCGCAACGCAATTGGGCGTTGCGGTGCCGACCATCTCCCGCCACCTGCAGCTGCTGCGAATGCAGAACCTTGTAACGTTCAACCAGGACGCGCAGACCCGATACTATGAGGTGAACGACAAGGAGATTGCCAAACGCGTTGCCGCATTCCTGCGTGACCTGGAGATCACGCTTCCCAATGCATGATGCCCGCTCGAGACAGACATCCCAGGTTCAAGGCGCAAGCGCTGCCACCATCGCGTCATCAGAATCGCAGACATTCCCAGCAATGCAGTCAGACTTGCTTTGACATCACTGAGGATCGACTCATTCCACGAGCATCCCTCACACAACCCATTGCCCGTGCATCGGATTCCGTCGTGTCCGATCCGCGCGCAGATCTGTTCTGCAGACCCCGACAGACGCTCACGTCTCGCAGTTTCCGGTTTCACAATGCAAGGCCAAGATGGACCGCATTGATGAAGCCGGCTGGGGGAGGACAGAAAACCCGGCGCCTCGAAGGGGCTGTTCCCCGCGTTTCTCGGCTTCCCGTGAGATTGCTGCACCTGTTCGGCTTCATGCGGAATCAAGAGACGAGGATCTTGGGAAACCATGCGCTGCAGCGTACGTCCCGTGCTACACAGCGACCCATCTGAGGTCGCGATTACTACTTCCCATCGAGAAGCCTATCGGCAAACGCGCCGCTCCCCTGGACCAGCCGGCCGGCAAGCGCTTCATCGACGGCGAGCCAGCGGAATCGATAGACGAAGCCATGGTCCACGCCGCGCCCGGTGACCGTATGTTCGAACGCGTCGAGCGCATCGCTCACCTCGACGCGGAAGAACGTCTGCTCTTCTTCCCGCCAGATCGTTGTTCCGATCCGCTCGAAGCCGTCCATCACGCAAAGGCCCGCCTCTTCGAACAGCTCTCGCCGCGCTGCTTCCTCGAGCGTCTCCCCCGGCTCGACGCTGCCCTTCGGGACCTCGTACCCTGGCTCATCCTGGCTGTCGAAGACCATCAATCGAGGGCCATCCATGCCTTCACGCACAACGTATACGAAGACCTTCCGTTGCATACTTCAAGTCTAGCAGACAACCCGTGTCCCATCCTCATTGGGCACACACGAGCAGGAATCCGCGAGTGAATCCTTGGCAACTGTGGAAGTTCAGGCAGGCATGGCCCATGACCGTCGGCACGCGGATGCTCAACGCCATGACGGAACGTTCGTCCGTCCTGCGCATTCTCTTGTCCCAACCCTGAACTTCCGGAACTGGGACCCGCTCCGTGGCCTACGGCGCTTCGGAATGGTAGATGCCGTCGAACCCAACCAGGAAGACATCATCGGTGCCGGTCCCCCAGAGGGCATACGCATCGGTGGGATCGTGCTCGCACTGTCGCCAGGTCGTGCCATCGAAATGCAGCAACGCATGGTTGCCGAGCGTCCCGTCTCCACAGATCAAGATGTCGGAGGGGCTCGATCCCCAAACCAATCGAAGCGTAGGCAGCGGCTCCACCTCCGTCCCTGAATGCGCGGGGAATCCATCTGGACCCAGCTCGAGCCGGATCGTCGAAGGATGGTACCGTTCGTTCCCACGGCATAGACCGGGCCATCGACGAACCCCCACACATCCAGCAGGGTCTCGGTGGTCGGCGTCGGCATCTCCACCCAACGCACGCCGTCGAAGTGCATGGCCAGCCCGCCTTCTCTCACAACGTAGATATCGTCACTCCCGGTTCCCAAGATCGCGTGTTGCGGGGCCAGCGAAGGGAAGTCCTGCCCTACCCAATCGTCTCCGCCATACGCATCAGAGCACTCCCATACGGCCCGTTTTCTGTGGCGTATGTCGCGTAGTAGATCGGCTCCCAGATGTCCGTGAACTCAACGCCGCGCGGGTTCGGGATGCTCGTCCAGGAATTTCCATCGAAGTGATCGGCGGTACCGTAGGCGCCCACAGCCCAGATATCCGTGGATGAGCTCCCCCAGATCGCGTTGAAGTGGTCGGTCTCCTCAAACGGCCCTGTCACGCGCTGCCAGTGCCCTCCGTCGAAATGCACGATCACGCCGCCCCACCCACAGGCGTAGACGTTGTTCCATGATCTCCCTCAAACGTCGGTGAAGAACGCGTTCGTGGGTTCGTTCATCTTGATCCAGAGGCGATCGGTCGGATCGCCTGCAATCGGCCTCGGCAACGGGTCGCCCGGACCGGGGCTGATCCCAGGGAAACAGCCTATGAGAGGCATGATGAGACCGATGAGTACCATGGAAATTACGTAGAATACGATGGATGAGCAACCTCCTTGCACTCAAATTACATCGGCTCGTCAAGCCGAGTTGATCTGCTGCCAAATCCCCAGTCTCATCATCAACACTGCTTTCCCTTTCGCCGAACCATCGCACGGATGACTGAGCGACGGCATCGAACAGCGTGAGTTCCCTGCAACGTCACTCGAACGACCCGTCGTGCAGCAACATCCATCCGCAGAAGGACGTGGGTCCCGACATCGCGGCAGATGAACCCAGCGACCTTTCCGAACAAGCTCCCAACGGTGATTCCGCGAAGACCGCCTCGCCAAGAAGCCCGCGTTGAATGCCAGGCTGAACCTGCAAGCCGGCCACCGATCCTCCGCTCCATAGGCTACGAGTACGCGAATTCCAGGCGCGAACATGGAAGCGGCTCATGAGAGATGAATCCTTGGGCTTCACACCTTGCCACCGGACGCATGTCCACGCAATGGGATGGGGGACAGAGCATACTAGCTTGGATATTCAGCATGTAGTGGAGAGAGTATACTGACATGTTTGCCGACGAACGTTGCTGTTCGCAGGCAAATCGGGGATCTGGTGTTGCTTGCATTCTGCGGGATGGTGGCCGCGAGATCCCGCTCTTCCAAGACAACATAGGGCAAGACGCAAGGAGGGAGTGGCATGTCGAGGGGGACATCCAGTTGTCGGCAATCTGTACACTGCACGTTCTTTCTGATAGGAATCCTGAGCTTTCTGTTGTTCAGCGTGTCGGCTGCTGCCGCCACCATCACGGTATCCAACACAGCTGACTCCGGCCCCGGGTCGCTCCGTCAGGCGATTGCCGATGCAGATCCGGGAGACACGATCGACTTCTCCATCACCGGCACCATCACCTTGACCACCGGCCAACTTGACATCGCCAAGGACCTGACCATTGCCGGCCCTGGCGAAGATCAGCTAACGATCAGCGGGAACAACACCTCACGCGTCTTCTACATCACCAGCGGGACGGTGGCAATCTCCGATCTGGCCATCGGCGACGGCAAGGCGGGACAGGATGGCGGAGGGATCTATACCTACTCCGGCGCGCTGACGCTCACCGATTGCACGGTGACCGGAAATGAAGCCGGGCGCAATGGCGGCGGGGTCTTCATCCGTTGGTCGAGCACGGCGAACCTCTCGAACTGCACCTTTGCAAGCAACACGGCGAGCAGTCTGGGCGGTGGGGTTTACTGTGCTGATGGAACCACCGTAGTCGCCGCCGGCTGCACCTTCAGCGAGAACTCGGCCAGCAGGGGAGGAGGCTTCTCTTGTGATGCCCCAGACCCGGCCAATGTTACCCTCACAGACTGCACCTTCAGCGACAACGATGCATCCAACATCGGAGGAGGCATCCATCTCAAGAATGTGGGCGGCACTGCGTCCATCAAGACCTGTACGATCAGCGGCAACGAGGCAGGTTCTGGCGGCGGCATCTACAATTACAGCAGCACCGCGCCTCTCACCAACTGCACGGTGAGTGGAAATTCGGCATCAGATGGTGGTGGCATCTACACAGACAACGGAACGACGACCCTCACAAACTGTACCGTGAACGCAAACACCGCAACGAGCAGCGCAGCTGGCTTGTACAACTGGGAAGGCACGGTCACCCTGGTCAACTCCATCGTCGTCGGCGGCTCGGTGGGTACAATAACGGATGGTGGCCACAACATTCAGGGTACGAACCCCAATCTGGGCCCGCTCCAGGACAATGGTGGACCGACGTTCACGCACGCTCTGCTCGACGGAAGCGCGGCCATCGATGCGATCCCCGAGGCAGGCGATGCCTACAACGGCGCCCCGGCAACCGATCAACGGGGCGAGAGCCGCCCTTCCCCAGCAGGCGGAAACTGCGATATCGGAGCGTACGAGCTCCAGGCCGCGGCGCCCGCGCCCGTTGTCACGCCACCCCCAACCGGATTCAGCGGCTCAACCGGCTGCGGAGTGAACCGTGCTCCCGTACCCGATGCAGGCCCCGATCAGACCGTCTGTGTCGGCGAGTCCGTGTTCTTGGACGGCTCAGGATCGTACGATCCCGATGAAGGGATCCCGGCCAACGTGATCATGGGGAAGATCGCCCCACGATATGCCCATCAACGACCTGAAGATCTCGAGTATCGCTGGGAGGTTGCCGTTCTGTACTACTCGGCCGATGAGCCGGTGCTGGCCATGCCGAAGAACGCTGACGTGCAAGCGACGGCACAGGCCTTCGATACGAAGATCGGATCGTTCATCCCGAACGTCCCGGGCATCTACCAGTTCGATCTCTTCGTAACCGACGACCAGGGGGATACGGTATCCGATCGTGTTGCGGTGACCTGCCTGCCGTGCGATCCCTCGAACGACCCGGATGTGGCAAGCGGTTTCGCGTTCGAGGGTTTCCTCGTGTCCCCGAACCCATTCGACGATCAGATGCGGTTTGGGTTCATCGGGGAGGGCGTCGCGCAATGGATGCGCGTAATCGTCCTCGATCTTCGCGGACGGCAGGTGTGGGAAGGGTATGCTGAAGGGACAAACGAGCTCAGTTGGGAAGGGACCACAACAGATGGATCTCCTCTCCCCTCCGGCCCCTACTTCTACACGCTCATCCTGATGGCGGAGGACGGGACACATTCTCAGACTGGCACGGTCTTCGTGAACCACTAGCTCTGTCTGCGGTTCATGGCCGCATCTGCTCAACGCAGATGACAGATCCACACTGCAAATTGCGCGTGGCTGCCATGTCGTGGCAGCCAACGCGCACAGGGCCTCCGCCATCACGCTCACCTCACCCATTCTTGCGATGGACGTCTATGCGGAAATCGAAGCGATGAGAACGCCCGCGAACGTCAGTGCGACACCAATCGCCGAGCGAGCTGATGGGCGTTCGCGCAGGATCAGCACACTGAACAGGAACGCAAACAGCGTCATCGATCCGTGAACCGGCACCAACAGACTTGCCGGAGCCAGTGCAAGCGCGGAGAGCCACAAGCACCAGCCGAGGAACAAGCTCACGAAGGCTGTGACAAGGGCGATGCCGAACCCACGCCAGGAGAAACGAAGCGGTCGCTTCGTACTCCGGCAGACCATGGCGAAGACCCCCCAGCAGATCCCCGCCGTGCTAACGAGGATCAATTGGTACGTCAGCGGTGTCATCCCGTGCGTTAGGCAGTACTTGGTGGGGATGGTGTCTGCAATGCCCCAGATGATCCCGGCTGAGAGAGATAGCACGGTACCCCAGACGGTGTGATCGGATCGCGACATTCCTCGACGGCGTTGATCAACCAAGAAGACGGCCCCGGAGACAACCAGTGCTGCGGCGACGAAGACGGCCCAGCGGGGCTGTTCGCCGAGGATCAGTACGGCGGCAACGACCCCCCAAAACGGAGCGGTTAAGGAGAGTGCGGTGACCTTGTGCGCGGGGTTCTTCCGTAAGGCCGTCCGGAACAGGAGCGCGGCAAGAAAGGAGTCAAGGAACCCTCCGACGAATGCAATCGCAACCAGATGCAATGCAGGATTCTCGAAGCCGCCTGTCAGGAATCCGTACGGAACGACGAAGAGCAGGCCAAGGAATGGGCGTATCGCGGAGTAGGTAACGATACCCATCCAGCGAAGGCCGAGCTTCTCCAGGACCATCGCAAGCGCCCAACACACAGAGGCTGCCAGTGCAAGAAGGATGCCCGCCACGTTCATGTTGGATACATCTTCCGATGCAATGCCCCATTTCTCCAGGCAGGCCGGACGCCGGGCAACGCGCTGTGCGCAATGCCCCCTCGAAGCAGGTGGGGTTGCCCCCTACGAACCCAGACATCCATCCGGATCCGCCCGGAAACCGTATCGTGAGATGCCGATGCGTAGCAGGCCATCCTTCTGCCGGCTACGCGGTCACCTCGTCCGCTATCCGTTCGACCTTGAAGATGACGGGACGAAGCCCATCGTTGCAGCACGTGATGGTGTAGCCGGGGTCTTCGATCCACGGAGCCGACGCGCCATACATCACCCTCGAAACTTCGTGTGGAATGTTCGGCCAAGCACGCTCGCAGAAGCCCTCCGGTTTGGACGGCCATCGCTCTGAGATGAAGGCTTGTCCCTCCTCGAAGATAAGACAGGCACCAAAGCTCTTCTTCAATGCTTCGTGCCGGATGTAATCATCCACGGGATCCTGATGGAGCATCGTCTTCAGGACCGTGATCCGCACCTTGGGCATGACGGCTCCCCAAAGCTTGCATGCGCCAGCGCATCCTCGGCAGCGAAGCGCCTCCTGGGCAATCCGGAACGCTCCGCATGCTTAGTCTGTCTGTGAAAGCCCTGTCGACAGTGCTTCCCAGCAGGGCGTGCACAACGTCTGATTCCCGACGACGTGAACGCGTGTCGACATCACCCGCTCTCCACACGCATCGCACTGGACCGTACGATGAATCGGCGCGCGCAGGTTCTTCCATCCTTGTTTTTCGAACGGCAATGACTTCTTCCTGTGGCACATCAAGAATCCAACGGATATACGCCGCGCGGTCCCTGAAGGCTTCTTCGGGAACTTGCACATCCTTCCAGACCACGCGGACACCCACACCGCTTGTGCGCGAGTAGAGCGTATAGACCGACTTGCCGTAATCGCGAAAGATCAGGTTCCCCTTGCCGAAGGTGCATCCCGAAAGGACCTGCAGCGCATCCACGCCGCACGCGTCGTTCTCAACGACGGCAACGATCTCCTCATCCGGCGCTCTCGTCTCCGCCAAAGCGTCGAGTCCCGCACAAGCCATGCGGTATCCCATCGCCAAGCCGGGGCACACGTGCCCGTGGAACGAAACCGCGTCTTCGAAAGCCAAGTGCCCGCTCATGCTTGAGCAGCAGTGTACCCCTTTGACGGGAATCTGACAGCCCCGTAGACAACGCAAACCTGGCTCACCAAGCGCCCTCTTGTGCCTTGGGTTCCAGTTTGTACTCCCCTTGTCTCTTCAGCTTGCTACCCATAGGAGGCGATTCCCCGGCTGCAGATCCATCAGCATGTTCCCGCCGCCCCAGTGCAACGAGCCCTACGCCTTCTTGTGGCAGAACCACCAGTCGAAGCATTCGTGTTCTGCGAGACGCTTCTTGGCCGCTTCGACATCGGTCGCCGGAGGCACAATCACGTGATCATCAATCAGTTCATTTTCCGGCCAGCCAGCGGGAATCGCCACACCCTTCTCATCGGACAGCTTGAGCCCCTTCACCATCCGAACGATCTCATCCATGTTGCGGCCGAGTTCCTGCGGATAGTACAGCACGGCGCGGAGGGTACCCTTCGGGTCCACAATGAAGACAGCCCGAACCGTATTGGTGCCTTTCCCTGGATGAACGAGTCCCAACTGATTCGCTATGCCTTCCGTGCCTGCGATAATCGGATACTCAATCTCGACGTTCAGTTTCTCTTTGATCCATTCAACCCACTTGATGTGGGAGAACACCTGATCGATGCTCATCCCGATCAGCCTGCAATCCAATGCCTTGAACTGCTCATACCGCTTCTGAAACGCGACGAACTCCGTCGTGCACACGGGGGTGAAGTCAGCAGGGTGACTGAAGAGAACGAACCAATGCCCCCTATACTCGCCCGGAAGCGAGACCTTTCCGTGCGTTGTCTGAACACTCATCTCCGGAAATGAATCGCCGAGCAACGGGAATTTCCCCTCCATGGGTTACCTCCTTGATGTATCCCCTTATTCACTAGAACTCACTATACAGCCGTAGCATCCTGCAAATCAACCGCCGTGGGTCTCCTGAGCGATAATCCCTGACGCTGTCGAGAAACTCGAAGCACCCACCAGAGAGCGCGACCCACGCCGCGTTCACAAGCTCGAACCCACATTCTCTCGCATTGCTACCCAGCAATGGCTCCTTGGCTGAGATCGCACAATGACTAGTGTGCCTTCCAGATCTCCCAAAGCTCCGCGGTCTCCAACGGCTTGACCTTGTTCTTGATCGCGACGATCTTCCCGCTCTCGTCGATCGCAGCGTGCGAGCGGATGATCCCCTCGTACTTCTTCCCGTACATCGATTTCTCGCCCCACGCGCCGTACGCCTCGGCCGTACGGTGGTCCGGGTCGCTGAGCAACAGGAACTCGAGTCCGTACTTCAAACGGAACTTCGCAAGTTTCTCCGGCGAATCCGGGGAGATCCCAACCACGGTTACTCCCGCATCCTCGATCTGGGGGCCGAGATCCTGTATTGCGCACGCCTGTTTGGTACATCCGGGGGTATCCGCCTTCGGGTAGAAGTAAACGATGACCCGCTTCCCGCGAAGGTCTTCGAGCCGTACAACATCCCCTGTGTCCGCGGTAAGCTCAAACGCGGGCGCCGTATCACCTGCCTGCAACATCTCACCCACCTCCCTGGGTTCTTTTCCCGTTTGCATGCAACCGCCGAAGCTCTTTCATCACCCGATCCGCAGCAAGCTTCCCTGTGAGAATAGCTATCGGGAGCCCGGACGGGCTATACGCCCACTGCCCGGCCTGGTAGATGTCGGGAAACGCAGTACGAACCGACCGCGCAACCTCCTGCATGCGGTGTACCGCCGGCATGATCGGGTTTGTGAACGCCCAACCGGTGATGGCTCCCTCTGAGCTCCCGACTGCCCGCGCGATCGACAGAGGGGTCGAGGAGAATCGGTCCTCCACAGCATCCTTGAAGCCTTTGTATACCGTGGAATCGAGGCTCTCGATCATGCAATCCTCGGTGTGCGTCTTGAGTTCCTCATACCAGCCGTGCTCGCGGGCTGCTTGGCAGAGTGCGAAGTCGAACAGGACACTGATGATCAGTCCCGTCTTGCCGGCGGGAGCCAGTGCCGGGTCCTTCAGGACCGGAATGGAGATCTCGAGCGTGGTGGAACCGATGTAGCGCCGAATCCACTCTCTCGCCCTCTCCCGAAACGCCGCAAGCCTGCCGGCCCCTGCATCCGCAAGAATCGACGCCAGCTCCGTGTAGAGGGCCTGTCCGACACCCCGCTTCGACGGTGTGTAGAAGAAGTGGCCGTTGGATTTCGCTGCGAACCATTCCGGTTCGATGTTTGCGGCCACATAGAGCGTGAAGACACTGTCTCCGCCGCAGCAACCTTCAACCAGCGCCGCTCGCTCGCGGGCGTCTCTTCGAGCCACCTCGCCCGGCAATGCGTTGATGTTCGTGGTCCGGTACAGCGCCTTCAGGTCAGCAGCCCACACGAGCTTCCGGTAGGTGTAGCTCGTTCCACGCTCGTCCGTCACGGTATGCGCCACAGGGTCCACCGCCACGATTCGGGTGCTTCCTCGTATCTCGACACCCCGCGCCGTGCAGTACGCCTCCATGGCTCGCGGGAGCGCACCCGTACCGCCGATGGGGTAGACGTAGTCTAAGTACAGACTGAAGTAGCTCAAAGCGAAGAAGGATGGCGTCTTCCGAAAGAAGTGCTGACTGATGATGTCGATGAGCGGACGCGATCGGGTCAGGGTTTCCAGATACTCATCCACGGGCATCGACATTCGGTTGATCTTGCGGATGGTCAGTAGAAACTTCCCGAGCCACGGAAGCAGTTTCTTGAAGACGTAGGATCGATCGCGCCGCAGATCCTTGAATGCCGGGTTCTCGATGCCATACAGCACATCCATGTGCTTCATCACGCGCTGTATGGCATCAAGAATCCGAGCGATGTCGTGATGGCTCTCCGGATAGAAGTGGTCGAGCAAGGCCTGGTAGTTGGTCAGGTCCGCGGGCGACTCCACCGGGATCACGCGATCCTCTATCCCAAGGGATACAGGGCTCTTCACGAACGGTAGCGAGATGCCCAGGCTCTCCAGCATCGGGAAGATGATCCCTGAGTCCTCGAGTGCCCGGATGCCGCCATCCCAGGTGAAGCCGTCTCGCTCGAAGGAGTTGACTAGCCCCCCCAAGGCTGGTTGTTTCTCGCACAGAAGAACGTGATAACCGGCCCGAGCCGAAAACGCGCCCGCAGTCAACCCTGCCATGCCGCCCCCCACAACGATCAGGTCATAGGAAGAACGTTCCTTCTTCCTCGCAGACTCATGATCCTGCACGGTCGAGCGATCGCTGATGCTCATGCCAGCCCCGCCAACCGGAGACTCTTCTCCCACACGATCTCTCCAACCTCTCTGTCCAGTGCGTGCGGCGCTGGTTTCTCTGGATGGGTGAGATTGAAGTACTGCCCACTCACCGTCTCGAGCTCCGGCGCCGTCGCGAGATAATGCACTGCCTGTCCGGCAACCGCAGGATCGCTCAACGTCCTGGCAAGGATCTTGTCCTTGTACCAGCGATAGAGGGGCCCGTTGTTGCTTCCGATGTTGCTCCTCACCGCACCCGGATGCATCGCATTGATCGTCACGCCGGTTGCATCGAGGATCTCGGCGAGCGTCCAAACCGTGAGCAGCTGCGCCGTCTTGGAAGCCCCGTATCCGCGAAGCCCCGTGTAGTGGCGTCTGTCCCAGCCCAAGTCATTTACATCGAGTCCGCCGAAGCGGTGTCCCTGGGAGTTCACCTGGATGATGCGGGCCGGCGCACTCCGTTTCATCGTGTCCAGAAGCTTCCACGTGAGGGCGAAGGAGGCCAGGTGGTTCACGCAGAAGACTGTCTCCAGCCCCTCAGCCGTCCGGGTGAGCGTCGTGGAGTGCATGCCGACGTTGTTCACCAAGAGATCGATCCTATCGTATGCGGCGACCAGTTGGTCTGCGGTCTTGCGGACCTGTGAAAGGTTCGCGAAGTCCGCAAGAAGGTACGTGCACTCGGCTCCGAAACGGTCGCGAAGCACCGCGCAAGCGGATTCGGACTTCTGTTCGCTCCGATTGATCATGACAATGTGCGCGCCGTACGCGCCGAGTCTCTTGACCGTTTCCCATCCAACGCCGGAGGTGCACCCGGTGACGACACAAAGCTTCCCATCCATCCGGACTTCGCTATGGCGCTGCATCGCGCGGCTGTTCGCGCGCATTTGCCGCATGTCCGCCCAGCGATACTCCTTCAAGTATCTGAACACGCGCGCCTCCTAGCCGAATTTGCGCCGCATGAAGCGGCGGTACGGTCTCGCGAACCACGGGATGTTGTCGAAGATGTCGCCCCAGAGGTCGTAGTAGTCACGCTGACTGCGAATCTTCCCTTGGTCATCCAGCTCCAGCTTGGTGGTCCCATACAGCGTGGCGCTGGGAAACCGCTTGAACATCATCGTCATCTCCCATTGGATGAAGATGCAATCGGCTCTCTTGACGACGCTCGGGAGGTACATCTTCAGCTGCTTGCATCGATCCGTGAGGCGTTCGCACATCGCCTTGAAGTCCTCAAGCCCGTGGATTTCCTGAATGCTGTCCTTGAATACCACATCGTCGCTGTAGTAGGGAAAGATGTGCGACCAATCGGGTTTGCCTTCACGATTGTAGGTCCTGGACCACAGTTCCCGCACCTCCTCTTCAGTCAGTCTGGATAGTGCGTATTGCCCTTCCATGATCGATCCGCCCCCTCATCGTTCCGTTCTCCGTTGCGTCGGCTATCGCACCACGATGTCGGTCCGGGTTCAATAGCCAGTATACCTTCAAGATGCCCTGTTCTTTGCATCATCGACTGCACAAGGCGCATGGGCCGGTCGCCGGAGCGTCGGCCATGCCAATCGCCTTCAAGATCACCGACAATTCGGCTAGACTGACGTGCAAGCTGTCTTGGATGGAGAAGGCGGAAGCGACCGAACCGCAAAAACAAGGAGAACGGATGAGAGGCTTGGCTGTACTCCTCTTGCTACTCATGTTGGTGGGATGCACCGCGCCCATTGTCGTACCGACGGCAACTCCCGAATTGGAGATCCTCGAAGAAGACCAAGGCTGGGTGCAGGTCAGGGTGACCGGGATACCGTCCGCCGGGTACCAAATCCTGTGGGGCGACGTCGAGACCTCGTACGGGATAACAGACGTCGTGGAATGGGACGAGCTGTATACACACTTCTACCAAGCCGTCGAAGGCGAACGATCCGGCGGGCAGATCCCGACGCAATACGAGATCTCGCTTACGGATCCAGAAGGACACGTCGTTGCACAGGAGTCGGTTCTGGTTGCGGTGGTGGTCTGCCATCTCGAACTCGTCAGTATCAGCGGCCGACAGGTCACCGTGGCGTATTGGGGGCGATTCGGGATCGAGTACTCCATCTCTTGGGGCGATCAGTTCGCCGACCATGTCGCCGTGAGCACCCAGAGAGCCGGAGGGACTGCAACGCACACGTACGCAGCACCGGGCACCTACTCGCTGGGCATGGAAGAGATCTGGGCGCCGCGGCAGATCTTCTTCACGATCGATCTAGAGTGAGGCGGCCGCAATCGGACGTCCCGGTTCTACCACCCTATGGAAACCGACCCGCCCCCAAGACAGCCATTCGGACCTTGGACTCCAGGCCGTTCTTGCCGATAGCACGTCCGATGCTTTTTCGCTGTGGGCTTCCCGGCTCGGCCAAAGGGCAGGAGTCCAGGCATCGTCAATCTTGGATACGAGACATACTGGCGACGATCCGCGACTCGATCCGAGTGTGCATCGAACCTGCCGCCCTGGTTCGTTACCAGAGAATGGTGAACTCCCGGCGTGACCCTCCTGTGCGAGGGCGATGTCTTCCGGTTCTGCCCGGCTTCGTACCGTGAGAGCTTCACCCGCTTCGCCAGAGAGGCGTCCGAGGCGATGGAGATGACTCGCCGGGCCGACTCGTTGCTGCCCAGGGCCCTACGCGAGGAGCCGCCACGCGATGATTTGCTCTACTGCACGTTGCTTCCGTGGTTCTCCTTCTCCGGCATGTTTCATCCGGTGGGGCCCGATCCGATGGACTCTGTGCCGCGGATTGCATGGGGGCGCTTCGAACAGCACGAGGAGCGGCTTGACCTGCCGCTGAACGTTCAAGCTCACCATGCGGTGATCGACGGGATTCACGTCGGCAGATTCTTCCGGAAGGTCGAGGAACTCATCGTGAACGCGGACGCCGTCATCCCAGCGGGCTAGAAGATGACTCCTCACATCAATAGGGTCTACCATTGGCTTCTCGTCGAACGGGCTTTGGCGACTCCCCTCTCGGAGAGTCGCCACCCGGTTTCCACAGTTGACATGAGAATCGACATCAGTAGGGCAAGCAGAAGGCTGAGTAGCGATTGGCCACTCATCATGCCAGCCCCACATGTCCTAAGAGGCCTGCATCGGGTCCCGCCGTTCCCCTTCTATTTGGCGCAGCTAGTCCGTCGGCTCATTTCCTCTCGTATCTGGACTTCTCGCTTCTTATCTGCTAGACTATGCCATCACGCAGGTCATGGAGGAATGACATGGCACGAAGGACAGCGGTTCTTCTAGTGGCTTTCCTGATCGCTCTGCTGGCACTTCCCACGCTCGCCTACGCTCTGACCGTGTACGACATTGTTGCAGGCCCCGATCCTCTGGTTACATACACATACTTCACGGCCACGACATCCCCCAGCGACTACGCCCTCGACATCATCGAGATCAACGTGTACAACCTGCAATCACAGCTAGTGGCTACGATTTCCGATGAAGACGTCTACCGCGTCTATTGGACCGGCGGGAATCTCGCAAACCGCGTGTACTACTACTACGCATGGTTCTACAACTACGATGCTGAAGAGATTGACACGGGAACATTCGGACCGTACCAGTTGGTCATCTGCAAGTAGGTCTCTCGCGAATCGGTAGTATCCGAATCGAGCAGTCCTACACCTCCAACAAGAAACGAGGGGATCATGCATTCATCCCTGCACACGCACGGTGAACAGTGGGAGAGGGCGCCCTCCTGGCATGCCCGTTCATCACCGCATTCGCGGTAGACCCGGCTTGCAAGGCAGACCTGATGGCGGCGCAGTGCGGCCACAACGTCGGGGGTGGACGCGATCATGAGACAACCCCCATAGGTTCTTCACGTCATCACTTGTTTCCTAAGGAGTGAACCATGAAACGATTTCCTGTTGTGCTTATCCTGCTGGTCGCGCTATTGGGGCACCTCTCAGGGTGTGTCCTCAACGCTCCCCTTGACGCTCGTCTGGCCATTCTTGAAGATCCCGATGGAGATCCCATGACCCGCCTATTCAGCGGAGCCGGTTCGACGTATTTCGGCGAGCCCCTGTACCCAACCATGAGCTACACCTTCAAGTGGTATTTCGGAGATGGACATACTCGGTCCGTTCCAGGAAACGCTCTTACATCCTACACGTACTTGGAGGCAGGGACCTATACGGTGGAGCTGTTGCTCAGTGGCCCTGATGGCGAGACTGCACGGGCAACGCAACAAGTAACCATAGCAGGGTAACTGGACGTGGAGATCAACGCTTCACTCCGATGCCCTGAGAAGGTGGGCTACTGCCTTGAGACGGGTTGCCTAGGCGCCCTTGAGGGATTGGCATTCTGTGAAGCCCGCCATGCGGACGAAGACGGCGTGGGCCGCGTCGCGATCTTGGTATTGCCCCTGATCTACCCTCTTCGGAATGACGCGGATCGCCAATGCGTCGAGGCATGTCCGAGCTCCCTGATCCCGCTGAAAGCGAAGATTCTCTTGGAATCGTCCATTGCCCCAATCTCGCAGGATGAGCCATTGCGCCCGCAGCAACACAGGGTCTACCAGTAGCTGTGGGCCAGATCTCCTGCGACGCCCGTTCCAGCTGTTGGCAAGGGTGGTTCGCACGATACATTGGATTGTGGTGCCATGCTTCCCATCTTGACGGTTGACTGGCTGCAGCGGCCTGGCGATGTCCTTCGAGGGCCGTGCAGGCAAAGCGGATGGCACCAATGCGGATCCCGTTGTTGCACCTGGTGATTCGCGCCTCAGTGCGCCAAACGGAGGAGATGCTTGATGAATACTCACGAGCGCCCCATCTACATCAGCGATGGCATTCGGCATCCCGCACAGGAACAGGTGGACGGTGGTTTCGTCACGCTGTTCGGCGAATCGTATTACCGCATCACGAACTACGATCGGATGCCGCCGTTCTTCATGAACCTCGTGAGCAGCTCGGACCATTGGATCTTCATCTCGAGCACCGGCGGCCTCGCCGCGGGCCGCCGCAACGCGAACTCAGCCCTGTTTCCGTACTACACCGATGACCGGATCGCAGAGAACGCCGGGAACACTGGGCACATCGTATACGACGGACGACTGTCCCAGCGACTCGGTCTTTCGATGCGTCGGGCATGCAGCCCGGCGTCCGCTACCGGAGGATGGTGAACTCCCGGCGCAAGATTGCCTGGATCCACGTTCGAAACAGCGGGGCTCGCACGGTGTGTAGACCTGTCTCCGGATCGGTCGGTTCGGCCGGAAGCGGGTAGCTCGCCTCAACGACCGCGATTGCCACGCCTTCCTGTGACCATTCACCCTCCCGGATGCTCACCGTCGCACCGAACCGATCGGATAGCAACTCGCCGGGTTGATCTGGGAGGCTGAACGCCTTCACCCGCTTTAGCAACACACGAGCCGCAGTCTGCGCGGTCGGTACATCCGCGCAGGCGAGTCCGATCAGATGGACCTGATCGTCACCTTCTTGCCGGTCCGCAAGCACGGCCGCGGAGTAGTCCGGAAGGGGCTCGCCATCGACCGACTGCCCTTCGACTGCATCCATCGGATTGCCCCCGAACCTCAGGGCAATCCCAGAGAAGAACAACGCCTGAATCAGTAGTCCTTCGTTCTCGGAGATCGCACCGGTCAGCGCACGGTAGCGCGGGTCATCGCCTAGAGACGGATGAATCCCCTGTGCAGCGCGAACGATCATCTCAATCCCTTGCCAAGTGCGCGTGTTGGCCAATGTGTTGGGAAGCAAGGCAACCCGAGCCGAGGCACCGATATGACCCCCGAATGGATCGGCAAGATCACGTGCTTCAAGCGAGATCGCCAGGTCATCGAAGCGGTGCCAGACGGAACTCCCCTCGACCTCGGCAACCTCGAAGCCACGGGCTTGCAGGGCAACACCGATTGTCCCGGCGTCGAATCCGCCACCCAACAGCAGCCCGATCTGCGGAGGATCGCCGAACTCGAGACTGCGATCGACATCCAGCAGCCACTCGAATCCGACGGCATCCTTCATCTTCCCCGCATTGGAGAAGACGTAATTCAAGGCCTGTGGACCGGTGACGATGCGGCTCATGATCGCGCCGATGGACACGCTGTTCATCAGGAGATCCACACTGCCGAGCGCCCGAAGGAGCGAAAGCCCTTCCGACGCAAACAACGCTTCGAAGTCCGCAAAGCGGACCGTCGCCCATCCGCTCTCAATGGCGGCAGCCTCCGCCGGCACTTGGCTCAACATGGCCTGCAGCTGCGAAACCGTGGGATCGCCCTGCACGCAAGCTCCGGCATACGAGCAGACGGCAACGAGTGTTCCGATGACGAGGCCGTAACCGAGCGTCTTCACACGAACCTCCTTTCCGCCACCGCCAGACTACACACAGCCCCTGCCCGCGCCAAACATCGCGATTCCGCCCGGACAGCAGCCAATCGCACCCGCATTGCCCCAAGGCACCATTGCCGCTAGTCTGATCTCGAATCCTCACGCGTCGAGCAGTCGCTGCTTGGAGGTGACGACAATGGCAGCAAGCCCCAAGACGATTGATCTTTCCGGCTGGCCGCGACGCGAACACTATGCGTTCTTCAAGCGATATCCTATTCCGTTCTTCAGCATCACATCGTCCGTCGATGTCGCCCCCTTGCGGAAGAGGCTCAAGACGCAGGATGCTTCGTTCACCATCGGCATGCTCTACGTGCTGACGCGCGCAGCCAACTGTGTACCGGAATTCCGGCAACGGATTCGCCAAGCCGCACCAATCGAGCACGAGACGGTTCATCCCGGCGTAACCCTCCTGTGCAAGGGCGATATCTTTCGGTTCTGCTTCATCTCGTACCGCGAGAGCTTCACCCGCTTCGCCAGAGAGGCGTCCGAGGCGATGGAGGTGACTCGCCGGGCCGACTCATTGCTGCCCACGGCCCTGAGAGAGGAACCGCCACGCGATGACTTGCTCTACTGCACGTCCCTTCCGTGGTTCTCCTTCTCCGGCATGTTTCATCCGGTGGGGCCCGATCCGATGGACTCTGTGCCGCGAATCGCATGGGGGCGCTTCGAGCAGCACGAGGAGCGGCTTGACCTGCCATTGAACGTTCAAGCACATCATGCCGTGATCGATGGGATTCACATCGGGAAGTTCCTCCGGAAGGTCGAGGAACTCATTGGGAACGCCGATGCCATCATTGCAGCGGACTAGAAGAATCGTCAGAGTGCCAAGCGCGTGCTTCTGCTAAACTGGCTTCGTCGTCTGTAGACGATCGAAAGGAGATGCTCTGTTGAAATCCTGTACTGTGGGCATGATCTTGGGTGTCTTGCTCTTCGGAGGCTGGACCCTCTCTGCGACAGAACCCATGCAGGTCCTCTTTATCGTTCCCACCAAGTGGGTGGTCGCCAGGCAGTTCTTCCCAATAGTCGACCTCCTCGAGGAAAACGAGGTTCACGTTGACATCGTCAGCAGCGTGCCACACGAGCATCTGTTCTGGGAGGACTTCGAAGCCGGGGTGAGGGACGTATCATCGAACACTGTCTGCAAGTACCAGATGACCGTTACCCTAGCCTACGACGACGTCGATGTCGACAGCTACGCTGCCGTCCTCGTCCCCGGCGGCCACTCCCAACAAGCCATCATCGCCAGCGAAAAGGCCCGCAACCTTCTCGTCGCCGCAGCAGACGCAGGCAAGATCATCGGCGGCGTCGGACAGGGGGTACCGGTGCTGCTTGACTTCGACTTCGTCGTGGGTCGAGAGGTCACGCTCGCCCCCGGAGAGGAATCTGACGTATGGACGCCAAGCCTGTAACGGAACGTTGAGGAAGCCGGGGCAATCTACTCGTGGGAGTGCGTTGTGGTCTCTGCCGGAGTGCCCGGAGAGCCAGTGCTCATCACAGCCACATCACATTGCGTGTACGGTTTCGCAAGAGCGGTGTTGGCAACACTGAGCATCGACTCGAGCCAAGAGCAGGATGAAAACTGAGCTCTGCGATGGAGAGCTCCGATGAACGCCATCAATGCATTGGATCTCCTTGCATCGTTTTTCACCTGCGTTGCCGATACCTCCGTCGAGCTTCACGAACCCCGTACTACTGGCGGACGGCGTTGACCGAAGGGCTTGAACTGCGAACTGCTCGTCCGCGATCACCTTCGGCGCGTCTGTCTTACACACTTCGAGCCCAGAAACGCATCGGCCGCAACGCCAATCTGCCCCAAGGCTTGCCGCAGGCAGGATCACGCCTGCCGGGCACTGCCTCCATCCGATTGAATGGCGAGCAGGCAAAGCGTAACCTGCTTCCTGCAACCCGACTGCAGGCCGGCAACCGAGTGCGGTTGGTCATGGCCGGCGCATGACATCAGGCTGCGACTGAGGGAGGGCGAACATGCCGACGGTTGAAGTCATCGACGTGGTCAAAGCCTACGAAGGGAAGCTCGCGGTCGACGGATTGTCCTTTGCCGTGGAGAACGGCGAGATCTTCGGGCTCATCGGCCCCAATGGCGCCGGCAAGACGACGACGATCCGGATGCTGATGGATATCATTGCGCCCGATGCTGGGCGGGTCGCGATCTTCGGGGAAACCCCGAGTCAAGCGACCAAGGGACGACTCGGCTATCTGCCCGAGGAGCGAGGGCTGTACAAGAAGCTAACGGTCATCGAGACGATCACGTACCTCGCGTCCCTCAAGGGCATGGATCCCGGAACCATCGAATCGAAGGCCGACGCGCTGCTCGAGCAGACGGGTATGCTGGCAAACAAGAAGAAACGGATCGAGGAACTGAGCAAAGGGATGTCCCAGATCATCCAGCTCATCGTCACCATCGTGCACGATCCGGAACTGGTCATCCTGGATGAACCGTTTACCGGTCTTGACCCGGTGAACACCGAGCGCGTCAAACAGCTACTCCTCGAGCTTCGCGATCAAGGCAAGGCAGTCATCCTCAGCACCCATCAAATGAACCAAGTTGAGGCCGTGTGTGACCGCATCCTCATGATGAACGATGGGCGATCGGTGCTGTACGGGACCCTCGACGGGATCCGGGCGGAGCACCGCGGACACGCCGTGCTGGTCGCATCGCCCGCCGAGGTGCCCGATCTCTCCGGTATCGCAGCGCGCCGCACGCACCGGGATCACGTCGAACTGATTCTGGAAGCGACAGCGACTCCCCAGCAAACGCTGGAAGCACTGGTCAAGACGGGGATCCCGATCGAGCGCTTCGAGGTCTCGACACCGTCGTTGCACGAGATCTTCCTTCAGACCGTCGGAGGTGAGACGGATGCCGAATAGGACGACACTCATCATCCGGCACGAGTTCCTACACACCATCAAGAAGAAGGGGTTCATCATCCTCACCCTGGCGGTTCCGCTGCTGGCCTTGCTGGGCATCGGCATCGTCAAGCTGACCTCGAACGTGGCCGTACCCTCGGCTGAGGTAACGCGCATCGGATACGTCGATCTTATCAGTGACTTCGCCCCGCTGTACGAACAAGCGGCAATCCAATTGATACGCATGGACTCGGAAGATACGGCAACCGAAGCCCTCGCAGACGGGAACATCGACGAGTACTTCGTGATCCCCGCCGACTACGTCGCCACCGGCACAGTATTCCGCTACACGTTGGAGAAGGAACTTGCACCTCCCCCGGCCGTCTCCGCTGCAATCGAAGGATTCGTGGACAGCAACCTGCTCGCGAGCGAAGTCCCTCCGGAGTTGATCGGGCGGGTCCTTACACCGGTCAATGTCGTCACGACCACGCTCACGACGGAAGGTGCCGTGGCGGAGGATCAGGGCGGCTTCGGAAACTTCATCATCCCCGCCCTGTTTGGCGCCCTGATGGCGATCGCCCTCAACGTATCCGCCAACTACGTGCTACAGAGTTTGGGCGAAGAGAAGGAGAACCGGCTAATGGAGATCCTCCTCTCAACCCTCTCGCCGCGCCAGCTGCTGACGGGCAAGCTGTTGGGACGCGGCGCGGCCGGTCTGTTCCAGGTTCTCATCTGGGTGATCTCTATCCCGCTACTCCTCCGGCTGGCGTCTGCAACCCTCGGAGGCTTCTTGGCCGGAATTCAGTTGCCCATCGGGCTGCTGGTGCTGGGAGTCGTCTATTTCGTCCTCGGCTACCTCCTGTTTGCCGTCGTATCCCTGGCGATCGCGGCCATCTGCTCAACGGTGCGGGAAGCGCAAGGCATCGCGCCGCTGTTCACCTTGGCGGCGGTGGCTCCGTTCTGGTTCATCTCGCTACTCATGTTCTTCCCGGATAGTCCAATCTGGGTGGTATTCAGCATCGTGCCGTTCAGCGCACCGGTGTTGATGATGCTCCGGTTGGGCATCACCGGCGTACCCACATGGCAGCTGGCGACGAGCATGGTCGTACTCGTCGCCTCGGTCCTCGGGGGGCTCTGGATGGCGTCCAAGTTGCTGCGCATCTACCTCTTGATGTACGGCAAGCGGCCTCGTCTGCGCGCAATCGTCCGTGCGCTGCGTGTTGAATAGGCATATGTTCACCATGGGCTCCGCCCTGACAACGAAGCTGCCATGATTGGAACGGCAGTCGGTTGAGAACCCGCCTGAAAGCGAATCTGCACTGCCGTCAGGCACAAATCCTCTTCGTGAGTTTTCCGACCGCGGCCGTTCACCGTGCTGTTCTACCAACAGGCCAGATACCACTGGCATGCAAAGACCATCGCCGATCGCAAGATCCGCCAGCAGAAGAACCGCACCAGGCAAGCGTTGTTTGCACCGAGGGCACCGGCCTCCGCGGCTGAAGCACGCTATCGCCCTCTTGCCCAGGCCCCGGCAACGCGCTGACAGCCGCGCCGACAGAAAAACTGGAAACGCGGTCTTCTGATCCCTGCTCCTGGGTGAAACCTGCAGGACTACTTGTTGTACACTGGGCTTAGCGACGATTCTCCGTGGAGGGCATCTAAACCGCATTCCTCGGAGATGTGTTTGGGTTGACAGGTCCGCCCGAAGACCAACTCGATCATCGGCGGCCCCGAACGTAACGGATCTCGTTTTGGATAGGAGATCACAGAAAGCACGGCATGACCGGTTGCCGCAGCGAGAGAACCCACATCGCGAACCTCCAGCAAGCAGCCGGGCCGTTTTGCAGAGGGGGACTTGATGCCAACACGGAAAACGACGAGGGTCTGCGGAAGCAAGTGGCACAGGAAGTCCGCTCCGTTGCCGCGGAATCCATTCTCCAATCAACGACACATTTGCTCGCCACAGAGCATCCGGACATCTCTCCGGCTCCAGGCTCTTCTCCTTCTTCTCCTGTGGATGGGAACAACTGCGGTGATGGGTGCCCCGGAGTACCCGAACTGCAATTGGAACTGCTCGGCCAAAGACGTCACCGTGGTGGAAGCGTTCGTGAATGCGCCGGATACGTGTACGCCGGGGCAGCCTCTCTCTGCAGTCATCTACGCGGAGTTCGACAACGGCACGAACTCCAACCGATATGCTGTTCGAGTCATCGGCGATCTCTATGTCAATGGGCGCTTCAAGACATCAATCAACGTGTGTGTTGGCGACACCCTACCACCCGGAACCAGCACGCTTCCGCTGACGAGCGTTTCATGGGAATGCGGCGAAACCGTGGAGATCCGCATCGCGACCGTATCCTGGACGTCGAGTCCTGAAACGTGCACCGATACACCGAAGTGCGCATCACGCGCCACGAAGTGCTGGTTCACACCGAGAACCGTCATTGGAGGCCTTCCGCTATCCGTCGATTTCACCTCGTCCTCGCCCGAGTGCGACGGCTCCCCGGTGTCCTTTGTAAGTGAGACATCGGGCGGAGCCGCGCCATACACCTACCGCTGGAGCTTCGGCGATGGCGGGACCAGCAACTCGGCGAACCCGAGCCACCTATACGCTTCTCCGGGGTCCTATTCCGTCACGCTGACCGTCACGGACGACGACGGAGTGACGGGTTCCGCATCGTACACCGTGGCCGTCTCCCCCAACCCGGTGGCAGCAGCCAGCAATGGCGGACCCTACTGCCCGGGAGCCACCATTGAGCTGTTCGCCTCAGGGGGAACCAGCTACAACTGGATTGGCCCCAACGGCTTCACGAGTACCGATCAAAACCCGACGATCGCAAGTGCGACCGGCTCGGCTGCCGGCGTCTACACGGTGACCGTAGCGAATACGTCCGGCTGTACCGACGAGGGGTCGACACTCGTGGAGATCGATCTGACAGCGCCGGCTCTCACCGTGCCTCCGGCGGTGACCACCGAGTGCGGAACATTGACCGATCCCGTTCAGACAGGACAGGCAACGGCGACGGATGACATTGACCGCAACCCCGACGTGACGTACTCCGACATCGAGGATCTCTCCGAATGCGGAAACACGGGAACGATCACGAGAACCTGGACGGCAACCGATGCATGCGTCAATACATCCAGCGGAGTGCAGACGATCACGATCGTCGACACAACGCCTCCCACGCTCACGATTTCGAGCGCCCAATTCGAGTGCGATGGAGCCGGGAATGCAAACGATATCGCCGCATGGCTGGCCTCGGCCGCTGGTACCGATGCATGCGGCGGGGTCACGGTCACCAACGACTACGCCGGACTCACCGGAGACTGTCCCGGCATTGGCTCAGTAAATGTAACGTTCACCGCAACCGATGCCTGCAGCAACAGCACACAACGCACGGCGACCCTAACGCTCGTGGACACCGTCCCTCCGATCGCCATAAGTGATGCTGACACCACAGATGAAGGTGCCGCGGTTCTGATAGACGCCGTAGCGAACGATTCCGACGCCTGCGATCCATCTCCGATGCTTCTCTCCGTCGCAACGCCCAGTGCCGGCACAGCCGAGATCGCTGGTGGACAGATTCGCTACATCCCGCCGGCCGGATACAGCGGTGCGGCGGCCTTCTCGTACACCATCGCGGACTGCAGCGGGAATCTCGCATCCACGCTGGTAGAGGTCACCGTGATTCCGGCAAACGATTCGCCCCTGGCCAGCAATCAGTCCACGACCATCCAAGAGGACACGCCCGCCCCGATCACATTGACGGCCACCGATCCGGACGGAGATCCCCTCACCTACGTGATCGTCGCCGGGCCGGCACACGGCACGATTCTCGGATTCGACCCGGCAACCGGCACGCTGACCTACGCGCCGGTAAACGACTACAACGGTCCGGACGCTTTCACGTTTGAGGCATGCGACCCAGAGGGGCTTTGCGACACGGGGATCGTCACGATCACGGTGGAACCAGTCGATGACCCGCCGTTGGCCGACCCGCAGAATCTGACGACGCCGGAGGACACGCCACTCGCGATCACCGTCACCGGGAGTGACAAGGATGCAGATCCGTTGGCCTATGCCATCATCAGCGGGCCGTCGGACGGCACGATTCTTGGGTTCGATCCCGTAACGGGCGATCTGCTCTACACGCCGGACACGAACTTCACCGGAACGGACAGTCTCGTGTTCGAGGTTTGCGACCCGGATGTCGGACATGGGTGTGCACAAGCGACGGTGACGATCGTGGTTGCGCCGGTGAACGATCCACCGGTGGCCAACGATCAAGGTCGCGCCACACCGGAAGACACGCCCACCGGCTTCTTTGCACTGTCCGTGCTCGACCCCGATCACACCTTGGCGGAGCTGTCGTGTGACTGTCTGACCCCGCCCGCCCACGGAACGGTCGCCCGCGGTCCTGATCACACCGTGAACTACACGCCCGATCCCAATTTCGCCGGAACCGATGCGTTCACGTACGAGGTCTGTGACCCCGAAGGCCTCTGCGATACGGCGACCGTGACGGTCACCGTGAGCGCCACCAATGACAATCCTGTGATCTCCGCATCCAATCAGACCACCCCCGAAGATACGCCGATCGCTTTCCCTGTGGCCCATTCCGATCCCGATGGCGATCCACTGACCTGTACGGCCGGTGATCCTGCGCACGGATCGGTCGCCCCCTCTTCAGGCACTGTTTCGCCACCGTATCCTGCAATGGGAATCCTTACATACACTCCGGATCCGGGCTTCTCGGGAATCGATCAGATCGTCATCACCTGTGATGACAATCTTGGCGGCACCGATTCGGTCACCGTGGAGATCACCGTGACTCCGGTGAACGATCCGCCGGTGGCGAACGATCAGCGTGTGACAGCCCAGGAGGATACGCCCCAATCGATCACCGTAACGGGATCCGATCCGGACGGAGATCCACTGACCTACTCCATTCTCACCGGGACGTCGAACGGAACGATTCTTGGATTCGATCCCGAAACCGGGACGCTCCTCTACACGCCGAATGCACACTACTACGGTCCCGACAGTTTCGTCTTCGTCGTGTGCGACCCATCGGGCGCCTGCGATGCGGCCACCGTGACGATCGTGGTCGAGCCGGTCGACGACTTGCCGGTCGCATTGCCGCAAGCGTTGACGACACCGGAGGACACGCCGCAGACGATCGGTTTGATCGGCATCGACGCCGATGACGATGCGTTGACCTACGGCATCGTAAGCGGCCCGGCCAATGGCACGCTCAGCAAATTCGACCCGGCGACGGGCGCCCTGATCTACACGCCGGACGCGAACTTCACCGGAACGGACGCCCTGGTCTTCGAGGTCTGCGATCCGCATCCAGATCACGGCTGTGCGCAAGCGACGGTCACCATCACGGTTACGCCGGTGAACGATCCGCCGGTGGCACAAGATCAATTCCGAAGCACATCCGAGGACTCGGAGACGGGATTCTTCTCACTCCTGGTTTCCGATCCAGACAACACCCTTGCGGAGATCGTCTGTGATTGTCAGGTTCCGCCGAGCCATGGCACGGTGGTGCGCGGACCGGATCACACCGTGAACTACATCCCTGATCCGGATTTCAGCGGAACCGACTCCTTCACTTACGAGGTGTGCGACCCCAGCGGGCTCTGCGATACGGCAACCGTGACAGTCAACGTGACAGCAGCAGACGATCCCCCGGTGGCGGCGGACGACGCGGTGGAAGTGGCCGAAGACGGACGCGTCGACATCGACGTGCCGGCCAACGACTCCGATCCGGACGGCAATCTGGACCGGACGAGCGTCGCAGTGCTGACGCAGCCGGCACACGGTGACGTTACCGTCAATCCGGTGACGGGCGTGGTGACCTACGAGCCGGACGCGGACTTCACCGGGACCGACGCGTTTGCCTACGAGATCTGTGACAACCAGGGCCTCTGCGACGTAGCAACGGTGAGGGTGGAAGTGAATCCGGTCGATGATCCGCCGGTGGCGACCGACGACACGGCGCGTGTCGCCGAGGACGGATCGGTTGCCATCGACGTGCCGGCCAACGACAGCGATCCGGACGGCGATCTCGACATCACCAGCGTAACGATCATCAGCACCCCTTCGAACGGGACGGTGAGCATCGCTCCGGCAACAGGAAGGATCACCTACGAGCCCGACGACGATTTCAATGGAATCGACACGTTCACCTATCAGATCTGCGACCGTCTGAACGTGTGTGACACGGCGACCGTCGAGGTGAGTGTCGTGCCGGTGAACGACCCACCGCTCGCCAAAAACGATTCCACATCGACGCCGGAAGACGTCGCCGTGACGATCGACGTACCGGCCAACGACTACGATGTCGATGGAAACCTCGATCGAACCACGCTCGCAATCACCGCACAGCCGTCGAACGGAGCCCTGAAGGTAGACGGGACTACCGGCGAGGTGACCTACGCGCCGGCGCCGGACTTCCACGGAACCGACTCCTTCGGCTACCGGATCTGCGACACCGGCGGACTGTGTGATGCCGCGTCGGTGACGGTGATCGTGGGACCAGAAGACGATCCCCCAGTGGCCCGCGACGATTCGGCGACGGTGCTCGAAGACGGCGTGACGACGATCGCCGTGGCCGACAATGACTCCGACCCGGATGGAAATCTTGACCCGACGAGCGTGGTGGTCACCGCACCGCCGGCGCACGGTGATGTCACCGTCGATCCGGCGACCGGCGAGATCGACTATGCGCCGGACCCCAACTACCACGGACCGGACAGATTCGGCTACGAGATCTGTGATACCGATGGCGAGTGCAATGTCGCGACCGTGACGATTGACGTGGTGCCTGTCGACGATCCGCCGGTCGCCAACGACGACGGCGCGAGCGTGGCCGAGGACGGCTCCGTGCTGATCGACGTACCGGACAACGATTCCGATCCGGACGGAGATCTCGATCCGACCACCGTAATGGTGTTGACGCTTCCATCGAATGGAACGGCCCGCGTCGATTCAGCGACGGGAGAGATCACCTACGAGCCCAACCCGAACTTCAATGGAACGGATGCGTTCAGCTACCGGATCTGCGACCTTCTGGGGGCATGCGACACGGCCCAAGTCTCGGTGACCATAGCTCCGGTCGATGACCTGCCGGTGGCGGTGCCGCAGGATCTGACGACACCGGAGGACACGCCGCTTTCGATCGGTCTGATCGGGAGCGACGCCGACAACGATCCGTTGACCTACAACATCTTGGATGGGCCGTCCAACGGGACGATCAGCGGATTCGATTCCACCACCGGCGGATTGGTCTACACGCCGAACGGCAACTACCATGGCCCGGACCGCTTCACGTTCGCGGTCTGCGACCCGCACCCGAACGAGTGTGGAATCGCCCCCGTGACGATCACCGTAACGCCGGTCGACGATCCGCCGTTCGCCATGAGCGATTCAGCCGTTGTCGCCGAGGATGGCTCCATCATCATCGATGTCCCGAACAACGACACCGATCCGGACGGAGATCTCGAGATCCGTAGCGTCTATCTGGCCAGCTCGCCATCGAATGGGAACGCAGCTGTCGATCCTGTCACCGGAGAGATCACCTACACGCCCGATCCGGACTTCGCCGGAATCGACGTCTTCACCTACCGGATCTGCGATCGCCTCGGTGCTTGTGACACTGCGCCGGTAAGCGTGCTTGTGATTCCGCTCAACGATCCACCGGTGGCGAATGACGATGCGGCCTTGACGCAGGAGGACACCCCCGTGCGTATCCCTGTGACGCTCAACGACAACGATCCGGACGGCGAAATCGATCCGGCCACGCTTGTGCTTGTCTCCGCTCCGTCACACGGAAACGCGACGATCGATCCCGAAACCGGCGACATCACGTATACGCCCGCGCCGAACTACTCTGGGCCTGATTCGCTGGCCTACCGTGTGTGTAACACCGAGAGCGCCTGCGATGTGGCGGTGGTCGAGATTGAGATCACACCGGAGAACGATCCGCCGGTCGCGGCATGTCTCGAGACCGTCGCAGTCGATGCAAACGCCGTACGGATCGAGCTGCAAGCCTCCGATCCCGATGGCGATGAGGTAACTTACCGGATCCTCGAAGGCCCTGAGCACGGTGCCATCCTCGACTTCGACGAGCAAGAAGGGAGCTTCACCTACGTTCCTTCAGGCTTTCTTGGACCGGATGTCATCGCCTACGAAGCCGTGGATCCCTCCGGCGCATCCGACCGCTGCATCGTTCAGCTGTTCGTCGTCTCAGCCGGCAGCGGTGGCGACACTTGCGAACAACGCGTCATCATCTCAGAGGTGGCGTGGTCAGGGACCAAAGCCAATCCGGATCACGAATGGATCGAGCTTCGCAATCTCACCGATGAGCCGATCAACCTCGAAGGGTGGACCCTCCGCTGGCGGCGGAAGAACCCGGAGACGGCCGACGACGGACTGTGGACTGCAATCCCGCTCTCCGGACGGATCGATTCAACCCAGGCGGATGCCGGTCTGACCTTCCGCCCTCACGAACTACAGCCGGGCGCCTGGTGGGTCTTCTGGGAAGCGGATTGGCGGGACGACTTCTTCTTGCTCGAGCGCGAGACAGACGAGCCCGTTCTGCACATCGAAGCCGACCTGATTTACCCCGATGAGCTTCCACTCGGCCGCATCGCGTATCTCGATGATCGGGGTGATGTGCTTGAACTGGTCATGCCATCCGGGTGCATCGCGGACACGGCCAACGCCGCGGATTCTGGGCGCAGCGAATGGGCCGCGGGCCATCTCGAACCCACAGCCACGATGGAACGTACCAATCCGCTGGAGCGCGATCTTGCCGACAACTGGCACACGAACCTCGGCCTGATCCGCGCTGAGATGGATGCGTGGGCGAACCTGATCCACGGGACGCCGAAACACGAGAACTCGCCGATCCTGAGCGAAGCGGTCGCAGCGCAAGGCATCGAGCCAACACGCCACCCGATGAGCGAACCGATCCTCCTTCGCTTCGACGCGCTCCCCGAATGGCCGGCCGCCAGGGGGCTTTGGTACGTGGTTGTCACGCATCCAACAAGCGATACGGTCCTGAAACCGACGTGGACGATCCGTACAGAAGAATCAGGAGGGCTCGCGATCGAAGTGGCTGCCAACGCGCTCCCGATCAACGAGGAGATCCACGTCTGGGTGAGAACGCCGTCCGGCGATCTTCTTTGCGCCCCGGTGTTGCTCTATCCGTACTAGGGAAAAGCCGGAGGTAATCGCGGCGGGGTCGGAATCCGCCGGCGATTCGGTATCGCCACCGTTGGCTGTCGGCATAGGATACACACGAGAGGACGCAGACCGAAGCGTATGACGTGTACGGGGAAAGAGGAGGTGGCACCGGCCACCTCCTCGACGATCGGAGGGATTTGTCATGATGAGGGTCACCACGTTTGTCGGAAGCGCCCGGAACAAGCACACCGTTGAAGCCGTTCATCAGTTTCTCGAGCACCTCCAAGCGCTCGGCCCCATCGAATCCGAGGTGGTCATGCTGGCGGACCATCATCTCGAGGCGTGTCGTGGCTGCAAGCTGTGCTTCGACCGAGGCGAAGAGGCTTGCCCACTGCAAGACGGTCGCGACGCGCTCATTGAGAAACTGGAAGCCTCCGATGGCGTTGTCTTCGCTTCCCCAAGCTACATGTTCCAGGTATCGGGCCTGATGAAGACGTTCATTGATCGGCTCGCCTTCTTCGGCCACCGGCCGCGGTTCTTCGGCAAGGTCTTCACGAACATCGTGGTTCAGGGGCTTCCCCTCGACGCCAAGATCGGCAAATACCTCAATCTGGTCGGCTCCTGTTTCGGCTTCGCTGCTGTCGAGGGAAGCCGCATCACAGTTCGTGAACCTATGACGCAGAACGACGCCCACAAGATGGCGAAGACCCTCGCGAAGCAGAGCAAGCGGTTCCACCGGACACTCCACCAGAAGCAGCTGCCCGTACCGACACTCACGATGCTCATGGGCTTCCGAATTGGAAGAACCACGATGAAGCTCGAACTGGATGAGACCAGCCGCGACTACCGCTATTACCTGGAGCGGGGTTGGTTCGATGCCGATTACTTCTACGACACTCGCCTGGGGCCGCTGAAAACGATGGCGGGCGTGCTTGCAGACGCCATCGCCGCACGAATGGCGAGGAGCAGAACGGACTGAGCTCATTGCAGCCTTCATCGACTTCGACAACGTTGCCGCAGCGATGCGTCCCTGGAAGATACTGCACCCGAAACGGATTGAGATCGGTTCATCGCACCTGCTCGATGCCGAATGCCGGGTTCGGTACTCCACCCAACAGGCAACCGGTCACAGGACTGCGATCGGCCCTTTGGGGTTGAGACGGTGCGCGACGCGCAGGACGGAACATCTCATCCGTCGTGCCTTTCCGGCACCGCCGCCTACTCCACGAACACGTCCAGGAACGCGCGTGCCGCCGGAGAACGGCAAACATCTCCCGCACCGAGCCGGAACGAACTGCTGAGACGATCCGAGTTGGCGAACAACAGGAAGGTGAGGTCTCTCTCGGGCACCTTCACAACAAGCGTCGAAGTGCAATCCCAGTACCCATAATGCCAGACAAGCATCAAGCCGTCTCGCGATTGCACGAACCAACCAAGTCCGTAGGGAAGCGCCCGGCCGCCGTTGGACACGAACGGTGTCCACGCCAGTTCCTGCGTCTTCTCGCTGACGAATTGGTTCCGGTCGATGGCTGCATCAAACCGGGCGTAGTCCATCACCGAAGAGATCAGTCCCGCCGCCGATCCGAAGTAGCTGACATAATTCCCCAGAACGTTTCCATACCCCTTCACGAGGACGTACGGCTTCGCCAAGCGGTCCCAAACGCCTTGGTACGCAGGCTCGCCTCGACCTTGATCGTACGCGTCCCTGTCGTTCTCAACCGGCATGGGCATCGTATCGATCGTCGCCAACGGCCCGAGAATCCGTTCGACCAGAAGGTCGGCGAAGGTCTGCCCGGTGACTGATTCCATGATCTGATCGATACGCCCGAAGCGATCGCCGTCGTAGCGGTACGACCGTCCGGGGACTCCGTGCGAGGTATGCGAGAGGAGGTGCTTCACAAGAACCGTTCCGCGGCTGTTTAGCGTGATGCCGTGGTCTTCGATCGGATCGTCAAGATCGATCAATCCCTCCTCCACCAATTGCAGGAAGACCGTGGCAGCGACCGGCTTGGTGAGCGAAGCCAAGCTGTAGGGGGTATGCGGCGTAGCCGGCCGTCCGGATGCGATGTCCGCACAGCCGAATCCTCTGGCCCACAAGACTTCCTGGTTCTTCACGATCGCTGCGGAAAACCCCGGAATCTGCAATCGTTCGCGCAGTTTCTCCAGTTTCATCTCCAGCTGCCCGATCTGCCGGTTCTCTTGGTCGGTCGTACCGGGGCGCAGATAGACCGTGTCAGCATCCGCCATAGCGAACGTCACCTGGAACCCTCCCGCCTCCGAGCAACATGGCAGCGGCGCAAACGATGTGGGCCCAAACAGTCCGGGAAACAGGCCGACGGCGGCGATGGCACTCACAAACAGCAGAGCAAGAACACGCATCATGCACCTCCCAGACGATTATGTGGAGAGGTGCACACGCGGGCAATCAGGTGGTTCAGCAAACCATACTACGGAAGACAGTAGCGAACGATCGTAGACACCCCGGTAGACGAAGCAGCGACACGATTTGAGCCCCAGCTTCTTGCCGCCCGCTTCGCGGAATAGGACATCGATCCAAACCCTACCATCGACCAAGAGGCGACCTCGCCATCCCCAAGACGGGACAGCGCCAGGAACACGTCCTGCGAACAGGGGACACGCAGCGTCTTTCGACAACCGGCAGATCACTTGCTCTTTGGATAGTTACTCTACTACACTTGAGTATTGGCTTGCAGCTCATGACTACGCCAAGAACTGCTTAGGCTTATGCATCTCATGGCAATGAGATGGCGGGGTGTCAGCAGGAGCTGTCATTGTTTGCGCAAAAACTGGGAGGTATCACCGTGAATCGGAGAACAGGATTGGTGGTCACCATAGCGGTGCTTGCTGTGGTCTCGCTCGCTCTCTCTGCATTCGCATCGGACGCGGAGATGTATTTCTCGTCTGATAAGAACGGGCAGAATCGAGTGACGAACATCCAGGAGGGCGATGAAATCTGGATCGTCGTCATCGACAACGACGAGAACATCGATTGTGATATTCGAGACAAGATGTGGCCGGATATCAAGGTGATGGATTTCAAGACTGGCGCGTATATCCTCTGGGATCCCGGCTGTCCGGGCTGCGGAACGCTGGCCGATGACTACCTGGAGGAAACGGGCGCAGACACCGGCATATTCGTATCCAAACGGCCTTTCCAAGTGGGTACGCGCCTGAGCTTCGCCGCAGGTGAAGCGTGGAAACACACGCACGCCGTCGATCTTCCGGATCCCACAACGGGCAGACCCGACGACTTCCTCTGGGGCCACTACATGTACGCCGACAGTGCCGATGCAGACGATTATGGCGACAACCGTGGATGGTTCGGTAGTGGGGGTAGCGGCACGAACCCCGATTTCCAGCGAGGCTTCTTCCTTGACAATGGACTGGCATCCGCTGAGCTTCCGTCCGATTCCGCCCTCACCAACGATTACCTCATCGGCCGATTCGAGAACATGGACACGCTCATCGGGATGTATCAGGACCCGAACGACGCAACGGACGTAGCGGTCGGCCAGATGAAGATCATCGATGTTGAAGCGACGATCTCGTGGGATGCGGAGATCTACAAGGATGCCAATGCTGCAGCGACGATTACCGTCGTTGATGCCGATGAGAATCTCAACTGCAACGAAGTCGAAGCTGTACCCGTCTTCATCATTGTCAATCCCGGCTCCTGGAATCCCGTGGATGCCAATCCTGGTATCGACGAGGGCGGCCTAAGCCCTACCAACTTCTGTATGCTGAAGCGGACGGGAGGCGTAGCCGGAGACACGGGGGCCGTGCAGACCCCTGTACCGATCCGTTGGTATAACATCTACAACGCCCACAAGAACGCACTCTATGACGATGGCACGACGCTAGGCGCAGGTGACGGCCGCTACTACATCCACTATCCGGTCACGGGCGACGACAACGTCTCCTTCTTCGATACAGTCGATCCGGATGGCATCACGCCCGTGCTGTTCCATGCCTGGGAAACGGGAACAAACACAGGCGTGTTCCAGCTGAACCTGAACTCGATCCTCGATGATCTCGAGTTCAAGGCACTGAACGTCCGCGACGTCCTGGTCGCCTACTACCTCGATCCGAACGACTTCGACGACTTCAAGCTCGCCGCCGCCTACATCGAAGAGAAGCAGCACTCCGTTACTGCCTTCACGGATGCAGCACGCGTCGGCCAAAGCGAGTACTGGCTCGGCCGCGACGCAGTGTATGTCCAGGTGATCGATGCCAACGCCAACGTCGATCCGTGTTGTCCCGAACAGGTCGTGGTGCACATCTGCGATCCGCATGGTGAAGACGATGCCGAATGGCTGATCCTCGACGAGGTCTCGTCGAACAGCCCGGTCTTCTTCACGTTTGCCGGAACGCAGCTGTGGCCGGTGTGGGATGCGCTCGGTGTCGGACTTGCCGACTCCATCGGGGGATTCCAGCTCCAGCTCGACAATTGGAAGATCGAAACGTTCAACGAGGACGACATCTACGTGCGCTACAACGACGTGTACTACGGGCGTCCCAATGTCACGCCTACACAGGCGTGGAACCACATCCGGAATGGCTTGGCGGATCTCGGAGACGCTGACAGTCATACGAGCTTCCCGCCATGGATCACGCGAATCCGTGTGGCCAACGACGTCAGCTTCAACCTGATGTCGATCGGCGACACCCAGGTCTACGACGGGCAGGAAACGAAGATGCATTTCCTCGACCGTCAGGGGAATCGTATCTCCGGATACGTAAACTCTGACTGCGTGTTCATCGAAGTGATCGACCCCGACCAGGATGAGGATCCGTACCGCCGCGAGCGCATCGACGCATTCTGGGACGGTGGGCAGAACTGGCCATTCGGCCCGATGCCACTCAACGAATTCATCTGCGAGTTCGTCCCGTCGAAGGTGCATCCCGTCAATCCACTCCTTGGCGATACCAACATCTTCAATGACTCTCCCAAACCGTACAGCGGCGATGTGCCCTATACGTACGATGGGGCAGGCAAGCTGTATGTCTTGAATCCGCGCAATGGCCACTGGGCCGGTGTGGATCTCATGGAGACCGGCGTAGCGACGGGTGACTTCGTCTCCGTGATCTGCATCGATCTCGTCGCCGTCTATTCGTGTGTGCCGTCACTCTACGTGGTACCCGGCGACACGATCGTCGCGTTCTATCAGGATCCATCAAACCACTCGGACAACGCGATGATCTCGATCAAGGTCGGAATCGGTGGTAGTGGAACGCCTCCGAGCCAGGCCTCGACGACGATGTTTGTCGATGCGGACGGCAACGAGGTCGCCAACTACACCGACGCTGATCTGATCTACGTGAAGGTCGTCGATCCGTCCCACACAGGGGTCGAAACCCTGGAGAGTGCCGTCGAAATCGACGGACAAGCATTCTCTGTGGTGCGCCTCGAAGGCGCACCCAACGACACGTTCATCACGGCAGGTCTGGACCTCGGCGCGGCCGCCGGTGACACCATCACCGCGACGTACCAGGATCCGACCGACCCGACGGACACGAGCTCTGACACGATCACGATCATCGCCAGCGAGCTGGCCGTGGACGCGTTCTACGCCGGCCCGAACCCGTTCGAAAGTGAGACCACCTTCGGTTTCAGTGGAAGCGGGATCGCCAGCGTGATGTCCGTGGCGGTGTACGACCTGACCGGTACTGTGGTGTGGGCCGATGAGGAAGCGAACGTAACCGAAATCGTCTGGAATGGTACGGACGAAGCCGGTGCGGCGCTCGCCAACGGCGCGTATATCTACACGATCACCGCAACCGACGGGACGAACACCTTCAATGGCAAGGGCACGGTGTTTGTGAACCGGTGAGGATGCGCTCACCGGTTCATCGGAGAAGCGGCGAGCACGCCGCTTCTCCCTTCTTCGTAGAGGAGGAATCAACGGAATGAAGCGAGTAATGCTCATGAGCCTGACGCTCCTTTTTGTTCTGTCTGCAGTCGCATTCGCCGACGGGATTGGAGCGTTCAGTGCGCTGAAGAACGGTGTCGGCGCCCGCGCTCTCGCCATGGGTGGAGCCTTTGTCGCAATCGCGGATGACGCGACGGCGACGCTGTGGAACCCAGCTGGGCTCGCACAGTTGGACGATACACGCCTTGCAGGCATGTCGACCGACCTGTTCGGCATGGGCGCGACGCACCAGTACGTCGGTGCGGTCACGACGTTCGCCAACCTCGGAATCGGCCTCGGATGGGAGCGTGCTGCCATCGACGGTCAGGTTACGAGCGAAGGCGGAGACCTCGGCAACACCTTCACGTGGGTCGAACAGGCCCTCGTCGGCACGCTGGCCACCAACGTCCTTGACGTTGCCATGGCCGGTGCCAACGTGAAGTATTACATGGCCGACAGCGGCCTTGGCGACGCGGCCACCGGCTTCGGGTTCGACCTCGGTCTGCTCGTGAGCCTTGGCGACATGTTCGTCATCGGCGTGAACGCCAAAGATCTCGCCGGTTCGACCATAGCGTGGGACGGCGGCGCGACCGACGTCATCTCCGGCCTGTATACGGCTGGGTTGGCGATGAAGTTCGCCGACGACAAGCTCATCATGGCAGCCGACGTGGACTTCGAAGGAACCGGTCTCGGCGATACGCATGTTGGTGTGGAGTTCCAGGTTATTGACGAATTGGCCCTGCGCGGAGGCGTGGTGCTGACCGACGATTTCCAGGACTACTACTTCACCGTGGGTGCTGGGATCAACGTGGCGGGCCTGTATGTTGACGCTGCGTACGTACTTGAAGAAACACTAGGCAACACGCTCGTTCTTTCGGCCGAATTCTCCCTGGGTGGCCTCCTGGGCGAGGATGAAGGCGAAACCGTAGGGACGCAGTAGCACGGGTTTATCGATTTCCGCTTGTGGCGGGGTGGGAGGCTTGCCTCTCACCCCGCTCTTCACAAACAGCGGAACGTTTCGTGACAACACGCGCCATGCACAGATCGATCCATGCATTGCCTTCGATACGCGATCCTTGCACGTTCTGCCCGCAATGGCCGCCACGTTGAACCCACCTCATCCTTTTCACGTCTACGCGACATACGCACGTGCGAACACCTATCCATGTCGCGTTTGCGGCATCTTCCATGCAGTGCTCCTGCAGCAATTGTCATCCTCCTGTCCTACCTCCTATATTGAGAATCCCATCATAAGGAGGCGAACGTATGCGTTCAGTGACGAGAGTCCTTCTATCCGTCGGATTGATCATGTGCTTCTTCGGTCAGGGGATCGATGCCTCTGCCGAATCGCTCCAGGTACCGACCAGTTGTACGAATATCCTGGTCGGCAGGAGCGCATCGGCTACGGGAAGGGCGATGATCAGCTACAGCTGCGACGGGGGACCGTACGGTCGTCTTCGTATCGTTCCTTCCGCTGAGCACGCAGCAGGAAGCACGGTTGACATCTTCGAGAACGCCCCGCCCTACTCCTATGTCGCCTATCAGGACGCCATGCGCACTTCCCAGCTTGTAGCGCAGATTCCGCAGGTCACGAAGACATACCGCTACATCGATCTCATCGGCTGGTACGGCGGGCACTGGGCCGGAATGAACCAACACGGCGTCACGCTGTTCGAAACGACCCTCGGCGGGCGATCCGAGTTGGTGAATCCCCAAGGAATCTTCGGTATCGGAGCGCAGACGGTCCCGGAGAACAGCCTCCTGATCCTCGCACTGCAGCGCGCAAAGACAGCACGCGAGGCCATCTCGATCATCACATCGCTCGCCGAGGAGTACGGCTACTACCAACCGGACTTCCACGGCGAGAACCTCTCCATCACCGACGGAAACGAAGTGTGGATCCTGGAGATCTTCGGTCCGGGTCCCGATTGGCATCCCGGAGCGGACGAACTCGGCGCCGTTTGGTGTGCTCAACGGATCCCGGACAATGAAATCTCCGTGTCCGCGAACCGAAGCCGGATCGGTGAGATCGACCCGGACAGTCCGGAGACGCTCCTGTGCTCGACGAACGCCTTCACGCTGGCCGAACAGATGGGGTGGTGGGATCCTTCCTCAGGCGATCCTTTCGTTTGGTATCAGGCCTACGCGCCCCGAGACTGGCCGTATTGCTCGCTCCGTGAGTGGAGAGTCCTGGATACCCTCGCGCCTTCCCTGCAGCTGGATCCGCAAAGCGAACGATTCCCTCTGTCCGTTCTACCGGATGAGCCGGCGACCCTAGAGGACATCATGGCGCTTCATCGTGATGCGTACGGGGGCACCGCCTACGACGCCAGGGACAACGCAGCCGATGGCCTGACCGAGGAACAGCTTCGTTGGATCTATCCCTACTACCGATACTCCTGGATTGACGACCCGGTTCAAGATCTGCTCGGCGTTCGGCCCGAGCGGACGTTGGCTGTCTGGTCTGCGTTCAGTTGCATCGCGGAGATCGATCCGGAGGCGGGCAATCCTGTACGGGGTTGTCTGTGGTACGGCCAAGGACCGGCGGCCACGACGTGCTACGTGCCAATCTACACCGGAACCCTGGATGTCCCAAGCGCGTGGAAGGAAACGGATCCCACCGGCATCGACTGGGTGAGCGCGCACTGGGCCTTTTCACTGGTTCACGAACTGGCCCGACACAACGAATGGGAGACGGCCTACGCAACAATCGCCCGAATGAGAGACGCAGCGGAGCAAGAACTCATCGAAATGCAGGGTCCGCTTCGGTCCGAAGTCAAACGCTTGCTGTCCGAAGGAGACGCCCAAGCGGCCATCGACACGGTCACCACAACGAGCACATCATGGCTGACGGATATCTCCGATGCGTACTGGAGCCTGGTGGACTACCTGTTGTTCGCCCACTATTTCCCCGGTAGCTACCGTGATCCACAAGATCCACCTCGGATTGAGTTCTAGCTCCCGTCGCCTCGGCCCGATTGCCGCACCATGGTGAGCGGCACGGAAGGACAAGCATGCACAAAAAAACGAGACCCTCAAGTCTGCCCCATGCCGTCCTGTACACCACGCTGGGCATCGCACTGGTCTGCCAGCTTTGTCTTCTGTTCCTCCTTCCCCTCGGAGAGTTCGCCTGGTTGATCCCTACGGGGTGGACACTGTTCGCGGTCTCCGCGCTCCTCGGCTGGCTGCCGATCCTCGTGTTCCGGCGGCACGGCCGGGTAGTCAAGGGCAAATCGTACATCCACACGACAGAACTTGTGACGTCTGGCCTCTACGCCATCGTTCGCCACCCGCAGTTTCTCGCATCCGACTTCCTCGCACTGGCTGTGATGTGCATTACACAGCACTGGGGCGTCTATCTCGCCGGCACCGTCGCGATCGCCGCCAACCACTTGACCATGAACGTGGCCGACCGTGATCTGGTGGCGAAGTTCGGAGATCCATACCGCCGGTACGCAGCCCAAGTCCCCCAATGGAATCCGTTCGTTGGAGTCTACCGTCTTGCCCGCCGCAGGCTGCGCAGCAGGTCCCGACCGTAAGCAGGCAGACGACGGCTCCTCGGCTTGCAGTTTCCCTTCCGGGGCAATCACTCCCTTCTGCCCGTCCGTAGCGGCGAGCCTAAGTTCGCCGCGTTCCTGGTGCCGAGGATCACCCACAACCTATACTCATTGATACAGCAGGGGAGGTCCTGCAATACCGGAAATATCCGAGGTGGATCACTGGCAGATCTTTCGCTTCTTCCTCGGCACGTGGTCGGGAACGACCACGGACAATCCAGGGGAGAGCCGCGTGGAGAGAACGTACGAATTCGTCCTCAACTGGGAGTTCATCCGGGTGTTCAGCCGTTCGACGTTCGAGCCGCAAGCGAAGCCCGGAAGGCGAAGTTCACGAAGGGATCGGATTCTTCAGCTACGATCGTGACCGGAAGAGGCACGTTCTGCGGGAATTCCACAACGAAGGATTCGTGAATCAGTACATCCTCGAGTCGTGGGATCTGACCAGAACATCCTGATCCTCACCACCGAGGCGCTGGAGAACGGACCGACCGGCTGGCAAGCCCGACCAGGAATGGCGCTGCACCATCGCCAGCGAACTCGTGCGAGCTCCTCAAGCGCGACCCTCGGATCGATAGGATCGAACAAGGCCTCCGGATCCCGATCCATCTATGCGATGGGGAAGTCCAATCCCTTGCACGGCCTCCCAAGCAGCCTACACATCACCGCAACCTGCCCCATGTGGTGGTAGATGTGCGTCACCGTTCGGGCAATGACGCGCGCCGGCGTAAGCACCGGTCTCTCGCCACCCCACGTCATCATCTCTCGCGCGGTATTCAGCGCCTCCTGCGAGGCCGATTGCAGGTACGTCTTTGTTGCCTCGAAAACCTGCTCACGATATCGCTCCAACGATTCGATAGTAGGGTAGTCGGGCGCATCCTCATCGGCATCAATCCGGCCCTGGAGCACGCCGATCCAGTACTTCTCCGCCCCGATGATGTGATGCAGCTGGAGCCTGACCGTCGAGTTGCCAAAGCCCGGCAGCTCTCGGTCGATCTCATCCGTTGTGAATGATCGACAGTGCGACAACAGCGTTGCAAGGCTCCGGTGTCCGCGCTCGTGAAGATCCATCAACGCTTCCGGTCTGTACATCTTCCTCCTTGTCCGAAGCTCCGGGATGTGAGCCGGGTTGGATCCACTATACGCGATGCCCCCAGTTCAGCCGGCAAAATACAGGAAGGCGAGAATCACGATCCGAGAACTGCCGATTGCTTCGCACGCTAGGTCGTAGGGTCTTGCGGCGCCGCCAGGAAGCTCCCGAGTCCCTGATCCACCACCTCGCTCAACGATGGAATGCCGGTCGCAACCACCTGCCGGTCGGTGGTGGTCGTGTTGTAGACCTCGAGAAGCATCGCCGTCATCTGCAGATGCCGCCCGACGCGCTCATCGATCGGGTGTCCCGCATCGGTGAACGGGACATAGAGCAGCCCCTTCTCGGCCGCCTGGACGTAGTACGGGTCCACGCCATTCACGATCAGATCCGTGTCCGTTCGTCCGCGAAGCCTTCCTTGTGCAGGATTAGGCGCTTCCGCCAACACTGCGAGCGTGTCGGTCGCGTCTCCCCATTCGCGATGGCTCAGTCCACGAAGATTCTGTGGTGAAGTCTCCACGCCGATCTGCATCCCCTCGAACTCCAAGTACAACGACGCCTCCACGGCAATCGGAAGGGCGCGCTCGTGTGCCACGATGGCATTGATTACCGGATACTCGGGCGAGGCCTCGTGCAGATCGATCGCCAAGTCCACTTCTTCGGCACGGATCAATGCCACGATCGCATCGGCCAAGCGCTCGGTCAGGAACCCCTTCGGATCCCCCGGATACGAGCGATTCAGGTTCCGCGTCTCCGTACCGGCGAGCGATTGACCGGAGGTATTGACGTAGATCACCGGGTCGGGCCACTGATCGATCGGGTTGGTCCCTCGGCTGCCGTAGCGAAAGGTTCGCGCCCCCTGCGGCGTCTCGATCTCGTACGTCATCGGGTAGCCTTCCTGCGGTTCCGTACAGGTGAAGGCACTCGCATTCGCGCGCGGAATGATCAGCATCCGTCCCGTGGTGATGCGCGCTGTCTCGATCAGGGTGATCGCGGTCAGCGATGAGGCCGGCTCGTTCGGATGCGTCCCGCCCAAGAGGAGAACCGTCCCGCCTTCCCAGCTACCCTCCAGCACGTAGACCATCGTATCCGCCGGCGTCCCTGCGATATTGGGCACGACATCCCCAAGCAGGAAGGTTTCGGTGACGCCCGGACCGGGGTAGATCGGCGGATCGATCCACATCGTCATGAACTCGTGCGAAGTGACTCCGAGCACGACACCGACAATCAGCAACAAGACAGCCGCCGTGATGCGGTTTCCCCAGCCTTCCGGATGTCGTTTCACTTGATCATCAACACCCTAAGAATCAGCGGGAGGAGAACCAAGGCTGCCGACATCTGCTCCACCAGACGCCGTTCGCGAACCATATTCCACACGACCAGAAGGATCACCACCGTGGTGATCCCACGATACAACCACGTCATTGCGCCTCCTTGAGTCCTCTCCTCGAAGTCCAATCCAGAAAGAGCACGACACCCACGGCCAGCAGAACCAGTCCGCCGATTCCGGCGACCAAGACGCCACGACGATCAGTAAACAGAATCCGATCCCACGTCTTCGCCGTCGCAATGAATCCGAGGCTCACGCCGACTGTGAGAACCGCCGGGGCTAGACAGTGCTTCAGGACACGGAAGTAATTCGGCTGTTCCACGACCTTGGCAGCGAACAGACCCGCCAATGCCGTCGGAGGCATCAGATCCCCCATCGCCGCCACAAGAGAAAGCGCAGAGGCGACGAGGATCTCGTTCGAGCCGAGAAGCGCGAGCACGAAAGGAACGCCGAGGATGGATGCCGACCCATACGCTGACACAGCGCCGAACAGCGGCATGCTGACGCCGATGCTCACGTACAGAAGCGCAAGGGGAAGTCCGATAAGGATCGAGACGATGAACCCACGTGCGCCCGTCAAGGCCATGATTTGAAGGAACATCCCAACCCCGGCGAGGATGCCCATCACCGGGAGCGCCGCCTTGACCGCTTCGCGGGCAACCACCAGCGGTTTGAACCTCCGGCCTGTCCAGGGCGTCACAAGCGCGCAGACCGCAAACACCAGCGGCATTCCGAACGATGGAACCACCCGGGGTAGTACGCGCTCCGCGACGATAAGGACGACCAGCAAAATCAACGGGAGGTACAGCCTCAATCGGTACTTCTCGTGGAACGAGACAGGTAGAGCATCATGATCGATCGACGCGCTCCGCGCCGACGGAAGCCCCAGAGCAAGCACGATGATGAACGCAAGGGGAATCGTCAGGGCAAGCAACGGAAGAGCAAACCCGATGTACGGCATGTCGACCCCGCCACCGATGATCATCACCGGGATGTTCACTGGTGGGGCGATCATTCCCAGGATTCCCGCCATGGCGATGATCGCGCCGGTCCGGTTCCGGGAAATCCCCATCGCCATGAATACGGGCGCAACGATCGCCCCGGTGGTCAGTACGGCAGCGGTCGATGAGCCGGTGATCATTCCGGCCGACATCGCAAACAGCATCATCAGTACGAGCAGGGTGGCCGGCCGCCTCTCAAAGCGGACGATCAGATGATGTGCAATCGTGTCGAGGAGACCGGACGCCTGGATCATCCGCATGAAGATCATCGCGGTCGCGATGATCAAGAGCGTATCCAGATACCCCAGCGTTCCTTCCACCAGGTGCCGGATGGGCACGCCCTCGCCTGCTACCAGAGCACCGCCGATGGCGGCGACAACGAGCGAGATCGACACGGGCAACTTGAGCGCAAATGTCCCCACCACGAAGATCCCGACCATCGCGAGAAGAGGCCACATCTCCGCGAGGTACTGACTCATCGCAGGTAGTCTCCCAGGTTCGCGCCAACCAGCTCGTCCAGATCGAACGGGAACGCGTATCCGATTTCCCTTTCCGGCCCAACAACCAGGGAGTAGTTTTCGATGAGCGCCGCCACCGTGGCCAGGTGTGTTCGCACGCGGCCGGACAGCGGTGCCGCCGGATCGTTGACGACGTCGGGATTCTCAATCGAACGTTCCTGCCCCGGATTTGGGGTCTCAACAAGGAAGACGTAGGCATCGGTGTAGTCGCCGAATTCCCGGTGGCTAAGGCCGTGGTACTCCTCTTGTGAAACCTCGAGCTTCATGACAATGCCCGCCCACTCCAGGTCCAGGGTTGCCATAGCGCCGATCTCAAGCGAGCGCGGATGGCAAACGATCATGTGCGCCAACCGCGATGTAATCGATGATTCATGCATGTCAACGATCACATCGATTCCCTCTTGCTCGGCGAGCTGGAACAGCGCGTAGCTGATCTGCTGCGTCAATGTCCCATCGGCCTTCCCCGGATGGTTGCGATTGAGGTTGCGCGCCTCGTTCCCAGCGAACTCGATGCCGGAAGGGTAGTGAACAAAGACCTCCGGGTCGGGCACCTGATCCTCCAACTGCGTACGACGCCCTCCGTAGCGGAAACTCCGCACCTCGCCGCTCGCCGTGGTCAGCTCGAACCACTGCGGGCTCGTCTCATTGTAGGTTCCGTCGTTGAAGCGCGATGCACTGTTGTTGGCGTGTGGGATCACGAAGACCGTCCCCTTGCTCACCTCGGCACGCTCAACGAACAACGTCGCGGCCATGATCCCACCGATTTCATTCGCGTGCGTGCCACCGAGAAACAGGAAGGTTCCTCCGGGCTCATCGCCCTGCAGCACGTAGATCGGTGTGTCCCCGGGCGTATCACGCAGCTCCGGGTGGTAGTCACTCAGCCACCGAAGCTCGGTGACGCCCAACCCGGGACGAATGTCGTGCGAGATCGGTTCCGCGCCAAGTCCATACAGCGAGCCCAATACCAACACAAGCGCCGCACACGCGACGCTCCGCGAGAGTCTGCTCATCACTCATCCTCTTTCGTTCCGAACTCCTACCTACTCGGACACCTCGACGCCGAACAGCTGTTGCAAAACCTCTACCGCATCGAGGGTCTTGGCGATGTACGTGATCCCGATCTCGTTCTCCATCGCAATGGTGGTGAACAAGCCATCCGCGTTGCCATCCGCCTCTTCCGACTCCGTCCACTCGGCTTCGGGATTGCTCCCTTTCACCACGATATGGTCTGCCAGCGGCGCAAACGTGGTGGTCGCCAGGTCGCTCGAAGGCCCACGCCGTGCACCCCCTTCGATATGCATGGCAATGATGCGCATCTCCAGCTCGCGCGCAGCCTCCACCAGCTCAGTTGCCCAGGCGATCTCGCCGTCCATGTCCACACCGGCGGCGCCGAGCCCCTTGCTGCTTGCACCGAGGACGACGATCAGCGTCGCGTTTCCGTCCAGCATGTCCGCGGACGGTCGCTGCTCGAAGGTGAAATCCAAACCGGCCTTCATTGCCAGGATCCGGGCTTGCTGTGCGCCGGCGCTCTGCCCAATCGAGGCGATCAATACCGGCTGGTCAAACGTGACGGGGTCGGTCGAGGCGTCATCTTCCTGCGCAGACGCGGAGACAACGAAGACCATCACCACCAATGCCAGAATCCATGCGAGATGTTTCCTCATCGCTTCTCCTTTCGATACGGGATGGGTGCCCGAAGCGATTCACGGCTTCAGGCACCCGAGTATCCCTATTCCGGGCCTGCGGCGCCGCCCGCACGTCGGAAGGATCCAACGCCGATCATCACACCGTCCTCCACGATGATGGCATTGATTCCGCCGAAGTAGAGATCCAGCTCTCCGTACGTCGCTCGAACGGTATGGCCGAGAGCCTCCAAGGCGTCCATCGTCTCCTGAGAGTATCCGCCTTCCATTCGCAAGTCACTGTAGGCAACGCGGCTGCAGAACTTCGGCGTCTTGATCGCGTCTTCCAGCGTCATCCCGAAGTCGATGACGTTCACGATGGTCAACACGACCGTCGATGGAATCCGTCCGGCGCCCGGCGTCCCAACGACCAGGAACACCTCTCCGGCCATATCGCGCACAATCGTCGGCGCAATGACCGTTCGCGGCCGCTTGAACGGCTCGTGCACGTTGATGTCCGCGAGATTGTCGGGGTCGAAGTCGTTGAAGTTGTGCAGTTCGTCGTTGATGAAGAAGCCGTAGCCGGGAACCATGACGCGCGATCCCCAGAAACTGGAGAGAGTCTGCGTGATGCTCACGGCATTGCCTTCTTTGTCAAGCACGCTGATCTGCGTTGTGGACGGGGAATAGACTTCGTCCCCGATCGCCACAGGTTCTCCGACCCCCATGTACAGGTACGGGTCGCCGGCTGGAACTTCTTTGCACGGCGTTGCGTTCTCCAGGTCGATCAGTGCCGCGCGCGCCGATGCGTATTCCTCCGACAGCAGGCCCTCGATCGGGACATCGTAGAAATCCGGATCGCCCACGTACGGGAGTCGGTCTGCCGACGCGAACTTGAGCGCCTCGGCAATCACGTGGATCGCCTGCGGGTCATTCCACGTGTAGCCCGTGAGATCGAAGTTATCGAGGATGTTCAAGGCCTCCGCAACCGTCAGCCCGGCGACATTCGGTGGCGTTCCGATGACCTCGTAGCCGCGGTATTCGCTCACGACAGGATCACGAATCACCGCCTGATACCGCTGCAGGTCCCCAACGCGGAGGAAGTCCTCCGTCGCTTCAGCGATGGCTTCCGCAATCTCGCCCCGGTAGAAGACCTTCGGACCTTGCTGCGCAACCAACTGCAGAGCGTACGCCAGATCCGACTGCACAAGAGTCGAACCCACGTCGGGGATGAACCCATCCGGGAAGTAGACCGGACCGACAACCCCGTCCGTTCCACTGTCTGTGTAACCGTAGAGATTCGACAGATTGTCATAGAGAACCGCGTCCAGCGGGAATCCGTCGCGAGCAAGACGGATTGCCGGCTCCATCACTTCGGCAAGCGTCATGGTGCCGTACTCCTCCAAGGCAAGAGCGAGCCCGGCCACCACGCCCGGTACACACGTCGACTCCGGACCATAGCGAGGTTCGTCGTTGTCATCCTCATGCGTAATGTGGCCCGGCGCCACCGACTTGTAATCGATTGCGATGTCCCGGCCATCGGACAGGCTCAGGACCATGAATCCCTCACCACCGAGACTCGATGCGTTCGGCTCAACCACCGTGATCGCGAAGGCGGTCGCCACCGCGGCATCCACGGCATTCCCACCCGCGGCGAGGATCTCGGCGCCGGCTTCAGAGGCCAGTTCGTGTGCGGAAGCCACCATGCCTTCCGTACTGGTTGCGACCTGCTCGGCAAGGGCAACCACGGAGAAGACAGCGACCATCACTGCCAAGAGCAGACCCGTTACCCACTTGCTGCTGTACTTATCCATTTCGACTCCTTTTTCCGCATCCCACCGTTCCGCCTCCAAGACGTCCGTTCATCGTCATTCCGCGCGCATCCACCTCCTCCTAGTACCCTGCTGCTTGCCCGGCCCGACGTGGATCCGAGACACCCAAATGCCTTGCGGAATCTCCGGTTCCTACTGTCCAGATCGCCTGTGCACCCCCGAAATACAGGTCGAAGGCGCTCCTTGCTGTGATCGGATGGCCAAGAGCCCGCAGCGACTCGAGAACCGGCTCCGGAATCCGCGACTCCACATACAGATCAGCCCCCTCGGTGTGGAACCGCGCCCTGTCCATGGCCATGTCGAGCGAGACCCCCCAGTCGATCAGATCGACCAAGAGCTGAACCATGGTGCTAATGATTCGTGTGCCGCCCGGAGTTCCGAGAATGCAATGCACACGGTCTCCATCCGACATGAGCATCGGAGACATGCTGCTCATCGGAATTTTCCCGGGCGCGATGCTGTTCGGTCCGCCAGGCTCGGGATCGAAGTCCGCCATCGTGTTGTTCATCACGATCCCGACTTCGGGAACAAAGACACGCGATCCGAAGAAATAGCTGATCGATTGCGTCAAGGAGACCATGTTTCCATCGGCGTCGATGACGGAGATGTGCGTCGTGCTGCCCCCGTTAGGCACGTGGGGACTCGGATCGAGGACCGCACCTTCGGGATCGATTTGAGCGAATCGGGCCGATGTCCAGTCCTTCGACAACAGGCGATCCCAGGCGAAGGCGCCACAGGTCGGGTCTCCCAGATAGGCACGCCGGTCAGCAAAGGACAGTTTGATGGCTTCGGCGATCCAATGTATCGCCTCAGAGCCCCCCGGCGTCATCTCCGAGAGGCTCACCGCCTCCAGCACATTCAGTGTCTCGAAGATCTGCGTTGCTCCGGCAGGCGGTGTAAGACCGGTCAAGGCCCAGCCGCGATAGGTCGATGTCAGCGCAGGCTCCATCGCCACGGAGACGCCAGATAGGTCTTCCCGTGTGATGATCCCTCCCGCCTCTTCGATGGCACGCACGATCTTCGACGCCATGTCGCCGCGATAGAAGGCGTCCGCACCTTCCGACGCAAGCGTTCGAAACGTCCTGGCGAGATCCGGGCGACACATCATCTCCCCCGGCTCGAACGGCAGCCAATCGTTGAGAAAGGCTTCAGCCATCGCCTCATCCGAGAGGATCACATCGTAGGCGTCCAGGACGCACCGATACAGGTTCTCGCTAACCTCGAACCCATTCTCCGCAAGCCCGATCGCCGGTTCCAAGACACTCGCAAGCGGCACTCGTCCGCACTGGCCGTGCGCGTGCAGCAACCCGGCGACCATCCTCGGCACGGCGATTGCTCCACCGCCATGCTTTCGAAGCGAGGTCTGGGCATCGGCATCCTCCGGCGCATCCCAATGGCCGGGCGATCCCGTTCCGTCCAGCGAGTACATGCCAGGCGTCGCCGATTCCGGCGCCGTCTCGCGATAGTTCAGTGCCAGCGATTGGGCGCGATCCACGTCGTAGTACAAGAGGAATCCGCCACCACCAAGGCCCGAAGCCTCCGGCTCCACCACCGCGAGCACGAAGGCAGCAGCGACCGCAGCATCGATGGCGTTTCCGCCGGCTTGGAGAATCTTCGCGCCGGCCTCGGCCGCATCCCGGTGCGCAGCAACGACCATTCCGCTGGCTGATTCGATCACACGCCCCACCTGAATCAAGTTCGCAGCACAGTAGAGAGCAGACAGGCAAATCGTCAGCAACAAAACGACAGGCCCCCAGGCAGCCCGGTTGGAACGCCACCCACTCACGCCGCTCCTCCCTCCATCTATCTTAGCTATATCCTGCAGTCTAGCACCGATTGTCCGGTCGCTTCAAACAGGCAAGGATCTCCGACTGCAAGAACATCAGACCTTGCCCGCGGGCAGACCCGCCGCGACGCCCGACGGCCGCCCGAATCCCGCGATCCTAATTCCGAAGGGCATCCGTCCGTTCGCACACGACCTGTGCACAGGCTGGCTCTGTCGTCAGCTGCCTGCCACCGGCTCTCTGCCTCGTACCAAGTGGGGGGGTGGCCCGATCGCGCACCATGGCGCCCCAGGCAGTACAGCGGTCGCGTGAGGTCACGTTTCCCGCCCACGCCTCCTCGAGTACGATTCGGGCAGGACTCAAGGAGGCTCGGTTGACGAAACGACGTGCATTCACCGATCACCAGGGGGAGCAGTACGAGAAAGCACATCACTGCACTCACCCATTGGAGGAGGAGGCAAAGACGCGGCGGGAACTGACCGATCTAGGCAAACGGAACCAGAAGCACCGGGCAAGCACGAGGACCGATCTCAGATCGTTGCGAGCGAGCGATCTCCCTGTCGAGCGGGAAATCGGCTTCGTCGATGCCGAAGGCGAAACGGCCCGGCGCAACCTCCGCAGCAATGCCCGAACCCACAAGGAGCGGCTCAAGGCCCTGTGCGAAAGGCAGCCCCGGAGCAGAAAACAGCCGTCTTGATCCACTTGAGATAGCCGCCCTCTCTGCAGTTTCGTCCCCGGTCCTCGCCACAACGGATTAGGCGACACGGCAAGATGTCGTCGAACGGACCGATTCGCAACTAGGGCGCTTCCTCCTCCTGCTCAAGCCCAAGGATTCCCCGCCACCGCTCGCCCAGCCATTCACAGGTGGATGATTCCTCCACTCGAACCATCACAAAGACGTGCCTGCTCGGGTCGGGATCCGGATAGGCGGTGGTTTCTACTTCCAGCAGCGGGTTCGTCGCTTCGAGAATGGTCTGCTCATCCGACCACTCCAACGCACCCTCGATCCGCTCCGGCGTGACCATCCGCCCGCGCAGCACGTACCGAACGCGCTGTACGACGTACGTCTCGCCGTCGATGATCCCGAGGATCTTGGCGCGTACAGTCATCCCGGGATGCCCGTCACCGTCCTGATCGAATACGCGGGGATCGTCCGGCTCGATCGGCAGGGGATCCTCCTCCGGGTTCTCGAGCACCACCCCCCGGACCTCGACGTACGGATCCTGCACAAAGAGAATCTCCGCGCCGTCTTCGTGGAGGGCGGCCGTTCGTGGCCCTGGCTCAAGCGAAGCCATGAAGCGATCCGGAATCTCCGTGGTCGCCAGAGATGTCCCATCATCCACGAAGGTCAGGCAGTAACGGTCGGTCATGGTGAGCAGCGCGCCATCCTGACTGACATCAACCCACTGAACGACGTAGCTGGTCCGCGCCACCTCACCCACAAACGGCAGAACAGCCTTCTGCGGATAGACCTGCACCATCGCCCATGTTCCGGAGAGATCCGGGATGGCACCGACGGCACTTACGGATGCCAGGAGTAGACCGAACACTCCAACAACAACGTGTATCCATGGCTTCATCGAATGCTGTGCCTCCCGTTCTACGGCATATTGATGGTCTGGTCCATCATCCGGAAGTTCGCGAAGTCGTAGCCCTGCGCCTCCAACCTCGTGACAACGCCGGCAAACACGTCGTCGGGGAGCGTGGGGGTTCGGCTGAGAATCCATCCGTAGTCGCGCGATGGATCGCCGACCACGGCATACGAGTAGTCGTCCGCCAAATCGATGATCCAGTAGTTGCCGGGAAACCACCAGATGCCCAAGAAACGCACAAAACTGACCTTGAGCTTGCCCGGTTCGGATCGATCGGGAACCCACGCTTGACCGCGTGCGACATCTGGTCTGCCGTCCGCATCGAAGCATGTGTTCACCACTTGAATCCTGCCACTGTCCAACAGGGTGTACTCGGCTGTCGTGCCCTGCACACACTGCCGCTCGAACCGGGTGGGAATGCTGGCAATCGAGTACCACAGCCCCACGTATTGCTCGAGATCCACCGATTCGACAACCCGCAGCGGTTCGCTTGCCGCCATGCCGCCCACGCCAAGAAAGACCAGCAAGACCATTGCCACTCCTGTCCGCATGCTTCCCCCTCTCACTTCATCAGAGCCTAGTGTAGCATCATCGTGAAGACAACTCGGAGCCGGCCTTCCTTCCGGGGTCGATCTGCCTGCTGCGCGTGGCATTTCATTCGCAGACCCCGCCATCGCAATGCCAATGTGAATCCTGATGCTCGGGGATTCCGCCCACCGAGCGAACACGCTACGATACGGCTAGATGAAGAGGAGGCGGACATGGACAAAGCGAGAATCGTGGCGAGCCTCGGCAGCGTGGCAATGATCGCCGTACTGGCCTATGCATTTGCAGTCGGAGACTTCGCCCGCGAGGGCGGAGAACTCCTCGCCATGGCGTGGGGAAAGGTCTCCCTGGTCGATCTGTACGTAGGGTTCGTGCTCTTCTCTCTATGGATCCTGTTCCGGGAAGGGCTCGCCGTGCATTCGGTCCTTTGGGTCCTCGCCGTGATGATCCTGGGGAGCTTGGCCATCTGCTTGTATGTGCTCATCGCTCTGCGGTCAGGTAAAGGAAGTTGGACCATCTTCTTCCTCGGGCGGCATGCAAAGGAGACGCTCTCCGAGTGAACTCATCGAAGCTACAGGAACTCTTGCAGGAGTTCCGCTCGGTCGTCATCGGGCGAAGGGCATGGGGCGATGCGATCATCCCGCCGCTCGTGTTCCTTGTGATCAATCTGATCTTCGGCATCTGGCCCGCAATCGGCGGGGCCGCGGGATTGGCGATTCTCATCTCCGCGCGCCGAATAATCCGAAAACATCCCGTTCGCTACGCGCTCGGCGGACTGGGCGGCGTTGCCACTGCCTCGATCTTGGCGATGGTTCTCGCACGCGGTGAGGGATACTTCCTTCCCGGAATGGCCAGTGGCGCAGCGACAGCTGCGGCTTGTCTCGTCAGCGTCGCGGCTCGCCGCCCGCTGGTCGCGTGGACAAGCCATATCGCACGCCGGTGGCCCCTTTCCTGGTACTGGCACCCGAAGGTCCGCCCGGCGTACAGCGAGGCCACCCTGTTCTGGTTTGCCTTCTTCGCAGGGCGGCTCGTCGTGCAGGTTCGCCTCTACCAACGCGGGGCAACCGCCGCGCTCAGCGCAATCGGTTTCTTCCTCGGCTGGCCGGCACTCATTCTCCTGCTTGCGGGAAGCTACCTGTACGGGCTCTGGCGGCTTCGGAATCTACGCGGACCCAGCGTCGAGGAGTTCCGAGAGGGGACACCTCCCCCTTGGTCGGGCCAGAGGAGGGGCTTCTAGCCACGCGCAACGGACCCGCATCAGAAAGCAAGCCGCGCGGATACGCTTGGATGATGAGCCTGCGACGTCGTGCGACGCATCGAGCATCGGTCAGGCGAAGTCCGACCACCGCGGGTTCAGAAACGTGTAAAGAAGCGCGACGTTGGACAGGAGAAGCACGTACGACCAGAAGGTCACGCCAAGGAAGGCATTCAATCCGAATGCCGCGGCCCAACACGCCACATACGCCCACACCCCCCACTTCTTCCACAGCCAGATCCCGACAATCCCAATCACCGCCGCCGCCGAAAGGATCCCAAGCACAAGGAACGGCCAGTGCAAGAGATTCGGATCCCGGTGGATCACAAGATCGCGATAGATGGTCAACGCCCGATACGTGCCCCACGCGTTACTTGCGAAGATGTAGAACAGGTAAGCGCTCAGCAACACTCCTCGCTTCCTCGCAGTGTGTTCAGGGTTCCTCATGCTGACTCCCAAAGCAACGAATCGTCATCACGATCTCCACACGCTTGCCGACCCACTCTAGGAGGAGACGATCCACTCTGGCAATTCGTTCGCCCTGTGGTCGTGGAAGCCGGGAAGCGAATCCCCGCCCAGAGTCCTCGCCAACGTTCGCAGCAGCCTGTACACGTTGCCCTTTGGGGTATCCTGGACACATCGTCTGCGGCCGTTGGCGCTGCCTGGGAGGTGATCGCACCGATGCTCCACATGAGACCCGTCGCATCGATCATCGCCTTGGTCCTGGCAAACCTCCTTCCATTGGCTGGGATCTTCCTCTTTGGGTGGGACGTCGGCATCATCGTCTTTCTCTACTGGACCGAGAACGTAGTCGTTGGGACGCTTGCGATCCTGAAGATCGCTCTGGTCAGAGTGGACGCTCCGGTGAAACACGTGGGGAAGCCGTTCGTCATTGCGTTCTTCTGTCTTCACTACGGCGTGTTCTGCGCCGGGCACGGCCTCTTCGTACGCAGCTTCTTCGATTTCCCGTCAAGCATCGAGCAGCTTCTGCCGCGGTTCGTAGGGGTAGAGAGCGTGTTTCTCCCAGTTCTTGCCGGTCGCCTGTTGAGCAGCCTCGCATCCGGCGTATCTGGAATCATCGGTTGGTCAATGATTGCACTCCTGGTAAGTCACAGCGTCTCGTTCCTGCTGAATTTCGTTTGGCACGGGGAAGCTCAGGTCCTGACCATCAAACAGGTCATGTTGGCGCCGTATCTGAGAATGGCCGCGCTCCACGTCGCACTCATCGCCGGAGGCATCGCGATCTCACGGGCCGGGTCGCCGGCCCCCTTGCTCGTTGTGCTTGTGCTCGCCAAGATTGGCCTTGACATCGTGCTTCATGTCCGAGAGCACCGGAAGAGCTAATCATGCAAGGCGAATCCCGCCTAAGTGCTCCCCAGGACGCACAGTGGTCTTCCACCGACGGCCAGGGCATCCTCCCTCTGCTTCACGAAGCAGGAAGGTGCTCTTCGATAAACTGAAGGAGCCATGCCTTCTCTCCGTCGATCCCTTCTCGCAGCCGCCCGGCGGCAACGGGAACCATCCAAGTCGAGATATCCTGATAGGTTGTGTCGGGGTTCAGCTCAAGGTAACGCGCGATGTAGCCACGACGGAGCCGCTTCCGAGAGAGGTTGAGCAATGCCCGCAAGACCCGTCCACCGTACGGGACGTGCCCCACAGTGAGCAGGAGGCACGTCCGCGCCACATCGGCCAGTGGATTTCCCCGACACGCAGTCATCCAATCGATGATCACCGGCCCACTGGATGTCATCAGAACCTGGTCCGGGTGAAAGTCGAAATGACACAGCCTCTTCCCATCGGGCAAACGGTCCAGCAGTTTGAGCACGCCCGCGCGAAGCCGTGGAGGAAGATCATCCACCTGCTCGATCGTCTCTCGGAGCGATTCGCTCAACCCGCCGAATCCAGTGGCGTCCTGCGCGTGGATCCTTGTGTGAAGCTCGGCCAGAGTCCTGGCCATCCGGGAGAGGAGCCAAGGCCTCGCCTTGCCGATCTGCAGCATCGAATCGCCGTTTACACGCTCGTACAGGATCCCCGTTCTTCCGTCACACAGCATCACATCGACCGGCTGTGGAACCGGCAGTCCCATGGCAGCCACCGCGCGCCCGTTTTCAATCTCCCGCTCGATCCAATGGCGAGGATACGACGCGTGAAACAGCTTGAGGATCCGGTCCTCATCCCAGGCGTAGACATCTGCCGTGCGTCCCTGAGCCAACAGCAGCCCTTTTCCAACCGTGCTCACTGCGTCCGTAGTCATCCATCGATGATGCAGTGGGCCCTCGCTGAAACGCAAGCAACCGATCACGCTCGACCGCCGCGGCGACCACGCCGCGAATTGCCTCTCGTGCTCCTCCCACAGGTTCCCGTTCCGGCAAACGAGAGCCGCCGTCTTGCGCGCCGGCACTGGGTCCGGCTGGTCTGTGATCCGTCGAATCGCCCAAGCGGGTCACGCGCTGGAAGAGCTCGGCATTGCGATCACCTCGGAAGCGGAGGGCGACGCGAGTGAATCCTGAGCCGTCACCGGATCAGGAACGACTCTTTGCCGCCGTCGTGGCTCCAGGGATCGACCGCCGCATCCTCGAGATCGGATGCGGAACCGGTCGCCTGCACCATCGTCTTCTTCAGCCGGGCGCGGAATCGGTCGTCGGCATCTAGCTCTCTTCCCAGTACTTGGACAAGGCCGCAGATCTCGCACGCAGTCTCGGACACGAAGACCGCGCAACCTACTCGAAGGAGACTTCATCAAGTTGGCGCATGCCATCGAGCCCGCCGATGTGACGCCGCTCGACAAGGTCATCCACTGCACCCACGATCCCGAGCGGTTGGTCCGGGTCTCGGCAGGCCACACCCGCTCCGTGTACGCGATCACGTTTCCGCGGGGCTGCGCACACGCGGCGCCGAGGCCCCTTGGCACACCGCCTTGTGAGAGTACCATGCATCTATGGCCCACTCTCGTTGGAACCGGAAGAGAACCGCCTCCCTGATCGCCATCCTCGTTGTCGTGGCAGGGCTGATCGCCGGTTTCTTAGCGCTCCGTCACTCCGGACGGCTCGATATGTTCTCTTCGCCGGAAGCGTTGCAGGCCTGGGTGGATGGATTCGGCGCAGCCGCACCGTTGGTGTTCTTCGTCGTTCAGATGATCCAAGTGATCGTTTCACCGATTCCCGGCAGCGTCACCACGTTGGTCGGAGGGATGATGTTCGGGTTCTGGCCGGCATTCGCCCTCTCCACCGCCGCGGTTCTCACCGGGTCGCTCTTTGCCTTCGGACTGGCCCGTGCCTTCGGCCGGCCGCTCGTCGTTCGGCTCGTGGGTCCACAGATCACCGAACGGTATCTCGGCGCGATGACCTCCCGAGCACGGATCGCGCTGCTCCTGATGTTCCTGCTGCCGTTCTTCCCGGATGATGCATTGAGCCTTGTCGCCGGACTGACCGGGATCTCCTGGGCGTTCTTTCTCCTTGCGACAGCGTGCACACGCCCGTGGGGCCTGCTCTTCAGCTCGATGGTCGGATCCGGCATGATCCATGTTCCAGCGTGGGGGTGGGCACTGATCGCCACAGCAACGGCCGCGCTCGCATGGGCGGCCATGAAGTGGGGACCGGCAATCGAGCAGCGGCTGTATCGGCGCATCACCGGGACCCGAGACACCCCTGCGGCCTACGACATCGACAGCAACCTCCAGTCTTCACCGGATCACCCCCCGCAAGAGAAAACGGATCCCTAGGCCCTCCAAGGGTTGGCTCTCCGCCTAGGACGTTCTTGCATCCGCGAGATGCCGAGCGGTGCACGTTTGCCTCCAGGCGACGCTGGACTCAGAATGCCTCAGGAGGAGAAGGAATGGACCTCTTGATCGATCGACTTGGCGGTCCGGACACACGAGTCTTCGCCCCTCCAGAGAAGCACGTCGGACGATCCGAAACTCGAAGGGTTCGGGCGGATGCCGATCGGCGAGGCACAACAGGAGTCCCCACGGACCCAGAGCCCGCCATAGCGATCGCCGTTCACAGGAGGTGAGACCGATGGATACCATTCGTTGCGACATCCTCATCGTAGGTTCCGGTGCCGGCGGGGCAACGCTGGCCAGAGAACTCAGCAAGCAGTCCAAAGATGTCATCGTCGTCGAGCGCGGCCGAAGAGCCAGTCGGCTCGGGAGTTTCAAAGCCTCGCTGGGATTCTTTGACGCAAACAGGACCACCAAGGTCCCGAGGAAGTCGAAGGAGGGCGTGATCCTCTGGAGAACGTTCATGGCAGGCGGTTCGACAGTTGTGTCTTGTGGAAACGCCACCCGATGTCTCGAAGCGGAACTTGCCGGTTTCGGCGTTTCACTGGAAAGCGAATTCCAGGAGGCAGAATCGGAGATGCGCGTTGCACCGATCTCCGAAAGCTTGCTGTCGGAAGGCTCCGTGACCCTCGCGAAGGCCTCCGAGAAGCTCGGCTACGAAATGGGGCCCATGCCCAAATTCGTCGACCCCGAGAAGTGCACGCGGTGTGGACAATGCGTCTTCGGCTGCGCGCATGGAGCCAAGTGGACAGCGCTCGACTATCTGGATCAAGCAGAAAGCCAAGGGGCCAAGATCTTCTACAACACGCTCGTGGACCATGCCCTGGTTGACGGTGCTTCGGCGTCGGGCGTTGCGGCACTCGGCCCAAACGGGCGCTTCGAGATCCGCTCGAACCTGACCGTCCTTGCAGCAGGAGGTCTGGGCACTCCCGTCATCCTACAGAACTCGGGCATCGAGGAAGCCGGCCAAGGGCTCTTCATCGACATGCTGGTGAACACGTACGGCATCACCGACGGTCCCAATCTGCAGCGTGAGCCCGCCATGGCGTTGGTCAACCACCAGTTCCACGACGACAAGGGATTCATCTTGTCACCGTATGCGAACCACTCCAGGATGGTCCGCTTCATGGAGATGGGAGCCAGGGGGCTTGCGTTCCCCGACCCGAAGCTTCTGGGGATCATGATCAAGACAGCCGATGACCCTTCGGGGCGCGTGCACCGGGATGGAACGGTCTCCAAGCCTGTTACCGAGAACGATCGAAAGCGCCTGGAGGAAGGCGCAGCCATCGCGACCGAGATCTTGATCGAAGCCGGCGCGCGTCCGGAGTCGGTTGTCACAACCAGCCCGCAGGGGGCTCATCCCGGAGGAACCGCGGCCGTGGGCAAGGTCGTGGACGAAAACCTTCAAACGCGGATTCGGAACCTGTATGCCTGCGGTGGAAGCGTACTCCCCGAAGCGCCAGGGCTCCCACCGATCCTCACCATCGTGGCCCTCGCCAAACGCTTGGCAAAGCATCTGACATCGTAGGCACACGCCCAAGCGATGGTGCACCGACCACGCGAGAACGGTGCGTCGATCGGTTCAGGGTTTGATGGCAAGCACTCTTCGTCGATCGTCTCCGCGCACATCGCGAAGGGCGTACAGCGTGATGACGGAGGGTATACCTCGTCTTCGCAGGTCCGCGACGTATGCGAGCACGGGGTCTCGCTCGCCCCGCATCAGATCCTTCAAAGCCCACCCAACACCCTTTCGAACCAGGTCGTCGGCATCATGGATCAATCGCTCGCAGGCGCTCAAGCCTACTTCCGTGTACCGCCCCGAGGCCCCGACCTTTCGGGTGAACAGCACAACGCTCGCGCGGCGCTTCCACCGGCTTTCTTCCGTTGACCAGCATGCCGTCATCGACAGGACCTCCGAGGGAAACCGCTCGAGCAGTGGCTGCAGGACCTCGATGCAGAACGCATCTGTCACCGACCAACCTCGGAGCAGCCCCACCATGTGCGTCAATGCCTTCTCATCCACCCTATCGACGCTGCCGATCGTCCGGCCCAGCAAGAAGACCGCCAGGTGCGCCGCCTCATCGCTTCCGTACGCCAGGAGTGAATAGACCGTCTCCACCCGCTCCGGCCATGCAAGTGAGCCGAATCGCTCGGAGGACTTGCGGGCGAGCTTGCGCACCGAGGGCGTTGGAATCCCCATGTGCCAATACCGCTCATCGGAAGCCTCTGGCGTCGGGCTTGCCCCCGATCGTCCCAAGCGTTCCACTTCCTCGATGACCTGGCGGTAGAAACTGATGACACACCTCCGCGATGGATTTCCTCATCTTACTACGCATCAGCAAAGCGCAACGGGTCCGTCCACTGGCCCGCGGCGTGCACAGGTTCCCGCCGGATGACCCGAACGAGTTGTCCTCAGGAGCGAGCATCCGCTACGGTGCCTAAGCACGAAAGCATCGAGGCTGCGCGACGCGGGAAGCTACTCCGGTAGCCCCAATCCGCCCGGCAGCAGAGGATAAGCACAGAGGGAGTTTCGATGAAGCACCGGCGCGTGGTGGTCACGAGACACGGCGGACCTGAGGTCTTGCAAGTCATCCAAGAGGATCTTCCCGAACCTGGGCCGGGCGAAGTGCGAGTCAAGGTTCAGGCCGCCGGCGTTTGCGCCTACGACCTGATGTTTCGACGATCCGGGCGGCTCCCCGGAACGCCGCGCGTTCCCTTTACGCTCGGAACGGACGTCGTCGCCATCGTAGACAAGCTGGGCGACGGCGTGTCGGATGTTCGCGTCGGGCAGGCGGTCGCCGGTGCCACGTTCTCTCGAAACAGCTTCGGGGGCTATGCGGAGTTCCTGTGCCTGTCCACCAGCGATCTGCTACCCGTTCCTGCCGGCATCGATCCCGCCGAGGCGGTCTGTCTGACGATCAACTACCTCACCGCACACGTGATGTTGCACCAAGTCGCCAGGATCCGTAGCGGCGAACGCATCCTTGTTCACGGCGCGGCTGGCGGCGTCGGCACAGCCATTCTTGAGCTCGGCCGTCTGGCCGGGTTGGAGATGTACGGCACGGCCTCTAGGCACAACCACGACCTTGTGTCGTCTCTTGGCGCGACGCCGATCGACTACCGTAGCGAGGACTTCGTCAAACGAACCCGTGAGCTCACGGACGGCGGCGTGGATGTCGTGTTCGATCCGATCGGCGGCGCACGCCAGGTCTGGCGCTCCTACCGATCCTTAAGAAAGGGCGGCCGATTGGCGTGGTTCGGGATGGCCGCGACCAAGAAACACGGACTCCGGGCCATTCCGTACACCCTGCTGACGGTGTTCCTTCTCAAGCTGATCCCGGATAGGAGGAAGGCGCCTCTGTCCCCGGATCTCTCCAAGGACAATCCGCTGTACCGGAAGACGCTGGCGGAGCTTCTCAATCTCCTAAAGACTGGCGATATCAAGCCGATCATCGCGGAGCGCATCCCCCTGCTCGCAGCAGCCCGGGCACACGAGCTGCTCGAACGCGGCGGCCACGCCGGCAAGGTGGTTCTCGTCACCGGCGACGGGGGAGTGGCCGGATGAGGGCCATCGTCTACACGAGGTACGGATCCTGGGACGTACTCCGGCTCCAAGACGTTGCGACACCCCGTCCCGCGGCCAACGAGGTGCTCGTCAAGATCCATGCGACCACGGTGACGACCGCGGGGTTGGCCAGTGTATCGGGCAAGCCGTTCATCGCACGAATCTTCTCTCCCAACCTGGGGCTCGCAAGGCCGAAGCAGCAGATTCTCGGGGTTGAGCTCGCCGGGGAGATCACCGCGATTGGCAAGGCTGTCACCCGCTTCCGTATCGGAGATCGGATCTTCGCAGAGCCTGAGACCGGCGCCTTTGCCGAATACATCTGCCTTCCCGAAGACGGTCTTCTGGCGCACAAGCCAGCCAATGCGACCTACGAAGAGGCTGCGGCCGCATGTGACGCCTTTCTCACCGCGATGCCGTTCTTGCGGGACGGCGGACACATTGCGAAGGGGCAACGCGTCCTCATCAACGGGGCCTCGGCAAGCATCGGGACGATGGCGGTGCAGATCGCAAGACAGTCGGGCGCCGAGGTCACCGGCGTATGCAGCACAGCGAATCTCGAACTGGTAGCCTCTCTTGGCGCCGACCACGTAATCGACTACACCAAGGACGACTTCACCCGCGGCGGCGAGGCCTACGACATCATCTTCGACGTCGTGGCCAAGAGCTCGTTCGCTCGCTGCCGGCGCGTGCTTGCAGACGGCGGTGTCTATCTGTGCACATTTCCGACACTCGGGGTCTTGCTTCCGCGGCCCGGCAGCAGGAAGGCGAAGTTCATGGCCACGGGATTGAGACCCCTTGCCGATCGCATCAAGGACCTTCGCCTCCTCAAGAACCTCATGGAAACGGGGAAGCTCAGAACCGTGATCGATCGCCGGTATCCTCTCGCGAAGGTCGCCGAGGCGTGCCGGTACGTCGCAAAGGGTCACAAGAAGGGGAATGTCGTGATCACGATGGTTGAGGAGGAAGCATGAACGGCAACCCGTCTACAGCACCGATTCTGATCGTCCATTCGTTCCACCATCAAAACACCCTAGAGGTTGCCGAAGCCTGTGCCGAGGTGCTCGGAGCGGAAATCAAGTCCCCGCACGACACAGACCCGGCAGAACTCGCGGATTGCAACCTCGTGGGATTCGGTTCGGGAATCTACCACGCCAAACACTCCGGGGCACTCCTCACATGGGCCGAACGCTTGCCGCAAGCTACCGGTACGGCGGCGTTCATCTTCTCAACCAGCGGCGTCTACAACCCACGCAAGCTCGTCGCCGATCACGCCGCCCTGCGAGACCTGCTCATTCAAAAAGGGTACACCGTGGTCGGTGAATTCGGGTGCCGCGGCTGGGACACCTACGCCTTCTTGCGGTACATCGGAGGATTGAATCGGAGTAGGCCCAATGCAGTGGATCTGGAGAGAGCGCGCGCGTTTGCCCGCGGGCTGAAAGAGCACGTGGATGCATCGGACCGATAGCGAAACAGGACAGGTTCACGGCTGAATGACCACGCAACACGGACAAGGAGGAGAATCATGACCGAAAACGAAAACCGCAACGATCGATCGGCCTGGGCCATCGGCGGCACCACACTGATCGGACTGGGGATCGGCCTGATCTTCATCCGGACCGATATCCTGGCATTCATCGCGTCGCTGCTGGCCGGCATCGGCGCGGGGCTCGTCATCGCGTCGCTCCTCCCCAACAGGCGAGGATGAGGTGAAGGCGGTCCTGTGGACCGACTACGGGTCGCCGGATGTCTTGAAGCTACAGGAGATCCCGAAGCCCGTTCCAAGCGACAAGGAGATCCTCGTTCGGGTCCATGCTACGACAGTAACGGCAGGAGATTGCGAGATGCGCCGGATGGACAACCCCTTCTGGTACCAACTCCCACTGCGAGCTCACATCGGCGTCCGCTTGCCGACCCGTCCTGACACCGAACGGAAACCACATCCCCAACAGCGGACATAGCGGCATTCCGTACACCATCAAGGCACTGATCGCGTCGATGTTCTTCCGGCAACAAGGAACCGCTATGTCGCCACCACGAAGCCGGGGGATCTGACCGAGCTGCGCGACCTCATCGAAGCGGAGAAGGTCACACCGGTCATCGACAAGGCGTACCCGTTGGGCGAAGTCAGCGACGCGTTTCGATATCTCAACCAAGGCCACGCCGGCGGCAAGGTCGTCATCGCCGTAGGCGATTTGCACAGCACACGAAGGAGGCAATCGGATCATGGTGAGCACGCGAGTCACGTTGGCGGGAGTGTGGGTGGCGTTGATGCTTACGTATCTCTTGGGTGATGTCATCCGCATCTTCGCCGGCGACTTCAAAGCAGGAGAAATGGGCGGCGGCCAGGCAGCTTCGCAATGGATGTGGCTTGGCGCGCCGTTGGTGATGCTGATCCCCATCGTGATGGTTGTCTTTACGCTGATGGTGCCGTACCCCGCGATCCGTTGGATCGGCATCGCTGCTGCGGGGGGGGGGGGCCTGTTCCTCTTCAACGCCGCGTCCGTGCACACCTATCCCGGCCTCTACGACAGGATCTTGATCGTCGTCGGGCTCGGCTTCAATGTCCTCACCATCTGGCTCTCCGCGACCTGGCGCACGCTGGCGTAGCACTGCGCGCACACCCGTCATCGACAAGGCCTATCCGCCCGAACAAGCCGCCGACGCCATGTGATATCTGAAAACCGGGCGAATGAGAGGGAAGGTTGTGATCAGCATGAGTGGGTGAGTTGGGTGTGGCGGGCCAGGTAAGTAGAGGCTACTCCGTGAGCTCCTTGGCAGGATTCGAGAATGAAGGCCTGACGCCGAAGAAGCTGATCTTCCCATCCCCAACGAGGGAGCTCAGATCTCGCTTCTTAAGGTCGTTCCGGATCTCAACCCCGCGTCTTTGCTGAACGAATCGGCGATACGCTTTCTGGGCACGGGACAGGTCCCCATCGAAATGGGACAGCGTCCATTCGATCGGAAGAAGCACGCGGAGCGCTGATCTCCGGATGTGGTTCACTTGGAGCCGCCTTTTCGAGATCCTCGTCTTGCATCCGTCAATTGCCCTCTTATCCTCCGTATCGGAGGTGACGATGATGACGCGAATCGAGACGCACGATGACCTTCTCGAGTTCTATCGAACCCAGACAGAGATCTCGGATCCGGGACCGTGCGCGTCGGCCCTCGAGGGTCTGCCGAAGGAGATCCCCGCATTGTGCAAGCTCCTGCAGAACAACATGATTCACATGTGGTGGATCGGGAAACAGGCGTACGGTTTCACCAGGCAGAATCTGGCCGGCGATGGGCGTGACATCATCGCCGAAATCGGCCTGCGCACGACGGCCGACATGCTGGGGAAGATTCTCGAGTTTGACCCACGACCGCTGACCGAGTCGCGCGACGCACGACAACGGCTGGTCGGCAACTGTCGCGACTATACGCTTCTGCTCGTCTCGATCCTGCGTGATCGACGAATCCCAGCCCGGGCGCGAACTGGAACAGCGCGCTACTTCTTCCCCGATGGCAGCCGACTTGAAGACCACTGGATCTGCGAGTTCTGGAGCGAGAACACCTGCCGCTGGCGACAAACGGACCCGCAAATCGATGACATAATGCGAGAAGCGATGAAGCTGCCATTCGACCCGACCGACCTTCCGCACGGCCAGTTTCTTACTGGATGGCAGTGCTACGACGAGCTTCGGAGCGGACGCGTGAAGCCAAAGGCGATCGGGTTTCCACCCGACCACTGTGGAATGGGTTACGTGCTCAACAAGATGCTCGCCGATCTGGCCTCCCTCACGGGGCAGGAGGTCTTGCCTTGGGCAGGGTGGGGAATTGGAGGTCCCGACGGCGGGACCCGGTCGGGCGACCGAGAGCTGATCGAACGGATGATCGGACTACTGCAGGGAATTGATGAACCGGCCGTGCTGCAGGAGGCACTTGATATCATGGCCACGCACGAGCGGCTGAAGCGACCGGACGGCTACGATCCCGGCCCCTTCCAGAAGGAGTGGCTCGGCGACTAGTGTTCTGGTGTCACGGTGCGGGGTCTACCATTGAATTTTGTACGGAGACGGAGCGCCCTCGTTGATGTAGACTGACCTCGACGGGGGTGTGGCTCCTGGGGTCCGCGGTCCTTGACCGCTCGGCTCTGAAATGCCGCCCCCGTCT